>BNJS01002114.1_pt1 | contig 216061 bp, 345 predicted proteins | sample 8540461 | NCBI WGS metagenome assembly BNJS01 (sample SAMD00202454, study PRJDB9452) | human saliva metagenome | isolation source: human saliva | place: Japan | reverse complement strand
CATAATCCCTTGGTCGTGGGTTCGAACCCCACCGGACCCACCAATCAAATCAATGCCTTGCGTAAGCAAGGTATTTTTCATGTCGCAACTGTGTCCAATTTGTGTCTGAAATCGCCCGATTCCGTCCAATACCGCAGCATGCGCCTGCAGATGTTCCGCCGACAAATTCGCTAAATCATTCCCTGCCTGATTTGCCTGCATCAGGGCAAACCCATGCAGCTCCTAGTGCCAATCTAGTGCAATCTAATCAAAACGTCGTCTGAAAATCGAAATTCGTTTTCAGACGACGTTTTATGAGAAATGCAGCGAATCCTTTCACCTTCTCCAAAAACCCAATCTCCTCACTCGTTCCTTCCCTCTTCTCCCGCCAAGCCGTGCAGCAGCAATCCCAATACGTCTTGCGGCAGCTTTTGCGGCGCGGCGGCATAAAGCGCGGCCAGTTGCGGATGGCGCATCAATATATCCGCCTGTCGGATGAACAGGTCGATGAGTTCCACCGGCAAATCGGGCTGAATCAGGCGGCGTTGTTGCAGGGTATGGAAGAAACCGCGCATAAAGGCGTATTTTTCTTCGTTCAATTCGTGGAAAAACCGCTCCAGCTCCAAATCGGTGTTCTCTTCGATATCGCGCAGGAAGGCGGCGGAATAAAGCTCGTCGAACGACTGCCGTTGCAGGGCAAACACAGCCTCGGCGGCTTCGCGCAGGCTGCATTGCCGTGCAAGCAGATTTTCAAATTCGGCACGGACGCGGTTTTTCTGCTCGGTAACGATTTCCTGCAAGAGCGCGTTTTTTTGCCGCTGTAATGCTTTGTAAAAGGTAACGCGGCTGACAGCGGCCTCGGCGCAGATTCCGCCTACGGATACGGCGGAAAAGCCGTGTTCGCGGAACAGGCGGCGGGCGGTATCGGCGATGGTTTGTTGTTTGCTGGCAGTCATGACGGTAGAAAGGTCTTGATTTTGTTCATAAAAGGGTTTTCATTAAAGTTATCCGCAAGTCGGATACTCATCATATTTTCCCACGGCGGCAATGGCAATACGGCGGCGTTTCAGACGACCTCTTTCCTTGTCCCTCCTCTCCGCCCTGCGGACAGGGGGCTGTCGAATGCTTAGCAGGCCAAATTCATAAAGGTCACGGAATTGCTCCTCCCAAACCTTCTCCCGCCGAACGGGAGAGGGAATTGTTTTCAAGATAGTTGGCTATAAAAAGGGGGAAGTAAAGTGAATGATAAACACTTGCATTCCTGTTTTTTGTTTCTTATACTTTACATTAATAGTTTGTTTTATGTAAATGTGTAAACACAAATATTTGCATACTGGCGAGCGGTTGGATTGTCTGATGTTCAATCCGCCCCGACGTATGTCGTCTGAAAGGATAAGGAAATGCAGAAACCTACCCTCCGCCGCCTGCCGCTGCTGATTGCCGCCGCCTTTGCCTCCGAATGGATTTATGCCGCCGATGCGGCGCAAGATGCGGAACAGGTGCAGTTGGAAGAAGTCGTCGTCACCGGCGAACGCGCCAACCGCAGCGGCTTTGAAACCGCCACGTCCAACCGCGTTTTCACCACGCCGAACATCGACCGCAGCGGCCACAACCTTTCCGCAACCGACCTGCTCAAACAGACCGTGAACACGGTGGACTTGGGCAGCGGCAACGATTTGCCAACCGTGCGCGGCGTGGACGGCTCAGGCCCCGCCGTCGGCGCGGTGGCGTTTTTCGCGGGCACGCGGCCGCGCCTGAACCTGTCCATAGACGGCCGCTCCGCCACTTACAACGAATACGCCTTCGGCACGCAGTCGCTGTGGGACATGCAGCAGGTGGAAGTCTTGCGCGGGCCGCAAAGCCATGTGCGCGGGCAGAACGCGGTGGCGGGCGCGGTGGTGATGCGCTCCAAAGACCCGACCGACGAATGGGAAGGCGCGCTGCGCTTGGGTTTGGGCAACCAGAAAACGCGTAATGTCGCCGGCGTAGTGTCCGGCCCGATTGTGAAAAACAACCTTGCCTTCCGCCTGAGCGCGGAGCGGCAGCAGCGCGAAAGTTACGAGCCGTTCGTGTCCTACGAGCCGACCGGCAACCCGCGCCGCGTGGAAAACACCAACGTGCGCTTCAAACTCCTGCTCACGCCCGAAAACCACCCCGATTTTTACAGCCGCCTGACGCTGAACCACATCCGTTCGCGCGCGCCGCAAAACGAAATCATGGGCAACACCGCCAGCCGCCGTTTTTTAAAAGAAAAGCCCGTGTTCGTAACCGGCTCGACATCGGGCATCTGGGACGTATCGTGGCAGCTTAACGACTATCTGAAACTGGAAAACAAACTGGTTTACGGCCGCTACCACAACGAGCGGCTGCACCTGCCGATGACCGTCAGCCCGCAAGGCGTGCCCGCCGAACTCAAAGGCCGCGAACTGCAATGGGAGCCGGTATTGCATTTTTCCAACAAAGGTCGTCTGAAAGGCCTTGCCGGACTGCACTACTTCCGCAGCAAACAAGACGAATGGGTAGATATCCGCAGCGTCGGCGGCCGCAACACCTTTGACGACCGCAACAGCGTGCGCGCCCTGTTTGCCGAAACCACATACAGCCCCAGCGAAAAATGGGACATCACGGCCGCCGCCCGCATTGAAAAAGAAACGCACAAACGAAGCGGCGGCAGCGGCGCACTGCACCTTGATTTAGACAAAGGCCAGACCGTCTTCCTGCCCAAAATCGACATCGCCTTCAAACCCACCGACCAATGGGTCAGCGGCATCAAAGCCGCGCGCGGCTACAACCCCGGCGGCGCGGGCATCACCTTCGGCCGCCCCGTCGTAACCTACACTTATGAACCCGAATATGTGAACAACTACGAGTGGTACACCCGCTGGCGCAGCGCAGACCGCCGCCTGCAACTCTCCGGCAACCTGTTCCTGAACCACTACCGCGACATGCAGCTCCCCTTCTATCTCGGCACCAACTCCGTCGTCATCCGCAACGCCAAAAAAGTCCACACCTACGGCGCGGAACTCGCCGCCGACTGGCAGGCGACCGACAGCCTGAAACTCACCACCGGACTGGGGCTGCTCAACACCAAAATCAAAAGCTATCCCGACAGCGGCATCGAAGGCAACAAACTCGGCCGCGCGCCCAAATACACCGCCAACATCGGCGTGAAATACCTGAACGACAAAGGCTGGGAAGCCGGCGGCGACGTGCGCTTCTACGGCGGCTACTACTCCGCCGCCGACAATGCCGAATCAGGCAAAATCGGCGCATACAACCAAGTCAACCTCTACACCGCCTACAACTTCAAACAAGGCCGCATCTCGCTCTACGCCGACAACGTGTTCAACCGCCGCCGCCCCATATTCATTTCCAGCGCCGACCGCCAAGACGCACTCTACCAACGTCCCAGAAGCGTAGGCGTGAGCGCGGAATGGAAGTTTTAGGCGGAGCTGAAATGATGGAGGCCGTCTGAAACAGCCGTAACAACCGATTACGGTCGGTAGCTACGCAAGTCGCTCGCTACCTCCCGCGCAGGCGGGAATCCAGAACCCATCCGTACAGAAACTTATCGGATAGAAGTGCCTTTGAGTCTACATTCTGGATTCCCACCTGCGCGGGCATGACGGCACAAGAAGTCTAATCATAGCCAGGCATAAATGCCCAACTATTGACCTACCCTGCTTCCCCAACACCCAAAGGAATCCCATGCACTACTTCACCCCTGCCAAAACCCTGCCCGAAGGCACCATCTACCTGACCGACCTGACCCACGTCGCCGACTTCGCCGACTGGCTGGCCGAATTCGAAACCCTGTTAAACCAAAACCGCCGCTTCGCCACCGTCTGCACCCCGATGCGGCGGCAGGTGAGCGACGAACAGCGCATTGCCGACCGCAAAACCTACATCGAATGGATAAAGGCACACCGGCCGCAACTCGCCGAACGCTGCGCCGCCATGCTCCTCATCGAACCCGACGCGGCGCAACTGGCGTTCTTCCGCGAACAATCGTCCAAACTCGCCCCCGCGCTGGGCGTGAACTACATCGTCGAAGCCGACGAGCAAACCGCCCTGCTGCGGGCGGAAGAAGCGTTGAAGGCCGTCTGAAAAAGAATCCATGCTCCGGCAGCAGTTCCATCACTCAGCCTTGCCTGCCCGATACGGATTTGAGCAAACCGACATTCGTTTTGATAGCATGGGAACACTCGGCAACTGACTTTCAGGAGTACAAAAATGTCATTTACCACAATCATTTATGCCCACCCGTACGATCAAAGCTTCAATCACGGCATTTTTGCGGCGTGTGCAGCAACTGTTGGACGAAAAAGGCGAAAAAAATACCAACTGATCGACTTATACGCAGACGGCTTCAACCCCGCCTACACCAAAGAAGAGCTTGCCCTGTTCAACCAAGGCAAAGCCCTTGATCCCGCTGGTTTTTGCATTATCAGGAACTCTGAAAACCACCAACCGCCTGATTTTTCATCTTTCCGATCTGGTGGGCGGATATGCCCGCCATCGTCAAAGGATTTGAAGACAAAGTTTTCCTGAAAAACATTCGCCTACGTCCCGACTGCCACAGGCTTGAAAGGCAACCTATCCCACATCAAAGAAGCACTGGTCATCAGCACGTCCACCGCCCCCACATGGTATCTGAAATGGTTTGGCGGCAACGGCATCGGCAAAGCGATGGTGGGACACACGCTCAAAGGCATCGGTATCGCCAAACGCCGGTGGCTCAACTTCGGCAATATGGACAAATCCACCGCCGAACAGCGGCAGGCGTTTTTGGCAGATTTGAGCCGAAGCGTGTAATCTTCAGGCGGTCTCTTACTTCACCGCCGAATTTCCGCCGTCCGCAAACAACGCCGTACCCTGTTACAAAACTGCCCATCGGGCTGACGAGGAACAAAATCGCGGCGGCGATTTCTTCGGGTCAGGCGATGCGTTTGACCGCATGCAACCCTTCCGCCCATGCCCGCTGCTGCGGGTCGGTAGTCATCATTTCCGTATCCGTACCGCCGGGAAGCAGGGGCATTGGCGCGGATACCTTGGGCTGCATAGTCGGCGGTGATGCCTTTTGCCAGCGCGGAAAGTGCGGCTTTGGCGCAGCCGTAGGCGGTTTTGTTCGGCAGGGCACAACTGGTGCCGACAAAGCTGGACGTGAACACAATCGCGCCACCACCGCGTGCGAGCATAGGGGAATTTGGCTGCGCGCGCCGAGAAAGGCAGCGGTTAGGTTGCCGTCCAGCGTATCGCGCCATTCGTCGGGCGAGATGTCGGCCAAAGGTTTGTATGCACCGATAATGCCTGCATTGTTGACGGCAATATCTAGGCCACCGAACTCTCGTTCTGCCGCTGCGGACGACGGCTTCGTGCGTTTCAGGCAGCGCCGCGTCGCCTGCAACAGCAACAGCCCGTCCGCCGCGCGAGCGATATCAGTGCGGCGGTTTCTTCCAGTTTGTCGGCACGGCGGGCGCATAAGACAACGTTTGCGCCGTGCTCCGCCAACAGCAGTGCAACCGCGCGACCGATACCCGACGACGCGCCGATAACGGCGGCGGTTTTATTGTTCAAATTCAATAAGCTTGACATAACGTTCCTTACATATGCGGTTAAAGACGATGCAAGTTTAAGGAAGCCGCGATATAAAAGACGACCCGATTATTGATGAATTTCAGACAGACAAACAATCTTTCCATCAACAATCGGGTCGTTTCTTGTCGGCTTTCAGGCTATCCTATCCCATACAACGACAGGATAATTTATGAACTTAAATCAAACCCGCCAATTCCTCCGCATTGCCCGCGCCATCGAATACCTTTACGACCATGCCGCCGAGCAGCCCGATTTGGCGCAGGTGGCGGCGGCAGTGCACGTCAGTCCCGAACATTTGCAGCGCGAATTTTTCCGCATGGGCGGGCATCAGCCCGAAAAAAATGCTGCAACACATCAGTATCAGCTGCGCCAAAGAAGCCCTGAAAAACAGCGAAAGCGTGGCGGAAGCGGCGCACTGCGGCGGACTGAGCGGCACGGGGCGGCTGCACGACTTTGTTTATCGACATCGAAAAATGACTCGGGTGAATACAAAAACGGCGGTGCAGGGCCTGCAAATCGATTACAGCCTGATTCCCAGCCCCTTCGGCGACCTGTTGGCAGCAGCAACGCACAAAGGCATCTGCTTCATGCGTTTTTTTCAGACGACCTCTCCGCCGCCCTGGACGAATTGCGCGCCGAGTACCCGAACGCCCGCCTAGTCGGGACGGGAAACCGCGTTCCACCGCCAAGCCGCAGACATCTTCGGCAGCCCGTCCGACGTGCGGCGGCAGCGTTACCCTGCACATCAAAGGCACGCCCGTTCCAGCTCAAAGTCTGGCAGGCGCTGCTCGATATTCCCTGCAGGCAGCCTGCAAAGCTACGGCACAGTGGCGCAAGCCGTCGGTTCGCCCAAAGCCGCGCGAGCCGTCGGACGGCCATCGGACAGAATCCCCGTTGCAGTACTCATCCCCTGCCATCGCGTCATCCGCGAAAGCGGCATCATCGGCGGCTACCGCTGGCAGCGCGGGCGTAAAAATGGCGATATTGGCGCACGAATTGGGAGACGCTGATGACGCTTGACCTCTTCCCCGAAACCGCCAACCCGCACGCCAAACCTTCTGCCCTACGACGGCATCGTCAGCGATTTCGGACGGATTTTCACCGCTCGCCGAAGCCGACCGTTATTTCTGCAAAATTTTGCTGCGCGATATTCCCTGGCGGCACGACCAAGTCCGTGATATTCGGCAAACACATCATCACCGCCCGCGAAGTCGCGTGGTACGGCGACAGCGTCCCGACAACTACGGCTATTCCGGCGCAAACCGTATCGCCCTGCCGTGGGACGGCGTCTTGCCCGCAACTCAAAAACCGCGTTGAAGCCGCCATCGCTGGCATCTGCCCCACCCGCTTCAACTCCCTGCCTGCTCAACCGCTACAACAACGGCAGCGAAGGCATGGCGTGGCACAGCGATGAAGGACGAGGTCTAGCCAAAGACAGTGCCATCGCCTCCCTCAGCCTCGGCGCAACGCGCAAATTCGCCTTCAAACACAAAGAAAGCAAGGAAAAACGCGAAATGTGGCTGGAACACGGTCAGCTCATTCGTGATGCATGGCGAACACGCTAGAAACACTGGCTGCACACCATCACTGAAAAGCACGCGACTAGCAAAGTCTCGAAAGAGCTAGCGGATTAATCGTGACGTCTTCTCGAGGTGATGAAAGGAGTAGAAAAGGGCTGCTTTGGTTTTCCGATGTTCAGACTGCAGCCCCCCGAAAGTCGTCTGAAAAACTGACGTTGAAAAATGTAAAACAGAAAGCCGTAGGTCGTCTGAAACGTTTTTTTGCAGACGACCTACGCACCTGCACATCATTCCCGTACACTCCCGCAATCAGGGAAAGCCATCCATGTCCCAACAAACCCTCGACATCCCCCGCCCCGCGCGACTGGCTGCTGCTTATCGGCGGCAGCACCTACAAATTCACGCTGACCGGTTTTTATCTGGTCGCGCTGGTCGTCATTTTGAAAAACCACGGTTACAGCCTGAACCAACTGAGCTGGATTCATTTAATCGGCAGTATCGAAGCGGCGAAGGTATTGTTTGCCGCGCTGATGGAGCGGCGGCCGGCGGGGCGGTTCGGGCGGTTTCGCGGCTGGCTGCTGGCGGCGACGCTGGGGCTTTCGGCGGTGTTCGGGCTGATGGCCTGCACCGACATGACACGGAATTTCCCGCTGCTTCTGGCCTGCTGTGTTTTGCTCTCGGCAATGTCGGCGGTGTACGGCTGCGCGATGCTGGGCTTGTCGTGCATCGTCCTGCCGCACCGCGAACGCGGTTTCGGCGGCGTGATTCAAACGATGGCGGCGCGCGGCGGCAAAATGATAGGCGGCGCGCTGGTGTTGTGGCTGTATCAGGAATACGGGCAGACGGCGGCGGCGGGCTTTATGCTGGCGTTCAGCCTGCTGATGTTGCTGCAGCTCTTGTGCTACCGCGAGCCGGAAAGCCCGACGGCGCAAGGCAGTTGGACGGCGTTGGCAGCGCGGCTGGTTTCCTTTTGGCGGCGGCCTGAAACGGGCTGGCGGTGGCTGGTTTTGCTGTTTGCCGTTGCCGCACCATATGCGTTTGCGGCGGCGACTTTTGTGCCCAAGCTGGCGGATTTAGGCTTCACTCCAAAACAGACGGGTGGAATTCTGGCGGTGGGTATTCCTGTTGCCTGCCTGATTGTGACGCCGCTATCGGGCTGGTTTTCGCGCAATTATCCGCGCCGCAAACTCGTGTTCCTGCTCTACGCGCTGCAACTGCCGCTTTTGGCGTCCATGACCGCCATCGACACGCTCGCCCGCGTCGGCTCTTGGCTGCCGCCCGCGCAAATCGTCGCCCTGAGCCTGAGCTACACGCTGCTGCTGCCGGTAATACTGGCGTTGGTGATGGACAAATCCGACCGCGCCACCGCCGCACTCGACAGCAGCCTGCAATTTTCCGTCGTCCTGCTCGGCAGTTACGCGGCCGGTTTCGCCGCCCTGCGGCTGGCAAAGGCTGTTGGTTATACGGATGCGTACTGGGCGGCGGTGGGCCTGGCCGTATTGGCGGGCGGGCTGCTGTATGCGTGCCGAGGCTTGTTTGATTCAGACGAGCCGTCATGAAAACCCCTGTACCTTCGTATTTGAAGTGCAACGGTTTCCCGAATAAAAAAACAGGACACATCATCTACATCCCTTCTGAACGATCCCCCTTTCAGACGACGTTTCCTTTTTAAATCGACATAGAACTTTTCAGCGGTTGCATTGCCTATTATGTTTTACCGTTCAAAATGACAGATCATTTCAAAAGGAACATATTAATGTCAGAAACTGTTACCTACGATCCCTCCCGCTACGGTGCCAAAGCCGCATACACGACTTATGAAGCCGACCAGGGTACACTCTCAGCAGGTGCAACAGTCAAAAAGCCGCTTCCATACACTCTACCGCCCACGAAGCCAGCAAACAGTCTTACGTTGACCTGCCGGGCCAATGCCGCCGTTTCGTTTACAGCAAAGGCGGATGCGGATGCCGCCACCCTCCGCTATACCGTTCCCGACGGGGCAACCGGCAAAGTTGAAATCCAAGTAAACGGCAAACCCGCAGCCAACCTCGATTTATCATCAAAAACACAACTGGCAGTATTTGGAAAAATTATGAACACCACAAAGGCGAAGACATCAAAATCCACGATACGCCTGCTGCCGACCGTGTCGCCCGCTTCCAGTTCGACGAAGTGGGGTACGCTGTTGAAAAATACATCCATCCAAAGCGGCGACACCGTCACCATCGTCAACCAATCAGGCAACACCCGGTCGGTATCGACTTCGTTGAATTGGAAAAAGCCCCTTCCGCGATCAAACAGCCCGCAAACAGCGTCAGCATTACCGATTTCGGCGCAAAAGCAAACGACGGAATCGATGATTCGAAAAGCCCTGACGGCGGCAATCGAATCGGCAAAAACCCTCCGGAAAAATCCGTTTACATTCCCGAAGGGACAGTTTGATTTCGACCACCAGCTCCACATCTATGTCCCCTAAAGGAATCAGCATCAGCGGCGCCGGCGGGTAGCATACCAAACTGCATTTCACGAGCGAGGAACCGCCCGTTTTTGAAAAACGGCACAGTGAAAAAAAGGCGGCGGCATCGTGTTTGAACACGGCAGCAACAATATTGATTTCGGTAATCTGTCGATGGATTCAAATTTGACATCCCGTTTCCACCAACAAGCCAACTACAAAGGCATTTCCGGCATTTTGGGGCAAAAGGCTCGTCCATCCACGACATCGCCATTGAGCATTTTGAAGTAGGCATCTGGACCGGCGATTACGCCAAAAGTGGACAATGAACACCCACTGCACTACACAGACGGACTGACCGTCTCCAACGCCCTCATCCGGAACAATCTCGCAGACGGCATTAATTTTGCGCAGGGAACCAGCCATTCGACCGTCATCAATTCCAACATCCGAGGCAACGGCGACGACGGCCTGGCGACATGGTCGAGCATTGCAGACCAAACAGAATCCAAAGTAGCCGAAAACAACCGTTTTCCTGAACAACACCGTCGAACTTGGCTGGCGCGCGGCAGGTATCGGCATCTTCGGCGGCGCCGGACATGAAGTAGCCGGCAACCTGATTCGCGACAATGCCGCATGGTCGGGCATACGCCTCAACACCGTTTTCCAAGGACACAATTTTGACCTGAACAAAAAAGGTATTTCGGTTCGGGACAATCTGTTAATCGGCAACGGCACCCGAACCGACACATACGGACGCGAAAAAGGCTCTATCGACTTTGAAGAAGAGCATGGCGCAATCAAAAACGTCAAAGTCGAAAAACAACATCATCGCCGACAGCCCTGTCCGACACAGCCATCACTAAAAACATTGCCGATTTCAAACGGCAAAGGCATCGCCCTATCCGGCAACAACATCATCGGAAATGCGGCGGTTTCTGCCCCGTCCGCCGTTGATCATCCGGAAAAAGTTACCTCCATTACCCGTCAGGAACTCAGCAATATTCCCGATCAAAATTATTATTACGCCAACGAAACCACGGCTTCAAAATCCGTCAGCGTTACCTATATTACAGGCACGGCAGGCAGCGACAGCATCAAAGGCACAGACGGCATAGACCATATTGACGGCAAAAGCGGCGACGACAACATTTATGCCGGTGGCGGCAACGATACCGTATTCGTCAGCGGTGGAACCAACTTCATCAGTGGCGGCGATGGCGACGATATCGTCAGAGGCGGCGACGGCAGAGATACCGTCAATGGAGATTCGGGAAAACGATGTGATTTTTCGGCAGCGGCGGAGACGACCATCTCAATGGCGGGGCGGGCAATGATACGTTGTTCGGCGGCGAAAACAACGATGTCTTTTATGGCGAGTCAGGGCAAAGACGTCCTGTATGGCGGCTCGGGCGACGACTTACTGTTTGGCGGTTTAGACGACGATATCCTGTATGGCGGCGCAGGGGAATGATACCTATGTCTTCTGCTTCGGAGAGGGACACGACACCATTTCCGACAATCACGGCAACAACGCCCTTCAATTCGGACAAGGCATCGCCGTCAAGGATTTGCATATCCATGCAAGCACCGACGCAAAGCGGGTTCAATCGATTGGGAAATCACCATTGCCAATTCAGGCGGTAAAATCACCATCGACAACCAATATCTCAAAGACAGCAACACCGCTTCTGTCGGAGAATTCCGATTTGACGAAGGGACATTTACCGTAGAAACCCTGCTGGACAAACTGTCGGCAAGCGGTCAAACCGGCGGGTTTGAAACGGTCAACAACGGAGTCGGCAGCTTTTAGTTACACTGCCGATACGGCAAACGTGCAGCACTACGATGCCGTAACGCAACCGGTAATTTTATAGCGGCCTGGTGGAAATTCAGAACCGGCGTGGTTTTGGTTCTGACTTCCACGCCAACCCCGCAGGATATTAGGCTGCTGTAACTGTATGCCGAAGTCAGGCTGAAAATGTTCACGCTATCCGTATAAACAAGAGGTCGTCTGAACCGGTTTTCAGACGACCTCTCTCAATTTCTAGCACAAAAAATATCTTTTTACACATTTTAATTTAAATCATTTCTCAAATCATAGCCATTTAAAAAAATTCACGCCAAAAGCTTATCGTTCTACGCACCATCCATGCGTTATTTTCCGCCGCGTCCGCCATCCAGTATTATCCCCTGACTACGCTTTGTTACAATTCAGCCAATTTTATTTCTCGACATATCCCGCTATGAGTCATTCATCCTCTTGGTCTTCCAAAATCGGTTTCGTCCTTGCCGCGGCAGGCTCTGCCATCGGTTTGGGCGCGATTTGAAATTCCCTTATACCGCCGGTACGAACGGCGGGGCAATTTTTGTCCTTCTGTTTGTCATCTTCACGATTATCGTGGCGTTGCCGGTACAGCTTGCCGAGTTTTATATCGGGCGCACAGGCGGTAAAAACGCCATCGATTCGTTCAAAACCCTGCGTCCCGGCTCGCTTTTGGCCTTGGGTCGGCAGGATCGGTGTGACGGCGTGCTTCATTTTATTGTCGTTTTACAGCGTAGTCGGCGGCTGGGTTTTTGAATTATGTCGTACACAGCTTCACCGGCGAAATTGCCCCGAACGTTGATTTTGGCGCCCTATTCGAAAAACAATTTCCAATCCCGACAAGCTCGATTCTTTATCAGGGGCTGTTCATGCTGATTACCATTTGGGTGGTCAAGGCGGAATCTCTGACGGCATTGAAAAAGCAAACCGCTATCTGATGCCTGCTTTGTTTATTTTGTTTTATCGTTTTGGCCATCCGCTCGCTGACCTTGCCCGGCGCGATGGAAGGCGTCAGTTTTTTTATTGAAACCGGATTGGTCGAAAAATCAAATCGGAAACGATGCTGACCGCGCTGGGTCAGGCTTTCTTTGCGTTGAGTATCGGCGTATCGGCAATGATTACCTACGCCTCGTATTTGGGGAAAAGATCAGGATATGTTCCGCTCGGGCAATATCATTATGTGGATGAACCTGCTGGTATCGCTGCTGGCAGGCTTAGTCATCTTTCCGGCGGTATTCGCGTTGGGTGCCACGCCCAGCCAAGGTCCCGGTCTGATTTTCGTGGTCTTGCCTGCCGTATTCATGAAAAATTCCGTCCGGCAACTATCTGTTTGCCGTGTTCATGATGCTGGTTGTCTTTGCCACGCTGACTTCAGCGTTTTCCATGCTGGAAACCGTCATTGCGGCAACCATCCGCCAAGATGAACGCAAACGCAACCGGCACACTTGGGCCATCGGCATTGCCATCTTTATTGTCGGCATCCCTTCTGCCCTATCCTTTGGCGTATGGAGCGATGTGCTTATTTTCAATAAATCTATTTTTGATTTATGGGACTACATTATTACTGCCATCATTATGCCGCTATGCGCATTAAGCATCTCCATCTTTACCGGCTGGATTCAAGACAGGCAGTCCGTTTTGACCCATGCCGGCATGGGGCAGTACCGTACCGAAAACGCTTCTATATCTATGGCTGGGCGCGTTGCGCTACATCGCTCCGATTGCCATTATCGTGGTCTTCATCAATTCTCTTCAAAGTCATCTGATTTGCCACTATAGTGGATTAAATTTAAATCAGGACAAGGCGACGAAGCCGCAGACAGTGCAGATAGTACGGAACCGATTCACTTGGTGCTTCAGCACCTTAGAGAATCGTTCTCTTTGAGCTAAGGCAAGGCAACGCCGTCCTGGTTTAAAGTTAATTTGCCACTATTTTCGACAAATAAAAAAGGACGGAAGCAAACCCGTCCTTTTTATATTTCATCACCTTATCCCTCATCCTCAAACAAAAACCCGCTTTGCGCCTCCACACCGACTTCGGGCGCTGCCATGGCATCAAGCTGGCGGTTGCGGATTTTGGTTTTCCTCATACTGAGAAGACGCATGACCTGATGCTTTTGATCATCGGTCATTTTTTGCCAATAAAGCCTTTCTTCGCGGCTGCGCAGACAGCCTTTGCAATAGCCTTTGGCATTGGCTTCACAGACGCCGATACAGGGGCTGGGGATGGGGAAAAAATCAGGTTGTTCCATATTTTAAAAACGTTTGTGAAAAGAGGTCGGCGCGAACCAAAAATCCGACTGCGTCCGTTTCCGTCCAAACACGACGTATATCCCGTAGGGTTTATATAAGACGTAAGACAATAAACGACAGAACGCGTAAGAATTTTACTATAGCCCGTTTTAAGAACAAATCAATTTGATTTTTCAGACGACCCTATGCCCCTGCCCTGACCATCTGGATTTTATGACTCAAGCAGTTTGACGCAAAGACGGATTGTTGTATTTGATATCGGCAATCATTCGGTCGTATTGGTGCATTCTACGGAGCGATCGGGTTATCAGATAGACCGAGAAAAATCAAACTGATGTTCATCAAACTGACCAACACAAGCAAAGGCCAAACATCCACAGCCTCGTACCATTTCGATGTCGCAATCAAGGCACTGAAAATAGACAAAGGCAGCGCGAACACGGCAATACCCGTACGCATGACGGCAAGTGCCGTGCGTTTTTCAGCAAGGAGAAGCTGCGCTTGATTGATGCTGAGGATATCGTTTTGCTGTTCGGTAATCATAGGAGAGGGCATCTAGAACAAATTGACTTTGAATCACGGCAAACCGGCAAATATGGTTTGATGTTAGCCCGAAAGTCTTGAAAATAAAAACAAAGGTCGTCTGAAAATTTTCAGACGACCTTTTCTATTCCTCTTCACACCGTTTGCGAATATTGGGCTTTGGTTTCCCTATGGCGCAGGTGGTAGTCGAACACCATGGCGATATTGCGTATCAGGAAGCGGCCTTTGGGGGTAACGGTCAGTCCGTGCGGTTTCAGGCGGACGAGTCCGAGGGAGGCAAGTTGTTCCAAGTCGGCAAGTTCGTCTTTGAAATAGCGGTCGAACGGGATACCGAACACGCTTTCGTAGATTCGGTAATCCAAGGAGAAGCGGCACATCAAATCTTGGATGATATTGCGGCGCAAAAGGTCGTCCTGATTGAGCTGGTAGCCGCGCATGATGGGCAGGGTGTCCGGCATCGAGGCGCAGCATAGTAGGCATCGATGTCGCGTTCGTTTTGGGGAGTAGGTGCTGCCGATCTTTGCCGATGGAGGATACGCCGATGGCAACTAAATCGCAGTCCGCGTAGGTCGAGTAGCCTTGGAAGTTGCGCTGGAGGAAGCCTTCTTTGAGGGGCGATGGAAAGTTCGTCATCGGGTTTGGCGAAAGTGGTCCATACCGATAAAGACGTAGCCGCGTTCGGTCAGGGTTTTGAACGCAGTATTGCAGCATATCGAGTTTTTTTCTTCGCTGCGGGAACGGCTTCGGTATCGATGCGGCGTTGCGGCTTGAAGATATGCGGCAGGTGGGCGTAGTGATAAAGGGCAAGGCGGTCGGGATCGAGCGACAAGACAGTGTCGATGGTGGTTTTGATGCTTTCGGCGGTTTGATGCGGCAGGCCGTAAATCAAATCGACGCTGACGGATTTGAATCCGGCTTCGCGGGCGGCATCGATGACTTCTTTGGTTTCGTCGTAGCTTTGGATGCGGTTGACTGCTGCCTGCACTTTGGGGATCAAAGTCCTGAATGCCGACGCTCATGCGGTTGAAAGCCGAGCTTGCCGAGCATGAGGACGGTTTCGCGGCTGACTTTGCGCGGGTCGATTTCGATGGAGTATTCGCCGCCGGGGATAAGTTGGAAATGTTTGCGTATCATGCGGAATACGCGTTCGATTTGGTCGTCGCTTAAGAAGGTCGGCGTACCGCCGCCGAAGTGCAGTTGCGCGAGCTGATGCCGTCCGCCCAGATGCGGGGCGAGCAGCTCCATTTCTTTTTTTCAAGGTATTCGATGTAGGCATCGGCGCGGCTTTTGTCTTTGGTGATGATTTTATTGCAGCCGCAGTAGTAACAAATGGTGTTGCAGAAAGGGATGTGGATATAAAGCGAAAGGGGCTTGTTCAAAGCCCCATACTCGCGCTGATTCAAGGCATTGATATATTCGGCTTCGCGAAAATCCGTCATGGAATCGGTCGGCTGTCGGGTATGAAGTGTAGCGCGGACCGCTGGAAGGAAGGCTGGCAATGAGTTCGCGGTCAAACTCAGGTTTGTCATTGTTTCTATTGTGATTATTTTTGTATCGGTATTACTTTCATGGCGTGTGCGTGATTAGAGTAATGATGTTAGGCAATTTTCGGATAGTTTGGTAGAATGCCACAGTATGATAAACCTGTCTTGATATGTGTCAATAACTTACGTAATCATGACAGGATAAAAAAACCTTAATTTTAAGGGTGTTTTATGACCACACACAATGCTATGCATCAGATGAAAACCCTGTGTTCTTCCTGTTCGCTGCGTGAACTCTGCCTGCCTGTCGGGCTTTTGCCCAATGAGTTTGCACAATTGGACGCGGTCATCCGACAGAGCCGCCGCTTGAAGAAGGGTGAATATCTGTTTCCGCACCGGTGAGCCTTTCGCGTCGCTGTTTGCCATCCGTGCCGGTTTTTTCAAAACCACGGTTGCCAGCCAGGACGGTCGCGATCAGGTTACCGGCTTTTTATGTCCGGCGAACTCATCGGTATGGACGGCATTTGTTCCCATGTCCACAGCTGCGACGCGGTGGCTTTGGAAGACAGCGAAGTGTGTGAGCTGCCCTTCACCCACATCGAAGAGCTGGGACACAACATCCCCAGCCTGAGAAGCCATTTTTCAGATTGATGAGCCGCGAAATCGTGCGCGACCAAGGCGTGATGCTGCTTTTTGGGCAATATGCGCGCCGAAGAACGTCTGGCGGCGTTTTTGCTTAATCTGTCCCAACGCCTTTACTCGCGCGGATTTGCCGCCAACGATTTCATCCTGCGGATGTCGCGCGAAGAAATCGGCAGCTATCTGGGGCTGAAACTCGAAACCGTCAGCCGCACGCTGTCCAAGTTCCACCACGAAGGCTTAATTTCGGTCGAACACAAACACATCAAAAATCCTCGACTCGCAAGCCCTCAAAAATGGTGTCCGGCTGTTCGCACGCCATCTGATGAATACCGAGACTATTTTCAAACAGAATCCAAGGTCGTCTGAAAAATTTTTCAGACGACCTTCTTCATAAAAATCCAAATTATGAAACACAAGAAAAAAACTCATTGCCTTGACCGCTGTCTGCGCCCTGCTCGCCTACTGGCTCTATCCCGACCAACATCCCGTTTACCCCGCAAGCGACCATTACGACCCGAAAAACGCAAACCTTCTTCAACCCCGAACCGCAGCAGAAACCGACCGGCCTGACCGGCGCATTTTGGAAGATCCTGACCGACCCGCAGGCAACGCGCCCGCCCAAACCTCTGCCTACCGTCAAAGCCCGATTGGCAAACCTTCCTCGCCGCACCCGAAGGGAAAAAGCCGCTTTCGTCTGGTTCGGACATTCCACCCTATTGATGCGGATCGGCGGGACAAACCGTCATTACCGATCCCGTTTTCGGCAATTCCGTCTCCCCATCCCCATCACCATGAAACGCTTCCAGCCTGCCCCCTCAGAAATCGACGAACTGCCGCCCGTCGATGTCATCCTGATTCCACACAGCCACTACGACCACCTCGAAAAAGACAGCGTGCAGGGCACTCAATTCAAAAGGCAACAGCCATTTCATCGTCTCGCTCGGCATGGGCGTACTGCTGAAAAAATGGGGCGTGCCGCAAGAGCGCATTACCGAACTCGATTGGTGGCAAAGTACCGAACGCAACGGCATCCGCTACACCGCACTACCTGCCCGTCACGATTCATCCCGAACCCTGACCGACCACAACCAAGCCCTGTGGTCCAGCTTTCGCCATCGAACACGGCGGCGAAAAATTCTATTTTCACGGCGACTCGGCACAAGGCAGCCATTTCGACAAAATCGCCGAAAAATTCAACGGGTTCGATATCGCGTTCATCGAAAACGGGCAATACAGCGAACATTGGCCCAACAATCACCTCTTCCCCGAGCAAACCGCCCGCTATGCCGCACAGCTTGCTCCCAAACGCTTCATGCCCATCCACTGGGGCGCCTACGCCATGGCACTGCACGCTTGGAACGAACCCCTGCTGCAAAGCATCCCGCTGGCACGCAGTTTGGGCGTGAATCCGTTGACCCCGCTGATGGGGCAAGTCTTCGATGCCGATACCGCCACGCAAGACTGGTTTGCCGAACCTTTACAATAAAGCTGTCTAAAGGTCGTCTGAAAACAAATACAGCACATTCCATCAGGGCATAAATATAGTGGATTAACTTTAAACCAGTACGGCGTTGCGTCTCGCCTTAGCTCAAAGAGAACGATTCTCTAAGGTGCTGAAGCACCAAGTGAATCGGTTCCGTACTATCTGTACTGTCTGCGGCTTCGTCGCCTTGTCCTGATTTAAAGTTAATCCACTATACCGACGAAGCGGAGCTGTTTTCAGACGACCTTTTTGAATTTACCTGTTGCAGCATTTCCAACACTCTTCCCTTCTCCCATTTTATCCGTTTTGCAATATTCTGATAATAAAAAAACTAATTTCCCTCAGCCGAAAAACCTTATTTTGCAACGCGCGGTTCGCGTATAAATCACTTGACCGATTACATCGTATTACGTAAAGTATGCGGCATTCTTTTGAATTGGTATTACCAATTTATTTGGTAATACTCTCAGATTAAGGTTCGGTATCTCTCCGCATCCGACATCATGATAAAAAAATTGATAAACAACGCCGATTTAAGGATTCACCATGGCACTATTCCTCAGCATTTTTCCCATCATCCTGCTGATTTGGCTGATGGTTAAGAAAAACAGTATGCCTTCCTACATCGCGCTGCCGATTACCGCCGCGCTGATTTACGCCATCAAGCTGTTTTTATTTCAAAGACGACGCTATGCTGCTCAACGCAACCGCAGCGTCCGGCCTGGTTTTCCACACTGACGCCAATTACCGTGATTTTCGGTGCGATCATGTTCAACCGTATGATGGAAACCACCGGCTGTATCGATATTATCCGCAAATGGCTGGCGACCATCAGCCCGAATCCAGTGGCACAGCTGATGATTATCGGCTGGTCGTTCGCCTTTATGATTGAGGGTGCATCCGGCTTCGGTACGCCTGCTGCGATTGCCGCCCCGATTCTGATGAGTCTGGGTTTCAACCCGTTGAAAGTGGCGATTTTTACGCTGGTTATGAACTCCGTGCCGGTATCTTTCGGCGCGGTCGGGTACGCCGACTTGGTTCGGTTTTCGCACCATTAAACCTGAGTGCCGAAAACATCCTTGCCATCGGCAGACAAACCGGCGTGATGCACTTCTTCGCAGGTTTCGTCATCCCCGTCATCGGCTTGAGCTTCATCGTGCCTTGGTCTGAAATCCGTAAAACCTGGGCTTCATCGGTATCGCCGTTTTCTCTTGTACCATTCCTTATGTTGCATTGGCGATGGTCAATGAAGAATTCCCATCACTCGTTGCCGGCGCAATCGGCCTGATGGTATCTGTATTCGCCGCCAACCACGGCTGGGGTTTGAGCAAAGACCATCCGAAAGACCCGAATGCCGAAAAAGTACCTTTCGCCCAAGTCGCCAAAGCACTTGCCCCTGGGTATGCTTATCGGTATGCTGGTGGTTACCCGTATCAAACAGCTCGGCATCAAAGGCCTGCTGACCAGCAAAGAAGAATGGTTCAGCTTCCAACTGCCGTTTGATTTGAGCAAAATCACCGTCAGCGACTCTTTGACCATTACCTTCGGCAATATTTTCGGACAAGGCGTCAACGCGTCTTACCAAACCCTCTACGTTCCCGCATGGATTCCGTTTGTCTTTACCGTTTGGTTGTATCCTGCTTTATAAAACCAAATTCAAAGATGCATGGGCTTTCTACGCTGCAACGTTCAACCAAACCAAAAAACCGCTGCTTGCCTTGATGGGCGCGCTGATTATGGTTCAACTGATGATGGTTGGCGGCGACGACTCCATGGTGAAAATCATCGGTAAAGAGTTTGCCGCAATGGCAGGCGAACACTGGGTTTACTTCTCCCCTACCTTGGCGCTATCGGTGCATTCTTCTCCGGTTCGAACACCGTATCCAACCTGACATTCGGGTCCCGATTCAGCAACAAATCGCCCTTGATACCGGCCTGTCCGTGACCCTCATCCTCGCCCTGCAATCCGTCGGTGGCGCAATGGGCAACATGGTCTGCATCAACAACATCATCGCCGTATGTACCGTACTGGACGTGAAAAAAACGCCGAAGGTGCGATTATCAAGAAAACCGTCATCCCCATGGCGATTTACGGTGTGATTGCTGTCGCCATAGCAATTATTTTCTTCCCTCTAAGGTAAGCACCTTGTAACGCAAAAGGTCGTCTGAAAAATATTCAGACGACCTTTTTACTGAAGCAAACAGTTAGTCAATACACCCCTTCCCTACCATCATATAGTGGATTAAATTTATAGTGGATTAAATTTAAATCAGGACAAGGCGACGAAGCCGCAGACGGTACAGATAGTACAGGGAACCGATTCACTGGTGCTTCAGCACCTTAGAGAATCGTTCTCTTTGAGCTAAGGCGAGGCAACGCCGTACTGGTTTAAAGTTAAGCCACTATAAAAAATGCAGATAAAAAAACGGGCCGCCAAACGGCGACCCTAAGAAACTCTTGCAGCTGGGAGTATAGCAAGAGATTACGACACTTTAACCTGGTTTATGCCGGAGAAACGACGCATCAGCTCTGGAATGGCTTCGGCATTTGAAGCAACAGTGATGCCCATTTTCCGCATTTGGTAGATAGTCTCGATGGTGCTTTCAGGCGCGTAGCCGTGGCAGGCACCGAGATTGACAATAATGACAGTATCGGCTTTTTGTTCGTGCAGCCATTCCAACAGACCTGTGCTGTTTGCCTCATTGGCTTCATGAAAACAAGCACCGTGAACATGTTTACCGCTTAATTCGAGCGCATGATCGTAATCTGCCGGAGAGGGCAAGCCTTGTAGCAAATGCGTTCCGCGACAACCTCCGGCGCATTGGCTGAAAAAACCGGACGGTCGGCCGAACATGACACCGTTGCGATTGACGACGGTCGCACAAATGCTCTCCGGATCAATGCTCACATTCTCAATTCAAAACCCTTTTATCTGCCAACGCTGCCTGGCGGTTAAGTTCATTAACCATATTTTCCGGACGCAACAAAAAATGGGTTGCATTAGCAGCCATACAGGTAAAGCGAAATTGCGGTTGGATGTCGATTGCAACGGTAGTCATAAGATATGGCTCTCTATATTTAATTCTGCAAACAGAATCAGGATTGCTCCGTTCAATCACTGACCAGACAAATGGTTTAATTTAACGATAATCGGTGTATTTATGATGAACGGTATAATATCAGGATAATCGTTGTATAGCTAGTAAATATTTTAAGATTTGTAACAATACTCGCAGTAAATATAATTTTTTGTTGTATTTAAGGTTAACACTCTAATCAATTATCATTTTTAAGCGATTATTTTTATTCATTAATTTTTTTATTAATTCCATGATTCCCCTGTATTTTTCAAAATACGGGACACCATGAATAAAACTGTTGTTTAAAAGAAAATATGCCTCTAGAAAGCGAAAAATTGTTGGCAATATCCCTATCGCAAGCTGATTTTTCTCCCCAATGGCAAAAATAAACGGTACAAAAAAACCTGCCATACCAACCGCCACAGCCCCAAACAAATAAAACGTGCAACACAGTCCCTAGGAATTTCTACAAGGCTACCTGAAGATTCAGGTAGCCTTTTTGCGCAGCACCTCTATTTCAACGTCGCCTTCGCCGCTTCCCGTTGCAAATGCCGCTGCATATAGCCGGCAAACGGTTCAGCGTTCGGCAGCACTTGGGGCGCGGAACATGCCCCCAGCTCAAGAGAGCGGTCAAGTATATATCGAGCGCGCTAAAATGTTGTCCCACGGCGTATTCGCGGCCGTCGGACAGCAGGGTTTTGACAGGGTATGCAGCGCGGTATCGAAAATCGCCGTAGCCGAGGGAACGGCGCCATTCCTCGCTCTGCGGCACCTGACGCCAGCGGTCAAGAATAGCGTATTCTGAGCTGAGAACCAAACGACAGCCAGCGGTAGTATTGCCCGCGCTCCGGAGTACCCGCAGCCGGGATCAGCCGTTTTTCGGGGAAAAGCTCGGCCAGATAGGGTGAGAAATGGCGGGCAATTCGGTAATCACTGCCCAGCATGTTTGATAGCAGGTACTTTGCCCATCGGGTTGATGGCTGAGATAGTCCGCCTCTTTGAGCTGCGGGTAATCCAGCACCACGTTGTCGTAATCCGCGCCGCATTCGGTCAGCATCCAGCGTACATTGGTGCCGCGTGAAGGATTTGCAGTATAGAGGGTGATTTTGCTCATGATGTTTCCTTTGTCCAATTGTGGGTGAGGTGTTTGCAGGCTGTCTAAAACCCAGTCAGGATACCCTCATGGCTGTGTCAGTTTCTGTCAGCAGCATGGTCTTGGTCAAACCGCATCGCACTAGCGGCTCAAATCAAACGCGCCAAATCCAGCTCTTCATGCTGCCGCCAGCGTTGCAGCAGGCGGTGCGGCATGGGATAGGCTGCGCCGGTTTGAATTTGCGCGATGCGGTCGCAACGAAAAATGGCGGAATGCCTGCCGCAAGGCGCACTGCCGCCAGAAGCCGCACGTTGTCCCAATAGCCCATCGCCACCGGCCACACCGTGCGTCGGCTGGCCTGCCCTTGCACATCGGTGTAGCTGAAACTGAGTGTCTGCTCCTGCCGCAAAGCCTGCCGCACCTGCGCCAGAACGTGTTCTTCGTCGTGTCCGAACGTCGTCGCGCAGTTAATCGGATACACCGCATGGGCTTCGCCTGCTCCGCCAAGCGCGCGGGCAGCACTGTCTGCGCTTACCCAACACCGAGCGTGCCGCCTCCGCCATTTCGCCATCAGCATGCGCCGCCGCCCAGCGCATGCCCAGCATCAGTGCTTCGAGACCGTTTTCGCTGAACATCAGCGGCGGCAGGTTGCAATCCTGCTGCAACACAAAACCACGCCCGCTTCCCGTCTATCACCGCGCCCTGATGGCGCAGCGTATCGATGTCGCGGTATACCGAGCGTACGCTGATGCGACAGCTCCTGCGCCAGCAGCCGCGCGCTTTTTCGGATGGCGGCTGGTGCGCAAAAAGCTGCAGAGTTTGAGCAGGCGGTCGGTACGGTTGGGCATGGTGGTCCTGCTGATTTCCTTTCTGAGGAAGGGGGCAGTTTGTTTGATTTCTGAAATATGCGGATAACCGGGCAGCCTGATTGCCTACGCATTGCTGCATCAGGCATGGCCGTCATGGGAAGCGGAAGAGTAGCGGGTTCGGGCTTGAATGGGCAAGGGTTCCGATTCGATTTCGTTTACTACCAAGCGGTTAAGGAGTCATGGCAGTGCACGAAAGGTCGTCTGAAAAGATAGTTTTCAGACGACCTTTACTTCAATCAAACTTGAATCAATGCCTAAAATGGCGAACGCCCGTTACCACCATGGCAATACCGTGTTCGTCCGCTGCGTCAAAGACTTCCTGATCGCGCATCGAGCCTGCGGGGTGGATGATGGCTTTGATGCCCTGTTCGGCAATGACGTCCACGCCGTCGCGGGAATGGGGAAGAATGCATCGGAAGCGGCACACGCGCCGTTTAAGTCGAGCTGCGTCCTGCGCTTTGCGGGCGGCGATGCGGGTGCTGTCCACGCGGCTCATTTGGCCTGCGCCGATGCCGTAGGTTTGACCGCCTTTGCCGAAGACGATGGCGTTGGATTTGACGTATTTTGCGACGTTCCAAACAAACAGCAAATCGTTCCATTCTTGCTCGGTCGGTTGGCGTTTGGAAACGACTTTCAAATCGGCGCGGCTAAGGCGATGGATGTCGGGCGTTTGCACCAACAGCCCGCCGCCGACGCGTTTGAGTTCAAAGCGGTTCGCGCCTGCTTCAAGCGGCACTTCCAATACGCGCACGTTTTTTTTGGCAGCGGCGATTTCGAGGGCTTCGGCGGTGAACTTCGGCGCCATGAGGACTTCCATAAATTGGTTGTCGGTAATTTGTTTGACGGTTGCGCCGTCCACTTCGCGGTTGAAGGCGATGATGCCGCCGAATGCGCTGGTGGTGTCGGTAGCGTAGGCGAGTTTGTAGGCGGTCAATGTATCGGCTGCAACGGCGACGCCGCACGGATTGGCGTGTTTCACAATCACGCAGGCGGGCGCGTCGAAGGATTTGACTGCTTCCCATGCGGCATCGGCATCGGCGATGTTGTTGTACGACAATTCTTTGCCTTGGAGCTGTTTGTAGGCGGAAAGGCTGCCTGCGGCGGGGTAAATATCGCGGTAGAACGCGGCGCGTTGGTGCGGATTTTCGCCGTAGCGCATGTCTTGCACTTTAATCCAGCTTTGGTTGAACTGGCTTGGGAAATTCGCCGATTTCGGGGCGTGCCGCTCAAGACGTCGTCTGAAAGCGAGGTTAGGTAGTTGGAAATCATGCCGTCGTATTGGGCGGTGTGGCTGAATGCTTTGCGCGACAGGTTGAAAGCGGGTTTTTGTCGCTCAATGCGCCGTTGTTGGCTTCGAGTTCGGCGGCGATGGCGGGGAAATCGGCGGTGTCGGTAACGATGGCGACGTGTTTCCAGTTTTTTTCGCGGCGGAGCGCACCATGGTCGGGCCGCCGATGTCGATGTTTTTCAATCGCGTCTTCCAGTGTGCAGTTTGGTTTGGCGATGGTGGCGGCGAAGGGGTAGAGGTTGACGCACACGAGGTCGATGTTGCCGATGCCGTGTTCTTCCATCTTGGCGACGTGTTCGCCCAAATCGCGACGGCCGAGGATGCCGCCGTGGATTTTCGGATGCAGGGTTTTCACACGGCCGTCGAGCATTTCGGGAAAACCGGTATAGTCGGCAACTTCGATAACGGGAACGCCTGCATCAGCCAAGAGCTTTGCTGTACCGCCGGTAGAGAGGATTTCAACACCGAGCTTGGTCAGGGTTTGGGCAAATTCGACTGCGCCTGTCTTGTCGGATAGGCTGATCAGGGCGCGTTTGATGGAAGACATTTAGATTTCCTTTGTTGAAGGTTTAATCGATACACGCTGCTAGCGCAACAATGAAACAAAATTTGATGAGATGTTTAGCTCCGATGGCGTTCTCTTCGGCAATTCAATAAATTTACGCCTTACGGCAAGCCATATCTTGTTTATCGCCCTGCATACGGACGCTTAGGCTGTCATTTCCGATTTTTTTAACCTGCATTTGCAATTTATCTGATTTACCAATGGTGTTTCTCATCTGGGCAAACATTTCCTTATCCACTTCACGCCATGGGATGGTGCGAATTTTAGCTATGCTATGTTGTCTTTGAACATCGGTGGTTTTAATGTTCAAACCAATTTTTCCTCCATTCACCGTCCAAGTACCGTCTGCAAACACCCGATAAACTAAGGTTTCATCATCAGGTGAAGGAAAATTCGCATCCACAATCGCGCTTACTTTTTGCTCACTGCCAAAAGTAAACGTCCTCAGGGTTCCATTATCATCAGCGCACTGCCATTTACCGAGTAGTTGCGCTTCCTTAACAACAGGTTTTGCCAACACAGGCGCAGCAGCAAAGGCAGCAAGAAGAAAAATCAGGTGTTTTTTTTGCATAACAGTTTCTTTCTATAAAATCGGGAGTGAATAAGCTACTTTCTTAGTTTTCCAACTGCCTTATACAAGTTTGAAGACACTGGCAATAAGTTCGACAGAATACATCTTCATCTTTGCAAAACATTATAGGATGAATTTTCAGGGCGGTATTATCCCCCAGTTTCGCATTTTTGGCAGTAGGTTTTGCAAATATTGTTAACAATTTTATTGTAAAAGGCCGTCTGAAACTTGGTTTTCAGACGACCTTTGCCGTTCCCTTCGTCATTATTGCCTAAGGCTAACGATTCAGATATGTCTGTCCTGCGGCTGACAGCTCGGACAAAACCCGCGCCGACGGTTTTCAGACGACCCTTTTCCCCGCCCTGCTTATTCAAACCCCATTTTCCTTGCCGTTGCCACTGCACCCGCCATCGTGATGCACAAAGGCATCAGCAGGGCGGCGGGGGCGTATGTGAGCTCGAGGATGAAAGACTATGGCGGTCAGGGGCATTTTTAGGGAAACGCCGAGAAATGCCGCCGCGCCGATGACGGCGGCACTTTCAGACGACATGGCGGTGAAGAAGGTGTTCCACGCGGCTGCGGCGGCGAAGGCGATGGTGCTGCCGAGCATCATGGACGGGGTAATCAGGCCGCCGTATGCGCCGACGGCAAGTGCGATTAGGACGACGAACCATTTGACGGCGGTCATTTCAAGCTGTACCGCCAGTCGGTCAATGCCGCCGAACGTCAGTTGGTTGCCCGCCTTTGCCGTTGCCCAGATTTCGGGAAAACCAAAGCGGCAATCGATGCCGATGAAAGTGCAAACAAGGCAGATCGCCAAAGGGAATGATTTTCGATGTTGTCGCGCTTGATGAAAGGGGAAACTTTTTGGGCGGTACGCTGGAAAACCATACCGCCGTTGCGCCCAGTATCAGGGGCCGATGATGGCGGCAAAACCACAGCAGCTGGGATGTTCACATCGAGAGGTTGGCGGGATGGTATTGCTGCACGTCGCCCAAGCCGATGCGCGCGACGGCGGTGGCAGTGACGGAAGTCAGCAATGCGGCGGCGACTGCCTGCTGCGTCCACATGCCCAACATGGCTTCGAGGATGAAAAGCGTGGAGGCGAGCGGGACGTTATAGACCGCCGCCAAACCTGCACCCAGACGCACAGGCAATGCAGCAGGCGCGTTTCGTCTTCGCTCAAACCCGAAACGCTGACGCCGACGGATGCAAAACGCGGCGGTCATTTCACGCGGCGCGACTTCGCGTCGAGCGGGGAACCGAGTCCCGACGGTGATGATTTGCAGCAGCGCATGGGAGACGGTGTCAAAAACGGCAGACCCCTGCAAGGGCTGCTTTAACCGCTGCTTTTGATGTTCGGTTGCGGCCTGCCGAAAGCGTTTGAGCGACCACCAGCCGAACCCTACCGCGACGCCGCACAAAAGGTCAATCACGACGATGCGGCGTTCCGACGACGTTTGCTGATCACGCCCTTCCCTGAAAGAAACGTATGCCCGCCGCCCTGAACCGTAACCGTAAGCCGATGTGCTGGATCAGTGCATAAGTTTCCGTCAAATGCAATGCCGACCATGCCGCCGACGATGCCGGTAAGGATGAGGGCGATCCCAAAAGTTTATGCGTATGTTTCACGGGATTTTGATCTTTGAGACAGTGATTCGGCGGTTTCGTTAAAAATCAAACGGTCTCAATGTAACTATTGTACGCCTAGGGGATAGCTGGGGCGCAACATGTGTCTTGCCGTTGTAAAGGAATCACATATTTCTGATTTTTATAACGTTTTCTTTCCTGATCCACCCCCTGCACGTTTTGCAGCTCAATGCCCATACGCCGGAGACGGCAGGGACGGCTTTTTGTCAAAAGCGATTTTTCGCATCGATGACTGGTATATCTGTCTTTGCAGTTTCGTTTTTCGCGCCCTTTATATTCATCGCAATTGCCGTAATATGCGCCGTTATCGTTACCGCTGATTATGACGCTGTTGCGGACACGGTTGCTATTATCGGTAAACAGGAAATTTTCTCCGGTTGTCGTTTCACCCTGACCTGTATAACCTGATTCGACAGTGTAGCCCCAGTTTTGCTCACCCATCTGGACAAACCGCCAATCCTTATTCTCCGGTACATCCCCCCATGCGCCAATTTCATCGCTTCCATGTTGTTTGATTGCCCACTTGCCGTCTGCTTTTTCCAAAACAAACAATTCTGCCAGACCCGAAGAAGCATGGGCGTCCTGTTTTACTTTTTGTTGCATATCGTAGGCAAAACCTGTGTACAACACATAGCGCGTGGCTTTGCCGTTACGCGTTACGGCTATGGTCGGCAACAGGTTTCATACAATACATAATATTGTCAGATGTTGTCTCACTGTCTTTCGGCGGCTTGGCAAGCTGGCATTTGTCGCGCGGCAAGCGGTCGGTTGTAATACCGGGCAATGACGGCTTGGACGGCAGCTTTGTCGTTATCGGGCGCAGCCGATGCCAAAGACAGGGGCAGGCGGCAAGCAGCAGGGCAATCATATGCATTTCATAGAAAATTTCTCCTGATATGTTTTTAAAACCACATTAAAAACAAGATACTGCGTACTTCTCAGGTCGTCTGAAAACCCGTTCACGTTTTCAGACGAGCCCCTTTCATTCTTTCCTGCTGATCGCGACAGACATACCGGCGACAAAACGTCGACGGCGATGACGATGATACATGCCCAATCGCAGACATCGGCGGACAAATGTTCGCCCAGAAATCCACACCGCCATGATGACGCCGACGACGAGGCTCAGAGCGAAATCAAGCAGGCGGAGACGTTGGCAGGGAACTTTGTTCATGCCCTTTGTTCCACAAGAGATAGGCAAGCCAACTGCATCCCGATCCCCCATATACAAAACCGACAGCACGCCGCCCCACGACCAGTTGACTTCGATAGCTGTCTAGCCAACACCAGCGAAAACGGCAGGCACAACACCGCCGCCGCCGCCATGGAAGCCGAAGTAAATGCGGGCGCACCGATGCGGGCAATCATCTGCTGGCTCGGCCGTATCACGCCCTGCGAAAACCGAATCCCGCAAGCAGAAATCAGCAAACAGCCGAACCAGTCAATCGCGCCGCCCTCTTCCGCACCGCCCAGTACCATCATGCCCGATGCCGGCAAACGCCGCCGCGCCCGCAAATCCAGTGGTAAATCTTGGCTTTATCGTTGAAAAACGAAATGACCGACAAAGACCACCAGCAAAGGGTTCCAGCCCGACCATGGTAACCGCGCTGGCGGCGGACGTGTATTTCAAAGCCGATAAACTGAAGCAGCAAACACGACGACGTAGTTGACAAAGGCGATACACAACAACGGCTTCCACTCGCGGCGCGGAATCCTGCCGAAATGACGACGGCACGACGGCAGCACCATCAATGCGGCAATCAACAGCCGCGCCTCGACCATCAACGCGGCATCAAGCATCTCGTAAGTATATTTGGCGGCGATAAACGAGCTGCCCCAAATCAATAAGGAGAGTATTTGGTAAATCATGGCTCAAGTCGTCGGATAAAAGGATGCACTGATGAAAGCGCGGACATCACGCCCCACCCTGCCCCGATTCGGTCAACGAATCCAAAAAGGCAAAGAGTTTCGCGTTCATCTGCGTAAAAATTGAAACGCTCGATTTTCATCAGGATGCTGCACATAAGCCTGCGTCCTGCTTTGCACAGCCAAGTTTTCGCGCCCGTCGGCGGCAATCAAGAGGCCGACGGCGGCGCGGTCGAATTCCAAATGCGCCTGAAACGCATAATGCTTGGGTGAGAAGCGGACAATCTGGCGCGGACAGCCTTTGCTCGCCGCCAATACTGCCGCCCCATCCGTCAGTCCGGGCATATCCCCGTGCCAATGCCCCGCAGGAAAGACGCGCCCAACAAGGCGGTATGCGGGTCGTTCAAACCTTCCTGCGTCAACTCGACCGATACACGCCGATTTCGCGGTGCGGGCTGCGCCCGTGCCGTGCGCCGTAGGCGACGGACAAAAGCTGTGCGCCCAAGCACACGCCGACAATGTACTTGTCCGCCGCCACCGCCTGACGCATCAGGCGCAGCTCGGCTTCAGGGTCGTAATACGGAAAAGCTGCCTGTCTTCATCGGGCGACTGCGGTCCGCCCATGACAATCAGAAAATCGATACCGTCCGCGTTTTCGGGCAACGCTCCGACTCATAAACCTTAGTCAACGCCGTACGATACCGCGCGACCGCGCCCAATCCCAATACGCGCCCGGCACTTCAAAATCCTCGTGCAGGATGAAATGGACGTTCAACGTTTTCCCCCGCGTACCGCCGTCATGGCGAAACTCCTGCTTCATCAGTTTTCTCCCTTTGCAACAAGCCTGATATTTACAGCAAACCGTGCTGCAACAGCTTCTTACGCAGCGTATTGCGGTTCAACCTCAAAAATCACCGCTGCTTTGGACTGATTGCCGCCGCATTGTTCCATCACACACGCAAGCATCGGCTTTTTCCACTTGGTGCAACACCATGTCGTACACACCGCAAGGCTCCGTACCGTTCAAGTCTTTGAAATACTGTTGCAAATTCTGTTCAACGCATTGCGCAATATCGGGGATGGGTTGTTTCATAACATATCCTCCTTCGTTGTTTTTAAAGATGACAGATCGTCTGAAACGGGGTTCAGACGACGTTTGATGAGTTTGAATTAAATAGATTGTTTTTATTTCGATAAAACTGTGTTTTTCAGACGACCTGATATTGCCGCCATTTCCGGATAAGAATCATCCTGTTGGCCCGACGACCCAAAGCTACCCGCTGATAACCTCAATCCCCAGCAAAGCCAACGCTCCCGCCGCAAAAATCGGTCTATCCAATGACCGAAACGCTGAAAAACGTTTGCTCACGGCAGGGCGGACAACATCAGCGCGACAAGGCTGAACCAAACGAACAGCATCAGCACCATCCACACGCCGTAAACCCCCATCTGCCGCATCGGCGTATCCGGCGACAATACGACAGTAAACAGCGACAGCATATGCACGACCGCCTTCGGGTTCAGCACATTGCACAACACCCCGCGCCATATCGTTTTCCGTGTCGGTTCATCCGCCATATGGTCCTTACAGATTTTCGACCGTCCCGCCCGCAGCTTTCGCGCGCAAACCTTTATAGCCGATATACAGCAGATACAGGCCGCCGACGATTTTGACCGCGGTCAGAAGCGGGGCGGACTGAGCCACCAGCGTGACCAAGCCGAGTACGGAATAAATAATGTGGATACCGAATCCCAACGCAATGCCCAGCGCGGTCAACATTCCGGCAGCCCGCCCCCGGCTCAACGCCTGCTGCGAAACGAGTACAAAATCGGGACGGGCGACATGCACGCCAAAAATGTACGCGGTGATAATCCAAAAGCCACGCCAAAAAGTCATACTGAAGCCTTTTTGTATTAAAGGAGGTTGGCTGTGAAAGGCACATCAGCCTTTAAGAATGAATGAAGATTAACCATCAAGCCTTCACCATGCCGGATTACAGTCCACGCAACCTACTCCCCAAGCAGGTAATCTTGCCAACCTTTTTCTCCGTCCGGTTCGATTTCTGCTACATGATCTCCATATTTATCATCCCAAAAAGAAACGCCCGTTTTTCTCATACCAAGGTTCGCCCAGTACATACCAAGCCTTGTCCAAACTGTCACCGGGGCGGATGGTTTCGCATGTCGCTCTACTCTTAAACGCACTCAACATGATCGCATCATGTCGACGACAATCGGGATTCATGCACCTGCCCTTGTCGTCATTCCAATTGCGATCCATTAATTTACAGGCTATCAAATTATAGTCATAAGCATAAAACCCGTATCCTGTCATCAACAGCGCAGCAATACCTAAGCTTTTGTAAACGCGGCGTTAATTTCATATTTACTTCTCGCAAGATAAAAAGGTCGTCTGAAACGCCCTAACCTTCACGATAATGCACACACCCAGCGGTCGGTTTTTCTCCGAAAGCGCCTCAAGATAGGCAGCAAGGGTATCGTATTGTGCCGCTGCGCTGTCCAAGCGGTTGATGTCCCGGCGTGTCTGCTCGCCGTCGGGCATTTCGTCGATGTACCAGCCCTATGTGTTTGCGGGCGATGCGCACGCGGCGACTTTCGCCATAAAACGCGTGCATGGCGCGGATATGGTTCAAAATGGTGACATTGCACTCTGCCAAGCTCAAGGCAGGCGGCAAAACGCCGTATTCGGCGTAATGTTTCAAATCGCGGAAAAGCCATGGCCTGCCTTGTGCGCCGCGCCCTATCATGATGCCGTCGGCGGCGGTTTGTTTGAGGACGGCGGCGGCTTTTTGCGGCGAAGTGATGTCGCCGTTGACCCAGACGGGGATTTTCAGACGACCTTTGGTTTCGGCAATCAGATCATAAGCCGCTTCGCCCTTATACATTTGCGTGCGTGTGCGTCCGTGGACGGCAAGGGCGGCGATGCCGCAATCTTCGGCGATGCGGGCGATGGCAGGCAGGTTTTGATGATCGTCATGCCAGCCCAAACGGGTTTTGAGGGTAACGGGAACGTCCACCGCGCGGACGACGGCTTCGAGAATAGCGGCAACCAGCGGCTCGTTTTGCATCAGCGCGCTGCCGGCTTGAACGTTGCAGACTTTTTGGCGGGACAGCCCATGTTGATGTCGATAACCTGCGCCCCGAGGCTGACGTTGTAACGCGCGGCATCCGCCATCTGCTGCGGATCGCTGCCGGCAATTTGGACGGCAACGATGCCGCCCTCATCGGCAAAAACTCGCTGCGGCGCAGGGGTCTTTTTGGTATTTCTAAGCGTCGGGTCGCTGGTCAGCATTTTCGCACACCGCCCAACCCGCGCCAAAAATCTCGGCAAAAGTCGGCGGAACGGTTTGTCCGTAATGCCCGCCATCGGGGCGAGTGCAATGGGATTGTCGATAATGTAGCCGCCGATGCGCATGGTCAAACCGCCGTATGGAAAGGGCTGCCATTGTACAATTTTTAAGCAGGGTTTCCAATGGGATTTACTTTTGACGGATAGGAAAAAAAGGTCGTCTGAAAAAGTTCAGACGACCTTTGTTTTCCATTTACCCTGCTATTTTTACTAAGTCGGCTATACCTGCCAAAATCAATGCGGTAAAAGATAGAGACTGAACTCCCCTATCATCAGAGAAAATAAGTCAATCAAACCCGACAACGCGCCCGTAAGAAGCAAAAGCCAAAAACAATCCATGTTCCATAAGGTTCGATTTGACGAAACTTCATAGACCATTTTGCATTGAGGAAAGAGTCAAGAATGACGCCACCATCGAGCGGCAAAATCGGAAGCAGGTTAATGACGATCAAAACTATATTGATTGTCATACCAAACTGGGTCATGATCATTAATGGGTCAACATACGCCTCAGGGACCGCGCCACCTAAAAACGAGAGCATCGCCCAGAAATACACCAGAATCAGATTGGTTACCGGACCGGCAACGGCAATCCATCTCCGCGCGCTGCGCACATTCTTAAAATTGCGGGCATTAATCGGTATGGGGCGTACCCAGCCGTAAACAAACGGTGTTAACGCCAGGCTCAACGCAGGTACGATGATTGTTCCTATCAAATCGATATGCGCCATCGGATTTAATGTCAACCGTCCGAATTGTAATGCGGTGGGGTCGCCACAGCGATATGCAACATAACCGCGTGCAATCTCACGCATGACCAAGGAAAGCATCACTGGTGGGATAGCAAGCAGCACATAACTGAAATCAAAGTTTCCAAACATAGTTTTCCTTAAAAAGGTCGTCTGAAAAACTCAGACGAAATGCACCAAGGGCGCATCGTAGGTAAACACTGTCAAATTTGCAATAAGCAGGCCGCTCGAGAATCTCGGCGGCCTGTCGGCAGATGATTATTCTTCAGTTGCTGAATGTTCTTCAGTATTTTCTTCGGAATCAGTTTCTGCCTCTGGGGTCATAAACCCGATGGCAACAATAATCTAGATATGATAGGTACTGTCAACTCTTTTATGTCGATGACTTTTTCGCTTGCAGGCTTAAACTTGAATACGGGTTTGCCGTAATTGTGGTAAATACTTTCCATAACGATGTTCAACGCCTGAGTGTTGCTTTTGCTGTTGACCTGCGTATAAATACGCGTTGCCAACAATCTGCCTTTTCCATTCAGATAGTAGTCATAATGAGAGGCATGCCGACCATCTTTTCAAAGCCGAGTGCATTGAGAGGCCTTTCTCTTTTGTACTATCTATAAACTCGCCAAAAGAATTTTTCAACTTTCTCGTAGCCTTCAGCCGTAGAGCCTTCCTCCGGTTTTTCTTCAGAACATCAAATTCTTTTTGAATTCTTTAGCGAAAAGCGTTGATAAAGAGCAGGGTCATATTCGTCTTTATGGGTGTAATGGATGCGGTATTTTGCTTTGTTTTGCTTACCGAATTCATCCATATTTTCAAGGCGGTATGCCTCAGCAGGAGCAGCTTTGCTGGCTTCAATATAGGCTTTGAATACCGCCTTTGCGGCATGATGCAAAGGAATGCCTTGACCATCTCTTCATCTTTTAAGCTGGATGCTGATGGGTTGCTCTTCAGCCAAACGCTTACGGATCTCTTCGCTCGTAAAGATGCTCATAATCATCGAACTAAGCAATGGCTGGTCAATAGTCAAACTGAGATTTTCACCATCAATCAGCATGGGAGATTGAATATTCAATTGCTCATTGCGATGGTTAATCGAGATAGCAGGAATCCACTCGGCTTTTTTGGCAGGCAAGTCGATTGCGACATGCGATTTCAAACGCACGCCTTCCAAATAACGTCCGACAACCGGATATTCTTGCCATTTATCGATCATTTCAGGGAACCATTTATCATTATCGGTGTCCAGCAAGGCTTCTTTCAGCTTGGTCTGATCTTCTTCCGAAAGCTCGATTCCGTCTTCGTTCAATTCTTTGACTTGTTTGTCAAGTTCGGCTTGATCCTTCTTTGTTTCTTCCAAACGGGCTTTTTCTCGCTTTCCGGCGCTACCCCTGCTTCGGCAGTAGAAGTATGAAACTTCACTTCGCTATCAATGTTATAGCTGTAATCATCCGTATAGACGCGATCAAGGGAAATTGCCATCATTTCATGGGCAGATTTGTTTTCAAGGCTGCTGCATGCCTCAAACCAAATGCCGCCGCCAATACTAGACAAAAACGTCTTTTTCATTTACTGTTCCTTAAAAAACAATCCAATGGGAATGTAAATGACTTTTTAACACAAATAATTTAATGTGACAACATCATTGTATTATTCGGTTTCTAAAAACGTTGAAAGGTCGTCTGAAACGGCAATTTACCGTTTCAGACGACCTTTTAAACTACCATTACAAAATGCCGTTATGATAAGCCTGATCATCAATCATGGTCGGATATTTCGATTGGTTGGCATAAACAGTATCGTGGATTGCTTCAACTTTGTTATGCACATGACCCAATACGTCGAAAGCGCGATGTCCTTACCGGTTGTATTCACATCTTTCAATTGGTCGCCATTATGGGTATTGCTGCCGGCAAAGGTATCGATATCTGCCTCATGTTTCAAACCAAGTCGCATACAGTTTGCCTTTTGATGTCGGTATGCAGGGTATTGTTGGCAACATTCAGCGTGGCTTTTCCTACACCGTCACCGGTACTGTTGACATCCACAATGGCATCGTTCAGTTTGCCGTGGAGGGACAACGTATTGTTGGTCACGTTGTACTCTTTGGCATTGGTACGCATATAGGCAAATTCACGATAACCGGCCGACTCTTCTCGAACGGTAATATTGTTGTTGTTTAACGTTATCGAACCATGCAGGGGGACATCCGAGCGGTGTTCTTCAAAAATAGAACGGCACGGCTCGGTGCAATTTTTCCGATATTGGCAGTATTGTCGCTGATATTGATGGTGCCCGTACCGATACCGTCGTGTTTGCTGACATGATCATATGTGTTGTTAATCACTGCCATCAGGTATTTGGTGGACTCACCGTCGATTTTATTGTCGGTAATATTCAGCGTGTAATCCATTTTGTTTTCATGGTTACGGAATTCGATGCCATAAGTTTGGATGTGGTTTTGATACACTGCCAAATTTTTAATGGTATTGCCGCTGATGTCGTAATAACCTTTATCCGCCGTATGCAAATCGCGCAATTGGGTATTGGTTTTGCACTTGAATGCCGGAATACATGTGGTAATACCTACCTAAATCATCATCCATATAAAGACGGAAATTCGGGTCTTGCGTAATAACGTTGTCTTTAATTTTCACGTTATCCATGGAAAAATTGGCGGTTGTAGGCAGCGATACCATACAGACGGTCGCCGTTTAAGACGTTGTTTTCGATAACGATACCGGTACCATCATGCACATCTAAACCTTTACGGTAGTTATGGTCGGTCGTATTGTTGCGAAAAGTAATGCCGTAGTTGTAGCTGCCTGCCATGGCAGTCATGCCATAACCTGTACCGCCATCAGCCTCGTGACCGTTCCACTCCAATCTATTGCCTTCGCCGACAAAGTTCTTTTGATATCCGACCATCGCGCCGGCAACACGGTTGTGGTGCAGATAGGAGTCGACAATACGGTTGTTCTCACCCAGAGGCAGATGGTCATATTGTTCATTGATCTCACCGCTTTGGACGCGTGCTTTGTAAGTTTGGCTCTTACCTGCTTCCCGAACCAATGCATCAGTCGATGTAAACATCACACCGGCACGGTTGACTCCGGATACCTCGACTTTGCTGATTAAAGTATGGTCGGCATCGTTGACCAAAATGCCGCTGACTTTTCCGAAGTAGCTCAAGCCCTTCCGGTAAAAGTCCGGATTGGTATATTTAACAGAAAGATTCGCAATCGTTTTATGGCTTTGTCCATCCACCAAAATACCGGCAAATGCGCGAATATCATCGTGATTGGTATTGGGGTTAAACACACCGACCTGCGCTTTATCAAAGGTGATCAGCGTTTTGCCCATGCCCGAACCAAAAAAATACCTTTGACCCCTGAATTATTGCCATTGATGACAATTTGATCGGAAATATAGTAAGTACCGTCCATGAACAGCATGGCTTTTTTTCTTTGTGTGCCGCAGTCAATGCCGCTTTTGATGGCTGCCAAGCTGTCTTTTTCCCCGGTCGGATCTGCGCCAAAATCATTAACGTCGATGTATCTGCCAAATTCTTTTCGATTGATGAACGGTGTAGTTGGAAACCTCCTTCTTTTTATTTCATCTTGATGATTGGCTTGATGTTCGGCCTGCCTGGCAGTATAGGGCTTCATTGGATTTTGAAGTATTGTGTCGAGCCGTTTCTTTTATTGTCACCAGCCTGATTGTCTTCATGTTTGTGGGCAACCGTTACCACTGTTGCTGAATGCGCCGCTTTACCGTTGGTTTGATGATGGTGTGCAACATCATTTTTCAGTATGTTGCGCTTTCTCGGCAGCCTGTTTTTCAGCCAGGATTGCTTTTGGTTTTAGCGGCAATTTTCCGCTTGTTTGGCTGCATGTGCGGCTTTTTGATTTTTCTAACGCTTCAGCCTGTCTTGCAGCCGATGCTGCTTTGGCTTTTTCCAAGGCTTCGGCTTGACGTACTGCAGCAGCGGCTTTTGCCTTTTCCATAGCTTCTGCATGTCTTGCAGCGGCGGCGGCAACAGCGGCCTGTCTAGCAACTGGTATTTTGCCATGACCTGCTCTTTTGGCTGCTTGAGCTTCTGCCTGTTTGCGTGCAACGACATCAGCACGGAGAACCTGAGACATGATGGCCATTTCTTTTGCTGGTTAATTTACTGCGGTCGGCAACCGGCGCCGGTTTGGTATTTTTTGAAGTATTGACTGCGGCAGTATCGGCAGAGGGCGTATGTTGCAGACCAAAAATTTTATCCTGTCCCCTCAATTGTTTTAGGGAGGGCTGCTGCCAGATTCAGACCGCCAAAAGAATGGTCGTAAATCAATTTGTTCAATGCAGAAGGAGCATGGCCGGCATGATCTTGGCTTGCGGCTACTGCATGATTAGATTGAGAAGTTTGACTTTTAGTGTGAACTCTTGTTTGTCCGAGATTGAAGAAAGAGTACGTGGTTTTTAGTTGACATAATATATTTTCCCTAGTTTAAAAGCCGCAGACTTGCGTCTGAGGGCAACGAAAGCAATGCTTTCCTACCCTTTTTCAGCGATTTTTATATGTCGTTTGAATGATTTGAAATCATTTCCATCGTCATTTAAATAGCTGTAACGATTATTACTCATTCTAAAACCTCAAAAACCTGACGCTCTTTTTAATCCTTCCGCCTTTTAAACATAAAAACCGCACTTAAATATCCCTATAACATTCAGACGACTTTTCATGATCTTGTAAAGTCATTCCAAAGCTCTCACTTTGGAACAGTCATCTTGTAATGTCACATTAATATATTAAACACTGCTTTACATTAAAAAAACGAAAAACCTAAGTCTATCAGAGTTCTAGAGTATCTATTTAGTTCACTGCGATGTCGATTTAAGTCCCTTTTTCGACATTTTTCAGCAACTCAAATATACCAAACAAGTAATGAAATGATTCTAGCATATTGAATTGGTATAATTACATTTTCATAACTTAGCAAATATTAAAAATTTTTAATTATTTGAAAAAAATAGAAAAATTTTTTATTTTTAGTTCAAATAGTGACTGTTTTTCACAACAACACACCAAACATCAGGGATATTTTTACAAATGGCACGACAAAATCTGTTTACAAAATAAAAAGGTCGTCTGAAAAGAAATTTTTCTTTTCAGACGACCTTTGAATCTATTCTATTAATACGAAATCAAATCAGCACACTTCAACCAACCAGCCATGTTTGTCTTCCGCCAAACCGTATTGGATGTCGGTCAGGCTTTGCGCAAAGCGTAGCCGCGTTCTTGGCTCTTCACTTCGATTTCTTTGCCGTCGATGACAAAAGAGGTTACGGGCGAGATGACGGCGGCGGTGCCGGTCAGAATCGCTTCCGCGCCCTCTTCGACTGCGGCTTTGAGTTCGTCCACGGTGAAATTGCGTTCGCTGACGGTGTAGCCCAAGTCTTTGGCGACGGTCAGCACAGAATCGCGGGTAACGCCGTGGAGGAATTCGTCGAGTCAACGGTTTTGGTGATGATTTCGTTGCCTTTAATCAGGATAAAGTTGGACGCGCCGGTTTCCTGTACGTCGCCGTTCGGGCAGAACAGGACTTGGTTTGCACCCGTGTTCGGCTTTTGCCTTCAGTACCCAAGGCATGGCGGAGGCGTAGTTGCCGCCGCATTTGACGCGACCCATGTGCGGTGCGCAGCGGATGTGCTCGGTTTCAACCAAAATTTTTCACGGGCGAACCGGCTTTGAAATAGTCGCCGACCGGAGACGCGAGGATATAGAGCAGCGCAGTTTCGGACGGCGAACCGGCTTTGCCGATAACGGGGTCGGTACCGATGAGCGTCGGGACGCAGATACAGCGCGGCAGGCGCATCGGGGAATTTCGTCGGCGGCGCGTTTGACCAATTCGATCAGGGCATTCAGATGAGCTTCGGTTTCGGGGCGCGGCAGGTGCAAAAATGTCTGCGCTTTGCTGCATACGGGCGATGTTTGCCGTCGGGCGGAACAAGACGATTTTGCCGTTTGCCTGACGGAAGGCTTTTAAGCCTTCAAAGCATTCGCTGCCGTAATGCAGGGCGTGCGCGCGGGCGCGAGGGTGAGGTCTGAGGAAGTTTGCCATTCGGTCGGCTGCCATTTGCCGTCCTTGTGGGCGATAACGGGCATTTGGGCGTGGAAGACGCTGCCGAACACGGCGGGTACGGGTCTGCTCATGGTGATTGCCTTTCTTATTCTGTTTGGTCTCTGTTTAGATATTAAAAAGTTGAAAAGATACGCCTGTACGGATGGTTTTGACAAGTCCGAATACTTGTTTCGCAAACAGCTTTCGCCCAAGCCCTTGCCTGATAACGAAATACGGAAAACCATCCATTCCGATACGCATACGAATTGTCAGCAATCATGCCTACCGTGTACTACATATATAGTGGATTAAATTTAAATCAGGACAAGGCGACGAAGCCGCAGACAGCACAGATAGTACGGAACCGATTCACTTGGTGCTTCAGCACCTTAGAGAATCGTTCTCTTTGAGCTAAGGCGAGGCAATGCCGTACTGGTTTAAAGTTAATCCACTATATAAAGCAAGGTCGTCTGAAAAACTGCCGCCATCCTATCCGAAACAATCCAAATCGTTTAAACTAAGCCGCATCTGCGGCAAACGGATTCAGAAACGGGATCCCTATCGACCGCCCTACCGAATTTTCAGACGACCTTTTCAAAACTTTCCGACAGGCATACCGCCGGAGACATCCATGAAACTGATTTATACCATTATCAAAGTCATCATTTTATTATTGTTTTTACTGCTCGCCGTCATCAATACCGACAGCGTCACCTTCCACTACCTGCCCGGTCAGAAAGCCGATTTACCGCTGATTGTCGTCCTCTTCGGCGCATTCGTCATCGGCATCGTGTTCGGCATGTTTGCCCTGTTCGGCAGACTTTTTGGCGCTGCGCAGCGAAAACAACCGCCTGCGTGCCGAAGTCAAAAACACGCGCATTTTGAGCGAAAAAGATCTTGCCGCCCCCGTACCGCAGCAACCCACGCCGCAAACGACTGCCTCTGCCAAACAACCCGTACAAACGCCCAAAGCCTTAAAAAAAGGAATCACATGGACAACGAATTGTGGGTCATCCTCCTGCCCATTACCCTTTTGCCCGTCTTCTTCGCCATGGGCTGGTTTGCCGCCCGTATCGACATGAAAACCGTGTTGAAACAGGCGAAAAAGTGTACCTGCCGGCTTTTACAAAAAGTCTGGACGCATTGGTTGACCGCAACAGCGGCCGTGCCGCCCGCGAACTGGCGGAAGTCATCGACCAGCAGCCGCAGTCTTTCGACCTCAACCTGACTTTTGGGCAAACTCTACCGTCAGCGCGGCGAAAACGACAAAGCCATCAATATGCACCAAGCCCTGCTCGACTCGCCCGATACCGTCAACGAAAAACGCGCGCGGGTGTTGTTCGAACTCGCGCAAAACTACCAAAAGCGCAGGCTTGGTTGACCGCGCTGAACAAATCTTCATCGGCTTGCAGGAAGGCAACATGGCGCGCGAAGCCCGTCAGCACCTGCTCAGCATCTACCAGCAAGACCGCGACTGGGAAAAAGCCATCGAAACCGCGCAGCTCCTCAGCCACGACGAGCAGACCTACCAATTTGAAATTGCACAGTTTTTATTGCGAACTTGCCCAAACCGCGCTGTTCAAATCCAATCTTGACGCCGCCCGTTACAACGTCCAAAAAGCCTTGACGCCAACAAAAATGCGCCCGCGCCAACATGATTTTGGGCGACATCGAAACCAAACAGGGCAATTTCCCCGCAGCTGTCGAGGCATACGGCGCCATCGAACAGCAAAAACCATGCCTACCTGAGCATGGTCGGCGAAAAACTCTACGAAGCCTACTCCGCCCAAGGCAAACAGGAAGAAGGGCTGAACCGGCTCATCGGCTATATGCAGACTTTCCCCGATTTAGACCCTCATCAACGTCATTTACGAAAAAGCCCTGCTGCTCTAAGGTGAAAGCAAGCCGCCCAACTGCCATCGACCTCGTGCGTCAAAAACCCGACCTCAACGGCGTATACCGCCTGCTCGGTTTGAAAATCAGCGACATGAATCCCGCATGGAAAGCCGACGCCGACATGATGCGTTCCGTCATCGGCCGCCAACTCCAACGCAGCGTCATGTACCGCTGCCGCAACTGCCACTTCAAATCCCAAGTCTTCTTCTGGCACTGCCCTGACCTGTAACAAATGGGAAACCTTACACCCAATAAAAATCAGTGTGAAACAAACCAACAAAAGGTCGTCTGAAAAGTTTCAGACGACCTTTTATCTATTCCCTGCCCTACACCGCCACGGCAGCCTTGATGTGCGGATGCGGGTCGTAACTTTCCAACTCGAAATCTTCAAACTTGAATGCAAACAAGTCTTTGACCTCGGATTGATTTTTCATCACAGGCGGCGTGCGGGCGCGGCTCAATTGCAGTTTTGCCTGTTCGAAATGGTTGCTGTACAGATGCGCATCGCCCAAAAGTATGGATAAATTCGCCCGCCTCCAACCCGCAGACTTGTGCGACCATCATGGTCAACAGCGCGTAACTGGCAATGTTGAACGGTACACCGAGGAAAATGTCTGCGCTGCGTTGGTAAAAGCTGGCAGGACAATTTGCCGTTGGCAACGTAAAACTGAAACAGCGCATGACAAGGCGGCAATGCCATTTCGTCTACCAACGCAGGATTCCATGCCGACACAATCAGACGGCGGGAATCAGGATTTTTCTTGATTTGTTCCACCACATTGGCAATTTGGTCGATATGGCGGCCGTCGGGGGCAGAGCCAACTGCGCCATTGGTAGCCGTACACAGGCCCCAAGTCGCCGTTTTCGTCCGCCCATTCGTCCCAAATGGAAACATTATTATCTTTCAAATATTTGATGTTGGTATCGCCTTTGAGAAACCAAAGCAGCTCATGGATAATCGAGCGCAAATGCAGCTTTTTGGTGGTCAGCAGCGGAAAGCCTTGAGCTCAAATCGAAGCGCATTTGATAGCCGAACACCGAACGAGTGCCTGTACCGGTACGGTCGGATTTATCGGTACCGTTTTCGAGAACGTGGCGCATTAAATCGAGGTAGGCTTTCATTGGTATCCTTTAAGGGTGTGTGTTGTTGGAGATGATTTGGTGCGTATTGGCGTAGCAATTTGTCGATTAACAGCATAACCAGGGTCGTCTGGAAAACTGGAAACGGGGTTCAGACGACCTTAGCGATATCCGTTATGGATTATCCTGAAACACGTTTTTCTATCTGAAACAAAAATTCGTTTTTAAGGTGTTATTTTCTTTCCTAATCCTGTTTTCCAAGAGTAATTTTGGTAAAATTGTTGACAATATTGACCGTTTTTCACATGAAAATTTGCGTTGAATCGAATTTTTACACCTCTCTCGTTTTAAATTTCTAGTTTAATTACTCAGAATATACAACCAACTTATTTTAAAATGATGAAATTTTCAAAAATATTTTTGTATTTTTATTGAGCCATATAGACCAAATAATAAAATTCTCATAATGTCAACAATTTTCATCAAAACCGCTTTGCAGGCAAAAATTAGGTTTATATTGCTTTCCACAAATTCATCATCCTTTTCCAATCTAATCCACAGGGAGCATAAAATGACCGATTTGAACGCCTTGTTTGCCAACCTCAAACAACGTAACCCCAATCAAGAGCCGTTTCACCCAAGCGGTTGAAGAAGTATTCATGAGCTTGAAGCGTTTTTGGCAAAAAACCCCGAAATACACGCAACAAAACCTGCTTGAACGCATCGTCGAACCTGAGCGCGTCATTATGTTCCGCGTCACTGGGTGGACGACAAAAGACAGAGTCCAAGTCAAACCGCGGCTACCGTATTCAAATGAGCTCCGCCATCGGTCCTCACAAAGGCGGCTTGCGCTTCCACCGACCGTCGATTTGGGCGTATTGAAATTCCTCGCCTTTCGAACAGAGTGTTCAAAAACGCCCTGACCACCCTGCCTATGGGCGGCGGCAAAGGCGGTTCCGACTTCGATCCCAAAAGGCAAATCCGACGCCGAGTGATGCGTTTTCTGCAAGCGCTTTATGAACGAACTCTACCGCCACATCGTGCCCGAACACCGACGTACCTGCAGGCGACATCGGCGTAGGCGGCCGCGAAATCGGTTTCCTCTTCGGACAATACAAAAATCCCGCAACGAATTGCCTCCGTCCTGACCGGCAAAGGCCTCGAATGGGGCGGCAGCCTTTATCCGTCCTGAAGCGACCGAGCTACGGCACCGTGTGCTTCGCCCAATCCATGCTGCAAACGCGCAGCGATTCGATTGAAGGCAAACGCGTGCTGATTTCCGGCTCCGGCAACGTCGCACAATACGCCGCCGAAAAAGCCATCCAGCTGGGCGCGAAAGTGCTGACCGTTTCCGACTCCAACGGCTTCGTCCTCTTCCCCGACAGCGGCATGACCGAAGACCAACTCGCCGCGCTTATCGAGCTGAAAGAAGTCCGCCGCGAACGTGTTTCTACCTATGCAAAAAGAACAAGGTTTGAAAATACTTTGAAAACCAAAAACCGTGGGGCGTTGCCGCCGAAGTCGCCCTGCCCTGCGCGACCCAAAACGAATTGGACGAAGAAGCCGCCAAAACCCTGTTGGCAAACGGCTGCTACGTCGTTGCCGAAGGTGCGAACATGCCTTCTACTTTGGGCGCGGTCGATCAGTTCGTCAAAGCGGGCATCCTGTATGCGACCGGCAAAAGCCTCCAACGCCGGCGGCGTGGCAACTTCAGGCTTGGAAATGAGCCAAAACGCCGTCCGTCTGGCCTGGAGCCGCGAAGAAGTCGACCAACGCTTGTTCGACATCATGCAAAGCATCCACGAATCCTGCCTGAAATACGGCACTGAAAACAGCAAAACCAACTACGTCAACGGTGCGAACATCGCCGGTTTCGTTAAAGTCGCCGATGCGATGCTGGCGCAAGGCATTGTGTAAGTCTCATTGTCCTGACTTTGGGCTGTAGAAAGGTCGTCTGAAAACTGAACTGCACCCAAAAGTTGGACACATCCCTCAACTCACAAAGGTGCAGTTTTTATGAGCAAATATACATTACACTTCAAATACCAAGCCGTACTCCACTACCTGCATATACGCAGCCAACAGCGTACCGCAGACCACTACGGCATTTCCCGAACCCACCTGAGACGATGGATACGCGCCTATCAAGAAGGCGGTATCGGCGCACTCGAACATCCCCAATCCAAAAACCATGCCCCAACACCGCAAAAACCCCTTCATCTCAGATAAACCCGACCAAGACGCAGGCAGAGCTTATTGAAGAGTTATGCTATATGCGCGCAGAGGTCGCCTACCTAAAGGGTTAAAAGCCCTCAGCCAAAAGCGGACCGAAAAGGACAAAGCCAAACCGTCCAAACACTGAGGGCGCAACACCCGCTCAAATACCTGCTGCACATCGCAAACCTGCCCAAAAGCAGCTTTTACTACCACCACCAAGACCGACCCGACCCCGACGCAGCCGACAAAGCCCTCCTCGTCGAAACCTACCGGCGGCATAAAGGACGCTACTGGACAAAAGGCGCATTGCCGCAGCATTGGGTTGGAACCACAAAAAGTGGCGCGGTTGATGAAGCAGTTGGGAACTGAAAGCCCTCATACGGGCGAAAAAGCCTACCGCCATCCCGCCATGGGCGAAATATCGGAAAAACCTCCTCAAACGCCGGGTTCAAAGCCCGAAAGCCCAACGAAAAATGGCTGACCGACGTTACCGAACTCAAAGGAAGGACGGCAAACTGTACCTCTCGCCAATCTTGGACTTGTTCAACCGCGAGATCGTCGCCTACGCCATGAGCCGCAGAGCCGACAGCGAAATGGTGAGGAAATGCTCGAAAAAGCCGCACCCCGTCTGACTGATAAAGGAACGATGCTTCATTCGGACCAAGGTGTGCTGTACCGTACGGCGGGGTATAGGGAATTGCTGCGGAGCATTCCATGGTTCAAAAGCATGTCGCGAAAGGCGAACTGTTGGGACAATGCGCCGATGGAAAGCTTCTTTGCGGTGTTGAAGACGGAGTGTTTCTATAATGCAGGTGAATTGACGGTAGATGAATTGATGAAGCAGATAGATGACTATATGGATTACTACAACCGGGAGCGTTGCAGTTTGAAATTGAAAAAGCTGAGTCCTGTCGCATACAGAACCCAGCTTTGCACAGAGCGCCTGAATAGGCTTTTATGAGTGTCCAAGATTTGGGGGCCAGTTCAAACCTTAATTCAAGGTTTTCAGACGACCTTTTTTACTGTTCGGAACTGCTTATAGCGGCTTCAAAGGCAGACACACAATAAAAGCACACATCTTTAATGTGATTTCAAACCTGCCTCGTTTTTATAGTGGATTAAATTTACATCAGGACAAGGCGACGAAGCCGCAGACAGTACAGATATAGTGGATTAAAATTGCAATGATACGGCGTTGCCAACGCCCTTATGTACTACCCGTACACGGCGGGCGTTGCCGCCTTGTCTCATTTTTATTTTAATCCACTATAGTACGCGGAACCGATTCACCTGGTGCTTCAGCACCTTAGAGAATCGTTCTCTTTGAGCTAAGGTGAGGCAACGTCGTGTTGGTTTAAAGTTAATCCACGATAAACGGACAAAGGTCGTCTGAAAAAGCCCAATTCAGCTTTTCAGACGACCTTCTTTCATACTTTCTAAATCAAACGCCCTTAAAACGCTTCGCCGACTTTCACGCCGCCGGCGGTGTCTTTTAGGCGTAGCAAGTTGCGCGGTCATGGCTGGGCGGCTTGGAAAGCGGAGGTTTGCATCACGGCTTGGGCGGCTTCTTTGCCCAGTGTGTTCACCATGTATTGCCAGCGGTTTGCCAAATCTGGATTGGCGGGGATTTGGAAAGCCGTCGCGCAGTTCGTCCACGAGGTCGGGACGGTTGCAGACGAGGACGATGTCGCAGCCTGCCGTAAAGGAAGCGTTTGCACGTTCTTTGATGCCGCCTCGCTGCGCCTGCGCCTTCCATCGTAAGGTCGTCTGAAAAGATAACGCCTTTTAAATCCGATGTATTGGCGCAGGATTTGTTTGAGCCATTTTTCGGAGAAACCGGCGGGCTTGCTGTCAATTTGCGGATAAACGACGTGGGCGGGCATGACCGCCGCCATGCCTGCGCCGCTTAGGGCGCGGAACGGAATCATGTCGGCGGCTTCGAGTTCGGCAAGGCTGCGCGTGTCTTCGGGTTGCACCCAAATGGCTTGTCGCCTTCGACGAATCCGTGTCCGGGGAAAATGTTTGCCGCAGGATTTCATGCCGCCCCGGTTCAGACCTTTTGCAGGGCAAGGGCAAGTTGGGTCACGGTATCGGCATTTCGGTGGAAAGCTGCAGGTTGCCGATGACGGGACATGTTCCCCAATCGAGGTCGAGGACGGGCGTGGAAGAGAGGTCTATGCCGCAGGCGGTCAGTTCCGTTACTATACCAGCCGACCTGCTCGGCTTTTTCTTTAACGGCGGCTTCGCCTTCGGTATCCCAAATCTGCCCTAAAGTGTTCATGGCGGGCAGTCGGGTGAAGCCTTCGATGAAAGCGTTGCACCCTGCCGCCTTCGTGATCGACGGCGATGATGAGTTCGGGCGTGCGCGGTGCTTTGATTTCTTGAACAAGGGCTTTGAGCTGCCCGACGTTTTTCGAAGTTGCGGCGGAACAGGATGACGCCGCCGATAGACGGGTCGAGCAAGCGTTGTTTTTCTTCTTCGGTCAGACAGTAGGCGGCGACGTCTGCCATAACGGGGCCGCGCGGGATGGAATGGGGAGCGTTCATTTTTGGATTCCTTAAAATGTTTTCAGACGACCTTAAAGTATCGAAGGTCGTCTGAAAACGGGAAAACACATTAGGCAGCTTTGCCTTTTTGTCTTTCAATATGAAGATGAGTGCGGTCATGACGACGCTGTGGCGAAAAAGCCCAGCCAAGCCGATTGCGTCATACCCAGCACGAGGTAGCCTGCCGCTGCCGCGCCCTGCGACGGTCAGGGGCGTAAGGCAGTTGCGATGTAACGTGGTCGATGGGTTGCAATGCGCACCGGTGGAAGACAGGATGGTGGTGTCGGAAATGGGCGAACAGTGGTCGCCGCACACCGCGCCTGCCATCACGGCGGACATACACGGGATAACCAACGATGCATCGACTTTAACCGCCATCGCGGCGGCAATCGGCAGCATAATGCCGAACGTGCTTGCAACTATGCCTGTCGGCGAACGCCATCACGCTGGCAAGCAGGAAGAGGATGACGGGCAGGAAGCCGGGATGGATGTTGTCTGCAATCAGCGTGAGAGGTAGTCGCCGGTGTGCATTTCGCTGACGACGGTGCTGATGAGCGAGGCAAGAATCAGGATGGTAATCGCGCCGAACATCGAAGATATGCCCTGACGGACGGCTTTGGAATAGTCGGCGGCCTTGATGGTGCCGAGCGTGCAAGGACGACGGCGAGTACGCCGCAAGTACCGCCGAACACCAGCGAAAGTGATTTACATCGGTATTTTCAAACGCACCCAAAAATAGTAAAAGTTTCGCTTGCCTGCGCGCCTGATGTAAATCATGGCGGAAACGGTGGATGCGATCAACACCAAAACAGGGATAATCAGCGCGTAAACCCTGCCTTTAGGGCCGTCCGAGCCGGCGGATTCGTCATGGGTTTCCTGCAATGCCGCTTTTTCAAGGCGCGCCATCGAGCCGATGTCGAAGGAAAACCAAGCGACGACAAACACCATGATCAGCGCGAACAGGGCGTACTAATTCATCAGGCTCATGGCGACGAACACACCCATCGGCGTGTATCCGGTGATGTGTAGGGTAACGAGCAGACCTGCCAGCGTGGCGATAATCGATGCGCCCCAGCTTGAAACCGGCATCAGTACGCACATCGGCGCAGCAGTGGAATCAAGGATATACGCCAGTTTGGCGCAGGAAACTTTGAATTTGTCGGTAACGGGGCGGGCAATCGCACCGACGGCGAGACTGTGGAAATAGTCGTCGATAAAGGTAACGAATACGAGGCAGGCAGTCAGCATTTTTGCGCCGCGCCGCCCTTTGATGTGTTGCTTCGCCCAATCGGCAAACGCCTGATTGCTGCCCTGAAAAAGTTAAAAGAAAGTGAAAATACCGAGCAACAATAAGAAAATCAGGATTTTAGGTTTTTCCCAGCGACCAATCGCCGTCTGCCCAAGCCAGTCCAACCACCATGTCTTTCAGGTGTGTCAGTCCGTCAATCGGGCTGCCGCCGACCAAAAAGGCAACGCCGACCAAGATACCGATGCCCAAAGACAGCAGCACGCGGCGGGTGATGACGGCAAGCGCCAATGCCAAAAACGGCGGCACGACGGATAAAAACGAATGTGAATAATCAATCAGGTGCATAATATTTTTTTATTAATAGGAAGTCAATCGGAGCGGAACGTTTTCAGACGACCTTTGAATGCGATTGTTGACAAAGCCAAAAAGAGCAAAAACCATCAAAAACAAACAAATCAATAAGTTGCTAGAAAATTACAAAATACCCGCCACCTTAGGGATGGCGGGTATTCTATCGATTGAATGGCGCTTGCGTTGCACCTTATTGCAGGGGTCAGGGGGCGAGGAAAAGCGTATTGCCGTCGCGCTGAACCAGCAGCGGCACATTTTTGCCCGCGCCTGCCAACGCGCTGCGGAAGCTCGATTCGTCGTTGACGCTGATTTGGCTGACGGCGAGGATTTCGTCGCCGCGTTTGAGTCCGGCACGTTCCGCCGCGCCGCTGACGCGGGAAACAATCAGGCGGCTTTTTGCCTGCACCTTCATCGACGCGCAGGGTCAGACCTGTATTATCGACGGTAAAGCCGTCTGCCGGATTTGCCTGCTGCGGCTGCTCGGTAGCGCGAGAAGAAGTTTCGTTCTGCTCCGCCATGCTGCCGAGTTTGACTTTCACATTGATTTTTCTCGCCTTTGCGCCATACTTCCAGCGAAACTTCCTTACCCGGCAGCATCGAGCCGACCATAACCGTAAATCGCTGGACACGCGCACTTCTTCGCCGTTGACGCTGCGGACGATGTCGCCCACTTGCAATCCTGCCTGCATGGCGGGGGCTGTTCGGCATCACTTTGGCAATCAACGCGCCCGCTGGCTTTGTCCAAAACCGAACGATTTCGCCAGATCGTAAGACACTTCCTGAATAATCACGCCCAACTGACCGCGCTGAACCTTACCGCTGGTTTTCAACTGCTCGGCAACGTTCATCGCCACATCAATCGGAATCGCGAAGGAAATGCCCATAAATCCGCCGCTGCGGCTGTAAATTTGAGAGTTGATGCCGACTACCTGACCTTTCAGGTTAAACAGCGGGCCGCCGGAGTTACCCGGATTGATGGCAACGTCGGTTTGGATGAAAGGCGTGTAGCTTTCGTTCGGCAGGCTGCGGCCTTTGGCGGACACGATGCCTGAAGTAACGCTGTTGTCAAAGCCGAACGGCGCACCGATGGCGGCAACCCACTCGCCCGGTTTCAAATCTTTTCGGATTGCCGATTTTGACGACGGGCAACTCTTCCGAAGCGTCAATCTTCAGCAGCGCGACATCGGATTGCGTATCCGATCCGATCAGCTTGGCGGTGTATTCGCGTTTGTCGTTGAGCAGGACTTTGATATTGCCCATGCCGGCGACGACGTGGGTATTGGTCAGGATATAGCTGTCTTTACTGATGATGAAGCCGGGCCGAAGTTCAAATCCTCGTCGGCAGACTGGTCTTCCGGCATATCGGGCATATTCGGGACAAGGCGTTTGAAAAAACTCGTAAAACGGGTCGTTGTCAGGGGAACTGGCTCAAATCCATGCCCTGCTCTTCAGACTGCCCGCTGCCTGCGGCACGCCCCTGCGGGGAGGCTTGGATATTGACCACCGCCTGACCTTCGTTTTTGCACCAATTGTGCGAAAATCGGGCAGCAGCATACCGACGCTGCCGTCGTCTTTGGAAGGTTCGATTCTTTGTACGAATTCTTCGCTTTTACTGTCGCCGCCGAAGAAGCTGCTGATTTTGTCACAGCCGCCCAAGGCCAGCGCAGAAGCCGTTACCAAAGCAAAGTATCTGTATTTGTTCATTTTTCGCGCACCGCGTTTCCTTTTCGAATAACGGATTGTGTTCTTGCATCTTAAAAACAGGGGTCGTCTGAAACTTTTATCGTTTTTCCAACCCGATAAGGTCGAATTTTACCTTTTGCCCATATTTTTCAAGCATTTCATTTTAAATATGCCGTCAGAAATTTTAACCTGATAGAAAAGGTTGTTTTTGTTGATTGTTTTACAATTTATCAATGTTTACATCAACTTCGCACCATATTCGCACAAATCATTAATGATGCACTTCCCGCATTGCGGCTTCTGCGCCTTGCGGGTGTAGCGTCCGTGCAGAATCAGCCAAATGGTGCGCATCCATCAAAAACTCTTTCGGCACAAAGCGCATCAGCTTGTCTTCCACCTCGCGCACATCCTTGCCCGGCGCGATTTTTGGTGCGATTGGACACCCTGAAGATGTGCGTATCGACCGCCATGACGGGATGGCCGAACGCCGTGTTCAACACCACGTTTGCCGTCTTGCGCCCCACGCCCGGCAACGATTCCAAAGCCTCGCGGTCTTCCGGCACTTCACCGTTGTATTTTTCCAGCAGGATGCGGCAGGTCTGCATGATGTGTTTGGACTTGGTTTTATAAAGCCCGATGGTTTTCGTGTACTCCATCACGCCGTCCAAACCTAAATCCAGCATCGCCTGCGGCGTATTGGCAACCGGAAACAGCTTTGCCGTCGCCTTATTCACGCCTACGTCGGTCGCCTGCGCCGACAGCAAAACGGCGATCAAAAGCTCGAAGGGCGAATTGAAATGAAGCTCGGTGGTCGGATGGGGATTGGCAGCGCGGAAACGCTCGAAAATTTCTTGGCGGATCTGTTTGTTCATGGGGTACGGGTAGGATTGGTGTGTGTCTTTATCGTTTGCCCGATTATAACGCAAAAGGTCGTCTGAAAACCTATGCCGAAGGTTTTTCAGACGACCCGTCTATCCCGCCGCTTTACGCGGTTTCTTTTCTTTGCTCAACGTCAGACCCGTCCAGCCGAACAGCAGCGTCAAAATCAGGCTCAGATAGCAGAAGAAGGCATAAGGCAGGTATTCCCAGACGGGTACGCCGAGGGCGTGGCTGATGAACACGCCGCAGACGCTCCACGGAACGAGCGGGATTGATGACCGTACCCGCGTCTTCCAGCGTGCGCGAAAGGTTGCGCGAATGCAGTCCGAGCTTGTCGTACACAGGTTTGAAGGTTTCGCCGGAAAGCAAAAATACTCAAATATTGTTCGCCGATGAGGAAATTGACGCCGACCGACGTGGCGGCAACGCTGAAGGTGGCACGTCCGGCAGTGGTCAGGAACGCGCGGATGGCGTCCAGCAGCGACGGAATCACCGAGCGTAAACAATAATCCGCCCAAACTCATGCCGAGAATCACGATGGTTTGCGTGAAGAACATGCTTTCCAAACCGCCGCGCGAAATGAGTTTGGCGATGTCTTGAAACGCTTCGCCTTCGAGTTTGTAGCCGCCGTAAAAACCATGCGCCGAGCTGGTTCAAGTCGGGCGTGCTGTGAAATAAGTTACCGCAAGCGCGGCGAGGATGGTGAAGAGCATGGCGACGACGGCGTTGATGCGCAACAACGCCAACACGACCAACAGCGCAAACGGAACCAGCGAATAGCTGTCGCACCAAGCCCGTCGCTTCAGCGCTGGCTGCGGAAGGATTCAACGCTGTTCAAATCGTGGGCGGCAACATTGGGCGAAACCACAGCATCAATGCCGCACTGATGAGCCACGCAGGAATGGTGGTGTACATCATGTTTTTGATGTGTTCGAACAAATCAATGCCGACGATGGAGGCGGAAATGCCCGTGGTATCGGAGAGCGGGGACATTTTGTCGCCGAAGAACGCACCGGAAACAATCGCGCCAGCCGTCATCGCCAAATCGGCAGCGAAACGCCGCCGCCATGCCCATAAAAGGCAACGCCGACGGTGGCGCAAGTGGTCAAACTGCTGCCGATGGACACGCCGATGACGGAACAAAGCGCAAAAGGCGGAGAAATAGAAAATAAGTGGGGAAATCAGCCCGAAACCGTAATACATCAGCGTCGGGAATCGCGCCGCTCATCATCAGCGCGCTGACCATCAGCCCGATGAAGAAAAAAACAGGTAAATCGCGCCCATGCCCTGCCCCACCGCGCCGACCATGCCTTTTTTTGCATATCGTTATATTTCAACCCGCGCGCGAGGCCGTAGAGGATGAGGACGGTAATGGCGGCGATGATGGACATATGGGACAGCCAGCCCAGCGAAATGATGGTATAACCCATCGCTCCGATTAACGCCGCAACGACGGCAAGCGCCTCTTTGCGCGGCATATCGAGCAGTGATTTGAATGCAAACATATTGCTTTTCGCCTGTTTTTGTGTGTATTTAACGAAGTTTAGCACACGGGGTCGTCTGAAAAAAACCGCTTTGCAGACGACCCGTGATTTCATGAATGTAATAACGGATTTTAGTTGATGCGATATGGTTTTTAAATTTGATTTTTAAAAATAAAATATCCTTATTTTTCAAAAATACAGCCGTATTATTTCTTTTATCATGATTAAACTGCCCTTGCGCAAAAATGTTGCGGTCTGCTCGGCAGTAATGTGTTTAAACAGCATACCGCTGTGGCTGACGGGCAAGATAACGTGGTCGCGCATATTCGGGCAGCGGGTTTCGCTGACCAAAACCGTACCGTCGTGTTCGCCGTGCAAACCCAATACGCGCCCCAGCCCGAGCGGCTTGTTGCCGGCGATGCTGCCCAGCTCGATATGTTCGGGCAAATCGGGCGTGCCGCCGTCGAGCGCATCGCGATAAGCGCCGCCAGTACGGGGTTTTAACCCGAGCCGAACACCCTTTGCGCCGCCCCTGCTGCCTTGGTGGGGCGTACCGAAAGGTAACGATGCGGCGGTGATTTTTCGGGGTGGGCGGCGGCAAGATGGCGCAACACCAGCCCGCCCAGACTGTGTCCGGCAAAATGCAGAGGCTCGCCCGTATCGTGTTTTTCAACAAACTCTGCCAACGCCTGCGTGTGCTGCGGCATGGTGTGCCAGACGCTGTAATAACCGAACAGGGCAACGTCAAAGCCTTGTTTCTCCAGCATATCCGCTAAAGGTTTCATCACCCAAGAGTGCATGTGCAGTCCGTGTAATAAGATGATTTTTCGACACGAAGACCTCCTGTATTTTTTTGCCGTAAGCATTATGCCATAAGTCAGTCAGACCGTATTGCGGACGCATTTTGTCTTTTGAAAACGGGTTTAAGCTCCGGTTAAAATCTGTTGCCGTATTTTCAGACGACCTCGGTTTGGGCGGATCGGGTTTAAAAGTCGCTCCAAAGAAAAAGGTCGTCTGAAAACTGGATTCAAGTTTCAGACGACCTTCCGTTCAAACCATGCTTACTCGTTCGGCTTTATAACCTTTGAGGGCAAAGAAGACGATGTAGAGGTAGCAGCACGGCAGGTGCAACATAAGAAATCATCATACCGAAATCATCAGCAATCTTACCTTGCAAGACGGGAATCAGCGCGCCGCCAACGATGGCGGTACAAAGAATACCTGAAGCAGGAGTGGTGAATTTACCGAGGTTTTTGGTTGCCAGCGAGAAGATGGTCGGGGAACATGATGGAGTTGAAAACCGATGGCAATCAACGCCCACATGGCGATGTCGGCATTGCCTTTACCAACCATGATGGCAATGACGAGCAAGGCGGTGGCAACTGAGGCATTAAAAGGCGAGGTAGCGGTTTGGCGCGACTCGAGCCATCACCGCCGAACCAAGGAAGCGTCAACCACGGCACCGCCCCAGTAGTACGACAGCAGTTTTGCACCTTCGGCATGGCTCAATCCTTTCAGGAAGCCCAAAATATTGACCATGAAAGAGCCGATGGATACTTCGCGCCAACATGCAGAAAATGCCGACTACACCGAGAATAAGCGTGTTTGTATTGCCACACACTGGTTTTGCCGTCGTGGTTGTGTTCGCTTTCCTCAACGGCAATTTTGCGCGCATCGGGCAGACGGATCATTTTTACGAAAACGGCGAGGAGGATCAACAATCCCGCCAAACCCAAATAAAGGGATTTGGACGGAGGCGATTTGCTCGGCTTTGCTGGCTTTTCTGAGCCGCATCTGCCAAAATGAAATAGTCGCCGATTATCGGAGCAATAGTCGTGCCAATGAATTGAATAGCCTGCACCAAAAGTCAGCGTTGCAGATTCTTTGCCCGGTTTCGCCAGCAGGGTCACATACGGATTACCCGCAACCTGCAACAGGGTGACACCCGAAGCAAGAATGAAGAGCGCGCCCAAGAAAGTCGGGTAAGATTGGCTGTCTGCAGCAGGATAAAACAACAAGCATCCGACGGCGGTCAGCAAGAAGCCGCCGATGACGCCGTTTTTATAGCCGATTTTACCGACGAGATGCCCCATCGGAATCGACATGATGGCATAGGCGGTAAAGCAGCAGAACTGAACCAGCATCGCCTGAACATTGGTCAGCGTGAAAATGTCTTTCGAGATGCGGAATCAAGATGTCGTTCATGCAGGTGATGAAACCCATCATGAAGAAGAGCGTGGTCAGGACGACCAGCGCGGGATTATGGTTTTGTTGTGATGGCGTAGACATGATTTGCCTTTCGATTTATTGGATGTAACCGTACAAACAGTTAATATCCGTTAATAACGGGCCGAATCGCATACTGGCTTTTGCCATTCTTGCAAACACTGGAAATACGCCGACTACATAGAGTTTCAGCAAGATTCTGTCCGATAACGCATTTTGTGAGACAGAATCCGTCTGAATTCTACAATTAACCTACCCGCAAACGACTTAAAATCTTATTTCAGACGACCCTTGACCTGACGCAAACTTATCCGCCATGCCCCTCATTTACGCCTATCTCGGACTTGCCGCCTCCTTTACCTCCGCCACCATCCTGCGCAGCGTCCGAAGCCACTTCGCCGCGTTTATCTACACCTATCCCGAACAGGCATACGGCGCGTGGTTGTGTGCCGGACGGCAAACAGCTTGGGCAGCATGGTTTTCCTATTGGATGGGGCGGCTGATTCCGTCAAAAAGGTCGTCTGAAAAAGACCCTGCGCCTGCTCCGACGCTGGGGGCGCCCTGCCCCTTTTGTTTGCCTGGCTGCCCGTCATCGGCGACGCGCTGCCCATTGCCGCAGGCTGGCTCAGAGCTCAACCCTACACCCTCCGCACTCATGCTCCTGACCCGGAAAAATCCTGCGTTACGGCATCATCCTCGCCGGTATCAAAGGCATGATGTAAACCATTTGCGCAAAACCTGCCGCATTCATTTTTCAGACGACCTGAAACAGCGTAAAATCCCAAAGGAAATATCCCGTCCCTTCATGCAAGCGAAATCATGTTCTTCAAGCACATCGAAGCCGCCCCCCGCCGACCCCATCTTGGAAGCGGGCGAAGCATTTAAAGCCGAAACCCGTCCGAAAAGTCAACGCTTGGCATCGGCGTTTATAAAGACGCATCCGGCGCGACCCCCATCGTCAAAGCCGTCAAAGAAGCCGAAAAACGCCTGCTCGAGGCGAAACCACCAAAAACTACCTCACCATCGACGGCGTTGCCGACGCAACGAACAAACCCGTCCTCCTCTTTGGAAGAGACCACGAAATCGTCGCCAGCCGCCGCGCCAAAACCGCCCAAAGCCTCGGCGGCACAGGCGCGTACCGTATTGCCGCCGAGTTCGCCAAACGTCAGTTGAACGCACAAACCGTCTGGTTCCAACCCACATGGCCCAACCACAACGCCATCTTCAAAGCCGTCGGCATCCAAGACAAGCCCCTACCGCTACTACGACGCCGCCAAAAGCACGGTCTAGATTGGGACGGCATGATTGAAGACCTCGCCAAGCGCAAAAAGGCGACATCGTCCTCTCACGGCTGCTGCCACAACCCCACCGGTATCGACCCCACGCCCGAACAATGGAAACCCTCGCCAAACTCTCCGCCGAAAAAGGCTGGCTGCCCCTGTTTGACTTTCGCCTACCAAGGCTTCGGCAACGGTCTCGAAGAAGACGCATACGGCATGCGCACCTTTTGCTTGAAATACAACAAAAGATTGCTCATCGCCAGCTCCTATTCCAAAAACTTCGGCATGTATAACGAACGCGTCGGCGCATTTACATAGTCGCGAAGACGAAGCCACCGCCGCCCGCGCTTACAGCCAAGTCAAAACCATCATCCGCACCCTCTACTCAACCCCGCCTCGCACGGCGCGAACACCATCGCCTTAGTGTTGAAGACGCGGTTGAAAGCGCAATGGATTGCCGAACTCGACGAAATGCGCGGCCGCATCAAAGCCATGCGTCAAAAATTCGTCGAACTGCTCAAAGCCAAAGGCGCAAATCAAGACTTCGATTTCACTCATCGAACAAAACGGCATGTTCTCCTTCCAGCGGCCTCACGCCCGAACAAGTCGACCGCCTGAAAAACGAGTTCGCCATCTACGCCGTGCGCTCCGGTCGCATCAACGTCGCCGGCATTACCGATGACAACATCGACTACCTGTGCCGAAAGCATCGTGAAAGTGTTGTAATCCGCATCAGGCAATACCAAAAGGTCGTCTGAAAACCCAATATATAGTGGATTAAATTTAAATCAGGACAAGGCGACGAAGCCGCAGACAGTACAGATAGTACGGAACCGATTCACTTGGTGCTTCAGCACCATAGAGAATCGTTCTCTTTGAGCTAGAGGCGAGGCAACGCCGTACTGGTTTAAAGTTAATCCACTATACCGTTTTCGAACGACCTTTCCCCACCTTGACACAACAACCCCTTTAAAGCATCACATTATGAGGACCCACACTAGACGTCATCATCCCCTGCTACAACTCCGCCGCCACCCTTCAAGCGGCTGTCGAGAGCGCCGTCTCCCAACCCGCCGTCGAAAAACGTCTGGCTGATTGACGACGCCTCCATCGACGACACACGCCTTATCGTGAGCGACCTCGCCGCCATCCATCCCAAAGTCCGCTGCGAATACATGCTCGAAAACGGCGGCGCCGCCAAAGCCCGCAACTGGGGCGCCATGCAAAGCTAAAGCCGACTTCATCGCCTTCCTCGACGCCGACGACGTCTATGAAAACAACGTCCTCAATGCCGCCCTACCTCGGCTTGGAAGCCTACTCCTACCTCAGCCTGGTCCGCCTCAAATTGCGTCCCGTCGGCTTTCCCGGAACACTACCTCAACCACCCGCAATTCCCCACCGCATGGGAACGGCTGCAAAATGACCGTCGGCGGCAACACCGTATTCCGCCGCAGCATCTTTCTCGCCTGCGGCGGCTTTCCGCGAAAGACGAACTCTTCCGAATCTTCGGCGGCGAAGATGCCGCACTCGGCATCGCACTGACCCGCGACAGCGTCGTCGGCTACCTCTTTGAAGAACGCGACCCCGCCGTCAGACACAACTACCGCCCGGCATCCACGCCGAGCGTCTGCTCGATGCCGAACTTTTCGGCAAAACCGTCCCCGGACTGACCATAGACCACCAAAAACGAAGCCGAAGCCGTCACCCGCCGCATCAGCCGCCGCCCTGCAGAAGTCAAAGCACACTCGACCTTCGAAGAAGCCGGCACCATGCCGCTCTCACCCCGAGTACGAATAAGCAGACATAAACGCCAAAACCCCGCCTGAACGGCTGCATTACATTGCTTGAAGCAGGTCGTCTGAAATCTTGTTTTTCAGACGACCTTCTTGCTGATTTGATTATTACAATTGAGGCGAGGGAGCAGCCTTCGGACATTAAGACTTTGCATTCAGTCATTCCCTGCATTTTTGCAGTTTGTAATAGCAGCCTGTTCTGCAAGTCCGGGTTCTGCCGCACCTCAATTACTTTAGTTTGGTTTTTCAATTTGCCTGAAGCAGCGGCAATACAGCCGTTTCTGACCCAACTGATCGCTTTACATGGGGGCATTTCTACTCCCCTTCTCACATTGCTTAATGGCTGCATTTTTGTGCCTCGGCTTTTGAGTTTTTGATTTAATGAACCACCGATATGACCTGATTTTTCACTGAAAGCCAAAGCCCCCAAACTTAGAAGGAACTTTCACGTCGTAGTAGATGATTTTCTTCGGAGGTGGAGTGCTGTTGCCTGATTGGGGAGGCGGCACATTGTATAAAATTTGCCGACTCGCTTCCGTCTATGATACGGCAGGTTCCGTGGCAGCTTGGTATTCTCCGCCACAGCCATTGGCATAAACATTAAAACCTATTAAACCCAATGCTATCAAAAACAGTTTTTCATAAGGGCATCCTTTTTCGGGTTAACTACGATAGTCGGAGGTCGTCTGAAAAGTTTTCAGACGACCTTATGATATGGTTAAAAATAGTTACTAGGGTATTGAGCAACCTTCTGGAATGACAATCTTACAATCAGTAGCTCCTGAGGCATTACATTGACTCATGACAGTCTGTTCTGCCTGACCTTGTTCTCGTCCCGCATAAAAAGATTTCCATTTTGTCCCTAATTTTCCTTCTGCTCCTGCAATACAGCCATTTTCTGACCCAGCTAACAACTTTACAGGAGCATTCCACCCTTTTTCACAGCGTTGGATTGCCAGTTTCTTGGCTTGTTGCAAAGAATCGGCATTAATTGCACCTGCACTGATACCGGTTTCCCTATTGACCGCCAAAGCCCCATATTTGGACGGTATCGTTTACAACAGTATGGCGGATAATTTTGGAAGGACGGCTAGAACTATTACGCTGGCTGCCGCTTTAATATGGATCAGTGCTTAATACCCCGCCCATACAATTCCGGATCACCCGCCGGTCCGTTCCTGCTCCCGGTGTGCAGGCAAATGCACTGGTTGCAGATATCTGTATCAATAAAATAAGCATTAATTTCTTCATCATTTCCATCCAATCCCATCAGGTCGTCTGAAAAATTTGAACTGCACCCCAAAAAGTTGGACATCCCTCCAACTCACAAGGTGCAGTTTTTATGAGCAAATATACATTACACTTCAAATACCAAGCCGTACTCCACTACCTGCATATACGCAGCCAACAGCGTACCGCAGAACACTACGGCATTTCCCGAACCCACCTGAGACGATGGATACGCGCCTATCAAGAAGGCGGTATCGGCGCACTCGAACATCCCCAATCCAAAACCATGCCCCAACATCGAAAAAACCCCTTCATCGCAGATAAACCCGACCAAGAAAAAACACAGGCAGAGCTTATTGAAGAACTGTGCTATATGCGCGCAGAGGTCGCCTACCTAAAGGAGTTAAAAGCCCTCAGCCAAAAGCGGACCGAAAAAGGACAAAAGCCAAACCGTCCAAACACTGAGGGCGCAACACCCGCTCAAATACCTGCTGCACATCGCAAACCTGCCCAAAAGCAGCTTTTACTACCACCACCAAGACCGGCCTAATCCCGACGAAGCCGACAAAGCCCTCCTTGTCGAAACCTACCGGCGGCATAAAGGACGCTACGGACAAAGGCGCATTGCCGCCGCATTAGATTGGAACCGCAAAAAAGCGGCGCGGTTGATGAAGCAGTTGAACTGAAAGCTCCCTCATACGGGCGAAAAAGCTCACCGCCATCCCGCCATGGGCGAGATATCGGAACACCTCCTCAAACGCCGGTTCAAAGCCCGAAAGCCCAACGAAAAAGTGGCTGACCGACGTTACCGAACTCAAAGGGAAGGACGGCAAACCGTACCTCTCGCCAATCTTGGACTTGTTCAACCGCGAGATCGTCGCTCTACGCCATGAGCCGCAGAGCCGACAGCGAAATGGTGAAGGAAATGCTCGAAAAAGCCGCCCCCGTCTGACTGATAAAGGAACGATGCTTCATTCGGACCAAGGTGTGCTGTACCGTACGGCGGGTATAGGGAATTGCTTGCGGAGCATTCCATGGTTCAAAGCATGTCGCGTAAGGCGAACTGCTGGGACAATGCGCCGATGGAAAGCTTCTTTTGCGGTGTTGAAGACGGAGTGTTTCTATAACGCAGGAGAATTGACGGTAGATGAATTGATGAAGCAGATAGATGACTATATGGATTACTACAACCGGAGCGTTGCAGTTTGAAATTGAAAAAGCTGAGTCCTGTTGCATACAGAACCCAGCTTGCACAGAGCGCCTGAATAGGCTTTTATGAGTGTCCAAGATTTGGGGGCCAGTTCAATTCTCAGACGACCTTTTTAAATAAAAATTTGATTATTGCAATTGAGGCAGGGAGCAGCCTTCGGGGGCTAAGATTCTACATTCGGCCGCCCCGCCCGCCCTGCAATTTTGCAACGCTGTTTGCTCGGCGGTTCCCTGCGGACCTGATCCATCGATTACAACAAACTTGTTATTAATTTTTCCTTCCGCTGCTGCAATACAGCCGTTCCTCACCCATGCGATGGCTTTGCAAGGCGTATTGCGGCTGCCTTGCCGACAATTTTTGACTGCTTCTCTTTGGGCTTCGGCTAAAGAGTTCTGATTCAACGAACCGGCAAGATACCCTGTTTTTTTGACTGTATGCTAAAAGCCCCAAATTTAGAAGGTACCAAGACGTCATGGTAAATGATTTTTAGGAGGCGGGGTACTGCGGCTTGGCTGTGGCGGTGCGATATTGTAATGAATCCACTCGCCATTGTTACCCTGAAATCGGCAGATACCTGTGCAGCATCAAATTGACCGGGACAGCCATTGGCGTAAACATTAAAACTTACCAAGCCCAATGCGATTAAAAACAGCTTCTTCATAAACTTATCCTTTCTCCCAGCTCATCTTTAACTTGGCTTAGAAAAGGTCGTCTGAAAATAGTTCTCAGACGACCTTTTAAATAAAATTGATTATTGCAATTGAGGCAGGGAACAGCCTTCGGGAAGAGAAATCTCACAATTCGTTACCTTCGGATCCGCTCTACATTGCGCTAACGCTTCCCGCCTCCGCCAATCCTTTTTCTTTTTCCCTACATAAAAAGACTTCCATTTTCCAGGATTATTGATTTCTTTTACCTTTTGCAGAAGCAATGCAGCCGTTGCGTACCCAAGAAACCACTTTACACGGAGCATTTTTATTACCCTGCTTGCATTGCTCCAGTGCTTCCTTTTTGCCTCCGACAGCGAATTTTTATTCAGCACACCTGCCCCATAGCCAGTTTGCATGTTCATAGCTACCGCACCGAATTTAGAAGGGACTTTCACGTCGTAGTAGATAATTTTTAGGAGGCGGGGTGCTGTTGCCTGATTGGGGAGGCGGCATTGTCAGTTGACAACCTCCCTGTTATGTCCTTGTATCTGACAGATGCCCGTATCAGGAAAAATACCTGCCGGGGCAGTTGGCATAAACATTAAAACTTACCAAACCCAATGCTATCAAAAACAGTTTTTTCATAAGGGCATCCTTTTTCGGATTAATACGATATCGGAGGTCGTCTGAAAAAGTTTTCAGACGACCCTTTAATCAAAAAATAACAATTAAGGGAAAGAACAACCTTCAGGAATGAGTGATTTCACAGTTTTTCAATCCCGCTTTATTACATTGTTTCAATGCTGCGGGTTCTGCCTGCCCTGGCTTTTCCCTAGCTGTATAAAATACTCTGAATTTCTTGCCTTCTTTGCCCGTTGCCGCTGCTAAACAGGCATTACCTGCCCAAATGGCAACTTTACACGGAGCATTTCGCCCGCCCTGCTCACACGCTTTTAATTGCTTCATGTTTAGCCTCCTCAATAGAATCTTTATTTAAAGCTCCGCTCGAAATACCTGTTTTTCATTAGTAGCTACTGCACCATATTTGGAGACATAGACTATTTTTCGGAGGTGGTGTGCTGTTGCCTGATTGGGGAGGCGGCACATTGTACAAAATTTGCCGACCGCTTCCGTCTATGATACGGCAGGTTCCCGTGGCAGCTTGGTATTCTCCGCCACAGCCATTGGCATAAACATTAAAAACTTACCAAGCCCAATGCTATCAAAAACAGTTTTTTCATAGGGCATCCTTTTTCGGATTAATACGATATCGGAGGTCGTCTGAAAAGTTTTTCAGACGACCTTCAATATGGAGATCGTTAAGGGAAATAGAACATGACCCAGGTATAATGAGTTTGCACCCAGTAGACTTAGAAGAATGACATTGTTCCATTACCATACGTTCAGCCATTTTTGGGGTTTCCGAAATGGCTTTATAAATCACCCATCATCCTGCGTTCCTGCCACCCTGCCTATTGCCGCAGCAAAAACAGCCATTCCTCACCGAAAGAATCACTCTGCATTTGATATTTTTCCCCTCCTCACATCTTCTGATTGCCTCTTTCTCCGCTTCTTTCGGAGAATTCATATTAATTGCTCCTGCAATCGCTCGGTTTTACTATGAGCCAAAGCCCCATATTTGGACGGTACGTTTACAACGGTATGGCGGATAATTTTGGAAGGACGACTAGAACTATTACGTTGGCTGCCGTTGTAATATGGATCAGTGCTTAATACCCCGCCCATACAATTCGGATCACCCGCCGGTCCGTTCCCTGCTCCCGGTGTGCAGGCAAATGCGCCGGTTGCAGATATTTGTATCAATAAAATGTAGAAATCAGTAGCGTTGTTTACAGTATTTTCCAGGAGAATACTGAAACATGAACATGCACAAAAACACCCGCCTCACCCCGCACCACCGACAAGCCATTTGGCTGGCTACACGCAGGGAAGGAAAGCGTCACCTCCCTGGCTTGCCGCTACCAAGTCAGCCGCGTCACCATTTACCGCGCCCTTAAAAGCCGCAAGGGCCAAGCTGCTCAAACCGCAAACCAGTACCAACAACCGTTTCAAACAGGCAAAGTACGGAATGAAACGCCTGGCCAAGGTAGAACGCAGTATTCAGGAAAAACTCAAAAAGCAGGCCAAACGCTACAATAAATCCCTACCCCGAGAGCTGGTGCATCTCGACGCAAAACGGCTGCCGCTGCTCAAAGGGCAGAAAGCCACCGATAAGCGGGATTACCTGTTTGTCGCCATCGACGATTTCTCAAGGGAGCTATACGCCGCCATTTTGCCGGACAAAACCGCAGACAGCGCCGCCAAGTTTCTGACCGAACACCTGATTGATCCCTGCCCATACCTGATTGAGTGCGTTTACTCCGACAACGGTACGGAATACAAAGGCTCGGCCAACCATGCTTTCGGTGTAGCCTGTTACGAGAACGGGATTGGTCAAAAGTTTACCCGGGTTGCCCGTCCGCAGACCAACGGTAAGGCGGAGCGGGTTATCCGTACCCTGATGGAGATGTGGCATGAGAAACAGTCGTTTGACAGTCCGGAACATCGGCAAAAGGAGTTGTGCCGCTTTGTTAATTTTTATAACACTGTGAAGCCACACCGCAGTTTGAACGGCGATACGCCGTTTGAGGTCTTGCAGGCTTATTTTTCTCAACCTGTTGTGTAAACAACGCGACGATTTTCTACAAATAAAATAAACATTAATTTCTTCATCATTTCCATCCAATCTCATCAAGGTCGTCTGAAAAATTTTCAGACGACCTTTTTAAATAAAATTTGATTATTACAATTGTGGCAGGAGCAGCCTTCGGGCATTAGAACTCTACATTCTGTCGCCCCGCCCGCCCTGCAATTTTGCAACGCTGTTTGCTCGGCGGTTCCCTGCGGACCTGATCCATCGATTACAACAAACTTGTTATTAATTTTTCCTTCCGCTGCTGCGATACAGCCGTTCCTCACCCATGCAATGGCTTTTGCAAGGCGTGTTGCGACTACCTTTCTGGCAATGTTTGACTGCTTCTCTTTGAGCTTCGGCTAAAGAGTTCTGATTCAACGAACCGGCAAGATGCCCTGCTTTTTTTGACTGTATGCCAAAGCCCCAAATTTAGAAGGAACTTTCACGTCGTGGTAGATAATTTTCTTCGAGGCGGTGTGCCGCGACTGCCTGAAGAACAGTTCGGGTTATAACCATAACCACACAATGCCGAATTGTTTTGCAACGCCCCTCTGGTTGCATCATAGGTAGGATCGGCATTTACATTAAAACTTACCAAGCCCAATGCGATTAAAAACAGTCTTTTTCATAAATTTATCCTTTTTCCAGCTCATCTTTAACTTGGCTTTAGAAGAGGTCGTCTGAAAATAGTTCTCAGACGACCTTTTAAATAAAAATTTGATTATTGCAATTGAGGCAGGGAGCAGCCTTCGGGCATGATGATTTCGCATTCCGTTGCCCCTCTGTTGCTGCATTTTTTTGTAAAGCCTCCCTGTTCGACCGTTCCTTGCGGACCTGCTGCATCGGCTAAAATAAACAGGTTGTTTTTCACTTTTTCCTTTTTTGCAGCCGCGAGGCAGCCGTTTCTTACCCATGTGATTGCCTTACAAGGCGTATTGCGACTGCCTTGCTGGCAATGTTTGACTGCTTTCTTTTGCTTCGGCTAAAGAGTTATGATTCAACGAACCGGCAATATGCCCAGCCTTCACACTAACAGCCAAAGCCCCAAATTTAGAAGGTACCAAGACGTCATGGTAAATGATTTTTAGGAGGCGGTGCGCTACGGCTGCCTGAAGAACAGTTCGGGTTATAACCATAACCACACAATGCCGAATTGTTTTTGTAACGCCCCTCTGGTTGCATCACAGGTAGGGTCGGCATTTACATCAAAAACTTACCAACCCCAATGCGATTAAAAAAACAGCTTTTTTTCATCAATTTATCCTTTCGAATTATGTCTCACCACGCAGCGCGTTCCTCATATCTTCCACCGCCTCCACCAACGCCGCCGCCAATGGCGAATCAAACGACGAGTGTCCCGCCTGAATCACGCGCAGTTCGGCTTCGGGGAGCTCCTGCGACAGTTCCCACGCGCTTTGCATGGGGGTGCATAAGTCGTAGCGCCCTTGCACGATAATGGTCGGGATATGGCGGATTTTATCCGTGTTCGCCAAAAATCGCTTTGTCGCCTTTCAGCCAGCCTTCGTTGACGAAATAATGGTTTTTCCAAACGGGCGATGGCGAGCGATTGGTAGGCGTCCTCATCGACGTCTTGCGGCTCGAAGCGGATCAGGTAGCTTTCCCAGTCCGCCCAGGCTTTGGCGGCTTTCAGACGACCTGCTTCGTCTTCGCCGAACAGCATTTCGTGATACGCCGCAATCAGGTTGCCGCGTTTTTCTTCGGCGACGGGCGCGAGGAATTTCTGCCATTGCGCGGGATAAATCTGGCTGACGCCGCCCGCTTCGTCGAGCCAAGCCATTTCGGACGGGCGGCACAGGAATATCCCGCGCAAGACGAGTCCGGCAACGCGTTCGGGATGGGTTTCGGCATACGCCAGCGACAAGGTGCTGCCCCACGAACCGCCGAACACCAGCCATTTTTGAATGCCCAGCATTTCGCGGACTTTTTCGATGTCGGCAACCAAGTCCCAAGTCGTGTTGTCGTCGGTGCAGGCGTAAGGCAGCGAACGGCCGCAGCCGCGCTGGTCGATGATGACGATGCGGAACACGTCGGGATTGAAAAAAAGCCGCGGCAGGCAGGGTGATGCGCCCGCGCCCGGGCCGCCGTGCAGGAAGATGACGGGCAGTCCGTCGGGGTTGCCGGATTCTTCCCAGTAGATTTGATGGATGTCCGATACTTGCAGCAGGCCGCTGCGGATGGGTTCGCGGATGGGGTGCATGGTGTTTCTCCTGTTGTCTGACGTTGGGATTGTACCCATCGGGCAGGCAAACGACAAACGGCAAGGGGTCGTCTGAAATCCCCTTCCGCCGCCGCGTTTCCCGACCGCCCGACTATCCGCTATAATTCCCCGATACCCGCGCAACCGAAAGAATGAAATGAACAAAATCCTGATGACCGCCGCCGTGCTGCTTCTGTCCGCCTGCGGCTTCCACCTCAAAAGGCATGGGCGGCACCGCACGCACGCTGCCGTATCCCGCTTTGGCACATCCAAAACGCCTCCGTGATGCAGAAGGCTTTGGAAAACGCCCTGCGCCGCGTTGACGGCAAACCCGTTTCCGCCGCCGAAGCGCAAATGACGTTGAACATCAAGGGCATCGAAACCCGTCAGGACATCTACACCATCACCCGCGCCGCACTGGTCAACGAATACCTGCTGACGCTGCGCGTCGAAGCACAAAGCCATGCGCAACGGCGAGCCAGTGGGCGAACCGATTACCGTCCTCGTCAACCGCACGATGGACTACAACGACAGCGAAGTGTTGGGCAAACAGGAAGAAAGCGAAACCATCTGGGCGGAAATGCGCGCCGACGCCGCCGACCAAATCGTCCGCCGCCTGACGTTCCTGAAAAGCGTATTGATGGCGGTCGCGAATATCGAACAGGTCAGCGCGGATATGCCGCTTTCGCCGCTGTACATCATCCACGGCGAAGAAGACCTGTTGCGCATCGAAGCCCTCGACACCCTGCGCGCCGCCGCCAAAAACAAGGCTACCTCAACCGCGAAGTCTTTACGGCGGACAACGGCGCCGACTGGGACGAACTCCTGCAAAGCGCAGGCAGCGCGGGGCTTTTTGCCGACTTGAAACTTTTGAAATCCACATTCCAAACGGCAAGCCCGGCAAAACCGGGCGGCGACGCGCTGCAAACCTTCGCCGAACGCCTGCCTGAAGACACCGTTACCCTGATTCTGCTGCCCAAGCTCGAAAAAGCCCAAACGCAGGCAAAATGGTTCACCGCGCTTGCTGCCAAAGGCACGGTACTCGAAGCCAAAGCCATTAGCGCGCAAGCCCTGCCGCAGTGGATAAAGAGCCGTCTGAACAAGGTCGGACTCAACATCGAACCTGACGCGCTCGCCCTGTTTGCCGAACGCGTCGAAGGCAACCTGCTCGCCGCCCGCCAAGAAATCGACAAACTCGCCCTGCTGCACCCGCAAAACCATACCGTTAACATCGCCGATGCCGAAGCCGCCGTCGCCAACGTCGCCCGTTTCGACGTATTCCAGCTCTCGGCGCATGGATGAAAAGGCGATGCCCTGCGCGTCGCCCGCCTTCTAGACGGACTCGAAGAAGAAGGCGAAGAGCCTGTCTTTGCTGCTGTGGACGGTCGCCGAAGACATCCGCACCCTCATCCGCCTGACCGCCGCGCTCAAACAAGGGCAGAGCGTACAATCCGTCCGCAACAGCCTGCGCCTGTGGGGCGACAAACAAACCCTCGCGCCGATTGCCGTCAAACGCATTCCCGCCGTCCGCCTGATCGAAGCGCTGAAAAACCTGCGCCAAAATCGACCGCATCATTAAAGGCGCGGAAGACGGCGACGTGTGGACGGAGTTCAAGCAGTTGGTAACGGGGTTGGCAGTCTGATTTCATCAGGGCATGGATAGGCGCTTTTCGCGGCAAGGGCGCCTGTGCAAAAAAGCGTGAAAGTTTGTATGCTGCATCGCTTCTGTACGCGCCCAAACGGCAAAAAAATACTGTAAAAATACCGTTAAACATAAAGTTATGATATTTGAGGTCGTCTGAAATCCGTCCACCACTCAATACAACGGATTGACAAGCATTCGGCGCGTGCAGAGATACGCCGCCGCTTGCCCGTCTGCCGCACACCCTTTTCAGACGACCTTCCACCCTTACAAGGAACTGCAACTTCATGGACAACCAAACCAAACTCCGCATCGGCGGCCTGCTCGTGCTGACCACCGCCGTTTTTAAGCCCTGATCATCGTCTTAATCGTCGATTCGTGGCCGCTCGCCATCCCTGCTTGCCGTCATCATCGTCGCCGCAGCCGCCGGCGGCTTTTGTCTGACTTCGCGCCGCCAGCAGCGCCAGTTTCTCGAACGCCTGAAAAAATTCGACATCGACCCCGAAAAAGGCCGCATCAACGAAGCCAACCTGCGCCGTATGTACCACAGCGGCGGACAACACCAAAAAGACGCGATAACGTTGGTCTGCCTGTCGCAAAAATGTTCGGCCGATGAAGCGCACGCCATGTTCAAAAACGCCCGACCCGTCAGGAAATGAACCAGATGGCAGCCCAGCAGGCACGCGGACAAAAAAACGCCCCCACCGCTGATTCCCTCACACAAGGTCGTCTGAAAACGGATGCGGCGGTTTCGCCCAAACCAAACATTCCGTTTTTCAGACGACCTTTTACCGAGCAGACCGTCGCGACCGCCTTTCCCCCGCCCCGTCAAACGCCGCCTTGCCGCCCTGATGTATGAATTGCTGCTGACCGGCGCCGTGACCGCCATCGCCGCCATCCTTGCCGGCATCGCCGCGATTTTCCTCAACCCCGTCTCCCAACTCCTTTCCAGCTTGGTTACCTGCGTTATCTTTTGGCAGGAAGCTGGTGGCTCTACTTCAAAACCAACTGGACGAAAAACCGGCCGCACCCTCGCCATGCAGACTTGGAAAATCGGGCTGCACGGCAGAAACGGCACGCTGCCGCCATTGTCGCAACTGCGCATCCGCTTTATTTGGTCGTGTATCTTCGTCGTCTTCATCCCCCTGCTCGCCTACGCCGGCCTGCGCCACCTGCTCGCCATCCCGCCCATACCTGCCTTCAGTGCCGCCCTTATCTGGCTCATCCTGCCGTGGGGCTTTGCCTTGCTGAACCCAGACCGGCAGTTTTTATACGATTTCTTGGCGGGAACGCGATTGGTTGATTTGAAACAGGAAGCGTCCGAAAGCTGATTGTTCTACTGTTTTGCCACATAGACAAAAGGTCGTCTGAAAACGAGGCAAGCCCTGCCGTTTTCAGACGACCTTTATCCGCCGTCGTTCTTGTTTGAAACCCAACCCAACTTAAACCATCTTCGATTCACGCATTCCCCTACTGTTTAAACGAAACGGAAATGACAGTAAACCCAATCACACCCTACAACAACAAAAGGTCGTCTGAAACCCAAATTGATTTCAGACGACCTTTTATTTCAGTCGGTTGGCTTATTTGTTGAAGAAAAACCAGCGTCCACGGCAAGACATAAGCTTGCAGCAGAGTCAGCAGGCCGACGAAGGTACAGAAAATCGCTGTGTTTCACGGTGAAGCGGAACAGGTTGGATTTCTTTTGCCTTCCAGACCGACCGCCGCGCAGGCGATGGCGATGATTGCGGCGAAATCATTTTGCCGGTTACGCCGCCGGTGGTGTTGGCTGCAACGGTCCGTTCGGGTACGACGTTGATTTGATGCGCGGTGCTGGCTTGCAGCGAGCCGAAGAGTCGCGTTGGCGGGAAGTGTCCGAACCAGTCAGGAATACGCCCAGCCAGCCGAGGAACGGCGAGAAGAACGGAATACGGTACCGGTAGCGGCGAGGACGAGTGCCAATGTGGACGACAGGCCTGAATAGTTTGCCACGAATGCGAAGCCGAGTACCAAGCCGATAGACTAGGATGGACGAGGCGCAGTTCTTTGAGCGTTTCAAAGAAAGTGCTGACGGCTTCGGAAGGTTTCATTTTCAGCAAAGCGGCGGAAACGATGGAAGCAAACAGGATTGCCGTGCCGACTGCGCCGAGGAGGTCGATTTTGAACACAGCGGCGTATGGTGTCGGTTCGCTGACGATGGGCGCGGCTTTTTGTACCAGATTGTGCAGCATCGGCCAGTCGAATTTGATGGTGGCAACGCCCAAAGCCTCTTTAACGCCGCCCATCAGTCCACACGCTGACGAAAACGGTCAGGATGGCGAAAGGCGACCAGGCTTTTGATGATTTGTCCGCAGTGTGTTCGCCCGCTTTGCGTTCAGCTGGTTTTTCATGCCGTTGAAGGTGAAGATTTCTTTAGGCTGCCATTTTTAGGAAGGCAGACAGGCAGACCAGGCTGACCAATGCAGAGGTCACGTCAGGGCATTCCGGGCCGATGAAGTTGGCGGTACGAACTGGGTAGTGGCGAAAGATACGCCCGCCACCAATACGGCAGGCCAAGTTTGGCGTATGCCGCGCATACCGTCCATCATGGCGACCAACCAGAAAGGAACGATAATCGACAGGATCGGCAGTTGGCGGCCGGCGACCTGACCGATATGGTAAGGGTCGAGGTTGGACACTGACCGGCAACCAGGATTGGAATACCCATCGCGCCGAAAGCCACGGGCGCGGTATTGGCAATCAAACACAAACCGGCGGCGTAGAGCGGATTAAAGCCCAAGCCCACCAACAACGAGGCGGTAATCGCCACCGGCGCGCCGAAGCCTCGCCGCGCCTTCGAGGAATGCGCCGAAGGAGAAGCCGACCAGCAGCATTTGCAGGCGTTGGTCTTCGGTAATCGAAATCACGGAAGCGCGGATGATGTCGAACTGCCCTGTTTTTCACGGTAATTTTATACAGGAACACGGCGGTAACGATAATCCATGCAATCGGCCACAAACCGTAGGCAAAGCCGTACAGCGCGGAAGAAACCGCCATGCCCGCAGGCATTCCGAAGCCTAATATGGCAACGCCAAGCGCAATCAGCAGCGTATAAAGCCCCGCCTGATAACCCTTGAGCTTCAGGATGGTCAGTGCGACGAAGAAAAAGATAATGGGCAGGAGGGCAACGGCAGCCGTCAAATATAGGCTGCCGCCCACTGCGGTATAGTTTTGAATCCAAGTATCCATAGGGAAAATCTCCGAATATTTTTCTAATATATTTTCTTAAATTGGTAAAACCAATTTTGAGAACGGAGGACACTTTACGAAACTTTAATATGGCGGTCAATTATTTTTCAGGCGACCTGACTGCATCGGCGCAATTTGTTATTTAATTTTAAATAAAAACAAAATATTATATGAATTGTAAAAATGTAGCCTGATGTAGTTTTAAAACACATACGGGTAGGGACAAGCCATATTGACGGGATACGGGGCGGTTAATTAGAATACGGCGACATTGGTCATGCCAATTTGGTCATGCTAATTTTGACACAGGTTGCCATTTCAGACGACCTGCCGCATCACATTATCGGATTTGAGTCTTCTTCGCAGAAAAAACATGATGGAAAAAGAGGGAATTACAATGACAAAACTGGTTCGTCCGCAAAAAAATCAGCGACCAAAGTATTGTCGATATTGGAGGAACGCATCGCGGCGGGCATTTACGAAGAAGGCGGCAAAATCCCGCCCGAACGCACGTTGGCGGAAGAATTCGGCGTATCGCGCCCGTCGGTCAGGGTCGCGCTGAACATCCCTGATTGCGCGGGCAGGTTTTGGAAGCGCGTCAGGGGCGACGGCTATTACGTTTCCGTCAAACCGCAGCAGGATTTCCTCCAAGCTGGCAAGAATTGCTCGGCAAACATTCCAACTGGGAAACCGACGTTTTCGATTTCAGCTGCCACATCGAAGGCTGCATGGCGTCGCTGGCTGCCGAACGGCGCACCGATGCCGATTTGAAGCGGATTGATTTTTGGCGGCAAAATTCAGATCCGCCTGCGAGCGGCAATCTGGAACATCAAAGCGAAGCCGACGTGAGCTTTCACCAAACCATCGCCGACGCCGCGCACAACATCCTCTTCAGCCACCTCTCCGCGGCCTGCTCAAAATGCTCTACCGCCAGACGCAGCAGCATCATCTATTCCAACCAAACCGAAGACCCGCGCCCCAGCTGATTGCGCAACACCGCGCCATCTACGAAGCCATCTTGGAACGCCGCCCCGCCGATGCTGCCGAAGCCGCCAAAATACACTTAAACTACGTTGCCAACAGCATCTTGCAAAAACAGGGCATACCAAAGCCGCAACGAACACGCCGACACGCTGGCGCAGAAAGACTTGAAGCGGGTGCAGGACTGGAAGTAGCTTCCTGCCTGACGGAAATAGCAAGCAGACACAAAACCCGATTATCCGCCCGCAAGGTCGTCTGAAAACTCAAATACCTGCTCGCGGCAGATTCCTACAACAAAAAGGAGTAGAAATGAAACTATCCGAACTGTTCAACTCCCAACGAATTTGCCGCGCGTCATTTGAGTTTCGGCGACGAGGCTGCGCTTTTGGAAGCGCTCGGCGAGAAGAGCATGGACGATTTTGTCGGCAACACCGTGCCGCAAAGCATCCGTATGCCGTCCGAACTCGAACTGCCCGAAGCCCTGACCGAGGCGGATGCTTTGGCGAAGCTGAAAGCCATTGCGGCGAAAAACGTGATCAACAAATCCTATATCGGCTTGGGCTATTACCCGACCCGCGTGCCGAACGTGATTTTGCGCAACGTGTTGGAAAATCCGAGCTGGTACACCGCCTACACGCCGTATCAGGCGGAAATCGCGCAGGGGCGTTTGGAAGCGTTGTTGAACTTCCAGCAGGTGTGTATCGATTTGACCGGTTTTCCTGTGGCGGGCGCGTCTTTGCTGGACGAAGCCACTGCCGCCGCCGAAGCGATGGCGATGGCGCACCGTGTGGGCAGGTGAAAATCCGAGCGTTTCTTCGTGGACGAGCCGCGTTTATCCGCAGACTTTGGACGTGATGAAAAACCCGCGCCAAATACTTTGGCTTCGAGCTGGTGGTCGGCGATTTTGCCCAAGCGGATGACGGCGAATACTCGGCGCGCTGTTCCAATACGTCCGGTAAAGACGGCGACGTGCAAGACTTGCAAAGCGTTATAGGTCGTCTGAAAACCAAAGGCACGATTGTCGCCGTTGCCGCCGACATCATGAGCTTGGTCTTGCTGAAATCGCCTGCCGAATTGGGACGCGGACATTGCATTGGGCAACACCCAACGCTTCGGCGTACCGATGGGGTTCGGCGGACCGCACGCCGCTTATTTCGCCTTTAAAGACGAGTTCAAACGTTCCGCCCCGGGCCGCATCATCGGCGTATCCAAAGACGCATCAGGGCAAACCCGCGCTGCGCATGGCGTTGTCCACCCGCGAGCAACACATCCGCCGCGAAAAAGCCACGTCCAATATTTGTACCGCGCAGGCATTGCTGGCGAACTTGGCGGGCATGTACGCCGTTTATCACGGCCCCGAAGGCGTGAAACGCATCGCCAACCGCATTCACGCGCTGGCTTCCGCCTTTGCCGACGCGCTGGCTTCAGACGGCCTGAAAGTGGTTCACGAAGTCTTCTTCGATACCGTTACCGTCGATTTCGGCAGCAAAGACAAAGCGGACAAAGCGTTCCAAACCGCTTTGGAACTGGGCTACAACCTGCGCCCGCGTCAGCGACACTGCAAATCGCCGCCGCCTTCCACGAAACATCCGTGCGCGAAGACCTTGCCGTGTTGTACTACGCCTTCACCGGCAACAACACCTTCACGCTTTCAGACGACGTCAAAGCGTCGTCTGAAAACCGAATTCCTGCGTCAAGACAATATCCTGCAACATCCCGTGTTCAACCGTTGCCACACCGAACACGAAATGCTGCGCTATCTGAAGAAACTCGAAGACCGCGACTTGGCGATGAACCGCAGCATGATTTCGCTGGGCAGTTGCACCATGAAGCTCAACGCCACCGCCGAAATGCTGCCGATTACTTGGGCGGAGTTCTCCGACATCCATCCCTACGCCCCCGAAACCCAAACCTCAGGCTACCGCGAACTCCTGACCGACATGGAAAACAGCCTGAAAGCCATCACCGCTTTGACGCGATTTCCTTCCAGCCCAACTCCGGCGCGCAGGGCGAATACAGCGGTATGCTCGCCATCCGCCGCCATCAGGAAGCCCAGGCCAAGCGCACCGCAACATCTGCCTGATTCCCAAATCCGCCCACGGCACCAACCCCGCCACCGCCGCCATGCTCGGTTTGAAAGTCGTCGTCGTCGATACCGACGAACACGGCAACGTCAACATCGACGACTTGAAAGCCAAAGCCGAGCAACACCGCGACGCCTTGTCCGCCATCATGATTACCTACCCGTCCACTCACGGCGTGTACGAAGAAGGCATCCGCGACATCTGCCGCATCATCCATGAAAAACGGCGGACAAGTTTACAGTGGACGGCGCCAACCTCAACGCCCAAACTCGGCATCATGCAGCCCGCCGAAGTCGGCGCGGACGTATTGGCATGAACCTGCACAAAACCTTCCTGCATCCCCCACGGCGGTGGCGGCCCGGCATACGTCGATCGGCCTGAAAGCCCACCTCGCCCCGTTTGCCCCAGGCCATGTGCTGACCGACACGCACAGCGCAGAGTGCCGAGCAAACCGCCGTTGCTGCTGCTGCAGCTCGGTTCCGCGTCCATCCTGCCGATTACCTGGATGTACCTGACCATGATGGGCAAACAAGGCATGGAACAGGCAACGCGCTGGGCATTGCTCAACGCCAACTACGTAGCCAAACGCCCGGGCGAAGACTATCCCGTCCTCTACACGAGGCAAAAACGGCCGCGTCGCGCACGAATGCATCGTCGATTTGCGTCCGCTCAAAGCCGAAAGCGGCATCACCGAAACCGACATCGCCAAACGCCTGATGGACTACGGCTTCCACGCCCCGACCGTCTCTCTTCCCGTTGCCGGCACGCTGATGATCGAGCCGACCGAAAGCGAGAGTAAAGCCGAACTCGACCGCTTTCATCGCCGCCCTGAAACAAATCAAACAGGAAGTGTTGAAAGTCGAACGCGGCGAATGGCCGAAAGACGACAACCCGCTGGTCAACGCCCGCACACCGCCGCCGACGTAACCGGCGAGTGGGCGCATCCGTACTCCCGCGAAGAAGCTGTCTTCCGCTGCCCTTCGTGCGCGAAAACAAATTCTGGCCGAGCGTCAACCGCGTGGACGACGTGTACGGCGACCGGAATCTGGTCTGCACCTGCCCGCCGATGGAAGCGTATGAAGATTAAGGTTTGATATGAAGAAAGGTCGTCTGAAAAATTTCAGACGACCTTTGTTTTAAAAAACGTTCATTCAGAAGGTAGCGTGGTTACGCCTTATCTGTTTGTCAGTTTTATTTTTCTTGCCAAAAATCAGGGACAACACTGACAAAAATCAGAAACCGACAAACAGGATTTTAGCGATACCTGCCGCGCTGCCTGCAATACCGCCGAAGCCCAGTACGGCTGCAATAATGGCGATAACAAAGAAAACAACTGCATAATGAAGCATGGTTTTTTCCTTTCTGTTTGGTGTGCAAACGGTTTGATGTGCAAACGGTCGGAGGAGAGCCTTCCGTTTGTTGTGAGATGTAACAGTTTTATATTGGATCAACTATCTTATTGATTAATTTAATACTCACGGATGTAACCGCTTGTAGTACACCTTATCGGATAACTTCTACTTAGCAAACCGTAACAATACAAATTTTCAAGAAATCTGCCCAATTATGAAAATAACTAAACAAAGAATCAACGGCTTATATACAGAAGTTAAGTTTTGAAAACATTTATATTTTATCGATTAAACAACATCTAAGGAAATTATTTTTAAAATCAATAAAAATATAATATATTTATATAAAAGCAATACTAAAACCTGCCGTTTAAATCATCATAAAAACGGCTTAGAAAAATAAAAGGTCGTCTGAAACGCTGCTTTTCCTTATTGATTGTTTTTGAAACGATTTCGTTATAGTGGATTAACTTTAAACCAGTACGGCGTTGCCTCGCCTTAGCTCAAAGAGAACGATTCTCTAAGGTGCTGAAGCACCAAGTGAATCGGTTCCGTACTATCTGTACTGTCTGCGGCTTCGTCGCCTTGTCCTGATTTAAAAGTTAATCCACTATAAAACAAACCATCCTTGCCCTTTTTCAGACGACCCGACAGGAAAACCGCCATGCAAAAACATCCGCGCCGCCGCCGTGCAAATGATTTCGTCCACCGACCCCAATGCCAATATCGACACCATGAAACGCCTCGTGCGCCAAGCTGCCGAGCAAGGCGCGGATTGGTGCTGTTGCCCGAATATTGGCCGCTGATGGGGCGTAAGGATACCGACAAACTGGCTTTTGCCGAACCTTTAGTCGGCGGTGGTTTTAACGAAACTCGCTACGCTCGTTTTTGGCGAAACCCGCTACGCTCGTTTTCAGACGACCTTGAGCGAGACGGCGGCGGAATACAGCGTGGTGCTGTTCGGCGGCACGATTCCGCTGCAAAGCCCTGACGCGGGCAAAGTGATGAACACCATGTTGGTGTACGACCGCGACGGCAGGGCAACGGGCTGTATCACAAAATGCACCTGTTCGGTTTTTTCAGGCTTGGGCGAACGCTATGCCGAGGCGGACACCATCAGCGCGGGCGGCGATGTGCCGAAATTGGCTGCCGACGGCGTGCCGCTTGCCGCAGGCGTGTGTTACGACTTGCGCTTTCCCGAGTTTTTCCGCGCCCAGCAGCCGTTTGACGTTTTGCTGCTGCCCGCCGCCTTCACTTACACGACAGGTAAGGCTCATTGGGGAATTGCTGCTGCGCGCCCGCGCGGTGGAAAAACCAATGCTACGTCATCGCCTCGGCGCAAGGTGGCGAACACGAAAGCGGCAGGCGAACGTTCGGTCATAGCATGATTATCGATCCGTGGGGCGAAATTTTGGACGTATTGCCCGAAGGCGAAGGCATCGTCATCGCCGATTTGGACGCTGCTGAGGCTGCAAAGCGTGCGGCACCAGGCTGCCCGCGTTGCAACACAGATTATTAAAATAAAAACAATTCCTCCCCAAGCACCGCCATTTCCGCCTTAAATTCTATGATATGTTGATTTTATCGCAACAAAAATTAATCCAAAAGTAATATGAAATTGACAATTAATTTTGCATTTATAATATTAGCAGGTACAATTTCAGACTATTTATTTGGGCTAGTCATACATTGCACAACAGCAGACAAAAAAATAAGGCTGTTCAACAGTCTAGTGCATTTTATAAAAGGGATATCAAGGATGCTCCAAGCTAAAATCGTCGTTATCGGCAGTATCAATATGGATTTAGTCACCCGTGCTTCAAAATTTCCCAGAGCGGGTGAAACATTGCTGGGAAATTCATTTCACCGCTTCATGGCGGCAAGGGCGCAAACCAAGCGATTGACAGCAGCGCGTTTTGGGGGCAGACGTCTGTATAGTCGGCGCGGTCGGCGATGACGATTTCGGCTATGAAATGACCACCAACCCTCTGCCGCGAAGGCATCTTTACCGAACACATCCAAACCCTCACCGGCCTACCCAGCGGCATGGCAAACATTACCGTTGCCGACGATGAAAACGCCATCATCGTTATCGCCGGAGCCAATATGGGGCTGACGGTTGCCGACATCGAAAAACGCCGAGCAGCAAATCGCCTCCGCCGATGTGGTTTTTGAGCCAGCTCGAAATTCCGATGGACTGCGTCATCACCGCCGCAAAAATTGGCGAAGAAATACGGCAAGCCCTTTATCCTCAACCCGGCTCCGCCCAATTCCTGCCTCCGGAATTATGGGAATTGGTCACCCTTCTGACCCCCAACCGCTACGAACTTGCCGACTGTCTCGGCCTGTCACAAGATTTGAATCCCGAAGAGCTGATTCTAAAGCCCCTGCCCCGTCCTGATGACCATGAGCGACAAAGGCGCAGTCTATAAAGACGGTCAAGACAGTTTGCGTTATGTTTCCAGCTTTAAAGTGGACACTGCCGACACCATCGGTGCCAGCGACGCATTCAACGGCGCGTTGTCCGTCTTCTGGAATCAAGCGCATCGAAAACCGCCGTCCGCAAGGCATGCCGCCGCCGCACTTTCCATTACCCAAGACGGCGCGCAAAACGGGATGCCTTTCAAAGAAGAATGGAACAATTCCTCGCGCGCATCAATAAATCCATATTCACGTTATGAAACATCAAAGGTCGTCTGAAACCCATCTTCCGGCGTTTCAGACGACCTTTATAATCTTAAAGATGATTGAGCCGCATTACCGTGTCGCACGCCATGTCGATGAATGCTTCGGGGAACGGTTAAAACCGCCCCGATGGTTGGCAACCGACGGTCTGACGGCTACAATATCGTGTTAAAAACTTTTTCATTTGGGAACACGCAAAAATGTTGGTTCATCCTGAGGCGATGGGCGTCGCCGCATTGGCGGACAAAATCCGCAAAATCGAAAAACTGGCCACAAAAAGGCATTTTATTTCACGACATTACACGGTGCTTCAAAAGCGCGGAATATTTCCGCACTTTGTGGACTTGCTGGTTTACCGCTATATGGGTCAGAAAAATCGATGTCGTGGCTGGCTTGGACGCACGCGGCTTCATCATCGGCGCGGCGTTGGCGTATCAATTGAACGTCGGCTTCGTCCCCATCCGCAAAAAGGGCAGCTGCCTTTTGATACGATTTTCGCAAAAGCTACGCATTGGAATACGGCGAGGCGACGGTCGAAATCCACAAAGATGCGGTCAAACCCGGCGCGCGCGTGCTGCTGGTCGATGACCTGGTCGCAACCGGCGGCACCATGCTCAGCAGGCGTGGAATTAATCCGCAAACTCGGCGGCGAAGTCGTTGAAGCGGCGGCGATTTTTGGAATTTACGGACTTGATCGGCGGCAGCAAAATCCGCGAAAACGGCGTTCCCCTGTTTACCCTGCTGCAAAAACGAAGGCTGCATGTAAACTTTGCCCATGCCTCAAAGGTCGTCTGAAACAGCCATTCCGCTTTTCAGACGACCTTTTCGCTAGTCCCTGATTACGCGGTTAATGTAAATATCGGTTTCAGATTCGGATAATGCCGCCAAATCGTTTTGAAAATACGGTTCTAATTGATTCTAATAAAGATACGGCAAGTAATGAACGCACAACGCATATTTTTCCTCTCGCTCAAGCCTGATTGCCGCGAGCCGTCTTGTCGGCGTGCGTCTCTGAAACATGACACCTCATCCAAAGAGCCTGCCTCTTCCCTGACCGAACCCGCCTCCATCCCCGCCCGCCGCGCGGAAGGCGAATCAAAGTATTATCCGATTACGGCCAATATCAAGGCGCGCTGGACGCTGCCAAACGCGGCGACGATATGTGGGTGCAACAATTCTTGGCGCAGGCGGGCGACAGCGCGATGGCTGAAACCGTCCGCAACGAATGGCTCAAAAAGCCTCGGCGCGCGCGGGACAATGGGATGTGTTCCCTGCCAAGAAAACAAAAAAAGCTGAATGCGGCAGGTCGGGTGCAAGTGCAATAGTTATGCCGAACTGAGCAGCGGCAGCGCTAACATACGGCGGCAGAGCTTGTGCGCGTTACGAACAAGCTGCCCGCAGGCTGTACCCGCTTGGTCGAAAGCGCGGCATCGGCAGGTCGTCTGAACAACAACGACGCATGGCGCCGCGTACGCGGATTGTTGAGCAACAGCCAAACCAGCGACGCACGCAGCGAGCAGCCGCCTTAGGGCAGCCGTTTGAGGGCGGCTCGCAGGTGCGCGCGAATACAGCCTTTTGAAACGTCATCGGCAAAGACGCGCGCAAATCCTCCTCCGCAGCCTCCACGCTGTCCGGCGCATGGAATCCGGGCTTAAGCCGCGAACAAGCAGCTTCGCATGGGGCGTAGTGGGACTCTACCAAGCGCAAAAATCAAAAACATGCGAAAACCGCGTTGAGCTACTACAACCGCGTTTCCGACCGCAAAACAACTGACCGACGAGCAGTTTGAATGGTACGCCCGCGCCGCCCTGCGCCTGCAACGCTGGAACGAATTGTCCGGCATCATCCAACAAATGCCCGACAACCTGCAGATCCGACTCGGCAATACTGGCTGGGCCGCAGCTACGCCGCACAAGGCAACCAAAGCCGTGCTAAAGAAATAGTACGAAAAAGCCGCCGCAAAGCGGACGCAATTTCTACGCGCCGTCTTAGCAGGCGAAGAACTCTGCCGCCGCGTCAACACCAAAAACAACGTTTCCGACGCCGATAAGACGTCCGCCGCATGGCAGACGACGCGCCATCAAACGCGCGCTGGTTCTGTTTAAAAACAGCCAAAGCAGCAACGATGCCAAAATGCGCCGTCAGGCGCAGGCAGAATGCGTTTCGCCACCCGCGACTTCAACGAGGACAACCTCCTGACTGCCGCGCCGTCGCCTTTGAAAACCAGTTTACGACATGGCGATCAACAGCGCCGACCGGACCGAGCGCAAACTCAACTACAACCTGCGCTACCTCTCTCCGTTTAAAAGAAACCACCATCCGCTACGCCTCACAGCAGGCATCGACCCGCTTGGGTTTACGGCCCGATCCGTCAAGAAAAGCCGTTTCGTCATAGGGCGCGCAATCCAGCGTCGGCGCGCAAGGCCTGATAGGCGAGGTTTATGCCGCCACCGCCCGCGAAAATCGCCGGCAAAATCGGCATGAGCAGCAGCGAACTCTACACCATGGACGGCAACATCCGCATGGGTACATGGTACAGCAGCGGGATGCCAAACGCCGCCGCAAAACAACGACAGTGATGGCAACCGCAGGCTACAACGCCGGCCCCCGCCGCGCCCGCAACTGGCGAGGCTTCTACGCCTCTGGAAGGCGCGATTTACGCCGAAACCATCCCCTTCACCGAGACCCGCGACTACGTCAAAAAGTCGCGACCAACGCGACCTTCTACGCATCCCTGTTCAACGAACCGCAAACCTCGCTGAAACAGCGTATGGGGAACCGTTCCGGGCCGTTATTGATTGACTTGGCTGCATCCGATCGTGGATTGTTTTGACAGATACGGAAGCTAAACTTGAAAAAGGTCGTCTCGAAAGTATGTTTTCAGACGACCTTTTTAGTAGTGGATGATGGCAAAAACAACGAATCAACCGCTTTAATCTTTCATCGCCATCCCGCACTCTTTTCAATAAACTGGTTGGCTACCTGCCACAATCTTTGTATAGTGGATCTGCAGTCGATACGGCGTTGCCGACGCCCTTATGCTACTCCGTGCACGGCGGGCGTTGCCGCCTTGTCTCATTTTTATTTTAATCACTATAGTACGGAACTGATTCACTTGGTGCTTCAGCGCAACTTTTAGAGAAATCGTTCTCTTTTGAGCTAAGGCGAGAGCAACGCCGTACTAGGTTTAAAGTTAATCACTATATCTGTTACTTGCTGCCGTGTATCCAACGTTCAGCCGCTGAGTGGGGAACACTTTACAAAAAGGTCGTCTGAAAACTGAAAAATCAGTTTGAACTGGCCCCCAAATCTTGACACTCATAAAAAGCCTATTCAGGCGCTCTGTGCAAGCTGGGTTCTGATGCAACAGGACTCAGCTTTTTCAATTTCAAACTGCAACGCTCCCGGTTGTAGTAATCCACTATAGTCATCTATCTGCTTCATCAATTCATCTACCGTCAATTCTCCTGCGTTATAGAAACACCCGTCTTCAACACCGCAAAAGAAGCTTCCATCGGCGCATTGTCCCAGCAGTTCGCCTACGCGACATGCTGAACCATGGAATGCTCCGCAAGCAATTCCCTATACCCCGCCGTATGCGATGTTACAGCACACCTGGTCCGAATGAAGCATCGTTCCTTTATCAGTCAGACGGGGGCGGCTTTTCGAGCATTTCCATCACCATTTCGCTGTCGGCTCTGCGGCTCATGGCGTAGGCGACGATCTCGCGGTTGAACAAGTCCAAGATTGGCGAGGTACAGTTTGCCGTCCTTCCTTTGAGTTCGGTAACGTCGGTCAGCCATTTTTCGTTGGGCTTTCGGGCTTTGAACCGGCGTTTGAGGAGGTGTTCTGATATCTCGCCCAGCGGCGATGGCGGTAGGCTTTTTCGCCCAGCATGAGGGCTTTTCAGTTCCAACTGCTTCATCAACCGCGCCGCTTTCTGTGGTTCCAACTCAATGGCGGCAATGCGCCTTTGTCCGTAACGTCCTTTATGCCGCCGGTAGGTTTCGACAAGGAGGGCTTTGTCGGCTGTCTGGGGATTAGGCCGGTCTGGTGGTGGTGGTAAAAGCTGCTTTTGGGCAGGTTTGCGATGTGCAGCAGGTATTTGAGCGGGTGTTGCGCCTCAGTGTTTGGACGGTTTGGCTTTGTCCTTTTCGGTCCGCTTTGCCGAGGGCTCTAACCCTTTAGATGGCGACCTCTGCGCGCACTATAGCACAGTTCTTCAATAAAGCTCTGCCTGCAGTTTTTCTTTTTGGTCGGGTTTATCTGCGATGAAGGTCTTTTTCGATGTTGGGGCATGGTTTTCGGATTGGGATGTTCGAGTGCGCTGATACCGCCTTCTTGATAGGCGCGCATCCATCGTCTCAGGTGGGTTCGGGAAATGCCGTGAGTGTTCTGCGGTACGCTGTTCTATATGCGGGTATGGGAGTACGCTTGGTATTTGAAGTGTAATGTATATTTGCTCATAAAATCGTGCACCTTGTGAGTGGAGGATGTCCAACTTTTGGGGTGCAGTTCAGCTTTCAGACGACCTTTGTTTAGCCCAAAAACCTCCGGTTTGCTGGCGTTGACTTTGTCTTCGCGGCGCAGCAGGGTAATCAGGTCGCTGATGCGCTGTTTCATGCTGCGACGGTCGACGATTTCGGTCGATAGCGCCTTTCTCCAGCAGGAACTCTGCGCGCTGGAAGCCTTTCGGGCAAGGTTTCACGGACGGTTTTGTTCGACGACGCGGACTCGGCAAAGCCGATAAGGGCGTTGGGTCTCGGCAAGCACGACATCGCCGAGGAAGGCGAAGTTGGCGGATACGCCGCCCATGGTCGGGTCGGTCAGGACGGAGATGAACGGCAGGTGTTTTTCAGTCAGAAGATGCAATGCCGCGCTGGTTTTGGTCATCTGCATCAATGAGTTGACACCTTCCTGCATCCGCGCACCGCCCGATGCGGCAACGCAGATGAAAGAGCAATTGTCGACTACGGCGCGGCGTACGCCTTGGACGACAGCGTTCGCCGACGACGGAACCCATAGAGCCGCCGATAAAGCGGAATTCGAAGGCGGCAATCACGACGGGCAGGCCGTTCATAAAGCCTTTTCGTCACGACCAACGCATCATCTTCGCCGGTGGCTTTGAGCGCTGCGGCCGCTGTTCCGGGATATTTTGTGTCTTTCGCAATCTCAGCGGGTCGGTCGGTTTGATATTGGCGGCGATCTGCCGCGACCTTCCCATCGTCCAAAAGCAAAATTGAGGCGTTCGCGCGCGGAAAGCGGGTTGTGGTGAGCAGCATTTCGGGCAAACTTGGTCGCCTTTTGCTGGAAGTTCGGTCGAGTAGATGGTTGCTCGAGCAGGACGGGCATTTGTGCCACAGGCCTCGGGAACGTTGGACGTAGCTTTCGCTTTTGCTGCGGTTTTTGATTTTAGCGGTAGATTTTGTCTAACCAACTCATGGATGACTCCTTGAATTCGGGATTCAGACGACCTTTGCGTGTGTTTTCGGAAAAGGCCTTAACGGATTGCGTCTTTTTAATTCTTTTTACCAACGCGCCGACGGCTCTGCTTCGCGGCCTGCGTTATTTTCAATTTCTTTGACTGATGCGGCTGCCGACGATGACGGCATCGGCAACGGCGCCGATTTTGCGGCGCGCTTCGGCGTTGCTGATGCCGAAGCCGACGCCGATCGGGATGTCGATATACTTGCGCAAAAAGCCCCATTTTACGCGAAACTTCTTTCGGTATCCAAACTTGCCGCGCCGTAACGCCTTTGAGCGAAACGTAATAGACAAAGCCACTGCAACGCGGGCGATGGTTTGGATACGCTCTTCGGTCGGTCGGGGGCAATCAGGAAAATGCAGTCGATGCGCGCGCTTTGAGTCTCGTCGTGCAGCGGGGTCGATGGGTTCTGACAGGGAATCAACGGTCAGCACGCCGTCCACGCCCCGCTCGGCAGCCGCTTTGGGCAAAATGCCTCGATAACCCATTTTATGAATCGGTTCAGATAACCCATCAGGACGACGGGCGTGTTGCCGTTTGTTTCTGCGCGGAAGCGGCGTACGATGTTCAATACGTCGTTGAGGAAACTTTGTTTGCCAACGCACGCTCGGCGGCGCGCTGGATGGTCGGACCGTCCGCCATCGGGTCGGAAAAGGAACGCCACTTCAGGATGTCGGCGCCGTTTTCAACCAAACTGTGCATCAGCGCAAGCGTGGTATCGAGATTGATCCTTTCACATGTAATATACGGGAATCAGCTTTTGCGCCGTCAAGCGCGGCAAAAGGTTTGCTGATTCTGCTCATCTTGATTTCTCGTTTCCGTAACGGCTGTTTCCAGCCGGTTTTCATCGACAATAAGTTGGCAAGCATAGCACTGACTGTCTGTTTCGCGAAACCGCATGACATTTTCAGTCATTTTTCATATAGATAAAAGGTCGTCTGAAAATCTTTTCAGACGACCTTCCAAAACAGGGCAGTCGGAATGCTGCCGCTATGCCGATTTTCCACCGTTTAATCACGTTTGTGTTCGATATAGTCTGGTGTTTGTCTGCGGATCGGCGCGGGTCACCGTATTCGCCTCGATGATATCGCCGTCATCTTCAGTACGGCGCGTAAAAGGTCTTGCTGACGGAAAGACTGCGTATTCATCTAGCCGCAGTGACGGCCTTTTTAATCGGCAAAAAGCAGCAGCAACGCGATAATGGTGGACACAAAACGGACTGAGCAGCAAAACTCCCAGCAACGGTATAACGTATCAGCCACAAAGAGTCTGATACATGGAAAATATTGTCCCTGCTGCGGATGGCCGCACCTGCCAGCAATGCCGACAGCCCCGTGTGGCGAACATCATCGTACCGCCGATAAAGCGGACTATCATCAGCAGGAAAGCGAATCCGCCGCCTAGCCAATCCGCCACCCAAACGATGGACAATTTCCAAAAACAATAATGCTAAAAACCCACACCGAAATACTGCATCTTTTGCTCCTTTAAATTCCGAACCCGCTACATGCCGCACAAATCGGCGCGTTTTAGCTGCAATTTCAATCTATCTATCGAGATCTTATTAGATATCGAAACCAATAACTTTACACTTCCCGAACAACCGCTTTCCCTTTAACATGAATAGATACGCACCCTTACTTTCAAGGCGCGCGAATGTGAAAAACGTGAGGTTTCGGCGTATCGTTTCTTCAGGCGAGGTCGTCTGAAACGGCATGCGCACTTACAGCAAATCCTCTCTTTGATATCGTTTTCTATTTCTTCCGGCGTTACGCTGGGCGCAAGCAACGTGCCGCCACTTCGCCTTGCCGATTAATCAGGATGGTGGCAGTTCCAGCGGATATCGCCCGCCTGATGCTGGCACGCATGCCGCCAGCCGCAACACACCGGGCTAACTTTCAGCATATGCCCGCCTATCCTGCACGGCTGTTGCGCCTTCAAATAAGCATAAAGCGGCGATGCAGATGCGCCGTTGACATCGATTTTGTCAAAAATTTTTGAATGCGGTACCAAACTTCGTCTGACAGACGGAAGCAATTTCCGACTGCTCTCCGGCGCCTGTCCGCGAGGGTGGTTTGCACGGAAAATCCAATATCTCCAAAAACACGCTTGCCTCAGTAATGTTCCATAGTTGCTGCAATGCCGTATATTGCGGCGTCAATCCCAGCGCGTCGCGGTGTTGACAATCAGCAGCACCTTACCACGGTAAGCACTCAGGGAAACCGGATCGCCTTGGGCATCGTTTAAGGTGAAGTCGTAAATATTCATGTTGTCCATTCAAAAGATCCAGGAAAACAAATCGAGTCAGGGCAAAACACCGCTGAAATTTCCATACCGTATGTTTCATTTTGATTGATGATTTTTATAGTATTTCAACAATGCCATCATTTCTTTTGCCTTCTTTTTGTCCCATGCCGCTCGTCAGTGACGATAAATCCTCGCCTTATTGCCCTAATTCATTTTTGATGTTCGGGTTGGCACCGTTTGCAAATGTCCAAGTATTGCCACATTGCCGTTGAAAACAGGCATTTTTGGACACGCGTAAAACCCATTTCCCCCTGTTTGTTGACATCGCTCCATTTTGAATCAGCACTAAAACATCTTCGCAGTCTTGGCTGATGACCTAAATTCAGCAAAGTTTCATCCATCAAACCCAAATCATGTACGGAGGCGATACGGGGGCGCGAGGGCGAAAGCCAAGTTAGTTTGATATTTGGCGAACAGATTGGTCAGATTTTGATTCGCGGTTTATCCTGAAACGATCGAGGCAAGAGACGGATATGTGTTTTCAGACGACCTTTTTCAGACGACCCCGACAAACCCTGCCCTATTGTTTATCGTCAGCCCATGTAGACACCGCTTTCAGCAAGCGGTGTCGATAAACAACAATTATTTGCGCAGACCCAAGCGGGTGATCAGGTTGCGGTATGTATCAGGTTGAGTACGGCGCAAAGTAAAGACCCAACACGGCGACGTTGGCTGACCATTTTCAACAGGCCGCGACGGCTGTGGTGGTCTTTTGAGGGTTGGTTTTGAAGTGAGAGTCAGGTCGTTGATACGGAAAGTCAACAGAGCGACTTGTACTCAGAAGAACCGGTATCGCCTTCTTTACGTTGGAAATCTTTAACAATTTGTGCTTTTTGTTCTACAGTCAATGCCATGATGGATAACTCCGAAAATAAAAAGAACCGTCATTCGGTTCCGGACAAGTTTGACGAGCAGGAAACCCGTTCAAACTCTGAAAGTCTTTTTGTAAAGACGGGCGGATTATGCCACAGTTTGTACGGTTTTGCACGACTAAATCCTATCTTCAGCAGTGTTTTCGCCGAGACTGTGGCTTTCAGACGACGCCCGCCCTGAAACCTACTCCCGCCACGGTCATGCTCTCAATCAGTACCGAAACCGATTTTGTTGGAAGAGCGGCGCAGCGCGTCGTTGGCAGTACCGACGATGCCGGTACATATCCCGCAAGCGGCCGGCGATGGTGATTTCGTGGACGGGGTGGCTGATGATGCCGTTTTCCACCCAAAAACCCGCCGCGCCGCGCGAGTAGCTCGCCCGTGATGGTGTTCACGCTGCCCCATGAGTTCGGTAACCAACAATCCCGTCTTACCATTTCTTTCCAGCAGGTCGGACTGCGTTTCGTGCGTGCATCTGGGTTCAAATAAAGGTTGTGCGCGCCGCCGGGCGTTGCCCGTAGTCTGCATACCGAGCTTTCTCGCGCTGTAACTGCTGAGGGAAATAGCTCGACAATGCCGTCGCGGATGACGAAACGCGGCTGCGTGGCGACGCTTCGGAGTCGAAATAGGTGCTGCCGAAGGCGCGGGATGTGCGGCTGCTTCGCGCAGGCTGAGGAAATCGGGCAGGACTTTTCTGCCTATGCTGTCGATCGAGCTGCTTTGGCGGTAGAGCGCGCCGCCGCTGGGTGCGCCGACGAGGTGTCCGATAAGGCCGCCCGCGACGGTGGTATCGAAGAGGACGGGATAGCTGCACCTGTCGGGATGTTGCGGCTATTCGGGCGACGTCAGGTGCAGCTCGGCGGCGGTTTGCCGATTTGCTCGAGGCTGTCCAGCGTCTTGATGGCGGCGAGCTGCGGCGTCGTACCAGTGGTCGCGCTGCATGCCCGTTTTCGTCGGCGGCGACGATGCAAGCACGAAATGCCGCGGCGCGTGCCTTGTTGGTGGCGACGGAGAAACCAAAACCCTGGGTGTTGCGCAAACGTATTGAAGTAATGTCCGGTCTGAACGCCTGCGCCTTCCAGACTTTTCGATGCGTTCATCCGCACGCGCTCAGGGCGGCTTGTTCACTGTGTTTGCCAACCCAATGGCGGCTTCCCGCGCTAAATCGTCCATTCGTGATAACGGTCGCGGTCGCCGACGTGTTGTTGCGCCATCAGTGAAGCATCTGCCAGACCCGCAGCAATCGTCTTCGGCGGTGTAGCGGGCGATGTCGATATGGCGGCTGACAGCATCTTTGCAGGGCTTTTTCAGGAGAAGTCGGCGGTGCTGGCGCGGCCTTTGCGTTTGCCGACGTACGGTAATATCCAGCGATTTGTCTTGCTGGGCAAATTCCGATTTGTTCGATTTCGCCCAGCCGTGCGCTGACGCTTTGTCCGATGGATTCGCTAAAGTCGGCTTCGGCAGCCGCCGCGCCCATGTTTTTCGCCAAACCAAGGCGTGTCCGCATAGCCGGTCAGCTCGGAGGCGGTGTGGTTGAACAGCATAAAAGCGTTTCCTGACAGAGGTTTTTGCTGCATTTTAACCGTTTTCAGACGACCTCGGCAAAACTACCGCCGCCGAGGCAAAAAGGTCGTCTGAAAACGCCGTTTCGACAGGGCGTTGACGTGGAACCTGCCCGAACGTGCTAAAATACCCGAAACAAAATTAAAGGTTTATCAAAATGTTTGAAAACGAAGACGAATGGGTCAGCAAAACCCAAATGAAAAAGCAGATGAACGATTTGCAGGCTTTGGGCATGGAGTTGACCAAACTCTCGACCGATACGCTGAAAAATCGGCTTGGACGAAGACTTGTACGAAGCCGTCGTTACCTACAAAAAAATCACGTCCAACGGCGCGCTCAAACGCCAAAGCCAATTCATCGGCAGGCTCATGCGAGACACCGACCCCGCGCCCATCGAAGCCTTCCTCGCCAAACTGCGCGGCGAAAATACCGCCCACAACGCCTTCTCACAACGCGTCGAACAAGCCCGCACGCGCCTCTTGGCGGACGACAACGCAATCACCCAATTCATGGCGGACTTCCCCATGCCGCACGCGAGAGCAAATTGCGCGCCCCTAATCCGCAACACGAAAAAGAGCAGGAACAAAACAAACCGCCGAAAAACTTCGCACGCCCTCTTCCAAGAAATCAAATCCGTCATGGAAGGCGGTCAGAGCGATTCGAAGAAACGCAGGATTGGGCAGAATAAATATCGGGGTCGTCTGAAAACGGGGTTGAGGGTTCTGTAAATCCCACCGCCCCGCTTTTCAGACGACCTTTTCAAATTTCATATAATCTTGTTAAAATATACCGTCATTTTTCAGACATCCCTTTAACAATAAAACAAACCGACCTTTTCGCAAGGACTACACCTATGAAACTTCGCCTTACCCTCACTGCCCTCCCTCGCCTTATCATTAAACGGCTGTATGACTCAAGAAATGTGGGAAGAGGATAAAAAGTAGAAAAATCACTTTTCATCCGATTTACTTCCGACCAAGTACATTCTTTCGGTATCGTCAACAAAAGACAATGACCAACTTGAAAAAGGCAGCATCGTCGTGATGGGCGAAAAATACTGGTTCGTCATGTAATGCCAAAGATTCAAAAGATCTGACGCCCATCCTCAATGTCAAACCTCGACAAAAATTCCAAATTGCCGATGCCAATACAAAAAGACCTCAAAGCCCTACCTGTTGTGGTGAACAATGAAAAAGAAGCCGATTTCACCACTGATTTCTGCCTACGCTACGACACTCAAAAAGCTGCATGAAATCGCCAAACTGAAAAACCTGTCATTTTGAAACCGGCAAAGGTAGAAATAACACTGTCTACCACCGCTGTGTTCACGCCAAAGGCAAATACTACGCCACCCGAAAAACCTGCCCGCCGACTCCACAAATTTGAACAAAAGCATTCCTGTCTCCATCGGCTATACCACTTCTCGCGTATACACCAGTCCAGGGAAAGTAATAGGCACTATTTTGACGCCGCTGACGCTCACTTTTGACGCCCTTTGCACCCAATACCGTTCATTCCTGCCATGATGATGAGGCGGTGGCGACGGCTTTACCCCAAGCTTTTAACAAACTCGTTACGCCTGTTTTCAGACGACCTTTCCGTCGCTTGAATACATAAAATATATTCCACACACCATGCCCGTCAAAATCCAAACCCGCCCCGTCAACCAAAACGTCCTCGATGACTTGCTCACCGCCGGCGCCGACCCTTTAATCGCCCGCCTGTGCGCCTCGCGCGACGTGCAGAGTCCTGCCGAATTGGACGACAACTCGCCGGCCTTCTTTATCAATCGCTGACACATTGCGAAGCACCGCCCGCCGTCTGGCGGATGCCATCGAGCGCAAGGAAAAATCCTGATTGTCGCCGACTACGATGCCGACGGCGCGACCGCGTGTTCCGTCGGCATGAGCGGTTTGGCGGCGATGGGCGCGGCGGTGGATTTCCCGCACCCAACCGCTTCGAACACGGCTGCGGCAACGCCCGAGCTTGCCGAAATCGCTGCCGCGCAAGGCGTGGATTTGCTGATTACGGTCGATAACGGCATCGCCAGCATCGCAGGCGTGGCGCGGGCGCAGGAATTGGGTTTTGGACGTGATCGTTACCGACCACCACCTGCCCCGCCGAAACCGCGCCTCGACTCGCATCATCGTCAATCCGAACCAAAAGGCTGCGGCTACTAGCAAAAGTCTGGCGGGCGTGGGCGTGATTTTTATGTATTGATGCGTTGCGTGCCGGTGCGCCGCCGCGATTATTTTTCAGACGACCCAGAGAACCGAATCTGGGCGAACTTTTTGATTTGGTCGCACTCGGCACCGTCGCCGATGTCGTCCCCTCGACCACAACAACCGTATCCTCGTGTCGCAAGGTTTGAAAAGGATGCGTTCCGGCAAGATGCGTCCCGGCATCCGCGCCTTGTTTGAAGTGGCGCGGCGCGACTGGCGCAAAGCGCAGCCTGACATGGGTTTCGCACTGGGTCCGCGCATCAACGCCGCCGGACGGCTCGACGAAAATGTCGGTCGGTATCGCCTCGCCTGTTGGCGCGCGACGACACGGAAGCGCAGGCATTGGCGGCGCAGTTGAACGACCTAATATCGAACGCCGCGAAATCGAGCAGTCCATGCTGCAAGACGCGCTGAACGCCTTTCCCGAAACCCCTGCCTTCGGGTCAGACAACCCTGGTCGCTCTACCGCGACGACTTTCATCAAGGCGTGGTCGGCATCGTCGCCAGCCGCCTCAAAAGACCGCTTCTACCGCCCGACCATCGTGTTCGCCCCCGCGGACAACGGCGAAGTGCGCGGTTCGGGGCGTTCCATTCCCAACCTGCACCTGCGCGATGCTTTTGATTTTACAGTGTCCAAACGCCATCCCGATTTGATTTTTGAAATTCGGCGGACACGCGATGGCGGCGGGCTTGAGTATACTCGAACACAACATTCCCGCGTTTCCAGACGGCCTTTGAAGAAGCCGTGCGCGAAATGGTGTGCGAAGACGATTTGTCGCAAACCTTCATCACCGACGGCAGCCTGAAAGCCTGCGAGCATCACGTTGGAACAGGCACAAAAACCTCGCCCGCCATGTTTGGGGACAGCGCTTCGCGCCGCCGAGCTTTACCGACGAATTTCACGTCATCGCCAGCGAGCCTTTGGGCGCGGAGGGCAAACACTAAAAAGTCTGGCTGCAAAAGACGGCTACGAATTTGAAGCCATGTTCTGAGCGGTGCAGCGAAGACATCCCCGAATACATCCGCACGGTTTTACCGCCCCTGTGGCAAACGAGTGGCGCAATCAGATGGAATTGCGGCTTACATCGATTACTGGAAGCCGCTTAAGGCTTGCGAAGATGATAAAGGTCGTCTGAAACCAAAAACAAGTTTCAGACGACCTTTGCTTTTCTGAAGATTAGTGTGCCAAATTTCAATACCATCGGCAATTAAGACAATACGCCCGCACAACTTGTATTTAGAATTTCAAAAACCACCTTATCCGAATGATAAGAAACCGGCAATCCGAAAGAAAACAAAACCGAAAATCCCCTTCTACTCAAACACTTTCCAACGCAATATTGTGATGAATCAAACTTCCTGACAGATAAACCCGCGATTGCTTGTCAGTCGGTAGATTTTAAAAACATAATGCTTTCACGCGCCTAAGTATTGGAGTTTTACTACAAATACATGATGGGTGAAAGCCGTACGCAGCGCAGCAGTTCCAACCGATCAACTCAAAGCAAGGAAGGTCTAAAATAAGTAACCAGTTTCGGCGAAGTGTTGATGGGGACGATTTTTCCAAGCGGCAAAGTGTTGGGCGGTGCGCCGCTGAACGTTTTGGTCCGTTTGCAATCTTCGGGGTCGATACCGCCATCATCAGCCGTCGCGGTGATGATGCCGACGACGAAAGAGCTGCTGCGCCAAATCCAAGCGAAGAACGTCAATACCGACCTGCTGCAAGTATGCAAAGAATGCGATACCAGCCTTGTCAAAGTCATCTTGGACAAATGCGGCAGCGCGTCATACGAAATCGTGTATCCCTGCGCGTGGGACCGCATCGTCGTCGAAGAGGCCGCCTTGCAGCGTGTCGCCGAATCCGATGCCTTCGTGTTCGGCAGCCTTGCCACCCGCGACGAGATTTCCCGTGCGGCATTAGACAAACTGATGGAAAAAGCCAAATTCAAAATCTTCGACGTCAACCTGCGCAAACCCCACTACGACACCGACCGCCTGCTCGCCACCATGAAACGTGCGGATATGCTCAAGCTCAATGACGACGAATTGTACGAACTGTCCGCAGTTTACGGCTCGCCCCTACCACAGCATCGAGCAAAACATCGCCTACCTCAACCGCTTGACCGGCGCACAAACCATCTGCGTCACTTTAGGCGGACACGGTGCAATTTTATACAAAGAAGGCGAACTCTACCGCCACTGCGGCTTCCGCATCAAAGTCGCCGATACGGTCCGGCTCCGGCGACAGCTTCTGGCAGGGCTGACCTACAAACTGCTCAACAATGCCGAGCCGCAAGAAGCCATTACCTTCGCCGCGCACTCGGCGCCCTAGTCGCCTCCAGACACGGCGCGACGCCCGACATTTCCTCTGCAAGAAATCAGAGCTTCATGAATCCGGCTTGATGTTTTCCATCAAAGGATGTCACAACAAAGGTCGTCTGAAAACGGATTTTCTGTTTTTCAGACGACCTTTCTATATCGCCGATTCACTTTTCAGAATACAGACTCGTATTGAGCCGATTCTTCAGGCTGTTTACCAAACCGTCACGAACTGCTCCAAATCGGTATTTTTGCGCCACTGCCCGCCTCAGTCGGTGAACCGACCATCATCAGCCCGATGATTTTATCTTTGTCTTCATAGCTAAACGCTTCGCGCAAGAGCGGGCTGTTGACCCATTCTGCAATCCACACATTGTCAAAACCTTGCGCAGACGCGGCAAGCTGCAGCCCGTAAGCGGCGCAGCCTGCACTCAACATTTGTTCCCACTCGGGCTTGGGTTTCGCCACTTCGCGGTTGGGCGCAAAAAGTCACGCCGATCACCATAGGCGCCATATTGCCGACTTTCTCGGCTTTTTCATCGCATCATCGCCAAAAATTCAACTCGGTAACCGTTTGGCGCAACAATTCGCGGAAACGTTGCAAGCCTGCCTCGCTTTGAATGACGGTAAAAACGAAACGGACGCATATTGCCATGGTCGGGAACCTGCGCAGCCGCTTGCAGCATATATTCGAGCTGTTCCGCATTCGGCGCAGGGGCGGTAAGTTTTTAGACGAGCGACGTGTGGTCAAAAGTTGTAAAAGCATCCATATTTTATCTTTCAATTCATTTGAAACAACGGAATCCATCTTAGACGGGATTCCTTGTGGAACCATCAAAACGATACAGGCTATATTCGGAAAATACTGCGACAGACGGTGCAAACCGATTGGCTAATATTTAACGCTTTTTGCAAGCCATTTTTCTTCAGCCCGGCACAGAGCAAAACCGTACCTGCTCGAAACGAACCCTCTATATAGCACAAAGCCGATTTGAATGCCATGTTTGATGGCGCAACAAAAAGGTCGTCTGAAAACCTGTTGCCAAGTTTTCAGACGACCCTTCAAATCGCAATCATCACCATCAGACCACGACTTCTTCTTTTTCTTCACTTCCTTCGCGATATTTTTCGCGGCTCAGGCCGAACATCAGCAAGAGCGGGCTGGCTACCAAGACTGAAGAGTAAATACCGAACACGATACCGATGGTCAATGCCATTGAGAAACCGTGCAACGCTGCGCCGCCGAACACCAGCATGGAAACGACCATTGCCTCGGTCGAGCCGTGGGTGATGATGGTACGGCTCATGGTGGCGGTAATCGCATTGTCAATGACTTGCGGAACGGTGTGTCCACGCATACTCGGTTTTGCGGAAATTCTCGCGGATACGGTCGAAGACGACGACGGATTCGTTTACGGAATAGCCCAATACGGCAAGGATACCCGCCAACACGGTCAGTGAAAATTCCCATTGGAAGAAGGCGAAGCAGCCCAAAATAATCACGATGTCGTGCATATTCGCGATGATGGCGGATACGGCGAAACGCCATTCAAAGCGCATCGACAGGTAAACGATGATACCTGCCACGACGAAGCCTAATGCCATCAGACCGTTGGTCACCAGCTCTTCGCCGACCTGCGGGCCGATAAATTCGACTTGGCGCAGGGTAACGTCAGGCTGCTCTTTTTTCAGCAATTCCATAACCTGATTGGAAAGCTGCGCGGAAGTTACGCCTTCTTTGTTGGGCAGGCGAATCATGATGTGTTTGTTCAGTACCCAACGCCTGAACTTTGGACATCGCCCATTTTCAGGGTATCGAGTTTTTCACGGGTTTTTGTTGACGTCCACGCCCCGCTGATATTGCACTTCCATCACGGTACCGCCGGTAAATTCGACGGAGAAGTTCAAACCTTTGGTGATGAGGAAGAATACGGCGGCAATGAAGGTTACCAACGAAATAAAGGTCGTCAGTTTGCCGTAGCTCATAAACGGGATGTCGCGTTTGATTTTAAAGAGTTCCATGTCTTACTCCTTGCCAGCCGCTGTTTCGGCTTTGGGTTTCCATACTGCACCGATGGAAATGTTCTGCAATTTGCGGCGGCGTCCGTACCAAAAGATTCACTAAGGCGCGGAAGACGACGACGGATGAGTACATCGAAGTCAGGATGCCCAGACAGTGTACGACGGCAAAACCGCGGACCGGGCCGGAACCGAATACCAAGAGGGCGATACCGGCAATCAGCGAGGTCAGGGTTAGAGTCGACAATGGTTGCCCATGCGTGTTGGAAACCGAGGTTGATTGCCTGTTGCGGCGGAACGCCTTCGCGCAACTCTTCACGGATACGTTCGTTAATCAATACGTTGGAGTCAATCGCCATACCCAGCGTCAACGCCAATGCGGCAATACCGGGCAGTGTCAACGTTGCCTGCATGGCAGACAAAATACCGACCAAGAACAAGATGTTGGTACTCAGGGCGATGGTAGAGAAGAAGCCCATCAGGCGGTAGTAAACCACCATAAACAAGGCAACGGCGGTAAAGCCCCATAAGGTCGAATGGAAACCTTTTCAATGTTTTTCTTTTACCCAAAGACGGACCAATGGTGCGCTCTTCCACGATTTGCATCGGTGCGGCAGAGAACCGGCACGCAGCAACAAAAGAAGTATCATTGGCTTCCGCCTGCGTCATGCTGCCGGAAATTTCCACGCGTCCGCCGGTAATAGCGGAACGGATAACCGTGCGGTAACCACTTCGGATTTGCTTTGGTCGATCAACACCATCGCCATTCGTTTGCCGACGTTAGCAGCAGTCAATTCGCCGAAAAATACTGCCACCTGCGCTATCCAAACTCAGATTGACAACTGCTTTTTCCATTTGGTCAAAAACCCGGCTGCGCATCGTTGATGTTGTCACCGGTCAATTCAACCTGTTTGTTAATCAGCAAGGTTTCAGGATGATCGCCACCACTGGACAACAGCTCAAAACCGCTCGGAACATTACCTTCCAAAGCTTCGCGCACTTTAACAGGGTCGTCTTCCACCATGCGTACTTCCAAAGTCGCGGTACGACCGATAATGTCTTTTTGACTTTGGCTGTATCTTGTACACCCGGCAGCTGTACGACGATGCGGTCAAGACCGGATTGCTGGATGACAGGCTCAGCCACGCCCAACTCATTGACGCGATTATGCAAAGTGGTGATGTTTTTGTTTCACCGCATCGGAGCGTACTTTGTTAATCGCTTCTTCGGACAATGTCAGCGTGATGTTATTGCCGTCGGCGTTCAAATTTGCCTCAGGGAAAAGCTGACGCAGCTTAGGCATGAGCTTTCTGTACGTCAGCAGCGTCCTGCATCGGTACAACCAAACCGTTTCCAATCTGACGGATGGTGCCGGTACGGATTTTTCGCGGCGCATCTCGCGACGGATGTCGCCCGAATAACGTTCAAACGTTTTTCTGCATCGCGGCTTTCATGTCCACTTGCATGGTGAAATGACGCCGCCGCGCAAGTCCAAGCCCAAAAACATCGGGTTGGCACCGATTTTGGCCATCCATTCGGGGCTGTCCGCCAACAGGTTAAGCGCGGTGATATAGCCATCGCCCAAAGTGTTTTCGATGACATCGCGGGCTTTAAGCTGGGTTTCAGTATCTTTGAAACGCACTTTTCAGCGAGTTGTTCGCAATAAATATCCCGTCGGTCTGAATACCCTGCCTGTTTCAGCGCGGCATCGACTTTGGACTGGGTCTGTTCGTTAATAATGATGGCTTGTCGGTTGGTTGATACCTGCACTGCGGGCGTTTCACCGAAAAGGTTGGGCAGTGAATACACTACGGCAACCAAAATCGAGCACGCAATCAGCAGGTATTTCCATAAAGGATAACGGTTCATGGTAAACCTTCGATTTATTATGAAGACAAACAGCCGCGCTCAGCTTTCCGAGGCGGCTCTTGGCAAAAATACGGATTACTCGGCTTTTGGCGGCAATCGCGTTACGTTCCACTTCGACTTCGATTTTTGCACCTTGACCGATGTCCACAGTGAAAAAACTGTTCGCCGACTTTGGTAACGCGGCCTTTGAAACCTGCTGCCAAAAACAACCTTATCGCCGACTTTCAAGCAGCAAGCATGGCTTGGTGTGCTTTGAATTTCTTTTGTTGAGGACGCATGATCAGGAAGTAGAACACCACCATAATCAGCACTAAAGGGGCAAATTGGGCCACAACTGATTGTTCCATAATTTATCCGTTTTCTAAGAGATTAAAATTAAGTAAAACACTGCTTGCGACAGAAAAAAGCATTGGTACAGCCGCAAAATTAAGCTATTCTAAAGGTCGTCTGAAAAATTTCCAAGCCTTTCCCTATTTATTAACCATATTTATTTATGTCAGGTCGTCTGAAAATGAATTTTCAACGACATTTAAAAACCTGATTCCTTCCTACCAACGACAAGCTCCCGCGCCCTTTTCTCTCATGAAAAACTCATTCGACGACTGCGTACGCGCCTACGCCGCCTCTTGGGTAAAAATGCGCGTACGGTCTGGATTTCTCATCCCGTTTTTGCGCAACACCAACCCGCACAGGTCATCCCGACTCGCCCTGAACGCGCACTGCCGTTATCGAGGCGGGCTCAAACGTCAGGATATTTGGCGGCATCTGCAAACTGCCGAAGCCGAAGAAATCAGCGATACCCGCCTCGCCTTGGTTCACCCGCGCAAATATCTGCGCTCGCTCGAAGCCTGCCAGCCCCAACCGGACAAAAATCTACCGCATCGACGACGATACCGTCATGAGTCATGGTTCGCTCAAAGCCGCCCGTCACGCCGCAGGGGCTGTCGTTCAGGCGGTAGATATGGTGATGAATAAGAAAGCATGGCACGCCTTTTGCGCCATCCGCCCACCCGGACACCACGCACACAGCGATAAAGCCGGCGGCTTCTGCCTATTAAACAATGTCGCAACAGGTGTCATGCACGCCATCGCCGAATATCGCCTCCAACGCATTGCCGTCATCGACTTTGACGTCCATTACGGCGACGGCACAGCGGAAATCTTCAAAGACGACCCGCGTGTTCTGTTTTATGAACCTTTTTGAAACCGACCTCTTCCCATTTCCCGAAACCAACCATTCCGCCAACGGCGCAATATGTTGCACCTGCCTTTCGCTTCTAACACCGGCAGCCGAGGTCTTCCGCACGACCGTACGTGAGCAATGGTTTTGCACAAACCGACCGCATTCAAACCCGAACTGATATTACTGTCCGCAGGGTTTCGACGGACTGCAAACAAGACGAAACAGGTCGTCTGAATCTCGCACGAAGCCGATTTCGCCTGGTTGACCCACAAAATCATCCAAGCTGCATCAAGCTGCCCCGGCAAAATCGTCTCCATACTGGAAGGCGGCTACACGCTCGAACCTTTGGCAAAATCCGCCGCCGCCCATATCGGCGTCTTGGCAGGGCTACCCAAAAGCAGGCTATGTCGCCGCTTATCAAAAAGCATTTGAAACGCGTTGGGCAGAAGAAAGAAAATACCGGCACTACAATCCAAACAGGTCGTCTGAAAACAGAAAACAGGGTTTTAAATTACTGTTTTTTTAAATTAAAAGTATTCAAAAACAAAAGATTGAACTGGTAATGAAAAATTGCTTTTTGTATTGTTGGGACTGATAAGCCTTAATGTTTATGCCAACGGTTGCGGCGGAGAATACCAGCCAGCGACAGGGGACTTGTCGTATTATTGACAGTTCGGGTCGGCAGATTCTATACAATGTTCCGCAATCCAAAGCGACCCAACCTCAAAAAAAGGATTGAATATGTGGATGTCCATGTTCCATCTAAATTTGGTGCTATAGCAATCAGTAAAAAGCAGGCCATATTACAGGCTCTCTGAATCATAAGTCATTATCAGAAGCCAAAAGTGAAACAATTAAACGCTGTGAGAAAGATAGCAGAGGCGCCCCTTGCGAAGTTCTTAAATGGGTTAGAAATGGCTGATCAGCTTGCCGCAGGAAGATTTAAAGGGTACTTCTATAATTATTGGAGGCGCTGCTGAACAAGGCGTTTCTGAACAAACAGCTATAGCAAATTGCACTAATGCAGGTGCAAAGGAATGTAGAATTGTAATGCCCGAAGGTTGCTCCCTACCCTAATCTTCTCAAGGTGCAGTCTGAAATTTCAGGCGACCTTTTATAAAAACAGAATCGAAAGCTTTTAAAAAATGCCAAGACTCTGGATATTCACACATGTACCATTGCTATTCCCGAAGGCTGCTCAATGCCGAAATACTGACATCATCAGATATGATTCAAGGTCGTCTGAACCTCTTTCAGCCGCAAGGTTCCGATTTCGGCTTTTATAGTGGATTAACTTTAAACCAGTACGGCGTTGCCTCGCCTTAGCTCAAAGAGAACGATTCTCTAAGGTGCTGAAGCACCAAGTGAATCGGTTCCGTACTATCTGTACTGTCTGCGGCTTCGTCACCTTGTCCTGGTTTTAAATTTAATCTACTATACTTGAATCAAATACAAGAAACTAAGAAAAACCTCTGTCAGACAGAGGTTTTTAGTTTTTCAGAAACCGGATTATTTCAATTTGGTTTCTTTGTAGATAACGTGTTTGCGGGCAACAGGGTCAAATTTTGATTTCCAGTTTGCGGGCATAGTGCGTTTGTTTTTGGTAGTGGTGTGAAGCGACCAGTACCTGCACTTGACTCAGTTTGATTTTATCGCGCATTGCAGTAATCCTTAATTAACAGTTTAAATTAAGCTTCGCCGCGAGCACGCAAATCAGCCAATACGACGTCAATGCCTACTTTATCAATGGTACGCAATGCAGCGTTAGAAACGCGCAGGCGAACCCAGCGGTTTTCACTCTCACCCAGAAACGACGTGATTGCAAGTTAGGCAAAAACGACGTTTGGTTTTGTTGTTGGCGTGTGATACGTTGTTGCCAGACATCGGGCGCTTACCGGTCACTTTGCAAACTCGTGCCATGGTTGGTCTCCAAACTTCTAAAAATAGTAAAACGTGATTTATACCATAAAAAGCAGCATTCATTCAAGCTGTTTGATGAAAAACGATTGTTTTTCGAGAATGAAGTCCTTCAATGTTGTTTTCAGGGAACGCTGTTTCTAAAACGTGACGGGGACGAATTATAGCGGATTTTGTTATCGAATACATTTGTTTATCCCAATCCTCAGCCCGCATATCAAGAATGTGGAAAAAAGCAAGTTGTAAAAAAATGTTGATGCGAATAGTCCGTATCAACCGCACCGAACTATCAACAAAAGGTCGTCTGAAATTTTTCAGACGACCTTTGTTCAGACTAACTCTATCGGTCCAACTGTGCAACCGATACCGGCAAACCGCGCACTGCGGCAAGCATGCGTATTGGCAGTTTTCTGCTGTTGGCGGAACGCTGCCATATTGGTAGGCGTCAGTTTTGGAGTCGGCAATGCAACTGTCGTCGGATTGACCGGCTGACCGTTCACGCGTGCTTCATGGTGAAGGTGTGGGCCGGTTGAGCGTCCGCTTGTACCGACGAAACCAATCACTTCACCTGCCCGGACATTACCTTCCGCCGGCGTAAATGCACTCATGTGTCCATAAAGCGTCTCGACGCCATTAGAGTGTCTGATCGCGACGGTATTGCCAACCGCCTTTCCAGCCTTTTGAAGGTAATCACACCGTCGGCAGATGCTTTAATCGGCGTGCCTGATGGTGCGGCATAGTCAATCACCGGTATGCATACGGACGGTATGCAAGACGGGAGTGAACCCGGTAGCCAAACGGCGATGAAATACGGGCATAGACAACCGGCTCGATATTGAATCCCTCTTTTTGCTGGAGCGATTTACCGTTTTTGGTCATACAGCTGCTGCTCTCTTCGTCGCCTTTGCCTTGGCTGTAATAATAAGCCTGATAAGTTTTTCCGCCTTTGACGATTTCAGCCGCCAGAATATCGCCGGTGCCATTTGTTGGCCGCGGAAATACATATTGTTGTGCAGAAGACGCACGACATCGCCTTCCTGCAAATCCTCCAAACTCAGTACGTCAGAGAAAAATTTCGCTGGTGACTCGCGGATTTCGACAGGTATTTCGGCCTGCGCCATCGCACCGCGTGCGGAAGTCCGTACAACGATAGAGCGCAAAGTCGGCATGACTTTCATATCTACTTCGAAGTAGACAGCTGCCATTTGCCTTTGACTTTTTCCAACGCGACAAGGTTTCGTTCCAATTCTTCATCGGTAAAGAATTGGACGTCCGTTACCTGACCTGATGAATCGACACGGATGTTGACGGATTGGTTGGCACGCAAATGCTGCATATTTTTGATCTGCGCTGTTTTTCGCCGCGATCTGTTTGATGTCGGTCTGCGCCACACCCATACGCGCCAAAAACGTCGGCAGGGAATCACCCTGCTGGACAACTTCCTGCGCCCAATAGCTGGACTGGAAATTGTTGGTTTCAACATAAACGGCGGGCAATTCCTCTGAAATCCGCTCCAACGCAATGCCTTGAGGATTGAAACCAGCTCAGTGACCGCATAGGCAGTCATTACTCCTGACACAGGCAGGATGCCCAACAACGACCAACGTACGGGTTTGTTGTACCAGAAACGGCGCATGAATGAAAAATCGAGTTGTTTTAGTCACGCATTATCCTTCAATGCGGTAATAATCACTCTACCACCGCATTTCTTATGTCATTTGAAATTATTGAGTTTAATTGTTTATCTTATCAACCGTGTTTACGGTCTCTCCCAGACAATATATATACCAAGTGAATAAAATAAACAATCAAATTTACTCAGAACCGAGCATGATTATCGGGGCTATTCTTTTGATTTACACCCCTTTTTCTGAAATTTACAGAACTTGATTATAACATATGCACACTTCCAACTCAAAAACGCCATCCATCATCCGACCTGATAATGACATTGGTTATTTTGAGTATGTTGTGATCTCTGCGTAAAATAAGCTTTTTCCGTTCTGACCACCGCCATGAATCTGACGCTTGCCCTCCCCTCTCTCAACCGTCAAAAAGATGAGACACTTTCCCTCTCCCTGCCTGCTTTTAACCAAATCTTGCGATATGGGTTATTACATAAACAAGAAATGAAGCCGTCTGATTTTTATCGCCGGTATTTATGGAAGGGAAGCTTGTTGACCCAAGTCAAAGAGCTGATGGGGATTTCACCGCATCAGGCGGCTGCGTTTGCCAGCCCGATATGGCAGCAAATGGGATTGCACCAAGTCAGCGTAGTCAGCGGTGAACATCTGCAAATCACGAAAGAAGAAGCCGCTCGATTATGTTTGGAACTGTCTGAGTTTTTACAGCAAAGAGGGTTGGCATTTTTCTGCCTGTCCGTCCCGATTTGTGGCTGATTACTTTGCCATCGGAAAGCGATTGGGGGATTGCGCCGGTATTGGATATCTACGGACAAATCGGTTCGGCGGACCAAGCTGATGGAAAAGACGCCTTACAATGGTTGGGAATGCAGACTGAAATTCAAATGTGGCTGCATCAACACCCGCTCAACGCCGTCCGCACTCAAAACGATACTCCCTACAATCAACGGGCTTTGGCTGTGGCAGGGATTTAACGGGGCTGCGATCTGCGGACTTCGTCGCTTCCGACAGCATTTGGGCGCAATTTTCAGACGACCCCCGCTTGGATGCACCTTATGATTTTCAGGCTTGGCTGGATGCGGTGGATGAATCGGGTATTCATCCCGCCAACCCCGTCATTTTTCTGGACGACTTGGCTGTTACGGAGCAAACAGGCGATATTCAGACATACCAAGAAATTTTTAGAAAGCTGGAAACCCGCTGGTTTGCCCCGCTTTGGCAGGCAGTCTCGCAAGGTCGTCTGAAAAAATCTGTCTCATCAGTACCGACGGTGAAAAACGGTGGCACTTTACGCATCACGCCGTTTTCAAAATGGAAATTCTGGCACCCGAAAACATTTACCGGCAGATGGTAATGCGCCCGCCCCGCCTCGCCGCCCTGTTTATAGAAACACCAATAACGTTTTACAATACGCGACCATTCTACTATTTGCACACACCGCCCATGAAAAATCCGACTCGGTCAGCACAATGCACCTGATTTTCCGCAAGGAGCGGCCGTCACTATCGGTAATTTCGACGGCGTACACCTCGGTCACAAACACATCCTGCAAAAACTCAAAAAAACGAAGCCGATTCGCGCAACCTTCCCGTTATCGTCGTCATTTTCGAGCCGCAACCCAAAGAATTCTTCTCCCTAAAAGCAGGCTTTACGCCCCCATGCCGCATCGCCCCTTTGCGTACCAAGCTGGATTTGTTGAGCGATACCGGCTGTATCGACGCCGTATGGGTGCTGCGTTTCAACCAAGAATTTGCCGATATGAGCGCACAGGATTTCATCGACAAACTGTTGCGTCAAACACTCCACACCCGCTACCCTGCTTATCGGCGACGATTTCCGCTTCGGCGCGGACGCGAAGGCTGTTTCGACTTATTGAAACAGCAAAGCGATATACAAACCGAACGCACGCCTTCCGTCATCGTCGAAGACATCCGCACCAGCAGCACAGCCGTGCGCGAAGCCTTGACAGACGGCAACTTGGCGTACGCCAAAAAGCTTTTGGGCCACGATTACGTTTTGAGCGGCAAAGTCAAGCACGGCAAAAAACTCGGCAGAACCATCAACGCCCCTACCGCCAACATCCAACTTCCGCCCCACCGCTATCCCCTGCGCGGCGTATTCGTCATCGAAGCGGACGGTACATTCGGCACACGGCGCGGCGTTGCCAGCTTCGGACTCAACCCGACCGTCAGCAGCAACAATTCGCAAAAACTTGAAGTCCATTTGTTTTGATTTTTGAAGGCAATCTCTGCGGGCAACGTTTGAAAGTACGTTTCCTGCACAAACTGCGTGACGAACAAAAATTCAGCAATATCGAAACATTAAAGCGTCAAATCGAACAAGATATAGAAGAGGCGAAACAATGGCAGGAAACGGATTATAGTGGATTAAAATTGCAATGATACGGCGTTGCCAACGCCCTTATGTACTACCCGTACACGGCGGGCGTTGCCGCCTTGTCTCATTTTTATTTTTAATCCACTATGAAAACGCATCTGCGGCCATTGTCGGATAAAAATGAAAAGGTCGTCTGAAATCTTTTCAGACGACCTTTTTCACAATATGCAGACATCAGCCTGCGAGGATTTCTAATGGCCTAAATTCAAAAAGGACGACAACCGTCAAAACGGTGCGCGGGGAACAGAATCCCTCTTTTAATTCAGTCCACTATATCCTACTTATTTAGCAGCAGGAGCCTGTTCTTGGGCAGCGGCAGGTGCAGTTTCGGTAGTAGTTTTACCTTGACCGGTCAGCGGGCTGGCAGCTTCGGCTTCCGTGCAGCAGTTTCAGCAGCTTTGTCGGTTTTCAGGTCGTTGGCTTGTTTTTAGCTTTATTGGCTTTTTGTGAACGTGTTCTGCTTTAGCGGCTTTGCCGGAAGCAGGTTGGGCCATAGCCACAGGAGCAGCGATCAAACCGCAGAAACAAGAACGAGGGAGGTCAATTTAGACAATGTTTTCTGTGTAATATCCTTTCGGGAAATTTGTCTGATAAAATCATTCCGTCAAATGCCAAAATGGCAATTTGCGTAAAGACAACCGCATAACCACTTGGTGCGATTGAGTTTTTATTGTAACGGTTTGTTTGTAAACCGAAGTCAGCTCGAGCGAAATTGAAATAAAAGTTTCAAAAAGGAGGGTTAACCCCTTGTCCTGCTTTTATTAATCGCACCTCATAGCTTTGATTGTTTAAATTTATATATTTCATGGCATTACATCCGATGATTTTCGAACACCCCCGATTCCGCAATGCATCCGACATCCTGATGGGGCTTGCCCTGCTTGCGGTGCTGTATTTCCACTTTTTGCCGCTTTTTGCTCGCCGTGATACTGACCTACGTCTTCATCACCAAGACCAACGGCCTGATTCTTTGGCTGCGCCGCCGTACGCTCGCGCGCAATACGTTTCTGCACAAATCGCTCAACGCGCACAATATCAACCTGATTTCGACCACGCTGACCATAGGCATCGTATTGACGGTTATCCTCCTGATGTCTTTGGGGATTTACCACCTGATTCACGGCGGGCATATCCCCGTGATGCTGACCAAGCTGGCGGCGATTTTGGAAGACACGAAAAACAGCAGCAGCCTGCCGCAGTCGGTTTTGAACATGCTGCCCAACAATACCGCCGAAATCAAAGCCTATGCGGTTAAATTGATTGAAGAATACAGCGCCGCGCTGACGCGCATCAGCAAAAACAGCTTCACCTCGTTCGTGTACATCCTTATCGGCATCATCATCGGCGCGATGCTCAGTTTCCACCGCCTCAACATGCGCAAAAACCGCCGCAAAATGCCGCCCTTCAAGGCAGAACTGGTGCGGCGGATTGTGAACTTCGAAACCAGCTTCGAGCGCGTGTTTCTGGCACAGGTCAAAATCTCACTGATCGATACCGTGCTGACGGGCGTGTACCTTTATCTAATCCTGCCGCTTTTTCGGCGTGGAGTTGCCGTTTAAAACTAACCGTGTTGGTCATCGCCTTCATCGTCGGGCTGATTCCCGTCGCAGGCAACCTGATTTCAACACCATCATTATCATCTTGAGCCTCGGCGCGTCTTTATATGTAGCGGTCGCTTCGCTGGTGTTTCTGGTCGTCATCCACAAGCTCGAATACTTCCTGAATGCGAAAATCATCGGTTCGGAAATCGAATCAAGCGCATGGGAACTGCTGGTGGCGATGGTCGTGTTCGAACGGATTTTCGGCGTCGGCGGCATCATCGTCGCACCGGTTTATTATGCGTATCTGAAGAATGAGTTGAAACAGCAGAAGCTGATTTAGATAGTGTTTGAAATATAGATGAAAGGTCGTCTGAAAAGCTCGAAATAGGTTTTTCAGACGGCCTTTTTCAGTTACAGCAACCTTATTCCTTCCCCCGTCTAGCGGGGGAAGGTTAGGATAGGGGTAGCTTGCGGATATACGGTATAAATGGCAAGAGCCACCTTCATCAACCCTCCCGCTAGACGGGAGAGGGGCAGATTATCGTGGGCAAAAGCCCACGCTACGGTTATCCCACAAACCAACACAACAACTTCCGCTAAGGGTTTCCCCAATTTTGGGTGCTTTCGACGGCGTAGCGTGGGCTTTGCCCGCGAATCCTATCGTATTGAAGCGATAATGGATTTAAAGTATCAGAATACAAAGAGGTCGTCTGAAAAACTTGAGATAGGTTTTTCAGACGACCTTTTCAGTTACAGCATCCCTGATCCTTCCCCGTCCGGCGGGGGAAGGCTAGGATGGGGGTGGCTTGCGGATATACGGCACAGGGACAAGAGCCACCTTCTCCCAACCCCTCCCGCCAGACGGGAGGGGGGCAGATTATCGTGGGTAAAGCCCACGCTACGGGTTATCCCACAAATCAACGCAACAACTCCCACTATGGATTTCCCAAACTTTAGGCATTACCCGACGGGTGTAGCGTGGGCTTTGCCCACGAATCCCATCATATTGAAGCGATAATGGACTTATAGTGGCGGAATACAAAAAGGTCGTCTGAAAAAAGCTCAAAATAGGTTTTTTTCAGACGACCTCTTCAGCTACAGCAACCTGATCCCTTCCCCGTCTAGCGGGGAAGGTTAGGATGGGGGTGGCTTGCAGATATACAGCATAAGGGCAAGAGCCACCTTCTCCCAACCCTCTCCCGCCGGACGGGAGAGGGGAGACTCGTGGGCAAAACCCACGCTACGATTGTTATCCCTCAAATCAACACAAAAAATTCCGCTATGGGTTTTCTCCAACTTTAGGCGTTGCCCGACGGTGTAGCGTGGGCTTTGCCCGCGAATCCTGCTGTTTTAGATATTTCGTCATGTTTCTTTTCTGTCGGACGAAACAGCCGATTCATCAGTTGCCGTCATTCCCGCGCAGGCGGGAATCCAGACTCAAAAAGGCCGCTGCAATTTTTAAAGATTTCATAGCTTCCAAAACCTAGATTCCCGCCTGCGCGGGAATGACGAAGCTCGGTATTTTCCATTTGCATCTGTTAAAGAGGTCGTCTGAAAATCCCCAAACAGGTTTTTCAGACGGCCTCTTTCTTTTCCTACTCATTCCAACCCGACTTCTAAATACTCGCGCTATGCCCCACCCGCACATGGCTGTGGTGGTCGCGGCCTTCGTGGTCGTAGTCGGATTTGAAGCCTTTAGTACGACGTCTATGTCGTTTTCCTTGGCAAAAGACGTTGGCGAAGTCTTCAATCAGTTCCAATACGTCGCCGGCGATGTGGGACGAGCGTTCGGCGTTGATGGTTACTTTCGAACCCGGGCGGATGTTTTTCAGGGGTTTTTCTTGATAGCGGCTTTGTTCAGGAACGAGACTTCTTCCGCCAGTTCCAAGCTGATTTCGTCAGCTTCGGCGAGTTCTTCGCGGCTGAGGTAGTAGGCACGTTTCATGTTGCCCTGAAGGATGAAGATGATGCTGATGGCCAGCCCGATGCCGACGCCTTTGAGCAGGTCGAGCGCGACGACGGCGGCGAGGGTGGCGGCGAAGGAGATGAACTGGTACAGCCCTTTATGCCAGAAATGCAGGGAGGGTGGTGGGTTTCGCCAGTTTGTAGCCCACCAGCAGCAAGACGGCGGCGAGGGTGGACAGGGGTATCATGTTCAGGATAAAGGGAATCGCCAAAACGCACACCAGCAACAGGACGCCGTGGATAACGGCAGACAGTTTGTGCGTCGCGCCTGCATTGGCGTTGGCGGACGAGCGCACGACGACGGAGGTGATGGGCAGACCGCCGATAAGCGAGCTGACGATGTTGCCTGCGCCCTGCGCGCGCAATTCGCGGTTGGTGTCGGTGATGCGGCGGTGGGTGTCGAGGCGGTCGGCGGCTTCGATGCAGAGCAGGGGTTTCAATCGAGGCGACGATGGCGATGGTGATGCCGGTCATCCAGACATAGCTGTTGCCGAAACCTGAAAAAGTTGGGCAGCGTGAGCATAGCTGCGGCTTCGCGCCATGTATCGGGGACGGGCAGTTGGACGAGTTGTCCGGCGGGAATGGCAAGGCTGCTGCCGCTGGCGACAAACCATTGGTTCATCAGTATCCCCGCGCCCACGGCAACCAGCGCTGCGGGCAGGGCTTTGATGTTTTTCAACGCGGGGATTTTTGTCCCATACGATTAGGATCGCCATCGACACGCCTGCTACCAAAAGAGAACCTGCGTGGATGTCGGCGAACAGGGCGGCAGGGTCGGCGAGGCTGCCGTTGCTGCCCAAGGCGAACGGAATCTGTTTCATGATGATAATCACGCCGATGCCCGCCAACATGCCTTCGATAACGGACACGGGGATGTATTCGGCAAGGCTGCCGGCGCGGATGAAGCCGAGCAAAAGCTGGATGGCGCCGGCGATTAAGCCCGCGCACAGAAACAGCTCGAACGAACCGAGTTCGGTAATCGCGGCAAGGATAATCGCTGCCAAGCCTGCGGCGGGGCCGGACACGCTGATGTGCGAGGTGCTGAGGGAACCGATGACGATGCCGCCGACGATGCCCGCCAACACGCCGGACAACGGCGGCGCGCCTGAAGCAAGCGCGATGCCGAGGCACAACGGCAGGGGCGACGAGGAAGACGACCAGTCCGGAAGCGAAATTGGACTTAAAACAGGCTGCCCAAAGGCTGTTTTTCTGCTGGGGTTTCATGGTGAGGGGTACTCCTGATGTGTGTGTGTGTTTGTGTGTGTGTTTTTTTATATGGATGAAGCAGGGTTTCGGGAGGGAAAGGCCGTCTGAAAAAATCGGACATAGCGGATAAACTTATTTTTCAACCGCCAGACAAATGCACCCGCCGTCCTTCCCGCGCAGGCGGGAATCCACCTTTGGGAGACGGTTTATCGAGTTTCACAAATATTGTTTATCGTCCGAACGGATTTCCGCCTGCGCGGGAAGGGAGGCAATTTTCCAAGCGATATTTTCAGACGACCTCCGAGCCGTCAACCCGCTTTCTTGCGCGCGTTGACCACCCATTCGGAATCGGTAAGGTCGTAGATTTTTGAATGTCGGCGAGGATGTTTTTGAAGTCGATGTTCAAATCGATGAGGCGGCCGGTACGCAGGTCGAAGACCCAGCCGTGCGCGATCGGGTAGCCGTCGAGCAGGTAACGCTCCTGCACGCACGCCATTTTGATGACGTTGAGGCACTGCTCCTGCACGTTCAATTCGACCAGGCGGTCGTAGCGCAGGTGTTCGTCTTCGATTGCGTCCAGTTCTTCCCTGATGCAGGCGGTACACGTCGCGGATATTGCTCAACCACGGATTCATCGTGCCAAAAATCTTCGGGCAGCATCGCCGCTTTGATGCCGCCGCAGTTGTAGTGGCCGCAGATGATGATGTGTTTGACTTTCAGGTGCGACACGGCGTATTCAATGGCGGAAGCGGCATTCATGTCCAAACCGCGCACAAGGTTGGCGACGTTGCGGTACACGAACACATCGCTCGGCTCAAACCCCATCAGCTCTTCCGCCGCGACGCGGCTGTCGGAGCAACCGATGTAGAGGTATTCGGGATTTTGCCCGTCGGCGAGGTCTTTTGAAGTAATCGGGGCATTGCTGCCTCTTCGTTTCCTGCCATTTGCGGTTGTTCTCAAAAAAATGACTTCGTATGATTGGCTCATGCGGCTTCCTTTCTGCTTGATGTGTCGTCTGTTTTTTTGTTATCGCACCCTGTTTCGGATGCGGCCTCTGTAAGGGTTGCGCATTCTAGGAAGGCAAAAATTAGAGAAAAATTAGCCATAAAATGCCGTATAAATATGTAAATTCGGCATTTTCAGGCAAAGGTCGTCTAAAAAACCCTTTTCAACCCAATCAAACAAAAAGGAGAAACCGCCGTTTCTCCCTATCTTTCAAAAAAATTAAACCGCTCTCATCCACACGCTGCCACCCCGCTCGAAAAACCCCTGCTGTCTGCCATTTCCCCGCAATTTTCAGACGACCTCCTTACCAATCCTTACACTTTTACGGCATAATGGCGGACTGTTTTTTTCCGAGGAGAATTTCATGTCCGTCAAAACCCCTGTCGCTATTCGGCGGCGCCATGATTATCGCCGGTACAGTCATCGGCGCAGGCATGCTTGCTAACCCGACCGCCACCTCCGGCGTCTGGTTCACTGAGGCTCGCTGATTGTGTTGCTCTACACTTGGTTTTCCATGCTTTCCAGCGGTCTGATGATCCTGGAAGTCAACACCCACTATCCGCACGGCGCCAGCTTCGACACCATGGTCAAAGACCTACTCGGACAAAGGCTGGAACGTCTTCAACGGTCTCTCCGTCGCCTTCGTCCCTATACCCTGCTCACCTACGCCTACATCTTCGTCGGCGGCGACTTGACCGCCAAAGGACTGGGCAGCACGTTCGGTATAAAAAATCCCTCTGACCGTCGGACAACTCTCCTTCTTCCTGATTTTCGCCACCTGCGTGTGGGCATCCGCCCGCCTGGTGGACCGTTTCACCTCCATCCTCATCGGCGGCATGGTGCTGACTTTTCATCTGGGCGACCGGGCGGCCTGATTGCCGAAGCCAAACTGCCCGTCTTGTTCGACACCCAAGCCCCGTCCGGTACGCCGTACTGGATTTACATCTCCGCCGCCCTGCCCGTCTGCCTCGCCTCCTTCGGCTTCCACGGCAACGTCTCCAGCCCGCTCAAATACTTCAAAGGCGACGCGCCCAAAGTGGCCAAATCCCTCTGGGCAGGAACGCTGATTGCACCTGTGATTTACGTCCTGTGGCAAATCGCCATCCAAGGCAACCTGCCGCGCAACGAGTTCGCCCCGTCATCGCCGCCGACGGCCAGGTATCCGTCCTCATCGAAACCCTGTCGAAATTCGTTCAGACCGGCAGCATGGCGGCCATACTGTCTTTCTTCTCCTATATGGCGATTGCTACGTCCTTTCTGGGCGTAACGCTCGGCCTGTTTGACTACATCGCCGACATCTTCAAATGGGACGACGGCTTCGCAGGGCGTACCAAAACCGCAGCCGTTACCTTCCTGCCGCCCCTGGTTTCCCTGCCTGCTCTTCCCCACCGGCTTCGTTACCGCCATCGGCTACGTCGGACCTCGTCGCCACCGTATGGACCTGTTCCCCTCCCGTCCTTATTGCTGCTGCGCCGCGCCAAAAATTCGGCAAAGGCAAAAAACTACACCGTTTACGGCGGCGCATGGCTGATTTACTGGGTCAACCTATTCGGCTTCCTCAACGTCCCTAGCATGGGTGTTCAACAAACTCGAACTCGTCCCCGTGTTCAAAGGCTGACAAGCAAATTCGATCACCCGGAGGTCGTCTGAAAACAGATTTCAGACGACCTCTCCCGCTTTTCCGTTACAATAAACACCCTCCGAATCACAGCACACGACCGTCCATGTACGACAACATCCGCTTCCACCCTAGACGAAGAATATCCCGAAGGCCTGCCGTCCGAAAAACGCCGCCACGCATATCGGCATGTACTGGATATGGGCGGCGCAGGCAGGGCTGGCGAATCCCGTTGGCAAACCGCCCCCGAAAGCGCGGAAGATTTCGCCAATATGCTCAAAGGCAGAACCAGCGGCCGCCGCTTCCTGCTCAAACACATGGACGGCGCGCTCACGCCCGACGACTTCACCGAACAAGGGCAGAAATTCACCCCTATTACTACGACAATGAAGAAGACGGCTACGGTGCATTTTTGAAGACTACGTCCGCACCCTCGACACCCCGTCGCTCGGCGGCTTCTACCACGTCCCCAACACCCCGAAATCTACAAACGCCTCAAACCCGTCTTTCAGGCAGCATTTGAGCAATGGAAAAACCATTTGGCATCCACAGTCGGAGAGCAACCGTGAAACTCATCATCCTCGACCGCGACGGCGTCATCAACCAAGACCGCGACGACTTCGTCAAATCCGTAGACGAATGGATACCCATAGAAGGCAGCATGGACGCCATCGCCTTCCTGACGCAGGGCAGGCTACAACATCGCCGTCGCCACCAACCAATCCGGCATCGGCCGCAAATACTTTACCGTCCAAGACCTGACCGAAATGCACGCCAAAATGCACCGCCTCGTCCGTCAGGCGGGCGGCGAAATCGACGGCATCTGGTTTTGCCCGCACACCGCCGCCGACAACTGCGACTGCCGCAAACCCAAGCCCGGCATGATTTACGACATCCTCGAACGCTTCAGAGCCGACCCTGCCGAAAACCTGGCTGGTCGGCGACAGCCTGCGCGACCTGCAAGCCATGCACGAGGCCGGCGGCAAAACCCGCGCTCGTCATGACCGGCAAAGGCAAGAAAAACCCTGTCGCAACAGGAAAAAGAATTACCCGAAAACACCCAAATCTTCGACAGCCTGCTCGCCTTCTCCCAATACATCATGCACGAAGCCGCGCAAGACCGTGCAGACGGACAGGCAAACCCGTAAATACACGAGGTCGTCTGAAACCCTGTTTCGCCCCATTTCAAGCCCAAACAAGATTTCAGACGACCCATCCGACAGGTAGAAACATGCTCCTCATCCGCAACCTGACCTACTGGTTCATCCTCAGCACCAGCCTGATTTTACTTTTCCCCTTCATGCTCCTCGCCCTGCCCGTCCAAGGCGGCGCGCACAAAATGGCGCAAATCTGGGTACGCATCCTCAACTGGTCGCTCAAACACATCATCGGGCTCAAATACCGCCTCATCGGCGCCGAAAAATATCCCCGACCGCCCTCCATCATCTGCGCCAAACACCAAAGCGGCTGGGAAACCCTCGCCCTGCAAGAAATCTTCCCGCCGCAGGTTTACGTCGCCAAACGCGAATTGTTCAAAATCCCCTTTTTCGGCTGGGGCCTGAAACTCGTCAAAACCATAGGCATAGACCGCAGCAACAGCCGCGAAGCCAGCAAACAACTGATGGAACAAGGCATGGCGCGCAAAAACGAAGGCTACTGGATTACCATTTTCCCCGAAGGCACACGCCTGCCGCCCGGCGAAAAAGGCCGCTACAAACTCGGCGGCGCGCGCATGGCGAAAATGTTTTGAAATGGACATCGTCCCCGTCTCCCTCAACAGCGGCGAATTCTGGCCGAAAAATTCCTTCCTCAAACACCCGGCACCATCACCGTCGTCATCAACCCCGTCATCCCCCACAACAGCGGTACGGAAGCCGAATTGATGGCGGAATGCGAAAAACGGATTGAAGCGCAACAACCCCTGATTGAAGGAAAAGGACCGTTTGCCGTCGCAAAGGTCGTCTGAAAACGCAGATTCGCCCCGACACCGACCCAATCCATGTCCCGCCACTACGCCCACACCCTTTCAGACGGCCAGTCCATCCGAATCCGGCTCAAACGCAGCGCCAAGAAAAACCTCATCCTGCGCCCCGTATCCCGCGACACCGTCAGCATCAACGTTCCCCGTTTGTCAGCCATCGCACCCTCGCCCAATGGCTGACCGACAACGAACCCCTGCTGCGCCGCACCCTCGCCCAGGCCCCGACCGCCGCCGCATCCGCCGACACCCTCCCCGAATGGATTTGGTATCAAGGCGTTCAGACGACCCTGTCCGTCCACAACGGCAGCCACATCCAAATCAGGCCGTCTGAAATCCTGCTGCCCGACAAAGAACCCGCCGCCCAACTGACCCACCTGCGCCGCTTCCTGCACGAACGCGCCCGCGAATACCTGCTGCCGCGCCTCGAACACCACGCCCGCGCCACCGCCCTCATTCCCGCCGCGACCGCCCTCTCCAACGCCAAAACCTTCTGGGGTGTCTGCCGCACACCACCGGCATCCGCCTCAACTGGCGGCTCATCGGCGCACCCGGATTACGTCGCAGACTACATCTGCATCCACGAACTCTGCCACCTGCCCCACCCTGACCACAGTCCGCAGTTTTGGGCAACCGTCAACCGCCTCACCCCGCACACCCAAGCCGCCGAAACATGGCTGAAAGCCCACGGCCGCGAATTGTTTGCATTAGGCTAAAGCGTGCGATACGCCGATACATCAAGGTCGTCTGAAACCCCGTTTCGCCCGTTTCAAGCCCAAACAAGATTTCAGTCGACCCAATCCATGATGGCTACGCGCGGCAAATCATGCCAATCCGTCACAAACCATCCGCCCCACTATCTGCCCGCCCTGCAAAGCAGGATAATGCCGTATACTTTTTGCGACGGCAGCCCGCGCATCATCCGTCCGACAAAAAGGCTAAAATACGCAGACTTTCAGACGCGTGAAAACAAGCCTTAACCCACGCGACACATCAAACCACCCGACAAACAGACAACATCCGCATCCCGCCACACAAACAGCCAACATTGAGGGAAAACACATCATGATCAGCATTTTCGACATTTTCAAAATCGGCATCGGCCCTTCCAGCTCCCACACCGTCGGCCCCATGAAAGCCGCCGCCGCCTTTTCAGACGACCTCAAACAATCAGGGCTGGACGCGCAAACCGAGCGCATCGTCATCGACATTTACGGCTCGCTGGCGCTGACAGGACGCGGACAGCGGCATTCGACGCCCTCCTGCTCGGCTTGGAAGGCAGCCTGCCGCACGACATCCCCCTCGCCGACATCCCCGACCGTCTCGAACGCATCCGCACGCAACACATCCTCCGCCTCAACGGACGCGAAATCAGCTTCAACCCCGACAGCGACCTGAATATACGCGGCGACCAAGTGTTGCCCAAACACCCGAACGGACTGAATTTCACCGCCTACGGCAAAGACGGCGGCAAACTCAAAGAACAAATTTACTACTCCGTCGGCGGCGGCTTTATCGTTACCGATCAAGAGTTTGACCAACAAGCCGAACAAACGCGCCCAGTCCCCTACCCTTACACCAGCTGCGCCGAACTGCTCGCCCAATGCCGCATGAACCAGCTCGATATTTCCGAAGCCGTGTTGGCAAACGAAGCCGCGCTTGCCGGTTGCAGCGAAGCCGAAATCCGCCGCCGCGTCGCCGGCGTTGCCGACGTTATGGAAGGCTGCATCAAACGCGGATTGGCGGCAGACGGTGAACTGCCCGGCGGCTTGAACGTCCGCCGCCGCGCCCCGCAGCTTGCCGCCAAACTCAAAGCCCTGCGCGAAACCGAAATCGTCAACACCCAACTCTGGCCCATGGTTTACGCCATGGCGGTCAATGAAGAAAACGCCGCCGGCGGACGCATCGTGACCGCCCCGACCAACGGCGCCGCCGGCATCATCCCCGCCGTCCTGCACTACTTCCGCAAGTTCAACCCGCACGCCACACAAGGCGCGTCGAAAACTTCCTGCTCACCGCAGGCGCCATCGGCATCCTCTACAAAACCAACGCCTCCATCTCTGGCGCGGACGTCGGCTGCCAAGGCGAAGTCGGCGTCGCCTGTCCTCCATGGCGGCGGGCGCATACGCCGAAGTCATCGGCGGCACGCCCAAACAAGTGGAAAAACGCCGCTGAAATGGCGATGGAACACCATTTGGTCTGACCTGCGACCCCGTCGGTGGATTGGTGCAAATTCCCTGCATCGAACGCAACGGCATCGCCGCTGAAAAAGCCCTCAAACTCGGCACCTCGCCCTGTTGGAAGACGGCACGGACAAAAAGTCTCGCTCGACGAAGTCATCAAACCATGTTGCAAACCGGGCGCGACATGAAGTCCACCTACAAAGAAACCTCGCTTTTGCGGACTCGCCATCACCCTCCAGAAAAAGCCGTCCCGTCATCCGTCCGCGTTGTGGAATGTTGAAAACGGAGCAGACAAAAAGGTCGTCTGAACATTTTGTTTTTCAGACGACCTTTTTGATGGATTCGATTCCTGCCGTATGTATAGTGGATTAACTTTAAAATCAGGACAAGACGACGAAGCCGCAGACAGTACAGATAGTACGGAACCGATTCACTTGGTGCTTCAGCACACTAGAGAATCGTTCTCTTTGAGCCAAGGCGAGGCAACGCCGTACTGGTTTGAAAAGTTAATCTACTATACACAAAACCATCGCCGCAAATGACGGTAAGCCTTCAGCCCTATCTCTGCAGCACAGCATTTTCAGACGACCCTCTGGCTAGAGGTCGTCTGAAAAATCATTTCGCACCGTTTCAAAGCCAGCGTCAACACGCCCGCCGTAACCAGTCCCAAGCCTATCCATTCCTGCGTGCTGGGGCGTTCGTCCAGAAAAACTACCGCCATCAGCGCGACCAAAACCAGGCTGAATTTATCGACGGGGCGACTTGCGAGGCGTTGCCCAGTTGCAGGGCTTTTGAAGTAGGCGAGCCAGGATGCGCGGTGGCGAGGCGGAGAGAACCAGGAACGTCCAGTTTCTTCCCGTAAATCCGTTTACGCCCTGCCATTTGCGGTGTAGGTCAGGAACAAGACCAGCGCGGCGAGGATGACCAGCGTGCGGATGAAGGTGGCGAAATCCGAATCGATGCCCTGCAAACCCATTTTGGCGAAAAATCGCCGTCAGCGAGGCGAAGCCTGCGGATGCCAATGCCCAGAAAAGCCATGCGTTGCTGCCCATGTTTGTCCGTTTCTCTGTGGATTGTCAACAATATGAACCGCATTCTTGTTGAATTATCGAATTTTTCACTGCGATTCATTCTCAGATAACGCTATAATATGCCTAAAATTCTTTTTGAATCCATCAGCGTTTGTCTTTCCGATGGGCTTTCAGACGACCCTCCTCTTTTTCTCCATTCAGTAAAGGAAAATCATGAGCTTCAAAAACCGATGCCGAAATCGCCCAATCTTCCACCATGCGTCCGATTGGCGAAATTGCCGCCAAGCTGGGTTTTGAACGTTGACAATATCGAACCCTACGGCCATTACAAAGCCAAAAATCAATCCTGCCGAAGCGTTCAAACTGCCGCAAAAACAAGGCCGTCTGATTTTTAGTTACCGTCATCAACCCGACTCCGGCGGGCGAAGGCAAACCACCGTTACCATCGGTTTGGCGGACGCGTTGCGCCACATCGGCAAAAGATTCTGTTATCGCCCTGCGCGAACCTTCTTTGGGGCCTGTGTTCGGCGTTAAAGGCGGCGCGGCGGGCGGCATGGCATGCCCTAAGTTTTGCCGATGGAAGACATCAACCTGCACTTCACTGGTGACTTCACGCCATCGGTGCGGCGAACAACTTGCTCGCCGCCATGCTCGACAACCACATCTACCAAGGCAACAGGGTTGAACATCGACCCCAAACGCGTGCTGTGGCGGCGCGTGGTCGATATGAACGACCGCCAGTTGCGCAACATCATCGACGGCATGAGCAAACCCGTTGACGGCGTGATGCGTCCTGACGGCTTCGACATCACCGTCGCCTCCGAAGTCATGGCGGTATTCTGCCTTGCCAAAGACATCAGCGATTTGAAAGAGCGTTTGGGCAACATCCTCGTCGCCTACAGCCAAAGACGGCAGCCCTGTTTACGCTAAAGATTTGAAAGCCCACGGCGCGATGGCAGCATTGCTCAAAGAGCGCCATCAAGCTCAACTTGGTGCAAACCATCGAAGGTACGCCCGCCTTCGTACACGGCGGCTCCCCTTTCGCCAACATCGCCCACGGCTGCAACTCCGTTACCGCCACCCGACTGGCGAAACACCTTGCCGATTACGCCGTAACCGAAGCAGGCTTCGGCGCAGATTTAGGGCGCGGAAAAATCTGCGATATCAAATGCCGCCTTGCGGTTTGAAACCCGACGCAGCCGTCGTCGTCGCCACCGTCCGCGCCTTTGAAATACAACGGCGGCGTAGAACGCGCCAACCTCGGCGAAGAAAACCTCGAAGCCCTGGCAAAAGGTCTGCCCAACCTGCTGAAACACATTTCCAACCTGAAAAACGTATTCGGCCTGCCCGTCGTCGTCGCCATCAACCGCTTCGTGTCCGACTCCGATGCTGAGTTGGCAATGATTGAAAAAGCCTGCGCCGAACACGGTGTCGAAGTTTCCCCTGACCGAAGTCTGGGGCAAAGGCAGCGCGGGCGGCGCGGATTTGGCGCGCAAAGTCGTCAACGCCATCGACAACCAACCCAACGAATTCCGCTTCGCCTACGATGTCGAGTTGAGCATCAAAGACAAAATCCGCGCCATCGCCCAAAAAGTGTACGGTGCGGAAGACGTCGATTTCAGCGCGGAAGCCGCCGCCGAAATCGCCTCGCTGGAAAAACTGGGCTTGGACAAAATGCCCGTCTGCATGGCGAAAACCCAATATTCCCCTCAGCGACAACGCCAAACTCTTGGGCTGCCCCGAAGGCTTCCCGCATTACCGTGCGCGGCATCACCGTTTCCGCGGCGCAGGCTTCATCGTCGCCCTGTGCGGCAACATGATGAAAATGCCCGGCCTGCCCAAAGTCCCCGCCGCCGAGAAAATCGACGTAGACGCAGACGGTGTGATTCACGGCTTGTTCTGATTTGAATCGGATGTGAAGTAAAACGGCAAAGGTCGTCTGAAAACGGTTTTCAGACGACCTTTTTATCACTAGGGACAGTTTAAACTCAACCGCGATAACCCGTAGCGTGGGCTTTGCCCGCGAATCCTCCCTGATGAATAGTCGTCTGAAACGATAGAGCAAACCCGCCGCATTGGTTTTCAGACGACCCTTTGTTTACGCGATCGCTTTGCCTTATCCTGATTTGAAGTTAATCCACTATAATACCGCCCATTGTTTTTAAACCGACGAAGGTCGTCTGAAATGACTCAAAACGCAAGCAACCTCTGCTGGCTCGATATGGAAATGACCGGGCTTGACCCTCGAACGCGAACGCATTATCGAAGTCGCCATGATTATCACCGACTCCGATTTGAACGTCTCTGGCGCAGTCTGAAGTTTATGTCGTCACCAAAGCGACGAACTGCTCGACGGCATGGACGCATGGAATACCGCCACCCACGGCCGCACGGGGCTGACGCAGCGCGTGCGCGAATCGCGGCTGACCGAAGCCGAAGTGGAGCAGAAACTGCTCGACTTTATCGCGCAATGGATTCCCGAAAAAGCCACGCCGATGTGCGGCAATTCCATCCATCAAGACCGCCGCTTCAGTGGTCAAATACATGCCGCGCCTCGAAGCGTATTTCCACTACCGCAATCTGGACGTGTCCACCCTGAAAGAACTCGCCAAACGTTGGAATCCGCCCGTTGCCAAAGGCGTGGTGAAACGCGGTTCGCATCAGGCTTTGGACGATTGTTCTCGAAAGCATCGAGAAAATGCGTTATTACCGAGAAAACTTCTTGAAACTGCCTGAGGCCGTCTGAAAACACTGTCGGCACACTTTTCAGACGGCCTCCAACCATTATGTCCTACCCATACCGCCAATCACTGCCCGATACGCCGCTGGACATCGTCGGCGACGTTCACGGCGAATTTGCCGCCTTTTCAATCGCTGCTGCACCGGCTCGGCTACGCGACGACGGTTTCCATCCGCGCGGGCGGCGGCTGGTGTTCGTCGGCGATTTGTGCGACCGCGGCCCCGACAGCCCCGCGATGCTGGCGTGGTTTAAACAGGCTTACGAACGCGGATGGGCATGGATGGTTTTGGGCAACCACGAATTGAACATTCTTGCCGACGACCCGAAAGACGGCTCCGGCTGGTTTTTCGATGTCCGCGCCGAAAAAGACGCCCATTACGCGCCGTGGCATTGCGTGGAAGAAGAAAAAACGAATTGCGCGCATGGCTGGCCCGAACAGCCCTTGCTGCTGGAGCGCGAGACTTGCGCATCGTCCACGCCGCCTGGCTGCCGCCGCAAATCGAACGCCTCAGAAGAAGCAAAGGGCGAAAGCCTGACCGCGCAATACCGCCGTTTCGATGCCGAGTTGAAACACCGCCTTCAGACGGCCTCTTGGTATCCCGACTACCTCTACGAACAAACGCATTACGCCCCGCAGGCGGAAAATCCCGACCATGCGCCGCCGCCCATGCCGCCACGGCGCGATACGAACTCGAACGCAGCCGCCTGCATCCGATACGCGCCTCACCAGCGGCGTGGAGCGTTTGGCAGACGAGCCGTTTTACGCCGGCGGACGTTGGCGCGGTACGACCCGTTGCGTGGTGGGACGACTACTGTGACGATACGCCCGTCGTTATCGGCCATTATTGGCGCAGTTGGCAGCCGTCTCCTGCTACCGTTGCCGCCGAACGGCTGTTGCTGCCGCCGCAGCCGGATGTCTGGCACGGGGGCGCGGCGCAACGTGTTCTGCGTCGATTTCTCGATTGGCGCAAGCTGGCGGGCAAGGAAATTCCCGCAGAAATACCGTCCCGAACAGTTCAGGCTGGCGGCGTTGCGCTGGCGGAGAAGGTGTTGGTGTTTGAGAACGGCGAATGCGCGGCGACGCGTTCGCCTGACAACAAACCGGCATACTCGCCCAACCCACAGAAAAAGCAATCCATAATTTTGAACTCTCCCCAACCTTGCGCAAACATTTTTCTGATTCAATCACGCCCAATAAAAGCCGGCCGAACCTATTTAAGGTCCGACCGGCTTTTATCGTTTACAAAAATTAACGATGTCTGTGGACTTGGCTGCCGATGACGCCGCCTAATGCAGCGCCGCCCAAAGCAGAGCCGGTATCGCCACCGATCAAGTTACCCGCTACACCGCCCAATACCGCGCCAGTAGCAGTATTGCGTTGTGTTTAGGGTCATGCCCGCACATGCACTCAGAGAAGTAGCAATGGCGATCAAGGTCAAGAGTTTTTAGTCAAGAAAAGACTTGCTCATGGTGTGTTCTCCGTTGTGGGTTAACTCAGTAACGAAAGTATGTCACACCAAGTCATTAATATTTATTCCAATAAGTAAAGTCATTTTAAACTAGGATAACTTAACAGGCGGACAGTTAGAAAAAACCATAATCCGATAAATCAGACAAATTAAATAAAAGGTCGTCTGAAACTGTCTGTTTTACCCACACAGACCTTTCAGACGACCTCTTTTCGCACACAAACCGATTTAAGGCGCGACCGTTTACGGTTTGCCGCAGCCAAAAGCGCGAGCATTTCTTCGGTGGTATCCCAGCCGATGCAGGCATCGGTAATGCTTTGCCCATAAACCTCGGGCTTGTCCTGTCTGCCTTCGACCAAATGGCTTCCACCATCACGCCCATAATATTGTCTTCGCCGTTTTCCAGTTGCGCCGCAACATCTTGAGCAACTTCCATCTGCCGTCTGTAATCTTTTACGGCTGTTTGCGTGGCTGCAATCGACCATCAGCTGGGGCGACAAACCGGCTTTTATCAATTGTTCCGCCGCCGATTTGACGTGTTCGGTGCTGTAATTCGGTTCTTTGCCGCCGCGCAGGATAACGTGGCAGTCGGGATTGCCGCCGGTATGCACAATGGCGGAATGCCCTGCTTTGGTTACAGACAGGAAGTGATGCGGATGACTTGCCGCGCCAATCGCGTCGATGGCGATTTTTCAGATTGCCGTCCGTACCGTTTTTGAAACCGACCGGACAAGACAGGCCGCTGGCGAGTTCGCGGTGTACCTGACTTTCCGTCGTCCGCGCACCGATCGCGCCCTCAAGAAATCAAGTCCGCGTAATATTGCGGCGTAATCATGTCGAGGAACTCCGTCGAAGCGGGCATGCCCATATTGTTCAGCGTCAGCAGCAAGCTGCGTGCCTGACGCAGGCCGTAGTTGATGTCGAACGTGCCGTCCAAGTGCGGGTCGTTAATCAGACCTTTCCAGCCGACCGTCGTGCGCGGTTTTTCAAAATACACGCGCATCACAATCAGCAATTCTTTTTCATATTTCTTGCGCAACACCAGCAAACGTTCGGCGTATTCCAAAGGCGGCTTTGGGGTCGTGGATGGAACACGGGCCGATAATCACCAACAGGCGGTTGTCCTTGCCGTGAACCGAAATCGGCGATTTCATGCCGCGTGCGGTGTACCAGCCCGCCGCTTCCTCGGAAATCGGCAGCTCGTACAGATGGGCAATCGGCGGCAGTAGCTCTTTGACTTCTCTAATCTTAATATCGTCGGTAGGGTATTGTTGGGTCATTGTTATTGCTTTCAAATTCAGATAAATTGAGGCATAGATTACCTTCTTTACCTGTTTTAAACAAGCCTTTTAGCCATCTTACGGCAATTTTATTTCAAAAATCAAAATTTTTCTGTTTTTATATATTTAAATTTCTAAAATTCAAAATTTTTCGCAATAAAATTTTGATTAATTCAATAAACAATACCTGCGTTGTCAACAATTTCATCCTTCTAATAATCCTCCCGTCTTCCGACAGCATCTTTTTGACGAATACCTCAAGCCCCTTCCATCAAAACTTGACCGCGGACAAGCCCTGCTTTGTTTTACGCAAGCGACATATCATTCACATCGAAATGTAGTAAAATAACAAAATATCAAAGCAATATCGCGCAGCCTGTTGCTTATCCTACACAACCCTGCCCTGCCGCATCATTAAAATAAACATATACTCGTCGCACATCCCACACATCCTTCCCGCTCTTACTGAAAAGCCGTCCTACCTTTCAGACGACCTTTCTTTTCAACCTCAAAACAAGGAGCGTTACAATGAAAGCAGCACGTTTTTACGATAAAGGCGACATCCGCATCGAAGACATCCCAGAACCGACCGTCGCCCCCGGCACCGTCGGCATCAACGTCGCCTGGTGCGGTATCTGCGGTACCGACCTGCACGAATTTATGGAAGGTCCGATTTTCATCCCGCCCTGCGGTCATCCGCATCCGATTTCCGGCGAGTCCGCACCCGTAACGATGGGACACGAGTTCTCCGGCGTGGTTTATGCCGTCGGCGAAGGCGTGGACGACCTCAAAGTCGGACAACACGTAGTGGTCGAACCCTACATCATCCGCGATGACGTACCGACCGGCGAAGGCAGCAACTACCACCTCTCCAAAGACATGAACTTCATCGGTTTGGGCGGCTGCGGCGGCGGCCTTGCCGAAAAATCGCCGTCAAACGCCGCTGGGTGCATCCGATTTCCGATAAAATCCCGTTAGAATCAAGCCGCTTTGATTGAGCCTCTGTCCGTCGGCCATCACGCCTACGTCCGCAGCGGCGCGAAAGCCGGCGACGTCGCATTGGTCGGCGGCGCAGGCCCGATCGGTTTGCTGCTTTGCCGCCGTGTTGAAAGCCAAAGCGCATCAAAGTCATCATCACCGAATTGAGCAAGCGCGCAAAGACAAAAGCCCGCGAATCCGGCGTTGCCGACTACATCCTCGACCCGTCCGAAGTCGACGTCGTCGAAGAAGTGAAAAAACTGACCAACGGCGAAGGCGTGGACGTGGCATTCGAGATGCACCAGCGTCAACAAAGTGCTGGACACCATGGTCGAAGCCTGCCGTCCGACTGCGAAAGTCGTCATCGTATCCATTTGGAGCCACCCGCCACCATCAACGTCCACAGTGTCGTGATGAAAGAGCTGGACGTGCGCGGCACCATCGCCTACTGCAACGACCACGCCGAAACCATCAAACTGGTGGAAGAAGGCAAAATCAACCTCGAACCTTTCATCACCCAGCGCATCAAGCTGGACGAGCTGGTTTCCGAAGGCTTCGAGCGTCTGATTCACAACAACGAATCCGCCGTCAAAATCATCGTCAATCCCGAACCTGTAAACGCCTGACGGATTGATAGAAACACAAAGGTCGTCTGAAAACCTCAAACCGAGATTTTCAGACGACCTTTTATCTGCAAAGACAATTCACCCCATCATCCACAATATCCGTCGGGCTATTGCTCATCAGTTATTCCCAACGCCCCCAAACATCTGCAAAGGTCGTCTGAAAGCCAACCTCAAGAAACTAAAAAGCTGCTTTTCAAACGCTTTCAGACGACCCTTTATCAATTTAAATACCGAATAAAAATATAATCTTTGCAAAAACACAACAAAAATAATACAAAAATTTACAAAACACAGGAACTTATAAAATACCAAAACAACAACAGTTGCAACAATAATCACAAATCATAATAATGTCATATATACCGTTCAGGCAAAAGCCTGCCGTATATCAGTTACACAGAAATATTACGGGAGACTGTGTCAATACACACTAAACTCACATACAAGGATAAATCCGATGAAAACACGTTTTTACTTTAACTTCTCTGGCTTTGGCCTCTCTCATGATGATGGGCAATTCTGCAATGGCAGCTGTTGTTTCCAGTGGCACAGAGCAATATTTCAATGTCAAAATTAAAAATCGCCGGTGTGCGAAGTTTTTACAACTACCAGTGGCATGCCTAGTAGCCCCATTACGTCTGAAAGCGATCCTACCAGCCGGTACCGACATTGACTTTGGCGAACAAAAAGCCGAAACAAGCAGCCCTGCCCTTGAACGCATGAACAAAGGCAATGCCGCACAAGGCATTGTTGTTAATTGCAGCAAAAACACTGCATTTAAAGTCGCCATGGATCCCGAAAGTTCTCATAGCCAAGAAGGAAGTGGTGAGATGACAGGCTTGTCAAGCCAAGAAAAATCGCATATCAGCTCTATAAACCAACCGTTACTGGATCTGGCCTCTCTGCACAGCTAGGTACAGAAACTGCAAGCACAAACAAATGGGGCAAGGACAATAATGCTTTATCACTAACAGGTAAGGGATTAGGTACTGCAATCAATATTCCTGTCTTTGCAAAAATCGAGCAAGGTGTACTGGCCGATAAAACCCCTGACACCTACCAAGACCGCGTAAAAGTAACCTGACCTACTAATCGGTTTACTCCCTTAAAAACAAAAACAACTAAAAATCCTCATGCAAAAAGCAATCAGCACACTTGTCCGGTATGCTGACGGCGGCAGCGGTTTTACCAAGCCATGCCGCCGGCTTGCAAATCAGATCCGACATCGCTTTCCCTGCCCGCCAAACAGCGGGCGGGTATTTTTACTTTGGGAAACAAGGGCGCAGAGCCGTTGACGGCACAAGTGCGCGTATTCCGCTGGACGCAGGACGCAAACGGCGGTGAAGTCGCCGAACCTACCGATGCCGTCATTGCCAGCCCGCCCATGGTCAAACTGGAAGCGGGTGCGCGGCAGCAGTTCCGCGTGATGCGCGTCAAACCGTCCGACAAACAGACTGAAGAAGCCTGCCGCCTGATTTGTGGACGAGCTGCCCGCTCCCGATGCGAAACCGCGAAAAAGGCATTCAGTTGGTGATGCGCTATTCGCTGCCGCTGTTTGTCAACGTTCAAAACAATGCCGAACCGAAGCTGCAATGGCGCGCGGAAAAAGCCGCGAACGGCAAAGCGGTTTTGGTTGCCGAAAACACGGGCAATGCCCATGCGCAACTGAGCAATATTACTTTTCAGACGACCTCTGCCAAAGACGCATTGACGCTGGCAAACGGTCTGGCGGGCTACGTCCTGCCGGGCAACACTTGGAAACGCGAATTGGAAGTTTCCCCCGCCTCTCTGAACCAAGGTCGTCTGAATGCCACGGTAAACGGTATGCCGATCCAAACGGAGGTTCGGTTTGCCGCCCCATGACCTAAGGACACGGCTCACCCGGCTGAGTGCCGCGCTGATGCTGTGTTTCTACGCCCTGCCCTCCTGCTCAAGACATCCTGACGCAGGCGGCGCCTGCTGCCTACGAGCGAGGCATGGCTGACCGTTTACCCTCAGGTCAAAAGTCAACGGCAGCATACGCGACGGTATCGAACCCTTCATGTCGCGTAACGGCGTACTGTATGCGCGTCCCGAATCCCTGCGCGCCTACGGCATTGCCCTGCCCGACGCAGAAGCTGCCGAAGCAGGCAAAAACGGCGTTGTGCCTGAAATTCAGGACGGCGCATCCACACCCGGCGCAGGCGTATGGTTCGAACTCTCCTCTATCCCGGCTTGCAGGCGAAATACGATGCCGCCGCAGAGACCCTTGATCTCACCGCCCCCCTCGAATGGCAGCCCGACCTGAAAACCGCCCGAATCGGCGCATTGCAGGAAAACCGCTACGCCATTGCCAAACCCGGCTTTGCCGCCGTTCTGAACTATGACGCCAATATCTCGCGCAACCGCTCCGGCAACGGCACGCAGGGCGTTTTCGGCGAAATGCGCCTGAGCACGCCTGCGGGCTATCTGAACCACACTCAATTTGCCAACCGTAGCCGCAACAAAGAAAGCGGCGCCCGCGGCAACACCGCCCGTCTGGATACCTACTGGCGCACCGTCTGGCCCGAACAAGGCATATCGCTGACCGTCGGCGACACCCTGACCGGACAAATCGGCTCATGGGGCGGCACACGCATCGGCGGTATCAAAATCTCCCGCACTTACAACACCCGCCCATGGAAACAAAACCGCCCCGCTGCGTTCCTACCTCGGTAAAAGCACCCTGCCCGGCACGGTCGACCTCTACCTCGACGGCGTCAAACAAATGAGCCGCGACATCGAAGCGGGCGAATACGAACTCATCCTACCGCCGTCCATCAGCGGCCGCAGCAACGCTCAAGTCGTCGCCACCGACGTACTGGGGCGCACCGTCGTCGTCGATATGCCGCTTTACGGCGGCAGCGGACTTTTAGCAAAAGGCTTGAACGAATGGTCGTTTGAAGCAGGCTACGTCCGCCGCGATTACGGCATCCGTTCCGCAAAATACCAATCCGACCCCGCCGCCTCCGGCACGCGCTGCGTTACGGTGTCAGCAATACCCTGACCGCCCAAATCCACGGCGAAGCCGCGCGGCTACCGTCAGGCGGGCATTGCCGCCGATACCGTATTGGGTTCGCTCGGACAACTCAATCTTAATTATGCCGAAAGCCGCTTTGCGGGCAAAACAGGACAGCGCGGCAGCGCGTTTTTCAGCACCCAATGGGACAGGCTCTCCTTCAGCGCGGGCGCAAGCCGTACCAACGGACAATTTGCCGAACTGGGCGACACCGCATACGGCGCAGACTTTTTCAAGCCACACGCCACCCGCCACATCCGCCTCCGCATCCGCAGGCTGGAGCAGCGACAAACTCGGTTCATTCAGCCTATCCTACGTCCATTCCCACACCGAAGGCAGCCCCGCCGACGGCGTAGGCTCGTTCGGCTGGAGCCGCAGCTTCAAAAACCGCACCTCGCTCTACGCCGGCGCCAATAAAAACTTCCGCAACAAGCGCGAACTGAGTTTCCACGCAGGCCTCTCCGTCAGCCTCGACAACGGCTATTCGACCTCCTGCAGGCATCAGCAGAAACAAACACAACAACAGCTACCAAGCAACCCTGAACAAAACCAGCAGCGGCATGGGCAGCACCAGCTGGGGCATAGGCTGGCAGCAAAACGACAACGCAAACGGCAGCCGCAGCAACACTTTCAACGGCAACATCCGCCATCAAAACACCTACGGCGACGGCTGGGCAAACGTTTACAGCCAAAGCGGCAACAGCAACTGGAACGCAGGCTGGAGGGGCGGTCTTGTCCTCATGGGCGGCAGCCTCTTCGCCACCCGCCAAGTCAACGACAGTTTCGCCGTCGTCAGCACCGGCGATATGGCGGATGTCCCCATCCGCGCAGGCGGCATGCCCGTAGGCAAAACCAACCGCAAAGGGCTGGCACTGATCCCCAGCCTCTCCGCCTACCAAAAAAACACCGTCAGCGTCGATATTGCCGAATTGCCGCTGGACGTCCAGCTTGAACACACCGTCGCTGAAATCGCCCCGCCCGAACGCTCGGGCATGCGCGTCGAATTTCAAAATCCAGCGCACCCGCGCCGCCACCATGACGCTGAAAGACGCACAAAACCAATTACTCCCGAGCGGCGGCAGCATTACTGCCGAAGACGGCACACCGGCAGCCGTAACCGGCTTCGAAGGCAAAACATATATTGAAAACATGAAAGAAGGTAGAAACCGCTTCACCGTCACCCTCCCCGAAAACGGCGGCACTTGCACCTTCGAAGCGGACTACCCTGAAACACACAATCGGATTCCATCCGGAACTGGGAGACATCATATGCAGATAAATATAAAGAGAGGTCGTCTGAAAACAAACCCTGCAGGTTTCATTCAAACTTCGCGACTACTCCCCAAAAACCATATTCGCCGCAGCCTTATGTCTGATGTTTGCCCCTACCCAAACATGGGCGCACAACGGTGTAGTGGGCGACTATATGAAATGTACCGCGTCTGTCAGCAGCATCTCAGGCGCAGGTGGCAACGTCTTGTCCTTTGGTACGCCTACCCAAGGCATCAATCTGCTCGAAGGACAGATTCCTGAAGTCAAGCTACCATTACTTATGAATGCCTCAACCTTAGACCCTATACTACCCACACACGCCTGTGCTTCAACATCGACGGAAGCAATCGTTCCCCATCTCAAAAACAACCCTAGATTGCTTGCGCATCCGAAAGCGTCCCACCAATACCTTACAATTCCAGCTCTACAAACCCGACGGCACCGTCTGGGGGCAGTAACGCGCCCAACAGCAACGCCAAGCCCTATATGACGGAGATGTTGGTTATCGGCTAAACAGTACTAAATCAGGGCAAGTTACTCTCACTGCGAAGCTTCTCAACCATCAGGAAACCGCCGCACCTTACGCTGACGGAAGCCCGTATGAAGCTATCTTTAATGGTATATCTGCCTCACTCAACTGGAACTCAACTTTTTGGCAAGACCGTCCTACCAACTGCGGTACATATTATTCATCCAGCGACAGTTTCCCTTTACGGTACAGGCACACGCCAGCCCCGTCTGCGAATTCATCTCCGCCGACGACATCGACTTCGGCACGCACACCGCCGGCAGTACCGACCTGAAACAGTCAGGGCAACCTGACCGTCCGCTGCACCAACGGCACGCCCTACACCGTCGGTCTGATTCCTTCCAACGGCAATCAGGAAGGTGGAGGAGATGAAATCTACTAATCCCGCCAATACCGACAAAATCCCCTACCGCCTCAAAAGGGACCAATACGTATGCACACTACTGGGGCAACAACCCTTCGGGATCAGGCAGCGTATTGAAATCTACTGGCGACGGCAGTAGCCAGACACATCATTTGCGGCAGAAGTCAAAAACACCGACTACACCCGGGCGAATATAAGGATAAGGTAACCGTCGATATCCGATGCTGATCCGAAGGTCGTCTGAAAAAAACAGTGCGGCATTTCGGTTATCAAAATGCTTGCTCGAACTGTGCTTTCAATGATGCCGGCGTTCCTGCCAAACCTTGAATCCTTCCTAAATGCAAGCCTGCGATTTATCGTCAGGGTTTGCTTTCGAACTATTCGGTTTGGCAGGGAACGCTTCTTTCAGACGACCTCCCCATACGCTCCCAAAACAACATATAGTGGATTAACTAAATCAGGACAAGGCGACGAAGCCGCAGACAGTACAGATAGTACGGAACCGATTCGCTGGGTGCTTCAGCGCCAGAGAATCGTTCTCTCTGAGCTAAGGCGAGGCAACGCCGTACTGGTTTAAAGTTAATCCACTATAAAAAACTTTACATTTACCTCAAACAGGTTTAAAACTCTTCCTTTTCCCCTATTCAGAAATTTGTTAACAATTTCCCTAAGGAGCTCAACATGAAAGTAGGTTTCGTCGGCTGGCGCGGCATGGTCGGTTCGGTTTTGATGCAGCGTATGAAAGAAGAAAACGACTTCGCCCACATTCCCGAAGCGTTCTTCTTCACCACATCCAACGTCGGCGGCGCGGCGCCTGATTTTGGTCAGGCAGCTAAAAACATTATTGGACGCGAACGACGTTGCCGAACTGGCAAAAATGGACATCATCGTAACCTGCCAAGGCGGCGATTACGCAAATCCGTGTTCCAACCCCTGCGCGACGGCGGCTGGAACGGTTACTGGATTGACGCGGCGTCATCCCTGCGCATGAAGACGACGCGATTATCGTCCTCGACCCGGTCAACCGCAACGTCATCGACAACGGTCTCAAAAACGGCGTGAAAAACTACATCGGCGGCAACTGCACAGTCTCCCTGATGCTGATGGCGCTGGGCGGCCTGTTCAAAACGATTTGGTCGAATGGGCGACCAGCATGACCTACCAAGCCGCATCCGGCGCGGGCGCGAAAAAAATATGCGCGAACTCATCAGCGGCATGGGCGCGATTCACGCCCAAGTGGCGGACGAGCTTGCCGATCCTTCCAGCGCAATTCTCGACATTGACCGCAAAGTGTCCGATTTCCTGCGCAGCGAAGACTATCCGAAAGCCAACTTCGGCGTACCGCTCGCCGGCAGCCTGATTCCGTGGATTGATGTGGATTTGGGCAACGGTCGGTCAAAGAAGAATGGAAAGGCGGCGCAGAAACCAACAAAATCCTCGGCCGCAGCGACAATCCGACCGTGATCGACGGCTTGTGCGTCCGCATCGGCTCTATGCGCTGCCACAGCCAAGCCATTACCCTGAAGCTGAAAAAAAGACCTGCCCGTTTCCGAAATCGAAGCGATTTTGGCAGGCGCGAACGACTGGGTGAAAGTCATCCCCAACGAAAAGAAGCCAGCATCCACGAGCTGACCCCCGCCAAAGTAACCGGCACGCTGTCCGTCCCCGTCGGACGCATCCGCAAACTGGGCATGGGCGGCGAATACATCAGCGCGTTCACCGTCGGCGACCAACTCTTGTGGGGCGCAGCCGAACCCCTACGCCGCGTGTTGCGCATCGTGTTGGGCGGTTTGTAGATTCGCAGGTCAAACAAAAAGCAACGGTTTATCCGTTGCTTTTATGGCAAAAAACAGCATTCAACAAGGCGGAGCGATGCCGTTCTAACTTTAACCGACTCACCCTATGAAAAGGTCGTCTGAAAACCCGAAATCCGGTTTTCAGACGACCTCTTCTCATTCAAACAGAAACCGTTTGCCTGAAGCCCGTTTATGTTTCGGGCTGTTTCAGACGACCTCTCCCCTTTTCTGTTCGCCGGTTAAATACCGCGCAGCAATTCGTTGACGCTGGTTTTTGGCGCGGGTTTGCGCGTCCACGCGTTTGACGATGACGGCGCAGTAGAGGCTGTGGCTGCCGTCTTTGGAAGGCATGCTGCGGACACGACAACCGAGCCTGCCGGTACGCGGCCTTGGTAGATTTCACCGGTAGTGCGGTCGAAGATTTTGGTGGATTGTCCGATGAACACGCCCATGAAAATCACGCTGCCTTCTTCGACAATCACGCCTTCGACGATTTCGGAACGCGCGCCGATGAAGCAGTTGTCTTCAATAATGGTCGGGCTGGCTTGCAGGGGTTCGAGTACGCCGCCAATGCCGACGCCGCCGCTCAAGTGGACGTTTTTACCGATTTGCGCGCAAGAGCCGACGGTCGCCCAAGTATCGACCATAGCGCCTTCGTCAACGTATGCGCCGATGTTGACATAAGACGGCATCAGGACGACGTTTTTAGCAACAAAGCTGCCGCGACGCGCAACGGCACCGGGTACGGCGCGGAAACCGGCGGCGCGGAATTCGTCTTCAGACCAGTCGGCAAACTTGGTCGGCACTTTGTCGAAGTATTTGTTCACGCCGTCGTTGAGGACTTCGTTGTCTTGGATGCGGAAGGACAACAGGACGGCTTTTTCGCCCATTCGTTGACTTTCCATTCGCCCACGCCCAAACGTTCGGCGACGCGCAATTTGCCTGAATCGAGTTGGCGGATGGTTTCCAACACGGCTTCTTTGACTTCGGGGGGTAACGGTGGTCAGGGGTGATGTCCGCACGGTTTTCAAAGGCGGTTTTCGATGATGTTTTGCAAAGACATGGGGATTCCTTTTGAAGAGGGTAAAAGGTCGTCTGAAAAATTCGGATGACCTGCAAACAGGCGGTATTTTGCCATGTAAACGCTTTGCCGTCAGCTTTTGCGGGAATGCGGCAATCTTCCGGCACAATCCGAGCTTCACAAACCGTCCCCGCCCGCTTAAAAACAAATCGGCACAATCAAACAAAAAGGTCGTCCGAAAACCTAAAACAAGGGTTTGAACTGCACCCCAAAAAGTTGGACACATCCTCCAACTCACAAGGTGCAGTTTTTATGAAACAAATATACATTACACTTCAAATACCAAGCCGTACTCCACTACCTGCATATACGCAGCCAACAGCGTACCGCAGACCACTACGGCATTTCCCGAACCCACCTGAGACGATGGATACGCGCCTATCAAGAAGGCGGTATCGGCGCACTCGAGACATCCCAATCCAAAAACCATGCCCCAACACCGCAAAACCCTTCATCTCAGATAAAACCCGACCAAAGAAAAACGCAGGCAGAGCTTATTGAAGAGTTGTGCTATATGCGCGCAGAGGTCGCCTACCTAAAGGAGTTAAAAGCCCTCAGCCAAAAGCGGACCGAAAAAGGACAAAGCCAAACCGTCCAAACACTGAGGGCGCAACACCCGCTCAAATACCTGCACATCGCAAACCTGCCCAAAAAGCAGCTTTTACTACCACCACCAAGACCGACCCTGACCCGACGCAGCCGACAAAGCCCTCCTCGTCGAAACCTACCGGCGGCATAAAGGACGCTACGGACAAAAGGCGCATTGCCGCAGCATTGGGTTGGAACCACAAAAAAGTGGCGCGGTTGATGAAGCAGTTGGAACTGAAAGCCCTCATACGGGCGAAAAAAGCCTACCGCCATCCCGCCATGGGCGAAATATCGGAAAACCTCCTCAAACGCCGGTTCAAAGCCCGAAAGCCCAACGAAAAATGGCTGACCGACGTTACCGAACTCAAAGGAAGGACGGCAAACTGTACCTCTCGCCAATCTTGGACTTGTTCAACCGCGAGATCGTCGCCTACGCCATGAGCCGCAGAGCCGACAGCGAAATGGTGAAGGAAATGCTCGAAAAAGCCGCACCCCGTCTGACTGATAAAGGAACGATGCTTCATTCGGACCAAGGTGTGCTGTACCGTACGGCGGGGTATAGGGAATTGCTTGCGGAGCATTCCATGGTTCAAAGCATGTCGCGAAAGGCGAACTGTTGGGACAATGCGCCGATGGAAAGCTTCTTTGCGGTGTTGAAGACGGAGTGTTTCTATAATGCAGGTGAATTGACGGTAGATGAATTGATGAAGCAGATAGATGACTATATGGATTACTACAACCGGGAGCGTTGCAGTTTGAAATTGAAAAAGCTGAGTCCTGTCGCATACAGAACCCAGCTTGCACAGAGCGCCTGAATAGGCTTTTATGAGTGTCCAAGATTTGGGGGCCAGTTCAGTTTTCAGACGACCTTTTGGCAAATGCCTGAATCAGCCTGCCGATTCTACGCCATAAGGTTTTGTTTGACGTTTTGATGGTCAGGGTCAGTACGGCGGCGATGATAAGGAGGACACCGGCAAAAGTCATGGCATGTCCGGGTCAGCGCCGAGCAAGTTCTCATAGATTTTACTGAAGGTAAGGGTTTGGATCAGCATCGGAATCACAATCATCATGTTGACGATGCCCATATACACGCCGTAGCGCTCTTTCGGGATGGAATGCACGACAATCATAAACGGCACGCCCATCATACTTGCCCAGCCGATACCGAAGCCGATCATCGGGGCGAGCATCATATTTTTATCGGTAACATGCGGAATCGCCAAAAGGGCAAGTGCGGCAAGGGTAACGGCAAAGGCGTGGACGTATTTGGCGGCGTATTTGCGCGCCATCCACATTAACCCGAAGGCAGAAATAAAGGTCACGACGTTGTAAAAACCATTGACCACACCGGTCCATGCCACTGCGTCCTCATATGCGACTTTGTTGGCAGAGGTAGCATTCCATATAGATTTGGCGAGACTGTGGGAGATGTATTGCCAGTAGATGAAGAGTGCGTACCATTGGAAGAGGTAAACCGAAGCGAGCTGCCACAAGGGTTTCAGCATGTCTTTTGATGGCATGGTAAATTTCTTTAACAGCTTCAACAGGACCGCCGGATTGGGCTTTAATCGCCGCCAGCTCTTCAGGGAGACGGCTCATGTTCTGGGGTGGACAATACGGTCACTAAAACAGAGCCGATGGAGCAGACGGCGCCAATATAGAACGAGCCGAATACCCAGTAGGGGATGCCCGCTTCGGAGGTTTGGTTCAACCAGTCGATTTTCTTGAAGGCATAGAGCGATATGTTGGCAAGGGTAATGCCCAAGCCGGTAAACACGGACTGCATTAGGAAGCCGATGGATTGCTGGCGTTCGGGGAACGGTATCGGCGATGAAGGCGCGGAAAGGCTCCATGGCGGTATTGTTGCTGATGTCTAAGAGCCACAGCAGCAATACGGCAACCCACAATGCGGTAACGTGCGGATAGAAGAACAAACACAAGCTGCAACCGATGGCGCCGAGCAGGAAATACGGACGGCGGCGGCCAAGTCCGAGAATCCATGTACGGTCGCTCATGGCACCGATAAGGGCTGCACCAGCAAACCGGTAATCGGTCCTGCCATATTGAGTAAAGGCAGTTTTTGCAGGGTCAGCTTGCAAGAAACTGAAAAATCGGGTTGATGGCGGTTTGCTGCAAACCGAAGCTGTATTGAATGCCGAAGAAGCCGAGTTCATCAGCATAATCTGGCGAAGCGTCAGGGATACTAGTGGGGAAATCTTCATTTTGAAGCGACTCCTGGACTGTATAAGAAGAAAACATGGAACAACAAACTGCGGGAAACACTGCATAGTTGAAGCGGTTGGGCCGCTTTCTTTATTTTTGGGCGTATCGTATTGATACGTTGCAAAATGGATAACGTGATGTGTTGTTTGTGTTTTCAGACGACCTTTTATTATCGTATGTTGTCTGCTTTATGAAGCAGACGTCGTCTGAAAGAATGTTTTACTTCAATGCCGTAACCGACTGCCGCCAAATCGTTTCCCCGACAACCCGAACGGGCGGACGGGCGGTTTCTTTGGTATCGATAATGTCGAACAGGATTTCCGCCGCCAGCGCGCCCATGCGCATATAGGGCAGCTCGGTGCTGGTCAACGGCGGGAACAGGGTTTCGGCAATTGCGCTGTGGTTGTCGTAACCTGCCACCGACACCTGCTCCGGAACGCGTACGCCGCGCGTCCTCAAAATGCCGTAAACGCGGACCGCCATTTCGTCGTTGCCGCAGCAAATGACCGTCGGCGGGTCGGCAAGCGACAATAATTTCAACACTGCCGCAATCAAAGGCTCGCTGTCGTTGGCAAAGTCGGTGATGCCGGTTTGCACCAAGTCAGGATCGAACACCATGTCCGATTCGTCCAAAGCGCGGCGGTAGCCCGCCAAACGCAGCCGCGTCGCTTCTGCGCCCGCCTGCAAGGTGATATAGGCGATACGGCGGTGTCCGTGACGGATGATGTTGCGTACCAAATCGTATTGCCCGCGCTCGTCGTCCGGCAAAACCGACGGCGTACCCGCCGCGTCGAAACAGTTGACCAAAACCATCGGGCAGCGGTTGGGCATTTCGGGCAGGGACGATTTCGCGGTGCGATTCGGTTACATACAAAATGCCTTCCGCGCGGTGTTCCATAAACGTTCTGACCAAAGGGTCGATTTGCTCGTAGCGGTTGTCCGTATCCGCAATCATCAGCGTTTTGCCCGCTTCGCGGATTTTCTGCTGGATGCCTTTGATTAAAAACATATCCGGCAGACCGTGTACCCCGCCATATTCGCCCGTGCGCGAGATGGCGCCGGTAATCAGTCCGATTAAGTCCGAACGGTTCGACCGCATCACCCGCGCCGCCGAAGACGGGATATAACCCAAAGCCGCAATCGCTGTTTCGACTTTTTGCACGGGTTTTATCGCTGACCGGCGCATCGCCGTTGATGACGCGGCTGACCGTTTTGGGTGAGACGCCCGCATAAGCAGCAACATCATAAATTGTAGCCATCTTACGACTCCCGCCTCATCCCTGTTTCATTTGATTACGAAGCATATCACACCTGACATCGGTGTCATACCGAAAAATTTACAGAACTTTGATAAAAATCAATCATATAAATTGCATATTGCATACAATTCTTAACCAAGCCGACTCCCCGCATTCGCCAAACCCGCGCCCCTTTGTTAAACTACATACGACTACATAAATATTCACCCTATCGAGACCAATCACCACAACGACAATCTATAACTGAATCACATCCCCGAATGAGCGGGGCGAACCCAATTCCGAAGGAAACCCGATGACCGCATTTACCGAAGCATGGCAAGCCCTTGAACAACACCGGCTCGACACACAACACATCCACCTGCGCGACCGCTTCGCCGCCGAACCCGACCGCTTCGGCAATATGCACGAAACCCTCGACGGCCTCCTCTTCGATTACAGCAAAAACCGCCTCGGCGAAGACGCTTTGCAACTTTTGTGCCGCCTTGCCGAAGCCTCGCCCTAGCCGGACAAATGCACGCCATGCAAAACGGCGAAAAATCAACCTCAGCGAACACCGCGCCGTCCTCCATACCGCCTTGCGCCTGCCGCCCGACGCCGCGCCCGTTTACGTTGACGGCGAAAAACATCCTCCCCAAAATCCACCGCGAACTCGACCGCGCCCTCGCCTTCTCCGAATCACTCAACAACGGCAGCCACAGGGGCATCACCGACAAACCCATCACCGACTTCGTCCACATCGGCATAGGCGGCTCCGACCTCGGTCCCAGAATGTGCGTAGAAGCCCTCAAAAGCCTACCGCCAAAACATCCGCGTCCACTTCGTCAGCAATTCAGACGACGCCGACATCAGCCGCACACTCGCTCACCTCAAACCCGAAACCACCGTATTCAGCATCGCCAGCAAATCCTTCCGCACACCCGAAACCCTGCTCAACGCCTACGCCGCCCGCGCCTGGTATCGTGATGCAGGTTTGCCCGAATCCGGCATCTACCGCCACTTCTGCGCCATCTCCTCCGACGTTGCCGCCGCCCGAAACTTCGGCATCGCCCCCGACAACGTCTTCGCCATGTTCGACTGGGTCGGCGGACGCTATTCCGTCTGGTCAACCATCAGCCTGCCCGTCATGGTTGCCGTCGGCACGAGACCGCTTCCGCGAACTCCTCGCCGGCGCGCACGCCATGGACACCCACTTCTTCCAGACCCCCTACCGCCGCAACATCCCCGTCCTCATGGCGCTCATCAGCATCTGGTACAACAACTTCCAGCACGCCGACGGACAAACCGCCGTCCCATACAGCCACAACCTACGCCACCTCCCTCGTGGCTCAACCAGCTCGACATGGAAAGCCTCGGCAAAAACCCGCACCGCCGACGGCCGGCCCGTCCCCCACCACCGGCGGCATCGTCTTCGGCGAAGAAGGCGTCAACTGCCAGCACGCCTATTTCCAACTCCTCCACCAAGGCACACGGCTCATCCCCTGCGACTTCATCGTCCCCATGACCACCGCCTACGGCATTAACCGCCAACACCGCTTCACCGTCGCCAACGCCTTCGCCCAAGCAGAAGCCCTGATGAAAGGCAAAACCCTCGAAGAAGCCCGCGCCGAACTTGCCGACCTGCCGAAGCCGAACGCGAACGCCTCGCCCCGCAAAAAGAATTCCCGGCAACCGCCCGAGCAACAGCCTCCTCCTCAGCGCCACCGACCCCCGCCGCCTCGGCATGCTCATGGCGGCATACGAACACCGCACCTTCGTCCAAGGCGCGGTTTGGGGCATCAACCCCTTCGACCAATGGGGCGTCGAATACGGCAAAGAACTCGCCAAAACCATCGAACCCGAACTCGACCGCGGCAACCCGCAGCACGACAGTTCCACCAACGGCCTCATCGCCTTCTACCGTGCCAGCCAAAACCGGTAGGCAGTTCAAACATAAAGGTCGTCTGAAAACTTACATCGGGTTTTCAGACGACCCGTTTGATAGTCTCATCATTATTTCGTGGACAGAGTCCATGCTACGGAATCGTTTGTTTGCCAAGAAACTTTGTAGGCGTGGGCTTCGTCCCACGAACCACTCAAGATTTCAGACGACCTTTACGTTTATCGTTTTCGTGGACGGAATCCACACTACGGCACTAGTGTTGCCAAAAGACTTTGTAGCGTGGGACTTTGCCCACGAGCCATTGAAGATTCAACAAACAACCCGCCGAAAAATCCCAGACGCAAAAAAAGCAGACTCAACAGGTCTGCTTTCGATCTTTCCTATTAATCCAGATTCAACACCGCGGAGTGTAAACGTCCTGCACGTCGTCCAAATCTTCCAGCGCATCAATCAGTTTCTGCATTTTGACGGCATCTTCGCCGGAGAGTTCGGTTTCGTTTTGGGCGCGCATGGTGACGTCGCCGTCAACGGATTTGTAGCCTGCGGTTTCCAATGCCGCTTTCACGCCCGCCCAATCGTTCGAGCGGTGATGACTTCGATGGAGCCGTCGTCGTTGGCAATCACGTCTTCCGCACCGGCTTCCAGAGCGGCTTCCATCAGCGCGTCTTCGTCAACGCCGGGTTCGAACACCAAATAACCCTGATGCACGAAGTTGAACGCCACGCAGCCGTCGGTGCTCAAGTTGCCGCCGTTTTTTTGGTGAACGCATGGCGCACGTCAGCAACGGTGCGGGTTTTGTTGTCGGTCAGGCAGTCCACCATCAGCGCCGCGCCGCCGATGCCGTAGCCTTCGTAGCGCAATTCGATGTATTCCACGCCTTCCAAATTGCCCGTACCTTTGTCGATGGCGCGCTGCACGTTGTCTTTGGGCATATTGTTTTTCGGCGGCTTTTTCCAAAGCCAGGCGCAGGCGCGGGATTGGCGCCGGGATCGCCGCCGCCCATGCGGGCTGCGACGGTGATTTCTTTAATCAGACGGGTGAAGATTTTTGCCGCGTTTGGCATCTTGACGGGCTTTTTATGCTGGATATTCGCCCACTTGCTATGACCTGCCATATATGGATTCCTTTTCGATTTTTCCGCCTTATCCGGCGGGAACTCTTGCTCATTTTTCAAAGGGACGCATTTTAACATAGGTTGAATATACCTAAAATATTCAGACGACCCTGCATTCTGCCCAAAAGGTCGTCTGAAAAACGCCGATAGCGCCCGACAAACGCAAAAATCTTGTCTTTGCCCAAACCTGACCCTTTTTCGTTTTGCCTCACAAAAGGTTTACGGTATCATGCAGGCCTGCTTCAGGATTGTTGACAACTTGGGGCAAAACGGACGAAGCCGGCCTGCTCGCCGCGCCGTCCGACACAACGGCATTCAACGGAGTAACCGCCGCCGGATGCCGTCATCTGTTCATTTTTCAATATAAGGTTTGTAATTATGGAAAAAACATTGTCTGCACTGGTGGGCGCAGTCAATCTGATTCTGTGGGACTACCTGCTGATTTACGCCCTTTTGGGCATCGGCCTGTTTTTCACACTCTATCTGGGTGCGCCGCAGATTACCAAATTTGGCGAAGGCCTCAAATCCGTTTTCGGCGGTTTGTTTTTCCAAAAAGACAAAGACGATAAATCTTTGTCGCAATTCCAAGCACTCGCCGTTGCCGTCTCCGCCCAAATCGGCACGGGCAACGTCGCCGGCGTGGCAACCGCCATTACCGCAGGCGGGCCGGGCGCGATTTTTTGGATGTGGCTTTCCGCCGTTTTGGGGATGTCCACGATTTTTGCCGAAGCGCTGCTCGCGCAAAAATACCGCGTCGTCAGCCACGGCAAATACATCGGCGGCCCCGCGTTCTACATCACGCACGGCCTGACCCCGAAAAATCGGGCGCGGCGCAGCGCGTTTCTTATCGGGCTTCTTCTCCATCGCCCTGATTATCGCGCTGGGCTTCATCGGTAACGCCACGCAGGCAAACTCTATCGCCTCCTCCGTTACCATCGCCTTTAACGTACCAGCTTTGGCAGTGGGCATCACCCTCGCCGTCCTCGCGGGCATGATTATCGTCGGCGGCGTAAACCGCATCGCCAACATCGCCCAATTCGTCGTACCGTTTATGGCGATTATCTATATTTTGTGCGCGGTCGTTATCCTGTTTGAATTCTCCGACCACATCGTACCGATGTTCAACCACATCTTTACCGCCGCCTTCAATCCCGAAGCCGTGTTAGGCGGCGCAGCGGGTATCGGTATGCGCGAAGCCGTCCGTTACGGCGTGGCACGCGGACTGTTTTTCCAACGAAGCAGGTATGGGTTCGACGCCGCACGCGCACGCAACCGCCGACGTAAACCACCCTGTTCAACAAGGCTTGGCGGCATTTATCGGCGTGTTCATCGACACCATCTTGGTCTGCACCGCCACCGCGCTGATTATCCTCCTGACCGATGCCAACCTTTCCGGCGAACAAGGCGCGGCGGTTACCCAATTCGCCTTCAGCAAAGCCTTTCCCGGCTTCGGTTCGCAACTGCTCGCCGTCTGCCTGACCTTCTTCGCCTTCACCACCATCATCGGCTGGTACTACTTCGGCGAGTCCAACATCCGCTTCCTCTTCAGGGGAAAACACTTGGGCATCTACCGCGCGCTTGTGCTGCTGGCTATCGTGTTGGGTACGCTGGGCAAAAGTCGATTTGGTTTGGAGCCTGTCCGATATGTTCAACGGCTTCATGGTCATCCCCAACAATCGCCCTATTCCTCTTGCGCAAAGAAATCCGCACCGTTTACGACGATTATCTGGCGCAGAAAAAAGCAGGCAAAAACTTGTCCTACCAATATGAATTCCACGAATTCCACGACAAAGCTAATCCGCAATCGTGAAAAGGTCGTCTGAAAAGTTTTCAGACGACCTTTTTATCCCCTAATCATTGAACCGATTAATGTTTTTGTACAATCCCCGCCATCTCAACCCTTTCTCAGGCCGTCGGAAAAAGCGGCCTGAACCTTTTACAAAGAAAAGCCCATGTCCCAAGAAATCCTCGACCAAGTGCGCCGCCGCCGCACGTTTTGCCATCATCTCCCACCCCGACGCGGGTAAAAACCACGCTGACCGAAAAAGCTCTTGCTGTTTTCAGGCGCGATTCAAAGCGCTGGGTACGGTAAAAGGTAAGAAAACCGGCAAATTCGCCACTTCCGACTGGATGGAAATCGAGAAGCAGCGCGGCATTTCCGTCGCTTCATCAGTGATGCAGTTCGACTACAAAGACCACACCGTCAACCTCTTGGACACGCCGGGACACCAAGACTTCTCCGAAGACACCTACCGCGTTTTGACCGCCGTTGATAGCGCATTGATGGTCATCGACGCGGCAAAAGGCGTGGAAGCGCAAACCATCAAACTCTTGAACGTCTGCCGCCTGCGCAATACGCCGATTGTCACGTTCATGAACAAATACGACCGCGAAGTGCGCGACTCTTTGGAATTGCTGGACGAAGTGGAAAACATTTTAAAAATCCGCTGTGCGCCCGTCACTTGGCCGATCGGCGTGGGCAAAAAACTTCAAAGGCGTGTACCACATCCTGAACGACGAAATCTATCTCTTTGAAGCCGGCGGCGAACGCCTGCCGCACGAGTTCGACATCATTAAAGGCATCAACAATCCCGAACTGGAACAACGCTTTCCGCTGGAAATCCAGCAGTTGCGCGACGAAAATCGAATTGGTGCAGGCGGCTTCCAACGAGTTCAATCTCGACGAATTTCTCGCTGGCGAACTCACGCCCGTGTTCTTCGGTTCGGCGATTAACAACTTCGGCATTCAGGAAATCCTCAATTCATTGATTGACTGGGCGCCCGCGCCGAAACCGCGCGACGCGACCGTACGCATGGTCGAGCCGGACGAGCCGAAATTTTTCCGGATTTATCTTTAAAATCCAAGCCAATATGGACCCGAAACACCGCGACCGCATCGCCTTTCTTTACGCGTCTGCTCCGGCAAATTCGAGCGCGGCATGAAGATGAAACACCTGCGCATCAACCGCGAAATCGCCGCATCCAGCGTGGTTACGTTCATGTCGCACGACCGCGAGCTGGTGGAAGAAGCCTACGCGGGTGACATCATCGGCATCCCGAACCACGGCAACATCCAAATCGGCGACAGTTTCTCCGAAGGCGAGACAACTGGCGTTCACGGCATCCCCTTCTTCGCGCCCGAACTGTTCCGCAGCGTCCGCATCAAAAACCCGCTGAAAATCAAGCAACTGCAAAAAGGCTTTGCAACAGCTTGGCGAAGAAGGCGCGGTACAAGTCTTCAAACCGATGAGCGGCGCAGATTTGATTTTTGGGCGCAGTCGGCGTGTTGCAGTTTGAAGTCGTTACCTCGCGCCTCGCCAACGAATACGGCGTAGAAGCCGTGTTCGACAACGCATCCATCTGGTCGGCACGCTGGGTATCGTGCGACGACAAGAAAAAAGCTGGCAGAGTTTGAAAAAGCCAATGCGGGCAACCTCGCCATCGACGCAGGGTGGCAACCTCGCCTACCTCGCCCCCCAACCGCGTGAATTTGGGACTCACGCAAGAACGCTGGCCGGATATTGTGTTCCACGAAACGCGCGAGCATTCGGTGAAACTGTAATAGATTAAAAGGTCGTCTGAAACCCTGACAGGACAGACGATTAGAATCTTTTTATGCAACCTACGTCTATGATTTGAAGGAATGTTGATGAAAAAACAAATTGTATTGGCTGTTGCCCTGCTTCTGACCACTGCTGCCGCAAATGCCGGCGGGCCAAACTCTCCTGCGGCAAACAGAAATGGGATGGAACAGAATTAGGCGTAACCAAATGCCGTTATTCAGGTAACTCTTTATCTGACGCTTATACTGCTGCTTTAAAAAGAGGGGAAGCGGAGTACTGCCCAAAAACCCCTGCCAACCCGTAATATGAAACGTCAAATAAACGAAGAAACGGAAACCTCCATTCAATGGACCGGCAAAAAATAGTCAATGTTTGCGTAAATAGCGAGGGATTCGATTGTTTCGAATTGAAACAGCAAAAAGATCATGTGGATGTTACATTTTACGGTCGCAACACCATAAATCTTGGTTTAGGTCGTCTGAAAACTCAGTATGGCAACAAGCATGAATACCTGATACAGCCGACCAATTTTAGCCTAATTCGGAAAAATCATGCAAAAACTGCTTTTAGCGGCGAGTATTCATGGCAAGCATGCAATTTGCTGCCGCCGAACGCGCACCCATAGCAATTCTAAAAAGTACAGGGAAGCCATCAATGAAGATAAACAAACCTGCCGTGAAATGGGAAAAATTCTCTGTTGGTCAAGCTTTGGATATTATCGATTTGAAATAACGACGGTTATCATGATTTTATCTACGACATGAGCAAGGTCACCTGCGCCAACGCACCTGATCTGGGCGGCTCCGGCGGCTGGGCGGTCACTGTTTTTGCAGGCCAGCCGGATGGTTCTGCCAAACAGGCATTTCTTCATGGCGCAGTCGGAACAAAAATCATCGACAACAAACTTTATTTAGGCGTGGGTGGAGAGCTATGCGGCGAAGACACACGCGGTAAAGTACGCGCACAATATCAAAATTGTATCCGTCCGCTACAATGGAATGCACGCAAGAAAGTGTTTGAGTTTGCGCCCGTCTCGCAGAAAAAACCTTTCCCAAAAAGCTTGCAGCGTTAAGGACAAAATCAATCAGTCGGTCATCTGAAACCCGTAAACTGCACCTTTCACAAAGGTGCAGTTTTTTATTCCTGCCTGCAACTAGGTGCTTCATCTTTTTAGGTATGACGACAACCATGAGTGTTGCAGTTTGAGATTAAAAAAGCCGAGTCCTGCAATATACGGAACCCGGCTTATAGAAAACGTCCGAACAATCTCTTATACGCGCCCAAATTTTGCCGGGCAATTCAAGTTTTCAGACGACCTTTTAGCGTATCAAACCATCCGTTTTATTCAAACGGGCGCACTTCCAAACCGAACATACGGCGGGCGGTGTTCAGCATTTGGCAGCTGAAGCCCCACTCGTTGTCGTACCAAGCGAACACTTTGACCATGTTGCCGTCGGTTACTTTGGTCAACGTTGCGTCAAAGGTACTGGCTTGGGTGGTGTGGTTAAAGTCCATAGACACCAGCGGCAGCGTGTTGTAGCCCAACACGCCTTTCAGACGACCTTCTTCTGAGGCAGCTTTCATCAGCGCATTGATTTCTTCGACACTCGTATCGCGCGCGGCTTGGAAGCTCAAATCCACCAATGAGACATTGACGGTCGGCACGCGGATGGCAAGGCCGTCGAGTTTGCCTTTCAATTCGGGCAAGACCAAACCGACGGCTTTCGCCGCGCGGTTTTGGTCGGAATCATGTTTTTCCACACCGCTGCGGGCGCGGCGCAAGTCTTTGTGACGCACGTCGGTCACGGTTTGGTCGTTGGTCAGGGCGTGAATGGTGGTCATCGCACCTTTGACGATGCCGATGTTTTCGCTCAATACTTTGGCGACGGGGGCGAGGCAGTTGGTGGTGCAGGAAGCATTGGAGATGACGGTCATGTCGTTGGTGATCACGTCATCGTTCACACCGTAAACGATGGTCGCGTCAACATCAGCCTCGCCAGGCGCGGAAATCAGCACTTTTTCGCACCGCTTTCGAGATGGGCATTGGCTTTGGATTTGCTGGTAAACGAGCCGGTGCATTCCATCACCAAGTCCACGCCCAAGTCGCGCCAGGGCAGTTCGGCAGGGTTGCGGGTGGAGAAGAACGGGATTTTGCGGCCGTTGATGATGAGGTGGGTCGCATCGTGGGAAAATGTCAGCATTAAAGCGGCCGTGGACGGTATCGAATTTGGTCAGATGGGCGTTGGTTTCGAGGCTGCCGCTGGCGTTGACGGCGACGACTTCAAGTTGGTCTTGCAGGTTGTAATCGTAGATGGCGCGTAATACTTGGCGGCCGATGCGGCCATATCCGTTAATGGCGACTTTAATGCCCATGTTTTTTCCTTTTGGGGTATAGGGTGGTTAACTGATTCGCACATTATAGCAAATTTGTAGTGTGATGTAATTAACATTTTATCAAATAAATCTTGTTCAATCATATCTGCTTATTTTTATACCAAAAAGATAACTGAAATTATTTTATTCTACAAAAATACCATATAAGAAATTTATATTTCAATTATATTTAAAAATATACGTATTTAATCTTAGCTTTCCTACTCTCTCTAAAAAAGGGAAAACCTGAATCTTTCTGATTTTATTTATTTGAAAAAAAGATAATCTCTAACCAAAATTCCGCTACATCACGCAACAAAAATCCCCGCCATTCCCTCCCTTTTTATCTTAAAAAAATCAATAAATATAATCCTATGCCTAATTTCATAATAAATTAACAAACCCCTGCCCTCCTCCCAAAATCCCCCGTTTTCAAGGCATAAAGCGCGTTCTTAAGCGGAGGCTGCTTGAAGATTCCGTCCCACTGTTTTTAAAAATAAAAAAATGTTACGTTATATCAATCTGGAGAGAAAAACATGAAACATTGGAAACTCGGCGTCATCGCTGCATTAATGTCCGGCGCAGTTTATGCAGCCCCGATGAACGTCGTTACCAGCTTCAGCATTTTTGGGCGATGTTGCCAAACAAATCGGCGGCGACCGTGTTGCCGTGCAAAAATTTGGTCGGTGCCAACCAAGACACCCACGCCTACCACATGACCAGCGGCGACATCAAAAAAATCCGCGGTGCAAAATTAGTCCTGCTCAACGGCTTGGGCTTGGAAGCGGCTGATGTTCAGCGCGCCGTCAAACAAAGCAAAGTCCCCTTCGCCGAAGCAGCCAAAAGGCATACAGGCGCTTAAAGCTGAAGAAGGCGAACATCATCACGACCACGAAGGCCACCACCACGACCACGGCGAATTTGACCCGCACGTCTGGAACGACCCCGTTTTGATGACAACCTACGCCCAAAACGTTGCCAACGCCCTGATTCAGGCAGACCCCGAAGGTAAAAACCTATTACCAACAACGCGGGCAACTACCAAGTGCAGCTGAAAAAAACTGCACAGCGACGCTCAAGCTGCGTTTAACGCCGTTCCCGCTGCTAAGCGCAAAGTTCTGACCGGACACGACGCGTTCTCCTACATGGGCAAACGCTACAATATCGAGTTCATCGCCCCGCAAGGCGTGAGCAGCGAAGCCGAGCCGTCCGCCAAACAAGTGGCTTCCATCATCCGCCAAATCAAACGCGAAGGCATCAAAGCCGTGTTCACCGAAAAACATCAAAGACACGCGCATGGTTGACCGCATCGCCAAAGAAACCGGCGTCAACGTTGGCGGCAAACTCTACTCCGACGCGCTCGGCGGCGCACCTGCCAATACTTATATCGGCATGTACCGCTACAACGTCAAAGCCTTGACTGATGCGATGAAAAAATAAAACCGCAGAATCCAGCGTGAGCGGATAAACCGAAAGGTCGTCTGAAACAAGCTTGGCAAATTAAGCCCAAACCTGTTTCAGACGACCTTTCTCAAATGGATTAACTTTAAATCAGGACAAGGCGATGAAGCCGCAGACGGTACAGATAGTACGGAACCGATTCACTTGGTGCTTCAGCACCTTAGAGAATCGTTCTCTTTGAAAGCTAAGGCGAGGCAACACTGTACTGGTTTAAAGTTAATCCACTATATCTTTCTTTTTCGAAAGCGCTGCGCCAGTGCGTATCCGCAACAACCGCAGCGTTGACGCTCAAATTTACTCGTCGTCTTCTTCCAACGCTTCTTGTCCGCCTTTTTCGGCAAAATGACCCAACAACCAAAGCAGAGCGCCGCCACGGTAATCCCTGCTTTAATCCACATTGCAGTATCTTCCCCCAGTTATAAATCCATGCTAAAACTTTCGGCACAGCATTCATATAATTCAAACCGAACGCTAAAAGACCCAGGATAAACAAAGTGCTGCCAAATCTTTTCATGAAGATTCCTTTCGATGAAAAATCAGAAGATTTATAAAGAAATATAAAAAGATTACTTTCCGCGCAATATAGATGTAAAAACGATATCATTATAGTCGAAACAAATTAAAAAAATATATTTTCACGCAAAAATACATGGTTGAGAGCAAGCACCTCATTCCTTATCAAAGAACATATAGTGGATTAACTTTAAACCAGTACGGCGTTACCTCGCCTTAGCTCAAAGAGAACGATTCTCTAAGGTGCTGAAGCACCAAGTGAATCGGTTCCGTACTATCTGTACTGTCTGCGGCTTCGTCGCCTTGTCCTGATTTAAAGTTAATCCACTATAAATACCCCCTTTGAAAAACAGGTCGTCTGAAAAAAACGCCCCCATCCTGAATCCCATCTTCCCTCATCTTCCCCAAACTGCCTGAAATACAGCTAAAAATCCGTTTCCCCCACTTGCCAAGCCTGTTAAATTTTTTTACGATACAGCCATAGATTGTAAACAAAGGCCACAAGCCGACTGTTTTTTCAGACGACATTACCCCTGTCAGACTTCATTTCTATAACCGTAAGCCGCCAAGCGGCTGTTTTCATACCACATCAAAGCAAGAGGTATCAACGTGTCTGATTCCAAAACAAACGAACGCGCGACGTTTAGCAACCGCCGCGCGTTTATGGTTGCCGCCATCGGCTCTGCCGTCGGCCTGGGCAACATTTGGCGCTTCCCCTACATCGCCTTCGAAAACGGCGGCGGTGCGTTCCTCCTCCCCTATCTGGTCGCACTCTTGACTGCAGGCATCCCGCTGCTGCTGATCGACTACGCCATCGGCCACCGCTACCGCGGCTCGCCCCCGCTGGCTTTCCGCCGCCTCGGCCGCTGGTTCGAGCCTGTGGGCTGGTGGAACGTCATGGCCAATATCATCATCTGTATCTACTACGCAGTCATCATCGGCTGGTCGGCAAGCTATGCGTATTACTCGCTGAACGCGGCATGGGGCGCAGATCCGCAGGCGTTTTTCTTTAAAGACTTTTTGAACATGGCAGGGTCCCTGAAGCCTTAGGGCTTGGATTTTTGTCGGCAAAGTCGTCGGCCCGCTGATCGGCGTATGGCTGTTTACCTGCATCATCATGGCTTTGGGCGTACAAAAAGGCGTAGCAGGCGCATCGTCGTTTTTCATGCCGCTGCTTTTTGATTATGTTCATCATCATGGTCGGCATCTCGCTGACGCTGCCGGGCGCGGCCAAGGGCTTAGACGCGCTGTTTACGCCCAACTGGTCGAAACTTTCCGATCCCTAGAGTCTGGGTTGCCGCATACGGTCAGATTTTTCTTCTCGCTCTCCATCTGCTTCGGCATCATGGTGACTTACTCTTCCTACCTGAAGAAAAAACCGACTTGGGCGGTACCGGCTTGGTTGTCGGCTTTGCCAACAGCAGCTTTTGAATTGCTCGCCGGTATCGGCGTATTCGCCGCGCTGGGCTTTATCGCACAAGCCAATGGACAAGCCGTCAGTCAAGTTGCTTCCAGCGGCATTGGTTTGGCTTTCATCGCCTTCCCAACCATCATCAACCAAGCTCCGATGGGTGCGCTGATCGGCGTATTGTTCTTCGGTTCGTTGGTATTCGCAGGCATTACCTCGATGATTTCCATCGTCGAAGTCATCGTTGCCGCCATTCAGGGACAAATTGAACATCGGCCGCGTCAACGCTACCCTGCTCGTCTGCATTCCGATGGGCATTATCTCCACTCTGCTCTTCGGCACGACCACCGGCCTGCCCGTTTTGGACGTATTGGACAAATTCGTCAACACCTACGGCATCGTCGCCGCCGGCTTCGTCTATGTTTTGGCCATCATCGCCCTGCGCAAACTGCCCGAACTGCGCAACCACCTGAACGCGCTCTCCTCCGTCCGCGTCGGTGCGATTTGGACTGCCAGCGTCATCTTTACCGTTGCCATGCTCGGCTATATGTTGTACCAAGACACAATCGGCCTGCTTAAAGAAAACTACTCGAAATATCCCAGCGATTTCCTCAATATCTTCGGCTGGGGCATGTCGATCGGTCTGATTGTCATCTCCGTGGTGCTGTCGCTTCTGCCTTGGAAGCATGGTCAAAACTTCAACGTCAAAGACGAACACGAACATGAACAAGGAGACAAAGAATGAGTACCTCAGCCATCGTCATGATGATTATCGCACTCGTCGTCATTTGGGGCGGATTCATTCTGTCCGTATGGCGGCTGCCTGAAGAATAGGCTTTTTCCCAACAAGTGTTGCAGACACCGCACAGGTCGTCTGAGCAAACGCCCCGAAACCGCATTGCGGCTTCGGGGCGTTTTAATGCCATAAATCCAAGACAGACCAAGCTTTCCGTCTATCAGCCGAGTAACCGTACCGAACAAAAAGCAACATTTGTTTACGCTAATTTTTCCACAGGCGGGCGAAAGGTAAACAAAGGGCTGATTATAATGAAAATATAGTGGATTAAAATTGCAATGATACGGCGTTGCCAACGCCCTTATGTACTACCCGTACACGGCGGGCGTTGCCGCCTTGTCTCATTTTTATTTTAATCCACTATAACTCCGGCATCTGCCGTGTTTCACGAAAGGAAGAAACAATGACCATGAAACCACTTATGGCGGTATTGCTCGCCGCCAGCCTCAGCCTCCCCGCCATCCACGCGGAAGCGCGAGGCACGGCAAACCAGAAAAAAGCCACCCTTGCCGGCGCAGCAGCAGGCGCAGCCTTGGGCGGTCTATTGGGCAACGACGGACAAAGCGCGATCATCGGCGCAGTGGCGGGCGGCTTGGCAGGCAACGCCTACGCCTACCACAATAAAAATGAATCAAAAAGACAACGATATCGCCTTGCGCGACCGCCGTTACCGCGAATCCCGCTACTACGGCTACGACGGTTACAGCTACGGCGATCCGTACTACCGCGATACGTACTACAAAAACACAAACATAAACATCACCACCGCAAACACTACCGCGACTGGGACGATGATTACTACGATTACGACGACGATTAAACCCATCGTTTGACTGTCTGAACAAAAGGTCGTCTGAAAACCTGAAACCGGGTTGAACCGCCTTCCAACCTTGGGGATGTCCTAGCCATTTTCAGACGACCTAGACAAAGCCGGATTCTGCTTCCCGCAGATTCCGGCTTTTTCCATTCAAGCTCATCGTTCATGGTTGCATGACGTGATGCCGAACAAACCGCCGCATACAGGGACAACGCCAAAGTGGCAATTTTTGTCGAATTCCGCCTTTTTCAGACGACCCTTACCCTCCCCTCAAATTTACCTTTTCCGCCCGCTTCGGTATCATACCGCCTGTCTGTTTATCCCCTAACGGAATCCTGATTATGTCTGACTGGTCCCTCCCCGATTTCGAACGCAAAAATCTGTCCGCCCGAAGAATTGGCGCAACGTCTGCACGAACTGCCCCGCCCGCTGGTGTTTACCAACGGCTGTTTCGATATTCTGCACAGGGGCATGTTACCTATCTGGCGCAGGCTCGGTCGGCGGGGGCGGCGTTGGTGCTGGCTTTGAACACGGATGCGTCCGTGCGCCGTTTGGAGCAAGGGGACGACCGCCCCGTCAATCCGCTGGAAAACCGCGCGGCGGTGGCGGCGGCATTGGCAAGCGTGGATTTGGTTACTTGGTTTGACGAAGACACGCCCAGCCGAGCTGATTGAGCAAATCAAACCCGACATCCTGATTAAGGGCGGCGACTGGCCGGTCGAAAAAAATCGTCGGCGCGCAGAAACGCTGGCGCGCGGCGGCAAAGTGTTTTCCATTCCGTTCCTGCACCAGACTTCCACCACGAAAAACGCTGGAAAAAAATCCGCGCAGCCGAGGGCGGCAAATGACCGCGCTGAAACTGCCGCACAGTCGGGTTTTGGCGGAACTTGCCGACGGTCTGCCGCAACACGTTTCCCATCTCGCGCGTATCGCGGGCGTGAAGCCGCACCAGCTCAACGGCTTTTTGGCAACAGATGCCCGCACACATCCGCGGACTGCTGCGCCAGCACGACGGGCAGTGGCGGCTCGTGCGCCCGCTTGCCTTGTTTGACGAAGAAGCCTTGCAGCGTTTGGGCGCGGAACGCGGTTTTCAGACGACCTTAAAACATGAATGCACGTCCAGCAACGACGAAATCCTGAATCTGGCGCGCACTTCGCCCGAACAAGCCCATAAATCGCTCTGCGTCGCGCATCTGCAAACCAAAGGCCGCGGGCGGCAGGGACGCAAGTGGACACACCGGCTGGGCGAATGCCTGATGTTCAGCTTCGGCTGGGTATTCGACAAACCGCAGCACGAACTCGGCTCGCTCGCCCCCCGCCGTCGCGCTCGCCTGCCGTCGCGCCCTTAGCCGCATCGGGTTTGGACATACAAATCAAGTGGCCGAACGATTTGGTCGCCGGCAGGGACAAACTCGGCGGCATCCTGATCGAAACCGTCCGCAACGAGGGGCAAAACCGCCGCCGTCATCGGCATAGGCATCAATTTCGTCCTGCCCAAAAGAGTCGAAAACGCCGCCTCCGTCCAGGCCCTTTTTCACAACGCGCAGCTTGCCCGCGGCACCGCCTCCGTACACTGCATTCCCGCTTCAACGCTGTTGGACAAATTATTGGGCGAACTCAATGCCGTGCTGACGCAATACGCGCAAAGACGGGTTCACCCCTTCCTCGAAGAATACCAAACCGCCCACCGCGACCACGGCAGACCCGTCCTGCTCCTGCGCGACGGGCAAACCGTAAACGAAGGCACCGTACTCAATGTCGATGCGCAAGGCGCGTTGCACCTGATGACAGCCGCAGGCGAACAAACCGTCGTCAGCGGCGAAATCAGCCTGCGCCCTCGACGACACGCCCCGCACCGCCGCGCCGCGCCCGCCCGAACGCCTCCTCCTGCTCGACGGCGGCAACAGCCAGCTCAAATGGGCATGGGTGGAAAACGGCGTGTTCAACGAAGTCACCCGTGCGCCCGTACCGCGATTTGAGCAAGCTCGGCGAAGAATGGGCAGCGCGTTCAGACGACCGCACCCGCATCGTCGGCTGCGCCGTGTGCGGCGACCTCAAAAAAAGCCCTGGTCGAAGCCCACCTGACCGCGCCCGTCCGCTGGCTGCCCTCCATGCCGCAGGCGCTCGGCATCCGCAACCACTACCGCAACCCGCCGAACACGGCTCCGACCGCTGGTTCAACGCCTTGGGCAGCCGCCGTTTCAGCCAAAACGCCTGTGTCGTCGTCAGCTGCGGCACTGCCGTAACCACCGACGCGCTCACCGAAGACAACCATTATCTCGGCGGCACCATCATGCCCGGCTTCCACCTCATGAAAGAAGCACTCGCCGCCAAAACCGCCAACCTCGACCGCCCAGCCGGAAAAGTGTACCCCTTCCCCACCACCACGCCCAACGCCATCACCAGCGGCATGATGGATGCCGTTTGCGGAGCCGTCATCATGATGCACGGGCGGCTGCAACAAAAAACGGGCGAAGACAAACCCGTCGACGTCATCATCACCGGCGGCGGCGCAAGCAAAGTTGTCAACGCCCTGCCCAAAGCAGTTTGTTTTTGGACAATACAGTAAAAAAATTGTAGATAATCTCGTCATTTACGGCTTTATTGAACTGGGTCGCGCAAAGAGCAGGAACAGCCTGATAAATTGCCCGAATAAGCAGCCATACCGTAGCGCAGATTCAAAAAGGTCGTCTGAAACGCAACACCGCTTTTTCAGACGACCTTCAGACTGCAACAAACTTCAGCCGATTGGCTTTTGATGCCGATCCGCCACAACCAATAACAACACAAAACCGCCCGCACACCGCAACGGCAACCGAACACAAAAAGGAAAAACAACTCATGAAATGGCTTTTCGCCGCCCTCGTGGCACTCAACATCATCGTCTTCGGCGGCATGATTACGCACCGCCTCAACAACGCCAAATCCCCCAACGCCGCGCCCGTAGAAGGCGGTGCCCACGAACTCGCCCAACCTGAATCCCTGCGCCCGCAGCAAGCCCCCGCGCCTGCCGACAACGCGCAACCCGACTGGCTGCAAACCGACGAAACACAAGCCGACCTGCCCGGTACGAATCCGAAGAAGCCATAGCCGAACGCAAGAAAAAAAGAAGAAGAGGAACAGGCGCGCCGCGAAAAAGAAAAAGAACGTGAAGAAAAAGCCCGCCGCGAAAAGAAAAAAAGCCGCCGCCGAAAAACACCAACCCGGCTGCTGCCGCCGGCGAAAAATCCCGCCGCCAAAAACGCAGCCGCCGCCCGCCAATGTACGTCTAACGCCAGCGTTACCCTGGATGAAGACGACTACCACCGCATCAAAGGCCTGCTGACCCGTTGGCCGCACGCCGCCAGCCGCACCGTAGAAAAACGCGGCGCATCGAAAGACCACGCCGCCAAAACCTTCCGCGTCGTGCTGCCTGCCGACAGCGAAGCCATGAACCGCCTCGAAGCACTCGGTAACAAAGGCTTCAACGGCACGCTTCACAACGGCGAAATCAGCCTCGGCGTCATGAAAAAGCCGCTCCTCCGCCCAAGTCCTCATCTCGCGCCTGTCCGCAGCAGGGTTTCGGCGGCGCACGCATCGTCGAACAAGACGACAAAGGCAACGCTGCCGACAGCACCCTCAGCGTCTCCCACGCGACCGTCATCTTCATGTCGGTCGATGAAAAAGACGCACAGGAAATCCGCAACATCGTCGGCCGCTACGGCAGCCTGAATATGAAAAACCTGCAAATAAAAACCCAAAGGTCGTCTGAACGTTTTCAGACGACCTTTTGCAAAGATGCAACAGATTAGGGCGGCAGTCAAATCTCTTTTGAAAAAGCCGAATAAGTTAACGTTGATATCGCTCCCACCTTCACGCTACGAAACCGCCGACAAAACCCTTATCCGCACAAAGGTTCTTGAGAAACCATGAAACCCGCCCAAACCTCCCTACTGTTCGCCCTTCTGCTCGGACTACTGCCGGCAGCATACGCCGAAGACTACGACGACGAAGCCTATCAAAACCTGATCACGCAATGCACGCGCAACCAGCTCGACAGTTGCGTCACACTCGGCATTTGGACCCGCGACTATCTGGAAAGCCCCGCCGATGCCTACCTGCCGCTGAAAAAAAGCCTGCGACGGCAAAAACATGAAGGGCTGCAACGTATTGGCAAACCTCTATTTAGACCCATACAGCGGTTTGGGCATGGACTACCCAAAAAGCCCTCGAACTTTACCGCAAAAGCCTGCAAAGGCGGCTATGAAAAACGCCTGCCGCAACGCCAAAGAAACCGAAGAGGAAATGCGCAATCAAACGGCGGAAGACCGCGCAGCCAAACGCCAAGAGCGGCTGGAGGGCACTGCAACGTTCCTGCATGGGCGAAAACGATGCCGCTTGCAGGGCCTTACAACGCGAATTGCAACGCTGATACAGAAGCCGCGGTCGTCTGAAACGGCTTTCAGACGACCTATGCTACAATTTCACGCATCCGAAACCCATTACAGGAAAATTCATGGAAGCCACCGTCTATCTCGAAGACAACGAATACATCGCCTTATGCGACCTCTTGAAGCTCGCCGGACTTGCCGAAAGCGGCGGGCAGGGCGAAAGCGTTTATCGCCGAAGGGCTGGTGTTGCGCAACGGCGAAACCGAAACCCGCAAAACCGCCAAAAATACGCGGCGGCGAAGTCATCGAGTTTGACGGCGCGCGCTTGAAATCGCCGATGGATACGACCCTGAAGAATAAAGCCGAAGCCCTCTTGGGCGAGCCGCTTTTAGACGAAACCCGTCCGCCCCGAATCGTGGGAATGCTGCGGCAGCGACTGCGGCGATGTCTGCATCCAGACGGTTTATTGGACGGAAAAAAAGCCCGCTACGATGCGCAACGGCGGAAATTGAAAGAAGCGGGTTGGACGGACGACGAAGACAGCGGAAAGGTCGTCTGAAAACGGTTTGGCTGGATGAGAACCGCGTTTTCAGACGACCTTTTATTGTTAAACACCGCTGCTCGGATAGTGGCATCCGACAAAGCTTCTAATATTTCGTCCATTCAAATCATTACGGCGGGATTTGAAATGTCAGATTCAAAAATCCGAACTACTGGATTTCAGACGACCTTTGTCCGACTCGGTTTTCAACATGACCGTCTCCGCCCTTCATTCACCACACACTAACGCCCCCATGATAGACCTGCACTGCCATTCCACCGTTTCCGACGGTATGCTCTCCCCCGCCGAAGTCGTGCGCCTCGCGCATCAAAACGGCTGCACGCTGCTGGCGTTGACCGACCACGACCACACCGGCGGCATCGCCGAAGCGCGCGCCGAAGCCGGCAAGCTCGGGCTGCGTTTTGTCAACGGCGTGGAAATCTCCGTAACTCGGCGCGGGCGTACCATACACGTTGTCGGTTTGGATTTCGACGAACAAGACGAAAACCTGCAAAACCTGTTGGCGCAAGTACGGCAAGGCCGTCTGAAACGCCTTGAAGCCATCGCCGCCAAGCTCGAAAAAGAGGCATCAGCGGCGCATACGACGGTGCGCTCGCGCTGGCGGCAAACAAAGAAATGGTCAGCCGCACCCACATCGCCGAGTTCCTCATCCGAGCGGGACACGTCAAAAACAAAGCAGCAGGCGTTCACCAAATACTTGGGCGACGGCAAACCCTGCGCCGTCCACCACGAATGGGCGACGCTGGCAGACTGCGTCTCCGCCGTCAACGGTGCGGGCGGCATGGCGGTCATCGCCCACCCCATGCGCTACGACTTGTCCGCCACCGCCAAGCGCAATCTGTTTGAAGAATTTAAAAAAACCTCGGCGGCGTGGGCATCGAAGTCCACAGTGGCAACTGCTGCAAAAACGACCGACTCAACTACGCGCTGCTGGCAGAACGCTTCGGCATGCTCGCCAGCGCGGGCAGCGACTTTCCACCGCTTAAACGACTTCAGCGGCGGCATCCTCGGCGCGTGTCCCGAGCTGCCGGAAAACTGCAAACCGGTTTGGGAACATTTCAAAAGGGTTTGAGCAAACAAACTTCAAGAAAATATCTAAAAATTGCGTCCAATCATCGTTCTTTTCGTTTTAGACGGCAACGTTCTACGTTCCGAACCAAACCGGTCGAACACTTATCTTGCCTCTCTTTTATCTTGATTTTTGCCATAAAAGGTCGTCTGAAAGCGGGAACAGTGCTTTCAGACGACCTTTGTGTAACAATCCGATTAGAACAGGGCTTGCAGAATCAGGTAGCAGGTCACGGACAGGGATGGCGGCGGCAGGCAGGGTAATGACCCATGCCAAGCCGATGGGTTTCATCAGCTTCCAGTTGGCGTTGCGGTTGACCAAACCGATGCCGAGTACCGCGCCGACCAAAATATGGGTACTGGATACGGGCAGCCCCCATAAAGGAGGCGGCCATCACGACGGCGGCGGCGGAGAGTTCGGCGGTAAAGCCCGAAGCGGGGTGCATTTCCGCCAAGCTGCTGCCGACGGTTTTAATCACTTCTTTACCGACAAACCACAAGCCGACAATCAAGGCGATACCGAATGTCAGCATGGCAATCGGCGGAACGGCGTTTTGAGAGGTAATGCTGTTGGTACGCAATGCGTCCATAATGGCGGCAAACGGGACCGATGGCGTTGGCAATATCGTTCGCGCCGTGGCTGAAGGCGAAGCCGCAGGCGGTAAATACCTGCATCCATGAAAAACATTTGAAAAGGTGGATTTATCCAAATCTTTGCGCTTCAGGCTTTTTGGCGAATACGAACGTACCCCATCCACACTGCCGCGCCGATCATGAAGATGGTCAGGAAGCTGTTGACATTGCTCATGCCTAAGTGAAGGTTGTTCAACCCTTTGAAAATCAGCATGGCGGCAATCATCATCCCGCCGAAAGAGGCGATAAAGGGAACCCAAGAATGAAGGGCTTTATAGGAGTCGACGTTGTTTTTTTGCGGTTGTCCAAATCGTACAGGCCGCGGTAGTAGTCGCTTTTTCAGATCGGCGGGATCAAAAATCCGGCTCGTCGTAGATTTGCGCGTCGTCGCGCCATTTTGGTGGCGTATTCGACTTTTTCGCTTTCGCTCAAGGCTTCAAAAAAACAGGCGGTGCTGTTCTTTGTAAGCCTTTTTTTCTTGCTTGATGCCCTTGAGCGTGCCTTCCGCCCAAGCGTTGTAATCCAAAACGTTTTTCTTCACTCTGGAAAACAGTAAATAGGAAACCGTACCGCCCAAAATGGGGGACAAAACCCAAGACAGGGCGATTTCGCCCAATTTGCTCCATTGAATCAGATCGCCCGCGTTCATATTGTTCATCACCGCCATGCAGACCGCGCTGCCGACGATACCGCCGATAATGGCGTGGGTAGTGGAAACAGGCAGGCCTTTGCGCGAGGCGAACAAAAGCCACAATGCCGCCGCGAGCAGCGCGGACATCATGATAAAGACAAACTGCATAGGGCTGAAGGTCGATGCCGTTCAAATCCACAATGCCTTTGCGTATGGTATCGGTCACTTCGCCGCCCGCAATCACCGCGCCGCTGACCTCGAACACCGCCGCAATCAGCAAAGCCTGGGGAATCGTCAGCGTACCGGAGCCGACGCTGGTACCGAAGGAATTGGCGATATCGTTGCCGCCCACGTTAAACGCCATGAAAACGCCGAACATGGTAGCGATAATGAACAATATGGAATGGTTGTAATGGGTATAGCCCAAGCCCCAGTAAATAAAAATAGCCGACCATGCCCACCAGCATAGCGGCAAAGACAGCATTAATCAGCTTCAAGTTGGCACTCATCTGAGTTTGAGCCATAGGATCAGCTTCCTTAAGAATTGCGGATGTGTTTCGGACTATTGTAACCTTTTTGCAATCTTTCTTGAAACATTTATTTACCTTCGCCGCGCCAAATACCTGACAAATCGCAAAACCGCGTTAAAATGTTTTTTTACGGCCTAATCCGAACCACAACCCATGAATACCCAACTTTATATCGGCATCATGTCCGGCACCAGCATGGATGGTGCAGATGCCGTGCTTATTCGTATGCAGAGCAATCAATGGCAGGGCGCGCTGGCTCATGCCTTTACCCCGTATTCAGACGACCTCCGTCAAGAGCTTCTAAACCTTCAAAATATCGGCGACAACGAATTGCACCGCAGCAATATCCTGTCCCAGACCCTCAGCCGCCTTTACGCGCAAAACCGTCCACACCCTCCTCTCAGAACAAAACCTGCCCGCCGAAGCCGTTACCGCCATCGGCTGCCACGGGCAAACCGTCCGCCACGCCCCCGAACACGGTTACAGCATCCAGCTTGCCAACTTGCCCCTGCTGGCGGAACTGACCGGCATTTTTACCATCGGCGATTTCCGCAGCCGCGATTTGGCTTCGGGCGGACAAGGCGCGCCGCTGGTTCCCGCCTTCCACCAAGCCCTGTTCCAACATCCGCAGGAAACCCGCGTCGTCCTCAATATCGGCGGCATCTCCAACATCAGCGTCTTACCGCCGCAGCAAGCCGCGTTCGGCTTCGACACCGGTCCCGGCAATATGCTGATGGACGCGTGGATGCAGCACAACTGGCAGCAGTCATACGACCGCAACGGGCAACGCGCCGCACAAGGCACTATCCTGCCTGATTTGCTGGACCGCCTGCTCGACCATCCCTATTTCAGACGACCCCACCCCAAAAAGTACGGGCAGGGGAGCTTTTTCTCCTTAAACTGGCTTCAAGGTCGTCTGAAAGGCGGCGAAAAGCCCGAAGATGTTTTAAGAACCTTGGTTCGCTACACCGCGCAAACCATCCGCGACGCCGTCGATACAGCCGCCCCCGACACGCGCAATCTCTATGTCTGCGGCGGCGGCATCCGCAATCCGGTTTTGATGCAGGATTTGGCGGACCTGTTCTCCCCCTCTGTCGGATTGAACAGCACCGCAGCGCTCCACCTTGACCCGCAATGGGTCGAAGCCGCCGCTTTTGCCTGGCTCGCCGCGTGCTGGATAAACCGAACGCCCAGCAGCCCGAACCATGCGACCGGCGCAGCCAAAGCCTGCATCTTGGGCGCAGGCCACTACGCCTGATATCCGATTTCAGACGACCCGTCCGATATCGGCTGCCATAGCCGGACAATCCGTCCGCGTCCAAACTCCGTCCCATCAAAAAAGGTCGTCTGAAAAGCGGCAACCCGAGTTTGAAACTTGGTTGAACCGCGTTTTCAGACGACCTTTTACACGTCTCTTTCAATTATTCTTTTTTACCGGCAAGTCCGATGTCTTTTTCTTTATCGCCGACTTTCACTTGCGCTTTACCGGCAATCTCTTCGGCTTTGCTGCCGAAAATGTTCAAACGGTAGCTGCCTTTGTCTTCATTATTGAGCGTCGCGCGTCCGTTGATTGCCGAACCCGCCCCTGCTGCGGCAATGTTGGCGGCAGCCAAATCGACATTGTAATCAGGTGCCATGCCGCTGATTTTGCCCTGACCTTGTTTTTTTCTCAAAATCGATGGTGTACGTCAGGCGGCCGCTATTATCGTCGCCGTTAAACGCGATGCCGCGGTAGGTATAGCGGCCCAGTTGCGGCAGGTCTTTAAAGGCAATTTCCTTACCTTGCACTTCGCCGACTTTAAATTCATACGCCTGCAAGTCTTTCAGCTTTGTTGCCGTCGGCAGGATCGGCTTTCTGCTTGATATATTTGGCAGCGACAGCCGAATTGTCTTGTTTGTAAACCATAAAATCGCCACGTTCCAAATCGATGACCTGTCCGTTGACGTTGATTTTGCCGACGTAATCATAATAGGAAATCTTGTCGCGCTTCAGAAAGGCGGTGTCCAAATTGTCGCCTTTTTTTAAGCGTTTGCACCTTATTGTTGGCACTCAGCTGCATCGTGCCGTTTTCGGGAACGCTCTCGAAAACGGTAATGTATTTCACGCCCTTAGCCTTAGGATCAAAGCCTTTGCCTATCGCATCGGACAGCGCGGAAGAGGAGCTGCCGCAGGCGGCAAGCGTAGAAACCAAAGATGCGGCAAGAACCAAGCGGACGGCTTTCATGGTTTTCCTTTCGTTTGAAGTTGTTTGATAACATATTCATATTATCGCACCAGCCCTCAATGACGTATGATTTAAATCAATATTCATCATTCCTATTCCGCCGCTTTGCCAGCCTTTGCAGTTTATACCGTCGTCTTTTCATTTTTGTGAAACCGTTACACAGTCCCGCCGATTGCCAAACAACCCGATACCATGCTGCTTCCGCCATCTGCCTCTACCGTTGAGGTCGTCTGAAAGCCCGCTGCACTCGTTTTAGCGAAACTCACTTTGTTCGTTTTTCAGACGACCTTTTTTTCCAACCCTGCTACAATACGCCTTTTACTGTTCACGCCGATTTTGCCATGACCGAGCCGACCTACATCCCGCTGCGCCTGCATACCGAATTTTCGATTACCGACGGTATGGTGCGGATTAAAAAAACTGATTGCCAAAGCGCAGGGAATACGGTTTGCCTGCTTTGGGCATCAGCGATTTGATGAACGAATTCGGTTTGGTGAAATTCTATAAAAGCCTGCCGCAGCGCGGGGATTAAGCCCGTCGGGGCGGCGGATGTGTGGATAGGCAATCCGAATGCGCCCGACAAGCCGTTCCGCGCCATGCTGGTTATCCGCAACGATGCGGGCTATCTGCGCCTGAGCGAGCTTTTTGACGGCGGCTTATGTCGGCAAAGACCGCAATGTCCATCATGCGGAACTCAATCCCGAATGGCTGGAAAAACGGCGACAACAGCGGCTTGATTTGTTTGAGCGGCGCGCATTACGGCGAAGTGGGCGTGAATCTGTTGAACGGCAATGAAGACGCGGCGCGTGCAGCGGCGTTGAAGTATGCGGCATGGTTTCCCGATGCGTTTTATCTGGAGCTGCAACGCTTGCCCGAACGCCCCGAATGGGAGGCTTGCGTTTCGGGCAGCGTGAAGCTGGCGGAAGAATTGGGTTTACCGGTGGTGGCGACACACCCGACGCAGTTTATGAGCCGCGACGATTTCAACGCGCACGAGGCGCGGGTGTGCATCGCGGGCGGCTGGGTGCTGACGGACAAGAAACGTCCGCGCGATTTCACGCCGAGCCAGTTTTTCATTCCGCCGGAAACGATGCTGGAGCGTTTCGCCGACTTGCCCGAAGCCTTGGAAAACACGGTGGAAATTGCCAAACGCTGCAATATCCATATCACGCTGGGCAAAAACTTCCTGCCCCTGTTCCCGACGCCCGACGGCCTGTCGCTGGATGATTATTTGGTGAAACTGTCCAACGAGGGCTTGCAGGAACGCATGGTTCAGCTTTATCCCGACGAGGCGGAGCGGGCGGCGAAAATGCCGGAATATCAGGAGCGGCTGGATTTTGAGCTGAACATCATCATCCAGATGAAATTCCCCGGCTATTTCCTTATCGTACAAGACTTTATCAACTGGGCGAAAACGCACGGCTGTCCGGTCGGGCCGGGCCGTGGTTCGGGTGCAGGCTCGCTGGTGGCTTATTCATTGAAAGATTACCGACCTCGACCCGCTGAAATACGCGCTGCTGTTCGAACGTTTCTTAAACCCCGAACGCGTTTCCATGCCCGACTTCGACGTGGACTTTTGCCAAAGCAACCGCGGCCGCGTGATTGAATATGTGCGCGACAAATACGGCGCGCAGGCGGTGAGCCAGATTGTGACCTTCGGCACGATGTCGTCCAGCGGTGATACGCGACGTGGGGCGCGTGTTGGAGCTGCCGTTTACCCTGTGCGACAAACTGTCTAAGCTGATTCCGCTGGAAGCCAACAAACCTTTGGGTTTGGACGACGCGATGAAGGCGGAGCCGCAGATTCAGGAATTGATTGAAGCGGAAGAAGCGGACGAACTGATTACACTGGCGAAAAAGCTGGAAGACCTGACGCGCGGTTTGGGTATGCACGCGGGCGGCGTATTGATTGCGCCGGGCAAGATTTCCGATTACAGCCCCGTGTATCAGGCGGACGAATCCGCCTCGCCCGTATCCATGTATGACAAGGGCGACGTGGAAGACGTGGGTTTGGTGAAGTTCGACTTTTTGGGCCTGCGCAACCTGACCATTATCGAAATGGCGCAGAACAACATCAAAAACACCACCGGCGATATTGTCGATGTCGGCAAAATCCCGCTTGACGACCAAGCCGCTTACAAAATCTTCCGCGACGCGAACACCACCGCCGTATTCCAGTTCGAATCGACCGGCATGAAAAAAATGCTGAAAACGGCGCACACCACCAAGTTTGAAGAACTTATCGCCTTCGTGTCGCTCTACCGCCCCGGCCCGATGGACAACATTCCCGACTTCGTCGCGCGTATGAAGGGGCAGGAATTCCAATACATCCACCCGCTGCTGGAAGGCATCCTCGCGCCGACCTACGGCATTATGGTGTATCAGGAACAAGTGATGCAGGCGGCGCAGATTATCGGCGGCTACTCGCTCGGCGGCGCGGACTTGCTGCGCCGCGCCATGGGTAAGAAAAAGCCCGAAGAAATGGTGAAACACCGCGAAATCTTCGCCGAAGGCGCGGCAAAACAAGGCATTTCGCGCGAAAAATCCGACGAAATCTTCAACTACATGGAAAAATTCGCCGGCTACGGTTTCAACAAATCCCACGCCGCCGCCTACGCCCTGATTTCCTACCAGACCGCATGGCTCAAAGCCCATTACCCCGCCGAATTTATGGCGGCAACCATGTCGTCTGAATTGGACAACACCGACCAGCTCAAACATTTCTACGACGACTGCCGCGCCAACGGCATCGAGTTCCTGCCGCCCGACATCAACGAATCCGACTACCGCTTCACGCCGTATCCGAACATGAAAATCCGCTACGCACTCGGCGCGATTAAAGGCACGGGCGAAGCCGCCGTCGAATCCATCATCGCCGCGCGGCAAAGCGGCGGCAAATTTACCGGCCTCTTGGACTTCTGCGAGCGCGTCGGCAAAGAACACATGAACCGCCGCACCCTCGAAGCCCTGATACGCGGCGGCGCGTTCGACAGCATCGAACCCAACCGCGCCATGCTCTTGGCAAACATCGACCTCGCCATGAACAACGCCGACCAAAAAGCCGCCAACGCCAATCAGGGCGGGACTTTTCGACATGATGGAAGACGCCATCGAACCGGTGCAGCTCATCGACGCGCCCATGTGGAGCGAATCGGAAAAAACTCGCCGAAGAAAAACCGTCATCGGCTTTTACCTGTCCGCCACCCCTTCGGCCCGTATGCCCAAGAAGTCCGCCAAATCGCCCCGACCAAATTAGGGTCGTCTGAAACCGCAAGACAGCGTGCGCCTCGCCGGATTCGTTACCGCCGTGCGCACCATGATGGGCAAACGCGGCAAAATCGCCTTCGTCAGCCTCGAAGATTTGAGCGGGACAGATTGAAATCATGGTCAGCGGCCAGACGCTGGAAAAACTGCGCCGACTACCTCAAATCCGACCAAGTGCTGATTATCGAATCCAAAGTCAGCCGCGATGATTACGGCGGCGGCGACGGGCTGCGCATCATGGCAAACCAAGTCATGACCCTGCAAATGGCGCGCGAACGTTACGCCCGCAGCCTCAGTCTCGCCCTCGCCCCCGGCCACGACATCGAACGCCTCGCCGCCATCCTCACCGCCCACCGCCTGCCCGACACGTCGCACATCCCGCTGCAACTGTCGTACAGCAACGACAAAGCGTCGGGCAGGTTTCAGTGCCGCCGAAATGGATGGTGACGCCGAGCTCTGCGTTATTCGAAGAACTGGAAAAAAACTGCTCGGCAGCAGGGCAGTACGCGTGAATTGGTAAGGAACAGGGGTCGTCTGAAACAGCGACGGAAAGCTGCTGTTTAAACTGCATCGCCATTAAAATACAAAGCTGTACCTTTATTATCAGACGACGTTTGATAAACCATTCAAAGACGTCGTCTGAAAACGCAAAACCACACCACATTACAATTAAGTCATCACTCACTACACCACATCATGAACACATACTCCGAAGAACCCGACGGCTTCATCCTGTATGACGAAAGGCCCGATCCCTTCGACAACCGCCGCGCCAGCCGTACGCGCTTTGCGGCAGTAAACCTGCCCATTTTGCTGGGCATAAGCGCAGTGTCCGCACTATTGCTGTGGATTACCCAATCATGCTTGGGTCAATGCGGCATCAACCGGCAGGTCGGCGGCGCAGTGCATGTCTTTGCCATCGCCCTTTACGGCCTGCTGCACTATCAAAGCACTTGGCTGGAAAAGCGCTGCAATGATGCCGGAAAGGGGCATTATCCGGCGATATGGATGTTCAGAATTAGCCTCGTACTTGCCGCCATCAGCCTGATATTGCCGGTATTTACATTACCTATGGTCGCGGGCGGACTGCTTCAATTCGTCTACGGCATGATATTGCCGTCCAACCCATTGCCCAACCTGATGGGCTATCCTAAAACCAACTCGACAGCCCTACAAATCTGCGCGCTCTTAGCGTGTATCACGGCGGTGCTGATGGCTATCGGATTGTTGCATTGGTTTTAAACGCTCCGAAATATAGTGGATTAAAATTGCAATGATACGGCGTTGCCAACGCCCTTATGTATAGTGGATTAAATTTAAATCAGGACAAGGCGACGAAGCCGCAGACAGTACAAATAGTACGGCAAGGCGAGGCAACGCCATACTGGTTTAAATTTAATCCACTATACTACCCATACACGGCGAGCGTTGCCGCCTTGTCTCATTTTTATTTTAATCCACTATAAAGCAAAGGTCGTCTGAAAACCTTGTCTAAAAGGTTTCAGACGACCTTTTCAGTATGGCAGGCTCTAATTCATCCAACCGCCCACCCCTATTTTTCCTAACACGCGTGCAACACAAATATCGTCGGGCGTTTTTCAAATTCGGCAGCGTTTTCGATTTCCGCCAAGCGACAACAGTTTGGCTGATGATTTCCTGCGTCGGCAAAGTCAGGTCGGTTGCGGTGCAGAGGCGGGTTTCAGGGTGCAGCGTTTCCAGCGCGTCGGCGAGCAACGCGTCGTTGCGGTAAGGCGTTTCGATGAAAAAGCTGGGTTTCGTTTTTGCTGGCGCGAACGCTGTTCCAAGCTCTTCAAAGCGGCGATACGCTCGCTTTTTCTCGGACGGCAGATAGCCTTTGAACGCGAAATTCTGCCCGTTCGCCCCTGATGCCATCAACGCGAGCAACAGGCTGGACGGGCCGACCAGCGGCCGGACTTCATAGCCGTGTCGGTGCGCCAATGCTACCAGATTCGCGCCGGGATCGGCAACCGCGGGACAACCCGCTTCGCTGAGGATGCCCATGCTGCGCCCTTCCTGTAAAGGTTTCAGAAGCCCGGGCAGGGTTTTTCAGGTCGGTGTGTTCGTTGAGGGTTTGCAGGTTCAGCTCGCGGATGGGGGTCGTGATGCCCAAATGTTTCAAATGGGCGCGGGCGGTTTTCTCGGCTTCGACGACGAAATCGGTCAAGCCGGTAATCTGCGCCTGTTCGTGCGGCAGCAGGCAAGGGCGTATCGGGAGCGCCCAAAGGGGTGGGAATCAGGTAAAGAATCGGGGACATGATGGATTTCCTATACGGAAGGTCGTCTGAAACCGTCAAACGGCTGTTTTCAGACGACCTAAATGATTTCTACGCCTTCGTTTTTTAAAAACTCGACCAGTTTGAAGATGGGCAAACCGATAAGCGCGTTCGGGTCGCTGCTGTCTATGCGTTCCAGCAACACCGCGCCCAAGCCCTCGCTCTTCGCCGCACCCGCGCAGTAAACCGCGTCCGGTTCGCGCGCCAGATAACGCTCAATCTGCCCGTCTGTCAGCGCGCGCATCACGACCGACGTGTTATCGACATGACGCTGAATGCGTCCCGAGGCAGTATTCAAAAGCACGATTGCGCTGTAAAATTCAATCTTTCTGCCGCTCAAATCCCTGAGCATTTGTTGTGCATTTGCGACGTTCATCGGTTTGCCCAACTGGCGGTCATTGCACCACGCCACTTGGTCCGCGCCGATTACCAACGCGGCAGGAAATCGAGCCGCCAGCGAACGCGCCTTCCCTTCCGCCAAACGCAAGGCAGTATCCGCCGCGTTTTTCACCCGCAGCAGGGTGTTTCGTCGAAATCAGGCGCGGCAGTTTGAAAAATCAATGCCCAAACGTTCGAGCTGCGCGCGGCGGAACACCGAACCCGAACCCAATATCAAAGGCAGTTTTGCACTCATATTTTGCTTAAAAAAATATTGACGTTAGACTGTCGAAATTATATCATACCCCGTTTATGTCAGACCCTAATTTGATTGACCCAGAAGTTTTTCGCCTCGAAAAAGCAGACCCTGCAAGGCAGCTTCCTGCTTGAGGAATTGGACGAACGAGTCCGTTCGCACGATTATCCGGCCGACAAACAGACCAAAGTGTCGTTTACGCTGAGCGGCGGACGCGACCGACTGCAGCGTTTGTTTCTCGATTTGAACGTCAAAGCCGATATGCCGCTGATTTGCCAACGATGTATCCGCCCCATGCCGTTTACGCTCGACGAAACCAGCCGTATTGTTTTGTTCGCCAACGAAGAGGACTTGGATGAAGCAATGCTTGCCGACGAAGAGTTGGAAGGCATGCCGATTGAGAAAGAACTCGACGTACGCGGGTTGGTGGAAGACCAAATCCTAATGTCGCTCCCCTTCTCCCCGCGCCACGAAAAACTGCGACAATGCCGCGCTGGAACAAGTCAATCAGGACAAACCCAACCCTTTTTGCTGTTTTAGCAGGTTTGAAAAAGCAGTTAATCAGGACACAGTTTTATTTATCTAGGAGCTTGAAATGGCCGTTCAACAAAACAAAAATCCCTTCCAAACGCGGTATGCACCGCTCTCACGACGCTTTGACCGCGCCTTCTCTGTCTGTTGACAGCGTAACCGCGAAGTACACCGCCCGCACCACATTTCCCCAACGGTATGTACCGCGGCCGTAAAGTAGTGAAAGCCAAAGGCGAATAATCTTATTCGACTGACTGAAAAAGCCAGAATATTGCCATGCAATGCTGGCTTTTTTACATTACATCCGAACTGCCTGACTCCATGCCTGCCCATGCTTCAAAATGCGGCACAAAATCCCTGCAGTTCAAACTGATACACCCCATTAAATCGGGAATCGCCATGAAACAGAAAATCTGGTACACCTACGACGACATCCACCGCGTGATCAAAGCGTTGGCGGAAAAAATCCAAAACTCCGGCGTCAAATACGATGCCATGATCGCCATCGGCGGCGGCGGCTTCATCCCCGCCCGTATGCTGCGCTGCTTTCTGGAAATCCCGATTTACGCCGTAACCACCGCCTATTACGACAGCGACAACGAAGGACAGGTAACGGAAGAAGTCAAAAAAGTCCAATGGCTCGACCCCGCGCCTGACGCGTTGAAAGGCAAGACGTCGCTCGTCGTCGATGAAGTCGACGACAGCCGCGTGACCATGGAATTCTGCCTGACCGAGTTGCAAAAGAAGATTTCGGCACCATCGGCGTTGCCGTCCTGCACGAAAAAAATCAAAGCCAAAGTCGGCAAAAATCCCCTGAAGGCATCCCCTACTTTAGCGGCCTGACCGTAGAAGACTGGTGGATCAACTACCCTTGGGACGCGCTCGACATCGACGAGCACAACCGCCTTGCCGCCGAAGGCAAAAAAATAAACCCGCGACGGAGAAGCCCGCCTTCTCCCGAAACGGCAAAAAGCAAAAATCCGTAGAACACCGACAAAACGAGATTTTTGCCTCTTTTCAGCGTATCTTCATAAAACGCATTAGAATGTGGAACGCAACCCTTCAATCCGAAGCCCCCTGACCACATACACCCCTTTTCAGACGACCCCGTACCGCGTATCGCAAAAGGTCGTCTGAAACCGACTGTGAAGCCGAACAAACCCACAGAGGCAGCCGACACCGCCCTCTTCCGTTTCACAGCACAAACCGGAGAACAACATGATTACATTGGCCGTAGATGCCATGGGCGGCGACTCAGGTCTCGCAGTTACCGTCCCCGTCGCCCTTGCCTTTTTGAAACAGCAGCAAGACGTACACCTCATTATGGTCGGCGACGAATCCGCCGTCCGCCAAGCCCTCTCCGCAGCCAACGCACCGATGGAGCGCATTACGCGCTCCACGCCTCCGAAGTCGTCGGCATGGACGAAGCCCCTCAGCTTGCCCTGAAAAAAATAAAAAGACTCCTCCATGCGCATTGCCATCAACCAAGTCAAAGAAGGCAACGCGCAGCTGCCGTATCTGCCGGCAACACCGGCGCGCCTCATGGCGACCGCCCGCTTCGTCCTCAAAACCATTCCCGCATCGACCGCCCCGCCATCGCCAAATTCCTGCCATCCGACAGCGAACACCTGACCCTCGCCCTCGATTTGGGCGCAAACGTTGACTGCACGCCCGAGCAGCTCGTACAGTTCGCCATCATCGGCAACGAACTCTTCCAAGCCCCTCTACCCACAAAAAGGCAGCCCGCGTGTCGGTCTGCTTAACGTCGGCACCGAAGACATCAAGCGCACGGACACCGTCAAACAAACCTTCAAACTGCTCAAAAAGCAGCAAACTGAATTTCATCGGCAACATCGAAAGCAACGGCGTCCTGTACGGCGAAGCCGACGTGATTGTCGCAGACGGCTTTGTCGGCAACATCATGCTCAAAACCATCGAAGGCGCGGTCAAATTCATGAGCGGAGCCATCCGTCAGGAATTCCAACGCAACCTGTTCAACAAAAATGGCCGCGATCGCAGCCCTCCCCGCCCCTGAAAGGCTTGAAAAAGCAAACTGGATCCCCGCAAATTCAACGGCGCCATCCTGCTCGGCCTACGCGGTATCGTCATCAAAAAGCCACGGCGGCACAGATGATATCGGCTTCAGCTATGCCTTAGAAGAAGCCTACCACGAAGCAAAATCCGCCGGCCTGTCGAAAATCGAACAAGGTGTCGCCGAACAATTCGCCGCATTGGAAGCGATTAAGGCGGAACAAGCCGCTCAAGAAGCACAGCAAGCTGAAGAAACCAAAGTTTAAGGTCTCTCTGCGCAAATCCTCCAAGCGTGTTTGCTACATAGTAAAAAGGGTCGTCTGAAATCCGTTTTCAGACGACCCTTTGAGTTTGAATCATTCAAAGTCAATCAACGTTTAATCAAAACAGCACGGTCTAGCCCCGCCCTAATACCCCATCTGTCTGATAGGCTTCACTTTCTTATCGCAATACTTCAGACCGATACCGGTTTATCCTCTTCTATTTCTTTCCAACTCTGTTAGCAATAACCATTAAATCTTATTATTTTTTTCAATTAATTATATTAAATTTACGATTTCTTATCAATTTTGTATTGATAATTATTTTTTTATTAGCGTATAATCAAAACCACTCGGAAGCCGTCCGCTCCGAGCCATTAAACGACAGATTATCCCCTTCTTTTTGTCTCATTACCTTCGGAGTGCGCATATACGAGAAATACCGTTCCCATTTATATCAGATACTCAGAAACTGAAAAACACAAAACCCGCTATCTCAACAGCGGGTTTTGTGTTTGTTTTGTATGGAGAACGACACAGCCCCCCATCAAACTGGAAATCGCAAGAAGCTGCTGACGGAATACCGCTCCTCCCTGATAACACCCTTCCATCCGTGATTGAAAAGGTCGTCTGAAATGGAAATCTCCACTTTCAGACGACCCCAGTTAAAACATCTAAAAATCAAATCCTGATATAAAACGTCGTCTGAAACCTGATATCCGGGTTTTCAGACGACGTTTTTGATGCCGTTTATTTCAAAGCAGTCTTACTGCTGCGTGGCAGGTTGGCTAACGGTTTCGCGTTTCAAACCGCCGCCGAGTGCTTTATAGAGGTCGGCGAGGTTTTCGAGGCGGGTGAGCTGGTTGGCAAGCAACGCGGTTTCTGCGCCATAGCTGCTGCGCTCTGCGTCAAGCAGGTCGAGGGCGTTGGATACGCCGTGTTTGTAGCGCAGATTGATGAGACGCAGGGTGTCGTTGTAGGCGCGGCTTTTGTTTGTTTAGCGCGGCGTAGCTCTTGTCGAGTTGCTCGCGTGCGACCAAGGCGTTGGAAACGTCTTGGAATGCGGATTGAACGGCGGCTTCGTAGGTGACGATTTGAGCCTCTTTACGCAGCGTGGCTACGTCGAGATTCGCTTTGTTGGTGCCCCAGTTGAAAATCGGCAGGGTAATGGAAGGCGCGAACGACCAGATACCTGTACCGCTTTTGAACAGACCGCTCAACTCGCCAGACGCGGTACCGACCGAACCGGTCAGGCTGATGGTGGGGAAGAAGGCGGCACGCGCTGCGCCGATGTTGGCATTGGCTTGTTTGAGCGAGTGTTCGGCGGCGCGGATGTCGGGACGGTTCAGCAGCACTTCGGAACTCAAAGCCGGCAGGGCAGTCGGGTGATTTTGAACTGTTTGCTCAAAGGCAGCGCGGCAGGCAGGTCTTCCGGCAGGGGTTGGTTAATCAAGGTTGCCAAGGCATTGCGGGCCTGTTCGCGGTTTTTGACGGCGTTCGCGTAATCGGCTTTGGCGGATTCAATCAGAGCTTCCTGTTGACGCAAATCGACGGCGGAAATCACGCCTGCCTTGTGGCGCATTTGGGAAAGTTTGTAAGTGGTTTCGCGGGTTTTAAGCACACGCTGCGCCAATGCCATTGATTCTTGGGCGTAGAGTTCGTTGAAATGGGCTTTGGCAACGGCGGCAATCAGGGCAAGGTGGGCGGCATCGCGGTTTGCGGCTACGCTGAAATAACCTTGCAATGCGGCTTGGCTGTTGCTGCGGACGCGTCCGAAAAGGTCCAGCTCGTACGCTGCCGCGCCCAAAACCGACAGTGTATTCGCTGCGGGTAACGCCGCCGCTCAAACTGCCTACCGAGTTCCGGTACCGCTGGCGTTGATGCTCGGCAGCAGGTCGTTGCGGGCAATCATGTATTGTTTGCGGTAGATTTTCGGCGTTCAATGCGGCGGTGCGCAAGTCGGTATTGCGTTCCAACGCGATGTCGATAAGGCGGTGCAGGCGCGGGTCGGCAAAGAAGTCCTGCCAGCCCAAGTCGGCGGCGCGGATGCCGTCGTCGAAGGTGTCGTATTTGAAGGTTTCGGCAACTTCAACCTGCGGTTGTTCGTATTTCGGGATCATGGTACAGGCGGACAGCGCGACGGCTGCGGCGACGGTACTCAATACCGTTTTGAATGTCTTTTTGTTCATAAGGATTTCTTTGGGGTCGTCTGAAATCCGTGTTTCAGGTTTTCAGACGACCTTTTTGCTTAGTGCTTGTTGTCCGTATTTTTGATCTTCATGGGAAATCATGTCTGCTTCGGCAGCGTGTTTCACTGCCATTTCATGTTCGTGCGGAGTTTCCTTGAAGAATTTGCGCACGATGACATAAAAGAGCGGCACAAGGAACACGGACAAAATCGTACCGATCAACATGCCCCCAGAACACAGTCGTACCGATAGCACGCTGGCTGGCAGAGCTGGCACCGCTGGCAACATACAGCGGAACCACGCCCAAAAATGAAGGCAAACGAGGTCATGATAATCGGACGGAAACGCAGGCGTGCAGCGGCAAGCGCGGCTTCAATCGCGCTCTTACCCTGCGCTTGCAGGTCTTTGGCGAACTCGATAATCAAAATCGCGTTTTTCGCACTCAAACCCATCACCGTAACGAAACCGACTTGGAAGTAGATATCGTTGGCGTATGCCGGAATACTGCCCAGCAGCGCTTCAAACATATTGCGCCCCGTAACGCCCAATGCCGCGCCAATCAAGCCCAACGGAATCACAAGGATAACTGCCAACGGGATAGACCAGCTTTGCGTACAAAGCAGCCAATACCAAGAATACAGCGGCAGCGGCCAATGCGTACAAACACGACGGTTTGCGAGCCGCCTTTGGCCTCTTCACGAGACTGGCCGCCCCATTCCAGACTGTAACCGCCGCCCATGTCATCAACCATTTTGCTGTACCGCAGCCATGGCCTGACCGGAAGATACGCCATTAACAGGCGAACCGGAAAGCTCCATTGCCGGATAACCATTGAAGCGGACGCTTTGTTCCATACCGTTTTCCCAAGAAACAGTAGCAATGGTAGAAAGCGGTACAGCAACACCGGATTTATTCGGCACGGTCAAGTTCAGAATATCGGCAGGCTGCATACGGGCACTCGCATCAGCTTGTACCATCACGCGTTGCAGACGGCCTTGATTCGGGAAGTCGTTTACATAAGACGAACCCAAAGAAGAAGCCAAAGCAGTACGGATGTCAGAGAACGAAATACCTTGTGCGGCTGCGGCAGAGCGGTTGATGTCGATTTTCAACTGCGGCGCATCTTCCAAACCGCTCGCACGAACGGTACTTGGGTTAAACAAACCGCTTTTGCGCATTTTGTCAATCAACTCATTGCGCTTGGCCAACAATGCAGCATGGCCGCTGTTGTTACGGTCTTGCAGGTAAATCGTCAAGCCGGAGCCTGTACCCAATTCCATAATGGCTGGAGGCACAATCGCCAAACCGAAACCGTCTTTCAGCGTAGCCATCATCATGCCGGTCAACTTACCGGAAATAGAAGTCGCATCGCTGCCCGGGGCAGTACGTTCGCTCCAGTCTTTCAGAATGACAAAGCCCAAAGCCATGTTTTGACCGGAACCTGAAAAACTGAAGCCGGAAACGGTAATGATGTTCTCAATCTCAGGTATAGATTTTGCCAGCTGAGTGATTTGAGCCAAAGTTGCATCGGTACGCTCTTTGGTCGCACCGGCAGGCAGCTGTACGCTCAACATCAAGTTACCTTGGTCTTCAGACGGCAAGAAGGAAGTCGGCAGACGCATAAACAGGAATACGCCCACAACAGTCAAACCAATATAGACAACCATCATGCGCAAAGTCTTGCGCAAGACTTTGGCAACCCAGCCTTCGTAGCCGTGTGTCCAGTTGTCAAATTTTTGTTAAACCAACCGAAGAAACCTTTTTTTCTCTTCGTGATGACCCTTCTGAATCGGTTTTGAGCATGGTGGCACACAATGCCGGAGTCAGCGTCAAAGCAAGGAATGCGGAGAAGCCGATCGATGCCGCAATGGTCAGGGCAAACTGTTTGTAAATGTTACCGGTTGCACCGCTAAACATCGCCAGCGGCACAAATACAGACATCAACACGGCAGTAATACCGATTACCGCACCGGAAATCTGACCCATCGCTTTTTTGGTTGCAGCCTTAGGCGACAGACCTTCGCTCGCCATAATACGCTCAACGTTTTCAACGACCACAATCGCGTCATCGACCACAATACCGATCACCAATACCATCGCAAACATGGTCAATACGTTAATCGACATACCCATGTATGAGATAAAGGCAAAACCGCCCAACAGGGAAATCGGTACAACAATGGTCGGAATCAGCGTATAGCGGATGTTTTGCAGGAAGAGATACATCACTAAGAATACCAATACGATGGCTTCCAAAAGCGTATGGATCACTTTCTCAATCGAAATTTCCACAAATTTGGAAGTATCGTAAGGAACTTTCCAGCTCATGCCGTCTGGAAAATACTTCTGCAAAACTGCCATTTTTTCTTTCACGGCAGTCGCCGTTGCCAAAGCGTTACCGCTGTTGGACAGCATCACTGCCATACCGGTGGTATTCACGCCGTTCAAACGTGTGGAAGTAGAATAGTCCTGCATACCCAAGCTGACTTTGGCAACGTCTTTCAGATAGACGTTCGAGCCGTCGGTATTGGATACCAAAATGATGTTGCCGAACTCTTCAGCAGTGCTCAGCTGACCTTGCGCTGTAACGGTCGCCGAAATGGTCTGACCCGCAGCCGCCGGCAAAGAACCGATGGAGCCTGCTGAGATTTGAATGTTTTGTGTCGCCAGTGCGTTGGTTACCGTTGCAAAAGACAGGTTGTAGTTTTGCAGTTTTTTCGGGTCAACCCAAATACGCATGGCGCGTTGCGCACCAAACAATTGTACCTGCCCTACCCCGTCGATACGCTGCAGTTCAGGAATGATATTGCGCTGGGCGTAATCGTTCATTTCCTCAATGGATTGCTTTTCAGAAGAAAGCATGACCACTTGCAAGAAGTTGGAACGCGCTTTAGATACGGTTACACCATATTGCTGTACGGTAGACGGCAATGTGGACAACACTTCCGACAATTTGTTCTGCACGTCTACCTGCGCCAAATCTTCATTGGTTTCCGGTGTAAACGTCAGACTGACGCTGCCGCTGCCGCTGGAATTGGCAGAAGTCGTCATATAGTCCAAACCTTCCACACCGTACATATTACGTTCGATAACGGCCAGTACGCTGTCTTCCATTACCTGAGCAGAAGCGCCCGGATAAGTAGCGCGCAAAGTAATGGTCGGTGCAGCAACGGACGGATATTGGGAAATCGGCAGTTTTTGAATGCCGAAAATACCCGCTGCGATGATAAAAATCGCAATCACCCATGCAAAAATGGGGCGGTCAATAAAAAAACTTAGCCATGGATGCCTTCCTTATTTAGCCGCAGATGCCGGTTTGGCTTCAAAGGTCATCTGAACGTCTTTTTCGCTTCGAAGCAGCTTGAGCAGCCCGCAGCAGATGCCGCCGCATTTTCAGGAGATGTCCATTCTTTAGGGCGTTACCTTTTTCGCGCCACTCATGGCGGCGATACTGGTGCCGTCCACAACGACTTTGTCGCCGTCGTTCAAACCAGCAGTGATAATCCAGTTGGTTCCCTGCTGCTGGGTGACTGTTACCTCGCGCGGCTCCATTTCGCCTTTGGCGTTCACAATCGTTACAGTATCTTTCGTACCGCGCGTTACTGCCTGCTGCGGCACGACGAAGGCATTGTCGGCAGCCACTTGTTCCATCAAGACGCGCACATAAAGACCGGGCATCAGGATATTTTTGTCGTTCGGCACTGAAGCGCGCAGCGTGATTTGTCCGGTTGTTTCGTTAACAGACGGATCGGAGAACAGCAAACGGCCTTTATGAGGATAAACTTCGCCGTTGTCGAACTTGATGCCCACTTCAATCGCACCGTCCACGCCCGACAGCTTGCCCTCGGCAACCCTGTTGGCGCAGCTTCATTACTTCGGTCGCAGATTGAGTGATGTTCACATACATAGGATTGGTTTGGCGGATGGTTGCCAGAACGGTCGTATCACCCGCGTTCAACAGCGTACCTTCGGATACTTTGACTGCCCGATGAAATCCCGAAATCGGCGCGGTAATGCGCGCCCTGTTCAGATTGATACCGGCAGATTTAATCGCCGCCTGAGCCGCTTTGACGCTTGCTTCGGCAGAACGTTTTCGCCGTTACCGCCGCATCGTAGTCCTGTTTACTGATGGCATCGGCGGCAACCAGCGGCTTGTAACGCGCCAAGTCGGCATTGGCTTTGGCAAGGGTTGCCTGCGCGCTTGCCAACTGGGCGCGCGAGCTTTCCAGATTTGCTTCATAGGTGGAACTATCGATTTGGTAAAGCGGCTGTCCGGCGCGGACATAGCTGCCCTCTTGAAACAGGCGTTTTTTTTGGATGATACCGCCGACTTGCGCGCGGACATCCGCGGTACGCAGCGACTCCAACCGACCCGGCAGCTCGGTCGTCAGCGCGACGGTTTCAGGATGGACGGTAACGACACCGACCACCGGTGGCGGAGCTTTTTCTGTGCAGCTGCCTGCTGCCCTTTTTCCATCTTTTGCACCTTGCGTCGCATCGGTGCCTTTGTTACACGCTGAAAGAGCCAACGCAGTAGCGGCAGCGATTGCCGCCATGCGCATCACCTTAGAAGCATAAGAAGTCATTACTTTTTCCTATCTATATAATTGTTATGAGGGTTTACCCTATACTTTGTCATCATAGCCACTTTTTGGTTCCGAAACAACAATAACCTGCCCCAATATCCGGAGCAGGTCGTCTGAAAAATTATTTTATACTTGAGAGCCAATCTCAATTACAGGAGTCATTATACATACATGCTTGCATGGATACAAAGTATTTTTTATAATCCCCAACATTCCACTTAACTTGAAACAGGCATCATGCGGAAAACCAAAACCGAAGCCCTTAAAACCAAAGAACATCTCATGCTCGCCGCACTGGAAACCTTCTACCAAAAAGGCATCGCGCGCACTTCCCTCAACGAAATCGCCCGCCGCCGGCGTCACGCGCGGCGCTTTGTACTGGCATTTCAAAAACAAAGAAGACTTGTTCGACGCCCTCTTCCAGCGTATTTGCGACGACATCGAAAAACTGTATGCATCAGGACGCGACCGATAGCGATGAACAAGAGTGGCCGCTTTTCCGCCGCACCTTGATGCACTTTTTCACGCGCCTGCAAACCAACGACATCCACTATAAATTCCACAGCATTTTGTTTTTAAAATGCGAACACACCGAGCAGAACGCCGCCGTCATCGACATTGCGGATAAACATCAATCGATTTGGCGCGAGAAAATTACCGAAGTCCTGACCAAATCCATTGCCCAACATGCCTTATCCGAAGATTTGGATACCGACATGGCGGTCATCTTCATCAAATCGATGCTGGACGGTCTGATTTGGCGTTGGCCTCGTCCGACAAAAAGTTTCGACCTTGCCCAAACCGCACCGCGCATGATTGACATCCTCTTGGACAATCTGAAAAACCACCCGCAACTGCGTAAACAAAAAAATAACGGATCAGCATCACAAAGGTCGTCTGAAAACAAGCATCACACGTTTTCAGACGACCTATTCTCTCGCCCTCAGCAGGCGTTATATATTATGAATCAACCCGTTAGACAAACAACGCCCGAACAATCCCTGCTTAACAAAAACGTCGTCTGAAAACCCTTTTTCAAGTTTTTCAGACGACGTTTTGTTATTTTCCTATCAACGCGTTACCGGCTTTATATTTAATCCGTTTCGGTTTCGCGCCTTCTTCGCCGAGTCGGCGTTTTTTATCGGCTTCGTATTCCTGATAGTTTCCGTCGAAGAACACCCATTTCGAATCGCCTTCGCACGCCAGAATATGCGTGGCGATGCGGTCGAGGAACCAGCGGTCGTGCGAAATCACCATCACGCTGCCGGCAAATTCCAGCAATGCGTCTTCCAGCGCGCGCAGGGTTTCCACGTCGAGGTCGTTGGACGGTTCGTCCAGCAGCAACACATTGCCGCCGCTCAACAAAGTTTTTGCCAAGTGCAAACGTCCGCGTTCGCCGCCGGAAAGCTGCCCCGCGATTTTGCTTTGGTCGCTGCCTTTGAAATTGAAGCGTCCCAAATATTGGCGGGCGGGAATTTCAAACTGTCCGACCTGCAAAATGTCGCGGCCTTCGGCGATGTTGTCGAACACGGTTTTGTCGTTTTGCAAACCTTCGCGGCTTTGGTCAATCAGGCTCATTTTTCACGGTTTGCCCGATTTTTCACTTCGCCTGAATCGGGCTGCTCTTTTGCCCGCAATCATTTTTGAACAGCGTCGATTTACCCGCGCCGTTCGGGACCGATGATGCCGACAATCGCGCCCGCAGGCACTTTGAAGCTCAAATCGTCAATCAGCACTTTGTCGCCAAACGATTTGGAAACGTTCACAAATTCAATCACTTCGTTACCCAAACGCTCGGCAACGGGAATGAAGATTTCCTGCGTTTCATTGCGTTTTTGGTATTCGTAGTTGCTCATTTCCTCAAAACGCGCCAGACGCGCTTTGGACTTGGCTTTAGCGGCCTTTGGCATTTTGGCGCACCCATTCCAATTCCTGCTTCATCGCCTTTCACGCGCGCTGCTTCGGATTTTCGCCTCGTTTTCCAAGCGTTTTTCTTTCTGCTCCAGCCAAGACGAGTAATTGCCTTTCCACGGAATACCGTGTCCGCGGTCGAGTTCCAAAATCCATTCGGCAGCGTTGTCCAAGAAGTAGCGGTCGTGCGTTACCGCGACCACCGTGCCGGGGAAGCGCACGAGGAATTGCTCCAGCCATTCGACCGATTCCGCATCCAAGTGGTTGGTCGGCTCGTCCAGCAGCAGCATGTCGGGCTTGCTCAACAAGAGTTTGCACAAAGGCGACGCGGCGTTTTTTTCACCGCCGGACAGATTGCCGATTTTGGCATCCCATTCCGGCAGGCGCAGCGCATCGGCGGCGATTTCCAATTCGTGTTCCGCACCGCCGCCCGTGGACGAACCCGCTGCAATAATCGCTTCCAAGCGGCCCTGCTCTTCCGCCAGCGCGTCAAAAATCCGCATCAGGGATTGGCGTACTCGGCATACACTTCTTCCAAACGTTTCTGCGCGGCGGCCACTTCGCCCAAAACCGCTTTCCACTTCCTCGCGCACGGTTTTTCTCAGGATCAAGCTCCGGCTCTTGCGGCAGATAGCCGATTTTGATGCCACCCATCGGCACGGCTTCGCCCTCAAATTCCTTATCCACGCCCGCCATAATCCGCAGCACGGTGGATTTGCCCGCGCCGTTCAAACCGAGCAGGCCGATTTTTCGCGCCGGGGAAGAAGGAAAGGGAAATATCTTTAATGATGGTTTTCTGCGGCGGCACAACCTTGCTCACGCGCAGCATGGAATAGACGTATTGTTGGGACATGGTTTTTCTCAATTCGGTCAAACAAATTTCAGACGACCCATTTTAACCGATTGCACCGATTGTTGCTTGCACGGATGATATTTAGAGGGGAAATAGATGGGATGAGCAAAAGGCTTTATTAATCACTTTCAGTTTATTCTGATTCATAAAGAGTTTGTTATTCACAAATGAATACCAAACTCTTTATGAATCATTTTTTGCTGAATTTGATTGACAAAAATTGTTTGTCTATCACAAATGGGCGACAATACTTTTTATATCAGCGAATATTTTGAGGAACACAAAAGAACGCCACACAGAATTGATGCGCTAAGCTTCTCAAATTGGCAAGCAGCGCATAACCTTGAAATTGCCCAAAGCATTCATGCACTTTATGAAGAAATGAAGTTCATTTTTACCCAAACACTCTCCTCCAAACATTCACTTGCCGTGCTAGATTTTGTTTTTACTTATCCCGTTTTCCGAAACAGCCGATTATCAGAACTGACCAACATCCCGCCTGCAACTGCAAACCGTTTCACCAAAGCATTATTGGAAAAAGGTATCTTGACATTAAAAGAAGAAGCAAGCGGAAGAAAAATCAGCATTGTATTCATTTGAGAGGATGATGGAGTTGGTAAGGGTTTAATGAAAAGGTCGTCTGAAACCTTTTTCAGACGACCTCAAAACAAATCCAAAAATTAAAACATAAAAGGAGCATCTCATGTCCCAATATCCCCAGCCACGCTAATTTCCTGTCTGCAACAGCACCAAAATCCCTCGCCGGACACATCACTGCCTTTGCAGCACTTTTACCCCAAAGATGGTTTTTGCTTTCATCACGACGATACGGATTGGCAAAAACAGCAAAGATTATTTTTGACGAATGTTGGCAGGCTTTTACCGGTTGCACCTATTTTACAGGACGAAGAAAGCAACGAATGGTTTGTGTACCTTACCGGGCCGCTACTCGGCATGGTCGGACACTTTCAACACGATGACCCCGACCTGGTACCCAGTTTTGCTACCATCCCTGACTTCCTTGCCGCCATTTCAGCTACCCCGAAGCACAAGACGGCTACGAACTGCTGCATGATAAGTGTGCCTACCAATTTCCCAATCCCATACCGCCGCTGGATGCAGCCGCACGTCAAGCCGCCATGCAACAGCTTCGGCAGGCGGCAGAGGAAAGCGACGATGACGAAATCGCCAGTGCCTGCATTTCGCTTGGTTTAATCTCATCGCTAAAGACGAAATCGCCCAATGGCTGCTGCCCTATCTCGATGACGAGGATATGTAGGTGCAGGAACGCGCCATAGAACTTATCGGCAAACACAACTACCAAGCCGCACGCGACAAATTGCACGAACTGCAAACGACGGCACTTCCCAACGGACAAACCGCCGCGCAACGTGTCTTGAAAATGTGGGGCAGTTGAGCATTAGAAGGTCTGTCCATCTAACGGCGCACATCGCTTCAATCAGCTAAAGGTCGTCTGAAAAATCAGTTTTCAGACGACCTTTTATCTTTTTATACGGAGGCATCCATCATCAGCCTGCCGCCTGTTTTTCCACTCGACACGCTCTGTCAAGTCGGTATTGAAATGCGCGCCAATGTTTTGCCGCCTTGCGTATGCGGCTTGGGCGACGGCGAGGCTGCATTCGATCAGGTTGCGGTTTTCGTATTCGGACGCGGTGTGCGGCTCGGCTTGGTTTTGCTTCCATGCCGCAGTTAGGGCGATGGCGCGGCGCAGGCCGGTATCGTTGCGGAGGATGCCCAGATGGCGTTGGTTGAAGGCTTGCAGGACGGGGTGGCTGAATGTGTTTTGGAGGTCGTCTGAAAAGATGCCTGCTTCGGCGGTGGGGTTTTCAGACGACCTTTGGATTTGACGGGCTTTGAATGCTTTGTCCTTCCGCGATGGCTTGGGCGGCAAGCCTGGCGGTAACGACGCATTCGAGCAGGAGTTGCTGGCGAGGCGGTTGGCTCCGTGCAAGCCGGTGCAGGCGGTTTCGCCTATAGGCGTAGAGCTGCGGCAGGGAGGTTCTGCCGCTGGGGTCGGTTTGGATACCGCCGCAGGTGTAGTGTTGCACAGGGCGGACGGGGATGGCTTTGGCGCGTGATGTCCAAGCCGCATTGGGACAGGCAGTGCCGATGAATGGACGGGAAATGCTGACGGACAAACGCTGCCGGTTGATGGCTGATGTCGAGCGAGACGAAATCTTGCGTTTGTTTGGCGATTTCGGCGGCGATGGCGCGGGCAACGATGTCGCGCGGTGCGAGTTCGGCGCGGCGGTCGTAATGCGGCATAAACCGTTCGCCCGCTTGGTTGGTCAGGATGCCGCCTTCGCCGCGCACGGCTTCGGAAATCAGGAAGGTGCGGCCGTTTTCAGACGACCTTGCCAAGCCCGTGGGGTGGAATTCGGATAAATTCGAGGTTTTCGACTGCGCAGCCTGCGCGTATCGCCATGGCGATGGCGTCACCCGTGCATTCGGGCGGCGTGGTGGTGGCGGCGTAAATCTGTCCCAAGCCGCCGCCTGCGAGTACGGTATGGCGGGGCGCGGATGCGGTAGGTTTCTGCGTTCGGCGGTCGAGGACGGTCAGTCCGCACGCTGCGCCTAATCCGGTTTGACGTCCAACGCCATCTGCCGCTCACAAACGCGGATGTTCGGGCGGCGGCGTATTTGGGCAATCAGGCTCTGCAGCGACGGCTTCGCCCGTGTAGTCGGCGACGTGGGCGATTCGGCGGCAGGTATGCCCGCCTTCGCGCGTCAGGTGCAGGCCGTTATGATTTTGGTCGAACGCCACGCCCTGCGCCAGCAGCCATTCGATTGCCGGGTTTGCCCTGCGACAGGATGGTGCGGACGGCGGCTTCGTTGCACAAACCCTGCGCCCGCTTCCAAAGTATCGGCAACGTGTTTTTCGATGTCGTCCTCTCCCGACCACGCCGCTGCAATCCCGCTCATGCGCATGGCGGCTGGCGGTGTCGTCCAGCCGGTTTTTGCACAAAAATGACGGTGCGGAACGATTCAGGCAGCGACAGGGCGAGCGTCAGCGCCGCCAGCCCGTTTCCGCAATCAATACGTCGCAATCGGTTTGCATGGTGTTGTCCTTGTTTGAGAGGTCGTCTGAAACGGCAATATGGACGGCAAAATCAGGCGTACCCTCATACCGTTGAACACATCTTTTTTTCTTCAGCCCTGCCGCGAAGTCGAGCATACGCTGCAAAGGCAGTTTGGCGGCTTCGCCCAGCTTTCTGTCCAACAGGATTTCGTTGTGTCCGCTTGTCAGGGCGTAGCTTTATCGCCGCCCAGCGAATTCATCGCCATCCACGGACAGAACGCGCAGCTTTTGCAGCTCTCCGCCGTTGCCCGCTGTCGGGGCGGCGATAAATTCTTTGTCGGGCGCCTGTTTTCGCATTTCGTGCAGGATGCCCAAGTCGGTTGCCACGATGAATCAGGGCGCGCGATACGGCGGCCTTCAGCAGTTTGCTGGTCGAGCCGACCACGTCGCCCAGTTCGATGACGCTTTGCGGCGATTCGGGATGAACCAGCACCACTGCGTCGGGGTGTTCCGCCTTCAACGCCGCCAATTCCTGCCCTTTTGAATTCGTTATGAACGATGCACGAACCCCTGCCACAGCAGCATGTCCGCACCTGCTTTCGCGGCGGATGTAGTCGCCGAGGTGGCGGTCGGGTCCCCAAATCAGCTTTTCACCGCGCGATTTCAAATACGACACGATTTCCAACGCCACCGAAGACGTGACCACCCAATCGGCACGCGCTTTCACGGCGGCGGAAGTGTTGGCGTACACCACCACCGTACGGTCGGGGGTGTTGGTCGCAAAACGCTGAAAACGCCTCTTCCGGGCAACCCAAATCCAAAGAACATTCCGCTTCCAAATCAGGCATCAGCACCGTTTTTTTCAGGGCAGAGGATTTTCGCGCCTCGCCCATGAAGCGCACACCCGCCACCACCAGTGTACCGGCTTTCGTGTTCCGCGCCGAAGCGCGCCATTTCCAGCGAATCGCCCACGCATCCGCCCGTTTCAAAGCCAAATCCTGAATCAGCGGATCAACGTAATAATGCGCCACCAAGACCGCGTTTTTCTCCTTCAGCAAAAGCCTTGATTTCGTCTTTCAGACGACCCGCCGTCTCGCGGTCGGGCGTGTCGGCAACCTTCGCCCACGCCTGACGGATTTGGCAGGCGGAAGTCGGCGTTTGGATGAGGGGCATATCGTAGTCGAATGAGCGGCGGGCGGCGGTTTGCATGATGTTTCCTTGTAGCTGGTTTTGAGGCGGCATGAAGGTTTGCCGTCTGTTTTTCAAACTGTTTTTATATTATGCTCAACTGAGTATAATATGCAAGGTCGTCTGAAAACAGGTTTGAGATACCGCAAAACCGACCCGCTTCGTTCCGACAAAACCGCTTTGGTTTACAATAAAGCCTTTCCACCCGCAGAAAGCCGAGCATGGACGCCTACCCCGAAGCCGAAGCCCCGCCGCAAAGCATCGTCGAGCTGGTTCCCGTATTGATTGCCGTTACCGACGGCGGCCTGCGGGTTGACCGTCGCCCAAGGCGCGGCTCCCGCCCAACGGCCCGCTCTCCCCTGCGCAATTTCCTGCAGGCGGGCGTGAGCTATGGGTCGCCAGCAGACTTCGCAGCCTATGGGCTATGTGGAACAGCTTTACACCTTTGTCGATACCCACCGCCGCAACGAACACGGCATGCCCGTCTTGTACGTCAGCTATTTGGGGCTGGTGCGCGAGGCAGCCGACAGCATCCTGCACCCGGATGCGAAATGGCAGGACTGCTACGGTTATTTCCGTGGGAAGACTTGCGCACCGACGGTGGGCAGCGCGACGCCATCGTCAGCCGCCTGCGCATTTGGGGCAAACTCGGCGGACACGGAGGAAGCGCGCCAAAAAGCGGCTCAAGCGCATTCATTTTGTGCTGGGGGTCGAACCGGAAAACTGGTCGGAAGAATACGTTTTGCAACGCTATGAAATGCTGTATGAAAGCGGCCTGATAGCGGAAGCCGCCGAGCCGCAGGCAAACTTCGACTTCACGCTCACGGGGCAGCCCATGCGCCACGACCACCGCCGCGTGTTGGCGACCGCCCTGTCCCGCCTGCGTGCCAAAAATCAAATACCGCCCGTGATTTTCGAACTGATGCCGCCCGAATTCACGCTGCTGCAACTGCAAAAGCAGCGTCGAAGCCATCAGCGGCAGATTGCTGCACAAGCAAAACTTCCGCCGCCAGATTCAGCAGCAAAACCTCATCGAGCCGTCGGATACCGGCGTATCGGGCAGCAAAGGCCGTCCGCGCAGCTTTACCGCTTCCGCGACGACGTCCCGCCCGACAGGCTGATTTCGGACATCGGACTGCCGCTGGGCAGCCGTTAGCCCGTTTTTCAGACGACCTCAAACGAAGTTTTGCCCTCACCGCAACATCAATCTTTTTCAACAAAGGAAACCCCATGTCGTCTGAAAACACCTCTTCCCCTGCCCGACACCCTGTTGCGCCCCATGGTCGAACAAGCCCTGAGCGAAGACTTGGGCAGGCGCGGCGACATTACGTCCGCCGCCGTCATCGCGCCCGATAAAACCGCCAAACTCTTCCTCGTCAGCCGCGAAAACGGCGTCATCGCCGGCATGGACTTGGCACGCCTCGCCTTTCAGACGATGGATCCGTCCGTCCGCTTCCAGCCGAAATCCAAGACGGACAAGCCGTCCGCGCAGGTCAGACGCTGGCCGCCGTCGAAGGAAACGCCCGAGCTCTGCTCGCCGCCGAACGCACCGCGCTCAACTACCTTACGCACTTAAGCGGTATTGCTACCGCCACCGCGCATGCCGTTGCCGAAGTCGCCGAATACGGCACAGACATCGTGTGCAGCCGCAAAACCATCCCCCTGCTGCGCGTCCTGCAAAAATACGCCGTCAGGGCGGGCGGCGGCGTGAACCACCGCATGGGTTTGGACGACGCCGTACTCATCAAAGACAACCACCTCGCCTATTGCGGCAGCATCGCCCAAGCCGTGCGGCAGGCAAAACAGGCGGTCGGACCATTGACCTGCGTGGAAATTGAAGTGGACACGTTGGCACAACTGGACGAAGCCATCACGGCGGGCGCGGAACGGATTTTGCTGGACAACATGGACGACGAAACCCTGAAAGAAGCCGCAAACCGCTGCCACACGCAAACCGCCCACCCCACACCATCTATTGTGAAGCATCGGGCGGCATCGGCTTCGACCGCCTGAAGCGCGTAGCGCAAACCGGCGTAGACGGCATCGCCCTCGGCTATCTGACCCACAGCAGCCGCTCGTTGGACATAGGTTTGGATTTCGTGGCGTAAATTTTGCCGAAGACAGCGGCGCAGAAAGAAACTCATTTCAAAAACGCCCGTTTCGTCATTCCCCGCGCAGGCGGGGTAAAGATGACGAAACGGGCGTTTTCTGGAGCGGATTAAAATTGCAATGATAAGGCGTTGCCAACGCCCTTATGGACTTTTAGCTAAATTACTTTATTTTCTACACGCACTTATCGCTTGTCGTCATTCCCTGCCCCCGCCTGCGCAGGACAGGCTACGGCGGGAATCCATTGTAGAAACTTGAGAAACCTTTGATTTGAAAAAGGTTTCTGAATTTTACAAATGGACTCTCGCCTGCGCGGGAATGACGGAAAAGTATTAAAAACTGGGAAGATAGGGCGATATATGTGATACGGCAAACAAGGTTACAGTTAGCACAAGGTCGTCTGAAAACCCGTCACATGGTTTTCAGACGACCTCAAAATCGGATACCTGCTTATTCGCTTTCAACCTTCTCTATCTTGCGGCAGGCGATTAAAGATTCGCCGTCGGTGATGCTCATGGAAGTTTGATTGATATCGAGAATTTGGTAATCGGTGGATTTAAAACTTTTCTTGGCGGGCCATTTGTTCACTGAATTTCATATAAGAACGGTCCGCTTCGCGGCCTTTGGCGGTTTTTAAGTCTTTGACGTCAAACAAACGTTCCGAGCCTGCGCTTTCAAAAGTCAGCGACGATATGCCTGTCGTCTTTAATGCGCCAGAAGCCGTTGTACCATTCCCGATAACGTAAAGGGGAACTGCGTCGTTCAGGTTTTCTTCTTTCCACTCAATCTCGATATACCCCTGCCCATAAATGCGCCGGCAGTTTGTCCTTTTGCTGAAACTCAATAAATTTAGGCGCAAACGAATGGATATCGCGTTGCGCTTTCAATTCGCAGTCCCATGCCCCGAAAAGCTGCTCTTCCTGCTTTTGCAGGGACACTTCGGATTTCGCGGCAGGCGGCGTATGCGTTCCGCAGGCAGTCAGAAGCAATAAAGACAAGAATAAGGGTTTTTATTGGTTTCATTTCCATTCCTTTGTTTTGTATATAAGTCGACCTACCATCGCTCCTGATTCAAACCTCCTGACAGGTCGTCTGAAAACCCCTTCACCTGATTTTCAGACGACCTCAATCCATATCGCTTTCAGGCAATTCTGCCGAACCCATGCGGCGCAGGATGATATTCGTTTTGTTGTGCATCCGTTTGCTCTTAGGGTGGTCTGCGTAAAACAGCGGAGCCGGAACCCGCGCCGTGAGTTTGGCGGCTTGTTGGCGGGTGAGGGCGGAGGCAGGTTTTTTGTAGAAATACTGGGATGCCGCTTCCGCGCCGAATACGCCGTAGTGCCATTCGATTGAGTTCAGATACAGCTCAAAAATACGGTCTTTGTCGGTAACCGCTTCCATCATCGCCGTAATCGCCGCTTCTTCGCCTTTGCGGATGTAGCTGCGGCTTTCGTTGAGAAACAGGTTTTTCGCCAGTTGCTGGCTGATGGTTGAACCGCCGGCTTTGACTTCGCCGCTTTGCTTATTGCGTTTCATGGCGTATTTGATGCCGTTCCAGTCAAAGCCGCTGTGTTCGGCAAAGTTGGCGTCTTCGGAAGCAATCAGGGCTTTTTTGAGGTTGACGGAAATTTGGTCGTAAGGCACCCAGCGGTAATCCAGCTCGACATCGCGGCCTTCTTTTGCAAACTGGCTCATACGCATGGACATGAAGGCGGTTTTGCTTGGCGCGACGGCGCGGTAGGTAATGATGTTGCCGTACACATAAGCGTTGAAGAAAATGAAGATGCCGATGGGCAGGGCAATCAGCCATTTGATGATGCGGAACATGGTTACAGGGCTTTCATGTATTCGATAACAGGGCGGATATCGGGCGTAAATCCGCGCCAAATATGGTAGGAGGCAGCAGCCTGACCGACCAGCATGCCCAGGCCGTCTGAAACTTCGGCCGCACCGTTGCTTTGGGCAAAGTTCAAAAACGCCTGTGCCGCTTCGCCGTAAACCATATCGTAGGCAAGGCGGCAGTTACGGAAAATTTCAGGGCTGACGGCAGGAAGCTGACCGCTCAAGCCGCCGGACGTACCGTTGATGATGATATCAAAACCGCCGTTCAAATCCGCCATTGGGACAACTTCAATGCCGAAAAGCTGCGCCAATTCCTCGGCTTTGGCGTGGGTACGGTTGGCAATGACGATACGGGCAGGGCGGTGTTCTTTCAAAACCGGAATCACGCCGCGCACCGCGCCGCCTGCGCCCAAAAGTAAAATGGTTTTGCCTTCGATGGCAATATTTTTGACCTGCGTGATGTCGTTGGTCAAACCGATACCGTCGGTATTGTCGCCGCGTATTCTGCCGTCTTCCAACCACACCAGCGTATTGACCGCGCCGGCAGCCAAAGCGCGGTCGGAATGCTCGTCCGCCAGCGCAAAAGCTTCCTGCTTGAACGGAACGGTTACATTCGCACCTTGCCCTCCCTCGGCACGAAATGCCGCAACGGCCTCGGCAAAACCGCCGATTTCGGCACAAATGCGCCCATATTCGATGGCCGCGCCTTCTTGAAGTGCGAATTGCTGATGGATTTGCGGCGATTTACTGTGTGCAACAGGGTTGCCGAAAACGGCGTAACGGGGGGTGTTGTTCATAAAACGGGTCTGAAAAAACAAAAGAAAAGAGTGCTTATTATAGCGGTCTTTATGTTAAGAAAGCGTAATGTAAAATTGTTGACAATTAAACAGTCTGAAACTATATTTCATTGCGTAAAAACGGGTGCCCTGATGTATTTCAGACGGCCTTACCGTGGTAGAATAACAACTTAAACCCATTCCCTCAGGAGCTGAAGATGTCCATCAAAGACGCTGTAAAACTGATTGAAGAAAGCGAAGCCCGCTTCGTAGATTTGCGCTTTACCGATACCAAAGGCAAGCAGCATCACTTTACCATCCCCGCCCGCATCGTCCTCGACGATCCCGAAGAATGGTTCGAAAACGGTCAAGCGTTTGACGGTTCGTCCATCGGCGGTTGGAAAGGTATTCAGGCTTCCGATATGCAGTTGCGTCCCGATGCGTCTACGGCCTTCGTCGATCCTTTCTATGACGATACCACCGTTGTCTTTACCTGCGACGTTATCGATCCGGCCGACGGCCAAGGCTATGACCGCGACCCCCGCTCTATCGCGCGCCGCGCCGAAGCCTATTTGAAATCTTCCGGTATCGGCGACACAGCATACTTCGGCCCAGAGCCTGAATTCTTTGTCTTCGATGGCGTAGAATTTGAAACCGATATGCACAAAACCCGTTACGAAATCACTTCCGAAAGCGGCGCATGGTCAAGCGGCCTGCATTTGGACGGTCAAAACACCGGCCACCGCCCGACCGTCAAAGGCGGTTACGCACCTGTTGCGCCGATTGACTGCGGTCAAGACCTGCGTTCTGCCATGGTCAATGTTTTGGAAGAACTCGGCATCGAAGTGGAAGTACATCACGCCGAAGTCGGTACTGGCAGCCAAATGGAAATCGGCACCCGTTTTGCTACTTTGGTCAAACGCGCCGACCAAACCCAAGACATGAAATATGTGATTCAAAACGTTGCCCACAACTTTGGCAAAACCGCCACATTCATGCCCAAACCCATCATGGGCGACAACGGCAGCGGTATGCACGTTCACCAATCCATTTGGAAAGACGGTCAAAACCTGTTCTCAGGCGACGGCTATGCTGGTTTGTCCGATACCGCCCTTTATTACATCGGCGGCATCATCAAACACGCCAAAGCACTGAACGCGATTACCAATCCGTCCACCAACTCCTACAAACGCCTCGTGCCGCACTTTGAAGCGCCGACCAAGCTGGCATACTCCGCCAAAAACCGTTCCGCTTCCATCCGCATTCCGTCTGTGAACAGCAGCAAAGCACGCCGCATCGAAGCGCGTTTCCCTGATCCGACCGCCAACCCATACTTGGCGTTCGCCGCCCTGCTGATGGCCGGTTTGGACGGCATTCAAAACAAAATCCATCCGGGCGACCCTGCCGATAAAAACCTTTACGACCTGCCGCCGGAAGAAGATGCATTGGTGCCGACCGTTTGCGCTTCTTTGGAAGAAGCACTGGCCGCCCTCAAAGCCGACCACGAATTCCTCATGCGCGGCGGCGTGTTCAGCAAAGACTGGATCGACAGCTACATCGCCTTTAAAGAGGAAGATGTCCGCCGTATCCGCATGGCGCCGCATCCGCTGGAATTTGAAATGTATTACAGCCTGTAATCCGCATTTCCTGTCCAGCTAAACGAAAGGTCGTCTGAAAACCTAGAAACAAGGTTTTCAGACGACCTTTTTTATCGTTCAAAGCAAACCGTCAGAACGTTTTGCTGAATTCGACAAACATTCTGGTTTTGCCGTATTCGTAGTATTTGTCGTTGCTCCATGTTTTTGTGGTGGGCGACGGTCAGGCGCGGGGTGATGCCTTTGAAGTGGAAAGCGCGGTGCCACACGGCGAGCGAAATATCCGCTTCTTTATCGCGGCGGTTTTCCTGACCGCTCAAAAGGCTGGGCGTTTGATAACGGCGTTGCGCCGCACTCAGGCGCAACATGGTGGACAGCCCTTTGCCCCATTCCTGCCCCCATGCGGTACGGAGGCTGTAACGGTCGAAGCTGTCCGATTTGTCTTCTTTATTGCGTTCCTGATAGATGTCGAAACCGCCGACCCAGTATTGGCGGGCGTTTCGGTAATAGACGACGGAATTGCTCAACAGGCGGCTGTTGTTGTCGGAATGGGCGCGGCGGGTGTTTTTCAGACGACCCATTTCAACGGCGCTCAAGGTTTGCAGCTTAGGCTGCCACCAGCGGTTGATGTGCAGGCGCGCACCGCTGGAGTAGGTGTACGGGTCGTTGCCGTAGAAGCGGCGTTCGTGGAACGGGGTCAAGCCGATGTCGTTGCGCTGGTCGGCGTAGCCTGCGCCTACCGAAAAGCGGGTGGTTACGTCGTTATACTTGGTTTGTTCGGGATAAATTTTGCCGTAATTGTCCGCGCCTGCCGTAACGTACCAGCCTTTGGGCAGCGACCATTTTTTCTCTGCGCCGAGTTGGTAGTTGATGGCGGTGGCGTCGATAGGGTTCGGGGAAAGGTCCAGTTGCCGTATGTGCGGCGGCTGGGGGCTTGGTTGATGTTTTGTTCGCGGGTAACGCCTGCCGGGCATTGAATTTCCACGAATCGCGCTCGCGCAATGCTTTGCGGTAGGATTCGATGCCTTTCGACGAGCGGCTCGGGCAGGTTGGCTTCTGCTTTTGAGTTTGTCGAACTGGTCGGCGGCGGCTTCGTTTTGCTTGTCTTCAAACAAAGCGGTGGCAAGCTGCCAGCGGACGACGGGGGCATCGGGGTTTTCGGCGATAAATTGACGGTAATACCCGATGGCTTCTTTTCATTTTGCCGTCGTCTTGGGCAACCAATCCGCGTGCGTAGAGCGCCATGTTTTTATCGTGTCCCGGCCATTGTTCGTAAATCGGCAGGACGACTTTGATGCCCGCGATGTTACGCGAAACAACGGCGGAATACATGGCGCGGGAAAGCAATTGGGGATTGTCGAGCAGGGTTTTGGCATCGACGTTGACGACTTTTTCAGACGACGTTTCGGCAGCAGGCTTGGCCGCTGCTTCTTCGACGGGGGCAGGTTCTGCCGTTTTGACCTGCAACTCGGGGGCAGGCTGGTTTTTGAGGCTCGGACGGCACGTCGGCGGCTTCCGCTGCGGACACGGCGAGCAGGGAGAGGGAGTAAGAGTGTTTTCATGATTTCGTAAGACGTTTGGGTTGCAATGGTGCATGAATCTGCGTTTTTTATTTGAGGCGAAACCATATCGGGCATTTTGGTGCTTTCGGGCATGGTTTTGCTTTATATAGTGGATTAATCTTTAAACCAGTACGGCGTTGCCCTCGCCTTGCCGTACTCATCTGTACTCGTCTGCGGCTTCGTCACCTTGTCCTGATTTAGTTAATCCACTATATTGTTTTTGAGCGCGGATTTTACCGTGTTTTTACAGTAAAACAAAAATATTGCGGTGGCAAATAAAACCGATACGGCATGATTCGGCTTTGACCTAAACCACAGTAAATGCCCTGCTCTACCGTTTGGTCTCTGTTTTGTCCAACTGAAACAAAAAGGTCGTCTGAAACCTCTTTTTCAGACGACCTTTCCGGTATTTATCGATTTAGCGCTTGTCCAAGTCTAAATCAGCTTTGTATTCGATGCGGCCGTGTCCTTTGTTTTCGATGGACACGTCCAATTCTTGTCTGCCGCGTTTGAATTTCAAATCGGCATCGTCGTGTTTGATTTCAGATTCGACCACTTGAAAACCTTTGCTGCGCGCGTGGGCGATGACTTTTTTTCGCCAAAGACGGAATCGGGTTGCCGCGTGCGGGCAGCTCGGCTTCGTATTCGAATTCGCCGTTGCCCTGACGGTCGGCTTTAACCGTATGCGCGCCTGCGGGAAGGTAAATCTCGGCAGGAAGCGGGGCGGCAAGCTGTGGCGGAGAAAAAGCGCCAAAATGCCGGTTGCCAATAAAGATTTTTGTTTTAGCCATACTGTATCCTTTCGGGGAAGGCATATAAAAAACGCCGCCATGTTATCGGCAAGGCAACACCCTATCAAGCAAATAAACCTTGTTTTACGTATGACAGTGTTTTTGCAAGCAGCGTTTACGCGGTTTTGCGATAACCCTGCAAAACCCTGCGCCTTGCCTGTAATAAAAGGTTTTCAGACGACCTTTTGAAACACGGCTTTTGCGCTTTCGGGTAAAATAGCCGCTTTGTTTTTATTCAGGCAGCTTCAACCAAATGTCTTCCTCCCTTTCCAAAAACCGCCTACCTGCTGATTGCGCTGACCGGGCATCGCGCTTGACCAACTGACCAAATGGGAAATCCTCGCCCACTTCCAAGAAGGCGAGCGCCTCAATATTATCCCTCTCTCTTCGACCTGACCCTTGCCTACAACCCCGGCGCGGCGTTCAGTTTCCTTGCCGACCAAGGCGGCTGGCAGAAATTCTTTTTCTTAGGGCTGGCACTCGTCATCAGCGCCTATCTCGCCCGCGCCATCCTGCGCGACGAATTCCGCCTTTCGGGCAAAATCGGCGCCGCCATGATTATCGGCGGCGCGCTCGGTAACGTCATCGACCGCTTGATTCACGGTCATGTGGTTGATTTCTTACTGTTTTACTGGAAGGATTGGTATTATCCCGCGTTTAACGTTGCCGACAGCTTTATCTGCGTCGGTGCCGTTTTATTGGTTTTGGACGGACTGTTCCACAAAAAAACAACCCAAACCGACCGACGAACCAACAACCGACAACCCTTAAGGTCGTCTGAAATCCGGACCATACACATGACCCAAAAAAACCATCATCCTCGCCAACCCGCGCGGCTTTCTGCGCCGGCGTTGACCGCGCCATCAGCATCGTCGAGCGCGCACTGGAAGAATTCGGCGCACCGGTTTACGTCCGCCACGAAGTCGTCCACAACAAATTCGTCGTCGACAACCTGCGCGAAAAAGGCGCGGTATTCATCGAAGACCTCGCCGACGTACCCAAAGACGCCATCCTGATTTACTCGGCACACGGCGTCTCCAAAGCCGTACAGCAGGAAGCCGCCGAACGCGGGTTCCGCGTATTCGATGCCACCTGCCCGCTCGTGACCAAAGTCCACAAAGAAGTCGCCCGCCTCGACGCGCAAGACTGCGAAATCATCACGATCGGACACAAAGGCCACGTCGAAGTCGAAGGCACCATGGGACAGCTTCCGCCCGGCAGGGATGCTGCTGGTCGAAACCGTTGAAGACGTTGCCGGTCTGCAAGTCAAAAACCCCGACAAACTCGCCTACGTCAGCCAAACCACCCTGTCCGTCGATGAAACCAAAGACATCATCGCCGCGCTGAACGCCCGTTTTCCCCAACATCCGCAATCCCCGCATAAAGAAGACATCTGCTACGCCACGACCAACCGTCAAACCGCCGTCAAAGAATTGGCGGAAGAATGCGACATCGTCATCGTCGTCGGCTCGCCCAACTCTTCCAACAGCAACCGCCTGCGCGAAGTTGCCGCCCAACGCGGCGTCGATGCCTACATGGTCGACAACGCCGGGCTACCTGCAACGCGAATGGTTCGAAGGCAAACACAAAGTCGGCGTCACCGCAGGCGCATCCGCCCCCGAAGTTTTGGTCAGAGAAGTCCTGCAAACCATACAGCAATGGGGACACGAAACCATACGCGAAGGCGAAGGCGCGGAAGAAAGCATCGTCTTCGTCCTCCCCAAAGAACTGCGGCGCGAAGGCGAAAACAAACAAATCCTCAACAAAGGTTAAACTGCTTTATTCCAGCCTTTTTCATCCAAGCGGGCAAAACAAAAAGGTCGTCTGAAAACCGAGTTTCAAGGTTTTCAGACGACCTTCTTTATAGTGGATTAAATTTAAATCAGGACAAGGCGACGAAGCCGCAGACAGTACAGATAGTACGGAACTGATTCACTTGGTGCTTCAGCACCTTAGAGAATCGTTCTCTTTGAGCTAAGGCGAGGCAACGCCGTACTGGTTTAAAGTTAATCCACTATATTTCCTAAGCCGAATCAAGGGCATCAGCATGCCGCCGTTGACGTGCAGCGTTTGACCGGTGATGTATTTTCGCTTGGTCGGAAGCGAGGAACAATACCGCATCGGCGATGTCCTGCGCTTCGCCGAAATCTGCCCAGCGAAGTTTGCGCTTCGAAGGTTTTTGCGGGTTTTCTTCAGGCAGCGCGCGGGTCATATCGGTGTCGATAAAGCCTGGGGCGACGCAGTTGACGGTAATGCCGCGGCTGCCGACTTCGCGCGCCATGGATTTGGAGAAACCGATCAAGCCTGCTTTTTGCCGCGGCATAGTTGGTCTGACCGGCATTGCCCATCACGCCGACGACGGATGTGATGTTGATGATGCGACCGGCGCGTTGCTTCATCATGCCGCGCAAGACGGCTTTTAGAGGCGCGGAACACGGATTTGAGGTTGACCTGCATGATGTCGTCCCACTCTTCTTCTTTCATACGCATCAAGAGGTTGTCGCGGGTGATGCCGGCGTTGTTGACCAGAATATCCAGCTTGCCGAATTCTTTCTCGATGTCGGCGATCAGGTTTTCGATGGTTTTCGGGTTCGGCGGAATTCAATGCACGGCCTTCGCCGCCCCATTGCGCCAGACGCTCGCTAATCGCTGCCGCGCCGCTTTCGCTGGTCGCCGTGCCGATGACTTTGGCACCTGCCGCCGCCAGCGTGTCGGCAATCGCCGCGCTGATACCGCGCGATGCGCCTGTTACCAATGCGACTTTTGCCGCTTAAATCTTGTGTGCTCATGTTTACTTCCTTGTTTTGGGAATGGAGTCTGTTGATTTCAGACGACCTTATAGCATAAATAGTGTGATGAATCTAATTTTTGAGGTCGTCTGAAAACATCAAAGGCTTTCAGACGACCTCGAAGAGGCTTACTCGGGTAACGTGATTTCTTGATACGGAGGCAGATCCAATATGTATCTCAACCAGTTGTCGAAGCTGTATTTTTGGTAGATTTCGGGCGGCAGCTCGCAATAGGGTTTGTCGAGAAACGCTTCCATGCCGTCAAAGGTTTTACCGTCCCAAATATAGATATTGTCGGGATGATAAAAAAATCGTATTTGGCAACTTCGGCATTGGTGGTAATGAGCTTTTTTTCCGATAGCCGACCGACTCGATTGTCCGAAACGATAAACCCGTATGCACCGCCGCTTTAAAATCCAGCAAGACGCGGCTTTGCATTTCGCGCTTTGATGTTGTCCTCGAACGTGAGCGGCTCTGCCGTCGCTTTGATACTGTCGGGATAAACATCGGAATGTTCGTTCAAACTGCCGTCGTTGACATGGAAATATCGTGAAATCGATTTTTCCAGCCTTTCTTTTCGGCATATTCGGAAAAAGTCGAAATGGCTTTGTCCCTGCCGAGATCGGGAACATGCGATCCCAGAAAATAAAAAAATCGTAGCGGTTGTCTGGTATCGGTTGGTTGGTCTACTTCAAAAATAAAAAATTAGCAGCAGGAATGACTTTATCGCGATATTTCCGGTTGTCTTCAGGGTCGAAGGCATACACTTTGTCGAAAATATCAATGCTCTCCCATATTTTTGGGAAATCTGTCCAACCCGTCCCATTGGTAGGCCACCATCAGCTTTTCGGTTTTTTTCGCTTGACCTGTTCCAGCAGATACTTCGGATAGATTTGTCCGTTTAAAAACAATGCGTAATCGAAATACTCGTATGTTTTTATTTTCTCCATCATTTCTTGATAAATTTTCGTGAAATGCCGAAGCCGGGCTTTTTTCCTCAAAATTTCTTTTTTCTTCTTCTGCTTCAGGACTTTTTGCACCAGAATGCCCCCAGCCTCATTTTTTTAAAGACGAATATTTGAAGGGGGCGCGATATGGTTGTAGCTGATATCGACAACTTGAAATCCTTGTTTTTTTCTAAATTTTGGATAAGCAATTTATAAATGTCGTTAACTTGGTACATGCCTAATAGGATAATAGGTTTCCGAGACATGGTGTGTGTCCTCCCTATTGATTTTAAAATCATCAACTTATTATTGTTATACAGATGAATAAATATCTTGTTGCCCTGTTCAAACTGACCTTTGAAAACAGGATAGGTTTCAGATTCGGGAAACGACAAGCGGGAGAAGGTACGGCAAACCGTACATTCTCGATGTGAAAGATGCCTTTTAACGGACAAACCGCCTGTGTTTGAACAGTCGGCGTCCGCAAAACATCGTTTATTGTGAATAGACTTTGAAAGTGCTGAGGCACTCAGTGAATATTTTCCCTTTTATTTGTACCGCCTATCCCGCAAATCTGCTTCTCCGCTATATCTGTTGAATGGCATCCCTGTCGATATGCGGCAGCCCGATCGGTATGTTCGGCTCGATATCGAATGCGCAGTTTATCCAGTTGCTGAAGCTGTATTTGCGTTTCAATTCCGGCGCGATGGGGACGAACGGTCGGGTCAGGAAGTCTTTGAGTTCGTCGAGATTGCTGCCGTCCCAGTAGAACATATTGTCGGGATGGTAAAAATCGTAATGCACGATGGTCGGATTGGTGGTAATCAGTTTTTTATCCAAACCAATGGCCTCAAAAATCCGCAAAGACAAGCCGTAATGCTTGCGGTTGAGGAAGTCGACCAATACGGAAGATTTGGCGGCTTCTTCTAAATTCTGGCGGTAAGACAACGCGTTGGCAAACGAGAAGAACTGTACTTCAGGGATGCCCAGTGCGGCTTGCTCTTCGGCGATTTTCTTGCTTGCCAGACGGAAGTCGATATCCAAACCGATGGCGCGTGCGGCGTCGCAGAATGCGCGGATGTCACTGTTGCGGTCTTCTGCGTATGATCCGATAAAGAGGATTTTGTTTTCGGTTTTTTTCAGACGGCGTGAAGCTGTCGAAATAGAAACTTGTGGTCGGATGCAATACATGGTCGTATTCGGGCAGCTTGTTTTTGATCAAACGGATCGAAGAAATAAAATTTGTCGAAAAAAATTCGATATTTTCAAAATCTTCTTTCAAAAAAGTCAGCGCTTCCCAGTTGTAATAGACCATCAGTTTGGCGTGGTTGCGCAGCTTGAAATAAACTCTTTCGGATACGCGCCCAGCCAAATCATGAAACAATAATCCGCCTGCTCGGGATATTGTTCCAACAACGCTTCCAGCCGCTCTTCCACCAAACGGAACATCACCCGTTTCTTGAAATCCATTCGTCCGAGGACGTTGCGATACCAGATTTTCTGCATACGTTGGAAGATGCTTTTTGTATTTGAATTCTTTTTCTTCGTAAGTCAGGGACAGTACGTTGAAGCCGCATTTTTCCAGATTCTCAATGATGAGCTCGTGGATTTTAAACAGCTCCGCATAGCCAGGATAACGGTTTTCTTTTTCATAATCGTCGTACGGTAAAGAGGAAGGGTCGTCTGAAAAATATAGTGGATTAACTTTAAACCACTATACAATCAGGCAATGATGAAATTCTTAAAACGGCTACGGCACAGGTTCGCCTTCATTAATTGCCGATACCGAGCATACGGTTGAGCCATTGGGTAAACGAATATTTTTTTCTTTGATATCCGGACTGACCGGCTGATACGGACGCGCCAAGAAATCAGGCAATTCGTCCAAGCTGCCGCCATCCCATAAAAACACATTGTCAGGATGATAAAGGTCGGTGTCGCGTATGCTTTGGTTGGTCGTAATCAGTTTTTTATCGAATCGCAGGGCATCGAAAATGCGGAACGACAAACCGTAATGGTCAAACTGGGCAAAATCGACCACTGCCCCGCAGCTTTGTACCTTGCTTAAATTGTTTTCAAAACTAAGAATGCTGCTGCGGTCGAGATATGTGATGCCTTTTGTGCCGAAGGCTTTTTCGGCGCGGTCGTCTTTGCAATAAATATGGAAATCCAAAGGCAGCCCGAGGCGTTCCGCTTCGCTGATGAAATGCTTGGTCTGCCCTTCCCTCCTCAATTCGTAGCCGCCGAGGAAGTAGAGGCCGTCGTTTGACGGCAGTTCTGGGGACAGGAAAATCGAAGTAGAAGTTGGTCGTGGCTTTGAACCCGCACTCGGATATTGCTTAATATCTTGCGGGTCGAAAACCCAGCATTGGTCAAAATAGTCCAAATATTCCAAGATATCGGGGAATCTTCCGATGCCGTCCCATTGGTAATTGACGCATATTTCACTGTGCGCACGAATGGCAGCAATGATTTCTTTAGGATAAATGTTGGCACGGATACACAAGGCGTAATCCGCTTTTTTGCCGTTTAACGAACCCAGCTTGCGCGCAATGTCATCCCGATAACGGCTATATTTCAAAACCTTTTTGTAGTCGCCGTCTTTGGCAATATATTTGTAATATAGGTTTTTCACCCTGCTCGCCATATTGGGATAAAAAGAATCCCTGTCGTCGTAACAAAGGTTGACGACGTCGAACCCCAAAAAAACGCAGGTTTTTCGATGCACTTGTCGAGTTCGTACATATAGGGTACGGCAAGGATGATGGTTTTAGTTCATGATTCAGGTTGCGTGCGGTTAATCTTAGGTACTTCAACTCATTGGATATTGGCTTGGCGGCACAACGCTGTACGGATTTAAATTCATTCGCTGTCATTTTCAGACGACCCTTTGCTGCCATCAAAGGGTCGTCTGAAAACATCAATCTGCTTGGTTCGACAGTATTTCTTGATATAGGCCTGCCAATTCGTCTTTTTGTTCCGCAAAAGTCCGAATATGGCTTTTCGGCAATTCAATGACTGCGCCATCGTCCATCGCTTGATAGCGTTCGCAGACTTCGGCAATGGCGCGGCTCAATTCTTCCACGCCGCTGTCAAACGGAATGACCGTGCCGTTTTCGCCGTCGATAATGTCTTCGGACACGCCGCCAGCATCCGTGGCGATTACCCAAACATCACGCAACACTGCTTCCCTGACCGTCAAGCCGAAACTTTCTTTCCATTGGGTCGGGAACAGCAAAAACATCGATTTCCGAGAAGAAATAGTCGATGGTGTCTTGGCTGTAAGCAGGTTCGATGCGGAAGCGTTCCACACCGTCGAAATCGCTGTCAAAAGAAACGAACGTGCGCCGACATTGAGCATATTGTCCACGACAACCAGTTCGGTATTGGGGAAACGGTGTTTCCTGAAGGCTTCTAAAAATCAGATGAACGCCTTTGATTTTGGTTTTTCCGCCGACATAGCCGAAGCGGATAACGTCTTTTTCCGTTTGGTATTTGACCCAAGGGGCGGGTAACGCCGTTTTTGTTGACGAGGACGTTCCTGCCCAAAAGTTCTTTCATGCAGCTCGGCGAAAATATTTACTGGGCGCAAGCAACATATCGATTTTCGACAAAGCGCGGGCTATGGTTTTGCTCCGTTCGTCTTCGGTATTCCATTGCTCGCGGAAGACTTCATTTTCGTCAAGCATGAACTGGTTCGGACAAAATCCACCATGCGTCATGCAGGGTAACGAGGGTTTTGACACCAGCTTCCCGACAAATATCGACCATACCGACACCCATGCTTTGAATGCAGTGGATATGGGCGATGTCGGGCTGTACGAGTTTGATGATGTCTTTGACGGCCTCATCAAAACGCGGGTTTTCGTGGGCGGCTGCATCTTCTGAAGGAACGGCAACGCCGAACACGGTCACTTTGCCGTATTCGTAACGGATGACGCTGTACGGCGGCAGCCAGCTCTTCATCGGCAAAGTCGTTACCGCATATATTTCGTAGGCTTCTTCATCGGCAAGCAGTTTGTTCAGTTGCTCGGCAACGATGGTCGCTCCGCCAAACGATTGCGGATGATAGTAAACGTTAAACGATAAGACTTTGGTTTTCCCTTTTGCGGCAGATTCAAAACGGACGGCGGGTGCAAGCTGCGTGCTGCCAATGGCTTTGCGGGCTGTATGTTTCCGTTACCGTACGGTATGCCGCCTGCGCCATACTGTCGCGCAACTCGGGATTTTGAATCAGGGTGTTGAACGCTTCATGCCATTGCTGTTCGCTGTCCGCCAGAAAACCGTTTTCGCCGTTGACAATCACATCGGCGAAAGCCGCCCTTGGCGAACATACGGACGCCACTTTGGTAATTGATGCTTCAAGGTATTTGATGTTGCTCTTTGGCATCGTTGAAAACGAAGTTTTTCCAAAGGCGCGATGCTGATGTCGCATTCGGACAAATAAGTCAGGGTATTCCGTATAGTTGCAAAATGGGATGCGCTCGATTTGGCTTTTGTACTTCATCGAAATATTCGGGCAGCTCCAAATATCCGATGATTCTGAACCTGACATTCGGATTTTCTTTCAATATGTTGGCAAGCGCGGGAGCGGCTTCCAAAAAGTCGATGTTGTGCGTTTTGGTGCCCGAACCGTAAATAATCCGAATCAGACCGTCTTCTTGTTTTTTCAGACGACCCTCGATGCTGCGTGCCGCTGCCAGCGTTTCATCATCCAACGCGTTTTCAACCACATAAACGGTTTCAAAACCTGCTTCCTTCATGGCTTTTTGCCAGCCCGGAAGTCGAAGCGATACCTTCGTCGCACGCCAACATGGCTTGACGGTAAAGTTTTGCGCCGTTAATCACGCCTTCTTTTCTGCCGGTTCAAGCGAGTTGATTGTGCTGCTGGTTTTTCAGGACATCTTCGTCAAAAATCAAATCATCGACATCCCATAATGTTTTTGATGTTCAGACGACGGCATTCCGCAATTAAATCCATTACGCTGTCAAAACCGAACGCGGTAGAAAAATCACCAAACTTGCCAAAGAAATCTGTTTCTTGGCTTCGTTGCTGTCCGTCCATGAAGTTACGGAACAAGGAATACCCAGCTCCTCAAGCATTTCCTGCTTTTGGATAACGCGGTATTTTTGCATTGCGGAATACTGAGTTCGGCAATGATGGCAACTTTAGGCGCAAGCGTGTCGGCAGCGTGTTTGGTCAGCCGCTGGATAAACGTTTGCGGAATCGGGTCTGCCTGAACGCCGAGAACTTCCTGTGCAACAACAGGCGAAGAACTGACTGTTTTTAAAAAGCTGTTTCACGCTTTTTAATCGAATGGGTTTGCTTGTAATGGCGGCGTAAAAACTGATATGCCTTGCCGATACTGCCCTTCTCACGCACCAAAAAGACGGAAGCCTTTGCGGTAGCGGTTGGCAGAGCTGATAGCCTGTTCGGTTTTAACGAACGGCTTGAATACCTTTAACCGTCCACAACCCTTTGTATTTTTGCCAATCGTTGGCTTTTCCTGACGGATGTGCTGCTCCAATAAAGCACGGTTTTCATTGAGTCCGTGTATGGTTTGCTCGAACGATTGTCTGTTTTTCATTCAAGGTATGGATGGTGTGTTCGAGCGACTGTTTTTCCTGCTGCAAGGTATCGATTTGTTTTTTTCAGCAATTCGATTTGTTTTGTCTTGTTCTTTCGATTGCTCTTCTGCTGCCTGGCTGCGCACCATCAACTGCATCAACATGTCGATTTGCTGTTGCAGAGACTCGGTCTGCTTGGCAGACAGTTCGGTTTGTTGCAGCAGTTTTGCCATTACATGCTGCAATTCTTGGTTTTGATTTTGCATATTGGTATTGTCTTCTCGCAATTGAAGGTTTAATTCGGATAAAGATTGGATTTGTTGTTCTAGTAAGGATATTTTTGAATACAGTCGGAATATCCCAAATGATGTTGCATAAACAGCGCGCGGTTTTTTTCTCGTAAACTTTTTGCCAGTCTTCGCGGTTTAAATCAGGATTTTGCTCCAAGCGGTTAATCAGTGATGACCCGTCACGGCGTTTGCGGTAGCGGAACAATACTTCCGAATACGGATAACGGTTCCTCCGTTGCTTAAGAGGCGTATCCAAAAATCCCAGTCTTCGTGTGTCGTCAGGTTTTCATCAAATCCACCCAAGGCGGCAAAATCTTCGGCGCGGTGCATGGAGACAGATGAAGGGAAACGGTTACCCATCAACAGGCTTTCCAAACCGTCATAATCCGGCAGATTCCATAAGCCTTCTTGCGCATCGAAATATTCCGCCAACGGATACACCAACTTACAGTCGGGATTGTTTTCCCAAAACCGTAACGCATTTTTCGATGTAATCCGGCAGGATGAGGTCGTCTGAATCGAGAAACAGGAAGTATTTGCCCCTCCGCCAGCCGCGCCGCATGGTTTCGGGCGGCGGCAACGCCTTGATTGTTTTGTACGGCGTAACGTATGGCGGGCTTGTCCGCCAGAAACTCCCTCAAATAATCGGCGTGTTCCGGGTCGGAGCCGTCGTCAACAATGATGATTTCAAAATTCTGATGGCTTTGGCTAAGGACGGACTGGATGGTTTCTGACAATGTATTCCTTTACAGTTGTAGTAAGGGATCATCACGGAGACGGTGGGGGACTGGGCTTGATGATTCATGCGGATAGTTCCTTTCTGTCTGTTCGGCAGCCTTCCTTGTCTTTTCGGCTCGGTGTTTTCAGACGACCTCTTAGAGCAAATCGTCCTTCAACTGACCGACGGGTCGTCTGAAAAATCAACCTGCTGCCTGCTTCGGCATATTGCGCAACATGGCAGTAGTAGCCGTTTTGAGCCATCAGCTCGCTATGTGTGCCTTGTTCGACAATATGGCCTTCATCCATAACGATGATGCGGTCGGCTTGTTCGACGGTGGTCAGGCGGTGGGCGACGATGATGCTGGTGCGGTTTTCCATCAGGCGCTCGAGGGCTTGCTGCACGAGGCGTTCGGATTCGTTGTCCAGCGCGCTGGTGGCTTCGTCCAAAAAGCAGGATGGGGGCATCTTTCAAAATGGCGCGGGCAATGGCGACGCGTTGACGCTGACCGCCAGAGAGCTGATTGCCGTTTGCGCCTATCGGTTGGTTCAAAGCCGTATGGCGAGCTTTCAACCAAAGTCTTTCAAATTCGCGGCTTTGAGGGCTGCCAATACTTCTTCTTCAGTGGCATCAGGGACGGCTGTAACGGACGTTTTCCAAAAAGAGTATCGTCAAACAGGAAAACATCTTGGGAAACAAGGGCGAATTGGGAGCGCAGATTGTCGAGTTTGATGTCTTCGATATTCACATCATCTAAATAAACCGCGCCGGAACTTGGCTCAACAAAACGCGGAAGCAGGTTGACGACGGTGGATTTGCCGCTGCCTGAGCGACCGACCAAAGCAACGCGTTCACCTTGGCGGATGTCGAGATTGAAGCCGTCCAAGGCTTTTTACCGTCTTCGTGGTAGCGGACATCGACGTTTTCGAATTTCAGACGACCTGAAACGTTTTTCAGATGTTTGGTACCCTTGTCTTGTTCAGGCTCGGTATCAAGGAACTGACAAACCGCATCCGAAGCGATAAACATGGTCTGCATGGGGATGCTGATGTTCGCCAAGTTTTTGATCGGACCGAGCATTTTGCAACATGGCAACGATAAACGCCATAAATTCGCCGATGGTGGTATAGCCTTGCTGACTCTGCCAAAGGGCGATAAAGATGACGACAGCCAAAGCAAACGACGCAATCAACTCGCTGAACGGAGAACGCGCCGCGCTGGCTTGTGTGATTTTTTTACCAAGACGGACAATGGTGTCATTGACTTCGGCAAAACGTTCGGACGCTTTCTTCTGACCGCCGAAGAGTTTGACCACGCGGTGTCCTTGGTGGACTTCGTTAACGACGTTATTGAGCGTACCGATACTTTGCTGCGCGCTGGCAATAATGTCTTTCAGACGGTTGCGGTAATAACGGGACAGTAAAGACAGCAACGGAAACATCAGGGCGACAATCAGGCTGAGCTGCCAGTTCAAATACAGCAGGACGCAGACCAAAACCAATGACAATCATGGTATCGCGAGTCAAAACGATAAAGACATTACTGGCGTTGCTGATGGATGATTCCGCCATTTGCACCATGTTCATCAAAACTGTGCGGAAGGGGTTTCCTGATGGAATTTGGAAGAGAGTTGCAGCATCTTGGCAAACATATCGCGGCGCAGATGGCTGATTGCCATGACGGAAACCCAAGTCAGCAGATATGTGCTGACGAAGCGGCTGATGCCTCGAATGATGACCAAAAAGATAAAAAATACCGGCACGACCCAGACTTTATAGGGCGTACCCCAAATCAGGTAGGTAAATTGGTCTTTCCAGTTTTGCAGCGTAGCGATGATGCCGCCTGCGGTATTGAGTTCGGGCGGCGCAGAAGGCGGGGCGAAGCCTTGGTTGACCAAAGGGGCAATAAAGGCGGCAAGATAGCTTTTCGGTGGCGGCGACGCCGAAAGATAGCAATTAACGCAAAAATGATGCGGACTTTATAAGGACGGATGTAAGCCATCAAGCGCATGAAGCTGCGCGAATCTTCTTGGGTAAACAGGCCGAAGGTCAGTTTTTCTATCATTGGCTCGGTGTTCCGGATTAATGCAGATTGAATATTTTATTAATCTGTCGGATTGGTAAAAGCTCTATGATTATATCGCAAACGAAGTTACCGATGCGACGAAAATTGCTGTTTTTAAAATGAATAACGATTTTTTTATTTCTGTAAAAGTTTTTTTCAGGCGACCTTAAATGTTCAAAAATAAATTGATAGTGGATTGGAATAAGAAACACCCTCCTGCTGTCTGCACCTCCCTATGCGAACACAACCGACAGGCATTAAAAAAACGACCTTTCATTAAGAAAGGTCGTCTGAAACAGACAAGGCGGCAAGTTTAATGTGCTTCGATAAAGGCAGCGACTTGTTCGAAAATTGGTCAAAGCGCTGCACGCGGCTTCTTTGTTGATTCGTTTTGCCAAACCTGCCAACACTTTGCCCGGTCCGCATTCGGCGGATTCGGTAATGCCTTCTGTAACGAGCGCGTTGACGGTTTCCGTCCAGCGTACAGGGACTGTAAAGCTGGCGGACAAGTGCGTCTTTGATTTTCTCTGCATCGTCGTAAGCGGCAACATCGGCGTTATGGATGACGCGGATTTGCGGTTGTTTGATTTCAACGGTTTTGAGCGCTTCGGCAAGTTTTTTTCCGCAGCAGGGCTTTCATCAGGCTGCAATGAGAGGAACGGATACAGGCAGCGGCAGCGCGCGTTTTGGCTCCCGCTTCTTTGGCTGCATTCATGGCGCGCTCTACGGCGGCGGCATTGCCCGCAATCACGACTTGTCCGGGTGAATTGAAGTTGACGGCTTCGACCACTTCGCCTTGCGCGGCTTCTGCACAAATGGCTTTAACCTGTTCATCTTCCAAGCCGAGGATCGCCGCCATCGCACCTACGCCTTGCGGTACGGCAGACTGCATCAGTTCGGCGCGCAGTCGGACGAGTTTGACTGCATCCGCAAAATCCAATGCACCGGCGGCAACGAGTGCAGTGTATTCGCCGAGGCTGTGGCCGGCAACGACGGCTGGCGTTTTGCCGCCCGCTTCAAGATAGGCACGGTAAACGGCAACGCCGGCAGCCAGCATAATGGGCTGCGTATTCACGGTCTGCCCGATGAGTTCGGCGTCCGTACCATTAATCATCGCCCACAAATCTTGACCCAATACGGCAGAAGCTTCGTTGAAGGTGTTTTTTTACGACCGATTGTCCTGCGAAACCGTCCATCATATTGAGGCTTTGCGAACCCTGACCGGGGAAGAAAAATGCAAAAGACATGATATTCCTTTGTTTCAGTTTAGTTTTTCAGAAAAATTCGTCAGAGGATTATCGGCGTAATGTATCAGCAGGGCATAGGTAATGGCAACATTTATTGCCACTGTCAGCCAGAAAATCTGGACAAAAGGAACTTTCTTGGTTTTGTGGCGGAACGCGGCGCGCGCAACCAATGCGCCAGGCCAGCCGCCCAGCAGGCTGAATGCGTGCAGTTTATTTTCTGGGATACGGTTTTGGTATTCGTTTTTACGTCTGATTTTTGCGCGCGGACTCCATCGCCGTCTGCTTGTCCTGTTGATAGAGGATGAAGGCGGCGATACTGATAGGGACGTAAATGAAAAACAGTTTATTGGAAAGTACGGCGACAACGGTCAGGAAAAACGACGGCGATGACGCTGTTGATCAGGAGTGCCTGCATATCGATATTGAGCCTGTTGTAGTCGGGTGGCAATTCGTCAAACAGGAATGCTTCGTCGCCCAGCCGGACAACCTTGACGGCTTGTTGGCGGTTGCCTTCTATCGGGCGGTTGCAGTAGAAACTGACGCGCTGTCCCTGTTTGCGGACGGCAGGTATTGTAATGGTACGCACTGATGTGGAAGAAAATATTTTGGGATTCGTCGCCGAAACGGATAAAGCCGTAGCCTTTGGCATCATCCCATGTGGTAATCGTACCGCTCATGACCTGATTGGGTGGCAGCAGATTTCTTTGGGCGGATTTCGGAGCGGGATAGCGGGTTTCAGCAACCAACGGCTGCTCAATTTTGACTTCAACTTTAGGACCGTGTTCCAGACGGAAAAAGTGTACGGTTTGACCTTGTGCTTTTTGGGTGGACGCAGCGTGTATCGATTCAGGCTCGGGTTCGGACTCAGGCATACTGCGGATAACGGCATTGACCAGCAGCCATTGTCCGTTGGGATGGCGGCGGAGCGTGCCTTCAAGGCGGTCGCCCGCCCTAGGCGTACGGGTTTGGTCGGCAAGAAACTGTCCCAGCACAAACACCGGCTGCCCTTCATTTGAAACGTCCATTCCATAACCACCATTCTTCGACCAATCCCAGTCGGTCAGCGTAATGACCGCGCTGTCATTGTTTTTATAACTCGGATTGACGCGCTCGACATCCCTTGCGACGGCGCGGTTGTTTTCCGTTTCTATTTGAAAGCTGACACGGTGTCGGTTTCAGGTTCTTGATAATCAGGGGTGGAGGGATTGGCGGTTGGCAAAGATGCGTTGCGAAGATTCGTCGCAAATAATGGAGCCGCGGCTCATTTCCCCGAACCAATGGGCGATTGTCCCGTAATGTTTATTATGGTTCATTTTATTTTTATATTAAGAAAAAAATGTATTGGATAATCAGTTTTGAAATTATACCAATTTATCATAATCCATGTGGATTTTAACCATAATAAATAAAGGTCGTCTGAAACGGTGTCGGTTTGAAGCAACGACACATTTTCAGACAACCTCTTTTCAATGCTCGACAGAGACAGCGCCCTTCCCCTCTGCCTAGCATACTTTTCAACTACCGCCCTGAATCTTCTACACTTTAAACAACTAACCCGGCCCTCAACATACGAATCCCGGCTTTCCTATCAGAAGGTCGTCTGAAACCGCACCAACGCAGTTTCAGACGACCTCTTAAGATTTTTCAAACAGACAAAAATCAGTATTTTACCAACACCGCGCCCCACGCGAAGCCGCCGCCTATGCCTTCGAGCAACAGGTTTTGTCCGCGCTTGATTTGACCGTTTTGAATACCGGCGTCCAGCGCGAGCGGGATGGAAGCAGCGGATGTGTTGCCGTGTTCCTGTACGGTCAGGATGACTTTTTCCATGTCCAGACCCAAGTGTTTGGCGGTGGAGTCGATGATGCGTTTATTGGCTTGGTGCGGCACGAGCCAGTCGATTTGATCGGGGGTATAACCTGCTTCGCTGATGACTTCGTCGGCGATTTTTGCGAGCATTTTGACTGCGAATTTGAACACGCCCGGTCCGTCCATCTTTGACGTAGGGCGAACCGCAAACTTGTCCGTTGGCGATTTGACCGGGCACGTAGAGCAGGTCGAGGTAGTTGCCGTCGGCTTTGAGTTTGCTGTGGATGATGCCCGCTTCGTCGGACGCGCCCAACACTACTGCGCCTGCGCCGTCGCCGAACAAAACGCAGGTCGTGCGGTCGTTCCAATCCACGATGCGGCTGAACGTTTCCGCGCCGATGACCAAAGCCTTTTTCGCCATGCCGCTTTTGATGTAGGCGTTGGCAGTGGACAGGGGCGTACATAAAAGCCCGCGCAGACCGCCTGTACGTCAAATGCGGGGCAGCCGTTTTCTATACCGAGCTTTTGTTGAACGATGGTCGCGGTGGACGGGAACTGCATATCGGGGGTGGCAGTTGCCACGATAATCAAATCGATTTCATCGGCAGCGACACCAGCAGCAAACCAGCGCGCGGCGCGATGCTTCGGCGGCGAGGTCGCTGGATTTTTCGCCTTCGTCTGCAATATGGCGAAACTTGATGCCGGTACGGGTGGTAATCCACTCGTCGGACGTATCGACTTTTTTCGCCAAATCGTCGTTGCTGACGCGGTTGGCGGGAAGATAGCTGCCGGTACCTAAAATTTTGGCGTATTGCATGTGAAGGCCTTTGAGCGTTGATTCGGATAATCGGCTATTGTAAGCGAAAAACGGATGAATTGCCCAACGCCGCGAAGACGTAAAACAGGTAAAGCAGGCAATGGCTTGAAAAAAACAAATATAAACCCATGATTTCAATAAAACTGACTTTTCAAACCATCTAGGGAATTTACGCTTTCCATATCCCGTTTTCAGACGACCCGGTTACACAAAATCCCCCCAAAGCGTCTGCATCGCCGCAATCGCTGCAAGCGAAGCGGTTTCCGTCCGCAACACCCGCTTGCCCAGCGTTACCGACTGGAATCCCGCCTCAAACGCCAACTGCTCCTCCTCGTCCGTCCAGCCGCCTTCCGGTCCCCACCATAAAAATCAGGTCGTCTGAAAACGGCTTGACGGCACGCAAACTTTGAGCGCGGTTCAAACTCATCAACAGCTTGGTTGTTTCAGACGACATCTGTTTCAAAGCCTCGCGGTAAGGCAGCAGCGGCCGCACCTCCGGCACCATATTCCTGCCGCTTTGTTCGCAGGCAGACACCACAATTTCCTGCCAACGCGCCACCCGTTTATCCGCCCGCTCGCCGCTCAGGCGCACGACGCAGCGTTCGCTGATCACCGGCTGAATCGCAACCACGCCCAGTTCCGCACTTTTCTGCAAAGTAAAAATCCATACGTTCGCCGCTCGATACCGACTGCACCAGCGTGATTTTCAGCGGCGACTCGTTGTCCGTCTCCTCCTCGCGCAACACTTCCGCACAGGCGCGGCGTTTCTCCAAAACATCCAAAGCGCGCGGGATACGCCCTGCCATTGCCGTTAAACAAAACGACCTCCTCCCCGCAGCGCACGCGCAAAACATTTAAATGACGCACAACATTATCAGGCAGTTCAACGACTTGCCCCGCATATAAAGCATCAGGCAGATAAAATCTGGACATGGTTCTTCAAGTGAAAAACGGATATAATAACGCGATTATACGATTTCGCACCCCAACCGCAAAAAAACAAGGACAAAAAAAGTGTTACACCGATTGCAAAAAGTCGTCCGCACATCGCGCAAACCGAAGTCATGCCGCGCTTCCTGAATACCCCGTCGCACCGCAAAGAAGACGGCTCCATGCTCAGCGAAGCCGACCTTGCCGCCCAAAACCGCCTTCGCCGCCGCCCTGCCCTTGTTGATCGACAGCCCCATGCTCGGCGAAGAAATGAGCGTACAAGAACAAACCACCCTTTGGAAACTGCACGCGCATACCGACGGACTGTGGGTCGTCGACCCCATAGACGGCACCAACAACTTCGTCAACGGACTGCCCCCATTTCGCCGTTTCCGTCGCCTTCGTCAAAAAAACGGCCGCGCCGAACTCGGCATCATCTACAACCCCGTCAGCGGCGAATGCTTTCTACGCCGAACGCGGCAAAGGCGCATACCTCAACGGCACACCACTGCCCCTGCGCACCGTCGATAAAAAAACTCAGCGAAGCCATCGCAGGCGTCGAAATCAAATACCTGCGTTCCGGCAAACTCACCAGCCGCATGAGTACGCTCGCCCCCATTCGGCACCATCCGCAGCATGGGCAGCAGCACGCTCGACTGGTGCTACCTCGCCAGCGGACGCTACGACGTTTACGTCCACGGTGGGCAAAAAAACTGTGGGACTACGCCGCCGGCGCGTTGATTTTTCGAAGAAGCAGGCGGCAACCTGTCCACTTTGGAAGGCGACGACTTCTGGAGCGGCGAACACGTTTTCAAACGCTCCGTCATCGCCGCCCTGCAACCCCGCCCTGTTCGAGCGTTGGGAAAAATGGATACGGGGAGAACCAATAAACCCGTTTTAACAAATAAAGCAGTAATTGAACAAAACAATGATAGAAAAATATGAAAAAGGTTTTTCAGACGACCTTTTGATATCCATCCACCCATTTCAAAGCAATTAATCTAATGAGTAGACCTACCGTTATTTTTCATTGATGTGGACGACACCCTTGTCAGAAGCGTAGGCAGTACGCGCATTCCCATGCCCGAAGTCATCCGCCAAGTCCGCCGCCTGCATGAAAAACGGACATATGCTTTACCTCTGGAGCAGCGGAGGAGCCGACTACGCCCGTCGCAGCGCAGAAGAATTGGGCATATCGGAATGTTTCCAAGCATTTTTACCCAAACCGAACGCCTATATCGACGATCAAGCGGTACATGAATGGCGGTTCTGCTCCCACTTCCTTCCTATCAACAGCGGGCAAATCGACGGATAGCGGCAATAGTGGCATTTTGCCCGATGGGAATTAAAATGCCATTGCTACGCATCTTGGTATGTCCCGTATGACAAAAGGTCGTCTGAAAATAGTTTTTCAGACGACCTTCTAAAAATGGTTGTTGTAAAAACATGACATATGAAATTTAAAATACAACAAATTTAATACCGCTTATCTCAATAAATTAACGTCTATCGGAGTTTTTCGCGCAATTTATTCAAAAGATTTTCACTTCTTAACAGCATTTAATACTAATGCTGCTAGAATTCAAATCGCTGACACACACCGCTCTTTTTATCCCTTTTGGGCGGTGCAGCAAGTAAGACGTTTTCCCGCAATGTATTGGCCATTCATACTTCTCCCTTGGTATGAATGGTTTTTTTTATCTACGGTTTTGATAACCCATTCCTGACGCCTGATTAAGCAATATCCATATCCCAAACGCCATAAAAATCCCTGCTGTAAGACAGGGTATATCTACCATCTCATTATCCGGATTCAAAAATCACCTTGAAAAGTCGATAACAAAAGTAAAGGCAGATATACGCCCAATCCACGCAACAGCACTTTTATGCCAAAATTTATTCAAAAACTGAAATATAGTGGATTAACTTTAAACCAGTATGGCGTTGCCTCGCCTTAGCTCAAAGAGAACGATTCTCTAAGGTGCTGAAGCACCAAGTGAATCGGTTCCGTACTATCTGTACTGTCTGCGGCTTCGTCGCCTTGTCCTGATTTAAATTTAATCCACTATATCAATCCACCCCAGAACCGACAATCCCATTGACACCAGCAGCCTGCGCCAACCGATATAAGATATGTTGCGGCATATCGTTGTGCCACAACCGCATGATGTTCGCAATCACCGGCAGATGACAGGTTTGCCGCACCCTGACAATCGCATCCACATCCAAACGATAAGCATGCTCCGGCTCGAAACTCAAAGTCCCCGCCTCGCCTAAGATAATATGGTGATTGCCGCGTAAAGCGATGTGTTCGGCAGCCGCCAGCCAATCATCAACCCGATGATGCTTATCTTTACACAACACTACCGGCGTATTCAGACGACCCACTTCATCCAACAAGACCCGATTCCCCATCAGCTCTCCGCCCAGATACAAAACGTCTGCCTGCGCCTTCAAAGCCTCATCAATCTGACGCACATCGCGGATACGCACCAAAATCGGTTTTTCCCTGTTCATGAAGCCGCTGAATATCCTGCTGCATCAATTGGATTCTCGCCTTTTCGCTCCCGTTGTCCATTTCCGCATAAGGCCGTGCCGACAGATAAAACGGATCGACAAATCCCGCATCCGCATCCTCAATCCGATTGATATCCGCCGCAATATCCAAAAACCTTCTCGCCGCCAAACAACACGCCCCTGTATCGAAATCTTGCTGTCTTCAGGCTGCCCTCCGGCTGATGATTTTCCAATCGTTCAGAACCCGGAACACGCGCTCCACATCGGGCAATCGCGCCAATTCATTGGAATGGAAGACCCGCTCGTCGCCCAACGCGCCGATAATCGTCCTTTCTTCGCCACGCGAAATATGTTCCCGCAAGCCACGGCTGCGAATCGTATCCACCACCCGTTGAACAGATTCCTCACTCGACCATTTGCGCATTACGATAATCATCGACACCCTCCTCATACCAATAGAACCTGCATTATATAGCCACGTTTTATCCAAACGATACTCTCAACACAAAGGGACAAGTGCAAACCGCCCACATTCATATTTATAATGCATAGCAAACCATCAGGTCGTCTGAAACCCGCAACCACCATTCATACCCATTTACAACCCTCTGTCCTGCCGCACCAACCATCCCAAAGGCATGTGCTATACTCTTATACTTTAATTTTTATAAAAGCCCATGAACCTTCTGCCAAACTCCGGAAAATTCTGGCTGAAATTCCTCATCTTCAGCCTCATAGCGGTCATCGCCACCGCAGCCGGACTATACGCATCGGTTTACAACTCTTCACACCCAAACGCATCGAAACCCTTACCCAATCCGCCCTGCAATCAACCCAACGCACCATCCGCTTCAGCCCTGAAATCCGGCGCAGTTGGTTCCCCGCCCTACCCTTACCCTCAAAAAACGTCGTCATCTCCTATCCCAACAGCACGCAAGCCGCCATCCACATTAAAGAAACCAACATCGGAATCGGCTGGAGCAGCCTGGGGAACGACACGCCCATTATCGAAAAAAATGGGTGCTTAAAGGCGCAGATGTCTCAATCGAACGCGCCGAAAACGGCAAATGGAGCCTGCAAGACCTTTGGCAGCAGCCCACGCAACACAGCCACGCTCAACCGCCCTCGTCGTAGAAAAACAGCACCCTGCGTCTGAAACTCGACAACACACCGTACACCATCGAAGACTTCAGCCTCAACCTCCGTTCGGAAGATTCCGACGGCCGCCGTTTCAAAAATCGGCGGCAACATCCGCAACCTGCAGTTCCCCTCGAATGGAACGGCAACGGCCTGCTTCAAACCAACGCAGCAAACTGGAACATTCCCTGAGCTCCGCTTTGAAGCGCAGAGCCGCCGTGACCAAAACACGGTAAAAATCAACATTACCAGCGCCTTAGACTGGCAAACGCAAAAACCACACCCTGCAAGTCAGCAACATCAACCTGCGCGCAGACAGCGTTCAACAAAACCTCCACTTGACCGCCCAAGCGCCCCTGCTCATCTTCAAAGACAACCACCTCAGCCTCAATACCGTCAGCGGAGCCTTTACCGCAGGCTCGCCCGACAGCCAATGGGACGGTTCCTTCAAACTCGACAAAAACCAATCTGCGTCCGAGCGTCATCACCCTGGACAGCTTCGATCTCAACGGCAGATACAAAAAAACCAACTGCGCCAAACCAGTTTTACCGTCAGCGGCCCCATGTTGTGGCAGAAAAACCGGATTGCAATCCGACAGCCTGCACATTACCACCCTGCAGGACACCGTCAACCGACTGCCCCAACCGCGCTTTTTATCAGCATGCTCGACGGAAATTTCAGCCTGACCGATTCCGGCAACTGGCAAGGCAGCTTCAAAGGCACATTCGACCGCCAACCCGTTGCCTTGAGCTTAAAATACCAAACCCAAGCCGAGCAAAAACCCAGACTCGAAGCAGGCGTCGCCCTGCAAAAACTCAACCTCACCCCCTACTTGGAAGACTTTTCAAGCCGGTTCAGACGACCCCTACCTGAAATTTCTCAATCACGCCAACACCCCCTGATATCGAAGCCAGCATCAAGGTCAACAATATCCAAACGCCCGGCTTCCAATTGGACAACGTCGAAACCCGGCTGACCGCCAATAACGAACATATCACCCTGAGCAACTTCAAAGCCGGACTCTACGGAGGCCGTACCGAGGGCGGCATCAGCATAGCCAACACCACACCCCTCTCCTACCACCTCCAACAAAAACGCAGAAAGCGTACAAATCCAACCCTTGCTGCAAGACCTGTTCGGCTTTCCACAGCTTCAGCGGCAACGGCAACGCCGTCATCGACCTGACCACCAAAGGCAACAACCGCGAGCAAATGCTCAAAAACCTCAACGGGTATGCTGACCCTCAACATCTCCGAAGGCGCATGGCACGGTATCGACATGGACAACATCCTCAAAAACGGCATCATCAGTAAAGACAACACCCAACAAACCCCGCCACCCAAAAACCCCTTTCCACCATTTCGTCCTCAACAGCGAAATCGACAAAGGCATCAGCCGCCATGTCAACACCGAACTCTTTTTCCGACAGCCTGCACGTTGTCAGCAGCGGCTATACCGACCTCAGCACCCAAGAGCTATCGGAAGACCTGCTCATCCGCAATGCCCTGAACCCGCAAAACAAACCCATTCCGCTCAAAAATCAGAGGCACGGTGCAAAACCCGTCCATCACCATCGACTACAACCGCCTGACCGACGGCCTCAACAGCCCGCAGGAAAAAAACAAAAAGCCCTCGAAAAACACCCTGCGCGAACAATGGCAATGGATCAACCCCAACCGCAAATATCTCAAAGGTCGTCTGAAAAACTGTTTTCAGACGACCTTTGGCTTTATACCCCACAGGAATATAGGATACACAAAAGATAATGATGCCATACAGACGTTGACCGGGTTTTCAGACGACCTGCCTAGCCACACGGCAATCCGCCTTTTCACGGTTCGCAAGAAAATGAAGCTATAGTGGATTAAATTTAAATCAGGACAAGGCGACGAAGCCGCAGACAGTACAGATAGTACGGAACTGATTCACTTGGTGCTTCAGCACCTTAGAGAATCGTTCTCTTTGAGCTAAGGCGAGGCAACGCCGTACTGGTTTAAAGTTAATCCACTATAAAAACTGACTGATACGCAGACACCCCTCTTCCACCAAATAGAAGAAGGGTATTTTATTGCCGGCCAGAATTTTTGACTTATGGCAAGAGTATGTGAAAAACGTGAGGTCGTCTGAAAAAAACGGTTGCCATTTTTACAGATGGTTTATAGTTCTTTATAACTAATTTTCAGCTAGTTCCTTATATCTATCTTTTGCAACCTTGGATAAGCAGTTGCCATTGGGTACTCCGCCCGGCGGCAACATTTTTATCCGCCGAGATTTGATAAAATCCGTCCGTTTTATCTGACGCAGGTCGTCTGAAAAACATAATACTTTGAATATTTATAGTTTTTATGGTTATAAATATCAAATAAAAATAAACATTTTACGACAACAGCTTTATCTGGAATCAACCAAATGAACAATACAAACAAAGAGAAACTTTTCAAACTCAGCACCTTGGCGTTCTGTCTTGCCGCTCTGCCGCAAGCCGTTCACGCCGCTGAAGAAGTGCAGCAGGTGGAATTAAAGCAGGTCAATGTGGTTGGCAAAAACCGCAGTCTGCGTACCGAAAATCAAAAACAGCTACACCGTATCCGCGATGCGTTCGACTACGGGATTGGTGCTTTCCGATGGGAAATTCCCCAATCCGTCAGCGTCATCACCAAAAACAACTTGAAGACCAAGGCGTGACCAGCCTCGAAGGCGCGTTGCAGAAACGCCACGGGCGTCAACGTCTTCAAAAGCGGCGGGCGCACGCATTTCATGTCGCGCGGCTATTTTTATCGAGCAACTTTGAGGAAGACGGCATTGCCACTCAAATCGGTTCGCCCGGCGGATTCGGCTTGGGCGGTCCCGTCCGGCGACCCGACCAGCGTAACCGATATAGCGATGTACGACCGCATCGAAGTGGTACGCGGCGCGGCCGGGACTGACGCAGGCAAACAACGAACCGGGCGGCACGATTAACGCCGTCCGTAAGAAACCGACCTCAAAACGCCAGCTTTCCGCCGATTTGACGGTCAACACATGGGGCAGAGTGGGCAGCACGTTTGACGCGTCAGGTGCTTTAAGCCCGGAACACGGCCTGCGCGGACGTTTTGTCGGCTCGGTTGGCAGCAACAAAACCTTCCAAGACCAATCCGCGGCCGCGACATCCTGCTTTACGGCGTGATGGACAAAGACATCGGCGACAACAGCAAGCTCACTTGGGGGCGCAAGCTATCTCAACCAAAACCAAAACGCCTGACCCCGACGGCCTGCCCATGCGCGCAGACGGCAAAGAATGGAAACGCAGCCGCTACCTCGGTGCAGATTGGAACGAAGCCCGTCTGAAAAAACACAACCTCTTTGCCGAGTTTGAACATTATTTCAACGACAACTGGAAACTGAGCAGCAAGCTGGACTGGCGCAAAAAGCGACAGCTCAAAAGAATATTACACGCTGGGCGGCACAGATAACGGCATAGGCGCGGACGGTTTGGGCAAAACTTACAGCTTCGACCGTTACGACACGGGCAGCCGCCAGTTTACTTTCCAAAACAACCTGACTGGCCGCATCTTCGCCTTCGGTCAAAGCCACGACCTCTTCTTCATGCACAGCTATTCCAAAGAGAAGATGAACACGGGCAACCGCTGGTTCGACGACGGCAGCACCTATAACGCGGATGCGTTCAACGGCAGCGAAAAAAGCCAAACCCGATTGGGATGCCGATACTGCCAAGTCACGCGGCGGCAACGGCAGCTACCGCACCCACGCCTTCGGTTTGGGCGCGCGCATCAATCCTACCGACAAACTGCACGTCATCGTCGGCGGACGCTACACCAACTGGCACCGCAACCTCTATTGGGACAGAAACCTCAAAGACAGTTCGGAAGGCATATTACGCGCTCAAACGCAACCGCTTCATCCCCTATGCCGCATCACTTACGACATCACGCCCAAGCAAAGCATTACGCCGCCTACACGTCCATCTTCAAACAAACGATGAACCGCGACTACAACGACAACCTGTTGCCGCCGATTATGGGGACGCAACTACGAAATCGGATGGAAAGGCGAATGGAACGAAGGTCGTCTGAATACTTCCGTCGCCCTCTACCGTACCGACAAAGACAACAACAACCAACGCGTCAATGCCCGTCCGCACGCTTATTGGGAACCGCTGGATCAAAGCAGCCGCGGCTTTGGACGCTGAAATTTCCGGCAGCCTGACCGACCGTTGGCAAGTTTACGCAGGCTACACCTTCAACCGCAGCACCAACCGCAACAGCGTCGGGGACAATGTTGAATCTCGCCGAAAAGGCTACAACTTCAGCAGCCATACGCCGAAACATATGTTCCGCCTCTACACCAGCTACATCCTGCCGGTGGATGACGGCAAATGGACGGTCGGTCTTGGGCTTAAAGAGCAGCAGCAAAACCGCCAACTCCTACGGCTCCATCAAGCAAGGCGGCTACACCATTTGGGACACCAACGTCCAATACCGCCCGAGCAAAAACCTGCAACTGGGGCTGGCAGTCAACAACCTGACCGACAAACGCTACTACGAAAACCAATACAGCCGTGCCGCCAACAGCGGCAACTTCTACGGCGAACCGCGCAACGCCGTGTTCA
>BNJS01004014.1_pt1 | contig 216434 bp, 261 predicted proteins | sample 8540461 | NCBI WGS metagenome assembly BNJS01 (sample SAMD00202454, study PRJDB9452) | human saliva metagenome | isolation source: human saliva | place: Japan | reverse complement strand
TAATTTAATGAAATTGACAGAAAATTTCATTAAATTCTGTTAAGAATCTTATGAAATGTGATATGAGTAAAGCGTTACAAAGGAAAGAATAGAGAAGGAAGTCTTTTATAATGCCAGCGCGAATCAACGTATTTTTAATTATTGAAGATAGAAAAGAATTTAAGTCCGCTTTGTTGAATTAGGAATTAAAGCACGAGGCGTATGAAACAAAAAGTATGTGCTCAGATGCGTAGCGGTTTTTACAAGCAGCAATTGACGAGCATGTTGCGGATGCTATTTTATTAGATTTAATATTACCAGAAATGAATGGATTAGAAGTCGTTCGTCGCCTTCGCCAGCTAAACAAACACCAGTCATCATTATGACAGCGCGCGATTCAGTGATGGACGTATGCAGGAGTCGATCAAGGGGCAGATGACTATGTCGAGTGAAAGCCATTTGAAATCGAAGAAATTCTGCAAGACTACGCGCATCTTTTAGACGTCTGCAATGGAAGAACAATCTCGTGTTGTGAAACAAACAAGAGTGAGTATCGTGACCTTGTTGTGCGAAGTTGAAAACCGTGTTGTTCGTCGCGGGAGAGTTGTTGATTTAACGAAGAAAGAATATGAATTACTCTTATTACTGATGGAAAAACATTGATATTGTTCTTTCACGAAGTGTTATTAGAAAGAAGTATGGGGCTATAAGAACGAAGTCGAAACGAATGTGATTGACGTATACGTTCGTTATATCCGTAATAAAATTGATGTACCAGGACGAGAAAGTTATATTCAAACCGTTCGTGGAACTGGATATGTAATGAGAAGCTGAGGAGCTACATATGAAGGACCAAAACCAACATAAATCGGTAGCAAAAAAATGGTGGTGGGTGATATCAGCCACCATTTTTGCGTTATTAGCTGTATTGACTGCGATTTTGATTGAGGGGCAACTTATCGGCCTGCGTGACAATGAGAAAAATCAGACAGTGGTTTACGCTGATGTTATCGCGGATTTGTTATCGGAAAAACGGAGAAATTAACAAGTGAAGACATTCTTGCTGTTCTAAACAAAGCGGAACAATATGAATTAGACAAGAACCAGGTTTATAAAAAGAATAGTAGTTTTTATCCGATGAATGAAGAGGTGAATATTCGCGTCTTTGATACGAGTAAAGAGTTATTATTCCAAACGCAACAATGGCAAGACCGCCCGCAAGTATCGAGTAAGCTCGAGGTTCAATATGTGACGCTATCGACCGGAGGAAGAAAAGTGTACAAAGTGATGATGCCGATTCTTTCCAGAAATTCTCGAGTCTTAATTGGACATTTGCAAGTAACCAATCGAATGATGAAGCTGGCTGAATTGAAGAAGCAATTGCGCTTTTTATTCCTTCAGCTCATTGTGATGGAAGGAATTGTCTCAATAGGGCTTTGCGTATTTCATTTCACGACTCATTTCAAAAACCGATTGAAGAAATTCATGATATTATCGCGTCTATTAATGAAGAAAACATTGAGACAAAACGTTTTAATTGTTCCGAAGAAAAATGACGAGTTTCGCGATTGTATCGCAGCAATTTAATGAGCTTCTAGATAAGATTAGTTTCTATATTTGCACAACAGAAGCATTTCGTTGAAGATGTATCGCATGAATTGAGAACGCCTGTAGCCATTGTAGAAGGCCACCTGAAGCTTTTTAAATCGTTGGGGAAAAGATGATCCCAGAAGTGCTGGAAGAGTCTCTCACGGCCTCTCTGGCGGAAATTAAGCGCATGAAGACACTCGTTCAAGAGATGCTTGATTTATCTCGTGCACCGCAAGTAAGGGAACAGTATAAAGATGCGACAACAGAGGTCGTTGCGACAGTAGAACAGATTGTAACGAATTTCAAAGGTACTTTATCCCAGACTTTACGTTTTTATCGCCGATATCGATACCAAGAAGGAGATTATCTCTCAATCTATCGCAATCACTTTGAGCAAGTCATTATCATCTTACTCGATAATGCCGTGAAATATTCAACAGAGCGAAAAGAGATTATCGTTAGCCTTTCTCCAACCATGGAAGCAGTCGAAATCGGCATTCAAGATTTCGGGATGGGGATTAACGGAAGAAGATAAGAAAAAGTATTCTCACGTTTCTACCGCGTCGATAAAGCACGCTCGAGAGAACGTGGAGGAAATGGCTTAGAGCTTATCAATTGCTAAAAGAATTAATCGAAGGGTATAACGGTAAAAATTAGCTGACTTCGAGACTCAATCATGGGTCATTATTTAAAGTGAAATTACCGATTGAAAATAAGAAAAGATACGAAATTTCGAAAATTTTTGTATCTTTTTATTTTTCTGTATAATTAAGAAGTGTAATATTTAATAAGTTATATGGGGGCTTTACAATGAAAAAAGCGAAAACGGCCGTAGCCTTGGGAGCATTTATCGCGCTCGGTCTGGGTGTAAAAGTAGAAGCAGAAACTGTCCCACAAACCGGTGTGAACAGAATTCACTTTATTAATACGAAAGCAAATTCCGGAAGTGATGCCATTCTTCTAGAAAGTAATGGTCATTATGCATTGATTGATATGGGAGAGGATTATGATTTCCCAGATGGAACGAATCCTTTATATCCAATTAGATTTGGAAATGCTATGCGAAATTATCAAGTGTTGGAAGATCGCTTGTTCCGTCATTTATCAAATGTAGGTGTTCAAAAATTAGACTTTATTTTAGGGACTCATGTACATAGTGACCATATTGGGGGCGCTGATGAAGTACTAAACAGACTTCCAGTAGATACTTTTTATTTGAAAAAGTATTCCGATCAGAGAATTAAAGCTTCTTGGGGACTTTGGGATAATTTATATAATTATGACAATGCACTAAAAGCTGCCAAAGAAAAGGGAGTAAAACTTGTACAAGATATTTCTGATAAAGACAGTCACTTTAAATTAGGAGACATGGATATTCAGTTATATAACTACAAAAATGAATATGGCCCAGATGGACAACTTAAAAAGGTGTTAGATGATAATTCGAATTCTATTGTTGCAGTTATTACAGTAAACGGACAGAAAATTTACCTTGGAGGAGACCTTGATAACGCTGAAGGTGCCGAGGATAAATTAGGCCCTCAAATTGGAAAAGTCGATTTGATGAAGTGGAATCATCACTACGATGCAAAAATATCTAACTCTATCAACTTTATTAATAATCTTTCACCTACAATGATTGTACAAACAACAGGTGCTGATATTAATGTCGATTCGACGAAAGATTATATTCAGAAAAAAGGGATTCAAATCATTCATAGTTCAAGTAAAACTCAAAATGCAACAGTATTTGATATCTCTAATAATGGCTTCAAGAATATTTCTGATGCATTTCCAAATATTCCAACCGTAAAAGCTCAGTGGTATCAAGAAGATGGTTTCTGGAAATATCGCTTAGCAGATGACCAAATGGCGATTGGTTGGCATGAAATTAATGGCAAGTTCTATTTCTTTAACGGAAAAGGACAAATGCAAACAAGTCGATGGATTTTTACGAAGGATAGTTGGGATGAACATAGTCCGGGAGAATATTACTACGTTCATGCAGATGGTTCACGACAACCTGGTGGATGGTTCTGGCATGAAGATGCTTGGTACTATATTCAATCCAATGGAGTAAGAAGACAGAATGAGCTTGCATACAGCGGAAACAATCAATATCTATTTGATAAAGATGGAAAGATGCTTACGGGATGGCAAACATTTCAATGGCAAGCGAATGCTGTTTTGCTTCAAGTGGGAGAACTACTAATTGAGAATGAGCAAGCTTCTTCATGGAAGAAGGTTAATGGTAAATGGTATTACTTCGATAACAATAATGTTGCAGTAACTGGATTAAAAGAAATTGATGGAAAAAAACGTATTTCTTTCGATGAATCTGGAGTGATGCAAACTGGATGGAAAAGAAGTCGATGGAGTCCGTCGCTATTTTTGCAAGTTCAGGAGCCATGGCAACTGGTTGGTTGAAAGACGGTGAGGCTTGGTATCTCTTAAGTAAAGAGGGCAAGAAACTAACTGGAGATCAAGAAGTAGATGGTGAAAAAAATACTACTTGAATGAAGAAGGAATCATGCAAACTGGTTGAAATGGATTGAAGGAAAATATCGTTATTACGCTAAGAGTGGAGCCTTGAAGAAAGGTTGGCTGAAAAGATGGAAATAAATGGTATTACTTAAATCCTGAAAACGGAGAAATGGTCACTGGAGAAAAAAAGAAATCGATAAAGTGAATTACTACTTCGTTGATTCTGGTGCTATGGCTGTAGGCTGGAAATGGCATGATGAAGAGTATTATTACTATCAATCAAGCGGTGCAATGCTAAAAGGCTGGTATAAAAGAATCTGGTAAGTGGTATTACTTAAATCCGAAACAGGGAAAATGGTTACCGGACAACAAGAAGTTTTCTGGTAAATATTATTACTTTAACGACTCTGGAGCAATGCAAACTGGCTGGAAATGGCATGATGGTGCTTATCACTATTATCAAGCGAGCGGTGATATGCTTAAGGGATGGTATAAGGAAGCTGGTAAATGGTACTTCTTACATCCGACAACTGGATCAATGCTTACAGGGATGCATGAAATTTCTGGGGAGTACTATTACTTCGATAAGTCTGGAGCAATGCAAGTCGGCTGGGTTAAAGATAACGACGAATGGTATTACTTTCAAAGCAAGTGGTGCAATGCTTCGCAATGGAACAACTCCTGATGGCTATAAAGTCGATGGGGAAGGTAGATGGTTACCTAATGGTGTAACGACAACAACTACAACCACAACGACAACTACTTCTACGACAGAAACAACAACTGCTGAGGAAACGACTCGAGAGCAGACAACACAGGAAACAACCGTTGAATCAACGACGGCTGAGCCTACAACAGAACAAAAGACGATTCCAATCAATTCAGATAAGACATCTGAAATTACAGATGCAAATGATATCGGATAAAAAAGCGACGCTCCTTTTCTTTGGAAAGGGAGCGTTTTATAGTTTACATTTCTACACTTATAACTTACACTAGAAAAGTAGTATTTTATCAATTGCAGGCGATTTGCTTGTGTATTTTATTCAAGGAGGACAACTCATGCGCGAACAACATGTACTCATTACACTGTTCGGAGCAACAGGCGATTTAGCTCATCGTAAGCTATATCCAGCGTTATTCCGTCTATTCCAAAAAGGATTTATTAAAAATCATTTCGCAGTGATTGGGACAGCACGTAGAGAGTGGACTAACGAGTATTTCAGAGATGTTGTAAAACAATCTGTTCAGTCATTAGTGAAGGCAGAAGAAGAATTAAACCAATTCCTTTCTCATTTCTACTATCAACCTCATAACGTTACTGACACACATCATTATGTCGTATTAAAAGAACTTTCAGAAGAGTTAGATGCCAAGTATCAAATCGAAGGCAATCGTGTCTTCTATTTAGCAATGGCACCGACTTTCTTTGGAACGATCACAGAGCATTTAAAAGCAGAAGGTTTAATCACTGAGAATGGCTATAACCGACTAATCATCGAAAAACCATTCGGGAAAGATTACGCTTCTGCAGAAGAATTAAACAATCAACTTCGTCAATCATTCGAAGAAAAACAAATCTATCGTATTGACCATTACTTAGGAAAAGAAATGATTCAAAACATTTCTGCAGTCCGTTTTGCTAACCGAGTATTCGAAGCATTATGGAACAAAGAGAATATCGACCATATTCAAATCTCGCTCTTAGAACAAGTGAGCGTTGAAGAACGTGGGGGCTACTATGATACTAGTGGTGCTTTACGTGATATGGTTCAAAACCACATCCTGCAAATCCTTGCCCTAGTGGCGATGGAACCCCCAGTTTCATTTGGAGATGTTCGTAAAAACAAGATTAAAGTGTTAGAACAACTTCGTCCGTATACAACTGCCGAAGAAGTGAACAAAAACTTCGTGCGTGGGCAATATGGACCTTCTGTAGACGGATTAAAACCTGGTTACCGCGAAGATGCCAATGTCGCAGATGATTCCAATATGGAAACATATGTTGCTGGTAAAGTATTTATCGATAATGAACGTTGGGAAGGCGTTCCGTTTTACGTTCGTACAGGTAAGAGTCTTCATTCAAAGGAAACAATCATTGATGTTGTTTTTAAAGAAGCAAGCTCTCCATTGTTCTGTGGTATTGATGGTTGTCCATCAAACCGTATTTCAATTCACATCACTCCACGCGAAGGATTCTGTTTCGTGATTAATTCGAAAGCCGTTGGAAATACCATCGCGCTTCAAACAAGTCACTTGGAGAAATCTTCGACGAGAATTTCGCGATGAGCAGTCCAGAAGCATATGAGCGCTTAATTCTCGACTGTATCGAAGGCGATATGACGAACTTCACGCATTGGGAAGAAGTAGCCGCTTCTTGGAAATATGTAGATAGCATCCGTAAAACTTGGGATAGCGAAATTGCAGCTGGGTTTCCAAACTATGCTGCTGGAAGCAAAGGACCACAAGCAGGTTACGATTTAATCGAACGTGATGGACGTAAGTGGGTTGACCGCGACTAATCAAATATAGTAAAGACTAGGTTTTTACCTAGTCTTTTTTGTTCTAAGAAAGGTGAAGAAAGCACAATTATCACTTTTTTAAAAGCGAAGAAAATGTTTTAAAAGCCATTCCTAAAAAGCCGAGGATTTCTTATAGTAGCAGTAACGTGAACAACATCGAAAGAGAATTATGCGGAGTAGGGACAAGTCCCGTACTCCGCGTTTGAATCTTCGAAGGTGAGAGACGAAACGGCTCGAATCGGTGTAACGTTACCGCTACTATAAAAAGAAATCAGCAAGGAATTTTAGGAATCATTACAAGAAGCATTTTCTCCGCGCAACTCCGTTCTGTTGAAAAAGTCGCTCTTTTTCTGTAAACTGTTCTCTATATAGGAGGCGCGCATGACGATTAGAGAGTTTATTCAATTGAGTATTTTAAAACCTAATAAAATTTGGACGATTTTACAAAATCCACTGAAGAAAATCAAAGGAATCTTTTTCCTACTCGTATTACTTGTATCCATTCCTGGCTTTATTCGTGCTGGAAAAGATATTGCAAGCATGAATACGAATTTAGGAATCGTTGCGAAACAATTCCCAGAGCTTTCGATTCAAGATGGGAAGTTATCAGCGGGAGACAATACAGGATTTGTTTACCGTTCTGATGTTTTCAATATTGTATTTGACCCAAGTGGAAAGTCAACGGATAATGATGTGACGTCTGAATCTAGTCAAGGGATTCCATCCATCGGGATTTTACAAGACCATATTGTTGTAGACACCATCATTAATACCTCAAAATTTTCTTATGAAGGCTTAAACGGCTTTAATAAATCAAATGTAGAGCAGTTTATTCAAGAGTTCCAATCAAAATTGTGGATGGTATTTATCGGTGTTATGTTATTCGGCTTTGTTTATAATACGATTGTCGTTTATATTTTAATGATTATCATCAGCTTCGTCGTACGATTATTAACGGCGTTGTTTATGAGAGCCTACATTCAAATGCATCCAACCGTATCGAAACAATTAACGATCGCTGCTATGTTCCTACCAGCAACCATCTATATGGTGATTGGCGTGTTAGGAATCGGCGGAGGAGTGGGGATGTTTATGTATCTACTAGTGACATCGACCTTCAACTGGCTCCTTGGAATGCGAGAATTCATCGCTCAGCAAAATAAAAAACAATAAAAAATAACTCTTAGAAACGAGAAAAAAGTTTCTAAGAGTTTTTCTTTAGCCAAAATCCACAAAAAATAAATAGCAGAGATTTAAAAGTAGATTACGAAGAATCTTACGGATCCTATAATCGCAGTAGTGGGGGATGGTATCAAAGATAAATTAAAGGGAGTTAGGAATTGATTCCTTACTCCCTTTTTGAAGCTTTGAAGGTGAGAGACCTTAGGCTCGAACCGGTACCCCATTACAGCGATTATAGAGAAATCCGTAAGGATTCGAAGTAATCTGAAATAATGAAGCTGCTCAGTATTATTTATTTTTCGTACGATTTTGTCTACGCTGTTTCTGACGAATCTCTTGGCCAAGTTTTTTCTTGTAGCCAGGTTTTACTTTTTTCTTCGCCTTTTTAATCATGCCTTTTAGGCGAGGATCTAAGTCTTTCGATTGCGTATTTTTACGTTTCTCACGGCGAGAGCGGTCATAACTTTCGACCAGCTCGCCATTTTTCAATTCCACCGTTTCAAATGAGATTCCTTTTCCTTCTAATGTTTGGATGGCTTGCTCTTGGTCTGGTGTGTAGAAGGTGATAGCTGTTCCTTCAAGACCATTACGTCCAGTACGACCCACACGGTGGATGAAGAATTCTAATTCGCCAGGAATTTCTAAGTTGATGACATGAGAAACGCCTTCGATATCAATTCCACGTGCAGCAAGGTCTGTTGCGACAACGAATTGATAATCCATTTGTTGAATTTGTTTCATCACACGACGACGTTCTCTTGAAGGAATATCTCCGTGAATCGTTGCCACTTTGAAGTTATGGCTGCGAAGGTCTTTTGTCACTTCGTCTGCTTTTTGCTTCGTATTTACGAAAATAAGAACAAGGTAAGGGTGTCCCATCACAAGTAATTGACGAAGAACGTCCATTGGATTTTGAGCCTTTGTCACCAGCAATTGGTTTTTAATCGTTGGTGAAACGAGTTGTGTATTCTCGATTTGAATGATCTTTGGATTGCCCAAGTATTTCTTCAAGAATGGTTTAATTTTGTCTGGAATCGTTGCAGAGAAAACAGACATTTGTAAGTTTTCTGGCATACGAGATGCGATTTCATCGACGGTTTCTAAGAACCCTAAGTCAAATGTCATATCGGCTTCATCGACAACCATCATTTGAACGGTTTGAACAAAGAGCGCATTCTCTTGCATTAAATCGAAAATACGACCAGGTGTCCCAATCACGATATGTGGTTGTGTCTGCGTCAATTTTGCCACTTGGCGTTTTTTATCTGTACCACCGATACATTTTTCTAATAAGATTTCTGTATCACTAAATGAAATAAGTTGCGATGCAACAGCGGTTAATTGTTCTGCGAGTTCACGACTTGGAACAGTAATGACTAGTTGCAATTCTTGACGGCTAGGGTCAATTTTGTTAATGAGTGGCAATAGGAAACTGTGGCTCTTTCCGCTCCCAGTTTGCGACTGACCAATCACAGATTCTCCTTTTAATAAAAGAGGAATGATACGTTCTTGAATAGGGGTTGGTTGTGTAAATTTTAAGTCAGCCAAGGCTTTTTGCAAGTACGGCTGTAATGCGTAATCTGTAAATTTCATGTTTTCATCTCTTTTCTTTCTCTATGTAGCGGGATTATTATACCATAAATTCACGCGCTTGGGGGATTTGGGATGATGGGCATAATTTTTGCGTATCGTGTTTGGTGGGTGGTATGATGAATGAAGAAAGAAACAGTTTTCATAACTGTATTTAATTTTAGGAGGAATTTAGTAATGACTTATGAATTACCAAAATTAGAATACGCGTTTGACGCATTAGAACCACATTTTGATGCACGTACAATGGAAATCCACCATGACAAACATCACAATGCATATGTTACAAATTTAAACGCAGCGGTAGAAAAACACCCTGAATTATTCGAAAAAACAGTTGAAGAATTAATTAGCGATTTAAACGCTGTTCCTGAAGACATCCGTGTAGCAGTTCGCAACAATGGTGGCGGACATGCAAACCACAGCTTATTCTGGACTCAATTATCTCTTGATGGTGCAAAAGCTCCAGAAGGTGCTTTATTAGCAGCAATCAACGAAGCATTCGAAAGCTTCGACGAATTCAAAGCAGCATTCGCTCAAGCAGCAGCAACTCGCTTTGGTTCAGGTTGGGCTTGGTTAGTCCTTTCTAACGGAAAATTAGAAGTAGTTTCTACACCAAACCAAGACAGCCCTCTATCAGAAGGTAAAACTCCATTATTAGGATTAGATGTATGGGAACATGCATACTACTTAAACTACCAAAACCGTCGTCCAGACTACATTTCAGCATTCTGGAATGTTGTAAACTGGGATGAAGTAGCTCGTCGCTTTGAAGCTGCTAAATAATCTATAAAAAAACGAAGACCGGTGTCTCCGGCACTGACCCCCGTAAATGAGAATTAAATAAAAACACCTCCAAGTTGGATTTGGTACAATATTATCAAATGCTCATGGAGGTGTCTTTTTATGGTTAAAAAACGTGTAGCCTATTCTGTCGATACAAAGAATAAAGCCGTAGAAATGAAATTACAGGGATATACTACAAAACAAGTAATGCAGGAGTTAAACATAAAAAATGAAACTCAAGTAGAAACATGGTTTAGATGGTATAAAAATGGAGAAACACATCGTTTCCACCAACAGGTGGGGAAACAATATTCTTACGAAAAAGGAATGGCTGAACTTTCAGAAATCGACCAATTAAAATTAGAACTAAAAAGAAAAGAAGTTGAATTAGAAATATTAAAAAAATACAAGGAATTGGAAAGGAAGTGTCGCCTCAAGTAGTTGTAAAGTTAGTGGAAGAATTGAAAGATAAATATGCGGTACATTTAATTTGTTCTTGCATTAATGTACCCATATCTACTTACTACCGATGGAAAAAGAAAGACTTTTCTCCAACAATTATCGAAGAAACAATCGGTAAAATTTGTAAGAAAAACAAATTTATTTATGGGTACAGAAAGATTAAGTATTTAATTCAGAAAGAATTGAATCAAATTGTTAACCATAAGGTTGTTCAGCGGATTATGCAGAAAAATGGTTGGAATTGTGCAGTGAAGCCTAAAAAAGCTATCAAAATAGGTAAACCATTCTCAATTACTGGTAATACTTTGAACAGAAATTTTTCAGCAGACAAACCTATGCAAAAATTGACTACTGATATCACATATTTGCCTTTCGGTCCTAAACGATTATATTTATCTTCCATTATGGATTTACATAATGGAGAAATCATTGCTTATACAATTTCCTCAAAACAGGATACTAAGTTTGTATTGGATACATTAAATCAAATTGATTTACCTAAGGATGTTCTACTACATAGTGATCAAGGCAGCGTTTATACTTCTGCTGAATACTACAATCTATGTAAAGAAAAAGGCATTATCCGCAGTATGTCCCGTAAGGGGACTCCCGCAGATAATGCACCCATCGAAAGCTTCCATTCTTCGCTAAAGTGCGAAGCTTTCTACATAAAAGATGAAGTAATAACTTCATCTTCTATTGTAATTCAAATTGTAGAAAATTACATCAAATATTATAATGAAAAAAAGAATCCAATCAAAAATTGACTACCTGTCTCCGGTTGAATACCGGAGACGGTAGCCCTAGGGTGTTTTTATTAAATTCTCACTTTTTTTGGGGTCAGTCCCTCCCTAAGAGGCAACGGTCTTTTTGCGTCTATATAGAATAAAGATTAGTAGTAGAAGAGAAGCAATGCTCACAAGACTTCCTTCCAGTAAGAATGGAGTCGAATAACGATATTCGATTCGGTGAATCCCTTTGGAAATTGTAAATCCAAGCAGGCTATCCAAAATCTTATATGTTTCTACTTCTTGGCCGTCTACCCATACTTTCCATCCAGTTGAATATGGAATTGTTGTAAGAACGGTAGAGTCTTCTAAGACCTCCATTGTTCCTGAAAAATGAGTAGCAGAGAAAGTTTCGAGTTTTAACTCTTGTGCTTTTGTTTGCTCTAAGCGCTCGTTTAAGAGCGAAGTATTTAGTGAGTAGAGATTTAGTTTAGAAAACTCAAAGCCATCATCTTTAACGGTAATGCGAAGTGTTTGCGGTTGGTCTTTTTGGTTCTTAGCGACGCTGAGAAGCACGGGTTTTGATTGAACCGGATAAAAGGCATACGGTTCGCCGTTGAGCGTCATTTCCAAATCTTCTTCACCCATCGTTCCCGCCAATTCTAAGTAAATCGGATCGTCGGTTTCAGGAGTGAAGGTGAGTGTAATCGTTCCAACTTGAGTGTTGTCCTTAAGTTGAATTCGTTGATACACGACAGGGGAACCACTGATATTTTCGAAAGTCGTCTCGTAAGAAACTCTTGTGAAAATATTTTTCGGGCTCGTTGTTCCACTAAGCGCGTTTGCCAATTGATTTTGCATCGTGATCGGGTGGTTTGTTGGTACCTTCATCGATTTCAGGATAGCTTTCATCGGATAAGCAATCGAGAGAGTGTTTGGATTTGTGACAATGTGTCCTTCGTCAAAGCTCGCGATTGTTGAGAAATCTTCCAAGTCTTTTCGTTCCCAGCGCTCGTTGTAAGTAGCGTCTGTGGTTTCGATAAAGGTATTCTTGATCCCCAGTAAGGCATCCGTCAGAAGTGTACCATTGCTGTAGTTGACATAGGCGGTTCCTTGACGAACTCCAATTGCGTCAAAGAACTTTTCTGTTTCATTTTCAAACGTTGATGAAAAATGGGAAACGCCGTACGTTGGAACTTGAAGGCTATCATTTTTCGAACGAAGCATCGTTTTCTCGCTGCGATAAAATTCATTTTCAGCAGGGCGTAATACGGTAGACCAGTTTGCAAAGGACGATTGATAAGCCGTGAATTCAGAATTCATAACATATCCAAGTCTGGATAAGGTGATGATGCTGTTTAAGAGCAGTTCGATTACTACAAATGAAATCAGGAATTTTTGATGCGTTCTTTTTCCGCGTCCGATTAAAATGAGACCATACAAGATTCCCATTGAGAGCCCGAAGCCAAGCGCGATTTGCCAGCCTTGTAGGTAGTCTTGAGGGAAGAGGATAAGCCAATGCCTGTTGCTAATACAAGGAAGAAATACACAAATGTCTCATGAATGCCAACCGCTGTTTTCTTCAGTGTCCATTGATAGCCTAGAAAGACCATCCAGAAGCTGAAGAGGAATGAGAAACGATAGGAATACCAATTCGGAAGTTGACCAGCGTGCCATAGTTTATCAAACATCTCAATATTGAAACTGATGAGGATGATAACAGTAATGAATAGCGCGTAAAGGCGTTGGGATAGTGCAATCTTTTTCTCTTTGAAGTAGCAAAGGAAACTAAACATTGCCAGGCTGCCAACGAAAATGTTCGGATAGCCTTTTTGCATTTCATGGAAGTCGAAACTACCGATAAAGAGTTTTGAGGCCATCAGTAGTGGATTATATTCAGACTTTAGACTCCAAGCGATGGTAGTCGCTGTCCCTTTACTTCCAAGTAGGCTATAAAATGTGGGAAGTAGAATGACTGTAATGAGTCCAACGGAAAGGACACTATAAAAGATAAAGCGGCCAAACTGTTTTTATAAAAACTTTTTCCATGAGAACGAATCATTTGTCATTAAATAGGCATACGGGAAATAGAGGCCTAGGAAGAGGCAAATCATATATCCAGTATAGTAGTTACTCAAAATAGTGAGCGATAAAGGAAGTACATAATATAACGGATTCCGTTTTTGTAAGAGTGCATCCACGCCAAGGATAATGAGTGGAAGGCCAATGAGGGCATCTAACCACATCACATTAAATTGATTGGCTGAAAGATAACTCATAAATCCGTATGAGAGTGCAAAGAGAAGCGTCGTCCAATTTCTTTGTTTGAATTTCACATCTAGCAATACTGCAAAGCTCACTGTACAAAAAACGAGTTTCAAGAAAATAAGAAGAGACACACCCATGACAATGGCTGAGCGCGGAATGAGTAAAAGAGAAGATTGAACGGACTCAGCAAATAGTACGCCCATAAACTTACCATTTCCCCACCGATAGATTTAGAGAAACTATAGAAAAGCTGCTCCGGATGATGCAAGAGAGTGTCTTGGTAGTAACTAAAGAAGTCGACATATTGTTGCCCGAGGTCGATGGTTAACCACGTGCGATTTCCAAAAGGCGTAATTGTAAAGAGTAGAAAAATCGCTAAAATCATCACTGCTGGAATCAAAATACTAAGGGTATAGTATCTCTTCTTCGTCATCGTCTTGTCCATGGTAGGCCTCCTTTCTAGTCGTTACTGTTAGCATAGCATGGAAACGCGGAGCCTGCACGGAAAATTAGTCTTTAACGCAAAAAAATCTTAACCACTTTATAACCCCTTTTTTATACAGATTAGGGCAAGATTTATGGTATACTGTTATGAGTTACTAGATGTTATATGGAGTGTATTATGCTTACTAAAAAGAAAAATTAAAGAAGAAAAAGAAAAAAATCACATATTCCATTTCGCTTGAATTTATTATTTTTAATTGTATTCTTTTCATTTATTGCCTTAATTAGCCGTTTGGCGTATATCCAATTAGTAAAAGGGGACGAGTTTGTTGCGCTGGTACAACGTACAGAGACAACTACTGCTAAAAAATCAGTTCCGCGTGGGTCGATTTACGATAGCCAAGGACGTATTTTAGTGGGAAACAAACCAAAGCTCGCTATTAACTATACAAGACCTGCAGATGTTAAAGCTTCAACGATGCTAGAAATCGCTAAGAAATTAACGACATTGATTTCTGTAGATGCTTCTGAGTTAAAAGAACGTGACTTGAAAGACTATTGGGTAGCGACAAACCCTGACAAAGTTGATAGCCTTCTAACAGCAGAAGAGAAGAAAAGAATCGCGAAAGAAAATCTCTCAACGAGTCAAACGTATGAAATGCAATTGGCACATATTCCTGCTGATGAATTAAATTATAGCGATGCGGAAAAACAAGTGATTGCTATTTTCACGAAAATGAATAGTGCGTATGCCTTATCAACAGTGACACTGAAAAATGAAGGGGTCACAGAACAAGAGGTCGCTAAAATTAGTGAACGCCTTGGAGAGCTTCGCGGGGTCGACGTTGATTCTGACTGGGACCGTGAATACCCAATGGGCGATATGTTGAAGACAATCCTTGGAACGGTATCGTCTGAAAAGACGGGGCTTCCTTCGGATAAAGTGAAGTCACTTCTAGCGCAAGGTTACTCACTCAATGACCGTGTGGGAACAAGTTATTTAGAAGAACAATATGAGACAGTGCTTAGCGGAACGAAGACAGTCGTCAAATCACAAACCAATACAAAAGGTGAAGTGGTGAATACGACTGAAACATATCCGGGTAAAGGTGGCTCAAACCTTGTCTTAACGATTGATACCGAATTCCAAAAGAAAATTGAAGATATAGCAACGAAGTCAGTCGAAGAGATGACGGATCCTGCTGCTGACCGTGTGTATATCGTTGTGATGAATCCAAAGAATGGGGACGTTCTTGGAATTACAGGGAAGAAGAAGAAATTCGACGCAAACTTTAATTCAACGGGTGTCGAAGACGATGCGCTTGGAGCCATCAATAACTCCTTTGGAATGGGGTCTGTTGTAAAACTAGCGACTGTTCTTTCAGGGTATATGGATGGCGCCATCACGCTAGATGATAATACGATTGTCGATGAACCGATTGAATTCGAAGCTTCTAAACCGAAGAGTTCATCGTTTAACCGTAATGGTAAAATGGAATTAACAGACTTAGATGCCTTAGAACGTTCCTCAAACGTTTATATGATTAAACTGGCGATGAAGATGGGTGGACAAACAGAGTATGTTAAAGGTGGTAAATTAAATATTAATTTAAGCCTCTTCGACAAATTACGTGAGTACTACGCACAGTTCGGACTTGGTGTTCGTACAGGGATTGACCTTCCAAATGAAGGGAAAGGGTACAATGGTGGTACAGCCAATGCCTTCTCAGCAATTGACTTTGCATTCGGTCAGTTCGACTTATATACACCGCTTCAATTAGCGCAATATATGTCAACAATTGCTAACGGTGGTACACGTATTGCTCCACGTTTAGTAAAGAAATTCACGAAACAAGTCCAAGTGGTGGCATTGGTGATTTAGAAGATGTCGTTCCAACGAAGATTATGAACTCTATCCAAGTAAGTAAAGAAATCTTGGATCATATTAAAGAAGGTCTTTACCGTGTAACACATGGTGAAAACGGAACGTCTGCTACGACATTCAGAACGTATTCTCCGCAAGTCGCTGGTAAAACAGGGACAGCCGAAGCGTTCTATTCTGGACCAAATCCAGCGTATACAAATGAAGCCGTTGAAAATTCAACCTTCATCTCATATGCGCCATATGATAACCCAGAAATCGTAGTGGCTGTTGTTGCTCCGTACTTCAAAGATGGATCACCATCTGACTACGCTGCCAAAGTGGCTAAGCAAGTCTATGATGCTTATTTTGGAAAATCAAGCAGTTCTTCACAAACGAATGAAGCAACTGTTAACTCACAAATTCGACAACAACAAAATAACCGACGTTAAGAAGAAACTGGGTGGTCGTTTGTGCCACTCAGTTTTTTCGTCTTTAAAGTTTAGTAAAATCAATTGTTGAAAGACGTAAAACCAATTATAATAAAGCAAAATGGAGGCAAAATTATGGACTTTACAGAAAAAACTATTCAACGCGATGTGAAATATTCAGGACGTATTTTTACAGTGACACAAGATATCGTGGAACTACCAAATGGGAAAACTTCTACGCGAGACCTTGTGTTCCATACAGGGGCAGTAGCAGTACTCGTTATTCGTGACGGAGAGATGTTGCTTGTTCGTCAATATAGAAAGCCATTAGAAATGCATTTCTTAGAAATTCCAGCGGGTAAATTAGACTCGAAGGAAGAAGTGCCTCTAGAAGCCGCAAAACGTGAATTAGAAGAAGAAACAAATCTTGTTGCCGAAGAATGGGTGAAGATGATGGAAATGGTCTCAACGCCTGGATTCTGCGATGAGAAAATCACATTATTCCAAGCAAAAAATGTGACGGTCAAGGAAGATGCAAAACCTGCAGACGAAGATGAATTTGTCGAAATCTTATGGATGCCACTAGAAGAAGTGATGCAAAAAATCCAAGTGGGTGAAATTGCAGATGCAAAGACGATTATTGCGGCACAGTATGCTTGGATGCATAAAGGAGAATAATCAATGCCAAATGAACCTTTATTAACGAGAAAATCGTATAAAGAACAATTAGAAAAACAGAATCGAGAGTTAGAAGAATTAGAGGAAAAACAAAGTCGTAGAGACAGTCGTTTGTCGTCTTTTGAACGAGAAGAAGAGTTGCATTCTGAACGTGAAGAAGAAAGTGTACAAGTACACCGCACTCCAAAATCAGGACTAAAAAAGTACAATCATTTTCTAAACGTGTGGCTTGTTTCAGTAGTAGTTCTTTTAATTATCATTCTTGCGATTCAAATGTTCTTTAGAATAATTTTCCTTTTCATTTTCACGTCGTTATGATAGGATAAAGCATATATAGAAAACACATTGATGGAAAAGGGTTTTAAACAAAGCTTTTCAGGGAGGAAGATCCTGACTGCAAGTCTTCCAAGTAACGTTTCAAACTTTTCACTTCCGGAGTGACCATTGGGATTCACTGATGAATAATGGTTCGGGTCGCGCCCGTTAACAGCGTCCAAGTGTCTTGAGCAAGTCTCAAGGAACAAGGGTGGTACCGCGAAATTTCGTCCCTTATAGTCTATTGGCTATAAGGGATTTTTATTTTTATAAGGAGGAATACAATGAATTTAGAAGAAATGAAAGTACAGTTTGACGCGATTCGTAAAGATGTGCTTGCTTCATTAGAAGAAGTAAAAACATTAAAAGAGCTCGATCAAATTCGTGTACAACAATTAGGGAAAAAAGGACCAATCACAGAAGTTCTTAAAAACATTAAAAACTTAGCCAACGAAGAGAAACCAAAAGTGGGGGCTCTTGCCAATGAATTACGTTCTGTATTAGAAGAAAAAATCGCTTCTGTTAAAGAAGTGCTAGAAGCAAAAGCACTAGAAGAAGCGTTGCAATCTGAAACCATCGATGTCACAATGCCAGGACGTCCAATGGAACGTGGAACTGCGCACGTATTAGCGCACGTTCAAGACCAAGTAGAAGATTTCTTCATCGGACTTGGATACCAAGTAGTAGAAGGACCAGAAGTGGAATCAGACCACTATAACTTCGAGATGATGAACTTGCCAAAAGATCACCCAGCGCGTGATATGCAAGATACATTTTACATCACTCCTGAGTACTTACTTCGTACACAAACTTCTCCAGTACAAGCACGTACAATGGAAAAAAACATGACTTTACAAAAAGGTCCATTGAAGATGTTAAGTCCGGGTCGTGTATTCCGTCGTGATAACGATGATGCGACTCACTCACATCAGTTCTATCAAATTGAAGGTCTTGTCATCGATAAACACATTACGATGTCAGACTTAAAAGGAACTCTTGCCGCATTTGCTAAAGAAATGTTCGGGGAAGACCGTGAAGTGCGTCTTCGTCCAAGTTACTTCCCATTCACTGAGCCATCTCTAGAAGTGGATATTAGCTGCTTCAAATGTGGTGGCGAAGGCTGTTCTGTATGTAAAGGAACAGGTTGGATTGAAGTATTAGGTAGTGGTATGGTGCATCCAAACGTCCTTGAAGCTGCTGGTGTGGATTCAAGTGTTTACGGTGGATTTGCCTTCAGGGTTAGGTCAAGACCGTATCGCGATGTTGAAATATGGAATTGAAGATATTCGTTCATTATATACAAACGATGTGCGTTTCTTAAGCCAATTTACGAAAAGAATCATAAGAGGAGGAAGAACATGAAATTATCATACGAATGGTTAAATGAATATATTGATTTATCACAAATCACTCCTCAAGAATTAGGAGAAAAAATGTCTCGTACAGGAATCGAGGTCGATAGCGTAACGGTTCCAGGCGAAGGCTTAAAAGGACTAGTGGTTGGTTTAGCGACCCAAGTCGTTGACCATCCAGATTCAGACCACTTACACGTTGTCACAGTTGAAGTAGGAGCTGACGAGCCGCTTCAAATCGTGTGTGGCGCTCCAAATATCGCAGCAGGCCAAAAGATTATCGTGGCGACTCACGGTGCACGCATTGCTGGCGGTCATAAAATTAAACGTGGAAAATTACGTGGCGTAGAATCTCAAGGGATGATTTGTTCATTGCAAGAAATCGGTGTGCCAAGTAACTTAGTACCAAAAGAATACGAAGATGGAATTTACGTCTTCACAGATGACAGCATTGAAGTAGGAAGCGACGCCGTTCATGCATTAGCGCTTGATTCAGCGATTGTGGAACTAGACATCACTGCGAACCGTTCTGACGCGTTAAGCATGCGCGGTTCTGTTCACGAAATCGGTGCGATTTACAACTTGAAGAACAATTTAGAACCAGATGCATTCGAAAAAGGAACTTCTTCTGAAATTCCAGGCGTTGTTACAGTTTCTGTAGAAAACGAAGCAGACACTCCTGCATACCACGCATTTTTAATCGAAGGCGTTAAAGTAGCTCCAAGTCCACAATGGATGCAAAACCGTTTAATCGCAGCTGGCGTTCGTCCAATCAATAATTTAGTGGACGTAACGAACTACATTTTAATGGAATACGGTCAACCGCTTCATGCATTTGACTACGATAAATTACCTGAAAAAGCCATCCATGTTCGTCGCGCAACAGAAGGCGAAACATTAGTGACTTTAGATGGGGAAGAACGTACATTAGAAAATGAAATCGTGATTACTTCAGGCGGCCAACCAGTCGCATTAGCTGGGGTCATGGGTGGATTAGACACTGAAATCTCTGACGAGACAACTACAGTCTTATTAGAAGCAGCGTTATTTGATTCTAAAGTGGTTCGCTTAGCTTCACAAAAACATAACTTACGTAGCGAATCAAGTGCTCGTTTTGAAAAGGGCATTAACAAAGCAACAATCGTTCAAGCTGGAAAACGCGCTGCAGCATTGATTGCCGAGCTTGGTGGCGGAACAGTGAAAGAAGAATTTGCTTCTGTACAAAGCTACGATTTAGAATTACCAGTTGTAAGCATCACTCTAGAACGCTTAAACCACGTTTTAGGAACAAGCTTAACTCTAGATGAAGTGAAACAAGTATTTGCACAATTAGAATATCCAACAACTGTAGAAGGAACACGTTTCGACGTGACAATCCCTGCATGGAGATTTGATATTTCTATCGAAGCAGACTTAGTGGAAGAAGTAGGACGTATTTACGGATACGACAAGATTCCTGCGACATTACCAACAACTGAAAGTACAGTGGGTGGCTTAACAGATAAACAACGCTTCATCCGTTATACTCGTCAATTCATGCAAGGAGCTGGACTTTCACAAGCGTACACTTACGCATTAACAACTCCAGAAAAATCAAAATGGTTTACGAAGAAAGACGCAACAAGCGTGCGTTTAAGCTGGCCAATGAGTGAAGATCGTAGCGAATTACGTCAATCACTATTACCAAGTTTATTAGAAGCCGTTCAATACAATGTGGCTCGTTCACAAAACAACGTGAAATTATTCGAAGCAGGCCGTGTGTTCAAGTTAGGTACTGCTGGCAATGAAGATTTCATCGAGAACGAAGTCATTGCAGGTATTTTAACAGGAGACGTGACAAGTGCGAACTGGAATCATAAAGCAGAGAAAGTGGATTTCTATGTGGTAAAAGGAATTCTAGAAGAGTACTTCGCGCAACTTGATTGCTTTAGACCATGTACGCTTCGAGCCTTTAACAGACATTGAAGAATTACACCCAGGACAAACAGCGCGCATTCTTTTAGATGACGAAGCGATTGGTCTAATTGGTAAAGTTCATCCAACGGTTCAAAAAGCGTTAGACTTACAAGATACTTTCGTCTTCGAGTTAGATGTGGAACCATTACTTGAAGCGAACTTACAAGAAGCAGTGATTCAATCTGTTGCGAAATATCCAAGCATGACGCGCGATATCGCGATTCTAGCACCAACTTCATTAACACATGCTGAGTTAGTAGATGTCATCCGTGCGAATGCTGGTGAGTTCTTATCGAAAGTAACGTTATTCGACGTTTATAAAGGGGAACACGTGCCAGAAGGATTCCAATCATTAGCGTATTCATTATTGTTTGTGAACCGCAATGCGACGTTGGAGGAAGACGTTATTAAGTCCGCCATGACTCGCGTAGAAGAAGCATTAGTTGCTTTAGAAAACGTATCTATTCGATAATGATAGTCAAGGATTACTTTAAAGAATCAGTTTTATATTGAAAGAGTAATAGTGGGGCACCGGCTCGAGCCGGTGTCTCTCGCCTTTTGAAGCCTCAAAGAGGGAGTAGGGAATAAATTCCTTACTCCCTCTTTTTCGTTTCAATGCTAATCCCACTATTCTTTCAATAAACTGATTCTTTTTGTAATCCTTGAACTTTGGTCAGTTAGGTTATTAAAAAGGCACTAATGTTGTTCTACGCTCGCTAAAATGGAAAGCATCAAGCCTCAAACGGATGCTAGGAAAATAAATTTTCTAGCATCCGTAATTCGCATCGGTTACTAGTCGCTATTGTTGTTATTATAGAAACCGAGGTAATCTTTGTTTTTTTATACATAAGATAGATAATCTTCGTACTTTTTATTGTGATAGTTTATAAAGAGTTAATACTTCTTCTGCGCTCGCTAGAGAAGGAGAGACGATGAAATTATCATATATGATAATTACCATATTTGATAATCACGTATCATTTATGATACGTATCATAAATGATACTAAAAGAAGATGTAACAAAAAAATGTTACGTCACATTTTTTTGTTACATCTCAAATTTTAAATAAGAAAAACAGCACCAAGGACGGCTAAGGAGTGTCTTTGGTGCTGTTTATTTGGTTGAGTTTATTCTGTATATTCAACATAACCTTTTTCTTGTAATTTAGCTGCAGCTTCACTAATTTTCACTGGTTTTGGTTTGGTCGCAGGAAATTGATTTGGATCGCGTCGATGTAACTCTTTCCAGTCAATAGTTTGGTAATCATATATTACGGTTTGAATGTATTCTCCATCTTTCTTCTCAACTTTAGAGATTATTCCAGTTACATCCTTATAAAGCTCTTGACTTTTTGTTCAGAAGTTGAACAACCTCTTCTTCAGATTTGCCTAATCCTTTAGGGTTATAAAAAGTAAATACCAATCTGTTTATAGACGATGTCATCCTTGAAGTAGTAGATAAGAAATGTTGATCCACCTTTATCTATACGCTTGAATCTTTGTACACCGTCTTTTGGCAGAGCTTCTGTTGTATTTTGTTTATTGGACGCTACTTGTGTTGTTGGAGCAGTCGTAGTTGCTTCAGCTGCTTGTGTAGTCTCTGTTGCACTACTAACTGAGTTGTTTTGTCCGCAAGCCGCAAGTACAAAAATTAAAGAGAGTAATGCAATCGATGTTTTCAAGTGTTTATTCATTTTGGTATAACCCTTCCTCAAAATCCCTTACTATTTATTGTTTAACATAACCGTCTTCAAGTAATTTTGGGACAGCTTCACTATATTTTAAAGCAGATGGATTAGTGTCTGGGAATGTTTCAGGAGCACGGTTATGAAGCTCTTTCCAGTCGATATTGTTGTAATCAATTTTGAGTGTATGGTAGTAAATTCCATCTTTTTCGTGCAATAGTGGATTCAATTCCTTTCACTCCGTTGTAGATAGAGTGTCTTTTTGAGAAGTTTTTTTGTATTTCTTCTTCGGATTTACCCATTTCTTTTAGGATTGAATGCATATATTGCATCTTGTAGATAAACGATATCGTCTTTGAAATAATATTTTAAGGTTGTAGTATTACCATTATCTTCTAGTTTATAAACAGCTTCACCGTCTTTCGGAAGGCTGCTATTTTGTGTGTTCGACTTTTTCTTGTTTTGTTGATTATTAGTCGCTTTTTCTTTAGTTTGTTGATTGTCTGCTGCTTTTTCTTGGCTCTGTTGATTGTTAGCTGGGTTCAGTTTTGATTGTTTATTATTTGCTTGTGTTGTTTCTTGAGCGTTTTGAGTTGTCTCAGTCGCATTGCCAGCTGAATTATTTTGTCCGCAAGCCGCAAGTACAAAAATTGATGAGAGTAGTACGAGTGATGTTTTCAAATATTTATTCATTTTGATTTGCCCCTTTTTCATAACCTTTATTTATTTATTTATTTATTGTTTAACATAACCATTATCAAGTAATTTTTTAACGGCTTCGCTATATATTAAGTTTTCAGCTTTTGTATCTGGAAATCCTTTTGGATCGCGTCTGTGGAGTTCTTCTCTATCAATATTATTGTAATCAATTTTTAGAGTATGGATGTAAATGCCATCTTTTTGAGAGATAGTTGTTTCAAATCCTTTAACGCCATCATAAAGAGCTTGTCTTTTCTTCAGAATTTTTTGGATTTCTTCTTCAGTTTTGCCCATTTCTTTAGGATTGAATGTATAAACAGCATCCTGTTTGTATACGATATCGTCTTTAAAATAGTATTTTATGGTTGTAGTACGTCCTTTTTCTTCATGCTTATAAGTTGCTTCACCATCTTTTGGCAGAGCATCTGTTGTCGCTTGTTTATTGGATGCTACTTGTGTGGTTGGAGCAGTCGTGGTTGCTTGAGCTGCTTGTGTTGTCTCTGTAGCACTACCGTTTGTAGCTTTTTGTCCGCAAGCGGCCAGTACAAAAATTGAAGAGAGTAGTACGAGTGATGTTTTAAGAGTTTTCATTTTGTTTTATATACCTTTCTAATGAGTTATTTAGCCGTATATCCAGCATCGAATAAGGTTTTTTCGAATGATTTGAAACTTAGCTTATTGCCTTCGATAGAGAATTCGTTAGGGAATCGTTCTTTCAGTTTTGCTAAATCGACCTTTTCCATATCAATCGTAATTTCAAAAGTGATTTTCTCGTCTGTTGAAGACATGCTAGAAGTGACACCAGGTAAGTTTGTATATAAACTTAGAGTGGCTTGTGCTAAGGCTTGAGCACTTTGTTTTGGAAAATCTGGCCCCATTGCTTTAAGATCCCATTCGTTTAAAATGGTAATTTTCGTTACGGTGTCGCCTTTGTGTTCTACCGTAGTGGTGGTTTTGTGCCATTTCATTTTTTTAGGATATAGCTTGAAGACTTGGTCCCTCCGCAACCGAAAAAGGAAGAAGAGAGTAGTCAACAGTAATGCGAATGCTTTGATTGATTTATTCATAGAGATTGTTTACCTCCATTTAAAGAAAAAAAGCAGAGCACATCAAGTGGGCTCTGCTTTTTAGGTTACATTACTGAACTTCTTTGAATCCCATTTGAACGAGGTTTTCTTTTACTTTAGCTAAGTTTGTAGGATCGTCAAACGAAACTACTGGTGGATATGCTGATTTCAATTTCTCACGATCGACAATAGTGTAGTCAGTTTCATAAGTCTGGATGTACTTATCGCCTTCTTTTTTTAGAATCGAACTTAAATCCTTTAAGCTCTGTAATTTTATTTTTTAAGTCGCCATAAGTTTGTTCTAAAACAGATTTTTGAATCTCGTAACTTTGTTTAACGGCTTCTCTTGAAGCTTCTGGAACATTATCAACACTAAAATCTGTGATAACTTCTGTAATAGTTCTTTCAATAACATTACCTTTTGAGTAAAGCGTAAATTTTGTTGTAACATTTGTGTTTACTAGCTGATATACAGTTTTCACTTCGTTAGCATCTGATTGAGCTGCTTTTGTTGTTTGAGTAGGAGCAGTTGTAGTTGCTTGCGCTTGTGTTGTCGCTTGCGTTGTTTGAGCTTGAGTTGTTGCTTGTGTTGACTCTTCTTTTTTACCTTGTCCACATGCCGCAAGTAAGAAACCTGCAGTTGCTAAAAGCGTTAGTTGTTTGATTTTTGTATTCATAGGATACAGCCTTTCTGTTTTAAAAAATCTTATTGAACTTGTTCAAAAATGGCTTGCTTTTCGAAATCGGATTTCATTTCACTGAAACTAGTAAAAAGTTGGCTTTTAGGATCAATCTGTTTTAGTTTTGCGAAATCAATCTTTGTATAGTCAAATTCTTCAATCGTTGTAATAGTGTATCCATTAACTTCATATGAAATAGAAACGCCGTCTACAGAACGATATTTTTCTTTACGCTCTTTAACATCCTCTTCAGTAAAAAGTTTTTCTTGTTTTAGGAGTGTGTCCTTAGCGTTGCCAAACTTTTCGAAGTTTCTGTGTGTTTTTAAGACTACTTTTGTGACAGTATCACCTTTATGATAAACGATGTATTCCGTAACCTCTGGACCCAATGTAGCTCTAAAAACTGCGACCTCTTGACCTTCTGGAGCTTGTACTTTTTGTACGGCATTCTCCTTAGTAGCAGTTGTTTGTTTTTCTTTATAGCCTTGTTGAACGAGGGAGTCTTTATAGTTAGAGTAGCTAATAGTATTATCATCACGAGGTTTCAAATCTGGTATAAGTTCTTTTAATTTTTGCATATCCAATTTGGTGTAATCGAATGAATAAGCAAACGTGAAAATATCATTTTTGTAATCTGTTTTAATTTCAAATCCTTTACCAATAAAATCTTTCAGTCTTTCCTGCGACTTTTGAGCAGTTTTTTTAAGCGTGTCGAGAGGGTTTTTCTCTTCCATTTTTGAAACAAAAAATTGGGATACTGCTTCTTGTTTCAATAAGACATCATCTTTATAATACAATGTCACGGTGTCTTTACCACTGACACTAACAGTTTCAAAAACTGCTTTCTGAGCATCTTCTAAGCTATAAACAGTTTTTGGAGCAGCTGTCGTTTCTTGAGTTGTTGCCGCAACCGTTGTCTCTTCTTTTTTCCCTTGTCCACAAGCGGCAAGTAGGAAACCTGCAGTTGCTAAAGTGTTAGCTGTTTGATTTTTGTATTCATTTTATAGAATTCCTTCCTACAAGTTTATGATTAGTTAACTCTTGTAAATCCGGCATCGAGTAGAGATTGTATGATTTGCTCGTAATTCGTTGCCTCTTCCTTAGATGTAAAATCTGGATCAATTTCTTGCAGCTTGTCAAAGTCTACATTTGAATAGTCTACTTCATATGATTGGATGTATTTAGTTCCTTCCATACGAAAATCAATTTTTAGGCCAGTGACTTCTTGAATTTGATCTTTGAGTTGATTATAGCTTTGTTCCATATTTTGCTTTTGTGTTTGCAACGCCTGTTTGAAAGCTTCTCTAGAAGTTTCTGGTAAACCTGATATGTCAAAATCGATAATGGAATCGGTAGTTATTTTTTGAATCAAGCCATCTTTAAAGGTAATCTTGACTTTCGTGATGTTGTTTCCATTAATTTTTTCAAATGCGACTTGGCCATCTTTAGCATCCGATTGTGTACCCTGAGTAGTTTGCGATAGAGCAGTCGTTGTTGCTGGTGTAGTCGTTGTCGCTTGCGTGGTTGCCTGAGTGGTGGGGGCTTGAGTCGTAGCAATCGTTGTTTCTTCTTTTTGACTTTGACCACAAGCGGCTAGGAGTAGTGCACTTGTAAAGAGGAGTGCGGATACTTTTGTCAGTTTGTTCATAATAAACTCCTTATTTTGAAATCATATTATTATTTTTCTACATAACCAGCCTTGAGGAGTTTATCTCTAAACTCAGAGTAACTAACCGTATTGTCATCAGTTAGTCGTAAATTTGGCTCAATTTCTTTGAGTTTTTTTCATATCGGTTTTAGTGTAATCGAATGAATAAGTAACAGTGAAAAATATCATCATTGTGTGATGATTTATACTCAAAACCTTTACCGATAAGATCTTTGTATTTTTTTGTTCGTCTTCCGCAGAAGAATTTTTAAGTAATTCAAGAGGATTATCTGCATCAATTTTTTTGTCAGTTTATAATTCTCTACAGATTCTTGTTTTAATAAGACATCATCTTTATAATAAAATGTCATTGTTATTGTACCAACTCGATCACTAATTTCAAAAAAACTGCTTTTTGAGCATCTTCTAAAGCTATAAACAGTTGTTGGAGTAGCTGTCGTTGGAGTAGCTGTCGTTGGAGCAGCTGTCGTTGCTTGTGTAGTTGGTTCTTGCGTCGTAGCAACCGTTGTTTCTTCTTTTTTTGTCTTGTCCACAAGCGGCTAGGAGTAGTGCACTTGTAAAGAGGAGTGCTGTTACTTGTACAGTTTTTCTTCATACATAGTCTCCTTTTATTTCTTTTAAAAAAAGGGGAGAAGAGGTCAATCTTCTCCCTATTAAATTTAGAAATTTACTATTGTTTTTTTCTTTATAGCCACCGTTAATAAGAGCTTCTTTAAATTGAGAGTAGCCAAGAGTGTTGTCATCACGTAGATTTAAACCTGGAATAGTTTCTTTTAATTTCTTCATATCGATTTTAGTGTAATCGAATGAATAAGTAATCGTGAAAACATCATCTTTGTAATCTGTTTTAAACTCAAATCCTTTTACCGATAAATTCTTTCAGACGTTCTTCGTTACTTGCACTAGATTTCTTAAGTGTTTCTAAAAGGATTCTCGCCTTCCATTTTTTTGAAACAATATAAGTAGTTACAGATTCTTGTTTTAGTAAAACATCATCTTTGTAGTATAACGTCATTGTTGCTTTAACGGCTTCGTCACTAGCCTCAAGAACTGTTTTTTTAGCATCTGCTGGCATGTCAGTTTTTGCTTGAGCAACAGTCGTTGGAGCAGCAGTCGTTGGAGTAGCCGTTGTAGGCGCAGCTGTTGTTGTTTCTGCTTTTGCTTGAGCTTGAGTAGTAGCAGTTGAGTCTTGTTTTTGTCCGCAACCTGCTAATACTAGACCAGCTGTAAATAAAAGTGCTAATGTTTTTGTTGTTTTGTTCATGATTTTTACCTCACTTTTTGTTCTGTATTGTAAAACCGGAAAGAGAGAGCTCTTTACCGGTCTTGCTTATTTAATTATTTCTTTTCTTTATATCCAGCTTTTTCAATCAATTCTCTAGAAGCTTTGAAACTTACTGCATTACCATCTCCTGAGAAAGAGTCTGGGAAAGCTTTTTGCAGATCTTTCACTTTAGCTACTGAATAGTCAATCGTTACAAGTTGAGTAATCACTCCGTCTTTTGATTCTAGAGTAGCAGTAATCCCTTTGATTTAGTGTATTCCTCATTCTCTTCTTTAAGTTGTTCCATTGCTTCGTCTTCAGAGATTGGTAACTCAGAAATAACGTATTTCGTTTCAGCAGACTGCTTCGTTACAACGTCTCCTTTATAGTAATAAGTTATTGTTGAAGTATGCGGACCATTCTTTAGTTCGAATGCTGTAGATTCTTCTTTCGCACATCCTAATAGTACGAATAATGCTGTAAATAACACAGCGAATAATTTCATTACTTTTTTCATGCAATTTATCCTTTCGGTTTGTAATATACTCATAACTGTTAGTTATGTATCGTAAAAACCGGAAAAGAGAGCTTTACCGGTCTTCTTTATTTAATTATTTCTTCTCTTTATAACCAATTTTTTTCCATTGCTTCTTTAGAAGCTTTGAAACTACCGCATTGCCATCACCTGAGAAATTATCAGGTAAAGCTTTTTTTCAAATCCTCAAACTTAACTACTGAATAGTCAATCGTTACAACTTGAGTGATAATACCGTCTTTTTGATTCTAGGCTAGCAGTTACACCTTTAATTGAAGTGTATAACTCGTTCATTTGTTTGATTTGTTCCATAGCTTTTTCTTCTGACATTGGTAATTCAGAAATTACGTATTTATTTTTCAGCTACTTGCTTTGTTACAACATCTCCCTTTGTAGTAATAAGTTATTGTTGAAGTCTGCTGATCATTCTTAAGTTCGAATGCTGTAGATTCTTCTTTCGCACATCCTAATAGTACGAATAATGCTGTAAATAACACAGCGAATAATTTCATTGCTTTTTTTCATGAAATACATCCTTTCAAGTTGTAATATACATATATTATAAAACTAATAATTCTAATATGCAAGCCTTTTTTTACAAAAAAATGGGTGCCAATGAAGGTTGACAATTGCTAACAGTTTGATTTTTAACAGCAATGTGCTATACTAATCTTACAGTGAAATGGAGGAAAAAGTATGAATCAAACTGTAAACTTCTTGAAAAGAACTTGTGGCAATTCCGTCACCAACTGGCTATACCAGAGATGTGCAAGACTATTTAATCGATGTTTTAACGGATATGGGATATGAGCCAACACTTACAGCAAAAAGGATTAGTGGTTGTAACAGTACCTGGCGCAGACGACGAAAAAAACAGCGTGTGGTAACGGCACACATCGATACACTTGGAGCGATTGTTCGCGCAGTGAAGCCAGATGGACGCTTAAAAACTCGACCGCATTGGTGGATTTGCTTGGAATATGATTGAAGGAGAAAAACTGTACGGTTCACGTTGCTAGCAATGGAACGACTGTTTCAGGAACAATTTTTATTACATCAAACAAGCGTACACGTATACCGTGAAGCAGGAACGGTAGAGCGTAGCCAAGATAATATGGAAGTTCGTTTGGATGCGAAAGTGACAAATGAAGCCGAAACGAGTGCATTAGGAATCGAAGTAGGGGACTTTGTATCTTTTGATCCACGTTTTATCATCACACCAACAGGATTCATTAAGAGCCGTTTCCTAGACGATAAAGTGAGTGCCGCAATTTTATTAACCTTATTAAAGAAATACAAATCAGAAGGAATCACGTTGCCAGTGACAACTCACTTCATGTTCAGTTGTATTGAAGAGACTGGAACAGGAGCCAACAGTAGCATTCCAGAAAAAGCGGTCGAATTCTTAGCTGTGGATATGGGTGCGATGGGGGATGACCAACAAACAGACGAATATACAGTCTCTGTTTGCGTGAAAGATGGTTCAGGCCCATATAATTTTGATTTCCGTCAACATCTTGTATCTCTATGTAAGGAAAAGAACATTCCATTTAAATTAGATATTTATCCTTATTATGGTAGTGACGCCTCAGCAGCAATGCGTGCCGGAGCGGAAGTGAAACATGCCTTACTCGGTGCTGGAATTGAATCAAGCCACTCTTATGAAAGAACGCATCTTGATTCGGTTGAAGCAACACAACAGTTAGTCGATGCCTACCTTTTAAGTTCATTAGTAGAAGCTTAATATTGAGCCTTTCCAACAGTGTTTGGGAAGGCTTTTTTTGTTTTTGAAAGTTTTTTGAATTATTTTGTTGACACGGTTTCTTCAGGGGAGTATACTCTAAAACGTAAACTTTACGATTTGGAAAGCGAGAGAAACATGAACAAGAAAGAAAAGGTTATTTTAGGAGGGGCAGTTGCGCTTGGGTTGTTATTTGCATCGGGTGCCGTTTTATCCCAGCAACAAGCCCAAACAACGGTCACAACAACTGAGGAGACAACGATTGATGCCGAGCGTATGGCGAAATACGAACAGGCAGCACAAGAAATTAAAGACAATAAACCAAAGACAATTGTCGGAGGAGTGTTCGAGAATGGTTATTTGAAAAACACGGAGACCATTATCACTTTGTATATGGTGCGCCACCAGCAGATGCTATTTATGAACAGAAAAAACCAGGTGCGACAACGAGTACAGTAGAAGACAATTACGTCTTCAATCCAAATGATATCGTCAGTGAAAATGAATTAGGATTTGTTGTTCGACACGGCGACCACTTCCATTTTATTTACCGTTCGCAATTAGCAAACGCACAAACGGTGACAAGAGAAGATGAAAATGGCAAGAAGAGAACGTGTAAGTTATTACGTATCCCGCACGGCGACCATTTCCACGATGTATTAGACTGTGGAGATGGCAGTGCTTCATTTGCCTTTGACGATGAACCAATTTCAAGACCATCGACTGGTGGAAGCAACACAGGAGTCGCTAGTACAATTGGGGCTGTTACACCAACAAGACCAAGTACGGCAAGCACACAGCCTGTAACGCCTCCTGCAACAGATATTGCAACACCGCAAGCGGAAGAGTGGACATTGCAATCGCCAGAGATTCAAAAATATTTAGACTACATCGTGTATGCTTACGGCGTGGAACGAGATACGATTAAGTTCGAGTCTGTGACAAACGATCAAGGTGAGTATGTCGGAAAAGTTTTCGCGTTTCAAAATATGGAACAAGGGCAAGATAAAAACCATATTCATCCTTGGGTGATTCCATTGAAACGTTTCGAGGTGCCAAATTCTGACCCATCGATTCCAGCTGAAGTGCGACTATCTCAAGAGATTGATTTAATCGCAAGACGTATGGGCATTTCTCGTACAGCGATTCGCATTGTAAATGGACGTTTCGATATTCCTCACGGCGACCATAGTCACTCAATGAATATCGTCAATAAAGACGGCGTCGAAGCCTATGAGAAAAATAAACTTCCAGTTATCGTTCCTCCATTTGTGGCAGGAGATGTGAATTTGGAGACTGTTTTTGCCAAAATTGACGAAGTGAAAGCTCATGCCAGCGAAAAATACAAAGACGATCCTGTAACATTGAACCGTATTTTAGTAGCCTTGAACGAATACAAAGAACAAGTACAACTAAAAGGAAACTCAACAGAAGGATTCGTCAAAGGATTGGAACGCTTCGAGGCACAAACCATTAACCACGAGGCAGTTGCTGCTGAAGAAGTAACGCCTGAAGAACAAAGATGAACGCGACCCACGAAGAAACGGTACGCATGGTTGGTGAGTTGAACTTACAAGACTACGGCGTGACAGCGGATGAGTTGAAAGACTTAGCTTCAAAAGCGCGTGAATCTAATAAAGAAGAACAAGTAAACGCGATTCGTGCATTGGTTCAAGCATTACGTGATGCCAACGACCGTATTAGTATCGAAGGAATGCGTTACTTATACTTCTTAACACAACACGTTTTTAGACCAAGAATTGCCAGCATCGCTTCGTGAAGAAGTGGCAAGCCTCATTAAACGTTATATGGGTTCACGATTAAACTTTTGCGACAACACCTGTTGAATCACTCATTATCGAGTCTTATCGTGCAAAATTAGCGATTAAGGAATCTCATGCGAAATTCGATGGTAAAAGTCGATGCAACAATCGGAAAGAATCTAAAAAGAAATTTTAACGCCTGCTTCTGAGGAAGAACAAAGCATTTTTCCAAGAGGCTAAAGACTTCGCTGAAAATGGCGCTGGATGAATCGGATAAAGATAACAGCACTCCGAAGAGCTCTATCCTAGATGTGAAACCTTCAGAGGAAAAACCATCCGAAGAAACTACAACGACGCAAAGCGAAACAACTGAAACAACAGAAACAACAGAAAGTACGACCGCTTCTGTAGAAACAACAGAAGAAACAACGGCCACAACCCAAGCCGCTACTACTGAAGAAGCTACAACTGTAGAAACAACAACTGTTGAACAATAGAACTTTTTAAACACGTAACTCTTTAATAAAGAAGAGTTGCGTGTTTTTGTTTCTATGAATAGGAGGTTTAGCGGTATTTATGGTATACTAATACAGCATTCTAGTTGAAGGAGGGATTTAAATGGCAGTCATGCATTTTGGCGAAAACAATACTTGGATTAACATTAATTCAGATTTAATCAGTGAATATTCATCCATTTACGATACATACGAAATCGATGACGAGATGATTGAATACGCGCTTGATAAAAACGAACGCGCGCATATGGAGTATAATCGCCGAACGAAGACATTGGTGGTCATTTATAATGTCCTCAACTTAACACGTGAAGAGAATCATTACGATACGATTCCGTTGACGTTTATCGTACGACAAAAATCAAATCGTCACGATTTCCAATGCGCAAAATGAATATATTATTGATCAAATTCGTGAAGAGCTAGAAGAGAATATGCATTGGAGCGTATTTAATTTCTTATTACATAGCTTATTTACGATTTCGGAAAACTATTTCCCAATTATTGAAAAGTTAAATAAAGAGCAACAAAATATTAGTAAATTGCTTCGAAAGAAAACGACAAAGGATAATTTATTCCGCTTATCTGACATGCAGATTGAGGGAATGTACTTAGTCTCAGCGACGAAGCAAAACGCGGTTGTACTCGAGCAATTGAAGACGCAACAAGCCTTCAAAGCGCTCGACGATTCTGAAAGAGAGCAGTTGGAAGATAATATCATCGAAGCGAATCAATTAGTAGCGATGACAGATTTACATCTTCAAATCTTGCATCAAATCGCAAACACATATAACAATATATTGAATAATAACTTGAACGACACGATGAAATTCTTAACGGTCATCTCGATTTTAATGACGATTCCGGATATTGTGACGGGATTCTTTGGGATGAATGTGCAGATTCCGTTTACGGAGTTTAGACACGGATGGGCGATCATTCTTTTGATTATCGCATTCGGTTGGATAGGCGTGTCGCAGATTATCAAGCGCATTATGAAAGATTAACCAAAAACACCTTCCTACTTGATAGGAAGGTGTTTGTTGTTTGTGTGCTAGTAAAAGTGTTTCTTATGTTGCTTCTGATATGCTCTTTAATATAGATAAATGATTACTTCGAATCCTTGCGGATTCTTTATTGTAGCTGTAACGTTGCACCGGCGCAAGCCTTGGTCTTGCGCCTAAAAAGCCTCAAAAAGGGAGTAAGGAATAAATTCCTAACTCCCTTTAATTCGCATTTTTTTGCTTTTTTTCACGTTACTGCTACAATAAAATCCACAAGATTCTCCGTAATCATTTGCAGAATCATCACATAAGAAAACTACTTCCTATCGAGTAGGAGTGTTTTTGGAAATCTGCGAAGAGCCTATCTAACCTCATTTTGGAAGAGAAAAACTATTTTAATTTTTTAGCTTTTTCGGTATTGGCGAAGTGGAGTTTAGCCACTTTACCGAGGAGTTCCATACCACCGTGTTTTAAAATAGTGGCTGCTGCTTTGTCAACGTTGGCACCGGCACCGCTTGGAAGTTCATATCCGTATTCAGCGCTTAGAGAGTCTAAGCCATCGAGAAAGGCGCATCTGGCAATCATTGAGGCAGCCGCAACGGCGATATGGTGGCTTTCACCTTTTGTAATAAAGTATGTTTTCTTCTTATCGACAAGATCTTGGCCTTTGAGATAACGGTAATACAAGTCAGGTTTACAGAATTGGTCGATTAAGTACGCTTCTGGAACTTCAGGAGCGAGTTTTTCTGTTAAGAGACGGAGAGCTTGGTTATGAAGCAGAGCCTTCATCTCATTTAGATTTTTGACTTGTTGGACTTCGTTATATTTTTCAGGCCAAAGTGTGAGTAATTTATAAGGCACAGCTTCTTTGATTTTTGGAACGAGCGCCTTGATTTGGTCGTCCGTCATATCTTTTGAATCGCGAACGCCCATCGCTTTTAAAGTTGCGATATTTTCTTTTGAAACATAAGCTGCCGCAACGGTTAGTGGTCCAAAGTAAGCACCGTTTCCGACCTCATCGCTTCCGATAACGCTCCAAGTACCAAAGCCTTCTGGAAGAGTAGAGTCTTCGAGAGCTTTCTTTGAAGTGGCGTCAATCGATTGTTCGAGGTGGTTCTTTTGGATAAAGTCTTCAATGCCTTTTCCTTGGAAGAGTACCTTGCCCGATTTATAAGCCGTAACCGATAAACCGTCGACCTTTAAACGCAATGTTGCGTGTGGTGGAGGAGATTGCGTGTATGAAGCGTAGGTTGCTCCAAGGGTCGCAATTTGCTCAGGTGATAAAATTAAAGTTAATGAATTCATGTCGTTCCCCCTTTTCTTTTTAGCATACCATGACAAAATTCATCCGTCCACTCTCTAAAAAAGTGGATTATTAGTGTATTTTTTAAATGAAAAATGGTAAAATAAGGTGATATTATGGAGAAAGTGAGAGGGTCTTTTGTGAATCAACCAAAAACAAGAGTAAAAGCAACGATTTCAGGGAAATCTTATACGATTATTGGTCGTAAGTCGCAACAAGAAATGCAAAGTATTGTGCGTGTCTTACAAGAACAATTAGATCAAATCACTCGAGTATCTGACAAATTGTCGACGGAAGAAGTGGCGCTTCTTGCAGCCATCAACGCCATCTCGAATCAATTTGAAAAGCAAGAAGAAGTGGTCGCATTGAAGAAACGTGTGGAGCAGTTGGAAAAAGAATTGCGCTCCGTTCAACATAAACGCCCTTCAATTGATGCAAATAGAAAACAAGAATTAGAAAAACAATTTGAATTACAACAAGATTTGTTGAGAAGGTAGGTTTCAATGGTAACGTTAATTATTTTATTTTATTTATTAGTTGGTGTGTATACCGGAATGCGCCGAGGATTAACTTTAGAACTCGTGTATATCGCAGGATACTTCATCACATTCCTAGTTGCGATGTTCACTTACGAAGGACTCGCGAAGTTCTTATCGGTGTACATCCCATATCCATCATACATTCCTGGAAATCACTTAGCGATTTTCACAGAAGCCCAAGCGATGTCACTCGACCAATCATTTTATAAATTGGTTGCATTCCTAGTCATCATGATTCTTGGATGGTTAGTGGTTCGATTCCTTGGATATGTCGCTAGCGAATTAACATTCTTACCGCTATTGAAACAATTCAATACGATTGGTGGAGCGGCACTTGGATTCCTGATGAACTACTTATTCATTTACTTTGTACTATACGCAGTAGCGATGATTCCACTGGCACCAGCACAAAAGATTATCGAAGGTGGATTGCCAAACTTCATCATCACGAAAACACCAATTGTAACGCAAATCGTTTCAAGTTGGTTATTACCTAAATAAAACCTCGAAGCGTGGAACAAACTTGTTCCACGTTTTTTAAGAAAGAAGGACTGTTATGAATTCGAAAATCGAAAAGGTTTTAGAATTTTCAAAAATTAGAACACAACTGGCCGAATATGCGACTTCCGAAAAAGGGAAGCAAATGATTAAGGAACTTCCAATCGAAGTCGAGGCAAAGGCCATTCAACATAAAAATCGAAGAAACAACAGATGGGGTGGAGTTACTCCGTCTCAAACAAAGGGATTCCAATTCCACGATTGAAAGATATTAGTTTTGCCTTGAAACGTCTGGAGCTAGAAGCGGGGCTTAATGGGCGCGAATTAAGTGATATCCTGCGTGTCTTAACGACAACACATGAGGTAGAGCGTTTCTTTGAAAAAGTCGAAGAAGAGGAAATCGCACTAAAACGTGTGCCTCGTCTTGTCGAAAAACTAGAGAGTATTCCAGATGTGACAAGCGAATTAGAAGCTTCTATTCGTGAAGACGGGTATGTTTTTAGATAGCGCTTCTCCAACCTTACACGGGGTTCGTGTGGGGATTCAAAAGACGGAGCAAGATATTCGTCGTCAAATGGATCAATACCTCACAGGAAAGAATGCGCAATATTTAAGCGATACGATTATCACCATTCGTAATGACCGTTATGTACTTCCTGTAAAAGCAGAGTATAAATCTGTCTTTGGCGGAACGGTCCATGACCAAAGTTCGACAGGACAAACGCTCTTTATGGAGCCACAAGCAGTCGTAAATTTAAACAACAAGCTTCGTGAATATCAAATCCAAGAGAAGCGTGAAGTAGAACGTATTCTTTGGGAATTGTCTCAAAAACTGATGCCTTATACGAATTCACTGCATCAAAACCATTATGTATTGGCACGTCTGGATGTAGTGAATGCAAAAGCGCTGTATGCTCATGAATTGAGAGCAACAGAGCCAATTATCGATGCTAATAATTACGTAGCCCTCTGGCAAGCGTGGCATCCACTTTTAGAGCGTGAGAAGGCTGTGGCAAACGATATTATTCTTGGTGAAGAATATCAAGCCATTGTCATTACAGGGCCGAATACGGGTGGTAAAAACCATTCTATTGAAGACGGTCGGTGTGATTCAATTGATGGCACAGATGGGGCTGTATATTCCTGCTGGAGAAAATAGCCGAGTGGGAGTCTTTACGGAGATTTTCGCAGATATTGGAGATGAACAATCGATTGAGCAAAACCTATCGACATTCTCATCTCATATGTCGAATATCGTGTCTATTTTTGAAACAAATTAACGATAAGAGCTTGCTTTTTAATCGACGAAATCGGTTCAGGGACTGATCCACAAGAAGGGTCGTCACTTGCGATTGCGATTCTTGATTATATTGCAAGTAAGCAAAGTTATGTGATTGCCTCAACGCACTATCCCGAGTTGAAAGCATACGGCTATGACCGTCCTAAAACGATTAATGCAAGTATGGAATTTGATGGGGATACTCTTCAACCAACCTATCAACTTTTACTAGGAGTACCAGGGCGTAGTAATGCCTTTGATATTTCAAAACGTCTGGGCTTACCATCGATTATTATCGACCAAGCACGTGGACTTCTATCCGAAGAAGACCAAGACTTGAATGCGATGATTAGTGATTTGGAACAAAAACGTCGCCGTGCGCAGCGGGATGCCGATAAGATGCGTCACCAGTTAGAATTGAGTACGCAGTTACTTGAGGACTTACAACGCGAAACAGAACAATTCCAAGCGAATAAAGCGCGTCTCTTAGAAGAAGCGAAAGAACGTGCGAATACGTTAATTGAGCAGAGTCAAGATGATGCGGATAAGATTTTATCTGAAATTCGTGAACTTCAATTAAGAAGTAAGCAAAGTACCGTTAAAGAGCATGAAATGATTGAGAAGAAAACGGCGTTGAAAGACTTGAAGCATGAGCAAGCCTTGAAGAAAAAAACAAGGTGCTTCGCAAAGAAAAAAAGCGAAGAAGGCGCTGCAAGTCGGACAAAGTGTCGAAGTTCTGTCATTTTGGCCAACGTGGTACGCTTGTTGAGAAGGTGAACGACAAGGAATGGGTGGTTCAAATGGGAATCATCAAGATGAAGATTGCCGTTGAGGACCTTTCTCCAATCGCCGAGGCGCAAGAAGCCAAAGCAACAAGTCATCGTGAAGAGTGCGCGTGCCAGTCACGTCTCTTCAGAACTAGACCTTCGCGGAAAAACGTTACGAAGAAGCGATGAAGGATCTAGAGTTATATCTGGATGCTGCGATTCTTGCGAATTATCCACGCGTGACGATTATTCATGGACGTGGAACAGGGGCCATCCAACAAGGAGTTCATAAGGTGCTACGTAGCCACCGTTCTGTTTCAAGTTTTTGAATTTGCACCGATGAATACGGGTGGAAATGGAGCGACCATCGTAACCTTTAAGTAAACCATGAGCAGAATAGTTGGTCGCAAGTAGGGGGCTTGCTATACTAGGTTTGTAGAAAAAGGAAAGGATGATTCGAATGGTAAAATCATTAACAGATAAAAAAACTTTGCAGAAGAAACTAAAAAAATGGAGTAGTCTTAGTAGACTTCTGGGCAACTTGGTGTGGCCCATGTCGTATGCAAGGTCCAGTAATTGATCAATTAGACGAAGAAATGGGAGATAAAGTAACTTTTACTAAAGTAGACGTTGACGAAAAACCCAGAAACAGCTCGTGCATTTGGCATTATGAGCATCCCAACATTGCTTATCAAAAAAGATGGCGAAGTCGTTGATAAAGTAGTTGGCTACCATGCTAAAGAACACTTAGAAGAAATTTTAGAAAAATATTTATAAAATCTAAAGTCTCCGAACGCTTGATATATCAAGGTTTTTCCTTGGTATGTCAGGCGTTTTTATTTTGTTCAAAAAAATATTTTTCGAAAAAGGTGTTGACAAATTTTTTTGTTTTAGTCTTATAGTTAGTTACACAAGTAACTAACCAATTAACACAAAGTGATCATGAACAAGGAGGTGCGTTATGAAATTTGATTTTCAAAGTGATATCCCGTTATTTCAACAAGTAGCGAATCAACTGGAAGAAGAAATCTTCCATGAAGTCTACAAAGAAGGAGATCAAGTACCGTCGACAACTGAGATTTCCACAGGATATCAAATCAATCCAGCAACGGTATTGAAAGGAATGAACTTACTCGTGAGCGAACAAATACTTGAAAAAAACGAAGAGGTCTTGGAACGTTTGTAGCAGAAGGGGCCAGAAAAAAATTATCTTAAGCAAGAAGCAAAATGAATTTGCCAATCAAATGGTGCCAAACTTCTTAAAAAGAAGCACAAGCACTCGGTATTACAAAAAGACGAATTAGTAAAAAAATCATCGAAGGAGGCTTCCAATAATGAGTATCGAAGTCAAAGATTTAAAGAAGAAGTTTTTAAAAAAAGAAGCAGTAAAAGGAGCAACATTCACGATTGAACCTGAAAGTATTATCGGGTTGCTCGGACGAAATGGTGCTGGAAAGAGTACTGTGCTAAATATGATTGCTCGCCGCATTGAAAAGACAAGCGGGGACATCACTCTTGATGGGGCGGACCTTCATAAGACAGCAAGCGCGATGCATGAAGTGTACTTATCAAGTTCTGATAACTGGTTCCCACGCGAATATAAATTCAAAGATCTACTCGCCATTTATAAAGACACTTATCCAGAATTTGATACGGAATTTGCCCAAGACCTTATCAAAGTGTTCGATGTGAATGTGAAGCAAAAAAATACTCAAAAAGCCTCAACAGGATATAAAAAGTATCATGAAGATTATCTTAGCGCTTGCGAACCCTAGCGAATATATCTTCTTAGATGAACCAGTGCTTGGGCTTGATGCGAATCACCGACATATCTTCAACAAGAAATTACTCGAAGCGTATGCGCGCCGTCCTCGTACATTTGTCATCGCAACGCATTTAATCGAAGAAGTTGCTTCAATTTTTAGAAAAAAAGTGATTGTTATTAAAGACGGATTGGTCACAGAAGAAGTGTTGGTCGAAGATGTTCTTCGTAAAGGATACGTCGTTAGTGGGGCATCCCCATTAGTACAAGAATATGTTGCCGATAAGAAAGTACTTGAAACAGAACAAATCGGAAACTTTACAAGAAGCGTGGTGATTGGTGCTATTGGAGAAGCACAACCAGGATTAGAGTTTTCTCCATTAACATTACAAGATTACTTTATCTCAATCACTCGAAAGGAGAATGAATAAGATGAACCGTTTATTATCAGTTGTCAGCATGGGATTAGCTAGAAGATGGAAAAACAATTTTAATGTTCTTAGGAGCTTGGTGGATTATTACAAGTTTCTTAATGAAGATTTTTTTGCAAATGGGGACCTTAGCACATTCGGTACTTATTTCCCAATTTACTTCGATAATGAAATTGCAATTATCCTATTACTGATCGGAATTGGATATATCGTTGAACAATTCCGTCTAGAAAGCCAATTAGGATTAACAAGAAAAGAACAAATCGAAAGCTTATTCATTCAAACGCTTGTCGATTCTGGAATCATCACACTTATTTACGCCTTATTAATTCCACTAAGAAATGGAGTTTCACTCGGCACAGTAACCATTCAATCGATTTTTAGGGGACCTATTTGACCCAGAAAAATATCGTGATTAGCATCGCAGTTCTTTTCGTGAAGGTTGTTCTAATTCACTTAATCGCAAATGTTATTGGGATTGTTCTTAATAAAATTAATCAAAAGGCAGGCATCTTCGCATTATCAGGAGTGTTCATGCTTACTGCATTAATCGGTGGAAGTGCTTTTAGACGAGTTAGTGATGGCCAAATGCCAGAATTTATAAAAGCTCTTCTAGAATTCATCAACCTTATTACAACACATAAAGTTGAATCTATTTCTATCGCATTAGTGATTCTAGTGGTGCTTCAAATCCTCGTTACAAGAAAACACCAAAGCATCACTCCAGACTAAAATCTATCCTAGAACTCCTGCACGTTGTACTGACCCCAAAAAGTTAGACAATTAATTTAAGCAAAGGATTTAGTTCTGTATTGTACAGGACTAAGTCCTTTTAATTTTACTTTGATTCGTTTGTTGTTGTAATAATCAATATAATCGATGATTGCCCCCTCAAGTTCCTTTATAGATTTAAATGTCTTTTCATAGCCATAAAACATCTCTGATTTAAGAATGCCAAAGAACGATTCCATCATGCCGTTGTCAGGACTATTACCCTTGCCGGACATAGAGGGCTGAATGCCCTTATCTTCTAAAAAATTATGATAAAACTCATGCTGGTATTGCCATCCCTGATCACTGTGGAGAATAGTATTCTCGTATTGTTCTTCTCTAAAAGCTTTCTCTAACATATCTTTTACTTGGTTTAAATTCGGAGAAGACGATAGAGAATAAGCTATAATTTCGCTGTTATAACCATCTAAAATTGGTGATAAATATAGTTTTTTTGATTGCTTGTTGGGATAGAAAATTCCGTTATATCTGTATAGCACTTTTCCATCGGTTTTTCAGCTTCAAATTGGCGTTGAATAATGTTCGCTGCTTTCTTTCCAACTTCTCCATGATAAGAAGAATACTTACGTTTTCGACGAATACGAGCACTTAGCCCCAACATTTTCATCAAACGTTGTACCTTCTTATGGTTTATGATGAAACCACGGTTTCTAAGCTCAAGAGTAATACGACGATATCCATAATTTCCTTTATGCTCTTTATAAATGGTTTCTATTTCGTTTTTTACGTCCTGGTTCTTATCTTCTAGGTTTAACTGCTTCAAGTGATAGTAGTAAGTTGAACGAGCGAGTTTAATAATCTTTAGAAGAATATCTAAAGGAAACTCTGGCACTAATTCTCTGACAATCTGCGTCTTTCTTCTTTCTCTTTTTCCTCCTTCAAGCGGAGTTCTCTCAACTTTTTTAGAATGGCATTCTCCGCTCTTAAATACTCATTTTCAGCCTGAAGGCGTTCTAGTTCTGTCATCTCTTCTGGTTTTTTCTTTGGCTTACGTCCCATTTTAGGTACTCTCCCTCTTGTTTTCTCAACAATAGTATACTTATTTTTCTTGTATTGTGCGAGCCAGCTAGAAAGCGTAGTATGATTTGGAAGTGCATATTCAAGAGATACTCTATTTTGAGACCACCCCTCGAGTAAGACTTTATCAATCATTTCATGTTTTAATGTTGGAGAGTAATAATTATTTTTCCCTTTTTTTACTATTTCCAAGCCATATCGATCAATCAGTCTAACCATGTATTTAAGATTTGCCTTATTTATACCAAACATCTCTGACAGTTGTGGAAAGCTAAATCCTTGTTTTCTGAGTTCATAAATTTGAACTTTATCTTCATAAGTTAATTTCATAATAAAAGCACCCCAAAAGTTAGATTTTCTGTCTAACTTTTGGGGTGCACTTCACGTCAGGAGTTCTTTTTGTTTAGGGCGGAGGTTTCTCCCCTTTCTTTTTTAGTCACCTAGTTGTATCGCAAAAAGTTATGAGCACCAGTGTTTGAATGAAAAGGCTGGAGGAGTCAAACGGAGTGCTTATCGGATTCTATAGTGTGAGTAATAGCGAGCGTAACTGATGCGAATTAGCAGTAGTTAGGAATTTATTCCTTACTACTGCTTTGAGGCTCAGTAGGTGAGAGACCACGGCTCGAACCGATACAGCTATTACAAACACTATGAAGATATCCGATAAAGGCACGCAGTGTAGACCCTCCAAAGCCTTTTCATTCAAACATCGAAGGTGGAGTTCCGTTGATTAACTTTTTCATAAACCAAACCACTTTTGAATCAGCGTTACGCGAACTATGGTATACTATAGAAGACTAAAGAAAGAAAGGTTGAGAAACCATGAAAAGACCAATCGGGTTTATCGATTCGGGCGTTGGCGGTCTTACTGTCCTCAAAGAAGCCCTCAAACAATTACCAAACGAATCCATGATCTTCCTTGGCGATTCAGCACGTTGCCCATACGGTACACGACCAGTTGAAGAAATCCGCCAATATACATTAGAAATGGTGCAATTTTTACTAGAGAAAAATATTAAAATGCTTGTGATTGCCTGTAATACCGCGACTGCAGTGGTGCTAGAAGAATTACAAAAACACATTAACGATTCCAGTCGTTGGAGTGATTCAACCAGGTAGCCTTGCAGCTATCAAGCAAACGAAGAATGACCGCATCGGTGTACTTGGAACAAACGCGACGATTGCTAGTAAAGTGTATCCAAAGACCATGCATGACAAGAATAAGGATATTGAAGTCTTTGATATTGCTTGTCCGAAATTTGTACCGATTGTTGAAAGTAATCAATCAGATACAACTGAGGCAGAAGAAGTGGTTCGCGAAACCTTGCGTCCATTAGAAGGAACAGCGGTTGATACGGTGATTCTAGGCTGTACGCATTATCCATTGCTTCGTCAAACGATTCAAAAAAAGTGGTAGGAGATGGCGTCACATTAATTGACTCAGGCGCAGAAACAGTTTCCAGCGTGAGTGCGTTATTAGATTATTGCAAATTAAGCGAAACGCCTGAATCGAATCCTGAACCAACTCTTGAAATTTATACAACTGGAGAAGCAAGCCTCTTTGAAGAAATTGCTGAAAACTGGTTGAATCGAACAGGTCTGAAGGTGAAAAAAAGTGACACTTAAAGAAGAAGTAAAAACCCGTCGAATTGAAAAAAAGAAATTGTGATTGCAACCAATAATGTTGGGAAAAGCCAAAGAGTTTGCGGAGATTTTTTTGAGCCAAAAAGGATACTCTGTAAAAGACACTGCGAGATTTTCCAGAATTAGAAGAAGTCGAAGAAACAGGAAAAACCTTCGAAGAAAATGCACGTTTAAAAGCTGAGACGATTGCGAATGAGCTTCAAACAATCGTATTAGCGGATGACTCTGGTCTCTGCGTCGATGCGTTAGACGGTCAACCAGGAGTATATTCTGCACGTTTTGCCGGCGAACCAAAGAGCGATGCAGCAAATAACGCCAAACTCTTATCAGAACTTGGCGGACTCGTTGGAGAAGAGCGCTCGGCTCACTTTACTTGTTGCTTAGTGCTAGCTGCACCAAATAGCGAGTCACTAGTGGTTCAAGCAGAATGCCCAGGTCAAATCGCGACACTTCCAGCTGGGGATAGCGGATTTGGATACGATCCATTATTCATTATTCCCGAGTACGGAAAGACATTTGCGGAACTAGGAATGGATATTAAAAATAAAATTAGCCACCGTGCGAAAGCCATCGAATTGCTTGTTAGCCAGTGGGAAAAATGGACTCATGAGTTAAATCAAACGGAGGAATAATTATGAAAAATTGTCGTTGTCAGTGATAACCATGGACAAGAGTTAACATTAAAGAGAATCTTCGACCACTATGCAGGAAGTGATGTGACATTCGTGCATACAGGGAGATTCAGAATTTCCTTATAAAGATGAACGCCTATCGCATTGTATTCGTGTAACAGGTAACTGCGATTACGATCCAGAATATCCACGTTCTGAAGTGTTTACGTTAGAAGGGATTAATTTCTTTGTGGCGCATGGTCACTTCGAATATGTGAACACAGGACGTGAGTATTTAGCAAATGCGGCTAAAGAAATGGGGGCACGTGTCGCATTTTACGGCCATACGCATAAACTAAATGCAGAGAATGTTAACGGAGTACTTTGCATCAATTCAGGATCAACGAATTATCCTCGTGGTAGCTATGAGGGGACTCCGTCGTATGCTGTGCTCGATATTCTTTCGAAAGACAAATTACGTTTAACGTATTACACAACCAAACACGAAGTACTAGATGGACTCGTTTTAGACTATACGTGGTCTGGTGAGGGAGGGTATACGCTTGATTCATAAACGAATCCAGGAGTTGTTACTTGAAGACCGTGATAAACTCTTTATCGATGCGGAAAAAGTAGCCATTCTTCAAGAGGATCATACATTGGAACACGCGATGCTTGTGTTGACGAATGTGCGTTATTCACTCATTCCTGTATTGAATAAGGAAAATAAAATCGTAGGTCTGATTTCACTTGCGATGATTTTACATAAAATTACTGGTGTGGAACAAATTCATATGAATCAGTTAGGAAAATACAAAGTGCGTGATGTGATGCGTACGGAGTTTCCGATTATTCATCAGGATACGCAAGTGGAAGATGTGTTAAATGAGCTTGTGGATGAGAGTTTTATTTGTATTGGGAATGATGAGGATGAGTTTGTGGGGATTGTGACGAGGAAGGAGCTTTTAAAGCGCATCAACTTCATGGTACATGAACTCACCCGCGAATATGATTTTGTGGAAAAAGAAAATAGTAAATAAAACTATAATCGCTACAGCGATTCCTTTTTAGGAATTCTAGATAATAGCTATAATGGGGCACCGGTGCAAGCCTTGGTCTTGCACCTTAAAAGCCTCAAAAAGGGCGTAGGGAATAAATTCCTTACGCCCTTTAATTCGCATTTTATGCAAGTCCCCATTATTGCTATTATAGAATTCCTCGGAATCGCTGTAGCTTATTTTTTATAATGCGGGTAAGTTTATGTACCTCTCCGTGAAGAACACTGGAGTTGGAAAATAGAATCTGCTTCCCAGCTTAAAAGTAAAGGGTGCAGGGGAAGCACATTATCCAAAGGACTCTTTTGTAATTGGTTTATTCAAATTTAGGTGAGGTTATGTGCCATTCCGTTAGAAGGAGAGGTGAAGGGATAGGGTATGTGCATCCTATGGAGTGGATTAGAAGGAAACAAAAAAAGAAGGCGCGAGGCCTTCTTTTTTAGTTGGTTGAATATGGGATGACGGGTGATGAAAGGTCGATGCCTTGTTTTAGCAGTGCTTCTTGATAAAGTGTTAAATAGCGTTGGTAGGTTGCATGTTGCAAGCCGTTTTTTTGTCATTAGAGCGATGGTGAATACAAATTGACCATTTGGTTTGGTTTGTGGTCCAACGATTTTTGGCGGAGCGGTTAGAGCTTCGTCTGTTCTAGTATATTGGTTATTAATTTCTTCAATGACTGAGTAAACAGATTTTAAATCCACGTTGCTATTTAAAGGTAATTCGATTAAAAGCACGCATATTTCCACGGGATTGGTTGCTAACAACAGTGATATTGCGGTTTGGAATGTAATGAAGAGTTCCGTCATAACCGCGAACTTGTGTAGTCCGGACGCCGACGCTAGCGATTGTTCCGGAAATGTTATTGATTAAAACGGCATCTCCAACTTCGAATTGGCGTTCGAGTAGGATGAAAAAGACCGTTAATCACATCTGATAGGAAACCTTGCGCACCAAGACCTAGGGCAACCCCAGCGATTCCAGCCCCAGCGAGTAAGCTAGAAATTGGAACACCGATAATCGAGAGAATCCAATAAATCAAGATGAAGTATAGGAAATAATCGAGCATATTTTCTAAGAGCTTCACGATCGTCTTTTGTCTATTTTCACTTTGACGAACGACTTTCACAGAGGAAAGAATCGTTTTCTTAAATAGAAAATGTAGAAACTTCTTTCCAAAATAGAAAACTAGGAATAGTAGGATTAATGATAATAATTTCGTAAAGATATTCGATAAAAATGGATTCCCAATCAAAGGAATTCCAGTAATTTGTAAAGAAATTTGTGATGGAATCTATCCATAAGACTTTGTGCATATTTGTCACCCTTTATTCGTAATAAAATAAGTGTACCATATGTAAAAAATGATTTAAAGTAGTGCAGTTTCCAGTAATAATTTTATGGTATTTTTCATGAGAAAGTGTTATCATTAATTTATACTATAAGATTGGAGGAATGGCTCAATGACAGGTGTTGAGATTGCTGCATTAATTGCTGCATGTGCTTTATTAGCATTAGTGGTTTTTGTAATTGTCAAAGTATCACCGATTTTATCAAGATTAAATAAAACCGTTGATAACGTGAATCATTCATTAGAAGTCATTACAAAAGATGTTGATAGTCTTTCAATTGAAGTTGAAGGATTATTAAATAAAGCAAATGTACTCGTAGATGACGTGAACGGCAAACTTAGAGTGACAAATCCGTTGTTTATAGCGGCAGGCGATTTAGGTGTGACGATTTCTGATGTAAATACATCATCTCGTAATCTAGCAACAAAAGCAGTGAAGCTTTCAAAAACAAGCCGTGCAGTTGCGGCATTTAATTTTGGAAGATCGATTCTTTCAAAGAAGAAAAAAGTAAAATAACGAAACGGAGTGTTGAACATGAGTAAATCAGGTGGATTTTTATTAGGAGCATTTATCGGAGCATCTGCAGCAGCAGTAACAGCTTTATTATTTGCACCAAAGTCAGGTAAAGAATTACGTGAAGATTTAGCGAAAGAAGCAGATCGCTATAAAGAACAATTATCAGAATACGGTGAAATTGCACGTGCAAAAGGTGTTGAATTCGCAGAAGTAGCTAAAACTTCAACACAAGATATTCGTATTAACTTACAAGAACAAGCTGGCCACTTAAAAGAACAAGTTTCTAAACAAGCAGCTAACTTAAAAGACCAAGTTGCAGTTCAAACTGAAAACTTAAAAGGTCAATTTAACGAAACAGTTGATAAAGTAAAAGGAAACTTTGCTAAACACAAAGAAAAATCAGCTGAAGTGGTTGCTGAATTAGCAGAAAACGTTAAAGAAAAAGCTGAAGACGTTAAAGAAAAAGCAGAAGACGTTAAAGAAGAAGCTTAATTTCATTAATAAACAACGAAAGCCTGGGGATTTTCCCAGGCTTTTTATTTTTTGATTAGAATTCATATTTAACGGCTGTGAAGAGTTTTGCACCGTCTTTGTTACGGCTAAGCAGTCTTCAATACGTACCCCGTAGTCACCTGAAATATACACACCAGGTTCAACAGAGAAGCACATCCCTTCAACGAGTTCCATATCGTTTCCTTCCATAATAGAAGGGAACTCATGAACGCTTTGTCCAATTCCGTGTCCAAGGCGGTGGATGAAGTATTCACCATATCCAGCTTCCGCGATAATGTCACGAGCAATCTTATCAATTTCGCTAGCTTTCATGCCAGGTTTTACTGCTTGGATAGCTGTATCGTGTGCTTTTTGTACAATGTCATAGATTTCTTGATGGCGTGGGTCTTTCGCGCTTTCGCTTCCAAAGAAGACCGTACGAGTAATGTCACTTGCGTAGCCATCGACCATCGTTCCTAGGTCAAAGAGGACCCATTCGTTTTCTTTAAGGGTACGGTCTCCAGGTTCACCGTGAGGATCCGCAGCGTGGTCTCCAAAGAGCACCATTGTATCAAAGCTCATTTGAGAGACACCTAGTTTTTTCATTTCGAATTCGATAATGGCAACGACTTCACGTTCTGTAATGCCAACTTTCAAGGCCTTCTTTCCAATTTCAATGGCTTTATCGGCAAAGGTTCCTGAGTAGACGAGTTTATCGATGGATTCTGCGTCTTTTACGAGACGAAGTTGTTGCACGATTGGTGTTAAGTCAACTGAGAACTGAATACCAGGGAAGTGCTTTTGCAATTGCTCAGCAGCAAAGAGTGAGAAGTCCACTTTTTCCACGGCGAAATTAAGCTCTGTAGGGAAGTGTTCCTTAATCGCATCGGATAAGAGTTTCCAGCCATCTTCATGGTCTTGATAACTCTTAATGATAAAGTCAGGTTCAGCTTTTTGAGCGACTTGATGTTCTAATGCAGGAACGAAGAGTAGCGGAGTAGCACCGGGTGTATATACAAGGGCTACAATTCGTTCATGTGGTTCTGTTGAGAATTTCGTCAAAAGACGAATGGTCTCTGGATTTTGGATAAAAACAATCGGATTTTGTTTTTCTTTCATTTCAGTTTCCAATTGCATAAAAGTAGCGTTTTGTTTCATAATTTCATCTCCTTGAATCTATTGTAGCATATTATTACATCAATGATGTAAATAGTTTCAAAAATTATATGAAAATTGTTGTTAAACGCTTGCAAAAGATTTATGAAAGTGCTACCCTAAGATTAGATGAAAAGATGCACAAAGGAGATTTGTAGATGGAAAAGCAAACAATTACGATTTATGATGTTGCTCGTGAAGCAAATGTATCCATGGCTACTGTATCACGTGTAGTAAATGGGAACCCTAACGTAAAACCAGCAACTCGTAAGAGAGTGCTAGATGTTATCGATGAATTAGATTATCGTCCAAATGCCGTTGCTCGTGGACTTGCAAGTAAAAAAACTACGACTGTTGGAGTCATCATTCCAGATGTCACAAACCTTTACTTTGCGAGCTTAGCGCGTGGGATTGATGACATTGCGACAATGTATAAATACAACATTATTCTAGCGAACTCAGACCAAAATAATCATAAAGAAATTCAAGTGTTAAACACATTATTATCAAAACAAGTAGATGGTATTTTATATATGGGAAACCATTTAACACCTGAATTACGCACTGAAATCATTCGTTCTAAAACACCAATTGTTTTAGCAGGAACAATGGATGCTGAACATGAAATTGCGTCTGTCAATATTGATTATAAAGAAGCGACTCAAGAAGCGGTTGAAACATTAATTGAAAACGGACATAAGAAAGTGGCTTTTGTAACAGCCGCGTTGAAAAATATAGCTTCAGTAGATTTCCGCTTAGAAGGATATAAAGCTGCTTTAGATAAAGCAGGTATTAAATTCGATCCTAAATTAGTATACGAAGTGCCATTGACATACCATGCAGGTGAATCAGTCGCAGAACGTATTCATAAAGCGGGCGTAACAGCTGCAATCGTAACAGACGACGAAACTTCAGTAGGATTATTAAATGGATTAATCGACTTAGGAATTAAAGTTCCTGAGAAATTCGAAATCATCTCAAGCAATAACTCTAAATTAACGAAGATGACACGTCCAATTCTTCAACAATTGCACCACCTTTATATGATATTGGTGCCGTAGCAATGCGTCTATTGACAAAGATTATGAATAAAGAAGAGATTGTAGAATCTGAAATCACATTACCTTACAAGATTGAGTTACGAAATACAACTAAATAAGAATAAACAAACAGCCTATCGGTATTCCGATAGGCTGTTCAACTTTCTTCCTATTATATAGAACAATCAAAAAGGCTGGACATTTGTCCAGCCTTTTGTTTGTTTAATGTTAATGTGCCTGCGTTGTTGCAGGAGCTTGAGAAGCCGGTGCCTGCGTTGTTGCAGGAGCTTGGCTTGAAGGTGCTTGAGTTGTAGGAGATTGAGTCGTATCAGGTTTCTTCTCTTCCTTCTTCTTCTCTTTCTTTCTTCTTATCGCTAGAAGATGAAGATTTATTCCAGAATCGACTTAATTCTTCTGGGGTTGCACCCACCATAAAGTCATATTTTGGATCCATAGGAGGGAAGTCCTTCTTGAACCAATCTGTTGTCATAGAACCACCGATTGAATAAGTACCACCGTTTTCTGCTTTAAATGAACCTGCTTTTGTACCAGTTGTTGATACGACAGAATCACGATAAACAGAGTCTGGTTGCGTAAAGCTTGTTTCTTTACCAATCAATTCAGGGTTTGCTTCGTATGCAGCTCTCATCAAGTTCGTCCATTGACGTTGACTACGCATCGTTGGTTCGCCGTATCCGTCTCCACCAGTGATGGCGTAACGAGCGTTATAGAAGTTGTCATATCCGATCCATGAACCAAGAGTAACTGTTGGAGTGTAAGCTACAAACCAGTTATCAATCTCGTTTTCTGAAGTACCTGTTTTACCAGCTAAATCAGAACTGAATCCCATATTTCCTTTAATGTTGTAGAAGATAGTAGAGCTTGCAATATCTTGTAACATATTTGTTGTTAAGAACGCTGTTGCATCTGAGAAGACGCGCTCTGATTTATCTTCGTGTTGGTAAATCACATTTCCACGAGAGTCTTCAATCTTTTCGATTAAGTATGATTCGTGGTGTTCACCGCCATTTGCCAGTGTTGAGAAGGCACTTGTTTGTTCTCTTACAGAAGGACCTGTTCTCGTACCACCGATTGAAAGGGCGATATTTTGATATTCATCTTCACCGATACCCTCAGTGATTCCCATTTTCTTCAAGTATTCACCAGCGTTAATGCCTTTTTGAAGCATTGCTTGGTAAATCTTAATTACTGGGTTATTTAATGATTTGAACAGTGCGTAACGAACCGTTAAGAATTGGTTCGTAATGGAGTTACCATAGTTGGTTGGTTGCCAGTAAGTTCCGTTTCCTTGAGCGATACTGATTTTCGTATCCGGAACGACACTTGCTGGGTAAATCAAGTTGTTTTCAATCGCTGGCGCGTACACCAAGATTGGTTTGATGGTTGAACCAGGAGAGCGGTGTGTTGAGAACGCGTGGTCCACTTGGTTGGCTTCAAAGTCACGACCTGCGACGAAACCAAGAATACGACCTGTTTTGTTTTCGATTAATACAGCACCATTTTGAGCTGGCTCTTTTTGAGATTTCGTTTCACCAGTACTTTGATCAACATATTGAGTGTTATACGTTGGTCCAATTAAGTCCCCGTTTTTCAGCAATGGCTTTTTGCATTGCATCGTATACTTTTTGGTCAACGGTTGAAGTGACACGGTAACCAGAAGAACTTAATTCACGCTCAGCCTCGTCATAGTATTTACTATATAATTCTGAGTCGTTTTTAACATCGTTATACGTCAATTTGTTTTTCTCAGCTGCTTTTGTCATTAAGACTTTAACTGCCTCACGATGAACAGCTTGATATAAGTATGATTGACGGTTTGAAGTAAGCTCTTTTGGAGGAAGGAAGTCCTTCGTAATGTCATACGCTAGAGCTTCTTCGTATTGTTCTTTAGTAATTTTGTTTTCACGATACATACTGAAGAGAACAGTTTTCATACGTTCTACACCAGCAGATACGTCTTCTTTCATCGTTGCGATGTTTGTATAAGGCGTGTAAACAATTGGGTTTTGAGGCATCCCTACAAGATACGCTGCTTGTGGCAATGATAAGTCTTTTGCGGAAACCCCGAAGACACCTTGTGCGGCTTCTTCGATACCAGCAATGTTTAACCCGTTATTATTACGTCCAAACGGAGAAACGTTTAAGTAAGCTTCTAAGATTTGGTCTTTCGTAAAGTGTTTTTCAAGACGCAATGCGTAAAGAATTTCGTTTGCCTTACGTTTGAAAGTAACTTCGCTTGTTAAAATCTGTTGCTTAATTAATTGTTGTGTTAACGTAGATCCACCCGTTGCGCCTGAATCAGAAGAAGCAACTTCTTGTAAGAGGGCACGGATAAGAGCCTTAGGAACAATCCCGTTATGATCATAGAATGAACTATCTTCTGTAGCGATGATTCCATCTTTTACATATTGCGAAATTTCTGATAAAGGTTTTACGATACGTAATTCATCAGTATTTACATCTGAAATCTTCGTTCCATCTTGATAGTAGAAACTAGAGATTAAGTTGAGATTTCCGATGGCATCACTCATTTGTTCTTGAGTAAGAGGTTCTTCATTGGATGTCAAACTTGCAAAGTATCCAAGTCCAATCCCGCCTCCGAATACACCAATGAGCATCAGTGCTAGAATTGCGATTACAAAAATGTTTTTAAGGACTGAATAAGCAATATTAAAAATAAAACGCATATTTTTAAGAATCGGTTTGTTCCAAATAGAAAGTAGAGCCTCGCGCCAATCTGGAGTTTGGTTCTGTTCTGACATAAGTTCAACTCTTTTCATTTATACATATTTTTGTCCATTATATCAAAAAACGATGAAAATTACTATTTTTTACTTGTAGGAGTAGGGTTTAGAGCAGTTTTTTATAAAAAAGTTTAAGGTGTAAAGAGAAAATACTTTACAAGCATCCGTCTATCTGCTAAACTATGTAACTGTGAGATTAATACATGGAGGTGTAAATAATGGCAGTTAAAATTCGTTTAAAACGTATGGGTTCTAAGAAAAGTCCTTTCTACCGTGTAGTTGTAGCTGATTCACGTTCACCACGTGATGGTCGTTTCATCGAAACAATCGGAACATACAACCCACTATTAAACCCAGCTGAAGTTTCAATCAATGAAGAATTAGCATTACAATGGTTAGCAAACGGTGCGCAACCTTCTGATACAGTTCGTAACTTGTTATCACAACAAGGTATCATGAAGAAATTCCACGAATCTAAGTTTTCTAAGTAATTTCTATAAAGTCGACAATTCGATGGAGAGGTGAAAAAGAATGCCTGAGATTAGTGAATTAGTATTGTCAATGGTTAAACCATTAGTTGAATTCCCTGATGATGTTCGTATCGACATCTCTGAATCAGATGAATTCATGGAATATACTTTACGCGTGAATCCTCAAGATATCGGTCGTGTGATCGGTAAACAAGGTCGTGTGGCTCGCGCAATCCGTACGATTACTTATAGTGTTCGTACTCGCGGACCAAAACGTGTGCGTCTTAGTATTGAGAACCTAGATTAATAGGACGAAGCCTTGGAGAAATCCAAGGCTTTTTTTGTGCTATAAGAGAATAAACATAAAACAATCGATGACGGAGGGGACTGACCCCAAAAAGTGAGAATTTAATAAAAACACCCTAGGGCTACCGTCTCCGGTATTCAACCGGAGACAGGTAGTCCAATTTTTGTTGGATTCTTTTTTCATTATAATATTTGATGTAATTTTCTACAATTTGAATTACAATAGAAGATGAAGTTATTACTTCATCTTTTATGTAGAAAGCTTCGCACTTTAGCGAAGAATGGAAGCTTTCGATGGGTGCATTATCTGCGGGAGTCCCCTTACGGGACATACTGCGGATAATGCCTTTTTCTTTACATAGATTGTAGTATTCAGCAGAAGTATAAACGCTGCCTTGATCACTATGTAGTAGAACATCCTTAGGTAAATCAATTTGATTTAATGTATCCAATACAAACTTAGTATCCTGTTTTGAGGAAATTGTATAAGCAATGATTTCTCCATTATGTAAATCCATAATGGAAGATAAATATAATCGTTTAGGACCGAAAGGCAAATATGTGATATCAGTAGTCAATTTTTGCATAGGTTTGTCTGCTGAAAAATTTCTGTTCAAAGTATTACCAGTAATTGAGAATGGTTTACCTATTTTGATAGCTTTTTTAGGCTTCACTGCACAATTCCAACCATTTTTCTGCATAATCCGCTGAACAACCTTATGGTTAACAATTTGATTCAATTCTTTCTGAATTAAATACTTAATCTTTCTGTACCCATAAATAAATTTGTTTTTCTTACAAATTTTACCGATTGTTTCTTCGATAATTGTTGGAGAAAAGTCTTTCTTTTTCCATCGGTAGTAAGTAGATATGGGTACATTAATGCAAGAACAAATTAAATGTACCGCATATTTATCTTTCAATTCTTCCACTAACTTTACAACTACTTGAGGCGACACTTCCTTTCCAATTCCTTGTATTTTTTTAATATTTCTAATTCAACTTCTTTTCTTTTTTAGTTCTAATTTTAATTGGTCGATTTCTGAAAGTTCAGCCATTCCTTTTTCGTAAGAATATTGTTTCCCCACCTGTTGGTGGAAACGATGTGTTTCTCCATTTTTATACCATCTAAACCATGTTTCTACTTGAGTTTCATTTTTTATGTTTAACTCCTGCATTACTTGTTTTGTAGTATATCCCTGTAATTTCATTTCTACGGCTTTATTCTTTGTATCGACAGAATAGGCTACACGTTTTTTAACCATAAAAAGACACCTCCATGAGCATTTGATAATATTGTACCAAATCCAACTTGGAGGTGTTTTTATTTAATTCTCATTTACGGGGGTCAGTGCCGAGAATCCTTACGGATTTTTTATACTCACTGTAAAAGGGCACCGGCTCGAGTCTAGCGTCTCTCGCCTTTAAAGCCTCAAAGAAGGAGTAAGGAATTCTTCCTAACTCCTTCTAATTCGCATTTAATGCGATTCCCCATTACAGTGAGTATAAAATCCGTTGGATTCTCCGTCATCGTTTAGTCGTTATAAAAAAAGTTTGGATTTCTTCAAAGCTTCACCGGGGGGGGAGAGACAGAAGAGGGTGTGTGCTTTCAAGGGGTGTTAAAATTGTTAGTGCTACAGTATATGGATTTCTGCGTTGAGTTAGAGTGGAAGAAAAGGTGGGTGATACCGTATAAGGTATCACTCGTTATACCGTATACGGTATAATGAGTGTTCTTTTATTGTTGTTAGTACTCGGGTTTTTGATTGTTTTTCGTGAGTTTGGTATGATAAGTGAGTAAAATTATAGTTGAAGGGAAGACCTTATGAAGAAAAAGCCGATATTAAAAAAACAAATGAATCGACAATATTATTATTTATTTGGCCTATCCGCTATTTTGATGCTGCTTGCATTTTGTCTTGAATCACCACAGAGACTACTTGATGGGATGGTTACGATTTTAATTTCGCCAAGTCAGTTGTTTACGGATTATATGCAGATTGCGTCTGTCGGAAGTACGCTATTGAATGTAGCTATTATGCTTCTGATTAATATTTATAGTTATAAGAAATTAGAAATTCCTGTTAACGGAACGGTTATTGGGAGTTTGGGGATGCTTGCAGGATTCTCTTTCTTCGGGAAAAACCTCTTTAACAGTATTCCGTTTATGCTAGGCGTATGGATTTATGCGAAAGTTACAAGACAAAATTATCGAAATTATGTGATTGTCGGATTGTTTGGGTCGGCGTTAGGACCACTTGTTTCTTTCCTTGCATTTGGAGGAGTTTTGCCAAGTGGTTGGAGCATTCTTGTGGCGTATGCGCTTGGAATCTTTATTGGATTTATCTTGCCACAATTATCAACGCAATATTTAGGGTTCCATCAAGGGTTCAGCTTGTATAACGTCGGGTTTACAGCGGGAATCGTTGGGATGGTCGTTCTAGGGTTTTTAAATGCATTTGAAATCGAAGTAGAAACAAAGACGCTTGCGAGTACAGAAAGTCCACTCATTCTATATGGGATAGTGATTGCATTTTGTGCGATTTACTTGCGACAAGTTTCTATCTTCATTTTAAAAAGAAAGAAAAATATCACTTTAAATTACTCTTGAAACTATCAGGACGTCTGCCAAGTGACTTCGTAGAGATGACGAACTTGGCAACTGTAACGCTCAATATGAGTATTATGGGGCTCATCCTATTAGGTTATGTGATGATCAATGGTGGGCAATTAAATGGACCGATTGTCGGTAGTATTATCGGAGCGATGAGTTTTGGAGCCTTCGGGAATCAAGTGAAAAATACGGTTCCTGTGCTAGTAGGGATTATGATTGGCTGCTACTTAACAGGAGTTGACGTGGCAAGTACGAGTGCTCTTGTGGCTGCGATTTTCGGAACGACACTAGCGCCGGTGAGCGGATATTATGGACCGCTTGCTGGGGTGATTGCAGGGTTTGTACACATTACGCTTGTGAGCCACGTGGTTGTAATGCATGGTGGATTAAACCTTTATAACAATGGATTCGCGGGAGGATTCGTTGCAGCAGTTCTCGTACCAATTTTTGAAATTTTTGAAGGAATTCGTCAAGATATAAAAGAAAGAAAGGCTGAGGGATAATGGCAACAGAAAAGGATTTTGTGAAACGTATCGTGAAAGAAATGGTCGATTATTATTTGTACCATGAATTGTATAATGTAACAGCGCATGTCGTGTATGTACCGCATGAAAAAGCAACGATTACGTGCACAGCGCCGTATACAAAATTACCGGAAGACTTAGATTTATTAGAAGCAGGATTATCTGTAGAAAAACACTTAGAATTAGATTCGATGTACAGTTCGTTGATGGGATCGCATAATCGTGATAAAAACTATTGCATCCTTGGTCAATGTATTGATGATTACGATATTGAAGTAACGGATGAGACGCTTAAGATTATTGTAGAACGACTCTTTTAAGGAGGTAATGGAATGACAACTTTTTATAAAGTAGGAAGAATCGTAAATACACAAGGACTTCGTGGAGAAGTACGTGTGATTTCAACGACAGATTTTGCTGAAGAACGTTATAAAAAAGGGACAGAATTAGCCATTTTTTAAAGATGGAGAGTTCCTAACTTTTGTGACGGTAGCAAGTCATCGTCGTCATAAAAACTTTGATTTGTTAACGTTCGAAGGAATGAACCGTATCGAAGATGTTGAAAAATACAAAGAATGTCTCCTTAAGGTAGCCGAAGAGCAGTTGACTGAACTTGAAGATGATGAGTTCTACTACCATGAAATTATCGGACTTGAAATCGTAACAGATGAAGGCGAAGTACTTGGAAAAGTCACTGAAATTCTTTCGCCAGGGTCAAATGATGTCTGGGTTGTAAAACAAAAAGGAAAGAAAGAACTCTTAATTCCATTTATTGAACCAGTCGTTTATAAAGTCGATAAAGAAGAAAAGAAAGCTTATATCCATCTATTGGAAGGGTTGATCGATTAAGATGAAGATTGATGTATTAACATTATTCCCTGAAATGGTGCAAGGTCCGATGACGCAATCGATTATCGGGAAGGCCATTGAAGCTGGGAAAATTGAATTTGAGACAACGGATTTCCGTCAGTTTTCAAACAATAAACATAATCATGTCGACGACTATCCATTTGGCGGGGGAGCTGGGATGCTTCTGAAAGTGGAGCCGATTGATTTGGCGCTTGCGTCGATTCGTGAGCGTTCTCCTGAAACGACGCCACGTGTGATTTTAATGGATCCAGCTGGGAAGACATTTACGCAAAAGGATGCCGAAGAGTTGTCGAAGGAAGAACATTTGGTATTTATTTGTGGCCACTATGAAGGTTATGACGAACGCATTCGTACGCTTGTGACGGATGAATACTCGATTGGAGACTTCGTGTTAACAGGTGGGGAATTAGCCGCAACGGTGATGATTGACGCCACAGTGCGACTCTTGCCAGATGTATTAGGAAATGATGCGTCAGCCGTTGGAGATTCGCATTCGACAGGATTACTGGAACACCCACAATATACACGTCCTAGAGAATATAAAGGAATGGAAGTTCCAGAAGTGCTCTTTAGCGGAAATCATGCAAAAATTGCAGAGTGGCAAATGAAAGAATCACTTCGTAAGACCTATTTAAGAAGACCAGATTTACTAGAAAAGTATGAACTTTCAAAAGAGGAAGCAAAGTTACTTCAAGAAGTAAAAGAGGAAGAGGGATGCTAGATGAATGAACATCTAAATGCAGAAGAAATTAAAGCATTTCAAGCTCTTTTGTCTAAGGACGAAGGGCGCAGTGAAATGGTTCAGCTCTTTAAATTACTTGGGGACGCAACAAGACTCAATATTATTACACTTTTGACACAGCGTGAACCGCTATGTGTAGAAGACTTAATGAACTGTACTGGAATGGAGCAATCTGCAATTTCTCATCAGTTGAAAAAGCTTCGCGCGCATCATATCGTGAAGGCAGAAAAAGTCGGAAAACACGTATGGTATTCTTTGGAAGATCACCATGTGTTGGAACTCTATAATTTAGCGAGTGAGCACTGTTGTGAACAGCATTCGGCCTAGTTTTCAAGCGGAGAAAAAACGTCAAAAAAAATTGATAATCTTGCTTGCATTTGATAGGCAAGTATGATAGTATATTTCGAGTGAGTGAGACTTCACTCAGAGATAACGATATTCCGCTGATTGGAAAAATGCCAAGTCATGAATGTTTGTTGGAAGGAGAAAAAAACATGAGCAAATTAATCGAAGAATTAACTCAAGAACAATTACGTTCAGATATCCCTTCATTCCGTCCTGGTGACACTGTACGTGTTCACGCTAAGGTTGTTGAAGGAACTCGCGAACGTATCCAAATCTTCGAAGGCGTTGTTATCAAACGTCGTGGTGCTGGCATCAGCGAAACTTACACAGTACGTAAAGTTTCTAACGGTGTTGGTGTGGAACGTACATTCCCATTACACACTCCACGTGTAGCACAAATCGAAGTAGTTCGTTACGGTAAAGTTCGTCGTGCTAAATTATACTACCTACGTAACTTACGTGGTAAAGCAGCACGTATCCAAGAACGTCGTCGTTAATAGAAACACCAAAAGAGATTGGCTTCGGCCAGTCTCTTTTTTTATCTAAAAATAATTTAGAATAATTTTAAGATATCTCTTGACACATGAATGTTCATTCATGTATTATGTGATTAACAAGAAATAGTAAGGAGAGATATCATGGATTTCAAAGAGCTAACACATAACCTAAAACATAAATTTGAACACCTTTTGAATAAAGAAGAAACTCATGAAGGAGAACATGCCAAGATCATTACTTGCATCATGAAGATCACGACCACGATCACGAGCATGAGCACCATCATGAACATGGACATCGTCAAGGTCACAACCACGATGATAGTAAAGCAGTTATCTTTTATATTGCAGGACTAGTCCTTTACATTATCGGGATGGTTCTTCAATATATGGGGAACGGGATTGCGAATATTCTATTCATTCTAACTGTCATCCTTTCAGGTTACCATGTAACGATGGAAGGTGTTGAAGATACTATTGAAAAAACCAAAAAGAAAGGAAAATTCCAACCGAATGTGCATATTTTAATGACACTTGCGGCAGTTGGCGCAGTGTTAATTGGAAATGCGGAAGAAGGAGCTCTACTGATTTTAATTTTTGCGGGAGCACACTTCCTTGAAGAATATGTTGAAGAGAAAAGCCGTAAGTCGCTAACAGCGTTATTACAAATGAATCCAACGCAAGCACGTCTCATCCAAGAAAATGGAGAAGTGGTTGTCGTTGACGTGGCTAGCTTAAAAGTTGGGGATACATTAGAAGTATTGCATGGCGATCAAGTGCCAATCGATGGAGTCATCACAAAAGGATTAACATCGATTGACGAAGCGACTCATTACAGGTGAAAAGCATGCCTCGTTCAAAAAGGCGAGGGAGATGAAGTGTTCGCGAGTACAGTGAACTTATCAAGCCGTATCGAAATGCGAGTAACTGCAGAAAGTACGGATACGGTCTTTGCGAAAATTATGAAGGTTGTGGAAAATGCTCAAGGTTCAATGAACAAGCAAGCGACCTTTATTCAAAAAATCGAACCAATTTATGTAAATGCCGTTTTAATCCTTTGGCCAATCTTCCTATTATTTGGATATTTCTTAATGGGATGGGATTTAAATACAACACTTTACCGTGGAATGGTTTACCTTTATCGGGGTATCTCCATGTGCCTTAGCAGCAAGTGCCGTTCCAGCAACTTTAGCAGCGATGTCTCGTTTATCTAAAATGGGAATTTTAGCAAAAGGTGGAGCAGCCATCTCTCAATTACAAGACCTACGCGTGATTTCATTTGATAAAACAGGTACTTTGACAAAAGGAACTCCAGAGTTGACAGATTACTGGTTTGAAGATGAAACAATGATTCCAGCAGTGGTTGCGATGGAAAAACAATCGACGCATCCACTGGCGCAAGCAGTCGTTCAAAAATTCAGCGACTGGACAGTGCTTGAAGAAGAAATTGAAGTGGAAGTACTTGTCGGACAAGGTGTTCGAAGTGTCGTTCGAAACGAAGAAATTCATATTATTAAACCGATGGATACAGTTGACCGCTCTAATGAAGTTGCGTCTCGTATGAAAGAATGGGCAAGCGAAGGCAAGACAGTTGTAACGGTTGTAAAAAACAATAGAATTGTTGGTTTGATGGCGTTCATGGACCTTCCAAACGAAGCGTCAAAAGCGGTGCTCGATTACTTCAAGAGTCAACAGGTGCATACAACAATGATCACAGGGGATTCAAGAGAAACGGCTGAAATGATTGGGATGAAGCTTGAGTACAAGAAGTTGTTGCCAATGTATTGCCTGAAGAAAAATTAGAAAAGATTCAGTCTCAAAAAGAACGCTATGGATTAACAGCGATGGTGGGGGATGGCGTGAATGATGCGCCAGCTCTTGCGACAGCAGACGTCGGTATTGCGATGGGAAATGGGACGAGATATTGCGATTGAAACAAGTGATATCGTCATCATGAAAAAAACGACTTACAAAAAAACTCGTTTCAGCGCATAAGATTAGTAAGAAATTACATCGTGTGATTTTTAGAAAAATATGATTTTTTGCGATGTCAATCGTTGTGATGCTCCTAGTCCTTAACTTCTTTGGATTAACAAACATCGGCTGGGGAGTTATGTTACATGAAGGAAGTACGATTTTAGTACTCTTAAACGGACTACGCTTACTCGCACCAATAGAAGAATAAATGAAAAAGCAGAACTCGGACGCAGAGAAATAAGATTGTCCAAGTTCTGCTTTTTGCAGTTATAATCACGCTTGATCAAAACAAACGCGGTATGAATCGCTGGTTGGAATAAGTTCTAGCGGCACATTTGTCCGGTAAATACTATATTCAGGGAATTGTTCTAAAAACATTACAAAGTTATTAGGGTAAACACTCAACATCTTCGTAAATACATTATCTTGATCAATGATGACCGTTTTAATCTCGCTAACATCCTTTACCCAAGGTGTCTCCACATGGAAATAACTTCCCGGTGCAATATGGTACTCATATTTTAAAATTGTGATTGATTGGTCTAACATCAAAATCCCTCCATTCATTACATCTAAAGTATAGTTGAAATGAATGCGTTTTACAAATATATGTTCACGGATGAGCAAAAGTTCCAGATAAAGTCGCCGAAAAGCAAATTTTATTTATGAAAGACGTCATTTTTTCATAAAAGAAAAGCCTTTAAATCAGAAAATTAGTAAATTCAGCCCACAGAGGGAACAATTTGTGATATAATAAATTTGATAAGTGTGTAGTGTAGGATTTTGGCCAGGCGTGAAAAGAGGCGAAAGCAATGGCGAAACGTGTCACGAAAGATGTCAAGAGTACTGTGGAAGCGGAACTTCGAAAAGGAACGAGCAAATCGAGAATTGCGCATTTGTTAGGGGTCTCCTATGATGAAGGAGTTCGTATTATTCTGCAGGTAAAAGAATCGATTCGTCCGGAAGTCGGCAATCGCATTCGATTTACTTTTAGAGAACAAGAAATGATTGGGATTATCTATAAATTATTGGCGAATAGTGCTATCGTTGTGATTGACTGGAATGCATCCAATACTTGCATGAAAGATATTTGCGAATCGCGTACGGTTGTTAATTTCAAAGATATTGTAGAATTTTTACCACTAGAGGAAGAATAAATATTAGGTTCATGACAGATTGTCATGAGCCTTTTTTTATTTGTGTGCTTTCTAATTGCCCGCCTTTAAAGTATAATAGAAAGGTATAAGACAGAGGAGAAATTTATGAGCGAGGAAAAGAAACAACTAGACGTACTTTCAGAAGAAGAATTCGAAACATTTGTGGAGAATGCGATCGATGCCTTCGAAGAGAAAGTACAGAAGAATGAGTATATTGATGAGATTGAAGAGTTTTTCCAATTGTTAGAAAAAGCCAATCAGTGGGATGACCTTAACTTTTATATGGAAGAGGATCAATTGGAATTCTCAACAGAAGCCAGTTATTGGTTGTGGAAAATCAAAGTGGCGATTCAAAATGAGCAATTTAAGCAAGTTGAGGCTTGGCTGGTTCACGAAAATGTGATTGCAGCACTGGGAATGGATAAGGTTCTTGAGTGTACACTGCTTTGCGAGAAGGAAAAGAATCGTTTCACTCAGGAAGAAGTCGAGAAGCTTCAACAATTAAGTGCTCGTTTGAAAAAAGACGAGCCATTGACCGAAGAGCAGAATGACTATATGGCAACAACCTTGATGTTGATGCAAACACCATTGAAATGGACTGTTATCGAATCGTTTCTTATGAGCCCTTTGACACAACTGTTTTGGAAAGGATTCTTAATAGAATGTTGGTTAACGGATGGGAAAAACTTCAAAGATTCGCTACTATGATGCGTTTATCGAAAAAGGTGGTCGAAGTCGATCAATCAGAAGTGGTTTCGGTCTATGATCATCCAGTATTTGTAGAAATTGAACGACTGATTGATACGCAAAATGCTCTAGAAGAAGAGATGAAAGAACTGTTATTGCAAAAGGCGCAATCAGATTTTCTTCGCGTTAGTCCATTTATAGACCGTTATTTCAGTGATGGTGCGGAATGGGTAGAGGCGCAACTGCAACGAGAGAATTTATTATTAAGCTTGTACGAGAATGATGAGACATTTATTCGTACATTGAAGGCATAGTTTCGGTGTAATAAGAGAAAACACAGTATAATAAAGGTACATTAAAGGGGGAGTTCACATGGAAAGTGGAATTGTAAAATGGTTTAACAACGAAAAAGGGTATGGATTTATCAAAAATACAAAAACGGATGAAGATATTTTTGTGCATTTCACAGGTATCGCACAAGAAGGATTCAAGTCGTTGAAAGAGGGTCAACGAGTGACTTTTGAAATTACAAGAGGAGCACATGGCGTTCAGGCGACGCATGTGGTCGTTGTCGGAAATGATTAAAGTCTATACAGACGCGGCCGTGAATGGAAATCCAGGAGACGTAGGATTAGGGTCCTCGTGCTAAAAAGATGGCGAACAATTGCCGTTTAAAATCTCTGTAGGAGAAAAAATGGATAATCATTTAGCGGAATTCACAGCTATCAATTGGGCATTGGGCTGGTTGTTAGAGGAAGGGCTTCAGGAAGAATTAATCTTCATGCATACTGATTCCAAGGTGACTGCTGATGCTATTTCAAAAAGATATACGAAAAAAGAAGCAAATCGAACCGTTTTAAAGGAAATCCAGAATAAACTGAAAGACTTCTCGCAATTATTTGTAAAGTGGGTTCCTGAAAGTGAAAACAGGGGTGCTGATCAATTAGCAAGACAAGCCCTCCAACAAACGATTGGAAAGTAGTAAAGGAGCAATGAAATGAACGAAAAAACACTCTATTTTAGTAGCTTATGTCCAGATACTGCACCGTTTAAAGCGGCGATGGATAGACTTGGCGTAACCGCACGTGAAGTGGATATTACAGCAAGTATGAGAAACTTAAAAGAATTTTTGAGATTACGTGATGGAGAAGAAGTATTTACTCCGCGTAAAGAACAGGGAATGGTGGGAGTTCCATGTCTTGTCGATGGTGGAGACTATATTTTCGAAGTGAGTGACCTCGAAGAAAGGTTTGCCAATTAGTGGAAGACTTAAAGAATAACATCATTCCACTAATCTTTTTGGGAATGAATGGGCTACTCTTTGTGTTGATGGGCTTTGATAAACTATGTGCTGTCAAGAGAAAGTGGCGCGTTCCGGAAAAAACATTGCTTGGGATTGGTTTATTTGGTGGAGGCTTTGGTGGGCTTCTTGGGTTAGTGATTTTTAACCATAAAAAGCGAAAACACTATTTTATGTGGACATTCCTATTGAATATCGCAATTTGGGGTATCCTTTATTATAGTTTATGGCTTAGAAAGTAGGGCTCATGGAGAAACAAGAACGTTTTTATTTTGATGTTTGGATTGCACTTCTTAGTACGTTAGCGGGAATGGTCAATGTTGTCACACTATTACTATTTTTCACGCCAACAACGCACTTTACTGGAAATATTACGCAATTTGTTTTGTCCTTCAATGAAGAAGAATGGGGGACAATGCTCCATTTACTAGGAATGATTCTCTGTTTTTCTGGTGGCGGCGTCTTGTCGGGATTTCTGTTTTCGAAGAAAAAATTTGAACCGACAAAACGGTATGGAGTATTATTAATGATGTTCGGAAGTATGATGCTTCTATTATTTCTGTTTGGATTACGCGACGAGAAATGGTTATATTTCTTCTCGTTTGTTGTCGGAACACAAAATGGAATGTTCATTTACTACCATGGAATTATCGTACGAACATCTCACTTTACCGGTTATTTAACGGATATTGGCGTGGTTCTTGGGCGATTGATACGCGGTCAGATTAAGGATCGTTGGAAAGTGCTCTTTTATTTTACGAGCATGCTGTTCTTTGGAATTGGTGTCACGGTTTCATACCAGCTATTTCAATCCTTTGGGGTAGCAACAATCATCGCTGTAGGAATTGGATATATTCTCGTTGGATTGTATTATTTTAGTTTCCGTAAAGCATTTTTACATAAATAGGAGGAAAAACATGAAAGCTTTAGTAGTTGTGGATATGCAAAATGATTTTGTCGATGGAGTGCTTGGCTCAAAAGAAGCCGTAGCCATTATCGACCATGCCGTTGAGGTCATCGAAAATTTCGATGGAAAGGTATTTTATACACTTGATACTCATAGTGAAGACTATCTTCAAACGGAGGAAGGACGTCACTTACCAGTCGTGCACTGCGTGAGAGGGTCTAAAGGATGGGAGTTAAATCCACAAATCCAAAAAGCCTTAGAGAGTCGTCATGCAAAAGGCGTTGAAAAACCAACATTTGGTTCAGAAAAATTAATGGAACTCATTCAAAAAGAAAGTGCTAGATTTTAGAAAGTATTACACTTATTGGAATCTGTACAGATATTTGCGTGATTAGTATGCACTTCTTTGCTAAAAGCACATTTTGTCAATGTTCCAGTGAGTGTTGTTGCGAGTGCTTGTGCCGGTGTAACACCAGCGTCACACGATAATGCTTTAAGTGCCATGAAGATGTGTCATATTAACGTCGTTGAATAGGAGGTTGCGATGAGAGAACAAGATCCAAAAGATAGAATTAGAGAAATGTCCGTATTGAATCTCATCATGGTGATTGGGATTGCCATCGGCTTTGGAATTGGGATTCTTATTGACAATGTCATTGGCGGTATTGCCATCGGGATGTTAGGAGCGTTTATTTGCCGCTTATTATACATTCGTAAAAAATATAAAGAAATCAATCCTAAAGATAAGAAAGAGTAGGCACATTTGTTGCGCTACTCTTTTTTCGTTGTCATAATGAAGGAAAATGAACGGAGGGATATCATGGAACAATTTGCAAAAGATGTAAGCCAATTTGTGGAAACAACAGCTGAGAAAGTAGAAGCGTTAATCGGTGAAGGAAAGGAAGTCGTTCTTTTCGTAGGGCGTCCAACTTGCCCATACTGCCGTCGCTTTGCTCCAAAAATTAACGAAGTGCGTGAAGCATTAGGAAAAGAAATGTACTTCATCAATTCAGAAGACAGAGCTAACGAAGCTTTAGCAGCTTTCCGTGCGAAATACAATATGCCAACAGTACCTGGTTTATTAGTTGCTCGTGGCGGCGAAGTGCGTGTGGTTTGTGACTCATCACAAAGTGTGGAACAAATCAAAGCCTTTATTGGATAATCAATGTAAAGTGAGACTCTCCGTGAAAGTGATTCGCGGAGAGTTTTTGCAGTCTAAAAATAGATCATTACCATATATGGTAATGATCTGTTTTGGGTCTGTGCTCAAATTCGATATTGTGATAGAATGAAATAGAAATAAAAAGGAGGGGTTCGATGAACGAAATTAAATGTCCACATTGCCAAACGGTCTTTACGATTGATGAGAACTCGTATGCAGATATTGTGAGTCAAGTACGCAATAAAGGAATTTGCAGAGGATGTTCATAAGCAGTTGGAATTTGCGAAGAAACAATTTGAGACGGAAAAGGCACTCGCAAAAGAACAAGAAAAGCGTCTGTATGATGAGGAACGTGCCAACTTTGAACAGAAGATTCTTTCACTCGAATTAGCATTGAAAAATGCAGACGTTAAAGAAGAAAAGAATGTGCAAGAAGCACTCCATCAAAAAAGAAAAGAATTTAGTGCACTCCAAGCAGGGAATTGGACCAATTAAAACAACAACCCAATTTAAAAAGTAGAATTGTCTCAAAAATTCCAAGAAGATTTACATGCGAAAAGAACGTACGATTCTTGAATTGAAACAAGAAAAAAAGAGTTGCAACAAAAAGAACAAGAAGTGCAACAAACGGCCCTAAAGAAAAAATACGAATTGGAATTACGTTCGAAGAAAGACCAATTCGAGTTAGAGTTGAAGGCAAAAGACGAAGCCATTGCGTTCTATAAAGATTTCAAGGCAGAAACAATCAACGAAGATGGTGGGAGAAAGCCTTGAACAACATTGCGAAATCGAATTTAATCGTCTTCGCATGACCGCATTCCCGCTGCGCAGAATTTGCGCAAGGACAATGATGCCAAAACAGGGAAGCAAGGGTGACTATATTTACCGTGAATATGATGAGAATGGCATTGAAATTCTATCCATTATGTTTGAAATGAAGAACGAAAATGACGAAACAGCAACGAAGAAGAAAAAACGAACACTTCTTTAAAAGAGTTGGATAAAGACCGTCATGAGAAACAATGTGAATATGCAATTCTGTGAGCTTACTTGAAGCGGATAATGAACTTTATAACACGGGCATTGTGGATGTGTCCTACCAATATCCAAAAATGTATGTGGTGCGTCCACAGTTCTTTATTCCAATTATTACCTTGCTTCGTAATGCAGCGTTAAATTCATTGCAATATAAACAAGAGTTAGCCTTGATGCGTGACCAACATATCGATATTACGCACTTTGAAGAAGACCTTGAGACTTTCAAAAAAGGCTTTGCGCGTAACTATGAACTCGCAAGTAAGAAATTCCAAACGGCTATTGACGAAATTGACAAGACGATTAAGAGTCTGGAGAAGACAAAAGCCGCATTGCTTTCTTCAGAAAATAATTTACGTTTAGCCAACAATAAAGCGGAAGACTTAACGGTGAAGAAGCTCGTGAAGAATAATCCAACGATGAAACAACGCTTTGAAGAGCTAAACTCGGACGAATCATAAATACAAAGCTCTATTCCGTAGTAATGCGGAGTAGAGTTTTTTTAATGATGAAATAACGATAACTGTTCTCATTTAGAATAAAAAAACGTGAAAATGGCCACCGATTACGAACAGTTGGAAATGATTGAAAAATCAAGAAAAAAATAACATTTTCACCAAATGATATCGTTTGCTTTTTTATCTGGTAATGTGTACGATATAGGGGTATAGATAATAATAATTCTTATCTAGCACAAATAAACAAACAGGTTTATAGGAGGAAAATACATGAAAGTTGTAGTAGTTGGATGTACTCATGCGGGTACTGCTGCAGTTAAAACAATTTTAAATGACAATCCAGGAACAGAAGTCGTTGTATACGAAAGAAATGATAATATTTCATTCTTATCTTGTGGGATTGCCTTATACGTAGGAGGAGTTGTTAAAGACCCTCAAGGACTATTCTATTCTAGTCCAGAAGAATTAGCTTCATTAGGAGCTACTGTTCGTATGGAACACGATGTAACAAGCATCGATACTGTTGGTAAAACATTAACAGTAAAAGACTTAAAAACAGGCGAAGAAAAGACTGATTCATTTGACAAATTAGTACTTACAACTGGATCATGGCCAATTCTTCCTCCAATTCCAGGACGTGAATTAGAAAACGTTCAATTATGTAAAAACTACAACCAAGCAAAAGAAATCTTTGCTAAGAAAAACGACAAGAAGAAAATCGTTGTTGTCGGTGGTGGATACATCGGTATCGAATTAGTAGAAGCATTTGCTTTAGAAGGTAAAGAAGTAACATTAGTAGACGGTTTAGACCGTATCTTAAACAAATACTTAGACCCAGAATTCACTGATATCTTAGAAGAAGACTTACGTGCACGTGGCGTTCAAGTTCGCTTAAACGAAATGGTTAAATCATTCGAAGGCGAAAACGGCGTTGTAAACAAAGTTGTAACTTCAGGTGGCGAATACGAAGCTGACATGGTTATCTTATGTGTTGGTTTCCGTCCAAACAACGACTTAGTGAAAGATCAATTAGAAACTATGCCTAACGGTGCAATCATCGTTAACGACTACATGGAAACATCTGTTAAAGATGTATATGCTGCAGGAGACAGCTGTGCTGTTAACTACAACCCTAACGAAGGACATGCATACATTCCATTAGCAACTAACGCTGTACGTATGGGTTCATTAGTAGGTAAAAACATCAACGGTCACAAAGTGAAATACCGTGGAACTCAATCAACATCTGGATTACACTTATTCGGATGGAACATTGGTTCAACTGGGGTTAACGTAGGTAGCGCACCTCACTTTGGATTAGATGTACGTTCTGTATACGTGGTAGATAACCACCGTCCAGAATTCATGCCAACATACGAAAAAATCTACATGAAATTAGTTTACGAAGTAGGTACAAACCGTATCGTAGGTGGACAAGTAATGTCTAAATACGACTGTACAGCTTCTGCAAACACATTGTCATTAGCAATCCAAAACAAAATGACAATCGAAGACTTAGCTTATGTAGACTTCTTCTTCCAACCAGTATTTGACCGTCCATGGAACTACTTAAACATCTTAGGTCAAGCTGCTGTTGAACAAGAACGCGTATTAGCAGAAGGTAAATAAACACTTTTAGAAAAGGGGATGCTTGCATCCTCTTTTTTTGACGTCTGAATCTCAAGATTTACTTATTAGTGAATCTTGAGATTTTTTTTGGCGAAGAGGAGTCGTTAATTTTTTAGAAAGGGTAAAAATCACTTCTTTCAACAAGAAAAAAGTAGGCAATTATGATACAATAAATAAGATATAATAAGAGTATTGTGTCTAGGGTTTAAAGGAAAGGGGAGGAAGGTCGTGCAACGACTGAAAAAATTTGGAACAAAGCTTTGGCAAATTTTTCAAGAAGATTTAATGCATGTGAATATTGGTGTTGAATCCGCAGCGATGGCGTACTATATGTTATTGTCTGTTATTCCAATGGTCATGCTAGTTGCCAATATTCTTCCATTATTACCTATTCCTATTGATGTGATTTTTAAGACACTAGAAACGATTTTACCGGACAATATTACTGAAGTCCTATTCCCAATTCTTCGGAATTACTTAGGAAACTTCAACGGGGGCGCGCTTTCTATCGGTTTGGTGATTTTATTCTGGCCAGCGTCTCAGATGTTTAGTAGTATTCAACGCTCGCTAAACGTGTTATATGGCGCACCGGTGAGAAGAAATTTTATTTTTGAACGATTCTTTGCCGTTGTAATTGCGATGGCAGCTATTTTAATCGTATTTGCGGTGTCGATTGTCTTCATTTTTGGAGAGCAAGTGTTACGATTAGTCGCAGAATTCTTCTCGCTCAATTTAGCATCGATTATTTTAGATCTTTCATTTGTAAAATGGGGGCTCTTATTCGGAACCGTCTTTTTACTTATGAGTTTCATGTACTATTCAATTCCGAATGTGAAATGGTCATTCCTGTATGCTTTTCCAGGAGGCTTATTCACGACAATTGGATTTGTATTGATTTCGCAATTATTCTCGATTTATATTCATTACGCGGGTCGTAATTTTACGGCTAATGGAGCGTTTGGGACATTGATTGTATTTATGATTTGGCTGTATTTTATTGCCAATGTAATGATTTTAGGGGGCGTGTTGAACGTGATTGTTTACCGCTTTAGACACCCAAAACAAGAAACTGAAGGAGTAACGGATGAAAAAGAAAAACTTAATGTATGACGATAAAGATTCACGAATCGACTATGGCGTCATCCTTCCTGTATTATTATTAGCATTTATTAGTATTGCAACTTTATTTTCAACAACGTATTTGATTAGCGGAAACACCTCTTTAAGAATGGTACTGATGCAAGTCGTTTGGTACGTAGTAGGGGTTGTTGCGATTATCATTATTATGCAGTTTGACTCGGAACAGTTATGGAAACTGACAACTTGGGGATATATCTTTGGACTCCTTATGTTACTTGCCGTTCTGTTTTTCTATGACCGCGCGACATTTGCGGATACAGGTGCGAAGAGTTGGTTCAGGTTTGGGACTTTCTCATTCCAGCCTTCAGAGGTCGTGAAAATCTTCTATATTTTAATTTTGGCAAAAGTAGCCACTTCTCATAATATGAAGACAAAATATAAGACGAATCATACGGACTGGCAATTATTCGTGAAGTTGATTTTATGGGCAGCACCAGCATTAGTACTCGTTATTTTGCAAAATGACTTAGGGACAACACTTGTATTCTTAATGATTCTGGGTGGCGTTTTGATTATGTCAGGGATTAGCTGGAAAAATCTTACTCCAATTATTATTGTGGTTGGATTAATCGGAGCGCTCCTTATTTACTTAGTAGTGTACAACCGTCAAATCTTATTAAATATTGGATTTAAAAATTACCAATTTGCTCGTATCGATTCATGGTTAGATCCGTACGGAGACCAAGGCGGAAATGGATACCAATTATTCCAAAGCTTAAAGGCCATTGGTTCAGGGAGAATGCTTGGGAAAGGGTTCGGCGTATCTGATGTATATGTACCAGTTCGTGAATCTGACTTAATCTTTGCGACAATCGGAGAGAACTTCGGATTCTTAGGCGGAACATTCCTAATCGCTATTTACTTTATTTTGATTTATCAAATGATTCGTGTCTGCTTCGATACGAAAAATGAGTTTTATACGTATATCGCAACCGGCGTTATCATGATGATTTTATTCCACGTGGTTGAAAATATCGGGATGACCATTGGACTCCTACCTTTAACGGGGATTCCATTACCATTTATTTCTCAAGGGGGATCAAGCTTACTTGGAAATATGATGGGGATTGGCCTCATTATGTCGATGCGTTATCACTTTAAGAGTACAATTTTTGAAGATGAAGATGCTGCATTTGGAGCGAATCAACAAGATGCAACCATGTTACGTTTACGTCAGGAGGATGGAAAATGATTGTATATGTTCACCCAAAATGTACGACTTGTAAAAAGGCGTTAAAATGGTTTGAGTTAAATGATGTAACCTTCGAACAAAAAGACATTCGTGAAACTCCACCAACAGCCAAAGAACTATTGAAAATTAAAAAGGCTCAAAATTTAGAGTGGAAGAAAATGGCCAATACGAGTGGTGAATTGTATCGCTCACTTGGCCTAAAAGATAAACTTCCTGAAATGAGCGATAAAGAAGCGTCAGAGCTTCTTGCTGGAAATGGTATGCTCATTAAACGTCCACTTGTGTTGGATAATGGGGAAGCTACATTCGGTTTTAAAGAAGAAGTTTACGAAGAGAAATGGAAGAGATAAGATGAAGAAATATAGTGAAAATGGATTATGGATTAAACAAGACGGGTCAGAATATGTGATTGGTCTTTCGCCAAAAGGACAAGATGACCTTGGAGATGTGAGCTTTGTTGAATTACTAAAAAGTGAATCCGTTTCTCCAGAAGATTCGATTATTAGTGTCGAAGCTGCAAAAGCAGTGACTGAATTACTAGCTCCACTAAGCGGAACTGTCGTGGCTTTCCATGATGAACTTGAAGAGAATCCAGAATTCTTAAATGAATTAGCAGAAGCGAAGAACTGGATTGTTCGTTTAAATGGAGTAGACGAAGCGGAATTTAACGCTTTATTAGACGAAGACCTTCCATGTGACCAATGTGAAGTGAAATAAAGCTACATTTAAAAGAAATATTTATATAGAGATTAAACGTATTTACGGAAACGCCATAATCATTTGTATGGTTATGGCGTTTCTCTATTTCTAATATTCTATATATCAAAGGTTAGAGAGTCTTCAAAAAAGGATACGTTAATAATAGATGTGTGCATAGGAGTAATAAGATGGATATAATAATTTTATTTTTTATAGCAGTACTAATTTATCTACTACCGATGAATGATGATTATTTAGGTGTAAAATCTACGTTAGGATTAAAAGGATTTCTAGCATTAGGAATCATCTTCCATCATTTGTCACAATGGGTCACAACTGGAAGTGAATTTTCAAATTTTGCATATATGGGAACTTATATTGTTTCGATATTTTTCTTTTTATCAGGATATGGGCTCTATTATCAGAATGAACATAAGCCTAATTATATGAATGGATTTCTATATAAACGATTGTCCAGAATTTTAGTGCCATTTCTTTTTATTTCTTTGATATATCTAGTATATAGAGTAGCGAATGGTCAAACCATTAATATTGAGTACTTTATAAATCTATTTTTAAAAAGGGAAGTACAATAATTATTAATGGATGGTTCGTCAATATCATTATATTAATGTATTTATTCTTTTATGTATCGTTTTAAATTGTTTAAAAAATCTGAGGTAGCTATATTTATAAATTTACTACTTATATTATGTTATATTTTTGTAGCGATACAGTTGAATTATGGTTTTTGGTGGTATAACAGTTCTTTACCTTTCGCAGTAGGGTTATTATGGGCGAAATATAAAAATAAAAATTGATTCATTTGTAAATAATCATTATTTTGCTCTATTAATTCTCTTTACCATACTGTTATTTATCTCTCATCGTTATGATTTCATAATCTCTAAACTAAATATCGTGGATAGTTACAGCTATGCTTTTGATTGCTAATATAGATAATGTTATTTTTACATTCTATTTTCTGCTTTTCATTAAGAAATTTAACTTTGACAATAAATACTTAAATTTTATAGGGAAAATCTCCTTTGAATTATATATGATTCATGGGCTGTTTATGGCTATCTTTGGTAAGTACTTTGTCAGCTCTACAATCAATGATATGGTATACACAGCACTAGTGCTGATATTTAGTATTTCTTTTGCATGGTTCATTAACAAGTTGTTGAAAAAAATTTCATTATAGAATAAAAAACAACGAGTTTTTCTAAATTTGAGAAACTCGTTGTTTTTATTATGCATTTTGTTTGAATCGAATGACACGCTCCACAAAGTTATCAAATAAACCTTGCATCACATTGCTATCTTCAATTAATAATTCAGGATGCCATTGAACAGCAACTACACTTTGGTCCTTAGATTTAGATTCGAACGCTTCGATCAGTCCATCCGTACTCCAAGCAACTGGAACAAAGTCAGAGGCCAATTGTTTAACCGCTTGGTGGTGGTAAGAGTTCACTGGGGTCGTTGTTCCAAGAACGCGAGAAAGCTCGCTGCCACTTGCGATTTGAATCGTATGTGTTGGTTGGCTTGGCATTGTTTTTTGTGTATGTTTCACAGAAATATTTTCGTATTGTGATTCGATATCTTGGTAGAGTGTTCCACCAAGAGCGACGTTTAGAATTTGTAAGCCACGACACACTGCAAGATTGGTTTGCGTTGTCTATAAGCTTCTTTAATGAGCTCAATTTCAAACGCATCACGAGCAGGATAAGTACGTGCCAGGTTTAAGTGCGGTTCTTCACCGTACAACAATGGAGAAACGTCTTGTCCACCCGCTAATAGAAGTCCATCAACCCGTGAGATGAATTCTTTTGCTAATTCTGGGTTACTGATGGGAATGATGACAGGAATCGCTTTTGCTTTTTCAAGACCACGGACAAAACCATGTGGCGCATACGATAAAATGTAGCGATCTTCTTCCGTGTTATCTTGGCGATGATTTCCTGCAATACCAATAAGTGGATAAGTTTGCATGTGCATCAGCCTTTCTTTTAAAAATATGTTCCATCATACCTCATTTTCATGAAAATGAAAAGCATTATTACACGATTTCAAAGCGCGGCTATTTGCGAATCGTTCTCAATTAGGATAAAATATAACAGAATAGAATGATTATAAAGGAGAATGAATCGTGGCAACTTTAGAGATTAAAAATCTACATGTATCGATCGAAGACAAAGAAATTTTGAAGGGCGTTAATTTAACGATTAACACTGGAGAAATTCACGCAGTTATGGGACCAAACGGAACTGGGAAATCAACACTTTCTGCAGCCATTATGGGCCATCCAAGCTATGAAGTAACAGAAGGAGAAATCCTATTAGACGGCGAAAACGTCTTAGAAATGGAAGTAGACGAACGTGCTCGTGCAGGTCTATTTTTAGCGATGCAATATCCAAGTGAAATCGTTGGGGTGACAAACGCAGAATTTATGCGTTCAGCAATCAACGCTCGCCGTGAGGAAGGCGACAAAATGGGAGTTCGTGAATTCATCAAGAAGTTAGATGAAAAAATGGCTCTATTAGACATGCCAGAAGAAATGGCAGAACGTTACTTAAACGAAGGCTTCTCAGGCGGGGAGAAAAAACGTAACGAGATTCTTCAATTATTAATGATTGAACCAACATTCGCGATTCTGGACGAAATCGACTCAGGGTTAGATATCGACGCATTGAAAGTTGTTTCTCGTGGAGTAAACGCAATGCGTGGAGACAACTTTGGTTCATTAATTATTACACACTACCAACGTCTCTTAAACTACATTGAACCAGATGTGGTGCATATTATGATGGACGGACGTGTCGTGATGACAGGAGATGCTTCTCTTGCTCGTCGCTTAGAAGCTGAAGGATACAAAGGAATCAGTGAAGAATTAGGAATCAAGATTGAACATCAAGAGTAGGAGTGAGATTGTGGCAGAGACAAAATTAACCATAACACCAGAAGAAATCACCGCATTCTCTCTTACAAAGAATGAACCAGAGTGGTTTCTACAAACACGTTTAAAAGGGTTAGAACTTGCTAAAACGCTAGAGTTACCTTTTATCGAACGTGTGAAATTCCACCGTTGGAACTTATTCCAATCAGCAATCGGTGATGGAACTTCAATGATTGAAGAACTTCCAAAAGTGATTCCAACAGCAGCCGGAAGTGCAAAAATTGTACAACTAGGTGCAGTCTCTTACTGGGAAGAAATGAATGTTGAAACAGCATTGAAGGACGTTCTTGTGATGGATTTATTTGATGCACTGGAACAATATCCAGAGCTCGTAAAACCGTACTATATGACAAAAGCAGTACCAGTTGATGAAGATAGCTTAACAGCATATCACGCTGCGATGGTCAACTCAGGGGTATTTATTTATATTCCAAAAAAATGTAGTCGTAGAAGATATTATTGAATCTCATTTTGTTCAAAACAACTTAGTCGACGAAGCATTCGTGAAACACGTGTTAATCGTGGCAGACGAAAACAGCTCTGTCTCTTATGTGGAACGCTTTGAAAGTGTCGGTGACAAAAAGAATACGGCAAATATTGTTGTAGAAGTTATCGCGAAACAAGGTGCGAAAGTTCAATTTGCAGCTGTGGATACTTTAGGTCAATCAACAGATGCATATGTAAACCGTCGTGGCTACCTTGAAAAAGATGCAACGATTAACTGGGCACTTGGCATTATGAATGACGGAAATGTGATTGCAGACTTCGACTCTGAATTACGAGGAGACGGTTCTCATTCTCAAGTGAACGTCATCGGTATTTCAACAGGACGTCAAGTTCAAGGAATCGATACACGTGTGACAAACTATGCGCCACATTCAGTAGGACACATCTTGCAACACGGTGTTATTTTAGATAAATCAACCTTAACGTTTAACGGAATTGGACATATTATTAAAGGTGCGAAATTCGCAGACGCGCAACAAGAAAGTCGTGTATTGATGCTTTCAGAAGGCGGACGTGGAGACGCGAACCCAATTCTATTAATCGATGAAAATGAAGTAACGGCAGGACACGCAGCGAGCGTTGGGCAAGTGGATGATGAACAATTATTCTACTTAACAAGCCGTGGAATCTCAGAAGCAGAGGCAAAACGTCTTGTGATTCGTGGATTCTTAGGAGCTGTAATTCGTTCAATCCCTTCAAGTGCTCTTCAAAAAGAACTTGTGGACATGATTGAACAAAAGTTGGTTGCTAGCTATGATTAGTAAAACGATTCGAGAAGACTTTCCGATTTTAAAGCGTGAAGTTAACGATGAAGTGCTTGTCTATTTAGACAATGCAGCCACCACGCAAAAGCCACGTCCAGTTGTAGAAGCCGTTGAGAAATTCTACGCAACCCACAATGCTAATATTCATCGTGGGGTGCATACATTAGCTCAAGAAGCAACAGACTTATACGAAGCGGCTCGAGCTAAAGTGGCGAAATTTATCCATGCTAGTAGCACAAAAGAAGTGCTCTTTACGCGTGGAACAACTACTAGCTTAAACTGGGTAGTGCAAGGATTTGCGCCAGGACGCTTGCAAAAAGGGGACGAAATTTGGATTAGCCCTGCTGAGCATCATTCGAATGTGGTTCCTTGGCAACAAGTGGCTAAACAAACAGGAGCCGTCTTACGTTATTTTTCATTAACGAAAGAGGGCGAATTAGATCTCGAGGCAGCAGAACAAGCTTTAACCGAGAAGGCGAAAATCGTCTCGATTAACCACGCCTCAAATGTTCTTGGAACGGTAACGGATGTGAAACGTGTGGCTGAAATGGTTCACTCAGTAGGAGGCATTCTTGTTGTAGATGGTGCTCAAGCAGCGCCGCACCAGAAAGTGGATGTCCAAGCATTAGACTGTGACTTCTATGCCTTTAGTGGACATAAGATGCTGGCTCCAACAGGAATTGGCGTCTTATATGGAAAGAAGCACTTCTTCAAGAGATGAATCCTGTAGAGTTTGGTGGCGAAATGATTGACTTCGTTTATGACCAGGAGAGTACATGGAATGAATTGCCGTGGAAATTCGAAGCCGGTACGCCAAATATCGCAGGAGCGATTGGACTGGCCGCTGCCATTGATTATTTAGAAGAAATCGGCATGGAGAATATCCACCAGCATGAACAAGAAATTGTCGCGTATCTCTTACCGAAGATGCAGGAGATGGAAGGTGTGACGGTCTACGGGCCAAGTGACCCAGCACAGCATTCTGGAGTCATTAGTTTTACCATCGACGGAATTCATCCACACGACGTCGCAACGGCGCTCGATATGGAAGGATTTGCGGTTCGCGCAGGACATCATTGCGCGCAACCTTTGATGCGATGGCTCGATGTACCAGCAACATGCCGTGCAAGTTTTTATATTTATAACACGCTTCAAGAAGCAGAACAGTTTTTAGAAGCATTAGAAAAAGTAAAGGAGTTTTTCCAATATGGCCTTATCTAAATTAGATCAGCTCTATCGTCAGGTGATTCTGGATCATTCGTCTCATCCTCACCATAAAGGATTGGTAGATGATGAGAGCATTCCAACGATTGAATTTAATAATCCAACGTGTGGAGATGTGTTGCAGTTGCAGCTCGTTGTAAATGACAACGGCGTGATCGAAGATGTTCACTTTGACGGACACGGCTGTACGATTAGTATGGCAAGTGCCAGCATGATGAGTGATGCCATTATTGGAAAGACAGTTGACGAAGCGGTTGCCTTAGCAGAAGATTTCTCAAGTCTAGTGCAGGGTGAAACCGTAAACGAAGAACCTTTAGGGGATGCGGCGTTACTTGCCGGTGTTCAAAAATTCCCAGCGCGTATTAAATGTGCCACTCTTGCGTGGAAAGCATTAGAACGTGCCGTAGAAAATGAAAAAGCATAAGAAAGTGGTGACAAAATGAGTGGAGTTCCTGAATTAGCCGATTACAAATATGGCTTTCACGAGGATGTAACACCTGTTTATGAAACAGGGATGGGATTAAGCGAAGAAGTCGTTCGTACGATTTCACAAGTGAAAAATGAGCCACAATGGATGCTTGATTTCCGATTAAAATCATTGAAGGCATTCGAAAATATGCCAATGCAAACATGGGGTGCGGACCTTTCAGACATTGATTTTGATGCGATTACGTACTTCAAACGTGCCAGCGATAAGCCAGCGCGTTCTTGGGATGATGTTCCTGAGAAAATTAAAGATACGTTCGAGAAAATCGGAATTCCAGAAGCAGAGCGTGCGTATTTAGCCGGAGCTTCTGCGCAATTCGAGTCTGAAGTGGTTTACCATAATATGAAAGAAGAGTTCGATAAACTTGGAATCATCTTTACAGATACAGACTCAGCGTTAAAAGAGTATCCTGAACTATTCAAAAAGTATTTTTGCAAAAACTAGTACCACCAACAGACAACAAATTAGCTGCGTTAAACTCAGCTGTATGGTCAGGTGGAACGTTCATCTATGTGCCAAAAAGGCGTGAAATGTGATGTACCGCTTCAAACGTACTTCCGTATCAACGACCAAAAACATGGGGCAATTCGAACGTACGCTTATTATCGTAGACGAAGGAGCAAGCGTGCACTATGTTGAAGGATGTACAGCGCCAACGTACTCTTCAAACAGCTTGCATGCGGCGATTGTAGAAATCTTCGTTGAAGAGGGTGGTTACTGCCGTTATACAACGATTCAAAACTGGTCAGATAACGTATATAACTTAGTAACGAAACGTGCCAGAGCTGCTGCTCACGGAACGGTTGAGTGGATCGATGGAAACCTTTGGGGGCGAAGACAACGATGAAATATCCATCTGTCTTCCCAGAAGGACCATACGCCAAAGGGTACAATGTTATCCATCGCGTTTGCCGGAGAAGGTCAACACCAAGACACAGGTGCGAAGATGATTCATAACGCGCCACATACGTCAAGTTCAATCGTTTCAAAATCGATTGCGAAAGATGGCGGCGTTGTAAACTACCGTGGTCAAGTAACATTTGGGAAGAAATCAGATTATTCTATTTCTCATATCGAATGTGACACGATTATTATGGATGATAAGTCAAAATCAGACACGATTCCATTTAACGAAATTCATAATGATAAAGTAGCACTCGAGCATGAAGCGAAAGTGTCAAAAATCTCAGAAGAGCAATTGTTCTACTTGATGAGTCGTGGTATTAGCGAGTCAGAGGCAACAGAGATGATTGTCATGGGATTCGTTGAACCATTTACAAAAAGAACTTCCAATGGAATACGCCGTTGAATTAAACCGTTTAATCGCGTACGAGATGGAAGGTAGCGTAGGTTAGTTTATAGTAACACCCTAGAAACGTTGATTTAATAACGTTTCTAGGGCTTGTTTTTTTATAAAATTTAAAACTGACCCAGAAAGTAACCCAGATACGTTTTAAAAATTGACATATTTAGTAAAAATAATCTGTATCTTACTTATTTAAAATTAAAATATAATCTTGGTTCTAACTTTTTAAGAAATTTAAAAATAATAATTGAAAAAAATAAATGTTGTTTCATTATAATATGAGTAAATGTTGATGAAATATATCAAAAATTAAGATAGGAGGATTATTATGACTGTATGGACGAGTAATGAGAGATTTCAAAAAGCTTGGATGGCTTAATAAATATTCAGAGCAGTCTAGTCTTTTCTAAAACTGAAACAGCAGAAGTTTTTTGTTTTTATGAGATGTTTTCAAAAAAATAAAAAAATAATTCTTGTGATTTAAGTTATTTAAAAGCATACCGTAAAAGGTCCTGTATTTAGTGAAGTATATGGAGATAGTTTATATGAATCTTCTGAGTTCAAATATCGTATAGAAAAATGCTAATGATTTCGAGAATATTGATGAAGAAGTAGCAAATGCAGCATTGATGCTAATTAGTATGCGTAATGAAAGTGAATTATCTGAATTAACGCATATATTCGATTTGTGGAAGTCCAAAAAAGATAGAATAGATAATGGGGAAGAGCAAATACCTATTCTAGAAACAGATATCACTCAAAGTGATGAATCATTGATAAGTAGATTATATGAAACATATTCTGAACTTTCACGCGACGAAATTAAACCTATAGAAATTGATGATAAAATCTTTGTTATAAGTAGAGAAAATTTAGAACAATTGACTAGTGAACATAAACGGATCTTGGAAAAATTAAGTAAAAATACTGAACTTGAAAATCCCGTTTATTTGGAAATCGATGAGGGGGTACTTCTAGTTGATTAATCAAAGAGATGTCGTTACTATTAGAATACCTTTTCCGGATATTGCTTCAACTCTAGCGGTTCGAAGTCATATGTATATTTGCTTTCAACCAGGAATAGAAAAGCAATTGTTGAAAATACAGACATATAAACATAAACATGATATCAATATGCCTTGTAAGAATTATATTATTCTACAGAGTAATTCTTATGAGCACCCTTGTAGAAATAAATCTATCATTGATTTAGATAAACTATTTTTAGTAAATAATATAAGAATTCCTAGAGATTTACTGGCTGAAAGGCCAATTTCAGAAAACATTTATAATGAGATTAAGAATAAGCTAGAAAATCCATTATTAGAAAAACCTCGACAATAATCTTTTTATACAGATTAATACCAGATGTACATTTTTTTAAACCACTATCCTATTCAAGAAATTGAATAGGAAGTGGTTTTTTAGTTAAGAATGTGAATAAACAAATGTCCGCATGTCCATTTAACTAAAAAGGATGTAATTGTTTAGAAAAGTAGGAGACGGTCTCGTAAAAACTAAGGCTATTCTCATAACCAAAAACCACAAAATATATTATGTTTTTGGAATTTTATAGTTTCTTAATATTATTTGCTCAGATTTTTGGATATTTTCATATAAAATAATCCTTGATATATCAATGTTTTTGAACAAAAAAATGCACTTTAGGTGAAAAATTTTACATTTTTACGAGATATTACACTTGTATTATATTCAGAACGTGTTATAATATGTTCATCAAGAGATATAAAGAAAGGAGAATGGGTATGAGAAAAACAACCATGGTCGAACGAAAATAAGACTGAACGGATTAACTTTACGATTGAGCCTTCTTTGAAAGAAGCGTTTTTGAAGATTATCTCAACAGACGTATCAACTTATTTCCGGTCGGTCATCGAAAATGAAGTCGAAAGTCATCAGAAAAAAGTTGAAAACTGGCCGGATGTAATTAAAACATTATTGCATGGACAGTTTAAGGCGTTCTCCGAACAAGTCTTCGGAACGTTTAATTACCGAGGACGGAACTATCCATATAAAATTTTGGATGTTATGTCAGTCGAAGAAGGCCAACCACTGGAGGTCATTGACTACGAGGATGGGTTGGTATATGTAAAAGTGATTGAGGAAATCAATCCGGAAAAATTAGTATATGTAACTATTTAGAAAGAAGGAAATTTAAAATGCCAGTACAAATCTTAATTATCATCTTAGTATTACTCTTATTAATCATTGCGTTCAAATCAATTCGTATCGTTCAACAAGGACACAAAGCTGCTGTTCAATCATTTGGACGTTATGTTGGAGAATTAGGGACCAGGGATTACACTTTGTAACACCAATCATTCGTAACATTGCTTACGTTGTAGATATGCGTCAACGTTCATTAGACTTAGATCCTCAAGAAATCATCACAAAAGACAACGTTAATTTAACAATTGACGCTTCAGCTAAATACCACGTTGATAATCTTGAAGAATACTTATATGGAAACACAAACCCAGAAGGATTATTACTTTTAGATATCCAAAACGAATTACGTGACATTATCGGTACAATGACAATGGCTGAAATCCTTGGTGGTACTAACAAAATCAACACAGATTTAAACCAACGTGTATTCGGTAAAACAGACTCTTACGGGGTTACAATCGACCGTGTAAATATCGGTGAAGTAATTCCTCCACAAAGCATCGTTGAAGCGATGAACAAACAAATCACTGCTGACCGTGAACGTGATGCTGCGTTAATCGCTGCTGACGCTCGTCAAAAAACAGTTGAAATGGATACAAGAACTCAAAACAACAAATTATTAGCAGATGCTCGTGCACATGCTGAAAAAATCGCAATTGACACTCAAGCAACTGTTGCTCAATTAACAGCAATCAACAATGCATTAAACGAATCTAACTTAAATGCTGCTGCGTTAGAATACTTAGCAATCGACGCTAAAAAAGCTCTTGCTGAAGGTCCAAACAATACAGTTGTATTAATGGATGGACAAAACAACGCAAAAATCGCTGAAAACATTGCTTCATTAGCATCAGGACGTAAAGTTTGGGACGAAGCAGGTAAATAATCATGAAACAACAAGCTAACAAATCTTTCTTTGGGTTGAAATGGCTTGCGGTACTGATTGCCACATTATTGTTAGTAGGAACCTTTGCACGTGTTTCAACAGTCAATGCTGAAACTCAACAACCAGTAGACACCACAAAGATGAAGATACAAGGTGCCTTTGAACAAAAAATCGACTTTGTGGATGGGGAAGATTATAATGCGACAGTGACGATTAAGTTAACTTATAATAATCCTCAATATAAAGAGATTAAAGTTCCCGTTCAAATTAAGAATCTTCCAACAGGGAAGGGCGGTATTCGACTTTACGTATATCGAGATACAGATAATAGCCTCATAGTTCAATCATTTGTTGAGACCATTGAAGACCATAATGTTATCTATTATGATTTGATTCCTGTCGAAGATGGGAAGTCACAAAAGCGTTTCAATTCACGGCAACGGACAAAGAACGAACAAAATTTTTAGAAGACTTAGCAAATGCCAAGGACAAAGTGGAAACTACTACGGCTGAGAAAGCTACAAACTCAATCGAAAAGAGTTCAAACGCGAGTGACTCGAAAGGGAACTCAAAAGGCTCTGAAAGCAAAGATATCTTTGATCAGATTGATAACTTCTTTGATCAACTAGATACGGACAAAATTGGTGAAGGACTCGGTAAGGGAATATTTTATATCGTCCTTATCATCGCTGTTTTCTTCGGAATTAAAGGAAAACAAAATAAGGCGCGCAAGAATAATCGTAGAGCTCGAACTGGAAATACGCGTTCTGCTCAAAGAAATGGGGCGAATGCTCCTGCAGCTAGAGCACAAGGCACAAGCACTCCAGTAGTCGCTACAGAAGCTGTACCGCAACGTGTATATCGTCCGCGAAATAAAGTTTCAGATCCAAAACTTCGCTCACAAGCGAAAAAAACAAGCAACAAAAAAAGCGCTACAATCGGCTTCAGGTCGTTCAAATACTTCAAGAGATGTGTATGTTGATACACGTGCTACAAGACCGGTTTCATACCGTCCAGCATCAAAAAGAAAAAAATCACATACATTACCACGAGTGCTTTCAAGCAAAACACTCCCTCGTACTTTGAAAAACACCGCGCTTAAAAATAAAATCGTGGAAGCACCTAATCTCACACGTGAGGTTAGGTGTTTTTTGCATGAAGTCGTGAAAGCATTTGCACAAGAAGTACTATCGGAGTATGCTAAAGTGAGAAGGGTGGAATTTATATGACGAAATTAGATGAATTAATCAAAAAATTGAAGCAGATCCTCAAAATGCAGAGTATACAAAAAGAAGGCATAGCGCCTTTATTTTTCTGCACCACGAAAAAGCGAAAAATTTCTGATTGTAGGGCAAGCGCCTGGTATTAAAAGCGCAAGAGAGTCGCTTGTTTTGGAATGACCAAAGTGGCGACAACTTAAGAAGCTGGATGGGCGTAACTCGAGATTTCTTCTATCAATCCGATTTATTTGCAGTGGTTCCAATGGATTACTATTATCCAGGAAAAAGGTAAAATCTGGAGACCTTCCACCGCGCAAAGGGTTTTGCTGAGAAAATGGCATGAAGAAACGCTAGCCTTAATGCCAGATATTGAACTTATTATTCTTGTAGGGAAAATACGCACAAGATTATTATTTAAAAGAGACAAAGAAGAAAAACTTAACGGAAACGGTCAAGGCGTATAAAGAATATTTACCAAAGATGTTTCCGCTCGTACATCCGTCACCTCTAAACCGTAGATGGATGGCCAAAAATCCATGGTTTGAAAAAGAAGTCTTACCTGAATTTCAAAAGAGAGTACAAGAAGTGATTAAAGGAGCCAAGAAATGAGAACAGAATTATATCCAGAAATCGAAATCTACAAGGAACACATGATTCCAGTGAGTGACTTGCATACGATTTATGTAGAAGAGTCAGGGAACCCATTAGGACATCCAGTCGTTGTCTTACACGGCGGACCAGGAGGGGCATCGTCTCCAGCGAATCGTCAATTTTTTGATCCAGAGTTCTATCGCATCATCCAATTCGACCAACGTGGATGTGGAAAAAGTACGCCGTTTGCGTCTTTAGAAGAAAACACCACGCATGATTTAGTGGCCGATATGGAGAAAATCCGCACAGCACTAGGGATTGAAAAATGGCTTGTCTTTGGTGGTAGCTGGGGGACAACGCTGGCCTTACATTACACGATTGCACATCGTGAACGCGTCGTAGGATTAATGCTTCGTGGGATTTTCCTTGGTCGTCAAAGCGATGTAGATTGGTTATACCAAGATGGAGCATCTCATTTTTATCCAGAGAACTTCGAGAAGTTTAAAGCATCGATTCCTGTTGAAGAACAAGGAGAACTGGTGAATGCGTACTACAAACGTCTGACTTCAGAGGATGAATCGATTTGTCTTGAAGCTGCACGTGCTTGGGCAGAGTGGGAACATGGCCTCGTGAAATTGATTCCGTATGAGCCGATTGTCTGGGATGAAGCGGGGATTCGCGGAGCACTGACGATTGCGCGAATGGAATGTCATTTCTTCTACCATCATTGCTTTGTGGAGGATGATAATTACATCTTGAATCATGCAGATGCCTTCAAGGGGATTCCAATGCATATTGTCCATGGTCGTTATGATGTGGATTGCTTGCCTAGTGCTGCGTTTGAACTCGCTCAAGCAGTCGACGGCGCAGAACTCATCTTTGCGCAAGCTGCAGGACATACCGCGATGGAACCAGCAACCATTGAAGCGTTAGTTGGTTTTAGTGAGAAATGCAAAACCTATTTTAAATAAAAAGAAAGGCTCGCAGAAATTTTCTGCGGGCCTATTTAAGTGTTTAGATTTTTTCAAGAAGCATTGCAGCAATGCGCTCCACATCGCGGTTACTTCCACGAAGCTCAAATTCATCGAGCACTGGGAATCCAAAAGCGTTCAGAATATTGACGAGCAGTGAGGCAGAATTGCTTATTGAAGTTACGATTTCCGCTACCAATCACGCCAAAGCAATGTGCGTAATTATGTTCATAGGCTAAGAAATCGCCAAGTGGATTCGTTAGGACTTCGACGTCTCCGTTATCCACGCCATTTCCACCTTCTAAGTATGTTGGAAGAAAATGCAACGAATGGTTTACCTACTTTTGAAGTAGTCCTCTTGTCCTTTGACAAGGTCTTTCACATTCGTTAGTGTCACGTTTAAAGAGGGGTTCCAAGAAGCGTAAATGATCTTTTAAACGAGTGACAAAGTTATGTGTATTTCCGGTTAAACTAATATAAATAATGGGTAATTCTTTCGACATTGAGCGACCTCCTGAAAGACATTTTACTGTCTATAAGTATACCGCACTTTCTCAAATCATTCTAGAGGGTGTTTTTAAACTTTTAAAAATCGTGAAAATCGGCTATAATACTTGAGAATAAACACGAAGGAGATACTCATGTCACACTTAAAAGAAGAAGTACAATCTCGCAAAACCTTTGCGATTATTTCCCACCCGGATGCTGGGAAAACAACGATTACAGAACAATTACTCTTATACGGGGGTGCGATTCGTCAGGCCGGTACTGTAAAAGGGAAGAAAACAGGGAAGTTTGCAAAATCTGACTGGATGGAAATCGAAAAACAACGTGGAATTTCTGTTACGAGTTCAGTAATGCAAGTGGAATACGATGGCAATCACATTAATATCGTGGATACACCAGGGCACGAGGACTTCTCAGAAGATACGTATCGTACATTAATGGCCGTGGATAGTGCCGTGATGGTCATCGACAGTGCTAAAGGGATTGAGCCGCAAACGAAGAAATTATTCGAAGTTTGTAGTATGCGTGGAATTCCAATCTTCACATTTATCAACAAATTAGACCGTGATGGACGTGAACCGTTAGAATTAATCGCGGAATTAGAAGAAGTATTAGGCATTGACGCGTATCCAATGAACTGGCCAATGGGGATGGGGAAAACATTCCTTGGGTTATATGATATTTACAACAAACGTGTAGAATTGATGCATCCAGAAGAAAACGATGATAATGACTTCTTACCATTAAACGAAGATGGCGAAGTGGACGGCGATTATGCGTTCAAACAATCTACGCTTTATAGCCAAGCCATCGAAGACGCTCAACTCTTATTAGAAGCAGGAAATGCGTTTGATGAAGAGAAGATTGCGGCTGGTAAATTAACGCCTGTATTCTTCGGGTCAGCCTTAACAGGATTTGGGGTTCAAACATTCTTAGACGCATTCGTTGACTTTGCGCCAAGTCCATCTGCAAAGAAAACTGAATCAGGAGAACTCGTTGATCCACTTCAAGAACAATTCACAGGATTCATTTTCAAGATTCAAGCAAACATGAACCCAGCCCACCGCGACCGTATCGCATTTGTACGTATCTGTTCAGGAGAATTTACTCCAGGGATGGATATTACAGTGAACCGTTCGCAAAAGAAAATGAAATTATCTCATACAACGCAATTCATGGCCGATAGCCGTGAAACGGTGAAAGCAGCCGTAGCAGGGGATATCATCGGACTTTACGATACAGGGAACTTCCAAATCGGAGATACGATTTACTCAGGAAAAACTCCTGTTCAGTTCGAACCACTACCACAATTTACGCCTGAAATCTTTAATAAAGTGGCTGCGAAAAACGTGATGAAACAAATCATTCCATAAAGGAATCGAGCAGTTAGTACAAGAAGGAGCCATCCAATTGTACAAGACGTACCATACAGGAGAATATATCCTTGGTGCCGTTGGTCAACTTCAATTCGAAGTGTTCCAATACCGCTTGTTAAATGAATATAATGCAGAGGTAGTTATGACACCAATCGGAAGTAAGATTGCTCGTTGGATTGACGAAGAACAACTGGATCCAAATATGTCATCAAGCCGTAACTTATTATGTCGTGACCGATTTGACCAACCAGTCTTCTTATTTGAAAACCAATTTGCCTTAAACTGGTTCAAAAGATAAACATCCAGAAGTCGAATTAAAAAGCATTATTCTAATCAGAAACAAATAAAGCCTCTCTAATCCAAGTGATTAGAGAGGCTTTTTCGTATTCGTAAGATTAAGCTTCGTATCCCATTAAGATTCCGCCTTGTTCTGCATAGTAGCTGCAGACACCGCTTGTATGGATGCTTGATACATCCGCGTCTGGGAATTCGCTATGAACGGCTGCTTGAATTAAGCCACAGATTTCTGGGTTACTGCAATGGCTAATAACCACGCGACCACCCTTGTAGCCATTCTTCTTCATTTCAGACCAAACTGCTTGAACAGCTTTCTTTTGACCTTTTGCTTTGTGAAGAAGGTTTAAGGTTCCTTCTGGAGATGCGTTACCGACTAAAGCGGATATTGAGCATTCCGATAACGGCACCGACTAATTTATTTAAACGACCATTTTTTTCACTAAGTTATCGACACGAGCTAGTGCGAATAATAGTTTTGTACTTGCTAAATAATCTTTTAACGCAGCTACGACTTCTTCAAAAGAGAGGCCTTGTGCGATGAGTTCATTGGCTTTTTGTACGAAAAGAACCATTTCACCGCTGGCTGAAAGACTATCGAACACTTCGATATTTGTTTCAGGTGCTTCTTCTAAAAGCATGTTTTTTGCGAGTTGCGCACTGTTTTGGCTTCCTGATAAGCCACCCGTAATCGTAATGGCGATGACATTTTCTGCACCTTTGTAAGCTTCAAGGAATGCATCTGGGCTAGGGCAGGCTGAAGCTGTTTGGTCTTTTCGATTGATACATTTCAATCATCATAGCATCGATATCTAAAGAGGCATCATCTGTATAGTGTTTGTCACCTACTTGAACTGTTAGCGGTACGTTAATGTACTGTGTATCTGGAGCAAGATTCTCGATTTCGCGTAAATCACAACCTGAATCTGCAATAATTTTCCATTTCATAATGGGTTCTCCTTTGAATTATATTTCTATTCTAAATAAATATACTTTGAATATCAAAACAAGTCAAATAATCTAGATTTTTCCTTTCATTTTAGTAGCATTTTAGCGCTTTCTGTAATATTGTAGAAGTGTAAAAATAAAAGGAGGAGTTTTATGACTCAAACTATTTCTTTCGGATATGGTTCAAAACCAGCTCAATTTATGGCGAATAAACTAAACCGTCACGGTGTCATTGCAGGGGCTACAGGTACAGGTAAAACTGTAACGTTAAAAGTATTAGCGGAGCAATTAAGTGAAGCAGGAGTTCCTGTATTCTTATCAGATATTAAAGGGGATTTAGCAAGCCTTGCTGAAAAAGGCGAAGTAACTGAGAAGATTGCAGAACGCTTGGCAAAAGTTCATGTAGAAGACTTCGAACCAAGCTCATATCCTGTTGCTTTCTGGGATGTCTTTGGGGAAAACGGAATTAACATCCGTACTACAATCTCAGAAATGGGACCAATTTTATTAGCTCAATTATTAGGTTTAAATGAAACTCAAGAAGGTATTTTAAACATTGCGTTTAAAGTAGCGGACGACCAAGGATTATTATTAATCGACATTAAAGACTTACGTGCAATGTTAAATTACGTAGGCGCACATGCTGGGGAATTACGTAACTTATACGGAAATATCGCACAACAATCAATTGGTTCTATTTTACGTAGCTTACTCGTATTAGAACAACAAGGTGGAGACCAATTCTTCGGTGAACCAGCGTTTGAAATCAATGACTTATTCAAACAAGACCAAAATGGCCGTGGGGTCATCAATATTTTAGCGTCTGAAAAATTATTCCAAACACCAAAATTATACGCAACATTCTTACTATGGTTCTTATCAGAATTATACGAAAATTTACCAGAAGTTGGGGACTTAGATAAACCAAAATTAGTCTTCTTCTTCGATGAAGCACACGTATTATTCGGACAAAGCAATGCTGCAGTTCAAGAGAAAATCGAATTAATCGTTCGTTTAATCCGTTCTAAAGGAATTAGTATTTTCTTCGTAACACAAAACCCAACGGATATTCCAAATGCTATCGCGAGCCAATTAGGGAACCGCGTACAACATGGATTACGTGCGTTCACTCCTGCTGAACAAAAGAACGTAAGGCAGTTGCAGAAACTTTCCGTCAAGAAGATGGACAAGACTTAGTAACAGTGATTACAAACCTTAAAGTAGGGGATGCAGTGGTTTCAACACTTCAAGAAGACGGTTCTCCAAGCTTTGCAGAAGTGGTATCGATTTATCCTCCTAAGAGTAAATTAGAAGCAGGTGACCCACTTGTTCGTCAACAACTCATCAATCAATCAGCATTCTACGATAAATATGCAGAAATGTTTGACCGTGAATCAGCTCATGAACAATTAGCAGCATTAGATGAGCAGTTCAAACAAGAGCAAGAAGCTGAACTTGCGCAAAAAGAAGCAGAAAAACAAGCAGAATTAGAGCGTAAAGAGGCTGAAAAACAAGAAGCTCTTGCACAAAAAAAGAAGCTGAAAAGACAAGCAAAAATTAGAAGAAAAAGAACGCGAACGTGAACAAAAAGAATTAGAGCGTCAAGCACGTCAAGCGGCTACAAAACGCGGAGATTCAGCAATGGATCGCTTCACTAAGAACGTTATGTCAAGTGTGGGTCGTGAAGTTGGTCGTGTGATTACACGTGGCGTAATGGGCTTATTCAAAAAAATAAGAGGAGGCCAAAAAGAATGGCAAATGTCGTTGTATTTTTTTCGCGCAAGGATTTGAAGAAATCGAAGGGCCTTGCAACGGTTGATATTTTAAGAAGAGCAGGACACACAGTGCATACAGTAGGGACTTGGCAGTGAAGTCATTACAGGGTAGTCATCATATTTCCTGTAAAAAAATGGATGATGTACTCGATACATTCTACTGGGCAGATATCGATGCGCTTGTACTACCAGGTGGGCTTCCAGGAGCCACTCATTTACGAGATGATGAATTTCTTATTAAGAAACTGAAAAGAGTATTCTAAAAAGGAAAAAAATTATCGCAGCGATTTGTGCAGCTCCCAATGGCACTTCACCGTGCAGGATTACTCAAGGGACAAGAAATATACTTGCTACCCTGGTGTAGAAAAAAGACATCAATCAAGGAACGTATACAGGACAGCTCGTGGAAACAGATGGAAAAACTCATTACTGGATGTGGACCAGCTGCAACCTTCGAATTTGCCTATACGATTGCAGAAGCGTTAGGCACTGATACAAGTGCTCTTCGTGAAGGAATGCAATACAACAAACTCTTAAACAAATAAGAGAATTAGAAGACTTGTTCCAAAATTGGAGCGGGTCTTCTTTTGTTACAAAAATGTTACAATGTTACAAAAATATTAACTCAAACACTTGCAATTTAACCGGAAATTTGAGAAAATAATGAATGACAAAATAAAACTTAGTACATAGAAATCAGGTAATAGTATGCATAAAGAAGAATTAAAGGAAGTTGTTGGTCAACTTCGCAAAAAAGGGGTAAGAATTACACCTCAACGTGTTGCGATGCTTGAGTTTTTAGCAAGTGTACACACGCATCCAACGGCTGAAGAAATCTTCAAGGCGTTGACAAAAGAGGACCCACAAGTGAGTGTGGCAACTGTTTATAATAACTTAAATCTATTTATTAAAGAAGGCGTCGTAAAAGAATTGACGTATGGGGATAGCGCGAGTCGCTATGACTTTGATTTAGGACAACATTATCACGCCGTATGCGACGTGTGTGGAAAAGTGGTGGACCTTTATTACCCAGTACTCGAAGACGTTGAAAAAGCTGCAGAACAGCTGACAGGATTTAAAGTAAGAGGACACCGTATGGAAGTGTACGGAGTGTGCCCAGAGTGTCAAAAGAAACAAAAATAGTATTCGATTAAGGGGTATAGGAGTATGGAGAAGGTCATTCAACGAAGAGCCAAAAGTGGCAAAGATGAGCACTCAAAAAAGGAAAATAAATATACGCAAGCTCCAGAAGACTTCGAAGAAACAGAAGTAGTCGAAGAGGAAAGCTCTTGAGGAACTGGAAGAAAAAGAACTCTTTGGTGGGAAAAAAGCCTAAGAAGAAAAAGACCTAAGAAAAAAATGAATAAAAACGATTTTTCTGGGTCATTGGGATTTTAACGTTTCTTATTTTGATTTTTGAATTATTAACAATTCACCGTATTATGGCAAATCAGTTCAATGAAGAAGAATTCAAACGTATTATTCAAGTCGAACAAGAAGATGCGAAGAAATATAACGAGAATTTAACCGTGAAAAGATGAAACAAAAAGGCAAAGTGGAAGTACAGGAGTTAATTCCAACAGATGCTTCTGGTAATCCGATTGAAGCCATTGCGACTGAAATGGATGCGTTAAAACAAGAAGTTCTTGAAAAAGTATGCGGGAGCTACTAAGAAGACACTTATCTTCTTCAAGGCGTACCAAACAAAAAAATCATCTCAAACGTAAACGATATTCACTACTATGTGTCTGTTTATCAACAAAAAGAGTGGTTTTGAACAATTAGAGTTTAAAGAACTCTCACATCAATTAGTATTTGCGGATACATTACAACCATTCGAGATTTGCTAAAATTATTTAACAATGAACTCGCAGTGTCTAACTTCTTCGTGAAGAAGGATTTAGATGAAGGAAAAAAGCAAATGGTTTATCAGACGAGCAAACTGCAAAAGTGACTGCGCAATTTATGGACGGAAACTGGAAGAAAGTTAGATGCTTCGATTATCCAAAAACGGAGTTCGTGTGAAATATAAAGATGCAAGTGATCAAGATGCAGAATGGACCATTCCATTTACTGAATTATTTGCATACATGAACGAAAAACATGATTCCTGAAACAGAAAAAAAGACAATTACGAAGCGTACCTAGCGACTCGTAAAAGAAAAAAACTAGGGAAGAAGAGAATTGCATTATCATTTGACGATGGCCCTCGTGCTGAGACAACGCCAAAAGTGTTAGAAATCTTGAAGAAATATAACGCGCATGCAACGTTCTATATCGTAGGAAGCCACGTAGAAGGCAATGAATCCATTATTAAACAAATCGTTGCAGAAGGTCATGAATTAGGAGACCACAGCTACAGCCATCCGTTATTGACGAAGAAATCAGCTGATGAAGTGTATCAAGAAGTGCATAAGACTTCTGATTTAATTGCAAAAGCAAGCGGAGGTTTGCGACCAATGAGTTTACGTCCGCCATATGGTGGGTTTGACAAGATGGTATCAGAACAAGCTGGTATCGCGATTGTAAACTGGTCTATTGACTCACTTGACTGGAAATATAGAGACGCAGCGAAAACAATCGAGCATATTAAAGAAAATGCGCATAATGGCGGAATTTTATTAATGCACGATATTCATGAAGAATCTGTTGAAGCTCTTCCAGCTGTTATCGAATATTTACAAGCAGAAGGCTACGAATTAGTAACGGTCACAGAATTAATGGCAGACCAACCGTTAAAACCAAATTACGTTTACTTTGACCGTGTAGAGAATAAACCAGTGCAGTAAGAACACTTGCATTTTTACTCAAAATAAGGTACATTAATTAAGTGCTTAAAGCACAGACCTTTTACAGAGTTTTGCGAATCACCAACGCTTTACTCAGTACAAGGCATAAATTAAAAGAAAGAGGTGTTTAGAAATGGCTATTTCTAAAGAAAAGAAAAACGAAATCATCAAAGAGTATGCGTTACACGAAGGAGACACTGGTTCACCAGAAGTACAAATCGCTGTATTAACATACGAAATCAACCACTTAAATGATCACATCCGTGTTCATAAAAAAGACTTCCACTCAAACCGTGGATTAATGAAAAAAGTTGGTCACCGTCGTAACTTGTTAGCATACTTACGTAACAAAGATGTTCAACGTTACCGTGAACTAATCAACCGTTTAGGATTACGTCGTTAATTTTAAGCCAATTGAGAACTCCCAGGCATTCGTGCTTGGGAGTTTTTTGTTGCTGTGAAACTTTATAGCGGTTAAACGATATAGCATATAAACTATATTGCGACAGGAAGAAAAACATACAAAAAAGGCACAAGATCCAGTCGTGGAATCTTGTGCCTTCTTTTATTTGTATTAAAATTCTTTAATCGAGTGTGAAACGATTTGACGGTAACACATCATATTCTTGCTATTGTTCGATTTAATCACGTTACGCAAGATTTTAAATGCAGAACGTCCTAATTCGAGCGTATGCACGTCTACATAAGCATCGATTTGAACAGAAGGACGTACAGAGTCGAATGTAATAATCGGCATCTGAATATGCTTCTCGTTTAAATAGCGCGCAGCTCCTTCTGCAAAGAGGGAGTCGGCTGTCACGAGTCCATCAATTGTTCCGGCCTCGAGAAGCTCTTTAATCGTCTCGTAACCACGCTCAATCGTAAATTCATCTACTTGAGCAATGAGTTTCTCGTTAACATCAAGTTCGTATTCTTTTGAGAGCTTTGATATATCCCTCGAGACGTTCTCTAGATACGAAAAAGTTGGTCACGACCACCGATAAAAAGCAATCGATTTGGCGCCTTTATTAATGATGTATTCAGTAGCATCAAGTCCCGCTTTTTTTCATTGTTATTATCGACAAATGAAATAAGAGGGAAAGTGTCTTACCGATAATCACCGCTGGAAATTCTTGTTCAATCGCAAAAGTTCACAAGAGGGTCTTCCAATTCCCCGTATAGGAAGATTAGACCGTCCACACGACGTCCTAAAATCGTATCCTTTAGAATCGCTAAGCGCTGATGATTATCTTGTCCTGTACATAATTGAATCGAGTACTGGTGGTCCGCTGCGATTTGCGCAATCCCTCGGATGACTTCCGGGAAGAATGAGTTTTGATAGAACGCATCAGAGTCTTCTGGGAGAACTACACCAATGACATTCGTTTTATTACTAGCTAAGCTACGAGCATTGACGTTTGGGTGATAGTTTAATGTTTCCATCGCCTGACGTACTTTCTTCTTTGTTGCGTCGCTGATGCTTGATTTATCTTGCAATACGCGCGTCACAGTCGAAGGGGAGACCCCTGCGAGTTTAGCCACATCTTTAATCGTGGATGCCATCTGTATTCCTCCTTTCTTGTAATAAATGATTTCTAAAAGAAAACACTGGATACGAACTTACAAAAATCCATATCCAGTGCCAAAATGGTTCTAAGATTTAATCGCTCCGTCAACCATACCTTTCATGATATGTTTTTGTGCGAGAATGAATAGGATAATAACTGGTAACATAATGAGTAATGTTGAAGTTAAGATCATATCCCATTGTTTTGTAAATGAACCGGCGAAGTTTGAAACCGCGATTGGTAATGTTTGAATCGCATTTCCTTTACCAAGTAATAGAAGTGGTAATAGGAAGTCGTTCCAAATCCAGATACCGTTCAAGATTAAGATTGTAACGTAGATTGGTTTTAAGATTGGAAGAACTACGTAGAAGAATGTTTGCATTTTGTTACATCCGTCTAATTCCGCAGCTTCTTCGATTTCTAAAGGAACCCCTTTGATGAATCCGTGGAACATGAACACTGAAAGTGACATACCGAACCTGTGTACGCTAGGATAATCCCTGGGTAAGAACGTAATAAGCTGAATCCGAAGATTGGCATTGTAATGGCGTCACTCATGATTTTGAACCAAGTTACTAATGGATACATTACAACTTGGAAAGGAATTACCATTGAAGCTACGAAGATGAAGAAGATCACTAATGAAGCTTTAGAACGGTAACGAACTAATCCCCATGCAGCAAGAGCAGAGAATAAAGTGATTGTAAATAATGAAATCACAGTAATAATCGTTGATGCTAAGAATGATGAAGGATAGTTAATAGATGGGTTTTTCCAAATAGTAACAATGTTTGTCCAAAGTTGTCCGAAACTTGCAGGAAGTGCAAGCGGATCTGCTAGGATGTCAGCAGAACTCTTTGCAGAGTTGATCACTAAAAGAACGATTGGACTTAAGAAAAGTAAGAATAGGAGTATTCCTAAAATTTCAAGAAGTAAGATTCCAAATTTTTGTTTTTTCATTATAAGTCAATCTCCTTCCGTTTAGTGATAGATGTTTGAATCAAGCTGATGACTACTAAGATGAAGAATAAGATAACAGCACGAGCTTGACCTTGAGCCATTAAGTTATCTCCTGAAGCAGTGTTGTAGATGTTCATCGTAATGAACTCTGTACTTTGGATGGCTTTATCATGCCATAGTAGTGAAGGTCCACCACCTGTTAATGAGAAGTTCACATCGAAATCTTGAATGAGTTTGTAATTGTCAAGAAGAGCGATACAGTGAACGCTGGCATTACCATTGGGATGATAATGTGACGTAGACGTTGCCATGCATTAGCACCGTCAAGTGAAGCAGATTCTACAAGACTTGATGGTACGTTTTGTAGGGCTGCAAAGTAAATCATCATGATATAACCTGCATATTGCCATGTGTTTGTGATAATCAAAGCTGTAACAGCTAATTTCACATCCCCAAGGAATAGGTTATTAATTAAAAAGTCGCTTCCAATCATTTGACCTAAAGCAGGGAATACTGAGTTATAAATGAATTGCCAAATGTAACCTAGTACAAGACCCCCGATTAAGTTTGGAATGAAGAATCCAGCACGGAAGATGTCTTTAAGCTTAATTTTACTTGAAACAAGTAGAGCTAAGCCGAATGATACAATGTTAATCACGATTACGTTAAATAATGCGAAGATTACTGTGATCATTAAAGAGTATTGGAAACGTGTGTCCGATAAACTGTCTGTAAAGTTTTTAAGTCCCACAAATTGTAAGTTAGTTTGTGTAACGCTCTTCCAGTCAGTTAGTGAGTAGTAGAACCCTAAGAAGAAAGGCACGATAATAACAAGTGCAAAGATGATAAATGCAGGTAACACTAAGCGGTAAAAATTGCGTTTTGCACGAGCTTCTCTGCTTAAAGCTTTCTTATTCTTAGACATATAAGAGTTCCTCCTTTATTAAAATTAAGCGGTGAGGGTAGTCACCGATTTGGTTCTATTGTAGCACATAACCCACAGTCACTGAAAGTGGCTGTGGGCCCCATGCAAACAATATTAATGATTATTTTTAAGTAAGCTAGGCACTTCTTTGATTTGATTAGTAATCAATTCTTCGAATTTAGCTTTGTCGATTTGACCTTGAGCATATTGTCCATAGATTGGTCCTAATTTGTTCATTAAGAAGTTATCAGGCATGAAGTATGGGTTATCAAATGAGTAAACAGGTTTCTTCGCGCTAATCCATTCAGCTAAGAAACGAGATAATGGAGCTGATGGTTTCTCAGTTGTGTTAGAGAATGGAGAAATCATGTTAGCTTTGTTTACGATGTAGTCTTGACCTTCTTTAGTATCAGCTAAGTCGTTGAAGAATTTGTTGATGTATTCTAAAGCTTTAGTGTCTTTGTTAACTACGTAGTAAGATGGAGCACCGATGAATAATCCGTCAGCGTTTTTATCTTTACCAAGAGTTTGATAAGGAATGAATCCCATTTCGAAGTTAGCGTTTAATTGTTTTAGGTTAGGATCTTTCCAGTTACCTTGGTGTAGGAAAGCAGCTTTACCTGAAGCGAACGCTGAGTCCATGTCTTCTTGTGTACCAACTGTTAAGAGTTTTTTCTCTGTGTGATTGAATAATAATTCAACCCAGTTAGCGTAGTTGTCTAAACGAGTTTTGTCCATTTCGCCTTTAAGAACTTGTTCAGTTACTGAACGGTCGCCGTTTGGAAGACCAGAACTTAAGTAAGCACCGAAGTCGTGGATACCCATAATCCAAGTTTCGCCTTCTTTAGTTGCAGTAGCAACAACAGTAGATAATCCTAACTCAGATTTTTTGCTTTCTAATGTGTCCATTGCTTTTTGAACAGCTTCAAATGAAGTTAGAGTAGATGGGTCGATACCAGCTTTAGTTAAGATGTCTTTGTTGTAAGCTAATCCGTAACCTTCTACAGATACTGGGAATCCGTATACGTCGTTTCCTTGTTTGAATTCGAATTCAGTTTTGTCAATCCAGTCACCTTTTAATGGTTGGATGCTGTCTTTCCACATGTCGTAACCAGCTTGACCTTCGATTACGAATACGTCAGGAGCTGTACCAGCTGTGAATTCTGTTTTTAATTGGTCAGAGATTTTACATGAACCAGAACATGTTTTAATGTTAACAGTTACTCCGTTCTTTTCTCCCCATTCTTTGCATAAGCTGTTAAAGCTTCTTGAATTTCACTCTTGTTACTATATAAAGTGAATTCTTTTTTGCTCTCAGAGCTTCCTCCGTTAGAAGAGTCTTGTTTTGCTCCACATCCAGCTAGTGCTAAACCAGCTAAACCAAGAGCTAATGATTTTGTAAACCATTTGTTTGCCATAATATTTTCCTCCTTAAATTTCGTTATAGATTACGCAAACGATTTCTTAACTGAACTCAGTATACCGCTTTCATGAAACGTTTGCAAGTATTTTTATCAAAAAAATTTTTCACTTCTTAAAAATGCGGATTTAAAGCGATTTTCTTAGGTTATTAATATTTAAATAGTCCGAAAAACACGATAAAAACGCCGTTATATACAAATAGAATAAAAAAGTTGAAAAATATTACTTGAGTTATTAAACAAAATATTCTAATATTAAGGCAAGCGGTTGCGCAATGTTTGCGCATTCAATGACTAGTAGAAATATCTATTATATAGAAAAGAGGGATTTATAAATGAGCAATAGAGAATCAGGTGTGTTAATGCATATCTCATCATTACCAGGTAACTATGGTATTGGTTCTTTTGGAAAATCAGCATATGATTTTGTAGATTTTCTTGTTCGTACAAAACAAACCTATTGGCAAATTCTTCCATTAGGAACAACAAGTTATGGAGATTCTCCATACCAATCCTTTTCTGCTTTTGCAGGAAATACGAACTTTATCGATTTCGACATTTTAATAAAAGAAGGTTTAATTGATAAAGAAGACGTCCTTACAAATTGGGGCGAAGATGAAACGACGGTTGACTACGCATTATTATATGAAAAACGTCGTCCAGTTTTAGAAAAGGCAGTAGCTGCTTTCCTTGCAAAAGGTAAAACTCCTGCATACGAGAAATTCGTAGAGGAGAAAGCAGAGTGGTTAGAACCATTTGCAGAATACATGGCGATTAAAGAATTTTTCGATATGAAACCATGGACAGCGTGGAGCGACGAAGCTATCAAACGTCGTCAACCAGATGCGTTGGCCGAGTATCGCACACGTCTTGCAGATAAGTTAGAATATCACCGTGTAACTCAATTCTTATTTGATGAACAATGGCATGCTCTTAAAAAATATGCCAATGACAACTTCATTCAAATTATTGGTGATATGCCAATTTATGTGGCAGCAGACAGCGTAGAAATGTGGGCAACACCACATTACTTCAAAACAGATGAAGAAGGTAATCCACTTTGTGTAGCTGGATGTCCTGCGGATGATTTTTCTCCGCTAGGTCAATTATGGGGGAACCCAATTTATAATTGGGAAGCAATGAAAGAAGATGGATACACTTGGTGGAGCAAACGACTACAAGCAAGTTTTGAATTGTTTGATGTCGTTCGTATCGACCACTTCAGAGGTTTCTCAGCTTATTGGGAAATCCCAGCAGAAGCAGAAAACGCAACAATCGGGAAATGGGTTAAGGGTCCTGGGTATGATTTATTTAAAGCGGTGAAAGAGCAACTCGGAGAATTGCCAATTATCGCAGAAGACTTAGGTTTCATGGATGAAGATGTCATCAACCTTCGTGAAGCTACTGGATTCCCAGGAATGAAAATCTTGGAATTCGATTTATGGGTGAAAATCCTAAGAGTGGAGATTTACCTCATCATTATCCAGTCAATGCGGTTGCCTATACAGGAACGCACGATAATGATACAGTATTAGGGTGGTATAAGTCGGCTACAGAAGAAACTCGAGAATTTTGTAATCGTTACTTAAACCGCCGCGACGAAGAGCCAATTAGCTTTGCGTTACTTCGCGGACTATTTGGTTCTGTCAGCCGTATGACAGTTGCAACAATGCAAGATTTACTACAATTAGACGAAACAGCTCGTATGAACATTCCAAGTACACTAGGTGGGAACTGGGTATGGAGAATGACAGAGGAGCAGTTAACGGAATCAGTAGAAGAGTTCTTACTTGGAATTACTGAATTGTACGATCGTGCAAATCCGCATCATAATGTGGATGTTAAAGAGGAGTTAGTCGAGGAAGAAAAATAACCTCGCGCACACTAAAAAGGAGAGAACAATGAAAGATTTTAAACAATATGTAGAAGGAAACTTAGGTAAGTCGTTAAAAGACTGCTCAAAAGAAGAAGTTTACTTAGCATTATTACAATTTACAAAAGAAAAAAGCGCAGCCTTACCACAAAATAATGGTAAGAAAAAAGTGTATTACATTTCTGCTGAATTCTTAATCGGTAAATTATTATCAAACAACTTAATTAACTTAGGCCTTTACGATGAAGTAAAAGAAGTGCTTGCTGAAGCAGGGCATACATTAGCGGAAATCGAAGAAATCGAATTAGAACCATCTTTAGGAAATGGTGGTCTAGGACGTCTAGCTGCATGTTTCCTTGATTCTATCGCAACTCTTGGTTTAACAGGAGACGGCGTTGGTTTGAACTACCACTATGGTTTATTCGAACAAAAATTCAAAAACAACCAACAAGATGCAGTGCCAAACGTTTGGTTAACACCTGAAAGCTGGTTAGTTCCAACTGAAACTTCTTATAAAGTACCTTTTGCAGACTTTACATTAACATCAAAAATGTTTGATATTGATGTTTTAGGATATGAACAATCTACTAAAAACAAATTACACTTATTCGATGTTGATTCAATCGATGAGTCTTTAGTTTCAAGTGATTCAATCTCATTTGATAAAACACAAATCGCTAAAAACTTAACATTATTCTTATATCCAGATGATAGCGATGAGCAAGGTGAATTATTACGTATTTACCAACAATACTTCATGGTAAGTAATGGTGCTCAATTATTAATCGACGAAGCACTTGCTAAAGGAAGTAACTTACACGACTTAGCAGAGTACGCAACAGTTCAAATTAACGATACGCACCCATCAATGGTGATTCCTGAATTGATTCGTTTACTTGGGGAACGTGGAATTGAATTCGATGAAGCAGTGGAAATCGTGTCTTCAATGACAGCTTATACAAACCACACAATCTTATCAGAAGCGTTAGAAAAATGGCCTTTAGCATACTTAGAAAGTAGTGCCACATTTAGTGCCAATTATTAAAGAATTAGACGCTCGTGTAAAAGAGAAATATGAAGACCCATCAGTAGCGATCATCGACGAACATGGCCGTGTTCACATGGCGCATATGGATATTCACTACGGATATAGCGTAAACGGTGTTGCGGCACTTCATACGGATATCTTAAAAGAAAGTGAATTGAAGAATTTCTATGAAATTTATCCAGAGAAATTCAACAACAAAACAAACGGGATTACATTCCGTCGTTGGTTAATGCATGCCAACCCAGAACTTGCTAAATTATTAGATGAAACAATCGGAACGGAGTGGAGAAAAGATGCTTCTAAATTAGAAGCGTTAAAAGCTTTCCGTCATGATGCGATTGTTCGCGAAAAATTAGACAAGATTAAACGTGATAACAAGAAACGTTTAAGTGTTTACCTACAAGAAAAACAAGGTATCACAGTGAATGAAAATTCTATTTTTGATATCCAAATCAAACGTATGCACGAATATAAACGTCAACAAATGAACGCTTTATATGTGATTCATAAATATTTAGATATCAAGAGCGGAAACATTCCAGCAAGACCAATTACAATTATCTTCGGTGGTAAAGCTGCTCCTGCGTATGTCATTGCACAAGACGTGATTCATTTAATTCTTTCATTATCTGAATTAATCGCAAATGACCCAGAAGTAAGCCCACACTTACAAGTTGTAATGGTTGAAAACTACAACGTAACAGCTGCAACACACTTAATTCCAGCATGTAATATTTCTGAACAAATTTCTCTTGCTTCAAAAGAAGCTAGCGGAACAGGAAATATGAAATTCATGCTAAACGGGGCATTAACTCTTGGTACTGAAGATGGTGCGAACGTTGAAATTCACGAACTTGTGGGTGACGACAATATCTATATCTTCGGTGAGAAGAGTGATGAAGTTATTGCGCACTATGAAAAAGGCGATTACAACGCTAGTGAATTTGCGAAGAGAGACGCAATCCGTCCATTAGTAGAATTCGTGAAGAGTGACGCTTTACTTGCAGTCGGAAACAAAGAACGTCTAGAACGTCTATACCAAGAATTAACAACAAAAGACTGGTTCATGACATTATTAGACTTAGAAGATTACATTGAAACAAAAGAACGTATGTATCGCGATTTCGAAAACAGAGACGAATGGAATGCTAAAGTGGTGACAAACATCGCAATGGCTGGCTTCTTCTCAAGTGACCGTACAATCGAAGACTACAACCGTGACATTTGGAAATTAAAATAAATCGATTGAATGAAGGGACACGGTGAATTCCATGCAAATTAAAAACGAAGCAATGCTGATCACTTACTCAGACAGCATGGGAAGCAATATGAAGGACTTAAAAGGCGTTTTGGATAAATATTTCCAAGGCGCCATTGGTGGGGTGCATTTGCTCCCATTCTTCCCGTCTACAGGGGATAGAGGATTTGCTCCAAGCGACTACACACGTGTAGATCCACTTCTTGGAACTTGGGAAGATGTGGATGCTCTAGGGGAACAATATTATTTAATGTTTGATTTCATGATTAACCATATTTCTCGTGAGTCTAAATTCTTCCAAGATTTTGTAAAAAATCACGAAAACTCACCTTACAAAGATATGTTTATCCGTATTCATGAGTTTTTCCCAGTGGGCCGTCCAACACAGGAAGATATTGACTTAATCTATAAACGTAAAGATAAAGCGCCGTTCCAAACCGTTCATTTTGCGGATGGAACAACAGAAGAAGTATGGAACACATTCGGGGAAGAGCAAATCGACCTTGATGTTCGTAAAGAAATCGTGAAAGAGTTTATTCGTGAAACGATTAAAGACATGGCAAGCCACGGCTGCTCATTAATTCGTTTAGATGCCTTTGCGTATGCGGTTAAAAAACTGGATACAAACGACTTCTTCGTAGAACCAGATATTTGGGATTTATTAAATGAAGTACGTGACGTGGCAGCGAAATATCAAGTAGAATTGCTTCCTGAAATTCATGAGCATTATTCAATCCAAATGAAGATTGCTGACCATGATTACTTCGTATATGACTTTGCATTGCCAATGGTCGTTTTATATTCACTGTATTCTGGTAAATCAAATCGTTTAGCAAACTGGCTTTCAATGAGCCCAATGAAACAATTTACAACTTTAGATACGCATGATGGTATTGGGGTTGTAGATGCTAGAGATTTATTAACAGATGAAGAGTTAGATTACACTTCAAATAAATTATACGACGTAGGTGCTAACGTAAAACGTATTTACTCAAGTGAAAAATACAATAACTTAGATATTTATCAAATCAACAGCACATACTACAGTGCCTTAGGAAATGATGATGCAAGTTACTTATTAGCACGTGTATTCCAATGCTTTGCGCCTGGTATTCCACAAATTTACTACGTTGGATTACTTGCTGGGGAAAATGACATCGAGTTATTAGAATCTTCAAAAGAAGGACGTAACATCAACCGTCATTACTACACAGTAGAAGAAATCGACCGTGAAGTAGAACGTCCAGTCGTGAAAAAACTAATCAATTTATTACGCTTTAGAAACACATCAAAAGCGTTTGATTTAGAAGGTTCTTTTGAAGTAGAAACTCCAACTGAGAACACAATCGTAATCACACGTAAAGATGCTTCTAACAGTGTAGAAGCACGCCTTGAAGCAAACCTAGAAACAAAAGAGTTTACAATCACAGAACAAGGGACTGTTGTGACTCTTTAATTTCTTCATTCGTAAATAACAATAATAAGATGAGTGAGTTACTTCTCTATAAATGAGAACAACTCACTCGTTTTTGTTTACAAAAAAATAGTACTTAAAGTACAGATATGGTAAAATGACTCTGTATGACAAACTTTGTATCTTCTAGAGTCATCTTACTTTAGAAATAAAAATGCTCGAACACTTCGAACATTTTTATTTCTAAAAGTAGGTCTGGAAGATACGCAAATAAGAGAAAAGGAGATTAGTTATGTCAGAAAAGAAAGTTTTTAGCTACAACTGGGGCGGACGTCAATTAACAGTTGAAATCGGCCAATTAGCAAAACAAGCCAATGGTGCTGTTTTAGTACGCTACGGTGATACGGTTGTTTTAACAGCAGCTGTTGGTACAAAACAAGCAAAAGATACAGATTTCTTCCCGTTAACAGTAAACTACGAAGAAAAAATGTACGCAGCAGGTAAATCCCTGGAGGCTTCATCAAACGTGAAGGTCGTCCAAGTGAACATGCTACTCTTACAGCGCGTTTAATCGACCGTCCAATCCGTCCAATGTTTGCGGAAGGTTTCCGTAATGAAGTACAAATCACAAATACTGTAATGTCAGTAGATCCTAACTGCCCACCAGAAATGGCAGCAATGTTTGGTTCTTCATTAGCATTATGTATTTCTGATATTCCATTTGATGGACCAATCGCTGGGGTAGACGTAGGTCGTGTCAACGGTGAATACGTAATTAACCCAACTACTGAACAAAAAGAAAACTCAGATATCGAATTATCTGTAGCCGGTACTGCAACTGCCATCAACATGGTAGAAAGTTCAGCTAAAGAAGTGAACGAAGAAGATATGCTTGGTGCATTATTATTCGGTCACGAAGAAATCAAAAAATTAGTAGCTTTCCAAGAAGAAATCGTTCGTGAAGTTGGTAAAGAAAAAATGGAAGTGACTTTACTTTCATTCGATCCAGCTATCGAAGCACAAGTAAAAGATTTATTCAGTGAAGCGATGGTTCACGCGATTCAAACAGAAGAAAAATTAGCGCGTGAAGCAAATATCGAAAAAGTAAAAGAAACAGCTATCGAGCATTTCGAAGCAGTGTTAGAAGAAAATGACGAAAAAGCAGGCCTTCTAAACAAGTTTCTCAATTAGTCGATAACTTAGAAAAAGACGAAGTACGTCGTTTAATTACTGAAGAAAAAGTACGTCCTGATGGTCGTAAGATTGATGAAATTCGTCCATTATCTTCAGAAATCGATTTATTACCACGTGTTCACGGTTCTGGTTTATTCACTCGTGGACAAACGCAAGCATTAACTTCAGCAACCCTTGCACCTCTTGGAGAATACCAAGTGATTGATGGTTTAGGAATCGAAGAAGGAAAACGATTCATTCACCACTACAACTTCCCACAATTCTCTGTAGGTTCAGTAGGTCGTGCTGGTAGCCCAGGCCGTCGTGAAATTGGTCACGGTGCGTTAGGGGAACGTGCATTGAAACAAGTGATTCCAAGTCCAGAAGACTTCCCTTACACAATCCGTCTTGTATCAGAAGTATTAGAATCAAACGGTTCTTCTTCTCAAGCAAGTATTTGTGCAGGAACATTAGCATTGATGGCTGCTGGTGTGCCAATTAAAGCACCTGTAGCAGGGATTGCGATGGGTCTTATTTCTGACGGTACAAACTACACAGTCTTAACAGATATCCAAGGGTTAGAAGACCACTTAGGAGACATGGACTTTAAAGTAGCTGGAACGAAAGACGGAATTACAGCTCTTCAAATGGATATTAAGATTCAAGGGATTACAGAACAAATCTTACGTGAAGCCCTAACACAAGCGAAGAAAGCACGTTTTGAAATTCTTGAAGAATTAACATCAACAATTGCTGAACCTCGTAAAGAGTTAAGCCCATACGCACCTAAGATTGAAATGATTTCTATCCACCCTGATAAGATTAAAGTCGTTATCGGACGTGGTGGGGAAACAATCAACTCTATCATCGACGAAACAGGCGTTAAAATTGATATCGACCAAGAAGGCCACGTATCAATCGCTTCTACAGATGCTGCGATGATTCAACGTGCAAAAGAAATCATCGAAGATTTAACACGTGAAATCGAAGTAGGTCAAGTGTACGAAGGAACTGTACGCCGTATCGAAAAATTCGGTGCATTCGTAGAAATCGCTAAAGGAAAAGATGGATTAGTTCACATCTCTGAATTAGCACACGAACGCGTTGGTAAAGTAGAAGATGTACTTGCTTTAGGCGACAAAGTGACTGTTAAAGTTATCGAAATCGACGGACAAGGACGTATCAACTTATCACGTAAAGCATTATTACCAAAAGAAGACAAAGAATAATCTTTCAATTCTAGCCTCTGCATTTTGCAGGGGCTTTTTTGTTTCTTCAAAAAATACAGGAATAGAGCACTTCCTAGATTCTTTGATATTCGCAAAAAAGGGACAAATATGATATTCTTATAGAGTATATAGGGTGGTGGAATCTGCCCAAAGGAATCAATTTAAATAATAGAAAATGAGAGGTAAACCATGAGTTCAATTAAAATCATCGCACTTGGTGGTGTGAGAGAAAACGGTAAGAGCTTATATGCCGTTGAAGTGGAAGAAGAGATCTTCGTCTTAGATTGCGGTCTTGTCTATCCAGAAGATGAACTATTAGGGATTGATGTTGTCATTCCTGATTTCACATATTTAGAAGAAAATAGAGACCGTATTGCAGGGGTCTTCTTAACGCACGGACATGCCGATGCTGTAGGAGCCTTGCCTTATTTCTTACAAAATATCGATGCACCGGTATTCGGTTCGAAATTAACGATTGCTCTTGCAAAATACTATGTAGAGTCTTCAAACGTTGTTAAAGGATTTGACGACTATCATGAAGTAACAGAAAATACAGAGATTGATTTTCCAACAGCAACTGTGAAGTTCTTTAAAACAACGCACACAATTCCAGATTCATTAGCGATTGTGATTAAAACTAGCGAAGGAAATATTGTGTACACTGGGGACTTCAAGTTCGATCAAAGTGCTGCAGTGGAATATCAAACAAACTTTGGACGTATCGCCGATGTCGGTGAAGATTATGTATTAGCGCTTCTTAGCGATTCAAGTGACGCAGAAAGCACAGTCGAAAAACGTCAGCGACCGTAAAGTAGCCGAAACGATGTTAGAGACATTTATGAATGCAGAAGGCCGTATTATCGTTGCCTGCGTTGCAAGTAATATTTTACGTATTCAACAAGTCATTAATGCTGCTTACGAGTCAGGCCGCAAGATTTTCCTAACAGGATCTGAGCTTGAAGAAATCGTCAATATCGCATTAAGCTTAAATAAATTAACGGTTCCAGATAAAGAGTTAATCGTAAACTTCAATCAAATGAAGAAATTAGCCGATGATGAATTAGTCATCCTTGAAACTGGAAATGCCGGAGAGCCAATTAAAGCCTTGCAAAAAATGGCGCTTGGACGTCACCGTCAAGTGAACTTACACGAAGGCGACTTAGTGTATATCGCAACAACTCCATCTGTAGCAATGGAAACACAAATCGCTCGTACGAAAGACTTAATCTACCGTGCGGATGCGGAAGTGTTCGAAATGGCTAACAGCAAGAAATCAAGTGGTCACGCAACTCCAAACGACTTGAAGTTGATGATGAACTTACTTCAACCAACATTCTTCATCCCAGTTCAAGGCGAATATCGCAGCCTCTTAGCGCATGCAGAACTTGCCAACGAATTAGGCATTCCATATAAAAACATCTTCATTCCTGGTAAAGGGGATGTCGTGGAAATCGAAAACGGCCGCATGAGCGTTACTGGACAAGTTCCAGCAGGAAATGTCTTAGTAGACGGAATCGGTGTTGGAGATATCGGAAATATCGTTCTAAAAGACCGTAAGATTCTTTCTGAAGACGGGGTGTTCGTTGCCGTTGTGACGATTTCAAGACGTCTAGGAAAAATCCTTAGCGGACCACAAATTATTTCACGCGGATTCGTATATATGAAGACGAGTGAAGAACTCTTAACAGAAGCACAAAAGATTGTGACAGATGTTGTCGAAGAGAACTTAGCAAGTGATGATTTCGAATGGCCACGCCTAAAACAAGAAGTCAGAGACGCGTTAAGTCGTTACTTATTCGATAAAACAAAACGTCGTCCAGTCATCTTACCGATGATTATGGAAGCTTCTAACTATAAGAAATAATTGAATTTAAGGAGATTAGAATGAATTCAAAAGCAGTTAAAATCTTACTTGAAGTACTTGGAGCCGTTGTGGTAAGTGCGATATTATCGTTTATCCCACAAGAGGCACTTCCATTTGTCGTAGACCTTGCGATTATCCCATTAATCTTCGTGGCATTACGTCGCGGTTTAGTGTGGGGATGCATTGCGAGCGTGTTGTTCGGTGTCATCCATATGTTTCTTCATCCAAGTGGAGCAGGATACTTTATGGTTCCTTTCCACGATTCAGTGATGGGATACGGATTCGTGGGCGTTGCAGGATTCTTTGCACGTAACACCGTTCGTACAGCCTTCAATGCGCGTACATCATCAACAACATTAAACGTTGTAACAGCAAGCATTATCGCAACTTTTGTCAGCTACGGTTTCCATGCGATTGGTACAGCCATCGGTGCACCATCTCTATTCTCAGCTGAGAAAGTAGCCCTAGCACAAGGGTTCTTCGGCTTTGGCATGAACTTTGTAGTGACATTAGTAGTGACACTTGTACTTTTAGTAACACCAATTTACGTGAAACGTTCGCTATATATTCCAAAAGGAACACGTTTCTTATCACGTCGCGAACAATCACATTTATTAAACGATTAATAGTAAAACAGAGAAAGACCCTGATTCGTCGCGGTCTTTTTTCTTTCAATTTTGAGAGGAGAGCCAATGGCATTTATTAGTTCGATTCTTTATATCATCATTTTACTTAATACCATTGCCGCAATTATCACGGTGTTTCGTGAGCCTCGTGAAATTGCTGCGACATGGGGATGGCTGATTGTCCTTGTGATGCTACCAGTCATCGGATTTATCATTTACTTCTTCTTTGGACGACGCATCCGTAAAAAACGCATCTTTAATTTGCGCGCTCAAGAAACGGTCGGTCTGCAAGAATTAGTCGAGCAGCAACAACGAGATTTGGCTTATACGAAGGGAAAAATCGGACCTGCAAAATTCCGTTTTAAGAACCCGTACCAAGAAGACTTAGCATCCTTCTTCCTTGAAGCCGATGATGCGATTATCACCGAGAATAATGATGTAGAGATGTTTGTGGATGGACAAGAGAAGTTTAACCGTCTAAAAGAAGATATTAAAAACGCCAAACATCATATTCACTTACTTTATTACATCTTCAACCAAGATGAAATTGGCGAAGAAATCATGCAACTTTTGATCGATAAAGCCCAACAAGGGGTCGAAGTGCTTGTCATTTATGATGCCCTAGGGTCACGTATGACACGCAATTCTTTTTGGAATAAGCTGCATGAAGCAGGTGGTCAATCTGTTGCCTTCTTCGGGTACACATTGGGATTTATCAACTGGCGTATTAACTATCGTAATCACCGTAAGCTTGTTGTGATTGACGGTAAAATCGGCTATATTGGCGGATTTAATGTCGGAGACGAATATTTAGGTAAAGGTCCACTTGGTGCTTGGCGAGATACACATCTCCGCATTGTTGGGGATGCTGTTTATTCATTGCAATCGCGTTTCTTCGTTGATTGGAACGCCGCGGTTAAAGAAGAACAAAGACGAGAATTTATTCCAGAGTATTTCCCGCTAACTCAGGCAGAGGGCGATAATACCATTCAGATTGTTTCAACGGGCCCAGATAGCGATGTTCAGAAAATCAAGTTTGGCCTTATGAAGATGATTTTAATGGCGAAGAAATCAGTGTGGATTCAAACTCCATACTTTATCCCAGATGAGAGTATTCAAGAGGCATTAAGTATTGCTGCGATGTCTGGAGTGGACGTACGCGTGATGATTCCATGTAAGCCGGACCATCCAGTCGTTTATCGCGCGACAGAATATTATTCAAGCCAATTATTGAAATCAGGCGTGAAGATTTACGTGTATCAAAAAGGATTCCTTCATGCCAAGACAATGGTCGTCGATGGTGAAATGGCAACCGTTGGGACTTCGAATTTCGATATGAGAAGTTTCCGCTTAAACTTCGAAGTGAATGCCTTTATTTATAACGAACAGTTTGCTAAAAAAGTCGAGGAAGATTTCGCGAATGACTTGAAGAACTGTACCATCGCCAACGAAAAATACTTCGAAAAACAAGACCGCTGGAAGAGATTTAAACAGAAATTTTCTAGGTTGTTTGCACCAATTTTATAGGATACGAGGGCGAACGCTCAGGACTGAATCACTGGACTGATATGACGCAAGGGGCTTGGAACAAGTCGTGCGGGCATATCAGGAAGTGGACGTCAGTCGTGTGAGCCCGAGTTCAACTACATAGGATGTGAGAAATCGCGTTCAGAAATGGAACGTTGGACTCGAACGCCGGAAGGAACGTGAAACGTTCTGCGGACGTTTGAGGAAACGCACGCCATTTCTGCGATTGCGAGCTCAACTACATAGGATGTGAGAAAAGGCGTTCATAGGCGATGACGGTTCGCAGTTTAGCCGAAAGCGGTCTGTAAGACCGTGCGGACTAAACTCGAAAGGCTTGAGCCTATGCCTTTTCGAACTCAACTCCAAAAAATATCAAAAATCACTACAAATAAAATGTACTCACAAGCATTTGTGAGTGCATTTTTTATATTGTCTTAATCGAAAAAGGCCAAATATGGACATGTCCATATTTGGCCTTTTTTGCTTTGATTCGATTCAATTTTAAAAATAAACATTACCATATTTGGTAATTACCATATATGGTAATTGCAGCTTTAATCTAATTCCATGCAAGCAACAATTTGATCCACATTCAAGATATGAGTGATATTAGATCCTTCTTCTAAAAATACAAAGTGGTTATTCATTTGAATAGGGCTCTTAATCATACCGTTCTTCGTAAATGTAATTAAATTCCCAGCGTTATCGTATTTCTCGAAGTGGAGTACGATTGATTTCTTGAAGTAGAAGCTGTGGTGAATTTGTTCAACCACGTCAATTAGTGGCATAACAGTTGGTTTAAAGAACACATCTCTTTCTTCATATTCCTCTTGAGAGACTTGTAGTTTATTGATTAATGGTTTGATAAATGATGTAAATGTTGATTTGCGTTGTTCCATTTTCGATACCCCCGAACATTTGTTTGCATATTTATTATACGAACAAATGTTCCAAAAAGCAATAGAAAAGAAAAAAATTTCTAAAAAAGTTGTGTTTCTTCCTATTTATAAAGTTTGAGTTTGCCCGAGAATATGGGGAATTAACGTTTGAATGAAAGCAAAATAAAGTTTATAATAGTAAAGAAAGCATTTTACTATTCGTGAAAGCGAATGGATTGGAGGTGTCACATGAGTCAAGAGATTCTAAATTCTGTTTTGGCCATTGAGTCTGAAGCAAAAGCGTTGAAGGAAAAATTCGAAGAACAATTATCCCAAACACATGAAGCAACAGATCAACGAGTGAACGAAGCTAAATCGAATATGGAACAATCGTTAGAAATCTACAAAGCTGAGTTGAAAGAAAAAAATCAACAAAAGAAAGTAGAGTTCGAAGCGAAAGTGAAAGAAGATGAATTAGCGGAGATTGCTACTCTAACAGAACGTTTCAATCATCTGAAACAGGATTTAGTTCAGGATACTGTGAAGGAGGTGTTGAAGAGATATGGCGATAGCTAAAATGAGTAAGGTGATGTTGATTGCCCCAACGGACAAACAAAATGACCTATTGGATGCTATTCAAGAATTACAATCTTTAGAAGTAACCTCGCTAGATCAGGCGAAAGAACTATTTACCGAAAATTCCATCGCTTTACAAGAAGTGGATACAGAGGAAATGAACGCTCTTCAACAGAAATTCGAAGGGATTCATGCGGCCATTACTTTTGTGGAAAAAAATCAAAAGCAACCGTCATTAATTCAAAAGTTAAAAACTCCAAAAGAGCAATTCACACTATCTGAATTACAAAAGGAAGTCCAATCATGGGACGCTGATGCATTAGTGGAACATGTAGAGAGTATTCGTACAACTCTTCGTAAGAAAGACGAGAAATTAAAAGAACTTCGTGAGAAAGAGGCGTTACTCCGTAAGTGGAGTGTGCTTGATTTCTATCCGAAAGATATCTTTAAACATCCGTATACGAAAACGAAAATGGGGACGATTCCTCAAGCGACAGATAATGCTTACTTGGAAGGATTAAAACAGAGTGAATTGATTTCTGTTCACGAAGTGTATCATACACGTGAAGAAATCGGATTATTGGTGACATATCCACGAAAAGCACAACAAGCTGCGAAAGAAGAGTTAGCCAAAGCGCACTTTAGTATTGTATGGTACGCATTTGAAGAAGCTCCTTCTGTTGAATTAGAGAAAAATCTAAAAGCGCAACAAGCAGTAGTTGAGGCTAAAAAGAAAGTATTAAATGATTTGCAAGAAGAAAAAGACCTTCTTCGCCAGTTACAGCTTTCTGCGGAAGTGACCTACAATGAATTGCAAAAAGAACAAGCTAAAAATGAATTGGTGAATGGACAACATGTATTCGTACTTCAAGGGTGGATGACTCAAAAAGCAGCAGAGGCTGTTGAAAGTCAACTGAAAGAAAAATTAGGAGAAGGCGAATATGTCTTCTTACCACTAGAGATTGCTGAAGAAGAATACGAAGAAGTGCCAACTGTTTTAGAAAACAATGCCTTCTTACAACCGTTTGAAAATCTAACAGAAATGTATGGATTACCAAAATACGGTGAATTAGACCCAACGCCTTATACAGCACCATTCTATCTTGTCTTCTTCGGGATGATGGCAGCAGACTTAGGGTACGGTGTACTTCTGTGGTTGGGAACATTCATCATGTTGAAGTTCTTCCATTTTGATAAAGGAATGAACCGTAATTTGAAGTTCTTCCACTTATTAAGCTACCCAGTCATGATTTGGGGGATTATATTTGGATCAGCATTCGGTGCGGATTTACCATTCCAGCCGCTATCATTATCTAAAGACTTAATCACGATTATGATTCTATCGATTATCTTCGGGGTTATTCAAATTATGGTCGGATTATCACTAGGGGCTTACTCAAATCTGAAGAAAAAAGCATATACCGATGCCTATACAAGTCATCTTGGATGGTTAGCCATTATTACGGGAATCATTCTTTATGTCTTAGGGTCAATGGTACTCAATATTTCTTGGATTGCGACAATCGGTTCATCGATTGCGATTATCGCAGCTGTTGCGATTGTAGTCGTAACTGTCTTATCAAGTGAGAACAAGTGGGGCGGTTTGGCGAGCAGTCTATATAACTTGTACGGAATTAGTGGATACGTAGCAGACGTCGTGAGTTATACTCGTTTAATGGCGTTAGCTGTATCAGGAGGAAGTATCGCGAGTGCGTTCAATATGTTGGTAGGATTCCTTCCACCAGTTGCACGATTTACAGCAGGTATCTTCTTAATCGTAGCATTACAAGGATTGAATATTTTCCTTTCATTCCTTGGGGCTTATGTTCACGGCTTACGTTTACAGTTCGTTGAATTCTTTGGTAAATTCTACGACGGCGGCGGGCACGCATTAAAACCGTTCAAAACATATGAAAAATACGTTGATATTAAACAACAGAAATCAGAATAAATGGAGGAAATATAATTATGACAAACTGGTTAACATTTTTCGTTGAAAATGGTGGAGGGCAAATCTTTGCCGCTCTAGGGATGGCAATTGCCATTATATTCTCAGGGATTGGATCAGCAAAAGGGGTAGGGATTGCCGGTGAAGCAGCTGCTGCCTTAATTAAAGAACAACCTGAAAAATTCGTTCAAGCATTAATTTTACAACTATTACCTGGTACACAAGGAATCTACGGATTCATCGTTGCCTTCTTCATCATGATTAACATGTCAGCTTCAATGACTTTAGCAGCTGGTTTATACTTATTCATGGCAGCTTACCAATCGCATTCACTGGTTTATTCTCAGGAATTGCTCAAGGTAAAGTAGCAGCAGCAGGTGTACAAATCTTAGCGAAAAAACCTGAAGAATCTACTAAAGGGATTATCTTTGCCGCAATGGTTGAAACTTACGCAATCTTAGGATTACTTGCTTCTATCTTAATTATCATTAACAAAGGTTAAGAGGAGGGGTATTCTTGAAAGATTTAGAGCAACTAAAACAACTTATTCTAGCGGATTTAGAAAAAGAATCAAAGCAGCGAATTGAGGTTGCTACTAAAGAACAAGAAGAACGCATCAATCAAATGAATGCACAATATTCGCAACAAGAAATGGCGAAGAAAACGGCATTAAAACAAGAAGCAAAATCACAATACGAAAAAGAGCAACAGACTATTTTGAACGCAAGTAAAAAAGAAGTCTTGCGCGTCAAACGTGAACTTCTTGAGAGTGTATTTGAGGACGTTCTACAAGTAATGTCAACCTGGAGTGGGGAAACATTACGTCTCTTTATCGAGTCAGCTATTCGCAAATTACCAAAACAACAACAAACAACTCTTACTTTTGGAGAACAAACCGTTTCTCGTTTGAGCGATGAAGATAAACATGCATTAACTTCGCAATTTGCCTTTGTTCACATCGACGCAGCGACTCTTCCAAAAAAAGCAGGATTTGTGTTGAAACAAGAAGGAATCGAATATAACTATTTATTCGATGCATTAATTGAAGATTTAAAAGAAGAATATTCACCTATCTTAGCTAGAAAAGCATTCATTGGGTAAGGAGGGATGGAATGAATGATTTAGCCTATTCAGGAGTGAATACGACCGTTCGTATTCTTGAACAGCAATTACTGTCCAAGGAACAATTGAATGGGATTCTCGTATCTAAATCCTTACAACAAGCATTAGAAGCCTTGCAAAAGACAAGTTATGAGGTAGATGTACAAGAAGTTCTTGAATCAAGACAGTTCGACCCAGTCCTAGATGCCCATTTGAAGCGCAACTATGATGAGGTGTTAGAACTCATTCCGGATGCATCACTCCTTGATGTATTCTCGATTCGTTACACTTACCATAATTTAAAAGTTCTTCTGAAATCGAAGTTCTCAGGAAAAGACTTAAACATTTATGTGTACCGTTAGGACGTTATTCCCTCGACACATTAAATCAATTAGTCGAAACTCAAGATTCTCTCGATGTACCAGACATCATGATTGAAGGGGTTCGTGAAGCGTATGCCGATTTTGAAAACTTTGGTCGCCTCGAAGCAGCCGATGTATTTATGGATCGCTACTATTTCAAACATCTTCGACTCATCGACCGTACGATGAATCAAGAGGCCATCCATCAAATCGTGAATATTATGATTGATATGGAAAACATCACGACATTAATTCGTGCCACAAAGCAAAAACAATCACGCTCATTCTTAATTGGGGTATTGTCTAGCGAAGGTACTGTAGATAAGACGTTATTAATCGACGAAGTGCATGAAAAGGGCACAGAGGCTCTTCTTGACCTTTATCGTCATGTTCCATACTATGACAAGTTTGTTGCGATTTTAGAACAGGAAGAACATCCAGTCTTTGCATTGGAATTATTAAAAGAAGAATTGATTCATCAAATTCTAGAAGAAGCGACTTTTGAACCATTTGGGCCATTGCCAAGTCTAGCGTATATTCATGCGCTTGAGATGGAAGTGAAAAACCTCCGTCTATTACTGGTCGGTGTGGACAATGAGTTTACAGAAGAACAATTAAGAGAAAGGATGCGACCAGTTTATGTCTCATAAAATTGCCGTAGTTGGCGACAAAGATTCCATCCTTCCTTTTAAAATTTTAGGATTTAACGTGTATCCTTGCCACGATGCGCAAACGGCACGAAGGATGATTGATGAACTTAGTGAAGAGGAAGTTGGCATCATTTATGTAACGGAAGCAATCGCAAGTCAGATTCCGGAAACGATTCGTCGTTATGATGCGGAAATTTCACCAGCCATCATTCTCATTCCGAACCATAAAGGGTCTTTAGGAATTGGAAAATCAAGAATTCAAGAAAATGTTGAAAAAGCGGTTGGACAAACATCTTATAACCAACCAATACACGAAACTAAGGGAGGTACCTCAGTGAAGATCGGAAGAATCGTAAAAGTATCAGGTCCTCTTGTGACTGCTGAAGGAATGGAAGATGCGAATATTCAAGATATTTGTCGTGTAGGTCATTTAGGCCTTATCGGTGAAATCATCGAAATGCGTAAAGATATTGCATCCATTCAAGTATATGAAGAAACTTCAGGAATTGGACCAGGAGAACCCGTCGAAACAACAGGGGAAGCATTATCTGTTGAATTGGCACCAGGGATTGTATCTCAAATGTTTGATGGGATTCAACGTCCCCCTCAATAAATTTAAAGAAGTATCACAAAGTGACTTCTTAGTCCGCGGAACAAACGTGGATGCACTTGACCGTGAAAAAGAGTGGGAATTCATTCCTACTGCATCAGTTGGTCAAGAAGTCGAAGCCGGAGACATTATTGGTTATGTACAAGAAACAAAAGTTGTACAACATAAAATCATGGTGCCTTACGGTGTTAAAGGTAAATTAGTAAAAGTGGAAGCTGGAAACTTCAAAATTGAAGATACAGTGTACCAAGTCGAAACAGAATCAGGCGTACGTGATTTCAACTTAATTCAACGTTGGCCAGTACGTCGTGGTCGTCCATATAAAGTAAAGAAAAACACTGAAGTTCCAATGTTAACAGGACAACGTGTTATCGATACTTTCTTCCCAGTAACAAAAGGGGGAGCAGCAGCTGTACCAGGACCATTCGGAGCTGGTAAAACAGTGGTGCAACACCAAATTGCAAATGGGCTGACGTGGATATCGTAGTGTACGTAGGTTGTGGTGAACGTGGAAACGAAATGACAGACGTATTGAACGAATTCCCTGAATTGATTGACCCAGCAACTGGCGAATCGATCATGGAACGTACGATCTTAATCGCAAACACTTCTAACATGCCAGTAGCGGCTCGTGAAGCGTCTATTTATACAGGAATCACGATTGCGGAATATTTCCGTGATATGGGATATAACGTAGCTATCATGGCTGACTCAACATCACGTTGGGCAGAAGCGCTTCGTGAAATGTCTGGACGTCTAGAAGAAATGCCAGGGGACGAAGGGTACCCAGCTTACTTAGGAAGCCGTATCGCAGAATACTACGAACGTGCAGGACGTGTTGAAACATTAGGAAGCGAAGGTCGTGAAGGGACTATTACAGCCATCGGTGCCGTATCACCTCCAGGGGGAGATACATCCGAACCAGTAACACAAAATACATTACGTGTAGCCAAAGTATTCTGGGGATTAGATGCAACATTGGCGCAAAAACGTCACTTCCCATCTATGAACTGGTTAACTTCTTACTCACTGTATGACCCAGAAGTTGGTAAATACATGGATGAGAATGTACATTCGAACTGGTCTGAATTTGTTCAACATGCAATGAACACATTACAAGAAGAAGCAAGCTTAGAAGAAATCGTTCGTTTAGTAGGTCTTGAATCATTATCTGAACGTGACCGTCTAACTATGATGACTGCTAAAATGCTTCGTGAAGACTTCTTACAACAAAATGCGTTTGACGATGTCGATACATTCTCATCTCGTGAGAAACAATATCGCATGTTAGAGCTCATCTTGACATTTGAAAAAGAAGCGCGTCGTGCGATGAAACTTGGTTCATACTATGCTGAAATCATCGACGGAACAGAAGATGTGCGTGACCGTATCGCACGTTCAAAATATATTCCAGAATCTGAGATTGCTCGTTTCGATGAAATCAGAGAGCAAATTAAAACAGATATCGAAAAAACAATTCAACATGGAGGGATGACACATGCTTAAAGAGTATCGTACGATTAGTGAAGTTGTTGGCCCTTTAATGATGGTTGAACAAGTCGAAGGCGTTAAATATGATGAGTTGGTTGAAATCCAATTACAAAATGGTGAATTACGTCATGGACAAGTACTAGAAGTAAACGAAGATAAAGCAATGGTTCAGATTTTCGAAGGACCAAGCGGAATCAACATTCGTGATACAAAAGTACGTTTCCGTGGTAAACCATTATCATTAAACGTATCAGAAGACATGATTGGTCGTATTTTCGATGGGATGGGGAACGTTATGGATAACGGTCCAGAAATCCTTCCAGAAGCGACTTTAGACGTAAACGGACAAGCGATTAACCCAGTTTCTCGTGACTATCCGGATGAATTTATCCAAACAGGGATTTCTGCGATTGACCACTTGAACACTCTTGTTCGTGGACAAAAATTACCGGTATTCTCTGGCTCAGGGCTTCCTCACAAAGAGTTAGCGGCCCAAATCGCGCGTCAAGCGACTGTATTAAACAGTGACGAAAAATTCGCAGTAGTATTTGCTGCAATGGGGATTACCTTCGACGAAGCGGAATACTTCATGGAAGACTTCCGTAAGACAGGGGCGATTGACCGTTCAGTGATGTTCCTAAACTTAGCGAGCGACCCAGCGATTGAACGTATTGCGACTCCAAAAATCGCATTGACAACAGCTGAGTATTTAGCATTTGAAAAAGGAATGCACGTACTTGTTATCATGACAGACATGACAAACTACTGTGAAGCGCTTCGTGAAATTTCAGCGGCTCGTCGTGAAGTTCCAGGACGTCGTGGATATCCAGGTTACTTATATACAAACCTTTCAACAATTTACGAACGTGCAGGACGTATCGTTGGCAAACCAGGATCTGTAACTCAAATTCCAATCCTTTCAATGCCTGAAGATGATATTACTCACCCAATCCCTGACTTAACAGGATATATTACAGAAGGACAAATTATTTTGGACCGTGCTCTTGATAAACAAGGGATTCAACCTCCAATTAACGTATTGCCTTCATTATCTCGTCTAAAAGATAAAGGGTCAGGTGAAGGAAAGACTCGTAAGGACCATGCACCAACGATGAACCAATTATTCGCGGCTTATGCTACTGGTAAACAAGCTAAAGAACTTGCGGTTGTATTAGGGGAATCTGCATTATCGAAAACAGATAAGAAATATGTAGAGTTCACAGAACGTTTTGAACGTGAGTATGTTGGACAAGGTTTCTATACGAACCGTTCTATCCAAGAAACATTAGACCTTGGATGGGAACTCTTATCAATCCTTCCACGTACGGAATTGAACGTATTAAGGATGAGTTATTAGATGAATACCTTCCGGAAGGGGAGTGATTCATTTGACACGATTGAATGTCAAACCAACCCGTATGGAGTTGACGAAATTAAAGCATCGTCTTGTCGTGTCAAAAAGGGGGCATAAACTCCTAAAGGATAAACAAGATGAGTTAATGCGTCAGTTCATCGAATTAATTCGTAAAAACAATGCGTTGCGTGAGGCGGTTGAAGGTCGTCTTGTGGCAGGGATGAAGAGCTTCGTTCTGGCTAAAGCAACGTTGGAAGAAGCGTTTATCGAAGAGCTTGTGGCGATTCCACCACAAAGCGTATCCTTGGATCTTCAAGAAAAGAACATTATGAGTGTTTACGTTCCAGAAATGCATTTCACTGTGAAGGATGAAACAGAGGAAAGTGACTTTAAATATGGTTACTTAAACTCCAACAGTGAGATTGATGATTCTGTAGAACAAATCTCAAATGTATTAAATGAATTGCTAGAATTGACGGAGATTGAAAAAACTTGTCAACTGCTAGCAGATGAAATTGAGAAAACAAGACGTCGTGTAAACGCCCTTGAATATCGATTGATTCCACAATTAGAAGAAACGATTTACTTTATCGAAATGAAGCTGGAAGAAAACGAGAGAGCAAGTATCACTCGTATTATGAAAGTGAAAGATATGGGACAAAAATAACGAAAAGAGGACTCCTAGCAATGGTTGCTAGGAGCCTTTTTGATTTAATTTTGTTAATTCCTTGAAGAAATTATGAAAGCGTTTTAAATATAGCAAAATAGTACTAGTAAAGAGCAAAAAAGTCTAAGTCGACTTATCTGTGAAGTGCTAAAATTAATTATGGAAACGTTTTTATAATATTAAGGAGGGGTATTATGTATAATCGTCAAAATATGGAGAAGAGACAGCGCTTCTCTATTAGAAAGCTCACTGTTGGTACATGTTCAGTTATCATCGGGGCTTTCTTTTTTGGCACACTTCAACCAGTTTCTGCAACTGAAGCTGCTGCAACAGAGGTAGTAGCGACGGCCGTAGAAAACACGCCGGCTAGTGAGGCAGCCACTGCTGAAGAGAAACCAGCAGTAGAATCTGGTGCTGACGCAACTGAAGTAGCGCCAAAAGAAGAAAAAGAAGCAGTTTCTAGTGAAGCTGCAAACACGGAGGCAACTGATAAAGTAGAAGAAAAAGCTACTGAAGCAGCAACCGAAAAAGAAGAGGCTAAACCAGCTGAAGCTAAACCAGCTGAAGCTAAACCAGCTGAAGCTAAACCAGCTGAGGAAAAACCAGCAGAAGCAGCAACAGGTGAAACTCGTGAAGCAACAGCCGAAGTGAAAAAAGAGTGGGACTCAGTAAGCCGTGTGAAAGGGAATGTTGAAGTCGTTGAAGAAGGCGGAGTACGCTACAACAAATTAACTTCAACAACAGCTAACGACAATGGAGCAAACGAAGCTTTATTCGAAAAAGCTGGATTACAAGCGGATGCGGAAGGAAATGTAAGCGTTGACTTAACGTTCAAAGCAAATTCAGCTCCTGCAGAAACTCGCTTTGGGGTATATCTAAAATATAAAGATAATGACAACAATATCTTTGTTGGGTATGACAAGGGCGGTTGGTTCTGGCAATATAAAGGACCAAATGTAAACACTTGGTATAGTAAGACTCGTGTAGAAGCACCTAATATTGGTGAAGAAAATCATCTATCTATCGTTTACAAGAAAGATGGTCAATTAAACGCTACAAATAATGGACAAGCTTTATTTAGTACAGAAGTCGTTCCAGAAGCTGTCAAGAACGCTTTAGCTGATGTTAATAAAGTTTACCTTAAAGCGGGATCATATTATAAAGAATTAACATCTGTATCGATCAAAGCGGATAACCAAGAAAACATTAAGCCAGAAGAAGAAACTCCTGCTGTAGATGATGGTTTCCGTCGTAATGATCAAGATGTTCATTACGAAACTTTACAATCTGAACAATTAAAAGCAATCATCGACACGGCGTTTCCACGTGTTAAAGAATATGAATTAGATGGAAAAACGTTAACAGGTCAAGTTCAAAAATTAGATAAAATGTCAATCAACGGTGTGTTAGTCACTCCAGAAGTTCAATACCGTAAAATTGATGACACTACTGCAGAATATGTAATGACAGTGAGAAACGATGATGAATTCATCAACGCTGAAATCACTGTGAAATTACAATTAGTCGGCAACGAAATGCATTTCGATGTGACAAAAGTAGTGAACAAAAACAATGTTGAAATGGGTAAACCAATCGACAATGTTCGCAAATTAATCCAAACAATTGAATTCCCAGGAAACACACTTGTTTCTGTTGGTTCTAATAAACAAAATGCGAAATTCGACGGGGCTCAAATGTCTACAAACACACATAGAGCAGAGACTATCATTTAGACTTGAAGACAGGCAAGATGAATGATTACGCATATGGCTTCATGTATGGATTTGTTTCTTCAAATGAATTAGCAGCATCCGTTTGGAGTAACTCGCAATTTACTTACCAAGGAAATGACTTTGCACGTATAACTACTGCACTACAAAGAGTTGATGGAGTCAACTACATTGGTATCCAAAGCTCACCTTACTGGTACCAACGTGCTTATAAGAACTTAGTATTCCCTGAATACACATTAGACTTACCAAGTTCTAAAGTAGTTATTACAAAAGACTTAAACAAAGATAATGTTGTGGACTGGCAAGATGGTGCGATTGCATATCGTAATATCATGAATAATCCAAAAGGAGCAGAATCTGTTCCAGATTTAGTAGCGTATCGTATTGCGATGAACTTCGCATCTCAAGCACAAAACCCATTCTTAATGACATTAGATGGTATTAAGAAGATTAACTTACACACGGATGGTTTAGGCCAATCAATCCTACTTAAAGGGTATGGTAGTGAAGGTCACGACTCAGGTCACTTAAACTATGCAGATATCGGTAAGAGAATCGGTGGCGTTGAAGACTTCAAGAAATTATTAGCTAGAGCGAAAGAATACGGTGCTAAAATCGGTATTCACGTAAATGCTTCTGAAACATATCCTGAATCTAAATACTTCAGCGAAGCAATCTTACGTAAAAACTCTGACGGAACATATATGTACGGTTGGAACTGGTTAGACCAAGGTATCAACATCGATGCAGAATATGACTTATCACATGGACGTTTAGCTCGTTGGAAAGAATTAAGAGAAAAACTTGGCGGCGACTTAGACTTCATCTATGTGGACGTTTGGGGTAACGGACAATCAGGAGATAACACTGCTTGGCCAACTCACGTACTTGCTAAAGAATTAAACGCTCAAGGATGGCGTATGGCCATTGAGTGGGGCTTCGGTGCGGAATATGACTCAACATTCCAACACTGGGCAGCTGACTTAACTTACGGTGGATATACACTGAAAGGGATTAACTCAAATATCACTCGATTCATCCGTAACCACCAAAAAGACTCATGGGTGGGTGACTATCCAAGTTACGGCGGTGCAGCGAACTATCCATTACTTGGTGGATATAACATGAAAGACTTCGAAGGATGGCAAGGTCGAAGCGATTACGAAGGATATATTCGTAACCTCTTCGAAAACAACATTATGACGAAGTACTTCCAACACTACAAAGTATCTAAATGGGTAAATGGTAACCCAGTTGCAATGAGCGACAATGGTCAAAACTACAAGTGGACTCCAGAAATGGAAGTTGATTTAACAAATGACAATGGGGACGAAGTAAAAATTGTTCGTCAATCAAACGACCCTAACAGCCCAGACTACCGCAAACGTGTCACAACATTAAACGGCCGTGTTATTGAAAATGGCGGAAGCTACTTAGTACCATGGAACTGGGATGAAAATGGTAAAGCTTTAACAGGCGACAAAGAAAAGATGTACTTCTTCACAAATACTGCTGGAACAACTGAATGGACACTTCCAGAAGATTGGACTGGAGATAAAGTATACCTTTACCGTCTAACAGACCAAGGTAAGAAAGATGTTGTAGAATTAACAGTCGGCGCAGACCGTAAGATTCAAATTACGGGAGATGCGTACCAACCATATGTACTTTACAAAGCTCCTCAAGGCAAGAAGACAATGGTATGGAGTGAAGGACTACACATCTATGACCAAGGTTTCAACAGCGGAACATTAGATCATTGGGAAAAAACGGGTGACAGCGCACATGCTGAAATCGTGAAATCTCAAGGGGCTAACGAAATGTTACGTATTCAAGGAAACACTGAACGTGTGACATTGAAACAACGCTTAACAGATTTGAAACCAAATACTAGATACGCTGTTTATGTAGGTGTAGATAACCGAAGCGATGCACGTGCAGATATCACAATCCGCGTAGGCGACAAAGTAATTTCTAACTACACAAACAAATCAATTGCGAAGAACTATGTACAAGCACATGCGCATAACACACTTAAGAAGAATGCGACAGTGGATAATACAAGTTACTTCCAAAACATGTATGTATACTTCACAACAGGCGAAGATGTTTCTAACGTGACATTAGAACTTGGACGTGATGCAGATGAAGCAGCAACTTACTTCGATGAAATTCGTGTGTTTGAAAACCAATCTGTCATGTACAACGAAAAACACGACACAGCAAATGGTAAATTCAAACAAGACTTTGAAGAAGTGCCTCAAGGTATCTTCCCATTCGTAGTAGGGGATGTTGAAGGCGTACAAGATAACCGTACTCACTTATCTGAAAAACATGAACCATACACTCAACGTGGCTGGAACGGTAAGAAAGTTAACGACGTTATCGAAGGCAACTGGTCATTGAAGACAAACGGTTTATCAGGATATGACAAACTTGTTTACCAAACAATTCCACAAAACTTCCGCTTCGAAGAAGGTAAGACTTATAAAGTAACCTTCGATTATGAAGCAGGTTCAAATGGAGCATACTCATTCGTTATCGGTAATGGCGAAAACTCTCGTCGTAGTAAATTAACGAAATACGACTTAGAAAACACTTGGGAAAATTCATCAACACCTAAGAAAGTAAGCTTCTATGTCACTGGTGAAAAAGGTGGAAATACTTGGATTGGTATTTACTCAAATGCGCGTGGTGCGGATACAAAAGGGGATTCAAACAATAACGAAATCAACTTCAAAGGCTATAAAGACTTCATGTTAGATAACCTTGAAATTGAAGAAATCAAGTTAACAGGTAAGATGCTTGTGGATGAAGCGTTCGAAAAGAATACTCCAATTGTAAATGGCAACTACAAACAAGATTCATTAAATGCATATAAAGACGCTGTAGCAGCTTTATTAGAAGCCGATGAAAATATTAGTGTCGATAATGCAAAAGCACTCATAGAACGTGTTAACGAAGCTAAAGAAGCACTTAAAGTGAAACGTGCTGCTCCAGATTGGGATGATATCTATGATGTTACGGCTCCGAAAGAAGATGGAGAAGACGGATGGTATGCATTTGATGGTAACACAAACTCATTATGGCATACACCTTATGGAGCGGACAGCTTAGGCCAACCATTAACGGTTACCTTCACTAACCCAATGGAATCAACTCGCTTTGAATATGTTCCTCGTCCTTCAGGACCAAACGGACGTGTCATGAGCGGTAGCTTAACAGTATTTGATGAAAATGACCAAGCACATCACTTCAACTTTACTGGTTGGGCAAATAATGCTAAGACTAAAGTAATTAACTTCGATTCTCCTATCAAAGTTAAGAAAGCAGTCTTTACTGCTAACGAAACTTATGGGGACCCAGGACATATTTCAGCAGCGGAACTACGCTTCGTTCTTCCTGTCGAAGAGGATAAACCATTAGACGAAGCAGCATACAATGCTGAAGTAGAACGTGTTCGTAAGATTGACCGTCAAGATGCTAAAGAATACTTAGCAGCGGTTGAAGCATACAAGAATGGTCTTTCAGAAAGCAACTTATTAACACCAAATGCGATTGCTAAATTGGTTGAAGGATTGAAAGAAATTAAGGAAACTGTGGATCCAACTCCGAACCCAGAGCCAACTCCAAATCCAGAGCCAACTCCGAACCCAGAGCCAACTCCGAACCCAGAGCCAACTCCAAATCCAGAGCCAACTCCGAACCCAGAGCCAACTCCAAATCCAGAGCCAACTCCGAACCCAGAGCCAACTCCGAACCCAGAGCCAACTCCAGATCCAGAGAAACCAACTCCAGATCCAGAGAAACCAACTCCAGATCCAGAGAAACCAACTCCAGATCCAGAGAAACCAACTCCAGATCCAGAGAAACCAACTCCAGATCCAGAGAAACCAACTCCAGATCCAGAGAAACCAACTCCAGATCCAGAGAAACCAACTCCAGATCCAGAGAAACCAACTCCAGATCCAGAGAAACCAACTCCAGATCCAGAGAAACCAACTCCAGATCCAGAGAAACCAACTCCAGATCCAGAGAAGCCAACTCCAGATCCAGAGAAACCAACTCCAGATCCAGAGAAGCCAACTCCAGATCCAGAAAAACCAACACCAGACCAACCAGCTGTAGAATTACCTCTATACGAAACAGATGGTGTGAAGGTAACGGTTGATAAGGAAAAAGGTATCGCGAGATTTGAAGACGAAAACGGAGATACTCCAGTAGTCGTTGAAGTACCTACTAAACTTCTTGATAAGAACATCAAGATGCTTAAAGTTGAAAAGGTGAACGAAACAATTAAAGGTCTTGAAGGAAAAGAATATCAAGGTTATGAAATTACTTTCGTTGACAAAGATGGTAAAGCAGTTCGTGTTGAAGGGGATGCGAAAGTAACATTCCCAGTTGATAAAGAAGTAGATGGTGCATACTTCGTATCAAGCGATACAAAAGAAGTGAAAGAAAAAGTTGAATTCTCTAACGGAGAAAACAAAGTCGTTACACTTAACGTTAAACACTTCAGTTTATACGCAGTTACATTCAAAGTTGTTGCTAGTGAAACACCAGTAACTCCAACAACACCTGCAACACCAACAACACCTGCAACTCCAGCAGCACCTACTACACAAGTAGCAGCAGCTCCAAGTGCAGCCCAAGGAGAAAATAAACCAGCTCCAGCGCCTGCAGCAGGTGAAGCAAAAGAAACATTACCAAATACAGGGGTAGAAGATGTAACTCCAGGAATCATTGGAGGAATTCTTGCAGCTCTTGGTGGATTAGGCCTAGCCATTCCTAAAAAAGGTAAAAGAGACTAGGAATGAACGAAAATATCGAATGCATTGGACACTCCTAACCGGTCCGAAACATTTGAAAAAGTAGTCTGCCCTCAAACCGGTTCACAATGTGAGCCGGTTTTCTCTTTTTGTAGATGGAAAATCTTGCAAAATCGTTTCAAATAGCGTAAAATTTATCTATTCGATGAAGAGAACAACTTGTGTAAATACACTTTTAGAGAGCCGATTATTGGTGGAAGATTGGCAGTCCCTGTTTATAGCAAGAATCATCTCTTAGAAACTTTTCTGAAATACACGTTAGATTAAGAAGAGTCGCTTAAATGGCGTTAACAATTTACCAAGGCAAACATAATATTTGTTTGTAAATTTGGGTGGTACCGCGGATATGATTTCGCCCCTGCAACTTGGCAGGGGCTTTTTTTATGCTCAGTGGTCAAAAGATGAAAAAAACAGTCAAACAAAGGAGGAAATTCAATGAAGATGAAGGAAACATTGCAAATTGGGAAAACAGAATTCCCAATGCGTGGGAACTTACCAACAAAAGAAGTGGATTACCAAAAAGAATGGGAAGAAGCAGACGTTTATGGACAACGTCAGAAAAAGAATGAAGGAAAACCAACATTCGTGCTTCACGATGGCCCGCCATATGCCAATGGTGCGGTTCACATGGGACATGCCTTAAACAAAATTTCTAAGGACTTTATTGTTCGTAGTAAATCAATGAGCGGATTCCGTGCACCATTCGTACCAGGATGGGATACACACGGACTTCCAATCGAACAAGCTTTAGCAAACGCTGAAGGGGTTGACCGTAAGAAATTATCAATCGCTGAATTCCGTAAATTATGTGCGGAATACGCATTACGTCAAGTGGACAACCAACGTGCTGAATTCAAGCGATTAGGGGTTACAGGTACATGGGATAAACCATACTTAACACTTCAACCAGAATTCGAAGCAGAACAAATTCGTGTATTCGGTAAAATGGCTGAAAATGGCTATATTTACAAAGGATTAAAACCAATTTACTGGTCTCCATCAAGTGAATCTTCACTTGCCGAAGCTGAAATTGAATATAAAGACGTAGAAAGCCCATCAATCTATGTGGCGTTCAAAGTCAAAGACGGAAAAGGTGTTGTATCAGATGATGCGTCATTCGTTATTTGGACAACAACTCCTTGGACACTTCCAGCAAACTTAGGGATCTTCGTACACCCTGACTATGAATATGCAGAAGTGAAAACAGACAAAGGTACTTTTGTGGTAGCCAAAGAATTAGTGAACTCACTTGCTGAAACTCTTGGTTGGGAATCAGTGGAAGTAGTAAAAGAATTCCGTGGAACTGAATTGGAATATGCAACAGCATGGCATCCATTCTACGAACGTGAATCACTAGTGATGTTAGGGGACTACGTAACGCTTGATGCCGGTACTGGTTTAGTTCACTCAGCTCCTGGACACGGGGAAGACGACTTCTACTATTCACGTAAATACAACTTAGATGTATTATCACCAGTGGATAATCAAGGTCATTACACTGCAGAAGCTCCTGGTTTTGAAGGAATGTTCTATGCTAAAGCAAACAAAGTGATTACAGACATGTTAGCTGAAAATGGTTCATTACTAAAATTAAGCTATTTCGTGCATAGTTACCCACATGACTGGAGAACGAAGAAACCAGTAATCTTCCGTGCAACTCCACAATGGTTTGCGTCAATCGATGCTTTCCGTCAAGATATTTTAGATGTAATCGAAAATGATGTGAAATGGTACCACCCATCAGGTCAAGTACGTATTTACAACATGGTTCGTGACCGTGGTGACTGGGTTATCTCTCGTCAACGTGTATGGGGTGTTCCACTTCCTGTATTCTACGCTGAAAACGGAGAACCAATCATCACTCCAGAAACAACAGAACACGTTGCTAAATTAGTCGAAGAATTCGGTTCTGACGTATGGTTCGAACGCGAAGCAAAAGATTTATTACCAGAAGGATTTACACATCCAAGCAGTCCAAATGGTACATTTACAAAAGAAATGGACATCATGGACGTATGGTTCGACTCAGGTAGCTCACACGCTGGTGTATTAAGCATTCGCCCAGAATTAACATTCCCAGCTGATTTATACTTAGAAGGATCAGACCAGTACCGTGGATGGTTCAACTCAAGTTTAACAACAAGTGTAGCGGTTCATAAACAAGCGCCTTATAAAGCAGTTCTTTCTCAAGGGTTCGTAATGGACGGGGAAGGCAAGAAGATGAGTAAATCTCTAGGAAATGTCATCTCACCTGCAAAAGAAATGCAAACAAAAGGGGCAGACATTATCCGTCTATGGGTATCATCTGTGGACTACGAATCAGACGTACGTATCAGTACTGAAATCTTAAACCAAGTATCTGAAGCATACCGTAAGATCCGTAACACAATGCGCTTTATGTTAGCCAACACGACAGACTTCGAACCATCTAAACATGCCGTAGCGTTTAAAGACCTACGTAGTGTGGACCAATACATGATGATTCGTTTCAACGATATCGTGAAGACAATTGAAGAAGCGTATGAAAACTACGAATTCTCAACAATTTACCAAACAGTGATGAACTTCTGTACCGTTGATTTATCACAATTCTACTTAGACTTGCAAAAGACGTTGTGTATATCGAACATGAAGATAACTACGAACGTCGTGCAATGCAAACAGTTATCTACGATATCTTAGTGAAATTAACGAAATTACTAAGCCCAATCTTAGTTCATACAAGTGAAGAAGTTTGGAAATACTTGAAAGAAGAAGAAGCTTATGTTCAATTAGCTGAATTCCCAGCAGTAGAAAACTACGAAAATACAGAAGAAGTATTAGCACAATGGGCTGAATTCTTCAAAGTTCGTAACACTGCACTGAAAGCTTTAGAAGAAGCTCGTAACGAGAAATTAATCGGTAAGAACTTCGAAGCCAAAGTAACGCTTTACCCATCTAATGAAGTACGTGCTTTATTAGACAGCTTAAACACAAATGTCGCTCAATTATTCATCGTAAGTGAATTAGAAGTGGCTCAAGAAGGAGTTGAAGCTCCAGCCAATGCGGTTGAAGGCGAAGGCGTGAAAGTGGTCGTTGAACATGCTAAAGGTGAAACATGTGAACGTTGCCGTGCTGTGAAGATTGAAGTAGGAACATTAGAAGATGCTCCAACTTTATGTAATCGTTGTGCAGCAATTGTGCGCGAACACTTCCCAGAAGCGCTTGTTCCAGAAGCAGAATAATAAAATTTTAACTGAGTCGGAGAAATTCGGCTCAGTTTTTTTCAAAATGTGTTCAAAAAGTGGACATCCTGAAGGAGTGAATTAGACTAATTCTAGTTAACTCCTTTTTTTAGCGTTCTATCAATGTTTTTGCCACTCAAAAGGGAGGATATTTGTAAATAGAAGGAAATTTTGCTCTCCATATTTTCTTTATAATTAAATCGAAATCATACTTATTTAGCAATTTAACTATACTTTTAATAGATTAATTTCATAAGTCTGTCAGGAAATGTTCTTACCCAGTTTAGATAATGTCTAATGTAGGAAAGGGATTACAGGAATCTCTTCCTAAAATAAAAGAAGAAATAGGAGAACAATTATGCAAAAAGTACGTAATAGACAAAAAGGTATGATTGCAGGAGCAAGAGTGTTAGGAGCAAGCCTTATCTTAAGCACAAGCCTGTTAGCGCCAATCGCAACAGTCTATGCTGAAACAGGTGAAGGAAGAGTTCCTAATGTCACACTGCCAAATGGGGTTCCGACAAACTATGACTTAACATGGTTTGATGAGTTTGACGGGGACAAACTCGACAGAACGAATGGGATTATTCTCTTTCAAGTTTCGATCCTAAAGCAAGAACGCAAATGCATTTCACAGACGACCCAGCAAATGTATCTTTAAAAGATGGAATTCTTCATTTAACGGCACTCTATACGCCGAAGCAATGGAAGTGGAATGACCAAACAAAAAAACATGAATGGGTAGACCGTGAGAATACTTATGTAGACTCAAAGACAAAACAAACGATTACTTATAAAGCTCCATTTACTTCTGGAGCGATTCAAACGCGTGACCGACACGGGAAAGTCCTTACGGAATTTGTAGGTGACTTCTATGCCGAATCACGTATCAAATTACCATTTAGTGAATCCTCATGGGCTTCCTTCTGGATGACTGGTACAAAAGGCGGAGGCTCTCCTACAAGTGGGGAGATTGATGTTTTCGAGTCTAAAGGGTATGACCCAAAATTCATTCAAGCCAATATCCATACAGCACCGACACCTGAGCCTGGCAAGGAAAAGTATAGCGATCAATATCAAAAAAAACTCCCTAATAATGGAGATACGCAAACAGCTTTTCACACATACGGTGTATTAAAAGAAGGCGATAAAATTACTTTCTTCTATGATGGACAAGCACTTTATACCGTCAAATATAGTGAGATTAAGAAAAATGAAGCATTTGTCAATCCAGAAAATGGATTTATTTTACGATTAACGCATATCGTAGGTGGTTCATTTGTGAAGGACTTTGGAAAAAACGCTACCCGTAACTATACGGATGCGATTCCTTACAAAGATAGCTATAAGGATGGCAGTCGTTCAGACATGCAAATCGATTATGTTCGCGTATGGCAACCAAGTGCTAAACCTGTAACGACAGAAGCGCCAACGACAACAACAACAACTACAACGGTTGCGCCAACAACAACGACTACGACAACTGTTGCTCCGACTACGACAACAACGACGACAGAGGCACCAACGACAACGGAAGCTCCGGCAACAACAGAGGCACCTACAACTACAGTAGCGCCTACGACAACGGAAGCTCCGACAACAACAGAGGCACCTACAACTACAGTAGCGCCTACGACAACGGAAGCAACTACAACGACAGAAGCACCTACAACTACAGTAGCAACTACCACAACTGAAGCGCCAACTACAACAGTAGCGACAACAGAAGCTCCAGTAGTGACAACATCTGCTCCTGTAGTAACAGAGGCGCCAGTTGTAACGACATCAGCACCAGTAGTAACAGAAGCACCAGTTGTAACTACATCAGCACCAGTAGTAACAGAAGCTCCAGTAGTGACAACCTCAGCACCAGTAGTAACAGAAGCTCCAGTTGTAACGACCTCAGCTCCAGTTGCAACAGAGGCACCAGTAGTAACAACATCTGCTCCAGTGGCAACAGAGGCTCCAGTAGTAACAACCTTAGCTCCAGTGGCAACAGAAGCACCAGTAGTGACAACATCAGCCCCTGTAGTAACAGAAGCCCCAGTAGTAACGACCTCAGCTCCAGTGGCAACAGAAGCTCCGGTAGTGACAACATCAGCCCCTGTAGTAACAGAGGCTCCAGTAGTAACAACATCTGCCCCTGTAGCAACAGAGGCACCAGTAGTAACAACATCTGCCCCTGTAGCAACAGAGGCACCAGTAGTGACAACCTCAGCTCCAGTGGTAACAGAAGCACCCGTAGTGACAACAGTTGCACCTACAACAACTACTACGACAACTGAGGCTCCAACTACAACTACAGCTACAACTGTGACAGAGGAGCCAACAACTACAACAGTAGCTACAACAGAACTACCAACACCAACTCCTGAGGCAGAAGTTTCAGAAACGGTAGCAACAAGTGAAGCTCCTGCGCCAGTAGCTGTTTTAACAAATGCCGTTGAAGACAAAGTTGTAACAGCAGAAACAAATACCGAAGCAACTGAGTCACGTGTGTTAGCAACACCTCTTGCTGCTAAAGCAGAACAAGCAGCAGACAAAGAAGCAAAAGATGCAAAAGATCCATCTTCAGCGTCCGTTGCACAAGCAGCGCCAGCAGGAGAAGACGAATTACCAAATACAGGTACTTCAATGGGAACTTTATATCTGATTCTTTCAGCAGTATTCTTAACAGGTGGCGCATTCGTATTTGCTAAAAGCAAAAAATAAAACAGTTCAATAAACCAAGAAGGAATTAGACAGTGAAGGCTGTTTAATTCCTTTTTTTGTGGTTTTATTTTCAGTCTCAAGTCCCAGAGAAATCGGCCTTTAGTACCATGCCCCAAAATTAGGGGATGATACAATAAGTCTATAAGGAGGGAGTACCATGAAACAGTGGAATAGACTTCTCAAACTAGGGTTGTTTGTATTCATAACGCGTTACTTTATGAGTCATATTTACGGTTCTTCCGTAAGGCTGTTATTTTCACTTCTCGTACTAGCAGGTATCTTTTTCTTCATGCTATTTCCAGAAGAAATGGAAGTGAAATCGGTCTTTAGCAAAACAAAGAAGCCGTTAGATAAAACCTCTAGTAAGGTGCAAGAACGATATGAACAATCAGGATTATCCAAACAAGATATCGACTATTTTAGACAAAAAATGGCAGTGGTGAAGACGCAAATTGAGGAAATTGATGAAACGATTCAAAGTTATACCAAACTACGAATTATTAGTAATCGATACAATACGACTCAAACGATGAAGGAGTATTTCAAATCTCTCGTCAAACACCCTGAAAAGCTTCCAGATGCGAACTTGTTCGTTCATACTTGTGTACCGTCGTTAAATGAAATGACGAAAGCGTACAAAGAATTGAGTGAGCAACCTGTAAAAGGAAGCGAAACGTATCAAACACTACAAGAATTAGGAGAAAAAATCGATCTCGTCTGTGCGACGCTGGAAGAGGATTACTTACATTTCCAAGAAGACAGAATAAAAAAGTCAGAAGCAGAGATGGATTACGTAAACCGTACGATAAAGGAGTAGAGAACAATGACTGAAGAAAAATCAATGGTGGATGCACTGATTCAAAACCCATTTGGAGAAGACGTTGTAAAAAATACGACGTTGCAAGATGTGTCGAGTGACTTCCCGCAAGAACAAGTAGATGCCAAACGTGCGCTAGTAGATACTTTGCCAGAAAAACAGCAAGAACAAGCCCGCGCACTTGCAAAACAAATTGACGAAAAGAATATGCAGGCCATCATTAGTTATGGGGCCGGCGCGCAAAAGCAGCTCGGTGAATTCTCACATTCGATGCTGGCTCATGTGCAAAATAAAGATACAGGTGAAATCGGTGATACGCTCAATGAATTGATGATGCGACTTAACGAAACAGATCCAAACGACCTTGTAGCACAAGACTCGAATATCTTCCGCAAAATCTTTGGACGCGTGAAGAAGTCGATTTACGAAATGCAATCGAAATATCAAGAAGTGGGCTCACAAGTCGATAAGATTGCCGTAAGATTAGACCTCGAAAAGAATGGCTTGTTAAACGATAACTTGTCACTCGAACAACTGTACCAACGCAATAAGGAATTCTTCGAGGCGTTAAGTATTTATATCGCTGCCGGGGAATTGAAGATTGAAGAGTTGCAACAAAAACTTATCCCTGAAGCGATGCAAAAGGCGCAAGAGTCAGGAGACCAAATGGATGTGCAAGTGGTCAACGACTTACATCAATTCCTGGACCGTCTTGAAAAGAGAAACCACGACTTGAAATTAACGCGTCAAATGACGATTCAACAAGCGCCACAAATTCGTTTGATTCAAAATACGAATCAAACATTGGCGGAAAAAATTCAATCTTCCATTACGACAACGATTCCTTTATGGAAGAACCAAATTGCCATTGCGATGACATTGCTTCGCCAAAAGGATGCCGTGACAGCGCAACGTCAAGTGTCTGAAACGACAAATCAATTGATTCAAAAGAACTCTGAAATGTTGAAGATTTCAACAATCGAAACAGCTCGTGAAAATGAACGTGGTATCATCGATCTAGAAACCCTTCAAAAGACACAACAAGACTTGATTGAAACATTAGAAGAAACGATTCTTATTCAACAAGAAGGACGTCAAAAACGTAGAAAAGCTGAATATGAATTGACGCAAATGGAACAAGAACTCCGCGAAAACTTACTCGTTTTAAGCCAAAAAGAAAAAAGAGTGAAAGAAGAAATGCGCGGTTAACCATGACTGAAATCTTTACCTTTTATTCCTGAATAAGGACTGGAGGGTAAAGATTTTTTTTGTTTTTAGCTAGTGTCTGTAATGTTTCAATTCGTTAACAAAATGATAAACTTCGCCTTGAACCTTGATATTTTGGCTAACATTATTTAAAATAGGATGAAAGGAAAAAAATATTATTTTAATGAGGTGAAAAAATGCACGTATGGGTCGTAGTTCTCGCGTTATTAGCATTAGCAGTATTTTTCTTATTCATTTCACTATTCTTAAAGGATAACCAAAATGAAGAAGAAATCGATGAATTAGCAGATGGTTTATTAGAATTAAACCGTGAAGTATATTCATTAAAGAAAAAAATTCAAGAATTAGAAGGAACAACTGTTTACAAAGGACCATCAGTTGAACCAACTTACGAAGAAGTTCGCGCTGCAAAAGCAGCTGAAGTTCGTGTAGCTGAAAAACCAGAACCAGTAGCTGAACAAACAGAAGCAGTGGAAGAAGCAACTGCAGAAGAATCTGGTCGCTTACACAATGTAACAAAACAACAAATCATTACATTATTCAGCCACGGTAATTCAGTAGAATCAATTTCTGAACAATTAAATGTACCTGTTTCAACAGTACAATTGGTAATCGATAACTATTTTGAAGCAGATGCAAATTAAGGAGGAAGAACATGAGTAAAACGAAATTTCGTTCTTTAGGAATGGGCTTCTTATTAGCAGCGTTAATTTTAGCATTGGTTACTGTGATTTGGCCTTTCGTACCACAATCATTAAAGAGCCAATTGGATGCAGTGAATTTGCCAATCGTTTCTGAAGGAGCAAATGAAGCAAGCTATAAAGCAGCTTACGAGTCTTTATTAGCTGAAAAAGAATCTGGTAGCAAAGCGTCTACATCAAGTGCTAAAGCTACTTCACAAGCTTCAACAACTGAAGCAGCAACTACACAATCTTCAAAACCTGTATCTATTACAGTTGAAGAAGGCGAATCATCAAACGATGTTGCCGACAAATTAGAAAAAGCAGGCTTAGTTAAGAGTGCTAAAGAGTTCATAGATTACTTAACAACAAATAACATTGCTGATAAGATCTGGACGGGTACTTTCGAAATTAAACCAGGAAGTTCTAATGAAGAAATCGCTCGTGCAATCGGAGCGTTACAATAATAGACATGAATGAGTGTTACGGTCGAAGGACTGTAACACTTTTTTTGATTTAAATTAAAGTTTTCTGAAAATTAGATGAAAACTGTGGTACAATGGGAGTACGACTTTAGAAAGTGGAGTGAGAATATGATTGAAAGAAGTCAAGTAGATGTGAATCAAACATGGGACTTAACTCATTTGTTTGAAACAGAAGAAGCTTTTAACGAAGCGTTAGAAGACCTTAAAGGAAAAGTAGATGCTTTCCAAAAGGAATACGAAGGAAACATTACAACTGCACACCAAGTGAATGCTGGTTTAGCAACTTACCGTGACTTATTAGAACAACGCGGTAAAATTTCTGCGTATTGCAACCTTGCAGTGAGTGCGAATACAAGAGATAAAGAAGCACAAACACGTGCTGCACAAACACGTACAGTATTAGCTGGATTAGATGCCAAATTAAGTTTCTTTGAATCTGAATTAAGCCAATTGGATGATGCGGTATTAGAAGAAGCACGCGCGAATAAAGAAGATGCTTTATATATCGAACGTCTCTTAGAAGATAAAAAACATTTATTATCAAAAGACGTGGAAGCAACTCTAGCCGCTCTAGGAAATACATTAGACGCAGGTTATCAAGCGTACAACGATATTAAATTCAAAGATATTCATTTCCCAGACGTAGAAGCAGACGGACAAGTGATTCCGATGACATACAACAGCTTCGAAGGACGTATGCAATCAGAACCAAATACAGCAATCCGTCGTGAAGCATTCAAAGTATTTAGCGACACATTACGCAAATATCAACACAGCACTGCTTCAGCGTATAACACACAAATCCAAAAAGAAAAAACAATGGCAACATTGCGCGGATTCGATTCAGTGTTTGACTACTTATTAGACCGTCAAAAAGTTTCTCGTGAACTATACGACCGTCAAATCGATGTCATCATGGAAGAATTAGCGCCACATATGCGTAAATTCGCACGCCTCATCAAAGAAATCTATCAATTAGATGAAGTGCGTTACGAAGACTTGAAACTTGAAGTAGATCCAACATACGCTGCCAAAGTAACGTATGACGAAGCAAAACAATACATCTTAGAAGGATTAGAGCCTCTAGGGGAAGATTACCTCAAGATTATGAAGGAAGCCTTCGATAACCGTTGGATCGACTATGCTGAAACAATCGGTAAACGTACAGGTGCGTTCTGTTCATCACCTTACGGGGCAAACTCATTTATCTTAATGTTCTTTACAGAAGATATGAATGACTGCATGACGCTCGCGCATGAATTAGGACACGCAGGTCACTTCCAATTAGCGTACAAACACCAAAATATTCTAGATGGCCGCCCAAGTATGTACTTTGTAGAGGCTCCATCAACAACAAACGAATTATTGGTTGAGTTCTACTTGAAGAACAAAGCAGGAGATGATTTACGTATGAAGCGTTGGATTTCATCTCAAATGGTCGCTAAAACTTACTACCATAACTTTGTGACTCACTTATTAGAAGCGTACTTCCAACGCGAAGTATACCGCTTAGTAGACGCAGGTAAGAGCTTAGACGCGGATACATTGAATCATTTATTCAAAGAAACATTGGCGAAATTCTGGGGACCAGAAGTGGTTCTTACAGAAGGTGCAGAGTTAACATGGATGCGTCAACCGCACTATTACATGGGACTTTACTCATACACTTACTCAGCTGGGTTAACAATCGGTACACAAGTGGCGAAAATGATTCAAAAAGATTCAAGTGTCGCAAATACTTGGGTAGAAGTATTGAAGATGGGCGGAACGAAGAGCGCAGAAGAGCTTGCGAAAGCAGCAGGCGTCGATGTCTCTACAGATGCACCGCTGAAAGATACGATTGCTACAATCGGTGGATTAATCGACGAAATCGTAGAAATTACAAAACAATTGAATGCATAAAAATAAAGGTCAGCATGGAGTTTTCCTTACTGACCTTTTTTCGCTTTTGGTTATTGGTTTGACTGTGACACAATCAGTTGAACAGATCCGTTAATCTGTAGTGTTGGTGTTCCTGAAGGCAGAATAAAGGAATCTGCTTTTTCGATTGGATATTTTGTTTCATCGACCGTGAGCGTTCCTTTTCCGTCTAACACCGTTACGAGGTGATAAGTAGAGGATAGGGCATCACTATAGTCTCCATTGATATCGTATTTCCAAACGGTGAAGTATTTATTTTCCACAAAAGTCGTTTTAGTTCCCGTGTCAGTCGTCACCACTTGTTGATTTGGTGTTGGGACACTGTGCGGAATGGTTGTGACATCTTTTGTTTGTTGAATATGCAGTGGACGAGGATTTCCAGCATCGTCGGTGCGGTTGTAATCATAGACGCGATAAGTGGTATCTGAATTTTGTTGCGTCTCAAGAATCACAATACCGCCACCAATGGCGTGAATCGTACCACTTGGAACATCGAAGAAGTCGCCAGCTTTAACAGGAACTTCGGTAAATAGCTCGCTCCAAGCTTCATTGTCGATTTTCTCTGCAAATTCTTCAGGAGTCATCGCCGTATGTCCATAGACAATTTTTGCGCCTGGCTCAGCTTGAACCACATACCAACATTCATTCTTTCCATATTCGCCTTCATGTTCTAGCGCATACTCGTCATCTGGATGCACTTGAATCGATAAGTCATCGGACGCATCGAGCAACTTAATGAGAAGAGGAAAGCTTGCTAACTGTTGCCCATTGAAGAGTTCAGGATGAGCTTTATAGAGTTCATCTAACCCTAGTCCTGCATATTTTGCAGGGCTTTTTATCGTTGAAATCCCATTGGGATGTGCGCTAATAATCCATGCTTCACCTGTCTTATCAGAAGGTAGAGTGAAGTTAAAGAGCGTATGCAATTTCGTTCCACCCCAGATTTTCTCTTGAAGTACGGCATTTAAAAAGATTGGTGTTGTCATCGTTGTGCCTCCTATGAAGAATGTCTTAGTGCAAATGAATTGAATTCAAATAGATCGTATCTGTGTCGGCTAATCGAGTACTCAAATGGAGTGCCATTATCTAAGTAGGCTACTTGTTCTACTTCGAAGACGGGTTCTGTCGGAAGTAACTGTAAGTATTTTTGTTCATCTTCAGAACTTGGCGCTGCACGCAAGATTTTTGTGGCACTCGCGATTCGTAAGCCTAGTTTGCCTTCGATATATTGATAAATAGAGTCTAATAGAACTTCTTCAGTAATTCCTGGAATGACGCTCGTACTCATATAGGTTTGCTCTAATACATACGGTTTACCGTCGATGATGCGAAGTCGGTGAATATTATAAACAGGACTTTGCACCGGTACTTGTAATTTTTCTGCAAGGAATTCAGAAGCAAATTCTAATTTAAAATGAATGATTTTTGATTCAACAGTAGAGTGTGTATCCTCAGAAATTTTCGTGAGTCCTTTAATATCGCGTTCTGGAACGATAAGTTTTCGCTTAGACGTGCCGCGAGAGAGGACAAAGGTACCTTGGCCGCGTTTTCTAAAGATAAGCCCTTCGGAAACGAGTAAGTCTAATGCTTTCTTGACCGTCATTCGACTGCTATTAAATTCTTTCGTTAATGTGATTTCATCGGGTAATTGTTGGTTAATGGCGTATTCGTTACTTAAAATCTTTTCACGAATCGCATGGTAAATCTGTAAATACTTACGCTCATCGAATGTCATCCTTTCTCTAAACTAGCTATATTATAACAAATGTAGAATGAATAGGCAAAATGGACAATTTGAATACTATTTATAAATATTGTCTAGACAAATATTTAAATTGTGATATACTATACGTGAAAGAGCTTACAGAAAGGAGGTTAATTATGAAGAAACAATTGCGTTTCCCTCAAGGGTTCTGGTGGGGTGCTGCTTCAAGTGGACCGCAGACAGAAGGACAATTCGATAAGGCACATGAAAATGTGATGGATTACTGGTTTAGAACTGATCCAGAAGATTTCTTTAATGGCGTCGGTCCAGATGTGGCGAGTGATTTTTATCATACGTATCCTGAAGATTTTCGTTTGATGAAGGAGATTGGATTTAATTCATTCCGTACATCGATTCAATGGAGCCGTTTGATTAAAGACTTCGAAACGGGTGAAGCCGATCCAAAGGCTGTGGAATTCTACAACGCTGTTATCGAAGAAGCGAAGATGAACGATATTGAATTGGTGTTGAATTTACATCATTTCGATATGCCAGTTGAATTGCTTCAACAATACGGCGGTTGGGAAAGTAAACATGTCGTGGACTTATTCGTGAAGTTTGCCAAGACTGCGTTTGAATGTTTTGGCGATAAGATTCATTACTGGACAACTTTCAATGAGCCAATGGTCATTCCAGAAGCAGGATACTTATATGCATTCCATTATCCGAACCTAAAAGGGAAAGGGAAAGAAGCTGTTCAAGTGATTTATAATCTAAATCTTGCAAGTGCCAAAGTGATTCAACTCTATCACTCGTTAGGATTGGATGGCAAGATTGGAATTATTTTGAACTTAACACCTGCTTACCCAAGAAGTGATGCTCCAGAAGATTTAGCAGCAAGTCAATTTACAGATGATTTCTTTAACAGAGTCTTCTTGAATCCAGCGGTGAAGGGAACATTCCCTGAAACCTTGGTGAAAAGACTAGAGGAGGACGGCGTGTTATGGAGTCATACTGAAGAGGAATTGCAGCTCATTCAAGAAAATACAGTCGATTTTCTTGGAGTGAATTACTATCATCCAAAACGTGTTCAGGCGCAGCCAAATCCAGAGGAGTACAAAACACCTTGGATGCCAGATCAATACTTTAAAGAGTATGAATGGCCTGAACGTCGCATGAATCCATATCGTGGATGGGAAATCTTCCCGAAAAGCCATTTATGATATCGCCATGATTGTGAAGGAAGAATATGGCAATATCCCATGGTTCATTAGTGAGAACGGGATGGGTGTGGAAAACGAAGGTCGCTTCATTGGAGAAAATGGAGTCATCGATGATGTGTATCGTATTGAATTTTACGAAGAACATCTCACTTGGCTACATAAAGCGATTGAAGAAGGTAGCAACTGTTTTGGATATCATACATGGACTGCTTTTGATTGCTGGTCTTGGAATAATGCGTATAAGAATCGCTACGGATTTATTTCTGTAGATTTAGAAACGCAAAAGAGAACCATCAAGAGTAGTGGAAGATGGTACCGTAACGTTAGTGACAATAACGGATTTGATATAGAAGTAGAGGAATAAAGAGAGGAGATATTCAGATGAAAAACTCGAAATTTATTGACAAATTTGCCGCGTTTGCTGGTAGACTGGGGAACCAAATTCATTTAAAAACCCTCAGAGATGCATTCGCAACAGTAATGCCATTATATATCTTGGCAGGGCTAATCGTTCTTTTGAACAACACAGTCTTTAAGTGGATTTTCCAAGGGGATACATTAACGAAATTCCAATATTGGGGAATTACAATTGCAAACGGTACTTTAAGCATTTCAGGTATTATTATTGCCGTAATGGTTGGTTATTTCTTAGCGAAAAACAGAGATTTTGAAAACCCATTGGCAGCATCAATGCTATCATTAGTTTCTTTAATTGTTATGATGCCAAATACAGTTTCTGCTGTTCCTGATGGAGCAAAAGATGCCGTGAATATTTCAGGTGTTCTTTCATTTAACAACACAGGGACAGGCGCAATGTTCGCAGGGGTTATCGTAGCGATTATTGCAACAGAACTATTCATTAAATTATCAAGTGTCAAAGCATTGCAAATTAATCTTGGGGACAACATTCCACCAGCAGTTGGTAAATCATTTAGCGTATTACTTCCAGTAATGACTGTTATTTCATTATTCGGGGTTGTATCAGCATTATTATTCAACATTTTTGGAACAAACTTAATCTCAATTATTACAGTCTTCATCCAAGAACCAATTCGTCATATTGGTACAAGCTTAATTGGGGTAATCATTATTTACTCTCTAGGAAATATGTTATGGCTATTTGGTATTCACCAAGCCGTTATTTACAGTGCAATCCTAGAACCATTACTATTAATTAACATTACTGAAAACATCGCTGCTGCAAATAATGGACAAGCGATTCCACACATCATCAACTTATCTCAAGTTCAAACATTTGCGTTAATGGGTGGTAGTGGATCAACATTATGTTTATTAGTGGCAACATTCTTAGTGAGCCGCAACGCTGCTTCTAAACGTGGCTAAATTATCATTTGGACCTGGACTCTTCAATATCAATGAACCAGTATTATTCGGTTATCCAATCGTTTATAACATTTCATTAGCGATTCCATTTATCGCTGTTCCAGCTCTTGGTATTTTAATCAGCTACTTAGCAACAGCTGCAGGCTTCATGAGCCCAGCATTTGTACAAGTTCCATGGACTACACCAGTATTCTTAAATGCATGGTTAGCAACAGCAGGGGACTTCAGAGCAATTCTCGTTCAATTAGTTATCTTTGCACTTGGAGTTCTTCTATACATTCCATTTATCAAAGTAAATGATAAAGTTGTTGAACAAGAAATGAAGGGATAAAATTATGAAACAAATTTTATTAGTATGTAATGCGGGAATGTCGACAAGTATGCTTGTTAAAAAGATGCAACAAAGTGCGACAGAACGTGGGATTGAAGTCTCAATTGAAGCAAAATCCATTACAGAAGCAAAAAAGAATATCCATGAAGTAGATGTCATTCTTATTGGACCACAAATTCGTTACGAGTTGCCTGCAGTAAAAGAAATCGCAGGGGATATTCCAGTAGATGCCATTGATATGCGTGACTACGGAATGATGAACGGTCCTAAAGTATTAGATCAAGCTTTGGCATTGATAGGAGAATAATATGACAGAAGAAATGGAACTCATCTGTTTCCAGTTGATTGCCAATAGTGGTGCAGCAAAATCTTGTTTTGTAGAAGCGATTCAAGCGGCTAAAAAAGGATTGTTTGAAGATGCTAAAGCAAAACTTGTGGAAGCAGAAGAAGCCTTCGTTGAGGCGCATAAAATTCACGCAGAGCTCATTCAAAAAGAGGCCAGCGGAGAAAAAACAGAATTTTCATTGCTGTTCATGCATGCCGAGGACCAAATGGCATCAACCGAAATCGTTCAATTGTTAGCGCAAGAGCTAATTGAACTATACCGTGATAAGCACGCACAATAAGAAGTTTATAACCACAGATTGGGAATTCTCCTAATCTGTGGTTTTTATTTAGAATCAACCTTAGAAAGATAAGATTCCAGAGAGGCTTACGGCTATTACGATGATATCCGTAAGGCTTCGAAGGAATCTTTCTCAATGTTGAGAAGAGACTTTCATAATAAACAGAATCATTAAGAAATGCCTAAATCCTTTTAAATCGCGTGAATTCAATGATAAAATAAACTGACATCAACCGTGGAGGAACATATGGAAGACAAAAAATTATTTATGAATACATATACAGGGCGCGTGTTTAATCCGCTTGAAATGGTGCCAGATAATGTAGCCATTGAAGATATTGCGCACGCCCTAAGTATGATGTGTCGAGGAAACGGGCATCTTCGTTTCTTTTATTCAGTAGGATTACATAGCATTAATTGTGCCCAAGAAGCGATTGCCAGAGGATATCAAACAGGAACCGTCCTTGCGTGTTTACTACATGATGCGACAGAAGCCTATATCGCTGATTTAATTCGTCCTGTGAAAAATCAATTACCAGAGTACGAAATCATGGAAAATAATCTGTTCGAAGTGATTAAAGAGAAATTCTTCTTACAACATTTAGAAGAAAAAGAATGGGCAAAAGTGTGGGCGATTGATCATGAAATGCTCTCTAATGAATTGCCAATCATTTTAACGGATGAACCGATAATGGAAAAAGCGCCATTACTCAGCAGTCCCATTTTGGAAGAGAGAAGCATGAGAGCGGTCGAACTCGAATTCTTGAAGTTATTCACCGAACTCTTCGAGACGTATCAAAAAGACGTGAAGAACTTAAAACGCGCTCAGCAAAAGAGAGAACTCGAGGCAATGACGCCAGGAAAACGCCGCGCGGAAGAAAAACGAGTGGTAGAGTGGCTAAAAGGAATGCCTCAATGGATTGAGGCAAAAACGGTCGCCTTAACGATGTCGATGCGAATGGAGTTCCAGTTAGATTTAATCGTTCAAGAGGCTAGAAGCGCTGGAAAAACAATATTCGTTCCTGTGACGATGCCAGATAAGACGTTAGTATTCGTCGAATGGAATGAACAAACAACCTTTAAACGTACTTCATATGGGGTATTAGAACCAGTCATCGATAGCACGCACCCGCTGTTTGAAGCTAAAGACCTTGATTTAATCATTGTTCCTGGACTACTTTATAGTACGAAAGGAGACCGTATTGGCTTTGGTGGAGGCTACTATGATAGAACCTTACAGAAGGTAGACGATTATCGCATCCTTTCACTAGCCTATACGACTCAGGTGACGCCTGTTGCCGACTGGCCGGTATTTGAAACGGATATTCATATTCCAACGATTATTACAAGTGAAGGAGTGGTTAGAGATGTTTAAGATTAACCCTTGGAAATTAGAACGCATGAAGCGTAACTTCAACGAGAGCTTCAGCTTTACTTATTTATTTTTAGCGATTCAAGCAGCGCTCTTTATCGTAATGACGCTTGCAGGTGGCAGTACGAATGGACAAGTTCTTGTTAATTTCGGGGCGAAATTCAATCCGTATATCATTCATCAACATGAATATTATCGATTCCTAACGCCAATTTTTCTTACATATTGGCCTGGAACATATTTTTATTTAATAGCGTGTTCTTATATATGATTGGTCGTCAGATGGAGTACGAAATTGGGACACTGGAGATTTCTTGCGGTGTATCTGTTATCAGGAATTATGGGAAACCTTGCAAGTTTTGCCTTTTCTTCAAGCATTTCAGCTGGGGCAAGTACGGCGCTCTTTGGACTCATGGGAGCTGTTGTTTATCTATCACGCAAACACGGCTACATTCGTTCTTTTAGACAAATGGGCGTGCAATATGCAGGACTTATCATTATCAACATCGTCCTAGGGTTTATTAATTCAGCCGTCGATAACTATGGACACTTAGGAGGACTCGTTGGTGGGTACTTAGTGATGATGGCGATCAGCTTCAGAGGGGACCGCCTGACGAAACCTGCTTCACGCATTTCAGGAATCGTTTCGTATTTTGTCATCGCAATTTTACTTTTTGCACTAGGAATGAAAAGATAATGCTGTTATAATGTAAGCATATACAAGTTTCATGGAGTGAATACAATGGAAAAGAAAATTATTGGTATTGATTTAGGTGGGACTTCCATCAAATTTGCGATTATTTCACTAGCAGGTGAAGTTCAACAAAAATGGTCGATTCCTACCAACATTTTAGACGAAGGAAGCCACATTGTGGACGACATTATCGATTCAATTCGTCATCGTTTAGACTTATTAGGACTAACAAATGAAAACTTTGCTGGTATCGGGATGGGTTCTCCAGGTGTTGTTGACAGAGAGAAGGGTACAGTTATCGGTGCCTACAACTTAAACTGGAAAACATTACAACCTTTGAAAGAAAAAATCGAAGGAGCACTTGGAATTCCGTTCTTCATCGACAATGATGCTAACGTTGCAGCGCTTGGCGAAAAATGGATGGGTGCTGGTGGAGACCAACCAGACGTAACCTTCTTTACACTTGGAACAGGTGTTGGCGGTGGGATTATCGCTGAAAACCGTCTGATTCATGGTGTAGCAGGTGCCGGCGGAGAGCTTGGACATATTACTGTTGATTTCAGTGACCGACCTTTTGCATGTACTTGCGGTAAAAAAGGCTGTCTTGAAACAGTAGCGAGTGCCACTGGTATTGTGAACTTAGCACGTCGTTATGCAGACGAATATGCAGGCGATTCAGAGTTGAAAGCAAGAATCGATGATGGACAAGACGTGAGTGCAAAAGATGTGTTTGATTTAGCAAAACAAAACGATCCACTCGCATTAATCGTGATTCGTCATTTCTCAAAATACTTAGGAATTGCATGTTCACACGTTGCGAATATGTTAAATCCGTCCTTCATCGTTATCGGTGGTGGAGTGAGCGCTGCAGGAGAATTCTTGCTAGAAGGCGTTCGTAAAGAATATGAACAATTAGTATTCCCACAAGTCCGCGAAACAACACACTTACGTTTAGCAGAACTTGGGAACGATGCAGGAGTCATTGGAGCAGCTTCTTTAGTGCTTTTGAAAGATTAGAAGAAACATGATACAATATCTCTTGTCTTATTAAAATTATTTTTGAAGGAGTTTAGTCTCATGTGGTATATTATTTGGGCTCTATTCATGGCCTACGGAATTTACTTATTTGTATTAGTTTGGATGCGTCAATCTGCTGCTAAAGTGGTTAGCGCTGAAGAGTTCGGAAAGGATTTACGTCATGGACAATTAATCGATGTACGTGAAAAGGATGAATTCAAAGCAGCTCATATTTTAGGAGCACGTAACATTCCTTATTCTCAATTTAAAGAACGTTTCATGGAATTACGTAAAGATCAACCAATCTATTTATATGAAGAAGGCGTATCAATCGCTGGTCGTTGTGCTTACCGTCTAAAGAAAAATGGATATACAAATATTTACATTTTAAAACATGGCTTCGAAGCATGGAACGGTAAAGTGAAAAAAAGAGAAAACTAATATGGAAAAGAGCTAGTTCAAGTTGAACTAGCTCTTTTTTTATTTATTCAGCTTGATGCTTTCTGTAGTCCCCTGGAGAGACTCCAGTTTTCTCTTTGAAGATTTTTGTGAAGTATGAGTAATTATCATATCCGACTTCAGAGGCTACTTGAGAAATCGGGGTCTTCGTATCTGAGAGCAATTCTTTGGCAGCATGGATACGTTTATCCGTAATGTATTTAACGAGTGTTTCGCCTGTTTCTTTCTTAAAGACACGAGCAAGGTGATCCGCGCTGAGGTACACCATATCGGCTAAAGTCGTCCGGCTCAAATCCTCTTTGTAGTGATGATCGATATATTCGATGATGCGTTGAATACTATTCTTTTGGTTTTCAGCATCCGTGACAAAGTTTCTTGCATGAGACCAGTAGTAATTGAAGTATTCTTCGAAAGACTCAATCGAATGGAATTTTCTTTGGAAGAGGAAATCATGATGCGCATTTTGGAAAAGCTTATGCGCAGAAATTCCATTTTGGTCTAAGTAAATTCCGATTTGTTGCGTCCAATCCAGATGGAGTTTTTGCAAGATGGATTTTGGCACCATTCCACCTGAAATATAGTGCAATAGACTCTTTGACAATTCAGATTCGTCTAATGAATCCGAGAAGGAGATAGAGTTGGTTGCGACTTCTTTTTCTGGTAAAACGGCTACGTCAGAAGATACTGGAATAATGGTATTCCAATAAGGAACTTGTTGGCCAGTTGCCGCGTAGAGTTCTTTTACGTCTTGTAAAATATTCGGGCATTGGAAGCAACTGTTGAACGTAATGATGGAATTATGGCGCAACTTATCCTGAATCTCTTGTTGGATTTTTCTGGCGAATGTCTCACTATTGATGGAATTGTCCACTCTAAAGAGGCAAACGTAATGGTCCACGTGTCCTTCCATCTTAAATAGGCTGGATAATTGATAAGATTCATTTGAGAAGGCTTGGAATACTTTTTTCAACTGTGAAGTCCATGACGGAATTTCTGGGGCGTAATCTGCTTCATTAATATGCAATGTAATCACACCTGTTAGGAAATACTGATGATCTTTTAAACTCAGATTGCGTCTGCGCAGTTCTGCTTGCAATTCTTCTAGACGGTGAATACGTGGTTTTCTTAAATATTCGAACCAGAAATTATTCTCTGCTTGGAAAAATGTCTCAAGAGGCGCTACTGGACGTTGCTCTGTAATTTTGTCGAGCGCCTTTTGAATGATGAACTCCAACTTTTCGAAGTTAATCGGTTTTAAGTAGTATTCAAAACTTTGCAATTCAATCGCTTTTTGCGCGTAGTTGAAATCCGCATAGTTCGTTAAAAAGATGGTTTTGATGTCGTAATTTTCGTTTCTGACCCAAGAAAGCAGTTCGAGACCACTTCCTTGAGGCATTTCAATATCGCTAATCATTAGGTGGATAGGATATTCTTTAATGATGTCTTGCGCCTGAGTGAGGCTGTTTGCTGCGTAGACGTTGTCGATTTTTAATCGATCCCAACGGATTTTTTCACGTAACGCTTCGATGATAAAACGGTCGTCATCAACGAGTAGTATATTCATTAGAATCTCCTTTCAACGCTTTATAGGGGAGGAGCGCATAAATTCTTGCGCCACCCGTGTCGTTATTTTCAAAGTAATCGTATAATTATTTGGATAGAGAAGGTTAAGCCGTTCAATCGCATTGGTAATTCCGATATGATGGCCGTCTTCCGACATTAATGATTCCATGTTCTTGAGTTTTTCAAGAATCTCTGGAGTAAAGCCTGGGCCATTGTCTTTGACGCAAATCTCAATATAAGGCTTTTCTTCTACCATTCGTTTTTGAAGAGAAAGGTCAATGGCAATTCCGTCTTGGAAAGAGAAACCATGCTTAATCGTATTCTCAACGAATGTTTGAAGTAATAGGGAAGGAACGAGCGCATCGTGCAACTGTTCATCGAATGTTAAAGCAAAATCGATATGCTCCCCGTAACGAATGCGTTGAATCTCTAAATAGTCCTTAATATGTTGAATTTCTTTATCCAGTGGAGAGAAGTCTTGGTCCACCATAAAGAGATATCGTAAGTAGTCGGACGTTAAAATCGTTAACTCTTCAATTTCCTTATAGTTCTCCGTTTGAAGCATGCTATGAATCATGGAAAGCATATTCAGATAGAAGTGAGGTCGGATTTGACTCTTTAAGTAGTTGAGTTCGACCTTTTTTAATTCCAGCTGTGCATGATACTCACGAATTTTTAAGTCTTGCATATCAAAGAGCACCTGGCTCAATTTATCATTAGCAGTATCGATTTCCAAAATCCCTTCAGAAGAAGCAATGTCGTAAATGGAGGTGTTTTCGTCAATTTTTGAAAGTCGTTCGGTTAATCGTGTAATCGGACTTAACATTCTGTTTCGAATGAAAATAATCAACACAAGAGAAGCAATCGCAATTAAGATAGGAACGATTGCGATGAACACTTCAAAAAGAACGATACTCTTAAATACGTCTGTGTAGTCAACCGCTACGTAAATATCAAATGGCAGTTGCGTCCGTTCGCTATCGGCTTCGATTAAGTGAGTTGAAGACGATAAGTTTCGGTTCTTTCAGCGAAATATGTCCATTCTTTCCGATATTCAGTTTTCGAAGTGGCATTAGAATGTCTTCAGCAGAGATAACCGCCATAATCGTTTTTTCTTTATAATGAACGACTTTAATCAAGTATTCCGTATCGTTGATAAGAATGGCTTGCCATTTACGGTCGTCCGTATTATTTCTGAACGAATTGATATTGTTTTTTAAATATAAGTAATCTTGATAGGGAATATAGAGAGTTGAAGCACTCAGAAAATGATGCGTCCCTTCTGTAGCCACCAAAAACGACATATGCGTTTCGTGTTGGTATTCATAGTCATTAAAAGTGGTCTGTACTTTTTTGACGGTTTGCTCATAATCCGTGTAACTTTGTGGCTCATTTAGTTCGTCCAAACCCTTATCGTGAGTGACCGTTGAATACAAAAAGCGTTCAACGGAACGCATTTCATCATTCAGTCCATTTGCGTAAATTTCAATGGAGCTCGTCAATTGTTGAATATTTTGATTCTTAATAAAATCTCTTGTGGCATTGCTGACGAAGAGACTGATCACTGTGATGAGGATAAGAAGTACTAATAAGACTTGAAAGAAAAATTTAAAAGAATGTCTTTTAGATAGAATACTATGTAGTTTCATAACTTTTACCTCGCTTCTCAAGTATAACACTATCATAAAAGTTGTCAAAAAACGATATGAATTAAGAAGATGTCGGAAAAGTGATATAAATTTGGCAATATTGTCTGAATAGTGAATAGTTCTTATCGAAAAAGTGATATAAAGAAAGCGTTTTATTTTATAAAATAATGACAGGAATTTGAAACAGGAGGAAAATTATGAAAGATTTAACCCAATTACAAAAAAGAAAAATAAAAAGCAACATTCCTTTATATGTGCTACTATTTCCTTCAATTATTTTACTTATAATGTTTGCATATATCCCAATGTTAGGACTTGTGATTGCTTTTAAAGATTACTCACCGGCAAACGGAATTTTAAATAGCCCGTGGGCAGGGTTTAAATATTTCACCCAATTCTTTAATTCAGTTCAATTCGGAACAACGATGATGAACACATTAAAGATTTCAATCTATAGCATTCTCGTTGGATTCCCATTACCAATCTTACTAGCGCTCTTATGTAACCAATTAAGAGCAGGGAAATTCAAAAAAGTCTTTCAAGTAACGACTTATTTACCACACTTTATTTCAACAATGGTTATGTGTGGGATGATCATTTTATTCTTATCACCAAATAGTGGTTTGATTGCCAATATTTTTAAATCACTTGGATGGACAATGCCAAACTTACTATCAAAACCAGATAGTTTTGCAGGCGTTTATGTTTGGAGTGATGTTTGGCAACATATCGGTTGGGACAGCATCATTTACTTAGCAGCTTTATCAGCCATCGACCCAACGTATTACGAAGCGGCTACGATGGACGGAGCTTCTCGTATGCAAAAGATTCTCAACATCGACTTACCATTACTTTTACCTACAGCAATGATTCTATTGATTTTAAGAGCCGGAAGCTTATTAAGTATCGGTTTTGAAAAAGTATTACTATTACAAAATCCATTGAACCTAGCTGGAAGTGAGGTGATTTCGACTTACGTATATAAAGTTGGGATGCTTAACTTCCAATACAGTTACTCTACAGCAATCGGATTATTCAATACTGTAGTCAACTTAATCATTCTATTATCTGTCAATTGGTTTTCTAAACGATATACCAAAACAGGACTATTTTAAAAGGAGGGTGGTCATAGCATGAAATGGTTTAAAGCTTCAAGAAAATCAAAATCAGATTTGTTTTTTGACGTAGTGATCTACGGTTTTGCAATCTTGTTAATATTATTAATCGTTTACCCATTGTGGTTTGTTGTGATTGCGTCCTTTAGTAATCCTTCTGATGTAGCCAATGGTAAAGTTTGGTTCATTCCTCACGAATGGAAATTAGATGGATACCTTCGATTAATTGAACAACCACTGTTCTTAAGAAGTTATCTCAACACGATTTTATATACAGTAGTCGGTACATTTATCGCATTACTCATCAACATCCCTGCTGGGTACGCGTTATCTAGACGCGACCTACTTGGTAAAAAGTGGCTCAGCGTTCTCTACATTGTTCCGATGTTCGTATCAGGTGGATTGATTCCAATCTACTTAACAGTGAAGAGTGTCGGACTTGTCGATACATTCTGGGTAATGGTTGTTCCATTTGCAGTATCTTCTTACAACATCATCGTTGCAAGAACATTCTTCAATAACAGTATCCCAGAAGGAATGTGGGAAGCGGCTCAAATTGATGGATGCGGAACAATTCGTTATTTCTTCAAGATTGTTGTTCCTTTATCAAAAGCCATTATCGCCGTAATCGGTTTATGGACAGCAGTTGGTATTTGGAACTCTTGGTTCAACGCCTAATTTACTTAACAAAAGAAAACTTGCAACCATTGCAATTGATCTTAAGACGGTTATTAATTAGTAACCAAATGATGCAATCTCAGGCAACAGGGGAACTTGCATCTGACCTTCGGATTAAAGCTGATATGATGAAATATGCAGCGATTGTAATTTCAACAGCTCCGATTATGTTGCTTTATCCATTTGTCCAAAAATATTTCAATCAGGGTGTCATGATTGGCGCACTAAAAGAATAGGAGAGATATTATGAAAATCAATAAAATGAAATATTTGTTTTTAGCAGCTGCTACACTAACTGGACTAGCCGCTTGCTCAAACTCAACAACGAAGTCAAGTGACGAAAAGTCAGATCAAACGAACTTCAAAATCACAACCGTTCGATGGTCGGACTGGGGCGAAGATTACCATAAAGGATTTATCGATGATTCTGCTAAAGAAGCAGGCATTGAAATTAGCTGGGATACTCTTGTTGCTGCAGACTGGACAGATAAAAATCTGTATTAGTTGCCAGCGGAGACCTACCAGATGCCTTCTTAGGATCAAACGCATTTAACGATGCTGAAATTGCGCAAAACCAATCTTTATTTATTCCTCTAGAAGATTTAATTAAAGAAAACATGCCAAACCTTACTAAGGCACTGGAACAAGAACCAAAACTAAAAGCGATGATTACATCTCCTGACGGACACATTTACAGTCTTCCTAAGAAATTACCAATGCGTCCAACAGTAGGGAACCAATTATTCATCAATAAAAAATGGCTCGATAATCTAGGATTAAAAGTACCTGAAACTTATGAGGAATTCGTTAAAGTACTTCAAGCATTCAAAGATAAAGATGCAAACGGAAATGGAGATCCAACGGATGAAATTCCATTTGGCTCTGGTAACTTTGACCCAACATTCTCTTACATCCTTCCATTTAACAACCGTTTAGGTGCAGATAACACTTATGAAATGTCTGTTAAAGATGGCAAACCTGTATATCTTCGTACAGAAGAAAGCTACAAACAAGGGATTGCAGCAATGCATGACGCATACAAGAAAGGCTTAATTGACCCTGAACTTTACACTGAAGATTCATCAATGAGTGCCGCAAAACGTATGGATAAATCAGTAGCTAGAGTCGGTGTTTCAAGTGGTTGGACTGCCGATGCTACATTTGGATTACATGCTAGCGAATATGTTCCTTTACCAGCATTAAAAGGTCCTGACGGAAAAGGCTATGTTGCTTCTGACCCAGACCACTACAACTATGGACGTAATGAATTATTAATCACTACAAAAGCGAAGAACCCTGCTAAATTATTACAATGGTTCGACAAATTCTATACTGACGATGCAAGTATCCAAAACTTCTATGGTTCATTTGGAATTGCTACAGAAAAAGATGGCGACAAATATAAAGTATTACCTCCAAAAGACGGTAAATCTGCTGATGAATATGCTTGGATTCACTCTCTACGTGACTTCGGACCTAAATACGTGAGCGACAACATCAACAGCCGCGTAGAAATCGACCAAACTCAAGGTGACGGTTTGAAATTGAAGATGGACCAAGAATTAAAACAATTTGCTTTACCAGCTTACCCTAATGTAATCTATTCTCAAGAAGAACTAAGCAAATTAGCTTCAATTTACGTAAGTATTGATTCTTATGTAAAACAACAAGCTTCTAAATGGGTAGTTGATGGCGGAATTGAAGAAGAATGGGATTCTTACTTAGCAAACCTTAAATATGGGATTGGATGAATTCATCAAGATTCAACAAGACGCATATGACCGTTATCAAAAAGAAGTTAAATAATCACATTTTAACAAATACCCTAACTGAAACGTTTAAAATACAATGAGTAGAGGGAGCGAGATGAAGAAAAATCTTTCTCGCTTCCTTTTTCTCATATAGGAACGGTGATATCATTGCAAAAACTATTTCGAATAGATGGGCCACTCGTTAGAGGACTAACGCTCATCACCAACTTGATTCTATTAAATACATTATTTATCATTACGAGCATTCCTATTGTGACGATGGGGGCTTCTGTGACATCTCTCAATACGATGTTGCATCGGATTTTAAAGGGTGATGATGGCGATGTTGTCTATCATTATTTCCGTATTTTCAAATCCAACTTTAAGCAAGCCACTGTCATTTGGGCAGCTCTTGTAGTACTTTCGGTTCTATTATTTTTGAACTACAGTATTTTTTCGAATACAAACTTTTTGAATGGATATGGATTATTACTTCTTGCGCCATTTGGAATGCTTGCGATACTGGGAATTGTTATCCTTTTACCGTATGTTGGGTTATTTGAAAATAGTTTAAAAGCCAGTGTCATCAATAGCTTTTTCGTTTGTATTTTAGATCCGTTACGTGCAATTTTATTAATTCTATTTAACTGCGCAGTGGTGTATATGAGTGTGAATACGCCGGAAAGATTACTGACGTCGATTTACATATTCACTTTTGGTGGATTTGCAATCTGGGCATTGTTAAATGTAAAAGTAACGAGTAAAATGTTTGAGAAGGCATATAAATTAAGCAATGGAGGTACGCAAGATGAAAATTTTTAAAGGAGATTTTTATCGTATCAGCGTTCTAACGGATAAACTCATTCGTTTAGAATATTCAAAAAATGGACAATTCGAAGATAGACATACGCAATTAATCCAAAACAGAGACTTTGGTGAAGTAGAGGTAGAAGCAACAGAAACACCAGAGCTATTAGATATTAATACGAAGTTTTTCCGTTTACGCTATAACAAAGGCGAATTCAATAATCAAAATTTATTTATTGAATTAAAGGGTCAATTCGCTATTTACGGAAGCAGATGGTACTTTGGTGAACCAATTGAAACTTTAAAAGGGACGACGCGTACACTCGACCAAGTGGATGGGGAAACAGAACTTGAAGATGGTATTATTAGTAAGAGTGGTTATGCCGTTTTAGATGATTCGAATGGATTCATCAGTGACGAAAAAGAAGGCTTTATCAAAAAAGAAAGTGAAGTGGATCTTTACTTCTTTGCCTACGGACATGACTATAGAGGAGCCATCAGAGACTTTTACCACCTAACAGGCGCAACTCCATTATTACCACGTTATGCCTTAGGAAACTGGTGGAGCCGTTATTGGCCTTATACTGCAGACGAGTATTTAAGTCTCGTTGAACGATTCCAAGATGAGCAAGTACCGCTTGCGGTTGGTGTGATAGATATGGATTGGCATATCACAAAAATTCCAGAACGCTTCGGTAGTGGTTGGACAGGATACTCTTGGAACCGTGAACTCATTCCAGAACCTGAAAAATTATTGAAGAAACTGCATGATAAGAAATTAAAACTATCATTGAATGTCCATCCAGCAGATGGTATTCGAGCATATGAAGATGCCTACCCAGCAGTAGCCAAACGTTTAGGATTAGATGCAACAAGCGAAGAACCTGCAATCTTGATATTGCAGACCCACGCTTTAGAGAGTCTTACTTTAAAGATGTGCATTATCCACTAGAAGAACAAGGAGTTGATTTCTGGTGGATTGACTGGCAACAAGGAACTCAAGGGGTACAGGATCCATTATGGCTGTTAAACCATTATCACTTTGTCGATAATTGCAAGAGAGCAGATGGAGGTTTAATCTTGTCTCGTTATGCAGGACCTGGCAGCCATCGTTATCCAGTTGGATTTTCTGGGGACACGATTGTGACTTGGGAATCTCTTCAATTCCAACCATATTTCACTTCAACGGCTTCTAACATTGGATATAGCTGGTGGAGTCATGATATTGGTGGACATATGCGTGGTTATTATGATGAAGAATTACAAATTCGCTGGTTACAATATGGCGTATTTAGTCCAATTACACGACTTCATAGTTCGCAAAGTCCATTTAACAGTAAGGAGCCATGGTTCTTTACGAAGCATACTGCAGAAATCATGAAGCACTACTTACGTCTAAGACACCAATTGCTTCCATATCTTTACACGATGAATGTGGCAACGCACGAAGAGGGGGCACCTCTTGTGAGTCCGATGTATTACTTCTATCCAGAAAATGAAGAAAGTTACCATGTGCCAAACCAATACTTCTTCGGTAGCGAGTTAATGGTCGCTCCGATTACAGAACCGATGAACAAGGATTACCAATCGGCTAAAGTACAAGTATGGTTCCCTGAAGGAAAATGGTACGACTTCTTCACTGGAAGAGAGTATGCAGGAGATGTTGTGCTTGATATTTATCGAGATATCGAATCGATTCCTGTATTTGCTAAAGAAGGAGCAATTGTGCCACTCGATGGTTCTGGTGTGAAAATGGGTGTGGATTTACCTGAAGTGATTGACTGGTATGTATTCCCAGGGACTCATCATTCATTCGAAATGGTGGAAGACTTAGATGGAGCTCGTTGTGTCACAACATTATCTGTGGATTGGAAATTAGGAGCGATTCAATTATCCGTTGAAGGAGAAACAGGTATCCTTCCAGAAAACAGAATCCACCGTGTTCATGTTCAAGGAAGCCAAGCAGCTGTCGTTGAATTAGAAAATAAAAACGCAACGGTTGAATTTACTGTTGGCGAAAAACAAACGGTTAATCGAAACGAAGCGTTCTTCCAAGTACTCAAGAATGCGAACCTTCCTTACGCAACGAAAGACCACTTATATCGTCGATTAGTGAATGCTAAAAATGCGAATGAAATCATGAATATCTTACATCATGAAGATGAGGAATTAAGAGGACGATTACTAGAAATTTTATTTATTAGTGAACCGTAACAAAAAACGGATACTTCCAATAGGCACTGACCCCCGTAAATGAGAATTAAATAAAAACACCTCCAAGTTGGATTTGGTACAATATTATCAAATGCTCATGGAGGTGTCTTTTTATGGTTAAAAAACGTGTAGCCTATTCTGTCGATACAAAGAATAAAGCCGTAGAAATGAAATTACAGGGATATACTACAAAACAAGTAATGCAGGAGTTAAACATAAAAAATGAAACTCAAGTAGAAACATGGTTTAGATGGTATAAAAATGGAGAAACACATCGTTTCCACCAACAGGTGGGGAAACAATATTCTTACGAAAAAGGAATGGCTGAACTTTCAGAAATCGACCAATTAAAATTAGAACTAAAGAAAAGAAGTTGAATTAGAAATATTAAAAAAATACAAGGAATTGGAAAGGAAGTGTCGCCTCAAGTAGTTGTAAAGTTAGTGGAAGAATTGAAAGATAAATATGCGGTACATTTAATTTGTTCTTGCATTAATGTACCCATATCTACTTACTACCGATGGAAAAAGAAAGACTTTTTCTCCAACAATTATCGAAGAAACAATCGGTAAAATTTGTAAGAAAAAAACAAATTTATTTATGGGTACAGAAAGATTAAGTATTTAATTCAGAAAGAATTGAATCAAATTGTTAACCATAAGGTTGTTCAGCGGATTATGCAGAAAAAAATGGTTGGAATTGTGCAGTGAAGCCTAAAAAAAGCTATCAAAAATAGGTAAACCATTCTCAATTACTGGTAATACTTTGAACAGAAATTTTTTTCAGCAGACAAACCTATGCAAAAATTGACTACTGATATCACATATTTGCCTTTCGGTCCTAAACGATTATATTTATCTTCCATTATGGATTTACATAATGGAGAAATCATTGCTTATACAATTTCCTCAAAACAGGATACTAAGTTTGTATTGGATACATTAAATCAAATTGATTTACCTAAGGATGTTCTACTACATAGTGATCAAGGCAGCGTTTATACTTCTGCTGAATACTACAATCTATGTAAAGAAAAAGGCATTATCCGCAGTATGTCCCGTAAGGGGACTCCCGCAGATAATGCACCCATCGAAAGCTTCCATTCTTCGCTAAAGTGCGAAGCTTTCTACATAAAAGATGAAGTAATAACTTCATCTTCTATTGTAATTCAAATTGTAGAAAATTACATCAAATATTATAATGAAAAAAGAATCCAACAAAAATTGGACTACCTGTCTCCGGTTGAATACCGGAGACGGTAGCCCTAGGGTGTTTTTATTAAATTCTCACTTTTTGGGGTCAGTCCCATAGGAGGTATCCGTTATTTTTTATACAAAATAAAGCACTGTAATGGTATACAGTGCTTTATCCGTTAATCGACTTTATAGTACATCAATGTTTTGATAGTTTTGCCGTCTGTTACGGTTTGCGTACCATAAATACGGTCTTTAGAAATATCTGATTGGTCTTTGTCACCAGACATCACGCCATAAGTGAGCTCTACATTCTTAGGGATGAATGAGAATACGGCGCCTCCCACAAATGCATTTTCATTGCCTTCTGGAACCATAATCCAGTTGAGAAGTCCTTCTTGGAATTGTTGTTCGGTAATACCAACTTTAAATGTTTTTCCACCAGAAGTAATGTTTCCATCTTTATCAATATGGAATTCCCATCCAGCAGAGTTTCTCCATGTTCCAGCTACGCTACGGAAGTCGCCTTGTTTCATCGCTTGGATATCCATGGATGAAGGAGCAGGCGCTTCGGCAGGAACGGCTACTTTTTCAGTAGATACAGTCTTTGGAACGGGAGCCGTTGCGTGCTGTGTTTCAGCAGTTGTTGCAACGATTGTCGTTGGAGCTTCAGTAGTACTTGTCGTTGTTTGTTTCGTTGTTGTTGTGCTTTGAGTAGTCGTCGTTTGTGCTTGAGTGGTTGTGTTTTCTTTCTTTTGGAAAAATGAACAGCCAGCTAAAACCAATGTGACTAAAATCAAAGAAATTGATTTTTTCATAGGGATTCCTCCTTTTACACGTTTATTATACTACTAATTCATATTTTAATATAGATACAAAGTACATTTCTTTGACAAAGGGGGCATATTGGGGTAAGGTAAGAATGTAAATCGGTAGGTGAGACTACCATGGAGATACGGATGACTACCGCAAAATAGTGGAGACACTATGCGTTGGTTAGCAGCCTCTGTCGTGAAGGCAGAGACTAATGTCATTTCATCGCTCCATGATGTTAAAGCTTGAACGAAAAAATGAGAATTGTTTATTTGGTAAGCATCTTGTCGCGTTTAAGCTATGACAAGGTGTTTTTTCATTTGCCTAAAATTTCTAGAAAGAGGTGATTATATGCCAGGACCTGAGAGTCGAACGAAAAAAATCAAAGAGCGAAGGGAAGAGTGCGATGATCACCCCGAGCTTCGCCTACACTAAAAACGAGGTGAAGAATATGAAAACAGCAAAAGAAAGATTCGATTTAGCATTGATGAATCCAATGGCAGATGTTCTAGAAGCGTTAGGCACATCTGTAAAAGGACTTACTGAAGAACAAGTAGAAACACTCCGCGAAACATATGGAGAAAACAAAATTACAAAGGCTAAAGAAGATCCAATTTGGAAAAAGATTTATGAGTCTATTATCAATCCATTTACGGTAATTCTATTAGTGATTGCGGTAATCTCATTATTCACGAATGTGATTCTAGCAAAACCAGGTGAAGCCGACCCAACAACTTCCATTATTATCGTGGTGCTCGTGGCTGTGTCAGGAACGATTCGTTTTGTTCAAGAAATGAAAAGTGACAAGGCGGCTAGTAACTTATCGAATCTAATCGTCAATACAGCAACGGTTATTCGAGATGGCGAACAGATGGAAGTTCCGATTGAAGATTTAGTAGTTGGAGATATTATTAAATTAAGCGCTGGGGACATGTTACCAGCAGACGCATTATTATTAGAAACACGTGACTTCTTTATTCAACAATCCAGCTTGACTGGTGAAAGTGAATCTGTTGAGAAAAAATCAATCTGGGTTCCAGATGAAGAAGAAAAGAAAAAACAAGCACTCGAGAGCGAACGTTTCGTCTTTATGGGTTCAAACGTTGTCAGCGGTAGTGCCTTAGCGGTTATTTTAGTCACAGGGAATGATACGATGATTGGTCGTATCGAAAAAACACTCAATACTTTCGAAGAACAAACGAGTTTCGAGAAAGAAATGAATAAAATCTCATGGCTCTTGATTCGTTTAATGCTTGTCTTAGTTCCAGTGGTATTCTTGATTAATGGATTAACAGACGGAGACTGGTTAGAAGCAGGGGTATTTGCCTTAAGTGTTGCCGTGGGATTAACTCCAGAAATGTTGCCAATGATTATTACTGCCAGCCTTGCAAAAGGGGCGGTTATCATGGCCAAAGAAAAAGTCATTATAAAAAAACTAAATGCCATTCAAGATTTAGGGGCTATCGACATTTTATGTACTGATAAAACAGGTACGCTCACGCAAGATGAAATTATTCTTGAATACCCATTAGATATTCATGCAAATCTAGATATGGGCGTATTGAAAATTGCGTATTTAAACAGCTACTTCCAAACAGGACTTAAAAACTTATTAGACCGTGCTATCATTACACGTACAGAAAAAGAAGCCGACGAACACGAAGATTTACAAAATTTAGCAACACGCTACCAAAAGATTGATGAGTTGCCATTTGACTTCGAACGTCGTCGTATGAGCGTTATCGTGAAAGAAGACGATGAAGCAGTGCTCGTAACAAAAGGAGCACTCGAAGAAATGCTTAGCATCTCTACTCATGTAAAAGACGGAGATGTGGTTCACCCAATTACGGATGAAATTCGCGAATCCATCCTAGAAGCAGTGAGTGGCTTAAATGAACAAGGGCTTCGCGTCCTTGGTGTGAGCCAAAAGAAATATCAAGATACTCACCACGCCTTCACGGTTGAAGATGAATCCAATATGATTCTAATGGGTTATTTAGCCTTCCTTGATCCACCAAAACCTTCTGCAGCTCCAGCGATTCAAGCGTTGAAAGAGCATGGGGTAACGACGAAGATTCTTACAGGGGACAATGAAAAAGTAACGCTAACGGTCTGTGAAAAAGTAGGGCTACCAGTAGATAAAGTTTTACTTGGTACTGAAATTGAGGATATGAGCGATGAAGAATTAGCAACACTTGCTGAAGAAACAACCATCTTCGCAAAATTATCTCCAGAGCAAAAGGCACGCATTATTCATTTACTCAAAGGTAAAGGTCACAAGATTGGCTACATGGGTGATGGTATCAATGATGCGCCATCCTTAAAAGTAGCCGATGTCGGAATTTCTGTGGATAGTGCCGTGGATATTGCTAAAGAAGTGGCAGATGTTGTTCTTTTAGATAAGGACTTACTCGTTCTTGAAAAAGGATTGATTGAAGGGCGTAAAGTTTATGCGAATATGACAAAATACATTAAGATGACTGTTTCATCAAACTTCGGAAATATCTTCTCTGTATTGTTCGCAAGTATTTTTCTTACCATTTTTACCAATGGCACCAGTTCACTTAATTGTATTGAACTTAATTTATGATTTAAGCTGTGTGGCATTGCCGTTTGATAATGTTGACGCAGATTTCTTAAAACAACCACGCGCATGGACAGCAAGCTCTATCACACGATTTATGGCTTGGTTTGGACCAACCAGTTCTATCTTCGACATCATTACTTTTGCAGTGATGTTCTTTGGAATCGCACCAATGATTACTGGAAGCAGTTATGCATCGTCTACGAATCCAGCATTCTTCTTGATGGTCTTCCAAACAGGTTGGTTTATTGAATCTATGTGGTCACAAACGATGGTTATTTATATGTTACGTTCACCAAAATTACCATTCGTACAATCAAAACCAGCGTTCTCATTGCTAGTGACATCTTTATTCGCTTTATTTGTTGTAACGGTTCTTCCTTACACACCACTAGCAGGACCATTAAAACTAGCACCGCTAAACGGACTATACTTCCTTGCATTAATTCTCATTATCGCAGGATACATGTTCTTAGTCACAGTTGTTAAAAAAGCGTATATTAAAAAATATAATGAATGGCTATAATGCAAAAAGAGCTATCTTAACAGTTTGTTAGGATAGCTTTTGTTTTTAGGAATGTGCTATTCTACAAAGAGAAACTTGCATGAGGTGAGAGCATGGAGAAAATTTTATATACAACAACAGCCGTTAACGAAGACGGACTAACAGGTGTAGCGTACACTAAAGGAAATGGAGACAAAGACTTTAGCACACAGATTTCATCGCCAAGAAGTGCAGATGCTGGGACAAACCCAGAACAATTATTTGCCTTGGCCTATGCCACTTGTTTAAATGCGTCGATTGAATTTGTAGAAAAACGCATGAAATTAGAGCATAAGAGCAAGGTTGAAGTGAAGATTGATTTGACATTGGATTCAGAGGGAGAAGGCTACCTATTCCATCCATCCGTTTTTGTAGCGATGCCAGGAAGAAGTGAAGCATTAGCCCGCGAAATTCTGGAAGCAGCAGAACGTCAATGTCCCGTTCATAAATTATTAAAAGGAGTTACAGTTCCTCCCGTGGAACTTTCAACAGCCAATGAGTAATGTATTGTTAAGAGTAGCAACAGTGGAAGATGCAACAGCTATTCAAGCCATCTATGCCCCTTATGTAGAAACGACTGCCATCACCTTTGAAGAAGTGGTACCTAGCGTGGAAGAGTTTGAAGGACGTATCCAGAAACATTAGAGAACTTTCCGTATCTGGTGTTAGAAGAGGACGGAGAAGTCGTCGGATATGCGTATGCTGGACGATTCTCAGCACGTGCCGCCTTTGATTGGTCCACAGAAGTTAGTATTTATATTAGCTTGAATCATCAAAGAAAAGGCTATGGTAAACTGTTATATGCCGCTTTAGAAGAAAAATTACTAGAGTTAGGGTACCAAAACATTTATGCTTGTGTAGCCGTTCCAGAAGTGGAAGATGAGTACTTAACAATGAATAGTGTAAACTACCATAAATATTTAGGTTTTGAAGAATGCGGACACTTCAAAAAATGTGGCTGCAAATTCAACCGTTGGTACGATATTGTATGGCTTCAAAAACACGGAGCTACAACGATTCCTACAAAACGTCCAGATCAATTTACAGCATTATAAAATGAAGACCCCATCAGCAAAAATTTGTTGATGGGATCTTTTTTTAGGTTGGCATTACCAAATATGGTAATTACCATATTTGGTAATGTGTAGTGCACCCCAAAAGTTAGACAGAAAATCTAACTTTTGGGGTGCTTTTTTATGAAATTAACTTATGAGGATAAAGTTCAAATTTATGAACTCAGAAAACAAGGAGTTAGCTACGCACGACTTGCAGATACGTTCGGTATAAATGCGAGAAATCTTGTCTATATGATTAAATTGATTGATCGTTATGGTTTAGAGATAGTAAAAAGAGGGAAGAAAATTTATTATCCTCCAGAAATAAAACAAGAAATGATTGATAAAGTCTTACATGAAGGTTTGAGTATAGAAAAAGTTTCTCTTGAATACGGTCTTCCAGGTTGTGCGATGCTTTATAACTGGCTCGCACAATACAAGAAAAATAAGTATACTATTGTTGAGAAAACAAGAGGGAGACTACTTAAGATGGGCCGTAAACCAAAGAAAAAATCAGAAGAGATGACAGAACTAGAACGCCTTCAGGCTGAAAATGAGTATTTAAGAGCGGAGAATGCCATTCTAAAAAAGTTGAGAGAACTCCGCTTGAAGGAGGAAAAAGAGAAAGAAGAAAGACACAGATTGTCAGAGAATTAGTGCCAGAGTTTCCTTTAGATATTCTTCTAAAGATTATTAAACTTGCCCGTTCAACTTACTACTATCACTTAAAGCAGCTAAACCTAGAAGATAAGAATCAGGCTGTAAAAAACGAAATAGAAACTATTTATAACGAGCATAAAGGAAATTATGGCTATCGTCGTATTACTCTTGAACTTAGAAACCGTGGTTTCATCGTAAACCATAAAAAGGTACAACGCCTGATGAAAATGTTAGGTTTAAAGGCTCGTATTCGCAGAAAACGTAAGTACTCTTCTTATCATGGAACCGTTGGAAAGAGAGTTGGAAACATTATTCAACGCCAATTTGAAGCTGAAAAACCGATGGAAAAGTGCTATACAGACATTACGGAATTTTCTATCCCAACAAGTAACCAAAAACTATATTTATCACCAATTTTAGATGGTTATAACAGCGAAATTATAGCTTATTCCCTTTCGTCTTCACCAAATTTAGACCAATTAAAAGATATGTTAAAACAAGCTTTTAGAGATGAACAATATGAGAGTACTATTCTCCACAGTGATCAGGGATGGCAATACCAGCATGAGTTTTATCATAGTTTTTTAGAAGATAAGGGCATTCAGCCATCTATGTCCCGCAAGGGTAATAGTACTGACAATGGCATGATGGAATCGTTCTTTGGCATTCTTAAATCAGAGATGTTTTATGGCTATGAGCAGACATTTAAGTCTATAAAGGAACTTGAGAGGGCAATCGTCGACTATATTGATTATTACAATAACAAACGAATCAAAGTAAAATTAAAAGGACTTAGTCCTGTGCAATACAGAACTAAATCCTTTGCTTAAATTAATTGTCTAACTTTTTGGGGTCAGTACAAATGCTCATAAAAGATAATTATCATATATGATAATTTTGACTTATTTAAATTCATTCAGCTTCTGCTTAAAGAACACCCAGCAGCATTTCGTCGATTCAGGATTCATCCGCAAGTGTTCAATTAGTTCATAAGTTGGATGCCATCTGCGTAATTGGTCCGAAGAGAAGTGTTCGAGAAATTCGGAGAATGGATGATCATACGGTTCTTTTGGCAGCCCACTACAGAAGATGGAGAAGAGGCCTATTAATTTTCCAAAGGCATTTCCAAGTTCGCCTTTAGTCCAGTGAATATGACGTAATAGCCCATCCATATGAGTTGAAGGAACTTTATGCAAGCACTCATTAGAGCGGATGTTCCATTGGTGGGAGAGATCGATGGATTCAAATTCCCTATTGAACCAGTCCTCTTCGATTTCCATTTCGATGTAGCATTTAAGAATTTCTTGCAAAGGCTGATGGCTCTCGATGCTTGTGTTTAACTTGTTTGTTCTAAAATAGTGATATAGCAATTCTTCTTGGATTTGATTTACAAACTTCTCGTCCGTTAGTTTATCCGGATAAATGGTTTTAATAATGGCTTTGGAAATCGTTTGGGATAAAATCGGCAGAAGTGTACAAAATTCTAAAATAGAATGGTGCAGATGAAGCTGTTCGAAATCGGATTTTTGCATAATGACAAAAGAATGGGTGTATTCCTGAAGAAAGACTTTGCCGAGTTGCTTTAAGCAATGATGCAGCGCAGTCATAAAATCAGTGAATACACCCAAGTTCAAGTAAGTTGTATGTTCATTATGGAAATGGCTAGGAAATGGATTTGGGCCAAAGTTAATGTAGAAGTCTTGTTTTGGCAAAACGGAAGACGCAAGAGTAATCAGCTCCTCTAAAACGAGCAGCGTTTCTTCTTTTGATAAATGTAAATAGTGCACAGGAATATAGCTTTTCGGGAATGACTCTAAGTAATCGTTGTAAAGGCGCAAGAAAGAATCTTTGCTCTCTTTGATGAGCGTGTAATAGAACTCTGTAATTTGTGGGCCAAACGAGAAGGTTAAAACGTCTTTGTAGGAGACGGTAGTTTGGTCGAGGAGTTTCTGGTAATGTAAGTGGAAATAATCTCGTAGGCTATCGAGATGAGGGAAGAGGTCGATGATGCTGTCACCGCGCATTCCTTTAATCCATAGAGAAGTGAGCGTGTGGCATTCTTCGGAAAAAGGTTTGTTGAAACAGTGCAGAGCGTTTTGATGACGCAAATAATAATGTCGTAGCTTCTGGAATTGTTTCTGCTGGTCATAAGACAGGGCTTGTGGAAAATCTTCAAAGTGGTGCATTAAGAAAGTGGACTCGGTTGTGCCGAGTAAGTACTCGATAATCTCTTCAAAAGACTTGTTGTACGGATTTGGATCCTGGCAGAAGAGATTGTTGTAGTAATTCTGTTGCTGCTGTTGTTCCTCAAGCAGCTGAATTTGTTTTACCAATAAGCTTAAATCTTGAGTATAACGTTCCATTTTGATACCCTCCCAAAAGGTATTATTTTCTTTAATTGTAACGCTTTCATAAAAGTGCGTCAATATACATTTTTATCTATTTTTTATGGAATTTAAGAAATAGGAAAGACGCTTGACTAAACTTGTAGAGTTGACCATAATAAAGAAAGTTAACAAGGAAGGAGAGGTTTCGTGTCTAGAAAAACAAAAGCTACCATTGCGATTACACTGGCGATTGCAGTCATGGTACTAATCTTTATTAGCTCAAGTATGCCTTACAAGGATCAGTCACTAGTATCGACGATTCAAAAAGGACTTCCAATGCAACCTTTTTCAGAAATTTTATCTAAAATTAAATTTGAATATGCAGGACAAACTATCAGTATTCCTTCTCTAGGATATGCGCAGTTCATCGAATTTTTCATTCGTAAAGCCGCTCATTTCTTAGCTTACTTCTTTATCGGCTATCAATGGACGAGAGGATTAAGTGTTCACGTTCGTAAAAAAGGATGGCCGCAGTTCTTGGCGTTCTTTATCGCAGTGCTATATGCCATGACTGATGAATTCCATCAAGGCGTGACGCCAGGACGCACACCGCTGATTCAAGATGTCTTTGTGGATGCCGTTGGTGCCGCAGTCGGTGTAGGGCTAGGAACCTTGAAAAAAATAAGATAATAAATTCAAAACGTTGAAGAGATTTTCTTCAGCGTTTTTTTTGTTGTCCAAAAGACTCCTTTTTATTTTTTATCGTAGTTCTTAATGACTAGTCAAAGAGTGGGGGAAGAACGATGGAAATGAATGAATTAGCAACGGAAGTGTTCACGCAAGCTATCAAGCACCAATTAGATGATATTCATTTATTACCGGTTGGAGAGGAGTATGTATTTTATTTAAGAGATGTCAATGGATTAAAAGAGTTGAGAAAGATTTCAGACGAAGTGGCCTTGCAATTTATTTCGTACTTAAAGTATCAAGCTGGAATGGATGTAGGAGAGAGACGAAGACCGCAGAGTGGTTCCTTAACCTTTGAGATTTCAAAGGACCAGATGATTGAACTGAGATTATCAGTGATTACAAATTTTAAGCAGAAGGAATCCATGGTTATCCGGCTCTTGCATCGCTCAAAGAAGGAAAAGGCATCGATTCGTTCGATGACTTATTTTCCAAAGGACTGGGCGCTGTTGCAACAGTTCCTACGCTATAAGAGTGGCTTGATTTTATTTTCCGGACCGGTCAGTTCTGGGAAGACGAGTACGATGTATGCTTTGCTTAGGGGCCGTATGCAAGAAAAGACGCTTCAAGTGATTACGATGGAAGACCCAGTGGAGTATCATGAGCCGATGTTTTTACAGACGGAGATTAACGAGAAGGCGGGAATTACGTATGAACTACTCATTAAGAGTTGCCTGCGTCATCATCCTGATATTTTACTAATCGGCGAAATCCGAGACGAAATGACGGCTAAGATGGCGATTCGTGCAGCTTTAACGGGGCACTTGATTCTAGCAACTGTTCACGCAAAAGACTGTAATGGAGTGGTAGCAAGGCTCTTAGAACTTGGGGTTAGTAAGACGATGCTTGAGCAAACTATTATCGCGATTTGTTCACAGCGCCTACTCCCTCGGTATTGTGGATTATGTGGTAAGGAATGTGAACTTCATTGTAATCATTTAACAAACGGAGAAAAGCGAGGAACGATTTTTGAAATCGAAACGCATGAAAAGTTGTCGCATTTCTTTAAAACGAATCAATTTTCAGCAGACGAAGAAAGAGTACATCCTTTTAATAAGGTATTGAGGAAGGCTTATGCATTGGGATACATTACGGACAAAACTTACGAAACCTATCAAATTATCTAAAAAGTGGAAAGGACCGGTTCAAAGTCGGTTCCTGATTCAGCTAGCTCATTTACTCCAGGAAGGATTTAGCTTGGATGAGGCGTTGAAGTTTCTAGAATATTTATTCGAAGCAGAGAAGAAAGACCTCGAACAAATGAGAGGAACGCTTGGAGAAGGACGGCGTTTTGATGAATGCTTGAAACGGGTCGGGTACTCAGAAACGAATACTTCGCAAATTTATTTATCCATGCAGTTTGGTAGTTTCGAGAAGGCCTGTGCATCGATTGGGGAGTTTCTCACTCGCAAGCAAAAGCAACAAAAGAAAATGCAGCAGATGATGATGTATCCTGCGTTTCTTTTTACGTTTGTTATCGGGATGGTGCTCTGTATTCGAATGCTCTTGCTCGACCAACTCTCCAGCATGGTGCAAGAAGAACAACTCAAGCAGTCTGGCTTCCTTTATTGGATATGGCTTGGGTTTCAAAACTTACCACAGTTGGCGCTAGGATTTCTAACAGTGCTATTAACCATTATTTTTGCAGTCCGCTTGTACTGGAAGAGAAAGAACACCTATGATCAGTTTCGCATGTTGATTTCACTGCCGGTTATCGGGAAGAGTGCGCAGCAATACGTGACGTTTTTATATGCACGAGAATTCTCGTATTTTCTAGGGAATGGACAGTCATTATTGTCGATGGTGTCCGAACTGAAAAAAGAAGGAACGAGCGCACTCTCAAAGATGATTGCGCAGAAGCTAGAAGAACAACTGATTCAAGGAGAGTCCTTTTCTACGGCGCTTGAAAAGATGAAGCTGTTCCGTCAGGAGTTTATTTGGCTGGTATTAGAAGGAGAAAAAACTAGGCAACTAGACGTGCAACTACAAGTATACGCCGACCAAATGCTCGATGAATTTACCCAAGGCATCGAAAAGAAAATTAAGTGGATTCAACCGTTGCTACTTATGGGGATTGGGTTCCTCATCGTTTCCATGTATCTCATCTTATTATTACCGACACTAACGATGATTGGAGGAAATTAAAATGAAAATGAAAACAAAGAAAAAAGGCTTCACGCTAATCGAATTACTCGTGTGCCTCTTTATTATTGGCTTGATGATGCTACTGATTATTCCAAATATTGCGCAACAACGAAAGACTGCTCAAGATAAGTCTGATGAGGCAATTGTAAGAGTTGTTAAATCACAGCAACAGGCTTATATGATTGATTTTAAAACATCAGATGTACCTACAGTAGAACAACTTAAAACTGAAGGATATATCAATGATAGCCAAGTAGATGCCTATAATAAAGCTCCTCAAAAATTAAAGGATGAAAAGTAGAGCATTTACGCTGGTTGAATGCTTAATAGCGCTTGCCATTGCTTGCTTCTTACTTATACTGACTCCGCCTTTGATTAGTCATTCCTATGTAAATTGGAAGGAAGAAGTATTTCTAAGAGAGTTTGAGCAAGTGATGGATACAGCGCAGATTACAGCTATTTCAACGGGACAAGGTTCATTTGTAACGGTCTCGGGTGGCATTGTGGAATTAAATTGTCACGGAGCTAGAGAATTGGATAAGAAGATTCGCTTTCCGGATACGATGAGAAGTTATTCGGTTCAAACGTATGGTTTTAAACCCTATAGTGGGAATGTTAGCCAGTTCTCGTCCGTGACGTTTGATGGGCAAAATCGCAGGTACACTTATGTTTTTCAATTAGGGGAGGCAAAGTATCATGTTGAAATTACCGAAAAGTAGAGGATATGTATTGCTGGAAGCCTTAATCGGGCTGATGGTTTTGACCGTTATTGTTTCCTTAATCAGCTTTATGATGGGACAACTGTATCACCGCCAGCAACTTAAAGGATGCTTTTTGGATGCTGCAGCCGCGCAGTTAATGGACTTACAGGCTAGTCCTACGTATCCTGCAACCGTGGATAAGTTGTCTAAAGAAGAACAAAAGAAGATGAACAAAGTGACATTTGAAAAAGTAAATACAACGTCCTCTCCAACAGTCGTAACGGTCTCCTGTGGAGAGCACGAGGAGGTGTTTCAAATCAATGCGATTACCGAGAAAAAAGTCCGGATTTCTGCTCATTGAACACTTAATGGCGCTCGTAATTATCGCGATTAGTTTAGTAGCGTTTATGGGACTTTCTACAGCGTTTCTAAAAATCAAGGACCGGCTCAATGTTCCTGATGATATTAAATGGCATGTTGCCGTTCAGCAAATGAATGTTAATTACGCTGGCTTTAGGCTGACATCGTTTCATGGCTACGATCCTTATACCGCACATTTTGCAAATACCGTATCTGAGAAAACAGAGGTCATTACGCTCGTTTCTAGTTGGAAAGATGGCGGGAAGATTTATAAAGGAGCAGGAGGAAGTGGAGGACACCAACCATTTCTGTATGGGATTCGAACCCTCTCCATAAAAAGAAACGGGGGCAGGTTACTGATTTCGACAACGCTCACCCAAGGAAATACTTTTCACTTAAATTTTGCACCGAAAAATCGAGTCATTTATGTCAAAGTGAAAGAAGTAAAGGAAAAGAAAAATGACAAACCCTAAAAGAAAAGGAACGCTACTATTTCAGTTTCTGGCGTTACTTGCTATTGCCAGTTTCCTTATTATCGCGCTACTAAAAATCCATGCCCACAACACTCTTGAATATCGCCTTCTGGAAGATGGGTATCGAATGGACATATTGCTTGAGATGGCGAGTCAGACGGTAAGACAAAAGATTTCTTTTAATGGGGATGAGATGACTTTTCCCGATAGCATTCAATTTTCCAGTGGCACGGTGAGCGTAGAGTGGAATGAGAAAGCACATCAATTTACCCTAAAGGCGCTCCTTCCAAATGGTCATACGAAGGAAGATACACTATATATTCAGTTTGTAAAATAGGCTAAACACTACATAGCGACTTCTTTTTGTTTTTTTCATTTTCAAGATATGGTATACTTTTCAATGAGAAAATGAAAAGATGGTGAAATAATGACACAAACAATCGGAGAAATTTTAAAAAGTGCAAGGCAATTAAAAGGCTACACTCTTGATGACTTGCAACAAATTACAAAAATTCAAAAACGTTATTTAATCGCAATTGAAGATAATGACTTCGACTTGATGCCAGGTGCGTTTTATACACGCGCGTTCATCAAACAAATTGCTGACACAGTTGGATTAGATGGAGCGGCTTTATTAGAAGAGCATGCGTCTGAAATTCCACAAGCTGTTGTGAAGACAACTCCACAGGCAACTTATACGACTTCTTCAAGTAATCGTACACGTTTAAATAAGAATAAGAGTAAATGGTCTTCAGTATCAGCAACTTTAAAAAATTACTTCCCAACAATCTTATTGGGAATGTTCATCGTAGCGATTATTTTTGCAATCGGACAAGCTGTATTTAGCAACCGTGCACAACGCAATAATCCTGTAACGACTCAAGCTACAACACAAGCAGCTGTTGCAGCAGAAACGACTGTTGCTACAACGACAACTGCAGCTCCAGAAGTGACAAGTGTGACTTATTCATATGCGAACGGAAATGCATTGTACTATATTGCGAATGTAAGTAAATTCCCATTAGATGTGAAAGTGTTAAATGAAGCAAGAAATGCTTTATGGGCACAAATTTCAGCGGATGGTAAAGTTGTGGCAGACGGCGTTCCAGCAACAAATCAAACAGTGACTGGTTCGATTCCTGAAGGAACAACAACGATTCGTATGGACTTTGGATATACTCCATTAGGAACAATCACTGTTGGTGGTGTTGAACTAACAATTCCTGAAGGTTCAAACGCTACACGAATTTATATCACGATTCAATAGGAGAATTGCGATGAATTTACCAAATAAATTAACGGTTTTGCGAATTTTCATGATTCCGGTGTTTATCATTCTGATGTGCTTACCGAGTGAAGCGCTAGGAGTGATGAATCTTATGGGTTCACAGATTAGCGTTGTCCACTTTTTGGCAATGATTATTTTCGCAGTAGCTAGTTTTACAGATTATCTTGATGGATATTTAGCACGCAAATACAAATTAGTGACGAACTTTGGGAAGTTTGCGGATCCTTTAGCAGATAAAATGTTAGTGATGACAGCATTCATTATGCTTGTTCCATTCAATTTAGCACCTGCTTGGGTCGTAAGTATCATTGTTTGTCGTGAATTAGCAGTAACGGGGCTTCGATTATTATTAGTCACAGATGGCGAAGTGATGGCTGCTGCTTGGCCAGGAAAGTAAAAACAGCCACTCAAATGTTGGCGATTATTTTCCTATTGACGGACGATTTGTTCTTTAAGGCCCTTGGGATTCCAATCGGACAAATCTTACTTTATAGTTGTTTAGTATTTACAATCTATTCAGGTTTGGATTATTTTGTAAAGAATCGACATGTATTTGCGGATTCATTTACTAAAACAGAATAACAAACAAAAGCCTGAAACGATTGTTTTGGGCTTTTTATTTTTCGAAAAAGAGTGTAAGGAAGGCGAGACACAATGAATGCAGAAATCATTGCAGTTGGTACGGAGTTACTAATGGGGCAAATTGTCAACACGAATAGTGCATACTTAGCCCAAGAATTAGCAAAAAATTCAATTCCAACATACTATCAACAAGTGGTTGGTGATAATGAAGAAAGAATGTATGAAGCGATTGAATTAGCCGCTTCTAGAAGTGAATTGATTATTTTATCTGGAGGTCTCGGACCAACAACGGATGATATCACTAAACAAGTATTGGCGCGTTTTTTAGATGTGCCACTTGTAGAAGATGAGGCAGGTCTTCAAAAAGTGATCGATTTTCACGTGCGCTCTCATCGCGACATGAGTGAAAATAATCGTAGACAGGCACTAGCTTTCGAAGGCGGAACTGTTTTTAAAAATCATAATGGACTAGCAGTTGGTTGTGGTTTTGAAAAAGATGGCCGACAATTCATTGTTCTACCCGGACCACCAAATGAATTAAAAATGATGATGCAAAAAGAAGTGTTGCCTTTCTTACGTAAGAAAGTGGGCAAGGTAGATTTATTCGAATCTCGTTACTTACGATTCTTTGGAATTGGAGAATCACGCTTAGTGACCATCCTAGAAGATTTAATCGAGGGACAAACAAATCCAACGATTGCTCCATATGCTGGAAAATTTGAAGTGATGCTTCGATTGACAGCCAATGGAAACACAAGAAGAATGTACAGAGCTTCTTGATGGGATGGAATTACTCATCCAATCTCAAGTAGGAGAATACTTCTATGGATACGGAGACCATAATACATTACAGGAAGTCACTGTTGATTTGCTAAAAGAATCAGGGCTAACAATTGCCTGTGCTGAAAGTTTAACGGGTGGATTGTTTGCAGCAAGTGTCGTGGCGTTTGAAGGAAGCTCCTCTTATTTCCAAGGAGGAACAGTCGCTTATCAAAGAGAGGCCAAAGAAACGCAACTAGGAATTGACAGTACCTTGCTGGATCAATACGGAATGGTGAGTGCAGAATGCGCCAAAGCGATGGCCGAACAAGCAAGACTCCATTATCAAAGTGATTTGGGAATTTCTTTCACTGGAGTTGCAGGGCCTAGCGAAATGGAAGGGAAAGAAGTCGGAACGATTTTCGTGGCATTAGCCTCTCAAACAGAGGTTGAAGTGTTAGAATTACACCTTGCACGTACTCGTAACGATAACCGTGAATTCGCGGTACAATATGGATGGAATTTACTTAGAAAATATTTATTAAAACAAGCTCGAACAAAATAAGAACAAATGTTCGCATATTGCTTGCGCATGGAATAGAACATAGTGTACAATATGTTTGACTTAAAATTCGTGGAGGAATTAAAACATGGCAGAAAATGAAAATCGTCAAAGAGCATTGGAAGATGCGCTAAAGAAAATTGAAAAGAGCTACGGTAAAGGTGCCGTAATGAAATTAGGAGAAAAAGTAGATACACAAATTCAAACAGTATCTTCAGGTTCTCTTGCCTTAGATATCGCATTAGGTGTAGGTGGATTCCCACGTGGACGTATTATCGAAGTATACGGACCAGAATCTTCAGGTAAAACAACAGTTGCACTTCATGCGGTTGCGGAAGTTCAAAAACGTGGTGGAGTAGCAGCGTTTATCGATGCTGAACATGCTCTAGATCCAGAATACGCAAAAGCATTAGGCGTAAACATTGATGAATTATTATTATCTCAACCAGATACAGGGGAACAAGGATTAGGAATTGCAGATGCTTTAGTATCATCAGGAGCCGTTGACATCGTTATCGTCGACTCAGTAGCTGCGTTAGTTCCACGTGCCGAAATCGATGGCGACATGGGACAATCACACGTAGGTCTTCAAGCTCGTTTAATGTCTCAAGCATTACGTAAATTATCAGGTTCAATTAATAAAACAAAAACAATCGCAATCTTTATCAACCAAATCCGTGAAAAAGTGGGCGTTATGTTCGGGAACCCTGAAACAACACCTGGTGGACGTGCGTTGAAATTCTACGCGACTGTTCGTTTAGAAGTACGTCGTGCTGATCAAATTAAACAAGGTACTGAAATCTTAGGGAACCAAACTAAAATCAAAGTTGTTAAAAATAAAGTGGCTCCACCATTTAAAACAGCTGTTGTGGATATTATGTACGGAGAAGGGATTTCTCAACTTGGGGAATTACTCGACATGGCAGCAGACCTCGACTTCGTGAAGAAGAGTGGTGCATGGTACGCTTATAACGACGAGAAGATTGGTCAAGGTCGTGAAAATGCAAAAGCATACTTGGCTGACCATCCAGAAGTCGTTGCCGACTTGAACCAAAAAGTTCGCGCTCACTACGGCATTGGAGTAGCTGCTCCTGTCGAAGTGGAAGAAGAAGGACAAACAAGTTTATTAGACTAATCATTAGGAGAATCGAGCGCTTCAGTTCGGTTCTTTTTTTATGCAAAGTTTACTAACTGCTTAAGGTTTCATAAGATTGCTAGCATTTTACATTAAAATAATGTACTCTTATGGTTGGTATAATTTAAGAAAGAGGATTTTTCAATATATGTTTAAAAGAAAGCCTTATGTAGGCCTGAGTGATAAAATTCGAAATCAGAAAAATTCGCAACAAATTCTCTTGGAAAGTTCATCTTGGTTAACGATCGGGAATATCGTCTCAAGATTACTTGGAGCACTATATATCATCCCTTGGGGAATGTGGATGGGTGCCGATAGGGATAATGCGAACTACCTATATTTTATCGCCTATAATATTTATGCTTTAGTATTACAAATATCAACGGCAGGGATTCCTGTTGCGATTTCTAAAATCGTAGCGGATAACCAAGCAAGAAGAGACTATAAAACGAGTTGGCGCTTGTTCAAAGGAACGATGCTCTTTATGACATTCCTTGGAGTGGTCTTTGCGGCGGGGATGTATTTTGCAGCGCCACTTTTTGCAAAAGGAGCTACTCCTGAAGAAGTCGCGGACAGTATTATGGTCATTCGTTCGCTAACGCCTGCGGTACTGATTATTCCACCGCTTAGCTTAATGCGTGGATACTATCAAGGATATAATGAGATGGCGGCTTCTGCGAAATCTCAATTATGGGAACAAGTTGTCCGTATCTTATATATGCTAGGACTAACGTATTTTGTAATGCGTATTGTTTCTGGCGGTTATGTTCTTGCTGTAGCCCATTCTACATTTGCGGCCTTTGTCGGTGCGGTCATCGCGTTCTTATACTTAGCATATAAGATGTTCCGTGACCATAAAGGCATGATGGAATTAATGGAAGAAGGGCGCCCTGAACGTCCCCTAAGTTTCTGGAAAATTATTTTTGAAGTCATGCGTGAAGCTTTACCTTTCGTATTAGTAACTTCAAGTATCCAAATCATCAGCTTGATTGACCAAGAAACCTTCCAACGTCTGGTTCCAATCTTTACGAACTTCTCGTTTGAAGAAGGGAAAGAACTGATTACTTTATTTGGATTTAATGCGAATAAGGTTATTATGATCGTGATTTCGCTAGCGATGAGTATCTCAACAGCGGCATTGCCACTGCTTGCGGCTCATTATTCAGTCAATGACCGTGAAGAAGTGAAACGCGTCATTGCGAACAACTTGGATTATTTGCATACATCATGATTCCAGCTTCTGTAGGGAATGGCGATTGTCTCAGAGCCGATTTATAACGTGTTCTATTCACCAGATCCCAACAGGAACGTATTTATTAATGGTTTCATGTATCATGTGTGTGTTCTTAGGATTATTCGTAACGTTCACATACATCCTACAATCAATGGAACAACACATTATTGCGATTAAAGCATTAGGATTTACAGTGCTTATTAAATTGCTATGGCAACCAATGATGATTTACTTCCTTGGTGGAGCTGGTCCGTTAATTGCCAGCTCAGTAGCATACTTTGTTGCGACGCTTTATATGTGCCGTCACGTTCTTCGTATTACACGATTCGATTTGAATTACGTATTGAAGAAATTCGGGCAAGTGCTTCTTGCTTCTCTTGCGATGGCCATTACTTCAGCACTGACTCTTTATGCGATTAAACATGTAATGCCAATCGGTGGTAAAGTTCGTGCGTTAATTGCAGTTGCGGTTGTAGGTTTTGTCGGAGCGGCGACTTACGGACTAATTACCTTGAAGAATCGATTAGCTGATGAAATGCTTGGCGCTCGCGTCGGTGGCATTCGTCGTAAATTGAGGATGAAATAATGAGATTAGATAAATGTTTAGCAGATTGTGGCCTTGGAACTCGTTCCGAGGTCAAATCTTTATTAAAGGCCAAACGAATTACCGTCAATGGTAAAGTCGTAACCAATGGTAAAGTTCAAGTGAATCCTGAAACGGATGAGATTTCTGTTTGATGGCGAGAAAGATTCAATACGAAGAGTTCGTCTATATTATGATGAATAAGCCTAAGGGAGTCGTTAGTGCGACAGAAGATAATCTTCATAAAACAGTACTGGATTTAATCGATCCGCTTTATTTTAAAAAGGGAGTTTTCCCAGTAGGCCGTTTGGATATCGATACGCACGGATTATTGCTTTTGACCAAATGATGGAGAATTGGCGCACCGTCTTCTTTCACCGAAGAAACACGTCACAAAAATCTACCAAGCAAGAGTCGAAGGCGTGATGACTCCTGAAGATGCAGCTGCTTTTGAGAAGGGTATCGTGTTATCGGATGGAACGGAGTGTATGCCAGCGCGTCTGGATATTCTTAGTGTGGCGCAGGATGAATCGATTGTTCAGATTCATTTGAAAGAAGGGAAATTCCATCAGGTCAAACGCATGGTGAAAGCCTGCGGAAAATCCGTTGTCGACCTGCAGCGACTCACGATGGGACCACTCAAGTTAGATGAGAGCCTCGCGTTAGGAGAGAGCAGACCCTTAACTGAAGAAGAATTACAATCATTAATGATGAATGAATAACGAAAGCTTAGGAGAAATCCTAGGCTTTTATTTGTTATAGAAAGGGTTTAACCGCTTTTCATCCTTTTGTAAAAATGGTAAGATAAGACTATTGAATCTACTTGATAGAGATTGGAGCGATTGGATGACAATTGATTGGAAAAAAGAAGTAGAACTTCGTAAAGAAGATCTATTAAAAGATTTATTCACATTATTACGTATCGACAGTGTGCGTGATGATTCTAAAGCGACAGAGGATGCACCAGTAGGTCCTGGACCTAAAGAAGCGCTAGAAGCATTCTTAGCAATCGGTGAACGTGATGGTTTCACAACAAAACAAGTTGGAAACTTAGCAGGTCACATCGAGTTTGCACCAAATCCAGACTATAAAGAAACTCTTGGAGTTTTAGGTCACGTGGACGTTGTTCCAGTAGGAACTGGATGGGATACAGATCCATTCGAACCACAAATTATTAATGACCGTATTTATGCGCGTGGTTCAAGCGATGATAAAGGACCAAGTATGGCAGCATACTACGCATTAAAAATCATCAAAGAATTAGGATTACCAGTTTCAAAACGTGTTCGTTTCATTATCGGAACAGACGAAGAATCAGGTTGGAAATGTATGGAACGTTACTTCCAAACAGAAGAAATGCCAGACTTTGGTTTCTCACCAGACGCAACATTCCCAATCATCAATGGTGAAAAAGGAATTCTTTCATTACATTATGATATTCCTGGTGGAGCTGCAGAAGGCGACTATCAATTATTAAGCTTCGACGCAGGCTTACGTGAAAACATGGTTCCTCAAGATGCTCATGCGGAAATCGTTGTTCCAAATGCAGATGAAGTGGTTGACCGCTTCTTGGCATATGTTGCTGCAAATCCAGTTGAAGGAAGTGCTCAAGTATTAGACGGCAAAGTTATCTTAGACGTTGTTGGTAAATCAGCACACGGATCAACTCCAGATAAAGGAATCAATGCTGGAACTCACTTGGCTAAATTCTTAAACCAATTCAACTTCAAAGGTAACGCGAAGAAATACTTAGCATTTGCTGCTGAAGTATTACATGAAGATACTGATGGTAAAAACTTGAAAGTTGATTTCAACCATGAAGTGATGGGACCATTGACAGCTAATGCCGGAATCTTCACTTACACACCTGAATTAGGTGGGGTAGCCGTAGTAAACTTCCGTTATCCATTAGCGTTACTGCAGAAGGTCTTGAAATTAAGACAGAAGTTGTGGCTTCAGGATATGGTTTCACTGTTGCTCACGGTAAAGCACAAGTTCCTCACTATGTATCACCAGAAGATAAATTAGTATCAACATTATTAGATGTATATCACCGTCAAACAGGATTACCTGCACATGAACAATCAATCGGTGGTGGAACATACGGACGTATCTTTGAACGTGGTGTAGCGTATGGTGCGCTATTCCCAGACTCAATCGATACAATGCACCAAGCAAATGAATTCTTCGCATTAGAAGATTTATTCCGCTCAGCTGCAATTTATGCAGAAGCGATTTACGAATTAATTAAATAAGCGTAAGTGATTAGGAGAACGGATTTCCGTTCTCCTTTTTCTTTTGATTTCAGAAAATTACAAATGCAAAGTACTAGTAACAAAAAATTAACGTAAACCCTTGAAGTTTTTTGCTAAATCGCTATAAAACGTGCTATACTACTAATGATATTATGTGTGAAAACTGTAAATATATATATTTGGAGGCTATAGCATGGGATTTGTAATCTTTCTATTGCTAATTGTGGTACTTGGTGCCGCAGGTTATGCAACAGCAATATTCATGACAAAGAAACAAACTAAAGTAATTGAAGAATTATCAGAGAAAAAGGATAAGTTAATGGCAGTGCCAATTGCGGACACGTTCTATACTTTGAAAAACTTGAATTTAACAGGGCAAACAAAGAGAACGTACGAAACATGGCAAGCAACATGGCAAACAATCACACGATTCCGATTCCCTGAAATCGAAGCTGCATTAGTAAGTGCAGAACAATATATCCAAAAATTAAACTTCATCAAAGGAAATCAAGTGACACAACAAGCTGAAAACTTGATTGAAGAAACAAAAGCTGAAGTTGACAAAATTTACTCAGCATTACAAAAATTATTGGATAGTGAAAAACAAAACCGCGCACAGCTAGACTTATTACAAGAACGCTATGCTTCAATGCGCAAAGACTTATTAGCACATAGTTTCTCATTCGGCGAAGCACTAGAAACGTTAGAAAAACGTTTAGCTTATTTAGAATTAGACTTCGCGAAATTTAATACATTAACAAACGAAGGCGACCACTTAGAAGCCAAAGAAGTACTTGGACGTATCGAAAACGAAATGAAAGAATTTGAGTCAATCGTTGAACAAGTTCCTCAATTATTAAAAGAAATCGAAACTGAGTACAACGAACAAGTAGAAGACTTGAAACAAGGATATGCTCGCATGGTCGAAGAGCATTACCAATTCTCTAAAATTTCAATTCCTGAAGAAATTGAAAAGATTGAAAAACAATTGAAGTGGCACGCGGACATATCGCTGCTACAGAATTAGAAGAAGCTCGTCAACAATTAGATAAAGTGGCTCGTGAAATCGATCAACTTTATGATGTGATGGAAGCTGAAATCGAAGCACGTGAATTTGTATACCGCAATAAAGCTCAAGTTGAAAAACGCTTGAACCAAGTATTACAAAGCAACCGTTATGTGAATATCGAAGTGGACCGTGTTTCTCAAAACTATATCTTGTCAAACAACGAATTCGTTCGTGTACAAGAATTTGCAGAACAATTAGAAAAAGAACAAGAAGCCGTTCAATACTACAGCAAGGCGATGGAAAACCATCAAGTTCCTTACTCAGTTGTGAAAGAACATTACGAACTCGTTCTTGATAAATTAAACAGCATTGATGAAGATCAAACTGATTTAGTCAACACATTATCTGATTTACGTAGCCAAGAAAAAGCGATTCGCGACGGATTAGATGTCTTCGAATTAGACTTACGTAATATGAAACGTACGATTGAGAAATACCACTTACCAGGTCTTCCAAAAGAGTACTTAGAATTGTTCTTTGCAACAAGCAATCGTATCGAACAATTGTGGCAAAAGATGAACCGTGTGAAATTAGATATGACTGAAATTAACGCGGCGAACAACGTGATCGAAGAAGATGTTGAAAAATTAGATATCTTCACAGAACAAATTGTTGATAATGCACAATTAACAGAGTACATGATTCAACATGCGAACCGTTACCGTTTATCACATCCTGAAATTGAAACAGCGATTGGTCGTGCACTTGACCTATTCAACCACACATTCAAATACGATGAATCATTACAAATCATTGAATCAGCGTTAGAACAAGTGGAACCAGGTGCAGGTAACCGAGTACGTCAAAACTACCAAGCAGAAAAGAATAATAGCTTATTCTTCTAAGAGGGTAACTAATAAGCCACGTGAGTGAAAGCTCACGTGGCTTTTATTTGTTGAAACAGGTCTTTTTGTTCCTAGATTAGACTATGTTAAATAACCATGTATCAATCAGTTTTTAATGTATAACTGATATTTTAATTAATAGGAGAGTGTTTTATGGATTTTGTTTTATGGGGGAGCGTATTTTTCGCAGGATTGCTATCCTTTTTCTCACCATGTGTATTGCCATTATTTCCAGTTTATTTTGGAGTTTTAATGAGTGAGCAAGAGGGGAAAAAGGTGAAAATAGGAAAATTAGAATTCTTTTTGAAACCGCTTATTCGAACCCTAGTATTTATTGCAGGTCTATCTACGATATTTTTCTTTCTGGGGTTTGCTGCAACTTTATTAGGAAGTTTGATTTATAATCCATTCTTTAATCTGACTTTAGGAATGATTATTGTTCTGTTAGGGTTGCACCAAATGGAGGTTTTTAACTTTATATTTCTACAAAAACAAAAGACGGTTCAACTGGAGACAAAAAATCAAAAGTCATTATGGAATAGTTATTTATTAGGATTGAGTTTTAGTTTCGGTTGGACACCCTGTGTGGGTCCCGTACTAAGTGCGGTATTAAGTTTAATTTCTACACAACAAGCAGGAATGGCTTATGGGGCTTTTCTTCTTGTATTGTATATTTTGGGACTATCGATTCCGTTTCTAGTATTAGCAGTTGCTTCATCGGTAGCAATAAAAGTCTTTAATCTTGCTAAGAAGCATTTAGTAGAATTGAAAAAAATTGGTGGGTTCATGATTGTGTTAATGGGAATCGTTATTATTTATACACAAATCGTTCAGATGATGCAGTAATGAAGGGAGATAATAAGATGAAATTAAAAATGATTGTAGCGTTAGGGTGTGCCTTTTTATTAGCTTCATGCCAAAGTATGCCGATGAATCAATCGACAAATGATAAAAACAACACAGTAGAAACGAAAAAGAGTGCGGTTCAGGTTTCTGATTTTAAATTTCAAACGTTAGACGGAAAAGAAGTATCTCTTTCGGAATATAAAGGTAAAAAAATCTATATTAAATTCTGGGCTACTTGGTGTCCAACTTGTTTAGCAGGTTTACAAGATGTAACAGACCTTTCACAGAATCCACCAGAGAATACTGTAGTTTTAACGGTAGTTGCACCAGGTGTCAATCGTGAAAAGAATGTAGAGGATTTTAAAACTTGGTTTAATGGAGTTGATTATAAAGCATTACCAGTCTTAATGGATATGAAGGGAGAATTCTTAAAGAAATTAGGCGTTGTTGGATATCCTACTTCTGCCTTCATTAATGAGAACGGAGAAGTTGTCAAAGTTCAACCAGGACATTTGAAGAATCAAGATATTACGAAGACCTTGTTAAACTTATAGAGGTGAATCATAATGGATAAGAAATCAATGGGAATTACAATTGTTTTAGTGGTTCTCTTGATCGCTGCCCTTATTTTTGTAAAAGACAACGTTGTTTCAAATGGTTCTCAAACAGATTCCGTTTCAAAAAAGGTAACCAATTTGATTCAAAATCAAGAAACTAAAACAAAAGTGAATAAAGAAGTTAAAAATATGAAAGAAATCTATTTGGCTGGTGGTTGTTTCTGGGGGTTAGAAGAGTATTTTTCAAGGATTAATGGTGTTATTGATGTTGTGAGTGGATATGCCAATGGAAATGTTGAAACTACAAACTATCAGTTAATTCATCAAACAGATCACGCAGAGACCGTTCGTGTTCAATACGACGCAGATAAAATCACCTTAAGAGAATTGTTGTTATACTATTTCAGAGTGATTGATCCTTTATCTGTAAACAAGCAAGGAAATGATACAGGACGACAATACAGAACAGGAATCTACTTTGTAAATGATGAAGACGTTTCTGCGATTAATGAGATTGTAAAAGAAAAAGAAGAACAATTTGGAAAGAAACTAGCTGTAGAAAATGAAAAGTTACGCAACTTTGTCGAAGCAGAAGAATATCATCAAGATTATTTAAAAAAACATCCGAATGGTTATTGCCATATCGATGTCAATAAGGCAAATGATTTAGTGATTGATCCTAGTTTATATCCTTTGCCAGATGATGAAACATTGAGAAAAACATTGACAAAAGAACAATATGCTGTCACTAGAGAAAATCGAACAGAGGTCGCTTTTTCAAATGAATATTGGAATAATCATGCTCCAGGAATTTATGTAGATGTTGCTACAGGAGAACCACTATTTTCTTCAAAGGATAAATTTGAATCAGGCTGTGGCTGGCCAAGTTTTACAAAGCCAATTTCTTCGGAAGTAGTGACTTATCATGAAGATACCAGTTTCAATATGAAAAGGATTGAAGTGAGAAGCCGCATTGCAAACTCTCATTTAGGCCATGTGTTTGAAGATGGACCACGTGATAAGGGTGGACTTCGATTTTGTATCAATAGTGCTTCTATCAAGTTTATTCCTTTAGAAGAGATGAGTTCAAAAGGGTACGGAACCTTAATCGATTATGTCAAATAAGGGAGAACTTAAAAATCACAACCCTTTAGAATAGTTGACAAAACAAGGTGCTTTTCGTATACTTCTAAAGGTAAGCAATCGGATTGAGATTTTACTTGTTAGAGAGGCTTGTCTGGTGAAAAGAGCCAACAAAATCGTGCTCCCGATTGAAAAATTTGTAGAAATACAAACGCTCTTCCAGCGTTATCGGAATTAGAGATGAATGAACAGCTGTTTCATTGTAAGCAAGGTGGTACCGCGGTAGGACGCCCTTGCAGCAATGGGGCAGTTTTTTTATTTACAAAAAGAAGGAGAATGAAGATGAAAAAATTATCAAGTAGTGAAATTCGTCAAATGTACCTTGATTTCTTCCAAGAAAAAGGACATAAGGTGCATCCAAGTGCAAGCTTAATTCCTGTAAACGATCCAACATTATTATGGATTAACTCAGGGGTTGCAACGCTTAAGAAATACTTCGATGGAACGGAAACACCAGAAGTTCCACGTATTACAAATGCTCAAAAGAGTATTCGTACAAACGATATCGAAAACGTCGGGCACACAGCTCGTCACCATACATTATTCGAAATGATGGGGAACTTCTCAATCGGGGACTACTTCAAAGAAGAAGTGATTCCATGGGCATGGGAATTCCTAACAAGTGAAAAATGGTTAGGACTTGATCCAAATCGTCTATACGTTACTTACTATCCAGAAGATCCAGAAACAAAAACATTATGGATGGATAAAGTTGGTCTTCCAGAAGATCATATCATTCCAGTAGAAGATAACTTCTGGGATATCGGTGCTGGTCCATGTGGTCCGGATACTGAGATTTTCTACGACCGTGGAGAAAAATATAATAACTTAGCAGAAGATGATCCAGAAAACTATCCTGGAGGAGAAAACGAACGTTACTTAGAAATTTGGAACTTAGTATTCTCTCAATTCAACCATATGCCAGACGGAACTTATCCACCATTACCACATAAGAACGTCGATACGGGGATGGGTCTTGAACGTGTAGTTTCTGTTATCCAAGATACACCAACAAACTTCGAAACAGACTTATTTATGCCAATTATTAAGCAATTAGAAAGCTTAAGCGCTGGTAAGAAATACAATGAATCTAAAGAAACTGATGTATCATTCAAAGTTATCGCTGACCACATTCGTGCGGTAAGCTTGCAATTGGGGATGGCGCGCTTCCTTCAAACGAAGGTCGTGGATATATCATCCGTCGTTTAATCCGTCGTTCAGTAATGCACGGACAACGTTTAGGAATTCAAGGATCATTCTTAACTAAATTAGTTCCAACGGTTGCTCAAATTATGCACAGCTACTATCCAGAAGTAACTGAAAACATGGAATTCATTCAAAAAGTGATTGCCAACGAAGAGGATCGTTTCCAAGAAACAATTCACGATGGTTTAGCAATCTTAGAAACTATTTTTGCGGATATGAAAGAAGCAAACGAAACAACTCTTTCTGGCGAAAATGCGTTCAAACTATATGATACTTATGGATTCCCATATGAATTAACATTAGAATACGCAAGTGACAATGGTTTCACTGTCGATGAAGAAGGTTTCCAAGCAGAAATGCAAGCACAAAAAAACCGTGCGCGTGCTGCTCGTAATACAGAAACATCAATGAACGTACAATCTGCAGTATTACGTGATATCACTGTAGAGAGTGAATTCGTTGGATATGCTTCAACAACTGAAGAAGGCGTGTTAAAGCGATTGTTGTAGATGATGAATTAGTTGAATCTGCACATAAAGATGCGCATGCGCAATTAGTATTCGACCGTACACCTTTCTACGCTGAAATGGGTGGACAATTAGCCGACCACGGTACAATCCAAGATGCCAGCGGTACAGTTGTAGCGAATGTCTTACAAGTGAAGAAAGCTCCTAACGGACAACCATTACACACGGTTGAAGTGTTAGGCGACTTACAAGTAAACGCAACTTACACATTAGTGGTTGATGCATCTGAACGTGCGAAAATCATTAAAAACCATACAGCAACTCACTTATTACACCAAGCATTAAAAGATGTTCTAGGAACTCACGCAAACCAAGCAGGTTCTCTTGTAACACCAACTGGTTTACGTTTCGACTTCAGTCACTTCGGACAAGTTACTGCTGAAGAATTAGCTGAAATGGAACGTATCGTAAATGAGAAAATCTGGGCTGGTTTAGAAGTTGTAACGATTGAAACTACACTAGAAGATGCGAAGAGCCGTGGGGCAATGGCACTCTTTGGTGAGAATACGGCAACTTAGTTCGTATGGTCAACATTGGTGACTGGTCAATCGAACTTTGTGGGGGTATCCACGTTGGAAACACTCAAGAAATCGGATTATTCAAGATTGTTTCTGAATCTGGTATCGGTGCCGGCGTTCGTCGTATCGAAGCTGTTACAAGTAAAGAAGCATTTGACTTATTAAGCCATCACGAAAACTTATTAAAACAAGTAGCTGGTGAAGTTAAAGCCATCCAATTAGATACAGTGGTAGAACGTGTAGCTACTTTAGGTCAAGAATTGAAAGAAGCAAACGGCGAAATTGCGAAACTAAAAGCTAAAATCATGAAAGCTGAAGTCGCAGATGTCTTCAACAATGTAGAAGAAGTAAACGGAACTTCATTCATCACTGTAGCTCTTGAAAATAAAGAGATGGATGAATTACGTCAATTAGCAGATACATGGAGACAAAAAGGTGCGAGCGATATCTTCGTAGTAGGTACTGCTTCTTCTGATAAAGCGAACCTTTTAGTAGCCGTATCTAAAGACGCAAATGCAAAAGGATTAAAAGCAGGCGATATCATTAAGGCAATTGCTCCAGCTATCCAAGGTGGAGGCGGAGGCCGTCCTGATATGGCTCAAGCAGGTGGTAAGAACCCTGCAGGTATTCCACAAGCATTCGAATTGCTTAAAGAATATTTAGCTAAATAATGTAATGCAAAATGAAACCTTCCATGGGATTTGAAGAGAGTCCCGTGGAAGGTTTTTGATTTAAAAGCAAAGGAAAGGCTTTCTAAATGTTAAGAATCGGTAAGTATCAATTGTAGTTTCATGCAAAATCTTGTAGAATAGGTATATATATTGAAATGAGGTGTCGCTATGAGTTCAATAGATGAAACAGTCCTATTTAAATTTAATGAAAAGGACGAAAAACCGTTCAAGAAACATTAACCATCGTTTATGATGCGTTGAATGAGAAGGGGTATAGTTCGATTAATCAAATCGTAGGATACTTGTTATCTGGAGACCCAGCTTATATTCCGAGACATCGTGATGCACGTAATCTAATTCGTCGTCACGAAAGAGATGAGATTTTGGAAGAACTCATTAGACATTATATCCGCTCAACAGGAAGAGATGCCTAGTATGAGATTAATGGGATTAGATGTCGGAAGTAAAACTGTGGGCGTTGCCGTTAGTGATTTAATGGGCTGGACTGCTCAAGGGGTTGAAACAATTCCGATTAATGAGAATGCTTCAGAATTCGGGTTCAAACGTGTTGTCGAGTTAGTGGAAGAGTATGGCGTTGAAAAAATCGTCATCGGCCTACCAAAGAACATGAATAATACGGAAGGACCACGTGTAGAGGCGTCCCGTCGTTATGGTGCAAGCCTAGAGAAACGACTAGAAATTCCAATCGTCTATCATGACGAAAGACTCACGACGATGCAGGCGGAACGAATGCTTGTCGAAGAGGGTAATGTTTCAAGAAAGAAACGCAAACAAGTCATTGATATGCTAGCTGCAGTCATGATTTTGCAAAACTATTTAGATTTAAATGGAAATCAATAACAAAGGAAAGAGGAAAGAAAATGACAGAACATCACGATCACGATCATGAACATGATCACTTAGAAGGCCACGAAGGTCACGAACATATTACAATCATCGACGAAGAAGGAAATGAAATTTACACGAAGTATTATTCACGTTCGAATCTGATGACTTCAATAAATCATATGTATTATGCTACCCAGCAGGAATTCCTGAAGGAGAAGAAGTAGAATTACAAGCATTCTCATATGTTGAAGGCGAAGATGGTACTGAAGGTCAATTAAACCCAATCGAAACAGAAGCTGAATGGGATATGGTTGAAGAAGTATTAAACACATTCTTAGCTGAAGAAGATTTATAATCAACAATAGAGCTTGGGGGAAACCTCAAGCTTTTTTTGTTATAAGGGCACTCTTTATGATTGACTTTCTTCATTTTTCAATAAGAATGAGGTATAATAACTACAACTATGGGTATCATTTGATGCCAATTTAAGGGGGAAGACAATGTCTCAAGAAGAACATAAAAAACATTCCTTAATTTCTGATACGGATACGAAACGCGATATTCGTAAAAAGGAAACTTCTATTATCAAAAAGATAATGAAATATTTTATGATTGCACTTTTAGTAATTGTCCTAGTAGGGGGATTCTTTACTTGGAATTACATTAAAGGAGAAACACAACCAGTTGATACAGCTCAAACAGAACTTGTTTCATTTGAAATTGAACAAGGCGCATCTGTCAAAGAAGTATCAAAAGCACTTGAAAAAGAAGGGATTATCCGTAATTCGAAACTCTTTAATTTCTATTTGAAATTCAAAAACGTTTCTGGATTTAAATCAGGATTGTACCATGTTTCTAAGAGTATGACACTCGACGAAATTATCGCGGAACTTTCTGGTCAAGGAAAAGATAAAGATCAAAACGCGACTAAAGTTCTGATTCGTGAAGGGGAACAATTAACAGAAATCGCCAAAGAAGTTGAAAAATCAACAAAATATTCTGCCGAAGATTTCATGGCAAAAGTTCAAGACGAAGACTTCTTACGTTATTTAGTTCAAAAATTCCCAAAATTATTGACTCAATCATATAATGGCTACCAAGTAAAATATGTGCTTGAAGGATACTTATTCCCAGCGACATACGATATGAATGACTCAAAAACACTTCAAATGTTAATTACTGAAATGGTTGCTAAAACAGATGAAGTCATGTCGAAATACTACGATAAGATTTTAGCAAGTGACTATACATTACAAGAAATTATGGCAATGGCTTCTTTAATCGAAAAAGAAGGGACTAAACTAGAAGACCGTAAGAAAATCTCTAGCGTATTCCATAACCGTATTAAAGAAAATATGAAGCTTCAAACAGATGTATCTGTTCAATACGCTTTAGGCGAACACAAAGAAGCCCTTTCTTTAGAAGATTTAGAAGTAGATTCTCCATATAACTTATATCAAACTATGGCGTTGGCCCTGGACCTTATAATAGTCCAAGTGAGGATTCTATCGTAGCAGCGTTAGAACCAGAGAAAACAGATTACTTATACTTCCTAGCAGATATTCATACAAAAGAAATCTACTATGCGAAAACGTATGAGGAACATTTAGAGTTAAAAGCTAAGTATATTGATAATAAGGAGTAGGTCATGGAAAAGAAAAAGCCAATCGTTATCGGAGTTACAGGTGGTTCTGGGAGTGGGAAAACAAGTGTAAGTCGTAAAATTTTGGAGAACTTTCCAGATTTAACGATTTGTAAAATTGATCAAGACTACTATTATAAAGATCAAAGTCATATGCCGTTTGAAGAACGTTTAAAAACGAACTATGACCATCCATTTGCTTTCGATACAGATTTATTAATTGAACATATGAATAAATTAATAAATTTTGAATCGATTGAAGAACCAGTATATGATTACGAAAATCATACAAGAAGTGATAAAACAATCCATCAAGAACCAAAAGATGTTATCCTAATCGAAGGAATTCTTATTCTTGAAGATGAACGCTTGCGTGATTTGATGGACATCAAGGTGTATGTTGATACTGACGATGATATTCGTATCATTCGCCGTATTAAACGTGACATGGTAGAACGTGGAAGAACACTGGATTCTATCATTAACCAATACATGTCCGTTGTAAAACCAATGCATCACCAATTTATTGAACCAACGAAAAAATTTGCGGATATTATTATCCCAGAAGGTGGTTCAAACAGAGTGGCGATTGACTTAATGACTACAAAAATTGCTTCAATTTTATCTCATTTAAATTAAATTGTTAACCCCTAGGAAAGCTTATCCTAGGGGCTTTTTATGGGATGAACATTTAAAATCGAATTAAAATTTGAAATAAGACTTGCAATCTCGGTTATAAAATGTTAAAGTTTTAGCATTGTAGATTGAGATAATCTAAAAAAACGATATAGGGGAGAATCGTATGACTGAAAAAGTATTTCCAATGACGCTTGAAGGGAAAGCAAAACTTGAAGCTGAATTAGAAGAATTAAAAGTCGTTAAACGTAAAGAAATCGTAGAGCGTATCAAAATTGCGCGTAGCTATGGTGACTTATCTGAAAACTCTGAATATGAATCAGCTAAGGATGAACAAGCTTTCGTAGAAGGACGTATTTCAACGTTAGAAAAAATGATTCGTTTTGCGGAAATCATCGATGATAACAATGTAGAAAAAGATGTTGTTTCACTTGGAAGAAAAATTACGTTTATCGAATTACCAGATGGAGACGAAGAAACTTACACAATCGTGGGTAGTGCAGAAGCAAACCCAGTTGAAGGTAAAATTTCAAATGACTCTCCAATTGCCAAAGGAATTATTGGTAAAAAATTAAATGAAGAAGTGGTGATTCCAACACCAGGCGGAGAAATGAAGATCAGAATTATTGATATTCAATCTGCGTAATCCATTCATTTGAATAGAGAAGAGCTAGGAAATGTCCTAGCTCTTTTTTGTTGGATTTCATCCTTAAGTCTGATGGATTCATTTTTAATTCATGATAGGATTGAACGTGAGAAGATGGTATACTAATACCTGTAACGGAGGTGAGAAGATGAATAAACTGAAACGAATACTAATTGTACTATTAATGGGAGTGATTGTCTCCGCTATTGAAATGACTTCAAAATTGGGCCTCTTCATCTTCTTTTCAATTGGGGTCGCTATTACAATGTTCAGTTTTATTGTTTTTCGACGTGTTAAATTTTTAAGAAATAGTGGAATGTGCTTTGGGGCACTCTTTATCATTTTACCGCTTCTATCTACTGCGGGTATTTGGCTTGGAATGATTGGGGCATTGCTTCTGTTATTCTTTACTAAAGATACGTTCTCGATTGCTTCTTTATCAGGTATGTTTTCGAAAAAGGGCCGACAAGAATATATTTTCGTTGACTCTCACGAGGATACTCCAACGCCTGGAGAAATCCATCGCTATGATTGGTTTGGAAATCAAGAAGTGGGGAACGAACCGTATGAGTGGAATGATATCAATGCAGGGCAGCTTGTAGGGGATACCATTATCGACTTAGGAAATACAATTCTTCCTGCCAAGGAAAATGTGATCGTCATTCGAAAAGGATTTGGCCGTGTTCGAATTCTAGTACCGTACGGGGTAGGAGTGATGATTCATCATCATGCATTTGGCGGTCAAGTGGAATTTGAGGGACAAACATACGCCTTAAGTAATGAATCTATTCAGTTATATAGTTCAGGATACAATCGCAGCACGAAGAAGATTAAGATTTATACAACGATTGTCGCTGGGAAAATTGAGGTGATTGAAGCATGAAGCAACGCCTCGTTAAAAGCTGGATGCTTTATTCAGCGGTTTACAGTTTTGTTAGTACTGTTTTCCTATTCCTATTCCGCAGATGGATTCGCTATGAAATAGTAGAGACATTGAGCATTCAAGAGATTCTTGGGACGATTACACTGTTTCTATTATTGATTTTATTCTTTGGTTTTGTGACAGCTGCGGCGATGTTGATTTTAAATCGTCAAGCTGAGCGTAAAATCGGTGAGCAGTTACTCATGATTCAAAAGGCCAAGCATAGACTTGTAAAAGAAGAAGATAGCCCAAATTGGATTATGGAAGCAACGGTTGTAGACTTAAATGATTTCTACGAACAAACAGCTGCACTTTCAGAGCGATTAGAAAAATTATCATTAGAAGTACAGCAATTAGGTAGCAAACCGCAATTCTTAGGGACTGAGACAAAAGAACAAGTCATTCAAGAAGAGAGACGCCGTATCGCTCGCGAATTACATGATTCTGTAAGCCAGCAGCTCTTTGCGGCGATGATGATGATTTCTGCCTTAAACGAACGTGCCGACAAGTTTGATGAGAAGGAACAAAAACAATTGAAGATGATTGAACATGTTCTCTCTCAAGCACAATCAGAGATGCGCGCATTGCTTCTTCACTTACGCCCAATTTCACTAGAAAGTAAATCGTTGAAATCTGGTATCGAAGGATTACTCGTCGAATTACAAACGAAAGTACAAATGAAGATTCATTGGGATATCGAAGACGTGAAACTTCCTGAAGGTGTCGAAGACCATCTCTTCAGAATCGCTCAAGAACTCTATCGAATACATTGCGTCATTCACACGCAACAACTTTAGAAGTGTATTTACGACAACTAGACTCCACGGTTCTCTTTAAGATAGAGGATAATGGGGTTGGATTTAATAGCGAGGAAATTCTTCCAGGAAGCTATGGAATTAATAATATGAAAGAAAGAGTGCAAGGGCTCGGTGGACAGGTGAGAATTGTGAGCTTCCCAAATCAAGGAACGACAATTGAAATCAAGATTCCGCTCAGTCGTCACATGGAGGATGAACAATGATTAATGTATTACTAGTAGACGATCACGAAATGGTACGACTAGGCGTTTCTTCGTATCTGTCGATGCAAGATGACATCGAAGTGATGGATGAAGCTAAAAATGGCCGAGAAGGTGTTGAAAAAGCACTGTCTTTAAAACCAGATATTATCTTGATGGACCTTGTGATGCCTGAGATGGATGGAATTGAAGCGACAAAGGAAATTCTTGAAAAGTGGCCAGAAGCGAAAATTATCATCCTAACGAGCTTTATTGATGATGAGAAAGTTTTTCCAGCCATCAACGCCGGAGCAAAGAGCTATATCTTAAAAACAGCTTCCGCCTCTCAAATCGCAAAAGCTATCCGAGATACGTATAATGGAGACGGAGTGTTTGAGCCGCAAGTGACGGATAAACTCGTGAATCGTATTCAAATGAAGCAACAGCATTTCTTACACGAAGATTTAACGCAGCGTGAATTAGAAGTGTTACTCTTAATCGCACAAGGAAAATCCAACCAAGAAATTGCAGACGAGTTGTTTATCACATTGAAGACCGTGAAGACTCACGTATCGAATATTCTTTCAAAATTAGGAGTAGAGGACAGAACGCAAGCAACGATTTATGCGTTCAAGCATCAACTCATTAAAATGTAACGAAAAGCCAATCTTGTTCATACAAGATTGGCTTTTTTGATGAAAGTAATTTCTATAAAAGTGTGATAGTTCAGTGATTTGTACCCGATTCTGAAAGTAGTTACTAAAAATAAGTGTGATATTGAAAATGTTTTCTAAGGTGAGTATACTAAAAATGTAAGGGTTTTACTAAAAATAGAAGGAGGCTGTTTATGAGATTACAAGGTCAATTAATTGTATCATGCCAAGCATTGCCGCATGAACCATTACATAGTGATTATATTATGGCTCGTATGGCAGTTGCTGCACAGGAAGGAGGAGCGAAAGGAATTCGTGCCAATTCAGTGATTGACATCAAAGCGATTAAAGAGGCTGTCGATTTACCAGTTATTGGAATTATTAAACGTGATTATGATGATGCCGACGTCTTTATTACCGCTACGATGAAAGAAATTGACGAATTGATGACAGTGAAACCAGAGATTATTGCTCTGGATGCCACTACATCGACTCGACCAAATGGACAAACGCTTGATGATTTCTATCATGAAATTAGAGCAAAATATCCAGATCAATTATTGATGGCAGACTGTTCTACAGTAGACGAAATGATTCATGCTGATGAACTCGGTTTTGATTTTATCGGAAGTACTTTAGTAGGATATACAAAACAAAGTAAAGGCGACAAAATTGAAGAAAATGACTTTGAAATCTTGAGAACAGTTTTAGAACGAATCAAACATCCACTTATTGCAGAAGGCAATATCGATACACCTGAAAAGGTGAAACGTGTGCTTGAGTTAGGTGCGTATAGTGTCGTTGTAGGTTCAGCGATTACTCGTCCACAACTCATCACGAAAAAATTTGTTGATGCGATTCAACAAGTAGAAAAAGATTAAACATCACTGATTTATAGTTAAGGGGGAAAACCACATGTTTAAATTTTTACAAAAAATTGGGAAGGCCTTTATGTTGCCGATTGCCATTTTACCGGCAGCAGGTTTGTTATTAGGGATTGGTGGAGCTTTATCCAACCCGGTAACTGTGGCAACATATCCTGTATTAAATAACGAAGTATTACAAGCAATCTTTAAAGTAATGAGCCAAGCTGGGGAAGTTATCTTTGCAAATCTATCACTTCTTCTCTGTATTGGGCTCTGTATCGGTTTAGCGAAACGTGACAAAGGAACTGCAGCACTTGCTGGGGTAACTGGTTACTTAGTAATGACTGCTACAATCAAAGCTCTTGTAGGATTATACATGGGTAAAGATGCTTCTATTGATACTGGGGTTATCGGAGCTATCGTAGTAGGGGCAATCACTGTTTGGTTACATAACCGCTACAACAATATCCAATTACCACAAGTGCTTGGATTCTTCGGTGGTAGCCGTTTTGTTCCAATCGTAACTTCATTTGCTTCTATCTTTGTTGGGGCTATCTTCTTCTTAGTATGGCCACCATTCCAACAATTATTAGTTTCAACTGGTGGATATATCTCACAAGCAGGTCCTATTGGTACATTCTTATATGGATTCTTAATGCGTCTATGTGGTGCAGTCGGATTACACCATATGATTTATCCAATGTTCTGGTATACAGAATTAGGTGGAGTGGAAGTCGTAGCTGGTCAAACAATTGCTGGGGCTCAAAAATCTTCTTTGCTCAATTAGCAGATCCAAATCACGTAGGTTTATTTACTGAAGGAACTCGTTTCTTCGCTGGTCGTTTCTCAACAATGATGTTCGGTCTTCCAGCAGCCTGCTTAGCAATGTATCACTGTGTACCAAAAGATCGTCGTAAAAATATGCGGGTTTATTCTTAGGGGTTGCATTAACTTCATTCATTACTGGTATTACTGAACCAATCGAATTCATGTTCTTATTCGTAAGTCCAGTATTATATGTGGTTCACGCATTCCTTGATGGGGTAAGTTTCTTCATTGCAGATATTCTAAATATCTCTATTGGTAATACATTCTCTGGTGGGGTTATTGACTTCACATTATTCGGGGTATTACAAGGTAACGATAAGACAAACTGGTTATTACAAATTCCATTTGGTTTAATCTGGAGTGGTCTATACTATGTAGTATTCAGATGGTTCATCACTCAATTTAACGTAGCAACTCCAGGTCGTTTAGAAGATTCTTTAGAATCAGATGACAAACCAGTTGTTGAAACACGCGACAGCTTGAAACAAGATAGCGTTCGTATTATCGAAGCTCTAGGTGGAGCAGAAAATATCGAAGACGTAGATGCTTGTATCACTCGTTTACGTGTATCTGTTAAAGACGTTGAAAAAGTAAATAAAGCAACGTTGAAAGATATCGGAGCCGTAGATGTTTTAGATGTTAAAGGTGGTATTCAAGCCATTTACGGTGCGAAAGCTATTCTTTACAAGAACAATATTAACGAAATTTTAGGTGTAGACGACTAGTCAGTAAAAACACCTTTTGAGATGGACTGGTCCCTAAAATCAGTCCATCTTTTATTTTTTGAAAAAAGGCAAAATCTTTTCCTAAACCTGTGCTATAATGAAGCTAGCAATGCAAAGGGGAAAAGGTTATGTTGTCATTTGAGAAAAAAGTAGCACCGATGATTGAATCGATTTATGATACTCTGACGCCGATTGAAAAACGATTGCCAAATATTTCTTGGGTGTGATTCCAGAAAAAGAATCGTTATCCGCACAAGAAGTCTCAAAGCGTTTATTCGTTTCGATTCCATCCTTAACACGATTTGCTCAAAAGTGTGGCTATAAAGGATATAGGCAGTTTATTTATGACTATCAAAAAGGGAAGCAAGAAGAGACAAACTTGCATAATGACTTAACGAAGATTGTGTTAGACGATTATGCAGACCTCTTAACCAAATCCTTCTCGCTCATCAATGAAGCACAGCTGATTCATGTGTGTGACATGCTCAGCAAGGCTAAGCGCGTGTATATCTACGGTCAAGGAAGCTCGGGGTTAGCAGCGCTGGAGATGAAGTTTCGTTTTATGCGACTCGGGATGATTTGCGAGGCGATTACGGATTTACATACGATGCTGATGAACCGCGTATTAGTCGATGAAGATTGCCTTGTAATTGGAATTACGGTGTCGGCTAACGAGAGTGTTGTGAATGCCGTGAATATTGCCAAGCAGCAAGGAGCCAAAACGGTTCTGATTACTTCTAAGAAGAGCGAAGAGTTGCAACAGGATTGTGACGAATTAGTGCTGATTGCGATGAAGAACGCCTTAGAACAAGGAACGGCCATTACACCGCAATTTCCAGTACTTGTCATTGTCGATATTTTATATAGTTACTACAAGGAAATCGATAAGGAACGCAAACGCTCGATTTTCTCAAATACATTACATGCCATTCAACCAGAATAAGGAGACGATAAAATGTTTGGATTTTTTAAAAAGAATCAAGTAGAAAAAGAAGTGCCAGTATTTGCATTAGCAGGTGGCGAAATTGTTCCCATTACACAAGTGAATGATCCAGTGTTCGCTGGGAAGATGATGGGGGACGGATTTGCGGTCATTCCAGCAAGTGGTGTGATTACTTCTCCAGTAAAAGGGGAAGTCGTAAATGTCTTTCCAACACTTCACGCAGTAGGTATTCAAACTGCTGGTGGGTTAGAAGTACTTGTGCATATGGGAATCGATACGGTTGAATTAAAAGGCGGACCTTTTGAAACGACAGTCACAGTTGGCCAAAAGGTGGATGAACATACAGTATTATCGACTGTGGACCTAGAAGCGTTAAAGAAGCTGGTAAAGATACAGCGATGATGGTTCTCTTTACGAATATGGATAAAGTGGAATCTATTGTGGTAGCAACAGAAGGCTTAGTAGAAGGTAAAGCAGAAGTAGGAAAAGTAACGTTAAAAGCTTAATGCAATAAAATAACCTCCGTCCATGATTTGAAGTGCACCCCAAAAGTTAGACAGAAAATCTAACTTTTGGGGTGCTTTTATTATGAAATTAACTTATGAAGATAAAGTTCAAATTTATGAACTTAGAAAACAAGGATTTAGCTTTCAACAACTCTCAGATATGTATGGTATAAATAAGGCAAGTCTTAAATACATGGTTAGATTGATTGATCGATATGGTTTGGAAATAGTAAAAAAAGGGAGAAATAATTATTACTCTCCAGCATTAAAACAGGAAATGATTGATAAAGTCTTAATCGATGGGTGGTCTCAAAATAGAGTTTCTCTTGAATACGCACTTCCAACTCATAGTACGCTTACTAACTGGCTCGCACAATACAAGAAAAATAAGTATACTATTGTTGAGAAAACAAGAGGGAGAGTACCTAAAATGGGACGTAAGCCAAAGAAACAACCAGAAGAGATGACGGAACTAGAACGCCTTCAGGCTGAAAATGAGTATTTAAGAGCGGAGAATGCCATTCTAAAAAAGTTGAGAGAACTCCGCTTGAAGGAGGAAAAAGAGAAAGAAGAAAGACGCAGATTGTCAGAGAGTTAGTGCACGAGTTTCGTTTAGATATTCTTCTAAAGATTATCAAACTCGCTCGCTCAACTTACTACTATCACTTAAAACAGTTAAACCAAGAAGATAAGAATCAGGCCGTAAAAAACGAAATAGAAGCCATTTATACCGAACATAAAGGTAATTATGGATATCGCCGTATTACTCTTGAGCTTAGAAACCGTGGGTTCATCGTGAACCATAAAAAGGTACAACGTTTGATGAAAATGTTGGGGCTAACTGCTCGTATTCGTCGAAAACGTAAGTATTCTTCTTATCATGGAGAAGTTGGAAAGAAAGCTGCGAACATTATTCAACGCCATTTTGAAGCTGAAAAACCGATGGAAAAGTGCTATACAGATATTACGGAATTTTCTATCCCAACAAGCAACCAAAAACTATATTTATCACCAATTTTAGATGGTTATAACAGCGAAATTATAGCTTATTCTCTATCGTCTTCACCGAATTTAAACCAAGTAAAAGATATGCTAGAAAAAGCTTTTAGAGAAGAACAATACGAGAATACTATTCTCCACAGTGATCAGGGATGGCAATACCAGCATGAGTTTTATCATAATTTTTTAGAAGACAAGGGCATCCAGCCCTCTATGTCCAGAAAAGGTAATAGTACTGACAATGGCATGATGGAATCGTTCTTTGGCATTCTTAAATCAGAGATGTTTTATGGCTATGAAAAGACATTTAAATCTATAAAGGAACTTGAGGGGGCAATCGTCGATTATATTGATTATTACAACAACAAACGAATCAAAGTAAAATTAAAAGGACTTAGTCCTGTACAATACAGAACTAAATCCTTTGCTTAAATTAATTGTCTAACTTTTTGGGGTCAGTACAATTGGACGGAGGTTTTCGTTTGGTTTAGAAAATACGACTGCGGTATAAGCTAACTACTTTTCCTAAAATCGTACAGTTCGGTAAGATGATAGGATCCATTGTGTCGTTTTCTGGCTCTAGGCGCACATGGTCGCTTTCAAGATAGAATCTCTTACAAGTTGCAGTGTCTTCTTCAGTCATCGCAATGACGATTTCACCGTTTGAGGCTGTTGATTGCTTACGGACAATGACAGAATCACCGTCAAAAATACCCGCATTAATCATACTGTCCCCTTTAATACGAAGCATGAATAAATCATCTGCATCATTTTGTAAATCTGGTGGGATAGGGAAGAAGTCACTTGCTTCTTCTACAGCGAGAATTGGTTCACCGGCTGTTACCACACCAAGCATTGGAATCGCCGTTGATTTAGCGCCGATTGCTTTGAGTCCAGCCATTGTTAATTCAATGGCACGTGGTTTACTTGGGTCACGTTGAATTAAGCCGTTTTTCTCAAGTCTTGATAAGTGACCATGAACGGTTGAAGTCGAAGAAAGCTGAACGGCGTTACAAATTTCACGCACTGTTGGCGGATAACCGTGCTCTTGAACTTCTTTATAAATAAACTGTAATACATCTAATTGTCTAGAATCTTTTAAATTTGTCATCGGAACATCTCCTTCTTTGAGACTAGTGTAACACACTTTGTAAACAGAAATCAAACAAATGTTCGTATGTAATTCAGATTTTTAGGAAAAAATGTCGTCTCGTGCTACACTAGGAGACGAAGCCAAGGAAAGGAATGACAAAAATGTTATCAGAAGAAAAATTAAACCGTATTAATGAATTAGCGAAAAAGAAAAAAGAAGGAAAATTAACTCCAACGGAAGAAAAAGAACAACAACTCTTACGTCAAGAGTATTTGGAAGCTTTTCGTGGAGGCATGCGTAACCACATCGAAGGATTAAAAATCGTCGATGAAGAAGGAAATGACGTGACTCCAGATAAACTAAAAGCGATTCAAAAAGAAAAAGGATTGCATAACCGCGACGCAGAATAGATGAGAGAAGGCTGAAAATTTCAGCCTTTTTATTTTTGCAAAATATGCTAAAACCATGAAAGAAATATGTGTTTTGCAAGGGTTTACTATGTTTTATTTATCATAAAAATAACGGTTGCAAAAGCAGTCTTGGATTAGTAAAATAGAAGAGTAAGTTCCGAAAGGAATCAATATATTTAAGGAGTGATTGTATGTTTGATAAAACCGATCAACTAGCAGTGAATACAATTCGTACACTAAGTATGGATGCCATTCAAGCTGCGAATTCAGGACACCCTGGACTACCAATGGGTGCTGCACCAATGGCTTATGTACTTTGGTCTAAATATTTGAAAGTTAACCCAAAACGTTCTACTTGGGTCGATCGCGATCGCTTTGTATTATCAGCAGGTCATGGATCTGCAATGTTATATGCTTTATTACATTTATCAGGATATGACTTATCGATTGAAGATGTGAAAAACTTCCGTCAACTTGGAAGTAAAACACCAGGACACCCAGAAGTGCATGACACGGATGGGGTAGATGCAACAACGGGTCCTCTTGGCCAAGGATTTGCTAACGCTGTTGGGATGGCTATGGCTGAAGCGCACCTTGCTGCAAAATTCAACCGTGAAGGCTACCCAGTAGTAGACCACCACACTTATGTATTATGTGGTGACGGGGACTTAATGGAAGGAATTTCTTATGAGGCAGCATCTCTAGCTGGAACATTAAAATTAAACAAATTAATCGTATTATACGATTCAAATGACATCTGCTTAGATGGTCCATTAAATAAAGTGTTTACTGAAGACGTGAAGAAACGCTTCAAAGGATTAGGCTGGAATTATATCCGTGTTGAAGATGGAAATGATTTAGACGAAATCGCTGAAGCTATCGAAGAAGCACAATGCCAAAAAGAAAAACCAACGATTATCGAAGTAAAAACGATTATTGGTTACGGTGCTCCAAATCAAGGAACAAATAAAGTTCACGGGGCTCCTTTAGGACCTGACGGTATTGCTTCTACAAAAGCAAACTACGGATGGGAATATGGCCCATTTGAAGTGCCAGAAGAAGTGCAACACCGTTTCGACAAATTATTAGTGCAAACAGGTGAAAATGACTACAACGAATGGAAAACTTTATTCGACGACTATAAACAAGTTTATCCAGAACTTGCAAAGGAATTCGAAGATAGCTTTGCAAAAAACATCGAAGTCGACTTAGAAAAAGTATTACCTTCATACGAATTTGGTAGCCCAGCAATGGCTTCTCGTGTAACAAGTCAAGCTGCGATTCAAGAATTAGGAAAACACATTCCATTCTTCTGGGGTGGATCTGCGGACCTTTCTTCTTCAAACAATACAATGAATAAAGCAGACAGCGACTTCTCACACGAAAATTACGGTGGAAGAAATATCTGGTTTGGGGTTCGTGAATTTGCAATGGGAGCAGCCATGAACGGTATGCTTCTTCATGGAGGTAACCGTGTATACGGAGGTACATTCTTCGTATTCGCAGATTACTTAAAAGCAGCAATGCGTGTTGCGGCAATTTCTCACTTACCAGCCATTTACGTCTATACACATGACTCAATCGCGGTTGGGGAAGATGGACCAACGCATGAACCAATCGAACAATTGGCAGCGTTCCGTGCAACTCCAAACTTAAACGTGATTCGTCCTGCTGACGGTAACGAAGTATCTGCTGCTTGGAAAGTGGCTGTAGAAACGAAAGACCGTCCATCAGTACTCGTATTCTCACGTCAAAACTTACCAGTTCTAGAGCACTCACAAGAATTAGCATACGAAGGTGTGAAACGTGGGGCATATGTGGTTAGCCCACAAAAATGCGATACTCCAGAAGGTATCTTGATTGCGACAGGTTCTGAAGTGGCGCTTGCCATTGAAGCGCAAAAAGTTCTTGCCGAAGAAGGGATTGATGTATCTGTTGTATCAATGCCATCCATGAACTTGTTCGAAGAACAACCAAAAGAATATCGCGAATCAGTATTACCAAGCGATGTTCGTAAACGTGTAGCCGTTGAAATGGGCGCAAGTTTCGGATGGGGTCAATACGTTGGCCTTGATGGGGCAACTGTGACAATCGACCGTTTCGGTTTATCAGGTAACGGAAACAAAGTCATGGAAACATTAGGATTCACTGTAGAAAATGTAGTGAATACATTTAAATCTTTATAAAAATAAGTTAAAATAAGAGATTGAAGGTCTGGGTATATCAGGCTTTCAATCTTTTTTTGTTTTTAGGAGAATGTATGAAGAATTAAAACAGGCATTTACAATTAGTTTACCCATCTGTTTCGGGTATGTCTTTTTAGGAATTGCATTTGCACTTCTGATGTCACAAGAAGAATTTCCTGCTTGGGCTTCTATTTTTTCAAGTGTATTTGTATATGCTGGATCCATGCAATTTGCTCTTGTCTCATTTATGAGCGCAGGGATGAGCTTTTGGATGATTGCAGTAATGACTTTATTTATTAATGCCAGAATGCTATTTTACGGCGTTAGCTTTATTGATGAATTTAAAAAACTAGGGTGGAAGGCATTTTATTTAATCTTCGCCTTATCAGATGAAACCTTCTCGCTATTAGTAGGGATGAAGCAAACGAAGAGAGAAGGCAGTGAACAAGTGATGGTCTATGTCGGGCTGTTGAATCACTGCTATTGGGTTCTTGGGACGATTATTGGGGTTGTCATCGGGGAATTTCTTCCGTTTTCAACAAAGGGAATCGATTTTTCAATGACGGCGCTCTTTGTCGTGATTCTCGTGAACCAATTGAAGAAGGCAGACCGCTACTTCCCGTTTATTATAGGGGGAGTCAGCGCCATTTTCTGGTTAATTCTTGTTGGAAAACAATATTTCCTTGTGTGCGCCTTAGCGACAACGATGATTGGATTAATTGCAATTTTCGAACGTGAGAAACTACAAATGAAGGAGGAAGAAAATGAGTAATACGTATATTATTCTTGCTCTTATTACTAGTGGAGTCGTGACCTTTGCGATTCGCTTATTCCCATTTCTAGTACTCCGTAATCAAACGAACTTATCCAGCCGTATGCAGTTTGTTTCGGCGGTCCTTCCTCAAGCCATCATTACGATTCTAGTCGTTTATTGCTTGAAGGATATTTCGTTTATCAACGCACCATTTGGGATTCCTGAACTCATTGCCGTCGCGATTGTCGTCTTATTGCAGTGGTGGAAGGAGAATACTTTGCTTAGTATCTTTGTCCCAACGGTCATTTATATGGTGTTATTACAAGTGATGTAAAAATTAACATATATGTTAATTGAAGCTACCTAGAATAGAGTTGTATCTAGGTATTTTCTAGCCTTATTTTATGGTAAAATAGAGCTACATTGATTTAGAAAGAGGCACTCTTATGAAATTATTATTTGTTGGCGATGTTGTCGGTTCTCTTGGAAGAGAGATGGTCGCACAATACGTCCCAAAATTAAAGAAAAAATATAAACCGCAAATCACCGTGATTAATGGGGAAAATGCAGCCCATGGAAAAGGAATTACGGAGAAGATTTATAAGGAGTTATTGCAGGCTGGTGCAGACGTTGTAACGCTTGGGAATCATGCCTTTGATAACAAAGCGATTTTTGATTTCATTGAAGATGCCACAAAAATGGTACGCCCGCTGAACTATCCAGCAGGCGTTCCAGGAAAAGGAATCGTTTATGTAAAATGTAACGATAAAGAGGTGGCTGTGATTAACTTGCAAGGACGCGTCTTTATGAACACATTGGACGATCCTTTTGCAAAAATTACAGAGGCGGTTGAAGAAGCTAGAAAGAGAACACCAATTATCTTTATCGACTTCCACGCCGAAGTAACGAGTGAGAAACAAGCAATGTCTTGGTACTTAGACGGGAAAGTATCTGCCGTCGTTGGAACACATACACATGTGCCTACAAACGACGCGCGCGTTCTTCCACAAGGGACTGCCTTCTTGTGTGATGTGGGGATGACAGGTCCGTATAACGGAATTCTCGGAATGGACCGCGACATTATTATTACGAAGTTCCTCAATCAATTACCAGCACGATTTGAAGTGGCTGAAGACGATGAAGGCCAGCTAAGTGCTTGTTTGATTGATATTGATGATAAACGGGGATGGCGAAATCGATTCAACCGATTCGCATTACGCCAGATGCACCATTTTTTGAATAAAAAGATTAGAAAGAGAGTCAGAAATGCCACAAAAAACGAAACACACACCGATGATGCAACAGTATTTTTCGATTAAAGAAAAGTATCCTGATTGCTTATTGTTCTATCGACTAGGTGATTTTTATGAATTGTTTTATGATGATGCGATTGAAGCAGCACGACTTCTCGAAATTACACTAACCAGTCGAAATAAAAATGCAGAGGACCCAATTCCAATGTGTGGGGTTCCTCATCATGCCGCAAAAGAATATATTAAAACACTGATTGAACTTGGAAAGAAAGTAGCCATCTGTGAGCAATTGGAAGATCCAAAGCTAACAAAGGGAATGGTGAAGCGAGATGTTGTTCAAGTCTTGACGCCTGGGACCTATACAGAATACCAAGCGCAAAATCAAAACCATTATTTAGTGTCGATTTTACCGCTTGTTGGGAACGATTTGCACTCTCGTATGTGGATGTGTCAACAGGGGAATTGAAAGTGACACAACTCGAGAACTTAGAAGAAGTGCGCAGTGAATGCTCAAGCTTGATGTGTCGTGAAGTCGTTCTTGTCGATAGCGATGTGACAGAAGAACTTCGACATCTCTTTACAAGCATGCAAATCTTGATTTCAACAATTGAAAAAGATGAAATTAATACCGAAGACTGCACAGACTTAGTCTCAGAACTAGAAGATGAAGCTTCTGTTCGTTGTGTGCAAAACCTACTCAGCTATTTGAAACTCACTCAAAAGAGAAGTTTCTCGCACTTACAAAAGGCGCAAGCGTATCAAAGTGAATTCTATTTAACGATGAATTACGAAACGAAGCGTAACTTAGAGTTAACAACGACAATCCGTGCCAACCAAAAACATGGGTCGCTGTTCTGGTTCTTAGACGAGACGCAAACAGCGATGGGTGGACGACTCCTCAAACAATGGCTTGAAAAACCACTTGTATTAGAAGGGGCCATTCAAAAACGCCATGCACTAGTGGAAACATTGAACCAACATTACTTTGAACGTACAGACTTTATCGAAACATTGAAACGTGTGTATGACTTAGAACGTATCGTTGGGAAAGTGTCCTTTGGAACTGCCAATGCGCGTGACCTCTTGCAACTGAAACAAACACTTGGACAAGTGCCAATCTTTAAATCGATTGTCGATAGCTTGGATTCTAAAGAATGGAGTGCTCTTGGAGAAACTTATTCGATATTCCTGAGTTATATGATTTAATCGACCGTGCCATCGATGAGGATGCGCCGCTTACGATTTCGGATGGAAATATTATTCGTTCGGGATATAACGCTACACTCGATACGTATCGCGATACGATGAAACACGGAAAAGAATGGATTGCTGCGCTCCAACAACAAGAACGTGAGCAAACAGGCATCAGTTCATTGAAGATTAGTTTTAACAAGGTGTTTGGGTACTATATCGAAGTGACAAAATCGAATCTATCGAAACTCGATAGTAGCCGCTATGAGCGTAAACAAACGCTAGCGAATGCGGAACGTTTTATTACACCTGAATTAAAAGAAAAAGAAACGCTCATTTTAGAAGCAGAAGAAAAATCAAGCGCCCTCGAATATCAATTATTCGTAGAAGTGCGTGAACAGGTGAAACATTATACCGCTCAATTGCAACAATTAGCCAAGACGGTCGCAACCATCGACGTCTTACAAGCTTTCAGTGTAGTGAGCGAACGATATCACCTAGTGAAGCCTACAATTTCGATGAAGAACCGTAGACTCTGGATTGAAGATGGTCGTCATCCGGTTGTTGAAAAGGTCATGGGACAATCAACGTATGTTCCAAACAGCATTTCAATGAGCCCAGACGAGCATATTCTTCTCATTACTGGGCCGAATATGTCTGGTAAATCAACTTACATGAGACAATTGGCGCTCTGTGTGATCTTAGCGCAAATCGGATGTTTTGTACCTGCCAAGAGTGCAACGATTCCTGTCTTCACAAAAATCTTTACGCGTATTGGAGCGGCCGATGACTTAATTTCTGGCCAAAGTACGTTCATGGTAGAGATGATGGAGACAAACCACGCGCTTCGAAACGCAGACGAAACAAGCTTGCTATTGTTTGATGAAATCGGACGTGGGACTGCTACGTATGATGGAATGGCACTTGCTGAAGCCATCATCACGTATATTCACGAGCATTTAACAGCAAAAGTATTATTCTCAACGCACTATCACGAGTTAACAAGGCTCAGCGAAAAATATTCAGATTTACGCAATGTGCATGTGGGAGCCGTTGAAGAAAATGGCGAAGTGGTCTTCTTGCATAAAGTATTAGAGGGCCCTGCTGATAAGAGTTACGGAATTCATGTGGCAAAACTGGCTGGACTTCCTACAGAGCTTTTGAAAAATGCGAGCACGATTTTAAATCATTTAGAAGCTAAAGGGGCTGCAAGTGACAATAGCACCTACGTGGAACAAGTATCGCTCTTTGAAGAAGAAACAGAACGCGTACCTGAATGGGTTCACGAGCTTAAAGGATTAAACTTAATGAGTATGACGCCAATGGATGCAATGAACATCCTGTATAAATGGCAACAAATGGAAAGGGTGAGTAGTGTATGGGAACAATTAAAGAATTAAGTACATTACTGACAAACCAAATTGCAGCAGGGGAAGTGATCGAACGTCCTTCTTCTGTGGTAAAGGAATTACTCGAAAATGCGATTGACGCTGGAAGTACTCGTATCGAAATTGAAATCGAGGAGAGTGGACTTCGCAAGATTCGCATCCAAGATAACGGAATTGGGATGACGAAAGAAGACGCTCGTATGTCGATTAAACGTCACACAACGAGTAAACTCTATTCGCCAGAACAACTCTTTAGAATCCGTACACTCGGGTTCCGTGGTGAAGCCTTGGCGAGTATTACGGCCGTATCGAAAGTGACGCTGACGACTTCTACAGGTGAAGAAAGCGGCGTGGAGTTAAAGATTGAGTCTGGTGAGATTAAAGAAGAGAAGACCGTTCCACCGTTAAAAGGAACGACTTTCCTTGTCGAAGATTTGTTTTATAACACACCAGCACGGTTGAAATTCGTCCGAACACTCCAGACGGAATTAGCGCACATTACCGATGTCGTGAGTAAGGCGTCTCTTAGTCACCCAGAAATTGCCTTTATTTTAAAAAATGACGGTAATCTGTTATTACAAACTTCTGGAAAAGGTGATTTGCTGCAAGCAGTCGCTGGAAATATTGGACCTGTGAACGCTCGTAAGATGTTACCATTCCATGGAGAAGACGAAGATTTCAAAGTGTCTGGATATACGTCACTTCCAGAACTCACACGTTCGAACCGCAATTACTTATCGATTTTCATTAATGGACGACCAATCCGCAATATGGCAATCGCAAAGGCTATTACACTCGGATACGGCTCAACCTTAATGGTGGGACGATTCCCGATTACGATTATTTCGATTGAAATGGACGTGCAACTCGTTGATGTGAACGTGCATCCAACGAAACAAGAAGTTCGAATCAGTAAAGAGCAAGAACTCTCACAGGTGATTCAAAAAGCTATTAGAGAGGCAATACAGGGCGTACAACGCATTCCTGAATCGATTGAAGACTTATCCTTCAAACGTAAGGAAAACCGCGTAGAAGCTCCAAAACCAGTCCAACAAATTTTGGAATGGCAATTGAAGACACCAGCTGTGGAATCGCCGCGTGTAGAAACGCCTTCTTATACTGAAAACGTAGGAGAAGAAGTGGAAGTTTTACCGGTCGATGATGCGCCTCTAAAAGCTAGCCAGGCAGTTGAAACTGTCGAGCAAGAAGAACTCGTGGATAGCCATGATGACCATGCAGACTACTTGAAGTTGGCTGAGAAAATTGACGCTCAACCCTTTGAAAAAGAATTCCCAGAATTGCATTATTTTGGACAAATGCATGGGACTTACTTATTTGCACAAAATGAAAAAGGCTTATATATGATTGACCAACATGCTGCTCAAGAACGAATCAAATATGAACAGTTCAAAGTGGAAATTGGTCAGGTGGGTAGAGTCAGTCAACCATTGATGGTGCCAATTTTACTAGAATTCTCGAAGAAGGACAGCGTGAAGTTGGAAGAGCGATTACCTCTTGTAGAGGAGTTTGGAATCGAAATGGAGCCATTTGGGCAAATACATTCCAAATTCAATCGCATCCAGCGTGGATTAAGAAAGGGCAAGAGAAGGCGATTATCGAAGAAATCATCGACTTTATCTTGGCCGACGAGAAGATTACGGTTGCTAAATTAAGAGAAGCTACAGCCATTATGATGAGCTGTAAAGGCTCGATTAAAGCAAACCACCACTTAAGTGAATGGGAAGCACGTCAGTTATTAGTGGATTTAGCCAAATGTAAGAATCCTTATAACTGTCCGCACGGCAGACCCGTACTCGTTCATTTAACGAATAAGGACTTGGAACACCTCTTTAAGAGAATTCAAGATCCACATCAGTCGAAACGACAACAATTTGAATAGGAGAAAGCACGATGGAGTTTTCAAAAGAAGAACTAAAAAAACGATTAACAGAAATTCAATATGAAGTGACTCAAAACGAAGCCACTGAAAGACCTTTTTCAGGAGAATATGATGATTTCTATGAAGCTGGAATCTATGTAGATATCGTTAGTGGAGAGCCTCTTTTCAGCTCAAAAGATAAATTTGATGCAGGCTGTGGTTGGCCGTCATTTTCAAAACCAATTGAAAATACAACACTAACGGAAAAAGAAGATTACAAACTAAACCGTAAGAGAACAGAGGTAAGAAGTGGTCAAGCCGATTCTCATTTAGGACACGTCTTTGAAGATGGTCCAAAAGAACTTGGTGGACTACGTTATTGCATCAATTCTGCATCTCTTCGCTTCATTCCAGTTGCTAAGTTGGAAGAAGAGGGATACGGAGAATTTCTACAATATTTTAAATAAAAAACTTAATGAGCCCTATTGAGATAGAAAAACCGAGGAATTTCACCTCGGTTTTTTTGATCCTATCTGACTTTTTATGAACGTTTTATTGCAGAATGAACATAAAAAATGGTAAAATGGAGTACTCGATGATGAGTTATGATCAATATTCGAGTTGAAATAGTCAAATAAATGTGGTTATGAACGTTTTGGATTAGTAGAAACACTGTCTAAAAACAGGAATATTTCCTAAAGATAATCGAAAACCATCAAAACGATGACCGTTTTAGTAATTCTTCTTGACACCCGTAATTAGGTATGGTAAATACTTTGCGGTAAATAAAAGAAGGATTTTTGAAACGCCATTTTCGAATTTCTTTAGAAGCCAAAAATAAGAAGGGAAGACAAATACACATGACACAATTTGATACACCAGAATACTTAGCAAAAGTGGATGCTTGGTGGCGTGCAGCGAACTACATTTCAGTAGCTCAAATGTACTTAAAAGATAACCCACTTTTACGTCGTCCAATCCAAAAAGAAGACGTTAAACTTCATCCAATCGGACACTGGGGAACAATCGCAGGACAAAACTTTATTTACGCACACTTAAACCGTGCTATTAATAAATATGACTTAGATATGTTCTACATTGAAGGACCAGGTCACGGTGGACAAGTAATGGTTTCTAACTCTTACTTAGATGGATCTTACACAGAGTTATACCCACAAATCACTCAAGATGAAGCTGGGTTCAAACAATTATGTAAAATCTTCTCATTCCCTGGAGGAATTGCGTCTCACGCGGCTCCAGAAACACCTGGTTCAATTCACGAAGGTGGAGAATTAGGTTACTCATTATCACATGCTACAGGTGCTGTTTTAGATAATCCTAACGTAATTGCTGCTGCAGTTATCGGTGACGGAGAAGCAGAAACTGGTCCTTTAGCAGCTGGTTGGTTCTCAAACACATTCATCAACCCAGTAAACGATGGTGCAGTTTTACCAATCCTTTACTTAAACGGTGGTAAAATCCACAACCCAACTATTTTAGCTCGTCGTACTGATGAAGAATTAACTCAATACTTCAACGGTTTAGGATGGGATCCAATCTTCGTAGAAGGAACAGATCCTAAAGAAGTTCACCCATTAATGGCTGCTAAATTAGATGAAGCTATTGAAAAAATCCAAGCGATTCAAAAAGAAGCTCGTTCTAAGAGCGCTGAAGAAGCTACAATGCCACATTGGCCAGTATTAGTAGTACGTACTCCTAAAGGTTGGACAGGTCCTAAAGAATGGAACCATGAACCAATCGAAGGCGGATTCCGTGCTCACCAAGTTCCAATTCCAGTATCTGGAGAAGCTATGGAACACATCGATGCTTTAGTTGACTGGTTGAAATCATACCGTCCAGAAGAATTATTCGATGAAAATGGTAAATTAGTAGAAGAAATTGCTGAAATTTCTCCAAAAGGCCCACGTCGTATGAGCATGAACCCAATCACTAACGCAGGGGTTGTAAAACCAATGGAAATTACTGATTGGACTAAACATGCAATCGATACATCTAAACCAGGTGCTATCCAAAAACAAGATATGATTGAATTTGGTAAATTTGCTGCTGACTTAGTAAAAGCAAACCCAGATAACTTCCGTATCTTTGGACCAGACGAAACTAAATCTAACCGTCTAAACGAAGTCTTCAAAGCAACTAACCGTCAATGGGTTGGTCGTCGTGACGAAAGCTACGATGAATGGATTTCACCAGTTGGTCGTGTTATCGACTCACAATTATCAGAACACCAAGCTGAAGGTTTCTTAGAAGGTTATGTATTAACAGGCCGTCACGGATTCTTCGCTTCTTACGAATCATTCTTACGTGTAGTTGACTCAATGATCACTCAACACTTCAAATGGTTACGTAAAGCTAAAACTCACGCTCCATGGCGTAAAAACTATCCATCATTAAACTTGATTGCAACATCAACAGTGTTCCAACAAGACCACAATGGATATACTCACCAAGATCCAGGTTTATTAACACACTTAGCTGAGAAAAAACCTGAATTCGTTCGTGAATACTTACCAGCAGATACAAACAGCTTAATGGCTGTTATGGCTGAAGCTTTAAGTTCAGAAGATAAAATTAACTTAATCGTTTCTTCAAAACACCCACGTCCACAATTCTACTCAGTAGAAGAAGCTAAAGAATTAGTACGTGAAGGTTACAAAGTAATTGATTGGGCTTCAACAGTGAAAGAAGGAGAAGAACCAGACGTAGTTATCGCTGCTGCAGGTACTGAACCTAACTTAGAAGCATTAGCAGGTATTTCAATCTTGCACAAACAATTCCCAGAATTGAAGATTCGTTTCATCAACGTAGTAGATATCTTGAAATTACGTTCTCCAAAAGTTGACCCTCGTGGTTTATCTGATGAAGAATTCGACAAATTATTTACTACTGACAAACCAGTTGTATTCTGCTTCCACGGTTATGAAGGTATGATTCGTGACTTATTCTTCGATCGTCACAACCATAACGTTCATATCCACGGATACCGTGAAAACGGAGATATCACAACTCCATTCGATATGCGTGTATTATCTGAAATGGACCGCTTCCACGTTGCTAAAGATGCTGCAGTTGCTGTATACGGCGACAAAGCTAGCGAATTTGCTGCGAAAATGGACGAAACTGTGGAATTCCACCACAACTACATCCGTGAACACGGGGAAGATATTCCTGAAGTTGTGAACTGGCAATGGGAAAACGTGAATAAATAATTCATCTAACAGGGTGCCTCAGAAATGAGGCACTCTTTTTGTTGTGCTTGAAAGATTTTAATAAATGATTACTGCGGAACCTTCGGTTTCTGTAATAATCGCTGTAGTGGGGTACCGGTTCGAGCCTGAAGTCTCTCACCTTTAAGGCCTCAAAGTAGGAGTAAGGAATAAATTCCTAACTCCTACTAATTCGCATTTAATACTAGTCACATTACTGCTATTATAAAATCTGCAAGATTTTCCGTAATTAATATATCTGTTGCTTCATCGACTAATATATAATGCTTTTCTGAGGCATAATGTTAGAGAAGGTGGAGGAGATAAAAAAAGTTTTGGTAGCTATTTTCAAAAAAATGAAAATATATGGGTTGACTTTCAAAAAAATATGTGTTAATTTATTTTCATCAATTAAATCAAATGGTTATTGAACTGAGGTGCGAATGACAAGAGTACAGGAAACTGGAAAGGGGATTTCGCCGAAACGTGAAAACGTTGGGGGCTGGTCATAATAGGTCAGTCACTGTCATGATATCTGCCCAGATACTCATGAAGTGCAATCAATTACCGGGCAAAAGAATGACTACTTATGACTTTTTATGGGGAATCACGGCTTTTGTTCGTGGTTCCTTTTTGTGTGTTATGAGAGAACCAGTTTGATAATCGAGAAGGAGAGAAAGAAAATGAAAAAAATTTTAGGCGCAATTGCAGCTTTAGCAATGACAGTAGGTTTAGCAGCATGTGGAACACCTGTTAGCCAAGGAACAGCAAACCAAAACCAATTAGTAGTTGGGATGGAAGCAGGATACCCACCATTTAACTGGACTCAAAATGACGATTCAAACGGTGCAGTAAAAATTCAAGGAACAAACCAATATGCTGGCGGTTACGACGTTGAAATCGCGAAACGTGTGGCTAAACAATTAGGAAAAGAATTAGTAATTGTAAAAACTGAGTGGGATGGCTTAACACCAGCGCTTGTTTCAGGTAAAATAGATGCGATTATTGCTGGTATGAGTCCTACAGAAGAACGTAAAGCAACAATCGACTTTACAGATTCTTACTATGATTCACAATTAGTTTTAGTCGTTAAAAAAGGTTCTAAATACGAAAAAGCTACTTCATTAGCAGATTTTTCTGGTGCGAAAGTAACAGCTCAATTAAACACTTTCCACTACTCAGTAATCGACCAAATCCCTGGTGTTGAAAAACAAGTTGCTATGGATAACTTCCCAGCAATGCGTGTTGCACTTCAAGCAGGAACAATCGACGCTTACGTTTCTGAATTACCAGAAGCACTTTCTGCTCAAGCAGCAAACAGCGACTTCGTAATGGTTAAATTAACAGATGGCTTCAAAGTATCACCAGAAGACATACAAACAGCTGTTGGTGTTAAAAAAGATAGCCCATTAACAAAAGAAATCAACGAAGCATTAAAAACAATCTCTAGCGAAGAACGTCAACAAATCATGCAAGACGCAATTAAGAATCAACCAGCTGCTGAATAACAAGGATACGAGGGCGAACGCTCAGGACTGAATCACTGGACCGGAGTAACGCAAGGGACTTGGAACAAGTCGTGCGGCTACTACGGGAAGTGGACGTCAGTCCTGTGAGCCCGAGTTCAACTACAGGATGTGAGACATCGCGTTCAGAAATGGACCGTTGGACCGGAACGCCGCAAGGGACTCGGAACGAGTCGTGCGGACGTTTCGGGAAACGCACGCCATTTCTGCGATGGCGATCTCAACTTTATAGAACTTTGAGTTTAAAAAGCCTGAGTTCAACTACAGGCAGTAAGCAAGCACAAACATAACACACCGCCACCTCGTGTGGCGTATACATACACATTAAATACAGAAAGTAGGAAAATAAATGAGTATTGATTGGATTGTAAAAATCATTCAACAGAACTGGCAAATGTTCTTAACAGGTGCCTGGATTACACTATATATTTCAATTATTGGTACAATTATCGGGACATTAATCGGGATGTTCATCGGATTTGTTAAAACAATTCCACTACCAGAAAAAGGACCTAAACGTATCCTTTTAAAAATTGCAGTTATCATTTTAAACTGCTATACAGAATTCTTCCGTGGAACTCCGATGATCGTACAAGCGATGGTAATTTACTACGGAACAGCATTAATGTTTGGAATTAACTTAGATGTGACATTCGCTGCGATCTTCATCGTATCGATTAACACAGGGGCTTATATGTCAGAAATCGTTCGTGGTGGGATTATTTCTATTGACCAAGGACAATTTGAAGCCAGCCAAGCCATCGGGATGACTCACTGGCAAACAATGCGTTATGTTGTTTTCCCACAAGTACTCCGTAACATCCTTCCAGCAGTAGGGAATGAGTTCGTTATCAACATCAAAGATACTTCTGTATTGAACGTAATCTCAGTATCAGAATTGTACTTTGCGACAAAAACAGTTGCCGGTCAAAACTTCCGTTACTTCGATACATTCTTTGTCACATTAATTTTATACTTCATCATGACATTCACAGTGACTCGTATTTTACGTTACTTCGAGCGTAAATTAGATGGTCCAGATAACTATGAAGTGATTTACTCAGATCCATTGAACTCAAACTCAATGTCAGCAGTCGAAGAAAAAACTAGACAGAAAGGAAATGCATAATGAGCGAAGCAGTAATTTCCATTCAAAACTTAAGTAAAACTTTCGGTACTAATGAAGTTCTTAAAGATATTTCTTTTGAAGTAAAACGAGGGGAAGTAGTAACGATTATCGGTTCCAGTGGTTCTGGTAAATCAACACTCTTACGTTGTGTCAACTTACTTGAAAAACCAACTTCAGGCGAAATCTACTACAATGGCCAAAATATTCTTGAACATGACAAGAGCATTTACGAATATCGTACTCACGTAGGAATGGTGTTCCAACAATTCAACTTGTTTAACAACTTGAACGTGTTAGAAAACTGTATTGTTGGACCAATGAAAGTGTTGAAAAAATCAAAAGAGGAAGCAGAAAAAATCGCAAAAGAATTCCTTGAAGAAGTTGGAATGGCAGCGTACATCAATGCAAAACCTCGTCAATTATCAGGTGGTCAAAAACAACGTGTAGCCATCGCGCGTGCATTATCAATGGAACCAGATGTATTGCTTTTCGATGAACCAACATCAGCGCTTGACCCAGAAATGGTTAACGAAGTGTTAGAAACAATGAAAAGCTTAGCGCACACAGGGATAACAATGATCGTTGTAACGCACGAAATGGGATTTGCCAAAGAAGTGAGTGACCGTGTTGTCTTCATGGATAAAGGGGTTATCGCTGAAGAAGGAACTCCAGAACAAATCTTTGAAAACCCACAAGTAGACCGTACAAAAGAATTCTTAGGACGCGTTCTAAAATAAGCAAAATATGCTATAATTAGCTAAGACAGTTTGTCTTGGCTCTTTTTTTATGCCAGACAACAGAACCAAGTTTGAAGGAGTAGCATCATGTTTGAAGTACATACATCATCACAAGAGGAGACAATGGCGCTAGGACAGCGTCTAGGTGAAGCGTTATTTGAAAATAGCTGCGTCATTCTAGAAGGCGATTTAGGCGCTGGAAAAACGACTCTTACAAAAGGAATCGCTGTTGGTTTAGGCATTGACCGTGTCATTAAGAGTCCAACGTATACATTGATTCGCGAATACCGTAAGGGCCGCTTACCGCTATTTCATATGGATATGTATCGTATAGAAGAAAGTGGTGGCGCAAGCGAAGTGGGCCTCGAAGAGTACTTCTATGCGGGTGGTGTGTGCGTCGTTGAATGGGCGCAGTATATCGAAGATGAACTTCCTTCGACATTCTTAAAGATTCAAATCGACCGTGTAGGAGACGGCGAGTCTGAACGTGTGATTCGTCTAGTCCCACACGGAAAAGAGTACGAAGAATTTATCAGCAAATTGGAGGAGGCAACAGATGAGTAAAGAACGAGAAATTACATTTGCACTTCCAGTAAAAGACGATGCTAAGGCGCTATTAGATTATAGTAAAAAAGTAGGTAGCGAAACCGATTTTCTTTCATTCGGGCCAGAAGGATTGAAGTATTCTGTGGCTCAAGAAGAATTATTTATTGAATCGCTCTACGAGAACGAAAATCAATACATGTTACTGGCAAAAGACGGTGACGAGATTATTGCTGTAGGTTCGATTGCGGGAAGTTTGCATCCTAAATTCTCACACCGTGGTGAATTAGGAATTAGTGTATTGAAGTCCTACTGGGGTCAAGGTATTGCGACCGTAATGATGGAAGAAATGCTGGATTGGGTGACGGAATATTCAACGCTCAGTCGTGTGGAACTTGAGGTCGTTGCTGTGAATAAGAAGGCACGCCGACTTTATGAGAAGTGTGGATTTGAAGAAGAAGGCCGACTTAAGAACGGTGTCAAAATCGGTGACGGTTATGAAGATATCGTCTTAATGGCTAAACAAATCGAACGATAAGGATGAGGTGAAAGAATGAAATTTGGAATTATTGCGGCAATGGAAGAAGAAAAACGTCTCCTTGAAGAAGAGATGACGATTGAGAAGAAAACAACCGTTGCCAACTGGGAATTTATCGAAGGCACACTTGTAGGAAAATCGATTGTTCTTGTCCAATCAGGAATTGGAAAGTAATGTCTGCACTTGCTGCAGGAATCTTAATCGATCGCTTCGGTGTAGATTTGGTCATCAATACGGGTTCTGCAGGTGGTTTTGGCACAACTCTAGAAATCGGAGATATTGTCATTGGGACAGAACTAGCGTATTGTGATGCCGACGTCACAGCCTTTAATTACGTTTACGGGCAAATGCCGGGTATGCCAGCGCGTTTTGCGATGAATCAAGACTTTTTACCGTCGATTGAACAGGCGATTGCTAAGGTGGATTTAAAGAGCCATACAGGCCTTATCGTTTCGTCTGACAGCTTTATCCATACTCATGAGCAAAGAACACATATTTTAAAACACTTCCCAGATGTGATGGCTTCTGAAATGGAAGGGGCAGCGATTGCCCAAGCTTGTCACGCGTTTGGAGTTCCATTTATCGTGATTCGTGCCATTTCCGATATTCCAGAACGTGGAACGTCTGCGGTTGATTTTGATACGTTTATCGTTCAAGCTGGAAAACGTTCTGCGCAAATGGTGCACCAACTATTACAAGAATGGGAAGCGTAAGGGCTAAACCTTCCAAATAGTTGACGTAATCGTGTGAGAATAGTAGTATTAAAAGGATTACGAATAAGGAGAAGAATATGGATTATACTGTATTTTCAACAGAGTTTCCGGATGTAAAAGTTTTTTACAACGAACCACTTAAAAATTATACATTTACAAAAACAGGTGGCCGTGCTGCCATTCTGATTTTTCCAAAAGATAAAAAAGAAGCAAGCGCAGTGATGCATTGGCTTCGTGAACATAATATTCCAACGACGATTTTAGGAAATGCATCGAACGTGATCATTAAAGACGGCGGAATTAGCGGTGCTGTGATTATGTTAAACGACATGTCTCATTTAACAGTATCTGGTACACAAATCGTCGCTGAAGGCGGAGTGGCCTTAATTGATGTGTCAAAAGAAGCGGCGAATAATGGATTAACAGGCTTAGAATTTGCTTGTGGGATTCCAGGAAGTGTCGGCGGAGCCATCTTCATGAACGCTGGTGCTTACGGCGGTGAAGTGAGTGAAGTCGTTGAGTACGTTGAAGTCATTACTCCTGATGGGGAATTCAAAACGTACACAAACGAAGAGTTAGACTTTAGCTATCGTCATAGCCTCGTTCAAAAGACAGGAGATCTTGTGATTGAAGTGGGATTCCGTTTAGCTGAAGGAAATCAAGAAGAGATTGACCAAAAAGTAGCGGAATTAACGCATTTACGTGAAAGTAAACAACCGCTTGAGTATCCTTCATGTGGAAGTGTGTTTAAACGTCCCCAAGGGCATTTTACAGGAAAATTAATCCAAGATGCTGGACTTCAAGGATATCAAATCGGTGGCGTGCAAGTGTCTAAAAAGCATGCCGGATTTATGGTGAATATTGATAACGGAACAGCAACGGACTATATGAATTTAATCCGCCATGTTCAAAAGTGATTTTAGAAAAAGATGGCGTAGCTCTTGAGCCAGAAGTACGAATTATTGGAGAAGAGCCAACATCGAAATAGGCAAAGGAGGGGTATTGTGAAAGACGGACTGTTTAAAACAATTCTCTATACCGTTATTGGGATTGGAATTATGACAACGTTAATGTTACTAACGTCGATTACAACACCAATTGAGGGAGTATATATTCAATTGGCATATGGATACCTTGCACTCTTTGCAGGTGTTGCAGGCGCTATTCCAGCAGCCATTGTCGGTTTTACTGGGCATGTATTATTTGATTTAATCTATACGGACCACTTATGGATATCATGGGCGTTAAGTACAGGTGCGTTAGGATTTGTATTTGGATTCGCGATTCGTCGCAATAGCTTACGTCAAGGAGTCTTTTACAAGACATGACATGGTGCGTTTCAATGTCGTCCAAGCGGCAGTAAATATTGCGATTTTCGGATTAATTGCACCGACGCTTGATGTATTGTTCTATCAACACTCCACAACGATTGTATTTACTCAAGGATGGATTGCAAGTATCATCAACTTATTAACAGTAGCGGTGTTTGGAACGATTACGTTGAAACTCTACGCGAACTATAAATTGAAACAAAATAAACAGTAAAATGCGAAATCCCGAAATTCACTTATAAGTGAATTTCGGGATTTTTGTTTTTTAGACGGAAATGTTGTTATATCAACGAAAATTGGTGTTTTGAGTCAAAAAAAGGCCTAAAAAATTGAAAATAATTTTTCTGAAGGAAATAAGAAATAATCCTAAAGATGAACTTATTGAATATAAACCCTCTAAAAATAATATATAATTTATAAGTTAATGATTATTACTTTTTAGAATTCCTGTAATTTATTTAATTTTTGAGA